>Ga0208321_1000028_pt1 | contig 203093 bp, 170 predicted proteins | sample June2015DPH_4_15_FD_184692 | JGI IMG/M metagenome (GOLD analysis project Ga0208321, IMG submission 184692) | Peatland microbial communities from SPRUCE experiment site at the Marcell Experimental Forest, Minnesota, USA - June2015DPH_4_150... | ecosystem: Environmental > Terrestrial > Soil >...
CAACAAGCCGCGGATGTACACCGAGCTCCAATGGCGTCGCTCGCGCCGCCCCAGCGGCTCCAGCAGGTCGGCCAAGAATTGTTCCAAGCGCTTTCGACATTTCTCGATTTCGCTCTCGGTCATGGACCGGAGCTTAGCACCTCTCCTGTGGGAGGTCAATAACTTAACGTAGTAGTACTAGGCGTCTGCCTGCTATCGAACATCCGAAGCAGCGTGGCGACCGTGGCGGATTCGCTGACGCTGAATCTCGCCTACCAAGGGGTGCGATGTGGGCAGTCCACCTTTGAAAAGGGGGTGGCGACCTCGATTTGTCCTAATAGAGGTGAAAGGAGCTTTCAAGATGAAACCGAATATTCTGCGACAGAACGAGAATTCCTTCATGCTTGCTTTGGTGGCCATTGTTCTGCTGCTGGCGGGATCCGCGATATCGTCCGATGCGCGGATGTCCGAAAACGCAATGGATCCCGCTCAAGAATTTCACCCGTATGTATTCGACTACAAGGGCGACATCGAGCCGGTCCCAGCGGAAATTGCCGCGGACTTTGCGTCGTCCAAGTACGAAGTCCGGAAAAGCGAACACAGAACCCTCGACATCAAACAGTCCGGGTCGGTCGTCCGCATGGAGGGCTTTAACCTGACAACCTCGCCCGGCGATCCGGTTCTCCCGGTTCGCATCTATGAAATCGCCGTTCCACCGAATATCGACTGGAAAACTCTAAAGCTTACAGTAGAAGGGGTCGAGGCCGCACTCGTGCCCGATCAGTTCGAGATCATCCCCGCGCCACCCATGCAGGCTCGCGTCGACGACAAAGATTATATCAACTGGGGATTTGGCAAAGACATCGTTAACGGCCGCAATATGAAAATCTACGGAAAAGACCAGTTCTTCCCGGAACAACCAGTGACGATCGTCGCCCAGTCCCAGCTTCGCAAATGGAAATTCATCAAGGTCCAGTTCTCGCCCGTTCAGTTTAACCCCGTCAAGAAGCAGTTGCGCATTGTGCGGTCCGCGAAAGTGCGTTTGACCTTCTCGAGAATAGGCAAGCAAGCCTACCGGCATGACCCGCTCCTGGCCGACAAGTTCTTCGATGAAGAGGCCAAATCTCGATTTATCAATTTCGAGAGTGCACAGGAGTGGTACCGCTATGTTCCGGCGCTGAACCCGCCCAAGATGCTGGAGCCCGATCCGGATTATGTGATCATCACCACAAAAGCTATCCAAGACAACAGCACCAAGCTCTCGGATTTCGTAAATCACAAGACGGCGCTCGGCTTTCAGGTACAGGTCGTCACAGAAAACGATTACGGCCCCCTGACTGGCCAGGCACCGAACGGAACTGCCGAAAAGATCCGCCAATGGTTAATCAATAATTACGTGCCTCTCGGCATCCATTATGTTCTCCTCATAGGGAATCCCGACCCTTTGATCGGCGACGTGCCGATGAAGATGTGCTGGCCCGATCAGACTTATTACACATATTTCGAGAGCCCCACCGACTACTTCTATGCCGACCTCACGGGCAACTGGGACTTGGACGGAGACGGTTTATTCGGCGAGGACATGAGCTCTACGAACGCATCCAGTCCGGACCCTGCCGTTACCATCGATAATTTCTCTGTGCGATGGAGGGGAAAGATCAATGCCGATTCCAACGGTGTCTACGAGTTCGTAACATCTAGCAAACACGGGGTCCGTCTTATTATCGACGGCACGAGCTTGATAAACAACTGGACCAGCCACGCGCTGGCGACTGATTTCAACTCCGCGACCCTAACCGCGGGTCTGCACGACATCGAGGTCGATTATTACAACGCAATGGGGGACGGAATAGTCAGTCTGAACTGGACGCCGCCCGGCGCTGACTATGTGGGAATTATTCCCAGCGACCATCTCTATCATTTGGTAGCAGGCAGCTATGTCGCTGGCGGATTGGATGCAGAGTATTTTAACAGTACGAATCTCACCAACCTCGCCCTTACCCGGGTGGACAGCACTATCGATTTTTACTGGGGAACGGGAGATAAAGGGACCGGAGGGGTCGATTTCGAGCCCGAGGTGTACGTAGGCAGAATTCCGGTCTATAACAACAATTACACGGCCCTCGACGCGATACTTCAGAAAACCATCGACTACGAGACCGGAGCGCCTCCCGCCTGGCGCGATAGTTTTATGGATGCGGACGTGATCCTGTGGAACAATAAGTCGGACTACCAGATCGGCGCGACCCTGAAAAAGGACGTTGCCGACCCACTCGGATTCTCCACTTACCGCGTGTACGAATCCAACGTCTCTGTCACGCCGGCACCGGAATGCAACGCCATCAATGCGATAAGCACGTCGCCTACCGCACCCTGCAACATGCTCGGCGAGTGGGCGAACAGCGGCGGCTACGGACTGGTGACGTGGTCGACGCACGGATGGCAGGAGGGAGCTGTGGGGCTTATCACCTCTGCCAACACGACTTCCTTGAACGGTTCGTCGCCCGCATTTGTGTTCCAGGGCTCATGCGAAAACGGATGGCCGGAGGATGCCACTAATCTGGGCTACTCGCTGCTCGAACATGGAGCAATCGGAACGGTTTCGGCATCACGCGTGTCCTGGACCTCGATCTTCACACCTCCTAACGACCCAAATCCGCTATCCGGAACGAACGGCGATCTAGCCTATCACTTCTCCATGCGCATTATGAAAGACCAGCCGGTCGGCCACGCCTTGTACCTGACGAAAGCTGATGTCGCGCCTGACCGCAGCTGGATGAACAAAATGGACTACAACCTCTACGGAGACCCGTCGGCATCGCTGTTCCGCACCATTGGCGGGGTGGTAATGCTATTCGACACTTCCGGGAGTATGTCGTGGAGCCCCGACGGCAATATGAACGTTCCAGCGGCACAGCAACGCCTCTCCCTAGCCAAGGAGGCGGCGTATCCATTCATGACTCTTCTCAACGAGCACGCGAAAACACGCACGAACTTTGGGATATCGGTTTTCCCGTCTCATCCGTGGAATCCGTCCGTAGGATGCAACGGACAGACGGTGACACCGATGGCGCAGGTCAATGAGGCTAGTACAAACACAGCCGTAAACAGCACGACACCGAGCTTGGTTGCGGAAGACAATACTCCGCTTCTTGCAGGGCTGTCGACGGCTGCCGGAATGTTCGGAAACGAGAAGCCTCGTGCTATCGTGCTTTTGAGCGACGGGTACCACAATTGTCCGACCATCGTGGACAGTAACGGACCTGAGGTCACGACTCTGATCAACAATCTGCGGACGACGGATACCCGCGTCTACACAATAGGGTTCGGCATGCCGACCGACGTGGATCATCCGCTCCTTACCCGGCTGGCGAACGACACCGGCGGTCAATTCTACGACGTAACCACTCCGTCCTTTGATCCAGCCACCTGGTCTCCCGCCACGGAGCTTCAGGCAACATATAAAGCCGTTCTCGTGGACGCGTTGGGGCTAGAAACCGCGGCTGATCCCACGGGGGTCCTAATCGCGGGTCACAAAGTGCAGCGGGAGGTGCATATCTCCGAGTACGACTCCGCAGTCAGCTTCTTCCTGAGTTGGGTGACACCGCAACGAGACAGGCTGAGCATGGCAGTAAAGACATCGGACGGCATATTGGTGCCGCTCACGGGAACAACCCCTGGTGTGTCGGTTATGAAAGGGAATACCTACACGATCCTTTCCCTTGACCGATCATTCCTGCGCCAGGCAGGCAAGATAGGCCCGACTGCATGGACCATCGAAATCGGCTTCTCAGAGATCAACCAGGGCCAAAACGAACATTACCAGTACAGCGTCATTCTCGACTCGGTGCTCAAAATGGAGCCTTCTTTCGAACAGCTGACTTACTTCGTCGGCGATCCAATACTGCTCACTGCAAGGATTACGATGGGAGACATGCCCGTTCTCGGGCTGACCAACGTATCCGCCAGAACGACAATGCCCGAAGACGGGCTGGGTAACTGGTTTGCGAAGAACAAGATCAGCGCGGAGGAGCTCCGTAGCGTACCCGGAACGCGGGGCAACGAAATTCTCTCTCCGGTCGCCAGAAAAGCCTATTATCTGACCGAAAATAGAAAGATCAAGTTTCCCGGCATAACGAAACCCGTATCGATCCGCTTGTATGATGACGGAACCCACGGCGACGCGGTGGCGAACGACGGCATTTATTCGGCAATTGTGGATAAGACGCCCAAAGAGGGGACGTACTCTTTCGAGTTCCTTGCAACCGGGCTGGTCGGGAAGGGCAGTTTTGAACGCGATAAAGTAGTCCAGAAGCGGCTGGAGATCAGGCCGTCGATGAAAAATACTTCGTTCGAGGCGACAAGGGTGCCGATCGAAAATCCGCTGCTTCTTCGGTACAGAATCGTGATAACTCCTAGAGACGCATTGGGGAACTACATGGGTCCCGGCAGAGCAAGAGAAATCTACATCCGAACGACCATGGGCAAGACTGTCGAAAGCATTAAGGATAGTCTGGACGGTTCATACAGCACGATGATTGATCTGCCAGCACAGGCGGATATCAAGCAGATATTCGTCACCGGCGAGATCCGGAAGGTAAAGTTCTCGTTCAATCTTGCCAGCGGCCTCAAATAGCTGAGCTGGAAAGGGCATCCGGCTGAGAATCGCAATCTACCAAGATGGCATATTCTCAGCCGGGTGCCCTCTGTCAATGCGTAGCAACGGAGTCGGTATTAGAAGAACCGGTCGAAAATCGAACATTGTCGGCGGGAGGAATGACCTGACCGGGGTTTTCTAGTGATAAGTTTCGTTGTGTCGCTGGCAGGAGAAGCGTACGATGGGCACGGGCAAGAGGTCCAAATCGGAAATCCCAGTTTGAAGGACTTACAAGAGATGAGCGGCCAACCGATGCTTCTAGACCCTTGCGGAGAAGGCAGGGATTATTTGCCAGGACGTTGTTAGGCTGGCGGAAGGGCATCTGAACCGGCGGCGGTTCGGAGCGATGCTGGGCCGGATCGCACTGCTACGGCCCGACCGGCAATGAGCGAAGTCTATGGAGGAACTCTATGAAACGCATGCTAGTCCGTTGGGCTGCTGTTTTGGTCTTCGCTCCCCTATTGGCGAGGATTGCTGTCTGCCAAACGGCTCTCGATCAGGAGAATAATCCCGTTTGGGATGGAGGCGCGGTAAACATTGTTCCCGACAACCACGTGGGTCAAACGTTCACCCCCACAATGCCTTATCTCGCAGAAGTGGAGGTCAACCTGATGACAGGTAACTATGGTCGAGGAGCGGAGCAGGTAACCATGCAGATCCTCAGATCTGGTGAGCCAGCCTTCGCTTCGACTGCCATGATTCCAGAGGGATTCGATGGCTGGTGGCGATTTGATCTGCCACGAGGGTGCCTTGCGGTCGTGCCCGGCGAGCCGCTCACAATTCAACTCAAGGATACGAACAGTGTCGTCTTCTTCTGGAAGTATGCCGGCAACAACCCGTATTCGCGTGGTGAGGCACTATTCGGTGGAGGGTCGTTTGCAGCCAACGATTTCTTCTTCAGAACCTATGGCGCTACAGGCTGCCCAACATGGATAGGTTCTCGCCGGGTGGGCGTATACACGCTCTGCAAATATGAGAACAACTGGAAGCCGAACGTTTGTGTGTCCCAAGCGTACGATCCCTATGAGACGTTCTGGGCCGTTATGACAGGCGGTGCCGGAGATCCCTATGCGGATCCCTACGAATCTCGGCGGTTCATTAACGATGAAGTCATCCCAACCAGCGTTCTACCCGTAACCGGTGGCGCGCAAAAATCCTGGGACGATTTCGACCTAACATTTTTCTATGGCCACAACAACACCATAGTGCCACCTCATCCCCATGTTCCCTTCTCTTACTGGAGTTATACGGGCAATACGTGGATCGAAAACACCGGGTTCCTTGATGACATGGGCTGGGGCTATACCACACCTTATGACTATTATGTTCAGCGCCCTGTCGTAGATGCGGAGGAGTTTCCGGCCGCAGTAACCTATCTGTTCAACTCCTACACGTCGTCGCTTCTAGGGCCAACGCGTGACTATGGGGGAGGTACTCAATGGCGTGAGCATTGGAACGATCCAGCTCAGTCTACAGCTTATGGCAAACTGGGTGATAAGCGCCTAAAGTGGCTGATCCTCAATGGATGCCAAGCAGTTATCACCACAAACTGCAAAGACGGATCTCGTAACCCACTGGCTTACCACATCTTTAGTTCAATCCATGGCAAATATCACATTGTGTTCGGACATTGGATTGAGTACTACACATTCCAGCTCAAAGATCTCTCAACATTCGCATATGATCTCCTCACAGGTGTTCCAATCCAGACTGCGTATTTCGATATGGATCCAGCCTCAAATTCTTCAGCCATTTCCGCCGAGGCGGATTCGTCCAACAGCCTGAACTCCCCCGCCGTGATGATGTACGACAGCTGGACCAATCCGCTACAGGATAACCCGGGCACTCACTATTTCTTTGAACGGTCCATCTATAACGCTACGATCCCCTACGACTACTGCCGTTAAAGCTAATGGGGGTGTTCTATGCGGACCACCCGTTAGAAAGGAGCACGGTATGACACGCAACACGGCCATGGCAACACCAGTGGTAATACTAGTCCTGGCATTAAGCGGACATGCGCAGAGGAACCCTTCAGAGTTGCCGGGGCAAGGTCAGTCGCCGAGCGTGACTAAGATTGAGATTCATGATCCTGAAGTTCGCCAGATGCTTGCTAGCGACCATGTCAACGTAAGGCAGATGGACTCGTCTTATGTACCGCGAGGACCACTCCCCGTCTTAATGCTTGAGACTGTCGATGACGGCCTCTGCAAAAAGCGCCTTGACGAATTGATTCGACAGCATTCTAGCGAATACAATCCATTTGGAGCTGTGCGGGAGATGAATGGAATATTCGCTGCAGCGTCCAAATCGGCCTCTTTGTGGGTGGATAGGGTCTCAGGCTCGTACAAATATACAAACTGGAAACAGAGCATGTCTGTTCCCCAGACACGGATACGGGGCATATCAACCGCTGTAGAAATGGCGCTCGCATACATAAAGAATAACCACCTCATCACGCTATCTAAAGGGGAGGCATTGGATGTATTGTTTGTCTCAAACGTAAGAAACACGGGTATATGGACAGAAGATGCCAAGGCTCGCAACCCGGTCACGACTGATTACTACGTGGGATTTGGACGAGTGTACGACGGTGTCCCCGTCATCGGATCGCGGCTACTGGTCAGGTTCGATGGCAATGGAAATGTCGCCATGGTCGAAAGGAGGTGGCGCCAGATTATCCAGAAGAAGACCGAAGAGAAAGCGACGGTTAGCAGAGCCGCTCTTTCTGAAATTGTGGCCAAAAGTCTTATGGAGCGGGAACACTACAGTGAGTCGTCTCTGAGTTTCGGTGTAAATATTCACGATGCGCAATGTGGTTACATGGAAGCGCCACTTGGTTATGCGCAGCACACGCTAAGACCTGGGTGTGTCGTTGCGTTCTTCGTCGGGAAGGAAAAGCCAGAAATGTTTCCTCAGATTATTTTATCTCTGGAGGAGGGCGGAACCATAGAGAAGCTATGGGGCGACAGAATACGGCTGATCAAGTCAGGGTCGAGGGCCGAAGCCGAAGCTCCCCAGAAACCCTGATCTCATCCTGTCCATCTCACTTTTCCGCGACAAAGCGGCATCTATGTTGGACTCACAACTTTCCTGCTGCCTCTCCTCCTTATGGACGGGCTGAGGACGACCGCTTCGCTCACGTCAGGTCCTTTTCTGAAGGCACTTGTCAGGTCTTGAGCTGATCGACACCGTCAGTGAACTTTGTAATCGTTGTGGATTGCTCTGAATAGAGAGGAAGGGGTGGAGTCACTTCCACAGCCGGAGATTCCCAAACCGCCCACCTACCCTTCGCAGTCACATGCGCTTAATCGGAACGTAACATCTCCCTTCTACTATATTTCCGAACTCGGTCTGGCGACCGAGGTGCGTTTTCGAAATCAGGGCTAGTTATTTAACAACGGAATAATGCAACGAGAAGGAGGCAAAGATGGCTCTTTGCGCTTGGAAGCAGACTACCTTTGCTGTCGTGGTGACTTCGGTCTCCATCACTGCCGTCGCCCTGGGACTGGTTCAAAACGGAACAATTAGAGGCGTCGTCGCTGACCAAAGCGGGGCTGTGATGCCCCGAGCCCTTGTGGAAGCCCGCGATGAGGCAACCGGGATCCACTTTGCGGCGACGACCGATTCCTCAGGCGGGTACGTTTTCCCCAGCCTACCGGTGGGTTCTTACACCTTATCGGCGACTGCGGATGGTTTCGAGCGCGCTGAGCGGCCGCATGTGCAGGTGGATGTAGCCGAGAGGTAGGCGGTCGACTTTCAATTGACTGTGGGGAGCACGACAGAGACGGTGCAGGTAACCGTAGATGTGGTCCGCCCTGTCACCTCGACCGATCACGCCCCACTCGGAAACTATGCCACGTGGGTACTTCGCCGGATTCGGAATGAAAAACGCCCTTTCACGCCTCAACCCGTGAAGTCTGCGGCCAGCCGGGATCGCTCGGGGGTTCGAATCACTCCAGGCCTACCATGACCTTGTTGAATTATTTCAGATTCCACACCTGGAACTTCTCGTCGTGAGATTGCATCTGGTCGTCCGGACCAGGAATTGACTTGGCCATCGAGGGGGTGCGGTCGCCTGACTTGGTGCACCGGCCCAAAACCACCACCCCGTACGGTGGATTTTGGTCAGGGGCGCTTGCCTATCGAGGTTTATTTTTCAATAACTTAAACCCAATTAGGATTGGCACATCAATTGCCACAAGGGTAATTGCTTGCCCGCTCCAAAATTGCGGCGCAAGCTCACGGGGGGACGGGTGAATGCCAAGAAAACTGGGCCCGCGACGCGAAAGGAAAAAAGCGTGAGGAGACTCGTCATGAGAAATATCTATCAAGCCGTGGCTATATTGTTTCTGAGCGCCGCTGCGCTGATGGCTGCGAATGCCGAGCGTTGGATTCATGTGCGAGTAGAGAGCGCGGGAAAGGTCAGCGGGACCATCAATGTCCCCATTGAGATGGCGTCGGCGGTTTTGCCTTCGATCCCGGCCGGTCATGAACACCACGGCCGATTCAGTTTGCAGGCCTCGATAAATGGCACGGATCTGCGAGCCATGCTGGACGCCGCCCGCAATTCGCCCGACAACGTTTTCGCTACTTTCGAGCGGCATGGTCAGGAATGGAGCGTGGCCAAGTCCGGCCGAGATTTGCTGATTAAAGTCGTTGTGCAACCAAGCCCCGAGCATCATCAGGGTAAAACGATCGCGGTTAAGGTTCCGACCTCCGTGGTTCGGGCGATGCTGGCCAACAATTCTGATGAAGTCGACGTCAACGCCGGCATTCGCGCCCTGGCTCGCGAGGGCGAGGTGGACGTGACAGTGAACGGCGAGAAAGAAACCGTGCGATTCTGGACAGACACGAGCGCCGCAACCCCAAACTGAGCCACGACTGGCGTTGCACGAAATCTGACACATCGTACATCCCCCGAGCAGCTTGCGTGGACATCCGCTCCGAGGTAAGTTAAGGGTCGACTGGAATCACAAAACGGAACTCTCGTTTATTCTCTACCAGGAGGCCCATCCATGAGCGATGACCCGAATACACACCCCCAGGGAATCTCCCATAGTCACGGCCAGAAGCCCGGCTTATCGCGAAGGAGATTCATTGAAGCAACCGCTGCCTTCACACCATTGGCATTGACCGGCTCGTCGGGCGTCGATCCGCTGCTGGCAAAGGACTCAGAGGGTCAACCACTGGGCGTTATGGGCCGGCCACGGTCCGAATCGTCCATTTGGAAGTCCCTGCGCGACCATGCTGCCCGCATGACGATTTTCGACACGCACGAGCACCTCTGGCACGAAGAAGCTCGACTTAAGCGGAAGGTCGATTTCTTCCTGCTCTTTTCCCACTACACAGACAGCGACCTGGTCTCCGCGGGGATGTCTCCGGAAGCGGTGAAGGACCTCCAGAACCCCCATATTCCTCTCGAGAAGCGGTGGAAAGATTTTGCTCCTTATTGGTCGTATGCGCGCACGACTGGGTACGGGCGTTGCATGCTGATTGCGGCCCGCGACCTCTACGGAATCGAAGACATCAATGAGCAAACCTACCACCTTCTCTCGGAGCGGATTTCGGCCGCCAACCGCTCCGGCTGGTTTGAAAAAGTGATGAAGGAAAAGGCGCGAATCGAGCTTTCGGTACTCGATGATTTGACAACTATGAGTGGCGAACCGCTAAAGCCCGAGCCAAAGTTCTTCGCCATTGTAACCCGCCTGGACTATATCGTAATGGCCAAGAATAAGGAGGAGCTTGGTCACATCGAGAAAGTGACTGACGTCGCCATCAGCAACCTGGCCGACTTGGAACAAGCCCTCGAGAAGGCAGTGCAAAATGGATTGCGCCAGGGTTTGGCAGGGTTCAAGTGCGCTCTGGCTTACGGACGGACTCTCCGCTTCGACGAAGTGTCCCGCCCCGATGCCGAGCGCGCGTTCGGGAAGATCTTCGGCACAGGTTCGTTGGGCCCGGCAGACGCTCCAACCCATAAGCTTTTGCAAGACTACATGCTACACAGGGTGATTCAACAAGCCGCAGAGCATCATCTTCCGGTTCAGATCCATACCGGCTTGCAAGCAGGCAATACGAACCACATCGCCTGGACGAATCCTTCGCAACTCAGCGATTTGCTGGATCAATACCAGCAGGTTCAGTTCGATCTCTTCCATGGCGGCTACCCGTATTGCGGTGAGTTTGCCACGCTCGCGAAAAACTTGCCCAATGTTCATCCCGATCTTTGCTGGCTCCACATCATCGCCCCCGGCGTGGCAAAGAGACTGCTGCATGAGTTGATTGAGACCGTACCTGCAAATAAGATCATGGGATACGGTGGCGACTTCTTCCATGTAGAGGGAGCCTACGGCCATGCCCAGATGGCCCGGGCGGTGACGGCGGAAGTGCTCGCCGAAAAAGTTGAGCAAGGATACCTGAAGGAGGAAGAGGCAGCGCCGCTGATGGACCGAATCCTCTATCACAATGGGAAGGAGCTCTTTTCAGGGCATCGGAAAGCGTAATCCTGCTCAAGTTATTTTGCGCGCTCCAGGTGGCCGCCCTCGCGGCGGTCGGCGCCGTAGTGCTTGCTTAGTTCAGGGTCGGGCTCCGCGATACCGGCGATTTGGGCTCGGGCTGCTTCCAGCCTCGCGCCAGCTTTCAACCGGCCTACGGCCATGTAGTTGTGGGCGAAACGCCCAGGGGCCGTGAGGTCAGCCGGGATCCAGATGTCGGTCTTGTCCGGGAAGTGAAATCCGGGAGGCAGTGGATGTGGGTGCGGGTGGATTTGGTAAGGTCTTCGCCTTCATTGCGGCTATTTTGACAAGTCCTCTTCGAGGAAGTTTGCGCTGGCACTCGCCGGAATCGACTCGCGGGCAACGGCGTAGCGTAGAGCAAAGCCACTCAGCTCCTGGATGCCGCACCTCGAAACAGTCGTCCGCAGCCTGCAACCACTTTACGGTTAATTTCGACAAACCATTAAATGACTCGTCAAGTTCAAATCCCCGGAAACGGGGTTCTGGGAAGTCGGCAAGGCAACGTACCGGTGTCACTCGGATGTGTAAACGCGACGCTTGTCGCAATGGCCCCGCTGCGTAGGGGGCACGTTTATTGTCCAATTTCATCGATGACCAGCCGATAGCAGCGCTGTCCATCCAGTGGTCTCCAACGCGGGTTTTGAGGTTCTCCGAATCTGGACATACAGAACGAAACACGCACCCCTTCCGCATCGAAGGAGTTAGAGCCGCTGCGCGGAAGCAAGAAGTTGGAATCCCGGAGAAGATAAGGGTGGGTCGTTCGAATGTAGGCACCGAAGAGGAAACCCGTTAGAAAGGTATGTCCTCCTCAGTGCCCTCGCTTCCCGGCCCGTTGAAGGGATTCTCGCTTTCCTCGACCGGCTCCGAGGCCTTCGAGGTTTCTGCCGCCTTGGCTCCGTGCCCGTTCTTTGACGGCCCCAGGAACCTGAGCGTGGTGACGACTACTTCCGTCACATCGTGCTTCCGGCCCTCGCAATCCTCGTAACTCCTTAACTGGAGTCTTCCTTCGACGTACAGGAATTTGCCTCTGCTCACGAATTCGCCCGCGATTTCCGCCCATCGCCGCCAGGCAACACAGCGGATCCAGAGCGTGTTGGTCTTCTTCTCTCCGCCGCCGTTCTTGTAGGTTTCCTTCACCGCCAAAGAGAAGTTCGTCACTGGGATGCCGCCCGGAGTGAACTTCATCTCGCTGTCGGCGCCAACGTATCCAATGAGCATCACCTTGTTCAACATAATGTGTACCGTGGGACGCACAGGCTGGAACGGGCGTGTTCGTCCCTCACGTTCCTCCTTTTGTTTTGCATGGTTCGAATCTGGTGCGCGGGCTGACAAAGTCGGTCCGCATCGAACTGAAACTTACGGCCTACTAGATTGCCAGCCAAAAGGTTCATTTGGGCAGCTACCTCAGCCGTGCCTTCTCGCACACGGGCACGAATCAGCGGCATGTTCCGCAAGGCGTCGGTGCTTACTCCCTCAAGTAGGGCTCGCGACTTCTGGACCTGCTCCTTCAACTCCTGGTCGTCCACCACATTCCGAAAGTCAAACGCAGATCCCAAGACGTCCAATTTATTGATTCCATGTCTACCTGTGGAAGAGTCACTTAGGACTACTCAGAGCTCATTTGACGGAAACAACCCGGCTGACTATCCTGCACTCCGTATGGAAACAGGTACTCAAGCCGAAAGTGCTATCGCCAGAGTAATCCTCGGTCGCGTGGTCTCGGGGGTTAAGCGGGAAGGCGAAAAGACGGTCTGCCACTTCAATGACGGTGGCGGTATCCTCCTCTCCAACTTCCTGGCCGCCTTCATTCGCCCCGGCGACGAAATCAACTTTCCTCTCGCCAACGACTCTGCCAAGGCAGGAACCGAAATCTACATCCGCAAGACCTCGTCCTCAGGGCGGGGTCGTGATATCTACCAGGCGCCCATCAGTTATGCCGCGCAGCCCAAAGCCGATAAGCGAGAGCGACTTTACGTGCGCGCAGAGGTTCCAACGGGCCGGCTGGGCATTTCCTCCATCCATCTGCCTTGCCAGGTGGTACGCGACTACTTCTACGTCGCCAGAAGGCGCGAGCCTTGGGAACGCCAGACGAGCCTGTATGACGCTCTGCGGATCACTGCCACCGCCTCGCTTGCTGAGCTGCGAGTAGCCTTCAGCCTCAGACAATTGGAGTTCCGCGCTGCCGGCGCTTCCAACCGCGACAGCGCTACGTTGGAGCGGGCCTTCAACATCCTGGCGCAACCCGAACTAAGGGCTTGTTACGACTCGCTGCTGAAGGATCCGTCCACACCGGCACTCTTTCCGTACGGGGGCTTCGGTTCGATTCTGGTTGTCGGGGACCGCTCGCGCGATGGTCTGACGTTCTTCGCGACCCAAATCCTGTCTTTTCAGCCCGAGCGGCGGGAGCGCCGGTTCCTTGCACCGTTGCGGAATTTTGACTTTTACAATGATCGTGCCATCTACCGCGATGTCCGACGGAAACTCGAGGTCACACTCGATCAGTCGGCCATGCCAATGGGTTGGGACGCGACATGGAACCAGTGGAGACACCTATTGGGGGCCAAGGTCGAGTTACAGGGAACGTTCGTCCAGACGGGCAAGTATCGTCACGGGAAAGGTCAGTGGAACCTGGTTAAATGGGAGATCGCTTTGCCGAGCCGCATCCACGTGAAGCTTCCTGCGGAAATCACCGAGCAGATTGAAACGGCGCGACGGAGTTACCACCGCTTCGGTGAATTCTCTGAAGCTCTCGAACAAATTCGCACTCGCATCGAGCTCGAGCCGATGGAAAGGGAACAACTGCGCAGTCTCTGTTGGGACCTCGGTATCCCTGGGGACTTTGATATCGCCCAAATCACCTGGAAGCCGGATTACGACCAGTCATACTACCGCCAGCTCTGCCGGCGGTCGCGACGCCTGTACTTATACCGTGATGAATACATCTTCGACACCTCGGGAGGGATCGCCGTCGAGACACCGCAACTGGGTCACGCGACGTACTTGTTTTCCAAGCCCCAGAGCATCGAGGCCTTCCTCGCTGCTTACACCGCCACCACGAAGGAGGCTATCCGACAGAATCGTGCCAACGTGGCGGAACGGCTGGGCTTCCTCGAGCGCGTCGTTCACGGATCCAACCCACGCATCTGGCTTCGTACCCTAACCGCCCGCCTGGGCGAGGCAGCCGATCACGCTGAGGCAGCATCCGAGGGAGGGTGAATATGCAAAACGAAACGACCAAGAAGTCTGAAATCGTTGCCCTTCTCGAAGACCGTACGCAGGCGAGCCTAGAGAACATTCGTCAGTTCATCCTGGACCTGGACGAACGGGATTACAGGGAGTTCCTGTATCCTTCCGACCCTGACTTCGCCGAAGAAGTCGACGAGCGGGCTGCCGAAGCCAAAGGAATGCTTGAAACGCTGAGGGACATCGAGGGAACTCTTCGCGGTCTGGCTCGAGGCAAGATCAAAATCCAGTGATGTTACTGGTGCGCTGCCGTGACATTGTCTTTTAATTTGCCGCCATGGGTCTGGGTCAGCCGTCAGCCTCCCGCCAATGCCATCTCGCGGGTTCACGAACCCGCCTTGAGAGTAGTCGTTTTCCGTGTGCCCTATACGTGCCCAACTGGGGCGCATTTCGCGGTTTTAGCGGTTTTCCCACTTCGTAAAATCAATAACTTGCACGTTTTCAGCGGGCCGAAGGGGTTCAACTCCCCCCTCCAGCACCAGGCCTTGCAGGGTTTAAGCCCCCGATGGCGCCCCCTTCTTGCGTTGCCGAAAAAAGCCCTCAAGCAATCATCCTGAAAACCAGAAACTGGAAACTAGAAACTGGCAGCCTTGTCTTCCAGTTTCCAATTTCCAATTTCTAACTTCCAGTTTCCACCTTCTCCCGCCTCTGCTGGAGAAACCCGCTCACCGCGCGTCGGGCTTCATCAGCATCGGATTTTGTCAAAAGCCTTTGCGGCTGCCTCGATGGTCAAAGTCACGTCAGCCTCACTGTGGGCCGTGGAAACGAACGCGGCCTCGAACTGCGAAGGCGGGAAGTAGACACCACCTTCGAGGAGCGAGCGGAAGAAGCAAGCGAATTTGACGGTGTCTGATCTCTTGGCGGAGGCATAATCCGCCACCGGATCGCCGCTGAAAAAGCAAGTGAACATTGACCCCACACGGTTCGCGGTGAGCGGCACCCCGGCCTTCGCAGCCGCAGCGGCCAAGCCTGAGGCAAGCTTTTCGGCGATCACCTCAAGCTGCTCGTAGGTACCCGGGCGGCGCAGAATTTCTAGCGTCTTGAGCCCCGCTGCGACAGCCAAGGGATTTCCGGAGAGCGTTCCAGCCTGGTAAACAGGGCCAACCGGCGCGACCCAATCCATCAGGGAGGCTTTCCCTCCATAGGCTCCCACCGGCAGCCCTCCGCCGAGGATTTTTCCAAGCGTGGTAAGGTCCGGCTGAATCCCATATAGCTCCTGCGCGCCGCCGTAGGCCACTCGAAATCCCGTCATCACTTCATCAAGAATGAGCACAGTTCCCTGCTCTGCCGTCAGCTTGCGGAGCCTCTCAAGGAATCCGGCTTGCGGTGGTATGCAGCCGGAGTTCCCCACTACAGGCTCAATAATGACTGCGGCGAGCTGATTGCGATGAATTCGGAACGCCTCCTCAAGGGCTGCCGGATCATTGAAGGGCAGGGTGACGGTCAGCTCCGCCAGTGCCCGAGGAACGCCTGGGCTGTCCGGCAAGCCGAGGGTGGCAACTCCTGAACCTGCTTTCACCAGCAAGCTGTCCCCATGACCGTGGTAGCACCCTTCGAACTTCAGAATCTTGTCCCGGCCCGTCGCCGCGCGCGCCACCCGCAGGGCCGAAAGTGTGGCTTCTGTCCCCGAGTTCACCAGCCGGACACGCTCGAGGGAGGGACAAGCCTCGCGAAGGCGCTCAGCAAGTTCAACCTCGGCCGCAGTGCAGGCCCCGAAGCTCGTTCCGGTCTCGATAACCCTGGCCAAGGCTTCCATCACTTCCGGGTGGCAATGGCCGAGAATCAAAGGTCCCCACGACAAGACATAGTCGATGTAATTCCTGCCGTCCACGTCGGCGATGGAAGAGCCTTTGCCGCCTGCAATAAACACAGGGTCGCCTCCCACGGCGCGAAAGGCGCGAACGGGCGAGTTCACTCCCCCGGGCATCAGGCTCAAAGCCTTCTGAAAGAGTTCCTGGGATCTAGTGGGCATGAGATTTTTTCCCGCCTGAAGGGATATCCTCGCTTAGCAGGATGCTGAAAAACCCGCCTCGCCTGTCATTCCGAGGAGTCCCGATCTGATCGGGACGACGAGGAATCTCGCAAGTCCTCTGTCTCCAGAGAGAGATTCCTCGCGCAGTTTACCCTGAGCGGGCAGGGCGAGATTCCTCTCCCGCAGGGCGGGATCGGAATGACGGTGAAGGGCTCGGAATGAGTCGCCTTGGCGACTTCACAAAGGTTTTTCAGCATCCTGCTAGCCGATCCGGAGCGACGTGAAACATCTGGCGAAGAGGGTCTCTACCAATGTCCCAAAGCGCCACCGCGAGGCCCAAATAGAGCTTTGCCGCCAGTCTCAAATAGGACTGCGATCCCTCGAGCAACTCCTGGATGACTTCCAGGAATCTCTCGCTTCGCGCCCCGAACTCGACCAGGCGCGTGGGGACCGCTTCACCCATGAATTCTCCATAATAGAAAGTGCGGGCGAGCCGCGCCCCCAGCGCCAGCGTTTTGCCGAACTCCTCCTGGACGCGCGTAGGGTAAAGCTCGGGCAGCCCCTCCAGCAGCGACTCCGCGAGCAGTTCGCCGGAGCGCATCGCATAATAGATTCCCTCCCCGGTGACGGGATCAACAAGCCCGCCGGCATCTCCCGCCAGCGCCCACCCCGGGCCGCCCAACCGGAGGCCGCTCCATGTATCCACACTGAGCGCGGGAAGCAAGTGGCTGTAAACCTGAGCGCGCTCAAAGGAATATCCGAAGCGGCGCATGAAGCCGTGAAGCCGGTCCCGCAAACCCGCCATGCTATCCTCACCGATTTTTCCGCAGATGCCCACGGAGAGGTGAGCAGGGCGCGGAAACGCCCAGGCATAGCCTTCAAAATCCTCGAAGAACTGCACGCGCAGCAAATCGTCCCGACCAGGCACGTAATAGCCAAAGGTGAGCATGAAATCGTGGGGTCCAAAATCCTCCGTCAAAAGGGACCGAAGCCGAGTCCGCGCCCCTGCCGCCAGGATGAGATAATTCGCCCCGTAATGGCCCTTTTTGCCTTGCAATTCCCAGCCGGAGCCCGAGCGCCGGAAATCACGGATCCGATCTTCTACAACCTCCGCTCCCGCCACCACGGCGCGGCGAAGTAGCAATCCATTCAGAGTGCATCGGGAATAGATGGCGAGGGGCTGGCGTAACTGGAACCGGAGCGAGGCATTATTGCCAGCCAGAAACTCAACCTCCTGGACGGGCTTCGCTTCGGCGGTCGCCGGCAACAAGAAGGGATAACGTAGTAAGGCCTTGTGGGTCACTCCACCTCCACAAGGTTTTTCCCAGCCTACCTTTTCCTCCAAGACCGTGACGCGCCCTCCACCGCGGGCGATCAATTCCGCAGCCATCGCTCCGGCTGGCCCGCCTCCGATGATGACCGTGTGCGTCGCTTTCATAGTTGCGCCGGTGTAGCAGCTTGTTGGAAGGACTGTTCGAGCACGTCGGAAGGGCGGGGTTTTAACCCCGCCGCAAAGGGCGGTACAAAGAGAACAGGGAAATTGTTTTGTTCGTCGCTCCTCCGGCGCCGCGCCGCGCGCGTTTCAACAAGTTCTTAAGCCTTCGAGAATAGCACGCTGTCTCATGGCGCGCAAAATCCCACGCGGCTTGGGTAGTGCTGTCGTTTCAAGAAATGACGGGGCAAACCTCGACCCCACCCCCTTCCATAGACTAAAGCGGGCACCCCGTCAGTTGACAAGTGGAAGAAGATAGGCTAGGGTACTGAGTTGAAGCTAGGGAGGCGGTCATGGCCTCCTGGGAACATATGGTTGCGATGCTACCCCGATCCCCCAGTCCGCTCTCGAAAGTGGTCCCAAGCGGGGCCAAAAGGTCGGAAAATTTCCATGTTTCAGGTGGACAACAAGTCCGCACACGGAAGCGAAAGACAAGAAGAATTGTTTAAATTTGAAGGAACGAAGCTGGAATGTCTATGAAAACAAAGGGTCGGCGTTCCACGGGACAGAGTTAAGCGGGAATGTTGTAGAAAACACAGGTAGTTACGCGTTGAGACCGGGAATGTTGATGAAACTAAAGGTAGTTAGTGCCTCGTAGGTGGTAGGTCGTAGGTGGTAGGTGGGGCTGAAGAACAGGGGCTAGGGGCTAGGGACTGGGGGCTGGGGACTGCGGGACGAAGACCTGCCACCCGCCGGTGCCCTCAAGAACGTCCCGTACCTTGCGTGTTAGAATACTCAGTGGAAACACGCCGAGTGAGGTGGCTGATCTTTTTTGGTAGGGGCTGGAGCTTGTTATGGGTGTTGAGAAAATCCTGACCTCGGAGCGGGCGTTTGAGGTCGTGGAAGACTTGAAGCGGCGCGGTAAACGCGTGGTTTTCACCAATGGGTGTTTTGACCTGCTTCATCCTGGTCACACGCGGTATCTGGCTGAGGCCAGGAAGCTGGGGGACGTGCTAATTGTGGCAATGAATAGTGACCGCAGCACGCGCACGCTAAAGGGGCCTGAGCGCGCCATTCAACCTGAAGCAGAGCGCGCTGAAATCCTGGCGGCGCTCAAAGCAGTCGATTATGTGACGATTTTTGATGACCTCACCCCGCAAGCCGTCATCGCCCGCATGCTGCCACAGGTACTTGTGAAAGGTGGTGATTGGGGGCCGGACGCCATTGTCGGCCGGGCCGAAGTGGAGGCGGCGGGTGGGCTTGTGGTTTCAATTCCCGTCGTCGAGGGCTTTTCGACATCGTCGCTCATCCAAGCAGCCTTAAGGGCAGTCACAAGCAGGAGTCAGGAGTCAGGATTCAGGATTCAGGATTCAGGAGTCAGGACTCAGAAGACAGAAGGTAGGCAGTAAGCAGTCGGCAGTGGGCAGAAGAAAGAGGGCAATTCAGATTCAAAATTCAGAATTCAGAATTGCCTGGCCCCCTTGTTTCAACGGACAACTGACCACTGACTACTGACCACTGACAACTGACGTCCTTCACCTCAATGCCTAATTTGCAGTCGCTTCTGCATCCCATTCTCGAGCACGCTGCTTTTCGCAGCGCCTTACGAGCCCTGACTGCTGACTCATCCGCAGCACGGTCGCCGGTGACTATTTCCGGCTTGACAAGCTCCACCAAGGCCCTGGTGGTGGCGGGAGTTGCCCACAAACTGTCTCGCCCGGTGGTTGTCCTGACTTCGGATAACGAGACCGCAGCCCATCTCCAGCGCACAACCTCAACATTTTGTGCCTGGCTCGAGCCACTCTCCAGCCCGGCCGTACTGACGCTCCCGGCACTGGACTGCTCTCCCTACGAAGGTCGTTCCCCACACGCCGAGATTCTCGAACAAAGGGCGGTGACCCTGTGGAACGTGGCGCGAGGGCGGACGCGCGTGTTGTACGTCCCGGTGGCAGCAGCGCCGGGGCGCTTCCGGGAGCGAGCCCTCTACTCTTCCCTTGCGCTCGAACTCAAAGTCGGCGATGAACTGGACCTCGACGATCTAATGGAACACCTCGGCGGAGTGGGATACGAACGGGGAGAACCAGTCTCCGATGTGGGCCAATTCTCAGTGCGGGGGGGAATCGTGGATATTTTTCCTCCCGAGGCTGAATGGCCCTTCCGCCTTGAATTCTCCGGGGATCAGATTGAATCCCTGCGTGAGTTTGACCCCGATACGCAGCGCTCGCGAAAGCCCGTTCCGGCAGCTTTGCTTCTTCCGCTTTCGGAAATAAGACGCTCCCGCCAACTCTTCGAGAAGCTAATCCGCGCTCTTGAGAAACGGGCCATTCCACGGCGACTGGCGGGGGCCCAAACAAACCCTCCAGTTGAACTCGAACCCGAGTGGGCGAGCGAGTACGCAAATCCATTCCCGGGATGGGAGTTTTTCGCCCCTCTGGTTGAACCCCACCCCAACAGCCTGTTCGCGTTATTTGACAACCCCGTAGTGCTCTGGGACGAGCCCCTGGACCGCAACGCGCAATTGAAGCGATTCCTGGAAGGGTTGGCGTCGGGTTTTGACGAGGTCCGCGACGTCATTCCGCCTCGCCCTAGGCCCGAGGATATCTTCCTCACCGAGCAAGAGTTCCTACAGAGCATGTGGGCAATGCCACAACTCTATCTCAAAGAACTCTCCTTGAGTCGAGGAGTCGAGAGTCGAGAGTCGAGAAGTCAGGGACTTGCCGGCGAGGGCTACTTCGCACGACCCGAACACGCTACCGGAAACCAGGAGAACACCACGGAAGCAACTCCCGCTCCGGAGGAGTGCCGGCCTGAAGGTCGGCGCCACGAAGAACACGACGAGGGAGAACAGAGCACTCCCGCCCGCGAATTTCCCGCTCAGGGGGCGTGCCGACCTGAAGGTCGGCGCTACTTCGCGGGAGGGCAGAGCCCTCCCCTACCCAATCCCGAGCTGGTTCTTCTCACCCAACCCTCCCCGAAATTCCATGCCGGAGTTAAGGGTTTAGTGGATAGCTTGCGAAGCAATTTAGGGCAAGGCATGTCCGTGGTCCTTGTTGTTCCTACCAGCGGGAAGGCGGAACGGCTGCGCGGAATTCTCACCGAATACGAGATTCCCTTCAGCACCGCGACTCAAGCGAGCATCTCCGCTGAGCCACGCCATGGTGGGGAACTCGGCAGGACTGCCGGTGTGGCACTCATGGCCCGCGGCGATCTTTCCGAGGGGTTCGTCATCCCCGATTTGGAAGAAATGTGGCTGGCAGACAGTGACCTGTTTGGAGGATTCGACTGGGCTTCCCGTCGCCGCGAGCACTCCGGGACTCTAGCCTTCATTTCGGGCCTGGGCGATCTCAAGGTGGGCGATTACGTGGTCCATGTTGACCACGGAGTGGGGATCTATCAAGGGCTGCGCCAACTCAGTGTCAGCGGGTCTTTGCGCGACTTCATGCTGCTGACGTATCAGGATGAGGCCAAGCTGTACGTTCCCCTCGAGCGCTTGGATTTGGTGGAGAAGTACCGGTCCAGCGGCGACGGCGTCAAACCCGTTCTCGATCGGCTGGGAGGATCCGGTTGGGAGCGCACCAAGAAACGCGTCAAGCGGGCCCTGCGCGACATGGCGCAAGAACTCCTGCAGTTGTACGCCGAACGGAAGATGTGCGGCGGCACACCCACCAGCCCTGACACTCCCTGGCAGAAAGAGTTCGAAGACGCCTTTGAATTCGAGGAAACCCCCGACCAGTTGAAAGCCCTGGCAGACATCAAGCAAGACTTGGAAAGCCCCGAACCCATGGATCGGGTCCTCTGCGGCGACGTGGGCTATGGAAAAACCGAACTGGCCATGCGCGCTGCCTTTAAAGTCATCCAGGATGGGCGGCAAGTCGTGGTGCTGGCGCCCACCACCGTCCTCGCGTTCCAGCACTACACAACCTTTCGGCAGCGGATGGCCGCCTTCCCCATGCGCGTGGAAATGCTCAGCCGTTTCCGGCTACCCGCCGAACAGAAAAAGATCGTGGCCGAGGCCGAGGCCGGCAAGGTGGATGTCCTGATCGGAACTCACCGCCTGCTTTCGAAAGACGTGCACTTCCGCGACCTTGGGTTACTGATCGTCGATGAGGAGCAGCGGTTCGGAGTGGCGGCGAAGGAGAAGCTGAGGAAACTCAAGGCGGGGGTGGACGTGCTGGCGATGTCCGCCACACCCATCCCCCGCACACTGCACATGTCGGTGGGCGGATTGCGCGACCTCTCCATCATCGAGACTCCGCCGCGAGGCCGGCTGGCCATTCAAACCACGGTAGCGCCCTTCAACCAGAGCCTAATTCAGTCCGCCATCCTGCAAGAGATGCAACGGGAGGGCCAGGTCTTTTTGGTCCACAACCGTGTGGAGTCAATCTTCAGCATAGCCGCGATCGTGCAACGTCTGGCGCCTAGCGCGCGGATCGGTGTGGCGCACGGGCAAATGGAAGAGAAAGAGCTCGAAAGGGTCATGCTCAAGTTCATGCAGGCCGAGTACGACGTCCTGGTGGCGACGGCGCTGATTGAAAACGGCCTCGACATCCCCCGCGCCAACACCATCATTGTCAATCACGCGGAGCGCTTTGGCTTAGCCGATCTTTACCAGCTTCGCGGCCGGGTGGGGCGGTCGAGCCGCCGCGCCTATGCTTACTTCCTAGTGGCCGCCGAGGAAACATTGACCCCTACGGCTCGCCGGCGGCTGGCGGCGCTGAAAGAGTTCTCGGAGCTGGGCGCCGGCTTCCGCCTCGCGGCCTTGGACCTCGAATTGCGCGGTGCGGGCAACCTCTTGGGCGCCGAACAGCATGGACATTTGAATGCCATCGGCATCGACCTCTATCTGAAGATGCTCGAACAAACCGTGGAAGGACTGAAAGGCGCCCCACAGAAGATTGAGGTCCGCACCACACTTAACCTGGGACTTGATATCAAAATTCCCGACAGCTACGTCGCCGACGAGAGCCAGCGCCTGCGCCTGTATAAGCGGATTTCCAGCCTAGCAACCCCCGAAGCGCGTGCGGAACTCGAAGCCGAGCTCACCGACCGTTATGGGCCCATTCCTCCCTCAGTTTCAAACCTCCTCTCGTATGGACTTCTGAAATCCGCCGCCGAGCAACTTCTAGTGCAATCCATTGAAAGAAAGGCGGAAGATATTTGGATGCGGTTTCACGAGCAAACTCCCCTGGAGCCCAGAAGAATAACCACATTCGTGCGGCGACGCCGGGAAGCGAGCCTTCGACCTGACGGCGTCTTGCGTTTCAGGTTGCGCAACCTCGGAGAGAATACTTTGCAGGAAATCCAAAATGTCTTGCAGGAATTGCAAACCTAGCATTAAGATGACTAAGGCTCGATAGGGTCGAGTGTTTGGGGGAAACAACTCCGGCATGCGCGTCGCTATCGAAGGATTAAAGGGACTTCGGGTTTGGCGAGGGTTAAAGGAAATGAGCAGACGAAGATGGGCTTTACTGGCAGGAGTGGCGCTGGCAACGGGCGTCGCTTGCCTGACCCTACAGGGCGCAAAGATAGTTGAGCGCATCATTGCGCGCGTCAACAATGAGATCATCACCCAACGGGCGTACGAACAGGAGCAAGAGAAACTCCGCCAGCAACTCGCCCAGGAATACTCGGGCGCCGAACTCGAGGCCCAATTCAAAGAACAAAGCAAGAACCTTTTACGCGATCTGATCGACCAATCCCTCATGGTCCAGAAGGCCAAAGACCTCGATATCAACGTCGAGACGGACGTAGTCAAGCAGCTCGACGACATTCGCAAGAAGAACAACTTGGCAACCCTCGAGGAACTGGAAACAGATGTGGAAAAGCAAGGATTGAATTACGAGGACTTTAAAGACCAGATCCGCCGCAACCTGTTGATGCGAGAAGTCATCGGCCGCGAGGTAGGCTCCCGGATTCAGTTGTCGCGCAACGACGCAAGGAAATTCTACGAAACCCACAAGAAGGAATTTGAATCTCCTGGCATGGTGCGCCTCGGACAGATTCTCATCTCCACTGAAAAACGAAAGCCGGAAGAAGCCGAGAAGAGCGCGAACGACGCCCTCGCCGAATTGAAGGCCGGCCAACGTTTTGCGGAGGTTGCGAAAAAGCACTCCGACGGGCCAAGCGCTGAGCAAGGTGGCGACGTGGGATTCATGAAGGAAGCATCGCTAGCGCCGGATATCGCTGCCGTGGTTGCTAAGTTAGACGTCAATGAATTTAGCAACCCTATCCAGACAAAATACGGGTATATCATTCTCAAGGTCCAGGAACGATACAGCGCCGGTATTCCCAAATTTGAAGAAGTCGAACAACGCGTCAACGAAGTCCTTTACGACCAGAGAATGCAGCCGGATTTGCGGGAATACCTGAAACGACTCCGCAAAGAAAGCTATATCTACAAGGCCCCCGGATACGTTGACACGGGCGAAGAACGACCGAGCGAAACCCAACTGGCAAATAAAGGGCAATGAAGGAGCGCTTCGTAACCGACCTCAGCCCGGACGCCCAGGTTCGAACCACCTTCCTAGTTCAAGCCCGCGAACGGAAAATCGCCCGCACGGGCAGCGCGTACCTTGACTTGGACCTGCGCGACGCCAGCGGGGTTGTGCGCGCCAAACTGTGGGACTGTGATCGGCATGCGCTGGATTTCGAGGTCGAGGATATCGTGGCGGTGGACGGGGTTGTCGAGGACTATCAGGGGACTCTACAGATTCGGGTGCGCAAGATTTCCAGGTGCTCTCCCGACGAGGTGGACCTTTTCGACTACCTTCCGCATTCACGCCGAGACCCTGAGGAAATGTACGTCACACTGCTAGACCGCCTGCGCCGGGTGCCCGAGGGACCTTTGCGAATGCTATTACTTACCATCATGGAAGACCCCTCGATCGCAGAGAAGTACAAGAGGGCCCCCGCCGCGATGAGTTATCACCATGCTTTTCTGGGTGGCCTGCTCGAGCATGTTTTGTCGCTGGTACAACTCGGCGACCAGGTTTGCGACCACTACGAGTTCCTGCGCCGCGACCTGCTGCTGGCCGGGCTGGTGCTGCATGACGTTGGAAAAATTGAGGAGCTGAGTTTCTCTCGCGGCTTCCGGTATTCCACACGGGGACAGTTGCTGGGCCACATTTCGATAGGCCTCGAAATGGTGCAGGAGAAAATGCGTCAGATTCCCGGCTTCCCCGCGGAGTTAAAGGGCCAGATCGAGCACATTATCCTTTCCCACCACGGTAAAGTGGAGTTCGGGTCGCCGAAAGAGCCTGTGTTTCCTGAAGCTCTCGTCGTCCACTTCCTCGACGAGATGGATTCCAAACTGGAAGCGATGCGCGCCCAGTATGCGACTGACCAGGACCGTCCCGGCGATTGGACAGCCCGCAACCCGGCGCTGCGAAGGGAACTCTTGAAGATCGAGAGAGGCTCGCCCGCCTCCTCGAATGGTCCCGATGCGGAAAAACCGTGAGCAACCTGGCGTCACCATCTGACATCCTCAGAATCCTTCCTCATCGTTACCCCTTTTTGTTCGTCGATCAAGTAACTGAATTCATTCCGGGCCAGCGAATCGCGGCCACCAAACGCTTTTCGGTGGACGACGCGGCCCCGCGCGGTTACCTTCCGGCTTCCCCGATCATTTCGGTCGGGATACTGTTGGAATTGGTCACCCAGCTTGGAGCAATCTTGGTCATGGAGCGACCCGAGATGGCCGGAAAAGTGGCCGTGATTCTGCAAATTCCCTCGGCACAACTTATCAAGCCAGTTGAGCCCGGCGATACTCTCCGTGTGGAGGCGGAGGTGATAAGAATCGGCGAGCGTCTGGGTGAACTCCACGGAGCCATCTACCACGCAAGCGAACTCGTGGCCGAGGGGAGAGTGCGGTTCGCGATTGCCGACGCAGCACAGATTGATTTTAGATTTTAGATTTTGGATTTTGGATTCTGCCTGAAGCCCGAAATCTGATGGTCTGGGATTTTAGATTCTAGATTCTAGATTCTAGATTTTAGATTCTAGATTTTGCCTGAGTCCTGAATCCTGATTGGTTATTGCCTGAATCCTGAATCCTGACTCCTGAATCCTGAGCTCCATGCTATTCGAAGAACTGCGAATTCGTGATGTGGTGATCCGGCCGGCCCATATCCTGGCGCCGATGGCCGGCATTACCGACACTGTGTTCCGCCGTTTCATCAAACGATTGGGTGGATGCGGACTGATTATGACGGAGTTCGTGTCCAGCGAAGGAATGCTTCGTCAAAACCTGCGCTCGAAGCGCTACTTGTATTACACCGAGGAAGAAAGACCGATTTCCGCGCAGCTTTTTGGCGCCGATCCTGACCACCTGGCGGAGGCGGCCCGCGTGATCGAAGAGCTAGGCTTCAACCTGGTCGACCTGAACCTGGGCTGCCCGGCCAAGAAGGTCGTAAAGTGCGGCGGCTCAGGCTTGCTTCGCGACCTCCCGTTGCTCGAGAAGATCCTGCGAAAGATTCGCGCCGCGGTACGGATTCCCTTTACCATAAAGTTCCGCTCCGGCTGGAGTGAGGCGGAGATCGTGGCACTTCAAGTGGCACGCATGGCTGAGGAGTGCGGCGTTGAGGCGCTGAGCGTTCATCCTCGGACGCGCCTGCAAGGGTTCAGCGGGCGTGCTCGATGGCAGATTATCCAAGAGGTGAAGTCCCGGGTGCGCATCCCGGTAATCGGCAACGGCGACGTGGTGACACCGCCGGACGCCCTTGCCCTTTACCAGCAGACGGGCTGCGATGCCGTGATGATCGGGCGCGCCGCCGCCTCCAATCCATGGATATTCCGCCAGCTTTCGGATTTCTTCCGAAACGGGACATTCACGCAGCCGACCGAGGCTGACCGCTACCAGTTGATCCGTTCCTATTATCAAATGTTGGTGACCGAAGAGGTTCCCGGCGCGGTAGGCAAGATGAAACAGTTCGCAAGCTGGTTCACACAGGGAGTGTGCAAGGGGGCAGAACTCCGCAGGTCGATCCAAAGCGCGCGTGCTGCTGGCGAAGTCCTGGATCGAGTCGACCAGTTCTTCAGCCCATGCGTTTCAGCAGTGACCGAGCCGGAGGAGGTCGCCTCTTGAACTCCAGGGAGGCTCTACCCGCCAATGGACAACTCAGAAAGACCGGCTGGAAGTGAACGACGGGCTCAGAGGCGGCTGAAAACCGCGATGCCCATCCGGGTCTGTGGGGTCGATGCACAGGGAACGGAATTTGAGGAGTCAACGGTGACCGTGGAAGTTAGCCGGCGAGGCCTTTCTTTCCTGACCGAACGAGAATTGAAACCTCTTGCCACGGTGACGCTAGTAATCCCCGGCCGCGGGCCAAGGCACCCCGGAGAAGGGCCAACGGACTTCTTTTCGACGGCGGCTGTCGTCCGCATTCTTAAAGAAGCTGACTCGTACCGCGTTAGCCTCCGGTTCATCGGCGCCACCCTGACCACTTACAGCGCCGAGACTCCTTAGCAGGATGCTCAAGAAAGCTATTAGTCCGGATTTCTCACCGGGCTAAACCACTTTCCTCGAGCCGCCGGAAGGGCGGGGCTTCAGCCCCGCCGAAAAAGCCAGCTCCAATTTTCTGTCCGTCTCGCGCCCCGCGGTCGCCGCGGCGACCAGCCGCAAGCTGCGCGGGTCGCGAGAGACTGGAATAATCAGGAAGGTCACGTAACGGCGGGGCTAAAGCCCTTCCCTTCCGCGGTGAGAAATCCCCGTCAGTATGTCGTTGGGAGAGAAGAAGTCAAGAGTCAGAATAAAGGCTTCGAGGTATCGAGGGGCAGCGGGTTTGCGGCAGACGAACCCGCCGCCACGGGTCACCCGTCACTTTTCTTTCTCAGCGACCCGCTAGGTTCGCTTGGTCTTTTCCATTTGCCATAGGCGATACGCCTCACTGCGAGAGATGCCTCGGGCCTTGGCGGCGGCTTTGAGCGCCGCGCGCTCGTCGAGCCCGCGTTCGGCCATCAACTTCTCGATCTCCCGTCTAATAAGCGAATTCGCAGGACGAGTATCCCCCGACGCGGAGGCGGTCCCAACCAGGAGGGTTATTTCCCCCCTCATCGTCTTGCCTTTCGCGCGGTCTAACAATCCGGACACCGTACCACGCAAGAACTCTTCGTGGACCTTGGTCACTTCGCGCGCCAAGACCACTTCGCGGTCCCCCAGAATATCCCGTACATCCCTCAGCATCTCGAGGACGCGATGCGGCGCCTCATAGAAGACCAGAGTCTTGGTTGCTGTTTTTAGTTCTTCCAAGGCCTTCCTGCGCGCCGCTTTCTTGCTGGGCAGGAACCCGAGAAACCTGAAATTGTCCACGGGCATGCCCGACGCAGCCAGCGCCGCCACAAAAGCCGAGGCGCCGGGAACAGGGACCACGGGGATGTTGTGGCGGACTGCCAGGTGCACCAAGCGGAATCCCGGATCGGACACCACGGGCATCCCCGCGTCGCTCACCAGAGCTATGTTATTTCCCTCTTCCAACTTGATGACGAGTTCCGGCGCGCGGGTCATCTCATTGTGCTCATGGTAACTTATGGTAGGAGTTCGGATCTGATAGTGGTTGAGCAATTCCTGCGTCCGCCGCGTGTCCTCGCACGCAATCAAGTCCACTTCCTTGAGGATACGGATAGCACGCAGCGTAATGTCCTCCAGATTTCCAATGGGTGTCCCAACAACAAAGAGCCTGCCCTTAGAACCGTTCGTGGAATCCTCCAGAGGGTCCATAAGTCCTGGCTTGGCCGAAATAGATCGTCGCGGCATAGGCGTCAAGGGTCAATTACGACTTCAAGTGTATCAACTAGCTCAGGCAAAGACAACGGAGAGTTAGGACATAACCGCGACATTCACGTTTTGACGCCGGAGAAGCTGGCCTATATAATTATTAGTAGGAGTTTTTGCAAGGAGGTTAAATTGCCGCTTTACGAATACGCGTGTACGCAGTGTGGACAGCGCACCGAGAAAATCCGGAGGTTTTCCGATCCTCCACTGACCAAGTGTGAGAAATGTGGAGGCAAGCTAAAGCAGCTCGTGTCTCGGTCTGCCATCCAGTTCAAGGGGAAGGGCTGGTATGTGACGGATTATGCCCGGAAACCCTCCACCGCCACTGCGAACAGCGCCGCAAGCTCTGGTAATGGGGGCAAAGAAAAAGGCCCTGAAGGCGCTAAGAAGGAAGTTCTCCCCGCCAAGACATCCAAAGATAAGCCCGTCGCTGAAAAGAGCCATTGACGAGCGGGATTCAGGAGTCAGTGGGCGGCCCGCGCGCATTGCGTTCTGTCCCCACCTACCACCTACTACCTACCCCCTCCTGACTCCTCTTTCAGAGCTTAAGTGACTTGAGGTATTTACGGAAGGCGCTTCCAAGGTCTGGCCGCTCGAGCGCCAGCTCCACCGTGGCTTGAAGAAAGCCCAGCTTATCACCGGCATCGTAGCGCTTTCCTTCAAACACATAGCCGTAGACCGGTTCCTTTTCGAGCAAGCGCCGCAGCCCATCCGTCAGTTGGATCTCGCCTCCCGCACCAGGCGTCGTGGCCGCAAGCTCATGAAAAATGGTGGGGGTGAGGATGTATCGGCCTATGACCGCCAGATTCGAAGGCGCCTCGCGAGGACTCGGCTTTTCCACCATGTCCTCGATTCGGTAGAGCCGCCCGTGCCATTGAGGGTCCGCTACAAGCTGGCCGCGAATGATGCCGTAACTGCCCACCGCTTTGCGCTCCACTTTCTGTATGGCGATGACGCTTCTGCCGTAACGCTCAAAGACCTCCAACATTTGCTTCAGGCAAGGCACCGGGTTAACTATCACATCATCGGAGAGCAGGACAGCAAATGGCTCTTCGTCAACCACGTCGCACGCGGTGAGAATCGCATGGCCCAGGCCGCGTGGGATCTGCTGGCGAACATACACAAAGCGCAACAGCCCTGAAATCGAGCGCAACTGCTCCCGAAGTTCTTCCTTCCCTCTTCCGGCCAACTCCTGCTCGAGCTCCGCCGACAAGTCAAAATGGTTCTCGATGGCCGTCTTCCCCCGCCCCGTTACGAATATCACCATCGGGATACCGGAAGCGGCAACTTCTTCAACCGCATACTGCACCAGAGGCTTATCCACGATGGGGAGCATTTCCTTGGGCTGCGCTTTGGTGGCCGGCAGGAACCGCGTGCCAAGACCGGCAACAGGCAGAACCGCTTTACGAATCTTCATGAGCACCTCAGCCTCTCGCACGATGAGCAAGCTTCGCAATGGGCACAGTGTAGCGCCACAGTCTGAGTCGCGTCAACGCAAGGATTCGGGATTCAGGTGCCAGGTGTCAGGTGCCGGGTGTCAGGTTGCCGGTCAACTGTCTAGCCAGCGCCCTCGGGGTCAACCCGCCTCCCGGGTGCCCATTGATTTCGGACAACACCTTCGACCTTCGACTCTCGACTGTGGACTCCTCGGTTCTCTCGCACCTATGCTAGCATTTACTGTTCGGAGTTCGTCATGTTAGTTCTTGGCATCGAATCCAGTTGCGACGAGACCGCGGCAGCCATCGTGGCGGATGGCGCGAAGATTCTCTCGAGTGTGGTCGCCTCGCAAATCCCCACTCACGAAAAGTATGGTGGGGTTGTTCCCGAACTGGCTTCACGCGAGCATCTGCGCAAGATCGAGCCAGTCGTCGACGAGGCCTGCCAGCGCGCGCGAGTCGGAATACGGGATGTGGAAGGCGTCGCGGTAACGGAGGGACCAGGCTTGGTCGGGTCGCTCCTGGTCGGCCTGGTCTATGGCAAAGCCCTTGCCCTCGCGCTGGCGAAACCCCTGGTGGGCGTGAACCACCTGGAGGGTCACATCCACGCCGTTCTGCTCGAAAACAAAATGGCACGCCTTACAGGGGACCCGGTCGAGGAAGCAAACCTCCCGTCCGTTACCCTGGTCGTCTCCGGCGGTCACACGAGCCTGTTCCTGGTTGAGGATGGTCGCCATCCGGCCAATTCCCATCCTGTCTTCAATTACAAGCGGCTAGGACATACACGTGATGACGCAGCCGGGGAAGCTTTCGACAAGGTCGCGAAACTGCTGGCACTGGGCTATCCCGGCGGACCGGTCATCGACCAACTGGCTCGCTCGGGGGATCCTGAAGCGGTCGATTTCGGCCGCATCAAGATGAAGGGCAACCCGCTGGACTTCAGCTTCTCAGGGCTCAAGACCGCTGTCCTCTACCGCGTCCGCGGCACCCCGCTCGCCGTCGAGGCCGAGCAGCGACGCGCCTGGCGCAAAACCAGCGAAAGCGCCCGTGCAGACGAACTGCGCGCTCATTGCTCGCCCCAGACACTTGACCTCATCGCCAGCTTCCAAAACGCCGTGGTCCGCGACCTCCTCGAGCGCACCCTGGCTGCGGCGGACGCCTCGCGAGTTGACTCGGTTTTTGTTTCCGGGGGAGTCGCCTGCAATTCCCTTCTGCGCGCTCGCTTCCTCGAAACTTCCAGGGGACAAGGATTTCGTGTCTTCTTCCCTTCCCCCGCCTTATCTACCGACAACGCCGCGATGATTGCCGCGGCGGGATACTACAAGCTGAAAGCCGGACAACTTGCGGATGCGACCCTTACAGCGCATGCCGCGCTTCCACTCGGGACGTAGCAGGAGGATTCAGGATTCAGGAGTCAGGAGTCAGGAGACCGGAGCGGTATGTGGGGATTGCATCCTGATCCCACCTGCCACCTAGTCGTCTGGTTCGCAATTGACGCAACAATGTGGGCGACCCGGCGAAGACCTTAGTGATCACCACCACCCCCTGACCCCCTCCTCAGGTGAGGAGGGGAGGGGAGTCTCACTCGCGTCCTTCGCTATGGAGCCATCGGTTCTTCTTTTGACTTCCTGAATCCTGACTCCTGACTCCTGAATCCTGTAAAATGACTCTTCTTATGCGCTTCGGTGTTGACACAGGCGGGACATTCACGGACTGCGTAGTCCTCGAGCGAGGCAAAGTTAAGATCCTCAAGGTCTTTTCCACGCCGGAGGACGCATCGCGTGGCATTCTGGAGGGCGTCCGCCGGCTGGCCGAGTCATTTCAACCCGCTGGCCCGCTCGAGATCATTCACGGCACCACGGTGGGCACGAACAGCCTGCTCGAGCGGCGCGGCGCACGCGTGGCGCTTGTCACCACCGCAGGGTTCGAGGACCTCATCGAGATCGGCCGGCAGGCGCGCCCACGGCTTTACGACCTCGACGCCCGGCAGGCTCCACCCCTTGTCTCGCGAGCTCTGAGGTTTGGCGTCAGGGAAAGAACTGCCGCGGACGGCACGATTCTTCAGAGGCCTTCAGCAGCCGGAATCGCAAGGCTGACAAGTAAGCTCAAAGGCTTGCGTGCCGAGTCGATTGCTGTTTGTTTCCTCTTTTCGTATCTCAATCCCGCGAACGAAAGAGTGGTGGCGCAAGCGCTGAAAGAGTTGCAATTGCCCATCTCCGTATCCCACGAGATTCTCCCCGAGTTCCGCGAATACGAACGGCTGGCCACGGTCGTAATAAACGCCTTCCTAGCCCCTAGAATGGGGGAATACCTCAAGCGGCTCGAACGCGGCGTCGGGGAGGACATCGGGAAGCGTGCGACATCCTCCAACAGTCTTGTAGGGCCGAACGGCGTTCGGCCCTGGGGCGAGCGCCGCTCGCCCCTACCTTACGGCGACGCCGCCGGCCGGGTCTACGTGATGCAATCGAGCGGGGGCATTACGACGGCGGCGCGAGCGGCGCGTGAGCCAGTGCGGACTATCCTCTCCGGACCCGCCGGGGGCGTTGTGGCGTCCACGTGGCTTACCCGGCAGCTTGGGATTTCGCGCGCCATAAGCTTCGACATGGGCGGCACCTCCACTGATGTATGCCTGATCGACGGCCAGCCTCGCACCACCCATGAAACCTCCGTGGGCGGCTTGCCGGTGGCTGTTCCCGTCCTGGACGTTCATTCGGTGGGCGCCGGTGGCGGGTCGCTGACGCGCCTGGACGCAGGCGGCGCCTTGCGCGTCGGCCCGCAGAGCGCCGGCGCAAAACCCGGTCCTATCTGCTACAGGGGCGGCGGCGCCCAACCCACCGTGACGGATGCCAACTTGTTGCTTGGCCGTCTTGACCCGGACCACTTCCTGGGTGGTGAGTTCCAGCTCGACCTCCGCGCCGCAGAACGGGGGTTTGCCGACTTCCTGCATCGCCATTCGCGAAGGACTGGCTTTAAGACTGTGCCGGAACTCGCCGCCGGCATCGTGGCGGTCTCCAACGCCACCATGGAAAAAGCTCTGCGGGTAATCTCTGTGGAACGCGGCCACGACCCAAGAGAGTTTGCTCTCATCTGCTTCGGTGGCGGTGGGGGATTGCACGCCGCAGACTTGGCGCGCTCGCTGCGGCTGCCCAAAGTGGTAGTGCCTCAGAACCCTGGCGCATTCTCAGCTCTTGGAATCCTGCTGTCTGACGTCATCAGGGATTCCGTCCGGTCTGTTCTCTTGTCTGTGCCCGAGGAAGGGAGACAATCTTCGCAGCGCTTGGCAGAGTTCTGGCGCGACCTCGCAAAGCGTTTCGCAATTCTCGAGCGCGTGTCGCGAGCCGAACTTCAGCACGAAGGATTTCCGGCCGAACTAGCACGCGCGGAGCGGCGACTGGATCTCCGCTATGCAGGCCAGTCCTACGAACTCTCGGTGCCTCTTAGGAGAGATTTTCGCCGGTTGTTCCACCAGGCACACGAAAAAGCCTATGGTTATGCGCATGTCGGCCGGACCATGGAGATCGTCAACTTGAGGTCAAGGCTCGTGATCAGCATGCCAAAGCCGCGCCTGCGTCCTTCCGCACGCAAGGCGCACCGCCTCACGCAAGCTGCCCTACTCAAGACCAAAGCCGTCTGGTTCGGCGGAAAGCCGCTCCAGACCCCAGTTTACGACCGAGAATATCTTGAGCCGGGAGCGAGACTCCAGGGCCCAGCCGTGATCGTCGAGTACAGTTCCACCACGGTGGTTCCCCCGGACTTCGAGTGTTACGTGGATGAGTATTTGAATCTTACTCTCTCCCCAGCGGAGAACGAAAAATGACCCTCGCAGGCCCCGAAGGGGCCTCACGTGAGTAGCCGCAGTCCCGCCTCGCGGGACTGCGGATAGGATAGCCGAGCGAATTACGCCAACCCCAGCGGGGTTGACCAAACCGCAGTCCGGCCCCTTCAGGGCCGGTAGGTGTTTCCGCCTTATTTCCGTGGGTTTCATCCCGCGACTGCGGGACTACTCATGGGCTGCCCCTTCGGGGCAGACGGCTTGTCACTGTTCACAATGATGCGCGTCGACGCAGCAGAACTCGAGATCTTCAAGAACCTCTTTCACTCGGTAGCTGAGGAGATGGGGGCCGCACTGCGCCGGTCCGCCTTTTCGCCGAACATAAAGGAGCGCCGGGACTATTCCTGTGCGGTGTTTGACGGCAAGGGCCGCGTGGCAGCGATGGGCGACCACATGCCGGTTCATCTGGGCTCCATGCCCATGTCCGTTGCGGCAGCCCTGGAAGCCCTCGAACTCGCGCCGGGCGACATCGCCATGCTCAACGATCCCTACGCCGGCGGCACTCATCTGCCCGACATAACACTGGTGATGCCCGTCGTGCCACCCTACAAGACCAGTGCTAATCCGCGGCGGAAGCGGCAGCCTGTCTTTTACGTCGCCAATCGCGCCCACCACTCCGATATCGGCGGCGCACAGCCAGCCTCGATGGGCTTGAGCGAGGACATTTACCAGGAAGGCTTGCGGATTCCGCCGGTGGCGCTGGTCCGGGAAGGAGTCGTTCAGCGCGATGTGCTGACTTTGCTGCTCGCCAATGTGCGCACACCTGGCGAGCGCGAGGGCGACCTGATGGCTCAGGTGGCCGCCTGCCGGCTGGGAGAGCGCCGCTTGATCGAGTTGCTCGAAGGGTACGGCGTCCCGAAGATCAGCTTCTGCCTCGAGGCCCTACAAGCCTACTCGGCGCGACTGATGCGGCAAGCCCTCCGACAAATTCCCGATGGGACATACGCCGCCGAGGATTTCCTGGACGACGACGGGTTCAGCGATAACCCTGTGCCGCTGCGCGTGTCGATCCGCGTAAGGCGCGGCCAAGCCACCGTAGATTTTGCCGGCAGCTCTCCTGCCTGCCGGGGAAGCGTCAACGCGGTCATGGCGATTACAATTTCCGCCGTCTTCTACGTTTTTCGCTGCCTGCTCGGAGAGGAGGTGCCCGCCTGCGCCGGCTTGATGGAACCCATCGAAGTGCGCGCTCCCAGCGGAAGCGTGGTGAATGCGAAGCCTCCGGCGGCTGTGGCTGCGGGAAATGTTGAGACCTCGCAACGCATCGTGGACGTGCTGTTGCGGGCGCTGGCCAAAGCGCTTCCTCACAGGATTCCAGCCGCCAGCTCGGGGACGATGAACAACGTCTCTTTCGGCGGCCTCGATCCGCGCACCGGCGAACCCTTTGCCTATTACGAGACGATTGGCGGGGGAATGGGCGCCCGTCCGACGGCGGACGGCTTGAGTGGAGTCCATACCCACATGACCAACTCACTCAATACGCCCATCGAGGCGCTCGAAGCCGCGTACCCGGTGCGCGTGCGGCATTACTCGCTGCGCCGCGGCTCAGGCGGCCAAGGGCGTTTCCGTGGGGGTGACGGCATCATCCGTGAAGTCGAGTTCCTTACGGACGTTCGCGGTAGTATTCTCTCTGAGCGCCGCCGATTCCAACCTTACGGGCTGGCCGGTGGCAAGCCCGGCAAGGCAGGAAGGAATGAGCTCATCCTGCCGGGTCGTATTTTAAAGCTCTCTTCAAAGGCTGTCTTCAACGCACGGCAAGGTAGCGTCCTGAGAATTGCAACACCTGGGGGCGGAGGCTGGGGGAAGAGGAGGATTCGGGATTCAGGATTCAGGATTCAGGGGAAAGCGTAACGCAGGTCCGCTCTTTAGACCTGCGGCTTTTCAAAGGCAGCAAGCAGAAGGCAGGTGGCAGTGGTCAGTTATCAGTGGGGGGTACGAAGCAGGTGGTAGGTAGTAGGTGGGGAGAGAACTCAATCCCCGCAGGCCGCCTACTCACCCCTGAATCCCGAATCCTGAATCCTGCCTCCTGAATCCTGCTGAAAACGGGAGCCTACAGGGTTCCCTCACCAAAGAGGAGGAATAATGGAAGCAATTGATCGGCGAGACTTCATGAAATCCATGGCGGGAGCTGCAGCGCTCGCCGCCATGGACATGAAAACTGTATCTGCGTCTGAGTCGGGACCGCTGTTTCTTTCTACATGGGTCCACGGGAAACCGGCGAACGAACGCGCGGCAGAAGTCTTCAAGAGTGGTGGAAGCCTCCTGGATGCGGTCGAGAAAGGAATCAATGTTCCGGAGGACGACCCGAAGGTAATGAGCGTTGGCTACGGCGGCCTTCCCAACGAAGAAGGAGAAGTGGAGCTTGATGCCGCCATCATGGATGGGACGCGCCATCACGCCGGCGCGGTTTGCAGTCTCCGTCACATCAAGAATCCGATTTCTGTAGCGCGCCTGGTGCTCGAAAAGACCCGTCACACCACGCTGGCGGGCGAGGGCGCTTTCCGCTTCGCGCTCAAAATGGGATTCGAGCCGCAGTCGCTCCTGACCCCCGAGAGCCTCAAGAAATGGATGGATTGGAAATCCGACCCCCACAGAAAGACTTATTGGGTGACTTCCGAAACCCACGACACCATCGGCATGGTCGCTACTGACGGAAAAGGCCACGTGGTCTCGGGGTGTTCGACTTCAGGGCTGGCGTGGAAAATCCCCGGCCGCGTGGGAGATTCTCCCCTGGTTGGCTGCGGTGTCTATGCCGACGACAACGTGGGAGCCGCCTCCGCCACCGGCGACGGAGACCTGATGACCAACTACTGCACGAGCATTTCGATTGTCCACTACATGGCGAGCGGCATGTCTCCCCAGGACGCCTGCCTCGAGTTGTTGCGCCACATGGTGAAGACGGACCCCAAGAATAAAGATGGAGATTGTTGTGTGATCGCCATCAACAATCGCGGCGAGATCGGGGCGGCTTCCATGAGGTCCCCCTATCGGCTCAAGTATGCGCTGTGGATGAACGACGAGAGCAAACTGCTGGACGCCGTCGCCCTGTATTAACGGCTCGCAAAGTAGCGCAGACCTGTTTTTCAAGGTCTGCGGCTTTTCTCGCCGAGCGTGCTCAAGGGCCGCGGACCTGCAAAACAGGTCCGCGCTACTCGCTGCTCACATAAGCTTACACCGATTCTAGCACGGTCGTTCGGACGGAGTCGTAGCGTAAAGGTCACGCTCTCCCTCCTTGCGCTACGGAGCAGGTAGATACAAGCGCAGAGTCTCGTTTTTCAGAGACTCGGCGGCTTTTCCTTCAAATTCGTCCCCGTTCATCGGCCGGCAGCAGTACACGATGGATGGCCAGAGTGCGATATCGCCTAAAGGTTGCGCTCAGGCCTGCCGTGTAATGATGCACACTCGAACACTCCCACTCCTCGGCGCGTTTGACGAGGCCGGCCCTCACTGGGTTGAGGTGAATGTATTCCACTTTCTCGCGGGTGGCATCCTCAGGCCCTAATTGGGCATCTATGGTAACTTGGACAGAGGGAATGGGAGAAATGCCTAGCTGCGGTACCAGGAGCCCCTTTCGGAACCCCACGCGACGTTCGAAGTCCTAACCCATACGCCTCGCTGAAGCAAGAACCAACCATCTGCAAAGGGTTCGATCTAGAACCCGTTGATTACGCCATGCTGGAACGCAGACTTTTCGATCTAATTGAAAGCGTCTCTCAGAGCGAGCGGGAGGCGGGAGGGTTCGTGCGAGCGTTGCTGGAGAGCATGCTGCGCGAGTTCGGAAACTCCCTCCACCTGCTGGCGACTGCTGAGTTCCGCCGGGAGGACAGCCGCTATGAAATCACATGGTCACAAGGCGAGCCCCTTTGGGATCTCTTGGACCGTGGATTGTCTTACCGCAAGGTACACCGCCGTCTGTTGGGCCAGTCTTGGTATATCCAGCGGGGGTTGCGCCGACAGGCCGAGGGCCGCGAAGACTGGTACGACCTGATTTTCATTCCAGTGGACCGCGAGTTGCGTCAGGTGCTTGGCCTGATCACTCCCTCCATGGCTGGTAAGGAGGGCCAGCAGCGCGAAGCTGACTTCCAGGTACTGGGACGGCTGATCCGGTTCTTTGCTGATCGCCAGCATCAGCATGAGAGGCTTCAGGAAATCTTGACGCTCGCGCGGGAACAGCAAATGAGCTTATTGTCGACGGAACTGCCCTCCTTGCCCGGTTATCAAGCTGCTCAACGGTCCGTTCCGGCGCAGGAAGTAGGCGGCGACTATCACCAGATCATCCCGTTGGGGCCGGGCAGTTTTGCCGCGGCGGTCGCCGACGCCAAGGGCAAGGGATTCGAGGCGGCAGTGCTGGTGACTGCACTGCATGCCACGCTTCATGTGGTCAACGCCACACCATTCGAAGTGGCGCACAAAGTGCGACTGATCAACCGCAGCCTAGCTGAGCAGGGCAAACAGCGCAACCTGATTTCCCTGTTCTACGGGGAGTTTGACGATCAGGGCCGCTTGCTCTACGTCAACTGCTCACATCCATCGCCGATCGTGGTCCGGTCCGATGGCCTTGAAGAACTGGCTGATGGCGGGCTTTTTCTCGGCCTTGACCCGGCGAGCGAGTACCGCATGGGCATCTGCGAGCTGCGCTCCGGCGATCTGCTGGTTGCTTATACAGACGGCTGGACGGAGCTCTCGAACGAGCAGAATGAGGAATTTGGTGCGGAGCGGCTCCGGGAGGCCGTGCGCCCCGCCCATGGCGCCGCGCCACACAGCGTCATTGACCTCATCGAAAAGGCCTGTGATGCCTTCCGCAACGAGCTTCCCTTCCACGACGACCGCACTCTCCTGGTCATCCGCCGAGACTGAGTTAACGTCCGACTACACCACAACGTTCGCAACGCTGTGGCCGACGAAGTTCTGGCCGCTATGGTATAATCTCATCGATCACGCGTTTGGTTAGCACGCATCTCATTGCTGCAGGGTCCTCACGATCCCAAGAGCGGAAGGTTGCGGCCCGACTGGTTTCTGGGCCGTCCCTACGTATTGCCGTCTGTTCTGTTGGCGGTTCTGCTCTTCCTGGCAGGAGGCTCACCTTTCATGATATGGGGCATCTATGTTCGGTTGGTGTTCTGCCAGCACACGACCTGGCTTGTGAACTCTGCCAGCCGTCGGTTTGGGCGCAGGAATTTCCTTCTCGAAAACGTGTCGACGAACTCTCGGTGGGTAGCGCTGCTGGCCTACGGTGGCGGCTGGCACAACAACCACGCTTTTCCCACCTGAGCTCGCTATGGGATGAGGTTCTGGGAAATCGATCCTGCGTACGCGTTCATCCGTTTACTTCGGGCAGTCGGACTGGCCTGGAACCTCCAGACTCTGCTCGCCAACAAGCTGCCGTTCAACCAGCGCTGACCCGGAACCACCGGGAGAGGAGCCCGATCTGGAAGACCTCCTGAAAGATCACGCTCTCGATTTAACGCCAGGCAAGGTTGAAGACGGCCCCGACGTCGTTCGCACGTACATGCGCGAGGCGGGGCGCATACCCCTGCTGACGCGCCGCGGTGAAGTTGAGGTTGCCAAGCGCATTGAGCGCGGGCAACTCAACACGCTGAAGGCACTGTCGCGCTCGGCGATGGTTATCCACGAGATGTCCGTTTTGCGCCAAGAATTGGCCGCAGGGGAAAGGTCCATTCAAGAGATTGTGATTCTTGACGAACATGAATGGACGGACGAGGGAGTGGCGAGACGCAAGTGTGAAGTCGCAGCCGTTCTCGGTAAGATTGAGCGTCTCAACCGGCAGTTGACCGGAGTGAAGGCGAAGAAGGGGGCGGATTCAACCGGATGTCGCGCCCGTAGCTGGGCCATCGCGCGCCAGCGGGTCCGGATTTCTCGACTGATTTGGTCCATTGGCTTCACCCAAGCTGAGCGCCTGCGGCTTATCGAGAAGGTCCGTGAGACGGTTGCAGAATTAGATTCCCTCGATCTCGAGGTGAAGAGGCTTGAAGCGCGGCTGCAAGCCCGGCCTACCAACAAATACCTGAGGACCGAACTGCGGGGATGCCGCGGTCGGCGGGGCCGGATCGAGGAACGGGCGGCGTCCTCCGCCGTCGAACTCAAGCGAACGCATAAGGATATCCTCGCCAGCGTGCAGGCAACCCGGGTCGCGAAGCGTGAGCTCGTGGAGGCGAACCTTCGCTTGGTGGTTGCGATCGGCAAGAAATTTGTCAATCGCGGGCTCGAATTCGTAGACTTGATCCAGGAAGGAAATCTCGGCCTGATGCGAGCGGTGGACAAGTTCGACTACCATCGCGGCTACAAGTTTTCTACTTATGCGACCTGGTGGATTCGACAGTCCTGCATGCGAGCCATCGCGGAGCAGGCCCGAACCATCCGGGTCCCCGTTCATATGATAGAAAGGATCAACAAGCTCAGGCGTGTGGTGGGCCAACTGGTGCAGGACCTCGGCCGGCGGCCGAGCACGGAAGACATCGCCAAGCACATGGAAATCGCGTCAGGCGAGGTCCAAAAGGTCCTGGAGGTTGCGCAAGTGCCCATTTCGCTCGATACACCCATCGGCGCAGAACAGGATGCCCATCTAGGTGATTTTGTCGAAGACCGTGGCGTTATTTCAGCGGCTGAGGTCGCTATCGCCAACAACCTGAAGCTGTGCACGGCAGCGGTCTTGAAGACTCTGAGCTTTCGCGAGGAAAAGATCATCAAGATGCGGTTCGGACTCGATGACGGCAACGCCCACACTCTCGAGGAGGTCGGCCAGAGTTTCGCGCTGACTCGGGAACGGATCCGGCAGATTGAGGCAAAGGCACTGGGCAAGCTTCGGCACCAGTCGCACAACAACGGATTGCGAGCGTTGCTAAATGCCTTTTAGCTGGAACGCTCTCGGCGTTCGTGTGTTACCCAGTCCAATCCGCACCGAATACACGTCGCTCTCCTCATCCACTTTCTTGAAGCGCAGACTGGGATGGCGTGGGTCAGTGCGGAACAGCCGGTAGGCGCGTTCCGCCTGCCGGCGCACGTCGTTGGGCAGTGAAGCGAACGCCTCCCTGAACTGGCGCGTGGTGCGCGACTGGATCACAGGATTTCGTCCAGCGGACGGGTTTTGCCATGCTCGTCGAGCGCCTTTTCGGCGAGTTTGCGTAGCTTGGCGGGATTCTTCCGAAGCATCTTATCCCAGGCTTCTTCATCCCCGAGCGCCAGGAGAATCTGCGAGGCGATGCCGTTCTGTTCGTCCTCGGAGAGCTTGCCGACTTTTCGGAGCGCGTCTTCAAGTAACCGTGTCATACCCTCAGCCTAACAGACGGAATCGACGGGCGCAAGCTGGCAAAGGCTTCGTGGTAAACGCTTCGTGCTGAGTTTTGGCCCTTGACACGCGCCTGGAAGTGTGGTAGCCTACTAAAGTTGACGTATGCTGGACGCGCCACCACACCGCTTGCAAGGGGTTCTAAATCGGCCCCCCGGCTGCGCAAGATGGGCGCAAAAGGCAAAAAAGATACTAAATAGACGGAACGAACCTAAGGATCTGTTGAAAACACAAGGGTTAACGCCTTTAGAGGCTCAAAAACGAACCGAATTCTGAGTGCGAAAAGGGCCAATCGAACCAAAAAATATGGCCAAAAATCGACGAGTTGTGGGGCAGAAGAGGAGGTTTCAGGTGTCAGGTTCCAGGTGTCAGGGGCTCAACCAGGATTCAGGAGTCAGGATGCAGGAGACAGAAGCGCAGGAGACAGGTTGTGCAGGACAGGGCGCATCTTGGGTGAGAAGTCGCCGTATCGCCCGGTCGTGACCTACCTCTCTTTTGACAGGGAACAGAGAAAAAAGACGCGCCTGTCATGGGTTGAATCTCTCATTGGCACTTTCACTCTGCGGGCTGACTTCAAGAACGGGCCGCCCCACAAATCAGAGGATAATGCAAATCAACGAGTTACTTTGACAACGTGTCAATTTCACCAATTTGCTTACTTCGACAAAAGCTTGGCAAACCGGAGGATTTCTGGCAGGTGGATTGCGTGCGGGAGGTGAGGAACAGTTGAATTTCGTGGTTCAGGAGGAGCAAATGGCTATACCCTCACGCATCCGCGATTTCCTGGATTCCGAGAATATTCCTTATGAGGAACTCCGTCACCAGCCGGCCTATACAGGACAAGAGGTCGCACACACGCTCCATCTATCGGGCAAGAGGTGCGCCAAGACCGTAGTGCTGGATGGGGACGGAAGGCTGGCAATGGCAGTTTTACCGGCCTCCAACCGACTGAATCTCCAAGATCTTCGGGCAGCAATGGAAGTCACGCGCTTGGAGATGTTATCGGAAAGTAGACTGATCGAGCTCTTCCCAGACTGTGAGCGGGGCGCGATTCCACCTCTCGGCCGTCTCTACGGGATGGAGGTATGGGTGGATCGAACCATAAGCGATTCGGAGAAAATTGTATTCTGCGCAGGCACCCACGAGGATTGCATCCGAATGAAGTACTCCGACTTCGCAAAGTTAGCCAGACCGCGCATTAGCCGGTTTTCCGAAGTCTGGGCCACCACGGCGGCTTGACCAGTCCGGCCGAATCGCCCATATAGAGCATGCCCTGCTGGGGCCGCTTAGCCGCGGCCCTGCGGAGCGGCGGTGAGGCTTGGCGCTCCCTTTCGCTATTACGCTGAAGTATTCGAAGGCGGCGCAAACTCGGCTCAGGCGCTGACGAAGCGCCTGCACCCAAAGGGGATGCGCGTGAATAGCGGGGGGCAGTGCGTCCCATCAAACTTATGCGCGACCCCCCTGACCCTGAATGAGTTACACTAGGGTTGAGCGGTGTTGGTGTGACATGAGGAGGAATTCATGCTGGCTTTAAAGGAAAAACTGGCGCAGCAAATCCCGGGGTTAAGAGAAGAAGTACGCCAGCTCACTAAGCGCCATGGCGACGCAGTCATTTCCGAGGCGACAATAGCTCAGGTTTTTGGCGGAATGCGAGGGATCAAGGGCCTCGTCTGCGATACCTCTGTGGTGGACCCAGACAAGGGTTTATACGTTCGCGGCATACCCATTGGCGAGTTGGCCCACCGCTTGCCCGAGGAGATTTTCTACTTGCTTTGCACCGGCGAACTTCCCGATAGCGAAGCTCTTGCCAGCCTCCAGCAGGACTTGCGAAAGCGCGCCCAGATTCCCGCCTACGTATGGGATGTGCTTCAGGCCATGCCGATGGATTCGCATCCCATGACGATGTTTAACACCGCCATTCTGGTGATGGAGCGCGATTCCGTCTTCCGTCGCCGCTATGCCGAGGGAATGCGCAAAGAGGAGTTCTGGGAAGCCGCACTGGAAGATTCCCTGCAAATGCTTGCCAAGCTTCCTGCCATTGCCGCCGGTATCTACCGCATGCACGCACACAAGGGCTCACCTGTCGCATCCGACCCCGGCCTGGACTGGGGGGCCGATTACGCCCACATGCTGGGCTTGCCAGATCCGGAAGGTAACCTCGCCCGACTCATTCGCCTCTACCTCACCTTGCACTGTGACCATGAGGGCGGAAACGTGAGCGCCTTCACCTGCCACACGGTGGGCTCCGCCCTCTCCGACCCTTACTACGCGGTCTCGGCTGGGTTGAACGGCTTGGCGGGGCCACTTCATGGGCTAGCCAATCAGGAATGTCTCCAATTCGTTCTCGGAGTACGCAAGAGGTTCGACGGCGTGCCCACCGACGAGCAACTACGAGAGTTCGCTTGGAACACTCTCAAAGAGGGTCACGTCATCCCGGGTTATGGGCATGCCGTGTTGCGTATCACCGACCCCAGGTTTGCGGCCTTCCACCAGTTCGGGGAGCAGGTTTGTGCTCAGGACGAAATGTTCAGGATCGTGGACAGGGTTTTCGCGATTGTGCCAGAAATTCTTAGAGAGCAGGGAAAGGCCAAGGACCCCTGGCCCAACGTGGATGCTATTTCAGGAGCCTTGCTCTACCACTTCGGGCTGACCGAATTCGACTACTACACCGTGCTCTTTGGTGTCTCACGGGCGCTGGGAATGTGCGCACAATTGGTTGTCAACCGCGCGCTCGGTACGCCCATCACCCGCCCGAAATCCGTGAGCACGGACTGGATCAAGGCGACTGTCGGACAAACACGACAGGCAGCTTGAATCGAGGGTGCCACATGGGGGCGCAAGCGTCCTGCGAATTCGTCGGGCTTCTTACGCGCCCCCAAAAAGAGGAGATTCCCATGGGCCCCAGATGCAGTAATTGTCCTGTTCTGAAGACTTCTCTATTCAGTAGTCTATCGAGTGAGCAAGTCTCACGACTGGGGTGTGTGTTCCGGCCGGCACGTTACCGGAAGAACCAAATCCTCTTCTTCGAAGGGGGTGCGGCTCTGCATTTGTTCGCTCTCCATGCCGGTCTTGTCAAACTGGTCAAGCCGCTCGAGAACGGGAAAGACCGTATAACCAGCGTCCTGTTCCCAGGTGAATTGTTCGGCCTGGAAACCCTTTCGCAGCCCACTTACCCGCTTACGGCCGTGACATTGCGCGACAGCGAGATCTGCGCCGCAGCACGGGAAGAGGTAATTATCTTCCTGCAATCCAACCCGGAAATCGCAATTGGTATGGTGCGGTTCCTGGTCGCCGAAGTGGGACGTGTCCGCACCCAAGTCACGGACATGAGCTTCAAGGATGCCAGAATGAAGGTGGCAACCTTCCTCCTATCGCTGGTTGCCTCTGACCCCACCCCCCACAACGGACGTGCGACGCTTACCCTACCTCTCTCAAGGCAAGAGATCAGCGAAGTCCTCGAGCTGTCACCAGAAACAGTAAGCCGCACACTGACGGCATTCCGACGAGAAGAGTTGATTGTCGCACATGGGCGGCACCTGATGATCCAGAATCTTGAGGGCCTGCAATCAGCGGCACGCCGCTGAGTCCGTGCCTTGATGCGACATTATGTCTATATCGATAGGGCCATAAAACCCACCCGCGGCTCGATGTTCTAAAGCCAGCTTACCTCCCTCAACATCTCGCTAAGTGCTCGACCCTAAAGCAATTGCATCAATACTGCGGCGAGAGGCATTAGAAGATAGGAATAAAAAAACTAGTGGACGCAGATTGACCTGCGTCATGTAGAATTATGACTCCTGCCCTCGACACGGGCCACAACGGCTGCTAGGTTGCTCATCGTACACTGCGGGTCTTGGGTCCAGGAATCTCTCGATGGAATTCCCTGGAACCCGTTTCGGTCTTGCGTCAGGCCGGTTAATTGGAACGCGAACAACTCAACTCGTCGCAATCGGTCTGTCCATTCGGTCTCAAAAAGCGATGCTTCACTCAAGGAACATGGCACTCCTCTGTGCCGCAGTTCTCATCTCGACGCTTGCCGCTCTCCCTCAAGCCGTACTGCCTTCCCCATCAGCGGACGCGAATCACCCTGAAATCCTCTTCGTGCAAGCGGCGTCCGTAAAGGGGGGCAGGTTATCAGAGAGGTTCCCCCAAGGCAGCAGGATTGTTCGCCTTAAGATGGGAAGCACTAAGCCCGCGAATCTCACACCGAACTTCTTTGGAGCGGCAGATCCACGCATCTCCTTCGATGGCTCAAAGGTGCTCTTCGCGGGCAAGAAAGATGACGCAGCAACCTGGCAGGTCTGGGAAATGAACACGGATGGAACGGGGCAGCGCCAAGTGACCCACTGCGATGGAGATTGCCTTGCCCCAGCCTACCTGCCGCGCGATGAAATCGCTTTTTCCGGCGAAGTCCAGGATGCTGGCGGAAACCGGGTTTATCAAATCTATGTCGGCAAGCTTGACGGGAGTGATGTACACCCCATCACCTTTGGCCCGGGCGACTACGAGCTCGAAACGGTACTCCAGAACGGGTTAATCCTGGCTTCCGCACGTTCACCCCTGCAAGCGAGAGGGAAATCCGAGAGTTCGCGCAACCTCTATACGCTTCGGCTAGACGGCAGCGGCCTGGCGGCGTTCCGATGCGACCACCAGCCACCGACAATTCGCAGCCAAGCCGAAGAGCTTGACGACGGGTCTGTGGTTTTCGTCAAGAACAGGGCGCTTGGCTCCGAAGCGGGGGGCGACTTGGCTGCGATTAGACGGGGCGCCATGCACAATTCAGTTCTGGGCCCCAGGAGCGTATTGATCTGCTCACCCAGACAGCTCGAAGCCACCAGATTGATCGTGGCACGCCGAGTGTTGGCGCCCCGAGCTGCGGGGAAATTCGACCTCTATTCCTTTGATTTCATCCATGGGAAGTTCCAAGCCCTGATCTACAAGGATTCGGAATTTTCCAGTATTGAGGCCGTTCCGGTCGCCGCACATCCAGTTCCACGCTGGTATTGGAGCACCCTGAGCGGGGAAGCAAAGGCGGGCTATTTTATCTGTCTGGACGCCTCGCTGAGTGACAACGCTCCCAAGGGCCGCGTATCGGTCCCGCCCTCCAGGGTTCGCGTGATAGCCCTTGACTCGGCGACGCAAAAGGAAAGCCTCCTGGGCGAAGCGTCTGTCGAGCGCGACGGATCCTTCTATATCGCGGTGCCACCGGATCGCCCGGTGCGGTTCGAACTGCTGAATGCCGAGGGCAAGGTGATCCGCGCGCAGCGAAGTTGGGTTTGGGCGCGCCCAGGTGAGGAACATGGCTGCGTGGGCTGCCACGAGGACCGTGCCGTGGCTCCCGAGAACCGCTGGCCACTCGCTCTGCGGCGCTTCGACACGCCCACCTGCCTGGGTGTTCAGGCCCCGCTCGAAGCAGCGCACTGAGTCGCCGGGGCGGGTTTTCAAATCACCTTGCGACCCGAAATGGGGAATCGAGAATGGAAGTTCCAGCAAGACAAATCACGACCATGCTTGCGGCGGCGATCATGCTGGCCGTGGGGTTGAGAGTCCCGGCTCAGGCCCCTGCGCGAACCACCGAGACCCGCATGTCGAGTCCGCAGCCCACTGCCGGAGCCGCGAATTCAGCGCGGGATCCCGCCCGGCAGACCACCACTCCATCCGCCCTGCCCACCTTTGAAGATGTCACCGAAAAATCCGGTATCAATTTCCGGCACTCCTTCGGGGAGCAGAAGCTGAGTTCCATCATGGAGGCCACCGGTTCCGGTTGCGCCTGGATCGACTACAACAATGACGGCCTCTTGGACCTTTACGTGGTGAGCGGGCGCTACGTTGACGGCGCCACCAAATTCTCAAAACCCGACGGCGTGGATGCTACGAACCACCTCTACCGCAATAACGGCGACGGGACATTCACCGACGTCACTGCTCAGGCGGGCGTGGGCGGCAAGGGCTTCGGCATGGGCGTGACGGTAGGCGACTATGACAACGACGGATACGAAGACATCTACGTCACCAACTGGAATTCCTCCATCCTTTACCACAACAACGGGAATGGAACGTTTACTGACGTAACGGCGAAAGCTGGGGTCGAGAATCCCCACTTTGGAACTGGCACAACCTGGTTCGATTACGACCGCGACGGCAAGCTGGATCTCTACGTGGGGAATTACCTGAAGTTCGATCCCAATGCCAAGAGGGAGTATTTCAGCGCCGACGCTTTCCCCGGCCCGCTCGACTACGAAGGTGACGCTGACCGCCTTTTCCACAACAACGGTGACGGGACGTTTACCGACGTATCCCACAAGGCGGGCATCGATAACCCGTTGGGACGGGCCATGGGTTTGACGGTGGGTGACTTCGATAACGACGGCTGGCCGGACATCTACATCGCCAACGACACCATGGACAGTTACCTCTACCACAACAACCACGACGGAACGTTTACGAACGTCGCTCAGGATGTGAACGTAGCATTTGGCGCCAACGGCGAGGCTACCTCCGCCATGAACCCCATCTTCGGCGATTACGACAATGATGGTTGGCAGGACATCTTCGTTTCCGACATGCGTTACCACCGCCTTTTCCACAACCCGGGCGCGAAGGGTTTCTGGCTTGACACCACCGTTGAAACCGGTGTGGCCCAGGTTTCCGGCCAGTACGTTGCCTGGGGAGACGGCTTCTTCGATTTCGACAATGACGGCTGGAAGGACCTGTTTATCGTGAATGGCGGCCTGCATTGGCTGATTCCCATGGAAGACTCTATTCTGCGCAACAACGGCAACTCCACATTCACCGATGTGTCCTCCGAGTTGGGCAACTACTTCAAACTCAAGAAGGTTGGGCGCGGCGCCTGCTTCGCTGATTATGACAACGACGGTTACATCGACGCCTTCATCGTGGTGCTGGGTGGCAAAGGAATCCTGCTCCACAACAATCCCCCACCCGTGGGAATGCGCAATCATTGGCTGACACTCAAACTGATCGGGACGAAGAGCAACCGCGATGGTTTTGGGGCCCGCCTGGAGGCCATCGCCGGAGACCTTCACCAGTACATCGAGGCAACCTCAGAGAACGGGTATCTCTCCCAGGGTGACCCGCGCCCGCATTTTGGCCTGGGCAAACACACCGAAGTGGACAAGCTCATCATCCACTGGCCGAGCGGAATCGACCAGGAAATTGACCACGTCAAGGCGGATCAGTTCCTGACCGTCAAAGAACCTTCCGAAACATCCGGACATGCGGGAGGAAAGGCGCGATGAACGGCGATCGCTCAAACCACCAGGGCCGCGTCAAAGTCGCGGAAAAAGCGGCTCCGCCGTCCCGCGCACGCGGGATGCGGAAAGCCTCCCGCTTTCCCTTAAGTCACCACGTTCCCCCCTCTCCCCCTTGGGGGAGAGGGGCCGGAGGCGAGGGGGTCGATACCGCGAATGCGCAAAGAAGACATCCCGGTTCCCAACTTTCCGGTTGTGATCCGCAAACGGATGGGACCAGGTTCGCGACCCCCTCACCCGGCCCGCCCCGGCTGAAGAGAACGCCGGCGGCGGGCCACCCTCTCCCCCAAGGGGGAGAGGGGAAGAGAGCCAAAAATCACAGCGCCAACGCTCGATGTCTGGTCATGTTTGGGGCCTTCGCCCTGCTGGCGCTGTTTGTTTTCAGTCATCGTCCCTACCCCTATGCAGCGACCCCTGCCCCGCAGCAAGTAAAGACTGCCGAGCCGGAATACCTGACACCCGTGGAGCTAAAGTTTTCACCGGACGGTCAGCGGATTTACGTCGTGTGTGAGGGTAACGACTCGGTGCTGGCAATTGACGCGCGCACACAACGAGTGGTGGCACATGTGAAGGTTGGCAGCAAACCGAGAGGACTCGCGGTTTCTCCGGACGGAAAGACGCTTTACGTATCGAATTCCTGGAGCGACACGGTGAGCGAAATTGACGCCGGATCGCTCCAGGTCCGCCGCACACTTAAACCCGGCTGGGGACCGGTTGGGCTCACCACCGACCGGAGTGGAAAGTTCCTGTACGTCGCTAACAGCGTCGGCAACGACGTTTCGCTTTTTGACCTTACTACGGGCGCAGAGATCAAGCGCTTCATGACCCAACGGTATCCCGAACAGATTCTCCTCTCCCGAGACGGACGCCGCGTTTACGTGTCTAACATCCTGCCGCACTTCGGTCCTTACGATAAGCCACCTGTCTCCGAATTGCTGGTCATCGACGCGGTGAAGCAAATCGTCGAAGAACGCATTCTCCTTCCCGGAGCCATTGAACTGCGGCACATTGCCGAGGCGCCGAAACCGCTGGGCAATTACCTACTGGTCCCGGAGATGAGGCCCAAGAACCTCGGTCCCCTTATCGGTGTGGCACAAGGCTGGGTAATGACCCATGGGATGGCAGTAGTTCGACCCGATGTAGGGGCGGTTCGCGAACCGCCCCTACATGTTACCCAGGTGCTGCTCGACGACGTTGACTACTTTTACGCCGGGGAGAATGGCGCCGCCTTCACGCCGGACGGCCACTACGCACTGGTGACCGCGTCGGAAGCCAACACGCTCACCATTATCGACACTACGAGGTTGGCGCGGCGCCTTCACGAAGTTCCAAGTGATGAACTTCCCAATCGTCTCGATTCCGCGCAGGCCTTCGTCGTGCGGCGTCTCCAAACCGGATACGACCCGCAGGCCGTGGTGGTTTCGCCGGACGGCCGGCGGGCGTACATCGCCAACCGGCTGGAAGATACCCTGACCGTTGTCGATCTGGCGAGACTCCAGATCGCCACGACGGTTGATCTCGGGGGACCAAAAGAACTGACCGCTCTGCGCAGGGGCGAGCGGGCTTTCAATGCTGCCAAATATTGCTTCCAGGGCCAGTTTGCCTGCGCCACCTGCCACCCCAACCGCCATTTGGATGGGCTTGCTTGGAATCTTGAAACTCCACAACTCGGACGCGACCGCGTGGCTAACCGTACTTTGCGTGGCATTCGCGATACCGCACCCTATAAGTGGAACGGACGTAACCCGGACCTCGCCACCCAGTGCGGTCCGCGAATCGCCAAGTTCCTGTTCCGTTCCGAAGGCTTCAACACGCAGGAACTCGAAGACCTGATTACATACATAAATCAGATTCCTCTCCCCCCCAATCGGCATCTTGCGGCGGACGGTCAACTCACGGAGGCGCAGGAGCGCGGGAAAGCCATCTTCTACCGGACTCTCAAGAACGACGGCTCACCGCTACCGGTTTATAACCAGTGCGCCACCTGTCATCCGGCAGACTCTCACTATACCAGCCGGACAAGCTTCGACGTCGGGTCGGCGACCAAGTACGACACGATTAAATCCTTTGATACTCCTCAACTGGATCGCGTCTACGAAGACGGCCCCTACCTGCACAACGGGGAGGCATCGACGCTCGAAGAAATCTGGACCGTATTCAACAACAACGACACGCACGGCATGACCTCGGACATGGCCAAAGAACAATTGAACGATTTGATTGAGTTTCTGAAAACGCTGTGAGGACCTTCGATTTGGAATTTGAGATTTGAAATTTGAAATTTTGGGGGGTGAGGGAGAACACTATGAAGCGGATGCTCCTGAGTGCGGCAGTCCTGCTGGCCGCGTCATCACTTGCGCTGGCGCAAAAGCCCCGCTTGATCACGCGCTGGGAGAATTTCACGACGGCGAACGGCATGCCTGACGCCAAGGTCTTCAGCCTCGCCGTTGATGGCACCCGCGTCTGGGCTGGGACCGAGGACGGCCTGGCGCTCGTCGAGAATGGGAAAGTGCAGAGAGTTTATAAGACGGAAGACGGCCTCGTGCAGCGCGCGGTGATGGGCGTTGCCGTGGACAAGAAAACGGGCGACCTGTGGATTGCCACCTTTGGCGGAGTCAGTCACTTTTCCGGCGGCCAGTTTCAAAACTTCACTAACCTCACCAGCGGCCTTCTGAATGACGTTTGCTATGGCATCGCCGTCGTCGATCAGTACGTCTGGGTGGCGACGACGGCAGGCGTCAGCCGCCTGAACACCTACACCGGAGAATGGACGAACTGGAGTGAAAAGAACGCGCCTTTCCACGAACCTTGGGCATATGGGATTGCTCCGGCAGGCAACAAAATGTACTTCGCCATCTGGGGTGGAGGCCTGCTTGAGTACGACGTAGCGGGCAACTATTGGAAGCCCTACACCGATCCCGACGAGGAAATGGAAATCGTCCTGTTCCGCAATCAGGGCCTCATCCATATCATCGTTTCAAACGTCGCCTACAACCCCGACACCAAGATGGTCTGGGCCTCGACCTATTTCGGCCTCAGCGGTTACGACGGCCGCAACTGGCACAATTACCTCACGAAGGATAGCGGCCTCGCCTCGGACTTCATCAATGCTCCGAAATCCCGCCGGAACGAAGTCTGGGCCTGCACCGATAAGGGCCTGAGTTACCTCGACTACAAAACCAACACCTGGGTCAGCTATCGTCCCGCAAAGCAAACCGGCCACGGAGAGATCGAGATCACCTGGCCCGACATGAAGAAGACCAAGCTCGAGACATCAACCACCCTTGCCCACAATTACACCCTGAATATGGATTTCCAGGGCGAGGACATTTGGGTGGCTACAGCCCAAGGGCTAAGCCACGGAATTCGCGAACCTCAAAAGGAGGCTCAACTCTATGCGTCTATCAAAACCCACCGTAGCGGCGGAGGAGTCGCTCAAGCCCATCCCCAAAAAGGCCGTTAGTGCGCCCAGCACACTGAACGAAGCCTACGACTATCCTAAGCCCTCGTCCTTCTCCCGTGCGCTGCGGCTGGACATCAAGGGTGTCACAATCTTGCTCATCTCGGGCACGGCCAGCGTGGATGAAAACGGCAACACGGTCCACGCGGGCGACTTCCGTGCCCAATGCTGGAGGACCTACCAGAACATCACCGGACTGCTGGAGGCAGAAGGGGCGACGTGGAAGGATATTGTGCGCACCACGTGCTATCTGCGCGACATCGAGCGGGACTACGAGGTTTTCAACGAAATTCGCACCCAGTTCTTCAAGGAGCAGAAACTGAATCCTCTGCCTGCATCCACGGGCATCCAGGCCATTCTGTGCCGGCCGGATTTGCTCGTCGAAATCGAGGCGATTGCGATCTTCGAGTCGGATCGTAGCGCCGGCAACAACGGCCAATAGCAGGAGTTTGTAAGCTGATGGGCCGGTTGCGGATTGAGGTTTTTGTGGCCCGGTCTTGCGGCGCTGCGAAGGCTCACCGCTCGCTCGGGCGAATCTTAACATCAGGGTCATGAGTGTATGGGTCGAGTCAGCATGAGGAAGGATAACAATGAAAATCGCTGGACAAATCAGCATTGATGACATCCCGCACATTTACCCACTTGTGAGCCGGGTGGCGAACCCCCAGTACGGCGAGAAAGGGACCCGGGTAGTGGAAGTGGCGGGCGTGCGGTTTGGCGGAGAGCGACCCGTGGTGATCGCCGGGCCGTGCGCGGTAGAGAGCCACGAGCAGACGGTGGGAATGGCGCACGCAGTGAAGCGCGCCGGCGCGGACATGCTGCGTGGTGGAGCCTACAAGCCCCGCACCTCACCGCATGATTTTCAGGGCTCCGGACTCGAGGGACTGTGCATTCTGAGCATCGCCCGTGAGCAGACCGGCCTGCCGATTGTGACGGAGGTGATGGACCCGCGCCTGGTGGGAGATGTAGCCCAGGTGGCGGACATGCTCCAGGTGGGTTCGCGTAACATGCACAACTATTGCCTGCTGGCCGAGGTGGGCCGGGCCCGCAAACCCGTTTTGCTGAAGCGAGGCATGTCCGCAAGTCTTTGTGAATGGCTGGGCGCTGCGGAGTACATCGCCAAGCAAGGCAACCTGGATATCGTGCTGTGCGAGCGTGGCATCCGGGGATTCCCTTCCGGCGAATACTCACGATACGTGCTGGACCTCAACGTTATCCCAGCGGCAAAGATGCTCACTTTCCTACCCATCATCGTGGACCCAAGCCACGCCACAGGCGTGTCGGCGATGGTCGAGCCGGCGAGCCGGGCCGCGCTGGAAATGGGAAGCCATGGGCTGCTCATCGAAGTCGCGGACTTCTCATCGGGCGAGCCCATGTGCGACGGCTTGCAGGCCATCGACGCCACGACTCTCGCGAGGATTGTCGAGTTTGCTTACGCGCATGGCGTCCATGTTCGGGAACATGCGCACGTCGGCTGAAAAAGCGAAGGAGTCAGACGTCAGGAGTCAACAATCAGGGTTCTGGAAGCGGAAGGTAAGCAGTAGGCAGTAGGCAGTCGGCAGTCGGCAGTGGTCCGTTGATACGCTTCGTCAAAGCTGTTACATCCTGACGCCTGTCACCTGATATCCGACGGCCCTGATTCTAGCTCCTGAATCCTGACTCCTGAATCCTGCTCCTGCACGGAGAAACCATGATTCGAAGAATCATCTTCGCATTCACGCTCTTGATGCTGGCCAGCCCGGCTTGGGCGCAGTCCGGCGGGTATAAAGAGCCGGACAACGACAAGCCTGCGCCACGCTACGCTAACATGCCGGACGAGGCGGTGCCCTACCGGCGCTTTACAAAGCCTTATTACGACTGGTTCGTCCAGACCGATACGCTGGCCTATAATGGCGCGGCAGAGAATCGGCCTGATGGTGACGCGTCCAAGCTGAGTGAAATTGCTATCGGTTTATTTGCCCCCGTCGAAAACAATCCCGAGTCCATTTTCGGCATACCCTTGTTGCACGGCGCGCAACTCGCGATCGAAGAGGCCAACGCGCGCGGCGGGTACCACGGCAAACCCTATTCACTTAGGGTGCACAACGAGTCAGCTCTCTGGGGCGCCTCCTCGACCGAACTCGTGAAGATGCTTTTCAATGAAAACTGCTGGGCTATGCTAGGCTGCGTCGATGGTCAGAACTGCCACATCGCGCTGCGCGTAAGTCTTAAACTCGAAGTCCCTATCGTGAACGTAGGCACGACCGACCCCACAGTGACGGAGACTCGCATCCAGTGGTTGATGCACGATTTTCTTGACGACCGGCAGCAGGGTTACACCTTGGCGGACTACGTCTTCAAGAATCTCAAGCTGAAGCGCATCGGAGTGATTCGCACCCAGACCCGCTACGCGCGGATCGGCGTCCAGAAATTCGACGATGAGGCACGGCGCATGGGCCGGCAGCCGATCCTGGAAGTGAAGTTCGAGCGCGGCGATAAGGACTTCACCAAACAACTGAGCATGCTCAAAAACGCAAAGATTGAAGGAGTCATCATCTGGGGTGAGGCCGCCGACGCAGGGTTGATCTTGAAACAGATGCGCGCCCTGGGAATGAAGCAGCCGGTCTTCGGCGGAAGCCGCCTGGCCTACCCCCAATTGCTTGAAATCGCCGGCCCCGCCGCCGAGGGAATGGTCATGACCACCACGCTCGATCCCACCCGCCAGGACCCCAAATGGCTGGCGTTCCGCGAAGCCTACCGGAAACGCTTTAACGAGGAGCCCATCGACTACGCCGCCTACGCGTATGACGGAATGAATATCCTCACCTCGGCCATCGAAAAAGCAGGGCTCAACCGCGGGAGGATTATGGCCGCTCTGCGCGATTACCAGATGAAGACATATGAAGGAGTGGCCGGAAAAGCCTTCTTCGACCACACACTGAATAACATTTCGCCGGTGACTATGGCGCGCGTGAAGGAGGGCAAGTTTGAATACTGGCTGGCCCCGCGCCAGGGTGGCCACGAGGGCGCTGACAGCACCGCTGGCGGTCGCGGCGGGCAGTAGCGCTATGCAATTTCCAATTTCAAATTTCAAATTTCAAATCTCAAATTGCCGGTTCCGCCTTGCCGGCCTGCTTCTTGCAGCTCTCCTCGTCTCAACCCTGCATGGTTTCGCACAGGCTCCTCTTGAGCCTTACGCGGTCATCCCACGAGACGCGGTGAATTATTCGGGACCTGGGCGAGATGCCAACCATGATCTGCAGGGCTCCGAAATCAAGATCGGGTTCCTCGCGCCGCTGACCGGGCCTCATCTGAACGAAGGTAAAGCACTGCTCCAGGCTGCGCTGTTGGCGATTGAAGACGAAGCTGCGAGTCCGTTGCCCGAGGGGCGTCGGCTCGCGATTGTCCCGCGCGACCAGAGCGGGCCCTGGGGACGCACCTCGAATGAAGTCGTGCATCTCGTCTACGACGACCAAGCGGTGGCGATTGTCACCTCTCTCGATGGCGGATCAGCTCATCTTGCTGAACAGGTTGGAAACAAGGTCGGAATCCCGGTGGTCACGCTCTCCAGCGATCCGACCACGACGCAGATTAACCTGCCCTGGATTTTCCGCCTGGGCCCCACGGACGCCCAACAGGCGCGCGCCTTTGCGCGGGACATCTACGTTGCACGCAAACTGAAGCAGGTCGTCCTTATCACGGAAAATGGTCATGACGGGCGAGTGGGTGGGGAGCAATTTGAAAAGGCGGCGCGCGAATTGAATGCCCCCCCTGCTATCGAATTGGCGATTGATCCGGCCGATTGGAACCCGGATTCAGTTGCCAAACAAATCGCGGCGCAGAAACCCGACGCTGCGGTTTTTTGGACGGGGCACGAAACGGCGACAAAGTTGGTGCCGAGATTTCACAGCAAATTCCCGACCGCGCCGGTTTATCTCTGCCAAGAAGCAGCTCAGGGACGGTTCGAAGAATCAGCGCCCAAGCACTGTAAATGCGAGGAGCGGGCTTCGAAGATGTCCGACGAAGCCGCGAGTGGTTATGACGGAATTGTCTCGGCTTCTGCTGGAAACACGGGAACGAGCAGTTCGCTAGGACTTACAAGTTTTTCGGACAGAGACCAAATGAGTATTTGGATCGTCACCCCGCGCCTTGCGGAAAGCCCGCTGCGTGAGAACTTCGAGAAACGCTTCCGCGCGCGTGCCGGAGCCCTTCCCACTCCGGCTGCCGCTCAAGCCTACGACGCCGTGCGGATTCTTGCTGCCGCCCTGCGCCGCTCCGGCCCCAATCGCGCGCGCCTGCGAGACGCTCTGGCAGAACTCTCCCCCTACGCCGGCGCCTCCGGCGTCATCTCCTTCGATCACGCAGGCAATGACCTAAGTGATGTCACCCTTGTCAGGCTCCCTTGAGAAACAGATTGACCATGGTCGTCGACCATGGTACACTCAATCGAGGAGTGTCACATGGAGAGTATGGCCATCTCGGAATTCAAAGCAACGTGCCTTGCGGTCCTGGAGAGGGTTCGGCGCACCAAGAAGCCGGTGTTGATCACCCGCTTCGGACAGCCAGTGGCGGAAGTGGTCCCGCCTTCGGCGCCCTCCCGGCCCAAGAGCTGGATTGGGTCCATGGTGGGCACCGCGAAAATCCTCGGCGATATCGTCTCTCCGGCCGGTGAACAGAGCGACTGGGAGGCAGGCCGTTGAGACTGCTGCTGGACACTCACGTCTGGATTTGGAGTCAAGTCGCTCCGGAGAAGCTCTCCGCGAGGGTTCGACGGGCGCTGGAGAACAAGGCTAACGAGGTCTGGCTCTCCCCCGTCAGTATCTGGGAGTTGGTTTTGTTGGTAGAAAAGCGCCGCATGGCCTTGGGCGGTGACGTTGTGGAGTGGATCACGAAAGCGGTGGCCCCGCTCAAGGAGGCTCCGCTCACCGCCGAGATTGTGCTGGAGACGGCGCGCTTCAGCCTCCCCCATCCTGATCCAGCCGACCGCGTTCTGGTGGCGACGGCGAGAAGCTTGGGCCTGACCCTGGTAACGTCCGATGCCCGCCTTTTGGCGTCGAAAGCTGTTCCCACCCTGCCGAACCGGTGACCTTTTTCTTCGGCGTCAGGCGTTCAGGACTCACGGCGGGCAGAAAAGAGTCGGTTGGACCATCCCGGAGAAGAAGCGCTGGAAGGGCTCGGTTGGAGACGCACGAGCGTATAATCTCTGATGCGGGAAGGCCAAAATGGAAATTTCTAAGATTAGACTCTGCGGAGTCAGGAGGACATGCCAGTGAAAGTGCAGACCTTCACGGCGGTCATTCATCGGGAAGACGACTTGTACGTCGCCACCTGCCCTGAGCTGGGAACTGTGAGTCAGGGCACGACGATCGAGAATGCTCTCGCCAATCTTAAAGAAGCCACGGAGCTCTACCTGGAAGAGTTTCCCCTCCCCAATGTCGGTCGGCCGTTGCTGACAACGTTCGAGGCAACTTATGCCTAGGCTGCGGCGAGTCTCGGGAGAGGAGGCGATCCGGGCACTTGAGCGATTAGGGTTCCGACAAGTTCGGCAGCGTGGCAGTCACGTGATCCTCAAGAAGGAAACAGCTCAAGGACCCATCGGCTGTGTCGTGCCACTCCACCGTGAGTTGGCTATCGGTACCCTGCACGGAATTCTTCAACAGGCCAAGGTGCCGCCCGAGGAGTTTATGGAGAAGCTCTAGAGCTGAGTAATGAGCGACTTGTCTCTCCAATTGTCCGCCGCAACCTGGGCTGGGCCACACCGAATGCGTGCGTGAAGCGAGCTATGCCGTGGGTCCGCCACGAACTCGTCGGATGGCGCGTGCATCTACGTGATGCCTCCGACCGCGTAAGGCGCGAGCCCTTTGGCCAAGATCTCCGCCATTCCGGCAAAAAGGGTAGCCATGAGCCGCCTGCCCTGCCTACTGCTTTCTGCCTGCTGCTTGCTGCCTACTCCTGTCCGCTTGCCTTTCCCAAGTCCGAAGTCCGTAGCGACTGAGATAAACCGGAATGTTCTTTAATGCGGGATTCTCTGTTTCAATATCGCGGATCATCGCCCGTTTCACATGGGAGAGTGTGCCCGTGAGGATGGTGAGAGAGCCACCATCACCTCCTGCGCCATTCACCTTCCACCCCAGGGCGCCATGGCCTTTCGCGATCTCGATCACCCGCCGCGCGTCGCGACTCACCAGGTCGGGATGAAGCCGCTCCTGGGCTTCGGTGTTCTCGATCATGGCCCTTCCCAGCGCCACAAAATCTCCTGCGTGCACGGCATCCCGGCTTTTTTCGGCCGTCATGCGCAAGTCCTGAAGCTTGCGGCAGTCCGGCCCCGAGCCCTCGAGTTCCCGGATGACCTTTTCATGAACCGCCGATGAGCTGTGAGATTTCCCAAAGTAGATCAACACCAAGCGCCGCTCCAGCTCCCACCAAATCGAGTTGGGGATTTGAATCTGGGAAACGGTGGCGCGCGGATAATCGAACATTTCAATGTAATTGATGCCGCCGTAAGCCGAACACAACTGGTCCTGGATGCCACATTGAAGATGGAGCATTTCGGTCTCGACTGCCTGTGCCGTGTACGCCACTTCGTGAGCCGTCAGGTGTCCCTGGGTGAGGCGGTCAAGCGCTCCCACCAACGCCACAGCCACCGCCGCCGAAGTTCCGGTGGAGGCGCCACTCGGGGCCTCGGAAAAAATCGTGACCTTCAAAGCCACGTTGGAAGGAACCTTCATCCGAGCAATGGCCGCCTGGAGCAGGGGATGTTGGTCCCAACCGGATTGCGCGTCTGTGACCGCAAAACGTTGCCCATAGTTCTCCGCGAAGACCACAATTTGCTGAGTCGGAGTGTCATTCTGAAATACTTCCACTTGGACTTCAACGTAGGGATAGACACCGATATTGAAGATCTTTCCGGTCTTGGCAAACCAGGTGTCCGTCCAGCCGCCGTTGTCGCAAATGCGAATAGGGGCCACGCAGTTGATAATGCGCTGCGCTTGCCTACCCGTGCGATCGTTCATTTATCACCTCCCACGAGGTAGGCAGTAAGCAGTGGGCAGTGGGCAGTGGGCAGTAGGCAGTGAACGAAGGAGAAATAGGGAAACCTAGGCACGGTCACGTAATAGCCGTTCTTGCGCAACCCCCTCACCCGGTCCGCTCCGGCTGGTAAAAACGCCGGCAGCGGGCCACCCTCTCCCCCAAGGGAGAGGGAAAAGCAGTAGATTCATTGCCGTCTGCGTTCTGCCTTCTGCTTTCTGCCTTCTACTTTGCCTCTTTCCAGTTTTGGCCTACGCCGATATCTACCCGCAAGGGAACCTTAAGCGGATAGGCGCTTTCCATTTCGGCCTCAACCATCTTGCGGGCTTGCTCAAGTTCCGCCTCCGGAGACTCGAACACCAGCTCGTCATGGACGGTAAGGAGCATCCGCGTCCGCATCTTCTCCCCCTGGAGGCGGGCATGGACTTTGATCATGGCCAGCTTCATCAGGTCTGCGGCGGTCCCCTGCACCGGCGTGTTCATGGCTTCGCGCTCGGCGCGGTTACGGGAGGGCGCATCCTGGCTATGGATCTCGGGGATTGGACGCAGGCGGCCGAAAAGGGTCCGTACGCGGCCGGTGGTTCGCGCTTCCTCGACCAGGTGGTCAAGTAACTCCTTCACCTTACTGTAGCGGAGGAAATACGCGTCAATGTATTGCTGCGCCTCGGTTTTGCTGGTGCCGGTGCGGCCAGCCAAGCCGAAGGAGCTGAGTCCGTAAACCACACCGTAGTTGATGGCCTTCGCCATTCTGCGATGCTCGTGGGTCTGGAGGGCGGGCGGCACTCCAAAGATTTCCCATGCCGTGCGCGCGTGAATGTCCTCGCCGCGCGTGAAAGCCTCAATTAGCACCGGATCGTCGGCCAGATGGGCAAGCACCCGCAGCTCCACTTGCGAATAGTCGGCAGAGATCAAGCGACAGCCGGGGTCAGCAACGAAGGCCGAGCGGATACGCAGCCCGAATTCGTCCCCGATGGGAATGTTTTGCAGGTTCGGGTTGGACGAGGAAAGGCGTCCGGTGCGCGCCACGGTTTGGTTGAAGGTCGTATGGAGACGGCCCGTTTCAGGGTTAATGAACTTAGGCAGCGCGTCAAGGTAGGTGGATTTCAGCTTTGTCCGGGTCCGGTAATCCATGATTTTCCGCGGCAATTCGTGCTTCTCAGCAAGAGATTCCAGAACCGAGGCTTCGGTCGAATATTGCCCGCTTTTCTTCAGTCTCTTGCCACCCGGCAGCTTCAGCTTTTCAAACAGAATCTCGCCAAGCTGTTTCGGCGAGTCAATGTCAAATGGCTGGCCAGCGAGGTCGTAGATCTCGAGCGTGAGGTCCGTGAGCTCCTTATCGAATTCGCCCGACATGCGCGCCAGAACCTTTGCGTCCAGCCGGACACCAAACGCCTCCACGTCCGCCAGCACTCCCGAAAGCGGCAACTCGATCTCCTCGTAGAGTCGTTTCAATTCCTCCCGCGCAATCTCGGGCACCAACAGCGCCGCAAGCTGGCGCGTGGCGTCTGCCCATTCTGCAACGGAATTGGAGAGCTTGCGGCCCTGCCGGCGGAGCACTACGTCCTCGAGCGCCTGGCTCGTGGCCAGCGGGTCAAGCAAGTAGGAGTAAAGCATGGTATCGTCCGTGACACCCGCCGGCTCTACACCACTCTTCCCGAGCAGCAATCGGAGGAGCTTCGAGTTGTGAACCGCCTTGGGATGCGATAGAGCAGAGAGAAAGGGCTTCATGGCATCGACAAGGCTGGGCGTCGCGGAAACACTGGCCAGCCGCCTGCCGTCGGAAAGACCAAGACTTTCAAGCCGGCCTGAGAAACTTTCCTCGCCTTCCACCGCGAGTCCAATCGCCACGGGAGCACGCTCTTCCAGGCCGCTCAGCCATTGGCTGAGCGATTCCGGCGTCCGCAGTTCCTCAACCTCTGCCGCTGCGTGCACCGGAGTCGGCGCTTCTTCCAAGAACTCACGCAGCAGTGAAGTGAACCCAAGCTCCTGGCACAACGCCCGCAGTTCGGGAAGGTCGAGCGGGACAAGCTTGAGGTCAGCAGGGCCGACCTCCAATGAAACGTCCCTGCGGATGGTTGCCAACTCGCGGCTGAGCAATGCTTCATTGCGGAAATCGCGCAGGGCGTCGCGGTAGCTCTGCTTTTCCTCTTGCGCGTAATTCTCCAGCGCCTTGTCGAGCGTTCCGAATTTCCGGATTAGTTCTGTGGCGCCCTTCGGCCCGATGTAGCTTCGCTTCTTGCCGCCCGGCGTTGAAGGAAGCTCTTGGCCTGGAAACGGTCGCGCGCCTGGGATGTTGTCGCTGGGATCCCCCGTCAGCGCCAGCCAATCCACCACCTTGGAAGGTTCGACGCCCAAGATTTCCTTAACCTTCTCAGGATCGCAAATTGTTTCGCTGTCGTTCGCCCCGCGCGAGGGCTTGAGAACCCTGACGCGATCCTTCACTAGTTGGAAAAGGTCTTCGTCGCCGGACACGATAAAGACATCCGTCCCTTGAGCCGAGGCGCCCTCCGCCAGCGTCCCCATCACATCGTCGGCTTCGTACCCTTCCTTCTCAACCAACGCAAGCCCAAGCGCCCGGCAAAACCGGCGCACATAGGGAAGCTGGAGCGCGAGCTCCTCAGGGAAAGCCGGACGGTTTGCCTTGTATTCTTCAAACAGCTTGTCCCGAAAGGTTGGAGCGGCAAGGTCAAAGGCTACGCCCACGTAATCGGGCCGCTGGTCTTTGAGGATCTTCCGTAGGGTTCGAACGAATATGTAAATCGCCTTGGTAGGCATGCCGCCGGGCGAGCGGAGCTCCATCTGCATGGGCGCATGGAACGCTCGGAAAACCAGCGACATGGCATCAATCAAAACCAGCTTCTTGCCCTGCTGGGATTCGGCCAAGTTTTTCCTCCTGGGTTAGACGTAGTTGACCATTTTAACCTATCCTCGGAAACCTGAGGGGCATCCTCCGAATGAGCGATTGATTCATTGAGTCATTGAATCATTGAGAAGCAGTTGCGAGAGGAGCAGGCGCAACGGACCATCACAACACATGCATGCTACAAGCTTCATGTTACCTGTCAGCGATTTCTCTTGAAGCCCCGACTTGCCCTCGACGTCTCGGCCGTCTTCCGACAGGCCAGGACGGCGCCACAAAGCCGTAACTGGTTCGCGGAAGGCACATAAACGTAACGATGTGTTGCAAAATTGACACGCCTGAAGTTTGAAAGCGGCGAACTCACACGTTTTAACGTGTTGATAATAAAAGGCGTACATCAAAAGCGTGCAATTGGCTAAGCAAGTGCTAGTGAAAGTCCTCCTGGGGGAAAACTTGACCAACCAACACACTCTTGCAGCGCCTGCCTCTGTCTCCGGGATCGGACTCCACACGGGCGTCAAGGTCAACTTGCGTCTTTGCCCCGCCCCTGCCAACACGGGCATCGTGTTCCGGCGCACCGATCTCGAAGGATTCACAATTGAGGCCCAGTCCCGGAATGTGGCCAGGGTGAGCTACGCCACTAGCTTGATGAAGAAAGGCGTATTGATCTCCACCACTGAACATCTTCTCTCAGCCCTTGCGGGACGGGACGTGGATAACGCCCTGGTGGAGATTGACAACCTGGAGCTGCCCATACTGGACGGCAGCGCGCGGCCCTTCGTTGAACTTATCACGAAAGCCGGGATTCGCCGCCAGCGGGCGAGGAGAAGCTTTATCAGAGTCCTGAAACCCGTGGAAGTGGTTGATGGAATGAGGCGCATCGCCGTCTACCCGGCGGAGGTTTTCCGCGTCACCTATCGCATAGCTTTCCCTCACCCCTTGATCGGGGTACAATCCATCGAGTTCGCGTCAGGCTCGTCCAACTACGCCACTGAAATCGCCCCCGCTCGGACCTTCGGCTTCTTGGAAGAACTCGAGATGCTTCGCAAGAACAGTCTGATCCGTGGCGGCTCCCTGGAGAATGCCGTGGTGCTCGACCGCAAAGGCGTGATCAATCCTGAGGGGTTACGCTTCCCTGACGAGTTTTGCCGGCACAAACTTCTGGACCTGATTGGGGACTTTTCCCTGCTCGGCCACCCTCTGATCGGCCACGTGGTTGCGGAACGTGCCGGTCACGCCATGCACGCCCAACTAGTGTCCCGCCTGTTGCGCGAGAAGAACTCCTGGAAGCTTGTGACGAGCCCTGAAGTAGCTGCGAAAGCCATCCCCCAGCCTGCCCCGGTGTTGGCCACAAGTGGGTCTCGTGAATTAATGACAATGGTAAATAGTGAATAGTAAATAGTAAATTGTAGGTCCAAAAAGGGACTTGCATCCCCTGCTTTATAATTCACCATTTACAATTCAGAATTCATTCATACCGCAGCGCCACCGAGGCATCAACCTTTGTCACCCGCCGGGCTGGGATGTACCCGGCGAGAAGGGCGAAAGGTCGAAGCGTTGACATCCCGATGCTCCCGATATAGCATCAAGATGTGAGAACAACCTTGACTCTCGATGACGATGTGGCCGCAAAGCTCCGAGCGGAAGCCGGGCGCTCGGGCCAACCGTTCAAGCAAGTGGTGAACCATCTTCTGCGCCTGGGCCTGACTTCTCGATCGCAATTGAGGCCCGGCCGGCCGTTCGTAGTCAGGGTGCGAGCCCTGGGCCTGCGCCCGGGCCTGAACTATGACAACACGGGGGAGCTGCTTGAGCAGATCGAAGGGAGTTCCCATCGGTGATCGTTATCGATGCCAACATTTTGCTCTACGCCTAAGACTCTTCCTCCGCCCATCATGAAGTCGCCCGCGGCTGGCTCGAAACCATCCTATCGCGGCCGGAACCGGCTGGCCTCGCGTGGATGACGGTTCTTGCTTTCCTGTGGTTCGGTACGGTTACCTGCCAGAATTCAGAGAGAGTGCAGATCTAATCACTGGGATGTCATACTGACACTTTGCCTCTTGCAGGTGGAGAGTGCCGGGAGTATCTTCCATGGTGGGGGGTAAGTGTTAGACCTTAAGGCAATCAACTCAAATGAAGTGAAGAAGAGGAGGCGTACTATATGCCAATCACGGCTGTAGTCGAGAAGAACGCATATGACGCAGCGATGGAGAACTTTGACCTCGCGGCAGATGCGCTGGAACTCGACGATGATGTGCGAAGTATGATCAAGTATCCCGAAAGGGTACTAACCGTCGTCCTGCCCGTACGGATGGACAACGGGAAGATTCACTGTTTTGAAGGGTTCCGCGTTCAACACAGCACAGCGCGCGGCCCTGCCAAAGGGGGAATCCGCTATCATCCCAATGTCACGGTGTATGAAGTGAAGGCCCTCGCAACCTGGATGACGTGGAAGTGCGCCGTGGTAAACATCCCGTTTGGGGGCGGGAAGGGCGGCGTGACTTGTAATCCGAAGGAGATGTCGCAACTTGAGATCGAGCGACTCACTCGCCGATACACCAGTGCGATTCTTCCCCTTATCGGGCCAGCCCAGGACATTCCCGCGCCGGACGTCTATACCAACTCTCAGGTCATGGCCTGGATCATGGATACCTACAGCATGACCAAGGGTTACCCCATCCCAGGTGTAGTCACGGGCAAACCGATCGCCCTGGGAGGCTCGCTGGGCCGCAACGAGGCCACGGGGCGCGGCGTGTTCAACACCATCGAGTTGGCGTGCGAACACCTGCGAATTCCGATTAAAGGGGCAAAGGTTGTTGTCCAAGGGTTCGGCAACGCAGGATCGGTGGCGGCCCACTTATTAGACAGCAATCAGGCGTACGTGGTCGCGGTCAGCGATTCGAGGGGTTGTGTCTACAACAGGGACGGGTTGGACATCCCGAAATTGATGTTGCACAAGGAGAGGACCGGCTCAGTTATCGGGTTCCCAGCTTCTGAGTCCATAACTCCAGAGCAATTGCTGTCCTCGGAGTGCGACATCTTGGTTCCGGCCGCGCTGGAAAACGTCGTGCACGGCGAGAACGCCCCAAGCATCCATGCAAAGATTATCGCGGAGGCGGCCAACGGCCCGTTGACCCCCGAGGCGGACAGAATCTTGGAGGCCAAGGGCGTCTTCATCATTCCCGACATTCTCTGCAACGCCGGCGGCGTAACCGTCTCCTACTTCGAATGGGTCCAGGACGAACAGCACTTGTTTTGGGAAGCCCAGGATGTTTACAACCGCCTGGAGCGCGTCATGAGGACGAGCTTCAACGACGTTCTGAAGATTCACTTGGTTCGCAAGGTGGGAATGCGCACTGCCGCCAATATGCTGGGCATCAGCCGCGTTGCCGAGGCCACCAAGCTGCGTGGCCTGTATCCGTAAGGCATGAGTCCTTTTATCTGGAGCCGGGAGCTGGATGGCAGCTCCCGGCTTTTCTTGTCGGGGCCGACGTGCAGCCGGCGATGACCTTTTGCTATACTGCCGCGCGAGAATAGGATGAAGTTTCTGGGGGCGATATGAAGATTAGTGAAACAGAAAAGGAACTTAGCGTTTATGAATCCATGGCGGCGCGATTCGACGTGGCCGCCGGCAAGCTACAGTTGGACGAGGGTCTGAAGAAGTACCTGCGTAGCCCAAATCGGGAAATCATCGTGCACATTCCTGTGGCGATGGACAATGGACAGCTCAAGGTTTTTGACGGCTACCGCGTGCAACACAGCATTGCTCGCGGCCCTTGCAAAGGCGGCCTTCGCTACTCGCCGGATGTGACGCTGGACGAAATTCGCGGCTTGGCCGCCGAAATGACCTGGAAGTGCGCGGTCGTCAACATTCCCTTTGGAGGAGCCAAGGGCGGTGTTGTCTGTGATCCCTCCCAGCTCTCGATGGGGGAACTGGAGCGCATTACACGGCGCTACACGGCGGAAATCCTGGATTACATCGGCCCGGAGCGCGACGTGCCCGCGCCGGACATGAACACCAATGAGCAAACGATGGCCTGGATCATGGACACCTACTCGATGCACGTCCGCCATACGGTGACGGCGAGCGTCACGGGCAAGCCGCTCGATTTGGGCGGCTCGCAGGGGCGGCGCGAAGCCACGGGCCGTGGCTGCATGATCGTTGCGGACGAGGCTCTAAAGCATTTTGGGCGGAAACGGGAATCCACTCGGGTGATCGTCCAGGGATTCGGAAACGTCGGCTCGCAGGCTGCCCGCTTGATGCACGAGGAGGGTTACAAGATCATCGGCGTGGCCGACATTGCGGGCGGAGTTTTCAATGCCCACGGGCTGGATATCCCTGCCTTGGTCGAGTACGTCAGCGAGAACGCAACCGTGAAAGGCTTCCCTGGGAGCGAAAACATTGGGGCGCAGGAAATCCTGGAACAGGATTGCGAAATGCTGCTGCCCGCCGCGACAGAGAGCGTCATTAGCAGCAAGAACGCTCATAAGATCAAGGCGCGCATCTTGGTGGAAGGCGCTAACAGTCCGACTACCCCACCTGCGGACGATATTCTGTTTGACTGCGGCGTCTTCGTTATCCCCGATATTTTGGCGAACGCCGGTGGCGTGACGGTCTCCTATTTCGAGTGGGTGCAGGACCGGCAGGGATACTTTTGGCAAGAAACCGTGGTGAATGAACGCCTGAAATCCATCATGGTTGCAGCATTCAACGATGTGGTGCATTACGGAAAAAAGCACCACGTCAACAACCGCATCGCCGCTTACATGTTGGCCATCGACCGCGTCGCCTTCAGCCTCAAACTGCGCGGAATTTATGCGTGAAGCGGATCCGATTTGGACGGGATTTCCATCTTTCCCACCCGTCTCTCTTTTTTGAGGTGTTCTGCGCGAGCGACATCGCGTTCTCATGTGTTTTCAAGGGGTTATAAGAGCACTGAGGGGGATGCCGGCGGGCGTTGAGTGTGGCATTTTGACACACCTGGCGGTTGCCCTGCTCAATAGTACGCTACAGTAGTAGCCTAGAATCGCCAAGCGCCAAAAACAACTGCGGAGATTCTTCGCCCCGACAAGTCGGGGGTCAGAATGACACGCGTTCGCGGCTCCGCCGCCGGCGACCTGGGTTTCTCTATGTCACAGCGCCAACGAATTCCCGGACATCAACCTGAACGCCCGAGCGGGCGGCGTGCTCGGCGGCGGCGAGGATTTGGCGGCTGACTTCTTCCGCGACGTAGGCTTCGCCGCAATTGGCGCACACTTCTGCTGGGACGGCTGGCGCAGACGTTTGCCTTTTAACGTCTGCGATCTGCCGAAGGCACGGTCGGCAAGACTTGTGATGAGATGACCCACAAGGTCCCGGGTCCCTTCGGGATATCGCAGACCCCAAACTGCGGGGTCTGCGCCAGCCCGCCTCCTTGGCTATTTCGCCAATTCGAACTCCTCGATGCAGGGTTGGTCGGGTGCTGAGCGGAACTTCAGACGACCGGAAAGCTGTGGGAAGGCTTTCTTCAATTCGGCAAGCTCTACCGCCACCGACTGGTTGCATGCAGCCTCGATGGTCTGATCGTCCAACCCTGCGTTTTTGAATCCTTCGTAGAAAGGGCACTGGAAGGATTTCACTTTTATCGACGTGGGCGTCTCTTCAAGCTCATAAGTAAACCCACATATCTGGGAGAACCCGGACGCGACCGAAGCGAGTGTCTTCATGTCGAACTCTTTGTCGCCCAACCGTTCCTTTACCGCCCTGGCCATCATGGCGCCGAGGACTTCACCATGCTTGGCGTACAGCGAAAGGGCCTTTTCCAGGCCGATTTCATTGGCAACGTCTTTAAAGAATCCACCCAGTAAGGTGGACGTGGCCTTAGCCGCATTGAACGCATCTTCTCTCGCCATAGCTCCTCCTCCTTGTGTCATTTGCGTGGCTCCCGACCGCCGCTGCGAATCCCGGGACTTCGGACCCGAGCAGAGGACGGGCCACCACTTCAATCGTCATCCATGTTGCCGCTGCGCAGGTGTGGCGAGCCCTACTGACCGCAAGCACCAGGAAACGCGGCTGAGGGTGGCGGCCCTGGATTTGCACACCTTGACTGCGCCGTCGCCGACCAGCTCTGTGAGAACGCGGTCGTAAGAACGTTCCTTGCCCGCCACATGGCTACTTTCTCCGGCCCCACTTCCATGGTGTCAGTGAGATACGCCGATGTTACGCGCCGTCCAGCGCCAAGTCAAGCGCTTTCCGGGGGCGTTGCCCCCGGCGACTATCTTGTGCCCTTGCAGGGCACGAAAAACCTGTTCTTCGGTCTTACCCGCGGCACCCCGTTGCTGACATCATGGATAGCCGCTTTCGGCTATCCAAGCTCAGAATGAGACGCGTTGGCGGCTCCGCCGCGCGAGCTCCTTCTTCAATTTTCCCAGGGCAATCTGGGCGACGGCAATTTGACGGGCGACTTGCTGAGGAGCGGTGCCACCGAATACATTTCTCCGCTTTACCGCGTTTTCAGGGGAAACTGCGACACGGCGCAGCTTCGAGTCCCAAGAGGGTATGAAGCGTTGTGCTTCGGCAGCGTTCAAATCGGCAAATGTCCGCTCGTGGCCGGCGCAGAAGCGCACGAGCTTTCCCACCTGTTCATGCGCCTCCGCGAACGGCACGCCGCGACGCACGAGCTCGTCCGCTAAATCCGTTGCCGTCAGAAAACCCTGAGCGGTTGCAGCTTTCATTCTTTCAGGGTAAATGCGCAGCGTCTTGGTGACGCGGGATGCAATGGTGAGCGCTTCGCGGGTGGTATCTACACTGGAAAACAAGGCGCCCTTATCCTCCTGCAAGTCGCGGTCATAGGCGAGAGGAAGTCCCTTAACCAGGGCCAGCATTCCCGTAAGTCTGCCGAGGACCGTCGCGGCCTTCCCCCGGATCAATTCCAACGCATCGGGGTTCTTTTTCTGGGGCATCAAGCTGCTGCCCGTCGCGTAGGCATCCGCCAGCTCCACAAAGCCGAATCCCGGAGAGGAATAAATGATCAGGTCCTCAGCCCAGCGGCTAAGGTGAACCATCATGAGGGCGCAAGCGAAGAGAAGCTCCGCGACGAAGTCCCGGTCTGACGTAACGTCCAGGCTGTTCGAAGCGGCCCGCGCGAATCCCAGCGCGCGAGCCAGCCGCTCCCGGTCCAGCCGGTAGCCAGTCCCGGCCAGCGCTCCAGCCCCCATCGGCAACTCGTCGGCCCGCTCCCGGCAGTCTTTAAGCCGGCCCGTATCGCGCCAGAACATTTGGAAATAGGCCAGAGCGTAATGAGCAAAAAGAATGGGCTGGGCAGGCTGAAGATGCGTGTAGCCCGGCATCACAACTCGAGCCTGGCGGCGAGCCTGTCCGAGCAAGGCTTCGAGCATATCCGCCAGAGCCCGCTCGAGGTCTCCGATCGCATCCTTGATGTACAGGCGAGCTTCCGTCGCCACCAGGTCGTTACGGCTGCGGCCCGTGCGGAGTTTGCCGGCCAGGGGGCCGATTCGCCGCTCGAGCTGCGCCTCCACCCAGGTGTGGACGTCCTCGCTCGATTGTCCCTGGGCCCAATGGGGATTGCGCTCGACGCTTCGCCGGATTGTCTCGAGGCCCCGCGCCAGCCGGCGCGTTTCAGCGGGCTTGAACACACCCAGCCGGCCCAACTCCTTCACCCAGGCAAGGTTGACGCGCAGGTCGTAGAGAATGAAGCGCTGGTCCAGAGAGAAAGATTCGGAGAATTTCTCGAAGAGCGGGTCGCGGCGGCCGGTGAAGCGTCCTCCCCAAAGCTTCATCCCGCTCTCCGTGCCGCGTGCTTCGCCTTCCGCGCCGCATTCTTCGCGGCGGCAAGGCGCAGCGGCAAGCCAAGGATGTTGATGAACCCCTCGGCATCTTTCTGGTTATAATCCGGATTCATAACAAAGCTGCCGATGCTGGTGTCGTAAAGGGAATTCGGCGAATGGCGGTCAAGGATACGCAGGTTCCCTTTGCAGAGCCCCATCTTGACCCTCCCCGAAACATTCCGTTGGGTCGTCTCGACAAAGCTATCGAGGGCTTCGCGTAGGGGCGTAAACCACAGCCCATAATAGAGCAATTCCGCATAGCGCAACGCCACGTGTTGCTTGTAGTGGTAAGTCTCGCGATCCAGGCAGAGCGATTCGAGTTCCTGGTGCGCCAGCATGATGAGCGTCCCAGCCGGAGTCTCGTAAGCGCCGTGCGACTTCATTCCCACCAAGCGGTTTTCCACCAGGTCCGTCCGCCCCACACCATGCAGGCCGCCGAGGGCGTTCAAGGTCTCGACCAGGCGCACGGGGGCCAGGCGTTTCCCATTAACCGAGACCGGGACTCCCGCTTCAAAACCCAACACCACTTCCGCCTCCCGCGCCGGGGCGTTCTGCGGTTTGCGGGTGAGTTTCCAGGCCTCGTCCGGGGGCTCCCCGAGCTTGGTTTCGAGTGGTCCGCCTTCGTGGCTCAAGTGCCACAAGTTCTGGTCGCGGCTGTAAAGGTCATCCTTGCTCACCGGCACCGGCACCTTGTGGCGACGCGCATACTCCAGCGCATCTTCACGCGACTTGATGGACCATTCCCGCCACGGCGCAATGACGCGCAGATGGGGCGCCAGGGCCTGGTACGATAGCTCGAAACGCACCTGGTCATTTCCCTTGCCTGTGCATCCATGGGCCAGCGCGTCCGCTCCGCATTGGAGCGCAATCTCAACCTGCCGCTTGGCGAGCACAGGTCTTGCCAGGGAGGTCCCCAGCAGATACTTGTTCTCGTAAATGGCCCCCGCTCGAACCGCCTTCCAAACGTAGCCGGTGATAAATTCCTCCCGGAGATCCTCGACGAAGACCTTCGAGGCTCCGCTTCGCAGGGCCTTGCGGCGAAGCGCTGCGTAGTCGTCGCCTTGGCCTACATCCCCGACCATGGCGATAACTTCGCAGCCATAATTCTCACGCAGCCAGGGGATGATGACGGAGGTATCCAGCCCCCCCGAGTAAGCAAGAACAGCCCGTTTAACAGGCTGGTTGGAATTAGGAGCAGAAGTCATCTTTATTCGAACTCCCTTTGTGATCGGGAGATCTGGAGATCGGGTGATCGGGTGAATGAAAACAACCTATCCCGAACCTGCTTCCTGTTCGCCCGATCTCCCGATCAGCCGATCTCCCGATCTTTCTCATGCACCCACCAACGCCAGGATTTTCTTCCTGAAATGCGTCGCCTCGCGGGCGCTGGCAGTAGCCACAAAGACCGTGTCATCGCCGGCAACTGTCCCCACAACCTCAGGCCAATCCTGCGCATCCAGCACGGCGGCGACCGAATGGGCGTTGCCCGGGTACGTCTTGAGGACCACCAGGTTCGACGCCTGGCCCGCTTCTCGAAGAAACTCCTTGAGGATAACCTGCAAGGTGGGCTGGACAGACGCAGGAGGCTCGGCGGCATCCGGCAGGCGGTAACCGGAACGCGTCTTGGCCAGACCCAATTCCTCGATATCCCGCGACACCGTTGCCTGCGTCACCTGGATGCCACGCCGCGCCAGCTTTCGGCGCAACTCGTCTTGGGTCGCCGCCGGATCAGTACGGAGGAGGTTCAGGATTTGAGTGCGACGGTAGAGATTGTCCATGTAAATTTATGCAGACAACTTATAAATATACCAAAACCTGTCACGCTGGACAAGAGGCGCAAAGACTTGGTGCGGGGTCCCGGCTAAGTCCGATGGGATGGCAAGGCACCCCTCACCTGGCTCTCCCGCGCCTGCGGGATCGCCACCCTCTCCCTTGGGGAGAGGGTGTCCCGCGATCCCGATGCACTTCATCGGGACGCGGGACGGGTGAGGGGTGGGTTGCGCGCTGAGGAACGATCGGATGGGCGAACACAACGAAGTAACCCCCACCCAGGCCTTTGGCTAAAACTGCGGCCTTCGCATGTCCATCTTTTGGGGCTCGCCTTTGATGTGCGAAGTTTCGTTGCTGAGGACTTTCTCCAGCACCATGGTCATCTCCCCACTGGACATCTTCACCGTCCCGTAAGGAGAGACTTTGCTGGATATCCAGACGTCCATGGTCCCATGCGGCTCCACCTTGCGGTAATGTTCACACTCAAAAGTGCCCGCAGGAACCGTGATGGTTTCCGACCCAACTCTCTCTCCTGGACTGGTGTCGCCTTGTCCGGGCGCCTGCTGGCGCTGTCCCATACCCAGCATCATGCCCATAGGCATTTCCATTGGCGGACTGCCGGGCGACTGCATGATCATCCGCTTGATCTGGGGCCTGTCGCCGCCCAGGACCATGAGATGTTTCATCACCGTCTCTCCAGGCATGCCAGGGCTTTCCATGCGCATTTCCATCCAGTAGCCTGTGCTCCCCTCCACGTCCTCTTTGCCCACGATGGCATAAGTAAAACTCATGGTGCCGTTCTTTGCGGTCATCTGGTACTGTGCTCCTTCCCCGACCACCGGTTTGAATGCCCCCAGCATCCGGGGCATCTGCCGACCCATGCCACCCCTCATGCCCTGGGTCCACCCAGCAGTGGCAAAGCCCAAGGCCAAAGCAATAACCAACGTTCCCATCTTGAATCGACTCATAACCTACCTCCTCTTCTGAACATCTGGATTGAACAACTCTTGCTCGTTTCTTCTCATTCCTCTGCGCCCCCGTGGCGAGACGGTTGTTGCAGTTATCTTTCACTGTTGCCAGGTGGCGGGGCGGAGCGGGATTCTTGCGAACCAAGGACGCCTTACTCCCCGTGTCCGCCGTAAGCCATGAAATGCTCTTTCTTGAACTCTCCCCATTGCTCGGGCCGGTACTGGTCCTTGGGGATAAACTGTTTAGTCCGAAAAGCGATGCCCAGTTTCGTCTCCTCCACGTCCGCGCCCTTCTGGGGGAGAAAGTCAAAGACGCTGCGGTTGGCGCCATAATACGCGCACAGCCAAACTCCATCGGAAGATTCCACCGCGTAGAGAGCGCACACCAAGGGTAAGGGCCGGGTTGCATCCACGGAGACTTTGACTTGCGCTTCAATGATCTTCCCGCGTACGAACTGGGGAGCACGAGAGGGTACCGCTGGAGCAGTTGTCATGGTTTGCCTCGCTCAGCTATGGGTAGCGCGGACCTCCGCTTTTGAGGTCCGCGGCTCTTATCTGCTGATCACCTTCCCCCTCTTGTATTCTAACGCCGTGTCGCGTCTCCGGCCAGTACCATTTGGTACGCCTTTCTTAACCCGAATTCGCAAATTGAGGGGCCCTGTCCCGTTCCAGCACGTTAGATTGAAGTCGCTTCCACCAAACCTTCGCAGCAACAGAAGAGTGCGCCTGACGATTGCTTCACTCTAGGCTCCGAGCTCCTTCCAACTAACCCCTCACCCGGCCCGCTCCGGCTGGTGAAAGCGCCGGCAGCGGGCCACCCTCTCCCCGGGGAGAGGGTGCCCGACGGAGGAGGGCGGGTGAGGGGTTTCTCCATTCCACCAAGTCAGGAACGTCGTTCAACTTACGAATTCGGGTTTAACGAAGGGAATTGCGTCTTTGCCCTCTCCTGAGGGGAAGGGGTTGGCTCAGGGGGTGGCTTGGCAGACGATGGGCTCGATCATGGCGTCGCGAGATCGATGACCAGGAGCCGGCCATCCGTCTTCCACGTACCCCCGGTGGCAGTGAGTCCCTGGCTGAGCGGGTCAGGGCGCGTCACTAATCCTTCGGCGACCACACGCCCGGTGACCCTGAGATCGGCGCCAACCTTCGCTCGCTCGGCGTCAAGGTCAGGGTCAATCTCGTGGGAGACGACTCCGGGATGAACGTCCAGGCCCGTGTCGTGGGTCGCTGCTCCAAGCCAGATTTCGCGGCCACCGGGAGTCGTGGCAGCCGTCCGCCACAGGCGCAGGTGGTGCCGCTTCAAAAAAGTATTCAGCCCTTTCTCGAACGCCAGATCCTCACGGTGGCCAAACAGATAGAGGTCTGAAACAGGAGCGCCGCCAAACCCCTGATCGCCAGCCACGGCGCGGACCGTATCCCATACGGCTTTACCCGTTTTCCTTTCAGCCTCACCCCAGCCCGCCTGTTTGAACACATCGCGAATTTCTGAGATGTTCCCGACCACGACAAGGTTCAGGGGATCGCCCGGCCTACCGTCCTTTCCTGAAGCTCGCTGCGGAGCGCCTTGCAGCATTCGCGCGACAGCGTAAGGCGCCCCGGACGGGAGTTGATTGAAGGAGCCGGAGGGAGGCATTTCAGCCAGGCTCAGGGGCTTGTCGAGCACCAGCGTCAGGTCCGTCCCAGCCCCGTAATTGATCGAGGTGTCAGATTTTCCGAAAGCTTTCTGTTCATATTTGGAGAGCTCACTATCTTGTCCTGCCAACTTGCCCATCGCGTCCTCAAGGTGGCTCACGGGCAAATCGCTGGCCAACACACCCTGTATGGTTCCATCCTGCAATACATTCTCCCGCGCGTTCTCAACCTCGGAGATATGGCCGGCAAAAGTTACAGCCGGGTTACCCGGGATTATCAATTTGTCGAAGCGGATGAGCAAACGCGCGCGGTCGGTAGCACTTGAGCTGGGTATCAACTTCTCAATCCGGCCCTGGACCTCGGCCCCCAGCGGGATCAGAACTCTGTTGCCGCTATCCACCTCGCGGATGATGCGGGCCTTGACGACGCCGTGAAGGTGCGACACGGTGGTACCTACGGGCGCCTCAAGGCGAAGGTAAAGCGCGTACCCCTCCGGAAGAGATTGGTATCCTAGCTTTGCCGCGGCCTCAGCCAACAAAAAGGTCAAACAGGTCATTGCACAGGCCAGCAGGACAGTCAGTAATCGGGTCGACAAAGACCTGTCAGGATTGGTCCCAAATACACAGGATTTAGGTCGGATCATGGGTTCCACTTTGCACCTCTGTAAGATTGTGAGCGTGTTTGGGACAGCAGGGTTGTATCTCACTCGCGACCTTAGAGTGTGGTTGATGCCCGAAGCTGCCAATCTCTTGAGGCCGTAACCTGTAGTAGGCAGTAAGCAGTACGCAGACTCAATCCAAAATCTAAAATCTAAAATCTAAAATTCCATCACTCCCCAATGAACAACGGCTTGAGGTGGCGGTCGAAAAGGTTCGCGGTCACATTCTTGGCTATGGTGGTCTCCATAACGGACAGGAGATCCAGATAACGGGTTCCCATTCTCGCGGCCACCTTGAAGCCCACGTGGAGAAGTTGGCGAAGGCTGGTGTTGTAGGCCGAACATTTTGGGTCGTGACGTAGGGCGGACACAAACTGTTCCGACGACCACCCCCCCCACCAACTCCGGAGCGGGCAACTGGGCGGGATTGATGTTGATCACGGCGGCATAGGGTGCGCCCAGCTCCTCGCGCTGGGAGTAGGCCTCGTCATAAATCTCTTTGGCCAAGTCCAGCCCCTCGCCGCCAGCTTCCGCCAGACCGATCAGCTCTTCCAACCAGGTAGTGCCAGCAGTCTTCAAATGTACGCCTGCATCCAATCTCTTAAGTGTCCGGTGGATGGGCCCGTAGAGCGAGAACTTGTCGCTCCCGGAATGTACGCTGAGTTTCAGGTTGCTGGACATCCCGTAGTGCCGGACGGCAAATGCGATGGCGGCCACGTCATTTGAAAATTCTTCGGTGAATTTCGCCAAGTCGCCTACATAATCTACGCCCTTGTCGAAGCGGCCGCTAAATTTCGGCGCGATGGTCTGAATCGGAATCCCTTCCTCCGCCACCGCAGCAAGGACGATGAGCAGTTCCACCGGAGTCTGAGGTGAGTCTGTCTCGTCCATTGACACTTCGGTAATGAATTGCCCCTTGCCCTTTTTCTCCTCAACACGGCGGTAAATCAGGCCCGCCTCCTGCACGGCCGCAAGGTACTTGTTCGCAACTTGGACCATGAAGTCGCGGTCGATGTGAAAGGGATGAGCAACACCGGGAATGAGCAGCTCTCCCAGCAATTCCGGATGACCTTCCACGAACGCCCGCAAGGGGGCGGCTTGGGAGGGTCGGCCAATCATATCCGCAACGTCGATGGTGAAGAAATCGCAAGCCTCCACGAAGTTGTCCACTGTCTTGAGATTGATGTGGTCTGCGTCCACGTGGTACGGCTTGCTCCAGCCCAGCGTTCTTGCGGCTTCATCGGCCGCCGCTCGCGTGCTGGCAGGACTGGAACCGATGATGGTATGTTCCCGGTTCGATTTGTTCCACACCGGGATGACTTCCACTCCCTGCTCGGCTGCCATCCTACAGGCCTGCAGTTGAGGCTTGGCTTCACGAGCAAACCTGTCGCCAACTCCGATCGAATACTTTGAAAGTGAAAGTGTGCCGCCCATGTTATCACCTCTATCAACCGGCTACGCGCGCTAAGGCAGAAGCTTGACTTTGAGGTTGCGGAATTCGATCAGAAATCCTTCTGCTTCAAGGCCCAAGTAGCCTTTGAGCGCTTCAGGAACCGCGAATTCGCTGCTCACATCGCCGTTGACCAAGAGGGTGATTTTCGGCCCTTCGCACCAAATCTCGTAGATATTCCACTCACCAGGCGGCTTGATGCGGTTCACCTTCGGCTTAGGACCAAACTTCTTGGCGGTGAGTTTGCCGCCAACCAGAGTTTGGCCGAACAGATACCCGTCGTTTCCGGCCCCCACCTGCGCTTGGTGCCAAACGCGCCCATCGGCACTATTCCGAACAAAGACCCCGCTGTTATATCCTTTCAGTCCTTCGTGCTTCGTGAAGCGCCATTCCGCGTGAAGTATGAAATTGGCGAATTCGCGATCGTAGCGAAGCCATTCGTGACCGCGATCGCCCTCGCAATGATGATACGGTGCGCCTTATCCAGTTTCCACTGCGAGACGGGATCCAAAGCCTTGTCGGGCGGGATGGCAACCCGTGTCCAACCCTTGAAGGACTCGTCGGGCAGGATATCGATCCACCCGGAAGTATCGGACGCCAAAGCGTTCTTTGTCTGCGCCCACAATGTGGCCGAGAGTAGACACGAGATAGTAATGATCAAAGCCCCGCGTGATTTCATGACTGCACCCCCTCAAATTCGGCGCTGCCGAACAGGTCAAGAAGTCGAAGGTCAAAAGTAGACCAACTGGAAGTGGGCGCGATAAATCGCGCCGATTCCAGCCGTTAGAATCTACACTTTTTCTCGGACTCTCGCTCGGGAAAACGGTGGGCGGTAGGTGGGGGAAGAGCAGGTGTCAGGCGCCAGGTTTCAGGTGTCAGGTGCTGGGGACTGGGCGCCGGGATGACTCCGAATTGCAAATTCTGAATTGCGAATTGCCCGATGTTGAACAGTCGGGTTGGAAACATCAGATGCGGTGCTCTGGTTCTGGCTCCATGCCGAACATAACCACATGGTCGGCTAACAAGTCGGAACCGCCGCCGCTCACCGCCCGGTGTAGGTTTTCCGCAAGCAGGGCTCAGTCTGACGGGCTTGTGCCGTCTTCAGTCACGACCGATAAACTGACTGCTGACGACTTTTCTTGATCGTGTTAGGCGGCCAAGACCGGTTTATGCAAGTAAGCCTGACCCTCAGCCATACGAGTCATTCTGATTGATCGTGCAACCACAGGCGGGGCCTATGCTGAATGCAGTTGATAAGCTATTGCGGGTATAATGCAGCTTGAGGATCAACCATGAAATACAAAGTCGTTTTGCAAGCTTCTGAAGAAGGTTACAGCGTTTCGTGTCCCGGCTTGCCCGGATGCTGGTCGCAAGGCCAGACAGAAGAGGAAGCGCTTGAGAACATCCGGGAGGCAATTCGGGAGTACTCGGAGGCAGTCAAAGAAACGTTTCGAGAAGCGGAAGTGATGGTCTCGAGACCATCCAGTATGCAGCGTAGGTCCGTCTAACGTGGCGCTGCGCCTGACAGCCGCCACCCGCGGCACGAATCGTTAGCCCTTAGGTGAGGAGGAGCCGATCAGGCCGAATGACCTCGGTTTTTTGGTGGGATGCGGAGAAAGCTCGCTCGAACGTTTCGAAGCACGCTGTCACCTTTGAAGAGGCGGCATCGGTATTTCGAGATACCCTCTCCGTTACCGTTAGTAACCCGTTGCATTCGACTGAGGAGAGCCGGTTCGTGACACTGGGGCAGTCGGAACGAGGCCGCACCCTGGTCGTGGTGCACGCCGAGTTCGGGGATGCGATCCGGCATTATCAGTGCGAGACTCGCAACGCGCCGTGAAAGGAGAGACTATGAGGAAGGTGCGCTCTAGGCGCGAACCCCAAGAGATGCTTCCGGAGTATGACTTTTCCGGCGGCGTTCGCGGAAAATACGCCAGTCGATTTGCGAAGGGCACGATCATGGTAGTTCTTGACCCTGACGTTGCCGAAATATTTCCCGATCCGACATCGGTGAATAAAGCTCTTCGCGCGCTCGGTCATATCATCCGGGGCCGCCCTCCAAAGACCGGCCAACGCCGGTCTACAGGGTGAGGGTAAGCTCGGCCACGTCGGCGACGGCCCACGGGCGACTGACTACTGACGACTTTTGTCGATAGCGCTCGCCCCCGTTCTTCGACTGCAACATCGCGGGCTGGCGCAGAGCGTAGCTCTGCGATGCGCGACGTCGCCGGTCACCCTCCTAGCCACCCTGCGCTCACAGGCTTTCGCCCTTAGCGGGCTGACCGGAAAGCAGGAATGTCTTCGGATACGGTCCCTCACAGAGAAGTCGACAGTCGAAAGTCGAAAGTCATGCGCTGCGGGACCGCCCTTCCCCTCCGTGGTGAGAAATTCGGGTCAGGCGTTTGCCGTCGCGGGCTTGAGCTGATTTCCTGCCCGCCCCGCAAGAACGATCATCATTGCCGATGCCGCTACCGAGAGCCAGCCAAAGGCGTTGCCGTAGCGCGCGTAGAGGGTTGGAGTGGCCGGACCGAGAGGCAGGTCGACAAGCACGCTGCTGCCCGGCAGATAATCGCTTCGCTGGCGCGCAATGGTGTGGCCGTAGCGGTCGCTGACGTTCAGAAAGCTCTCGCGGCCCGCCCGGACGACCGAGTACCCGCTTTCAACTCCGCGCAGAGTGGCCACACTCGAGGCCATCCAGGCGTCGCGGTAGAAGTCCCATGCCGGCACGAGCATGGCGGAGACGCCCAGCCGCCCGTAGCGCCGCCCGAAACCCGTGAAGATCAGGTCGCGGCAGATCGCCAGCCCAAAAGGCGCGCCGCGGATGGTGCGCACAATCTCTTCTTTCCCCGGCGCAAGATCGCTCTCCAGGTGAGGGACAAGATGCTGCTTGTGGTACTCGGCAAGCAGTTCTCCCGTGGGACTGAACAGCCACGACGCATTGTCCTTGCGCTCGGCGCGGTTCAATTCCACGCCCGCCACCAAGTACACCCCAGTCCGCTGCGCTAGCGACGCCAGTTCGAGTTGACGCTTCGCGGCCTCCTCGGGCGCGAGTGCGGTAATCTTCTCCGGCAGCACGACGATGCGGGCGCCCTCCCTGGCGAGTCTGGCCACTGTGTCCGCATATCCGCGCCACACGGCTTCGGCGCGTTCGGGCGGCGTGTTCCCGCCGATGAAGTCGTCGATCGACACGATTCCGATTCTCACCGTGGGCGCCGTTTTGGCCTGACGAAGGCGAACCGCTCCGTAGCCGAGGCCAGCGGCGATTAACACCAGGGGAACTCCGTAGGCAAGCAAGGGGCGCTCGATCCGCAGTCCACGATAAAGCGCGACCGCAACGGTGGAGGCAAACAATCCGACGAGGAAGACGACGGCGGGCGCGCCGAGCACGGAAGCAATCTGGATGACGGGTAGTGCGTCCATCTGCGTGTAGACGAAGGTGCCCCAGGTGCCATGCGGCGAGAAGAACGAGACCAGCGTGTCGATTGCGGCCAGCAGCACGGGATACGCGAAAACAATCGGCCAGTTTCGCGAGGCCACCACTGCGGCGTGCGTTCGGGTCACGAAAAAGCCCCAGACAAGAACCTGAAGGAGCAGCAGCACCACCGTCGCCACCGTTCCCGTGGTCTTCAGGTAGTAGGTGAAATTCGAGCTGAGGCCGATGGCCGCCGCCAGCCAAGCAAGCAGGCGTGCCTCCCGCCGGCTGGCATGAAAGGCCGCAAGCAGTAGGGGAATGGGCGCCAGCCAGGCGGCCAGCCAAGAAGGCGCGAGCCCGAGCGTGAAGTAAAACAGTATGCCGGAAACCACCGCAGCAGCGAAGCGGGCGCCACGAGCTTGTAGAAGTTGGTTCATCCGGTTACTGCGGCCTGTTGAGTTATCCGAGAAACATGACGTGGACGGCAGCAATACGCTTAATCAAGTCGAGTTGCTCGCTGCGGTTCTCGGCGCCGATAGTAAAAGCATCCAGCACGCCGAGCGACAGCGCGTATTTCAGCGCCTCATCCGCACGAGATCTCATGTCACCCTGACCGAGGATCTTCATGCCGATGATGGCCTTGCCCGCCTCGCGCCCCGCTCGAAGGGTGGCGACGACGGTGGCGGGGTCCGCGTCCATATGCGACCCGATGGGGTTCACCCGCGAAAGCATGACTTGGACCCAGGGAGATTTCGCCGCGGTGCGGAGCGCGCCGATGGTGTGGCAGGAGCAGCCATGAGCCCGGACGATTCCCTTTTCTTGCGCCTCCGAGATCACGTCCATGGCCGGCCGGCACTTCTCGGTCCAGTCGTCGTCAGTCAGGCAGTGCATCATGAGAATGTCGATGTAGTCCGTCCCCAGTTCTTTACGGAAGCGGTCAATGTCGGCGCGCATTCCTGCCGCATCGCGTGACCATGACTTGGACATGACGGTGATTCTTTCTCTCGGCAATTTCTTCAGGGCCACCGCCACATGGTGATGTGTTCCGTAGGAATCAGCCGTGTCAAAGAAACGCAAACCCTGGTCGTATCCTTGCAGTAGCAGATCGGCGAGGCCCTGAATGCCCAAAGCCGATTGATTGGAATGATGGTTGGAGCCGACTGTCCCCGTCCCGCAGGCCAACCGCGAGGTCTTGATGCCGGTTTGGCCCAGGGCGACAATATCCGCAGCGCTGAACTCCCCTGTGACGGGCGGCATCGCGGCGGCCCATCTTTTTGACCCCAGCCACGCCGCAGCTACGCCCATCGCCGACTTGGTCAAGAAATCCCTACGCTTCATGGATGCACCTCTCAAATAAGCTGATTTGCCTTCGATCGAAGCCCTTAGACCCTCCGAGCAAGAGCAACCCCCGCCCGCATGGACCTAATGTCCCTAACCTTACCACGATCGCTGGGTGTCTGCAATACCCACCGGGCGGCTACACGACAGCATGGAACTTCGCTTCTTTGCGCCGCGTACATAGAGGCAGCGGGGAGGTTGAGATGAGTACACAGCGGTCAGGTCATGAGCGTGGCCAAGATGCTCGTTTCAAGTCGCGCGAGGCGGGTCGAGTCGTGGTGCTGGGGTTGCTGTTTGTGGCGGCTCTGCCCTTGGCCGCACAAGACAAGAAGGTCGCGGGCACGACCGAATCTGAAAAGCACCGAAGCAGCGTCGGATTTATCGCCAGCAATGAGGCGAGTGCAAAGGAAGTTGGCTTGCCTTTGTATCCGGGAGCGCGGCCACACAAGGATGATTCCGACGACAGTTCCGCAGCTCAACTTGGCTTGTGGGGCGGCTCCTCTGGTTTCAAGCTGGCCGTGCTGAAGCTGGAGTCGAACGACGCACCCGAAAAAGTCGCGGCGTTCTACCGCAAAGCCCTTGCGAAGTACGGCAGAGTCTTGGATTGTGCCAACTCTTCCAAACCAACGGTCGAAAAGGAGAAGGGCAACTCCTCAAATGAACTGGGCTGCGAGGGAGAGCGGCCGGAGAGCGGAGAGTTCGTCCTGAAGGCTGGCACAAAGCAGGAGCAACACGTGGTAGGGATTGAGGCGAAAGGAGGCCTTACCGTTTTCCATTTGGTCTACGTCGAGGATCGAATATCCGACAGCAGGAAGTAACCGCCCCGGCGACCCGCGCAATGCGGCGGAGAGCATCGCAAATCTTCGTGCGGTCTTTGGCCGCAAGCGCCCAATCCCGCCCTCGTTCACAGAACCTTCCGTATCTCCGGACTCAAGGAAACATGACTTACTTCGAATCCGTTAATGGAGTAAACGCGAGCCCCGGGCGCATAGGAAACCAATTCTTCATCTCGTTCGCGGGATAGCACCATATACCGACTGATTTGATAGTCGTCATCGAAGGCGGAGATCACCTTCTCCGTCTGCGCTTTGGAAAGGCCGAATTGCGAGAGGTGTACGGCCCTTCCAAAGCCTCCGGAGATTTCGGTGTATTTCCTGACGAGTTCCGCTAAGTCCATAACCGATTGCTGATTGGCGATTGCCGATTGACGATTGAACCCGAATTCGAAAGTTGGCAGCCGCCGTTCGAGCCGAATCACTTGATTCGAGGCCCGTTTGACGCAGATACCGGAGGAACAAAATGGTGCGGGGCCAGGCGTAGGGGCATCCGCCGCGGCGGACGCTGTGCCCCTACAAGATGCACATCACCCCCACGCTAACTTCCGAATTCGGGTTGAATAAGTGGTGTAGCAACTTCCTCCGCTGTCAATCGGCCATCGTGAATCGAAAACCTCCAGTTCCTGCCAACCCCGGGCGAGCGACGAGCCGGGAAATTCTTCGCAAGAAACGAAAAGGCCGCCACGAAGTTTCCTCTCAGGTGAGCTTCTTCAGCGCATCCAGGATCTCGGCGTTTTCGGGTTGCTGTCTGAGCTCGTAGATTTTTATCCAAGCGATCTTGCCATGCTCGTCCACAATGAAGACCGCACGATCGTTGACGAAGGGTATCTGGTGCTTTGTGGGAGGAAAGATGCCATAATCCGCCGCTGTTTTGGCGTAAGGCCAACGGTCCGTAGCGAGGGGGAACTGAAGACCCCCAAGAGATTTTTGGAAGGCGATATGGCAGAAAACCGTGTCGGTGCAGACGCCCATGACCTGGGCGTTCAGGCCGGCAAACCTGGCGAGGTCCGCTTGGATTGCCGACAGTTCGTTCTGTCAAACCGGGGTGAAGTCAAGCGCGTAAAAGCAGACCACCACATTTTTGCCACGATAGGCGGAAAGCTGAAACTCGCCCTGGGTGGCGCCCGTGGTCGAGCTGAGCCTGAAATCAGGCGCCTCGTCTCCGATCTTTAATGCCATTTAAACCTCCATGGACAGAGTATCATCACAAGCGTGAGGGCAGCTCAAGATTACAGCATTAGGCGCTTGGCTCGCCGTTCAGGATAACCAGTTCAGGGTCTTTGAGCGTCACCTTGCTGTGGGGTTGCACGGAGTGCGTGAGCCACACGTTGCCCCCGATGATGCTGTGATGGCCAACGCGTGTATCGCCCCCCAGGATGGTGGCGTTGGGGTAAATGGTGACATGATCTTCGAGGTCGGGGTGCCGCTTATTCTCCTGCCCTCGACGAAGTTGACCTTGTTCATCCTTTCGAAGCGGATTGAATGCCCCCAGCGTAACACCGTGGTAAAGAGTCACCCTTCTGCCGATGGTGGCGGTTTCGCCGATCACCACGCCCGTCCCATGATCGATGAAGAACGACTCGCCTATCGAAGCGCCGGGATTGATATCGATGCCGGTGTGGCTGTGCGCCACCTCGGTCATCATACGGGGAAGGAAAGGCACTCCCATCAGGTAGAGCCGGTGCGCCAGCCGCTGCACGGTAATGGCCTCCATGCAAGGGTAGCTGAGTAGAATCTCCTCATGGCTGGCGGCGGCGGGATCATTCCGGAAAGCCGCTTCGATATCCGAGGCCAATAACCTCGCCAGCTCCGGAAACTGGCCGAACAGATGTTCGGTCAGCTCCTGGGCACGGTCCTCAATGTCGACTGAAGACTGATCCCCTTGGCAACGCCGATCGAAGCGCATGGCAGAGCACAATTGCTCACGCAACAGCGTTTCCATCTCGACCAGGTAATGCCTGGCTCCTGTCGCCGCGCGGTCCAGTTCCGCGCCCTGGCCCTGATAAAAAACAGGGAAGAGCAGCTCGAGGTAGTGGCGGCAGATTTGCGCCGCGGCTTCTCGGCTGGGGAGCCGAAACTCGCACCCGTAATCGCCTGAAAGTTGCGCATCCAGCGCCGCCCTAAATTCGCTTGCTAGGTTCTCTAAACGTTTATCATCCATGGTTTGTTAACCTTTAATGAGTCGAGGAGTCGAGAGTCGAGGAGTCGAGAAGTTTCCACCTTCGAGGTCCGACCTAAGAGCCGAGGAGTCAAGAGATTCCCACCCTCGGCCTTCGACTCAACTTCTCGAGTTCTTGACTCCTCAACTTATCGAGTTCTCGACTCCTTGACTCCTCGACTCTCGACTCCTCGCCCCCGCACACTAGCCGATTCCCTCAAAGAGCACGGTGGATAAGTATCGCTCACCGGAATCCGGCAAGACCGTAACGATGATCTTCCCGGCAAACTCGGGCTGCTTCGCCAGTCGCACGGCCACGGCCGTCGCGGCGCCGCAGGAAATGCCACTCAGGATACCTTCCTCCCTCGTCAGCCGCCGGCCAAATTCAATCGCCTCTTCGTTCGAGACCTGCTCAATACGGTCCACAAGCGACAGGTCGAGAACCTTCGGTACGAAGCCGCCTCCGAGTCCCTGGATCTTGTGCGGACCGGGCTTCAAGGGCTGACCAGAAGTGAATTGAGTCAAGACGGGGCTCCCCGTCGGCTCGACCGCCACCGACAAGATATGTTTGCGCTTGGTTTTCTTGATAAAGCGGGAAACGCCGGTGATGGTGCCGCCCGTCCCCACCCCGGACACTAACACGTCAATTGTCCCGTCGGTGTCGTCCCAGATTTCGGGCCCGGTGGTCTTTTCGTGGATATCGGGATTGGCAGGATTCTCAAACTGCTGAGGCAGGAAATAATGGTTGGCATCGGATTGATAAATCTCCTGCGCCCTCCTGATCGCACCGGGCATGCCCTCCGGCCCCGGGGTGAGGATCAAGCTGGCGCCCAGAGCTGCCATCACTCGACGCCGCTCGAGCGACATGGTCTCGGGCATGGTGAGCGTCAACTTGTAGCCTCGCGCGGCGGCAACAAATGCCAGAGCGATTCCCGTATTGCCGCTGGTGGGCTCAATGATCTCCTTGCCTGGTGTCAAGACACCTCTCTCCTCGGCGTCCCAAATCATCGCCGCCCCGATCCGGTCCTTCACGGAATAGCCCGGGCCGCGGCCCTCGATCTTGGCCAAAACTGTTGCTTTGGCTCCGTCGGTCACCCGGTTAAGCCGTATGAGCGGAGTCCTTCCGATACTGAAAGAGTTATCCTGGTAAATGGTCGACATTGAGTATCCTCTCGATAGTGAATTGTGTGCTCTGAAACCCGGCTTCAAGGCCGGCCTATGACAACACGCTATTCGGTATTGCTTGGGGTCGCGGGTGACGGGTGCGCCCGGGATTCACCATCCCGATGTATCGGGATGGGAGCCCAGGCTAGCTACAGATACAACGGAGGGCCGTACCACCGGCAATGGAAGGAACGATGCTGAGCACGTCGTTCTCATTCAGGGGAGTTTGTTCCCTTTGCAGGAATCGGATGTCTTCGTCGCCGAGGTAAATGTTGACGAAGCTGCGCAGTTTACCTTCATCGTTGTAAAGGTGCTTGCGCAAGCCGCCGTATTGCGTCGTGATGGCGCGCAGCGCCTCCACCACGGTTTTCGCCTCCACCTCCAACGACTCGTTCTTTTCCGCGTATTGGCGGAGCGGAGTCGAGATGATGACCTTGACCGGCATTCTTGCTCCCCGGGATGCGGCTTCGAACGGCCTCGCGGCCAGCAGCCTTCCCGCCTTAATTAATTCGATGCATTCTGAGCCCGAAGGATTCCAGGTTTTCTTGAGGAAGCGGTGCCCACAATCGGTTAACTCACTATCTCAACCTGCTCCGCGCGAAAAGCCCAGCGATCCTCTGCCAAAACCCAGCTCGTCAAATCCTTCGGGACGCCCCGTTCAACCGAGATTATAACATAAGAATACCACGGCCAGGCATGTTCGCGGTCGTAAATCGAAGGCCGCGCCGGATGATCGGGGTGAGAATGGTAGTAACCCAGAACCTCTAAACCCCTCGCCCGCGCGTCCTTCTCCACCCGCAACTGGTCGAGTGGATCGATCAGGAAACGGTTGCGCTCCGTTTCCCGGACCGGATCATCCACCGGCAATAGCTCCTGCGCACGACTCGGATCATGCCGCAGGTTCTTGAGCGCCACAACCTCGGTGACCTGCTTCGCCTCACCGTTGGCCTTACCTAGAAGAATCCCACAGCATTCACTGGGGTATTCCCCTGCGCTGTGTCGCCGGATGGCTTCCCGATGCACATCCCCTAGTTTCAGAATCATGGCCCGCCTGGGGTAAATCAAAAATCTCTTAGGGGTCCGCCCCTTACATATCTTGCGTAATTATTATACTGAGACCTGCCCGGGCCGCCAAATCTGCGGCGCCAAGCCGCTGTAATTCAATTCATTCTCCCCTCTCCCCCTTGGAGGAGAGGGGCCGGGGGGTGAGGGGGTCAATGCCCTGAAACCACAAACAACGCAACGCTGTCCCCAGGTTTCTCGAGAGGGTGCTGGACGTCGCGTGGTCGTTGCCCAATGCTTTCAGCGGCGCGGTGTGAACTGCAAAGACGGGCGCAGGCCCACCACCCCCTCACCCGGCCCGCCTCCCGATGAAGTGCATCGGGACGGCGGTCCACCCTCTCCCCCAAGGGGGAGAGGGCAAGTCGCGCAAGGCCAGAAAATCTCAGCAAAAACGTAGAAACTCCAGTGGCCGGGGCAAGCCCCCGCCCTACATCCTATAACCCAGCCCTTGCGCTTCTTGCCATCAATAGATTAGATTCAAATTCTAGGGTCTGGATTGCGAGCTTGTGAACTTTCTGGAGTCGAATGGGATGGGACAAGAGCAGCTAGTGGCGAACGACATTCGGAAACAATTTACCGCCGCCGGTTTTGAGATTGTGGAGGCTGGCGTACCGCCTGGCTCAATCGGCGTAAAGAAATACAACTGCCTGCAATACCTGGAACCGAAGGCAGAGCAAGCCTGGCTTCCTCTTGGCCCCCCTTATTTCATCATCCGTGGCTTGAACTGTGAACTTGAGGACCGCGGATACCAGAAGTTCTGGTACCACCGGGGCACGCGGTTCCCCATTCGAAAAGCCGAACTCGAGACACTCCACCGCTTTGATGAGGAAGTTCGCGAGATCCTTCGCTTGCCGTCCCTTTACAACGAGTCCTTAGGCTCAACCTGCGCCCGAACCGTGTATGACCGCCTGGACGGAAGGACGGACCGCTAATCTACTCGAACGGCGCTGGCCTGAACATTCGGTCCGGAGCACGGACGTTCCGCCGGTGTCCCTCCGCAATAGCACAGGCAGGCCGCCCGTGCTACGGCTCCCTTCCTGGTTCAGGCGCAGTCTTGGCGCCGGGTGTCGTCGGGCTTGTACTCTGTGCGGGCGAGGAAGGTGGCTCGACAGGCGCAGGAGGTCCAGCAACATTGGGGGCTTGCCTGACCTCTGTTGCAGGGGCAGAAGGCGCCTGCGAGGGCGAACTCGCAGGCCGGACTTCAGGCTTGGTTTGCTCGCCCGAGGGGCCTGGAGGATGCATGAGCGAAGGCGGCCTCGCCTCACGGACGGCAGGCCCCCTTCCAGTTCCCTGCTGCCAGGGGCGAGGCGTATGGCGGGTTTCGCCTTGCGGACGCCGGCCCGTCATCCCCGAAGGCTGCGAAATGGGGCGAAAGATAATCTCAATCTGAACCTTGTCCATGTCTTCGTCGCCCAGTTCGATGATCTCGTCAAATCCTTCCTGCCGAATGTCCGTCTTGGTCTGCCCAAAAGCCAAGTGCTGGCGCTCGATCACAGGACGTCCTACCGTCCTCGGGCGCGATCGGTCACGCTCGACACATTTCTCGAGCGGAACGTCAAAAAGGAAAACCACGCAAGGAACCTGAAACCTCTTTGCCAATTCAAGATATTCCTTCCGATGGTGCTGAGTGAGCGCGGTTGAATCCACCACACAGAGCCGGTTCAAGCCCAGGCGCAATTCCGTGAGGTAGTGGACCAGAGCGAACGCCTGGGTTTGAAAACGCTGATCCCGCTCGTCGTCGCACACTCGAGCTCGCGCCCAGTCCGAAGAGATGATTTGCGTGGGGCGAAAGAGGCGCCGCGCAAAAGTCGACTTTCCGCAGGCAGCGGGTCCGCAGAGCAAGACGATCGACGGGCGAATCAATCTCACTCGCTTCTCTTTGCTTTCATTTGGCGTTTGTTCTTGGGCCATAGTAGTAATGACGGTTCACTCCAAGATTTGGCTACTTATCCGTACCGACCCTTGAGCGAAAAGGAGCGAGGGTTTGAAGACGCCCATGAGACCCATTTGACCTAAAAGATTATGATACTCCCCTTCTGTGAACGGTTGCTCCGCAAAATGGTGAATACTTTCCGAAGAAGAACCACCTCGAGCCCTCAGGTGGGGAGGAAATTTCGTGCCCTCATTAACAGTCATTACAACATGCGATGACGTATATTATTTTTGGATAATAACAACAAGTAAATAGACTGCGCGGGGGCCGCGCCGCCAGGGAGGGCGGGAGGCTGGAGCAATTATGAATTATGAGTTCTAGATTCAATGCTGCACACATAAGGGGTGTTCAGGGAACTCCTTCCCAATTCGTTCCGGGGTGACCCCCTCTCCCGTCCCGATCAGATCGGGACACCCTCTCCCCCAAGGGGGCGAGGGTAGTAAATTCAAGTTAAGGCCCCCTCGCCCCCTTGGGGGAGAGGGGCAGGGGTGAGGGGGTTCTAGGGCCGAACAGTGAACAGCCTCCTTGACAAAGCCTAAGTGAACAGCCTTGGTTCTAGATCGCCTTCTCCGCACTGCCTTCGGCCTCCTGACTTCTTCCCTCAGGTTACGCGACTATTTTCCCAAACCGATCGAACATTCGTGCCGCTCGCGGGATACGCGTTCCTGCTCGAGGTAGGCGCGCGTGCGGCGGGTTAACTCATCGAAGTCCACTTGGTGCGCGTCGAACTCCGGCCCGTCAACACAGGCGAACCGAACCTTCCCGCCCACGGTGACCCGGCATCCTCCGCACATCCCGGTACCATCCACCATAATGGGATTCAGGCTGGCATAAGTCGGAACCGCCCATTCGCGGGTGACCCCGGCGGCAGCGCGCATCATGGGAATCGGCCCGATAACATGGGCTATCCCAAGCAGGCATGCGTTGCCAGCCCACCAAGCGCGCATCAGGTCCACGACGGTGCCGTGCAGCCCTGCCGTGCCGTCATCGGTTGCCCAAAGCACTTCGTCGGCCGCCGAGCGCAGTTCCACATCAAGAATAATCTGGGCCGATGAACGCGCGCCGCACAGAGCGGTGACGTGGTTCCCAGCCTCTCTGAAAGCGCGTGCCACGGGCAGTAACTCGGCGACCCCTACTCCCCCCGCGACGCACAGGACGTTTCCGACTTTCTCGATGCTGGCCGCTTGCCCGAGCGGTCCCAAAAGGTCTGCCAACCGGTCCCCGACCTTGAGCCGAACCGTGGCGCGACTTGTCTTTCCGACCGCCTGGACAACGAGAGTTATGCTCCCCGTCGCTTCATCGCCATCTACAATCGTCAGCGGGATGCGCTCACTCCTTTCGGTGGGCCGGATGATGACGAACTGACCCGGCTTCCAATGTTTTGCAATTTCCGGCGCTTCCACTTGTAGCCAAGCAATCTCGGGCGTGAGCAGCCGCTTCCCCAGAATCTGATTGTCCAGGCTCGCGGAGACCTGATGTTCTTCTGCCGGCTTCTTCGCCACCGCGAGGAGGCCGGAGGTCTCTTGCGCCTGCTGCTCGAGGGCGCGATGAATCGCGGCAGCAGCAACGCGGCCGTCGCGCATCGCCAGGATGACGGTGGAACCGCCCCGGACTACGTCTCCACCTGCAAACACATTGGGAATATTGGTTTGCCCGTCGGCATCAATCACAACCTTGCCACGTTGGGTCAGAAGCTGTGGGGTAGCGCGCTGCACCGTTGGGTTGGGGCTTTGACCGATGGCCATCACCACCGTATCTACCGGCATTCGGAATTCCGACCCCGGGATGGGAACCGGTGACGGCCGGCCTGATTCGTCCGGCTCTCCCAACTGCATCCGGATACACTCCACCTCTTGCAGCACTCCTTTGTCGTCACCGAAGAGGCGGACCGGCGCAGCCAGGAAATCGAAGCGCACTCCTTCTTCCTCGGCGTGCTCAATCTCCTCCAGCCGGGCACGCAATTCGGCGCGCCCGCGCCGGAACATGATCGTCGTATCGGCGCCCATTCGCCGCGACCAACGGGCCGCATCCATGGCGGAGTTCCCTCCGCCCACCACTACCACCCGGGAGCCGATCCGCACCGGCGTGTCAGACTCCGGGAAGCGAAAAGCCTCCATCAGATTCAGTCGCGTCAGGTATTCATTGGCGGTGTAAACGCCGATCAAGTTTTCTCCGGGAATGTTCATCAAATGTGGAAGGCCGGCGCCGGTACCCAGAAAGATGGCCTGAAATCCCTGCGCGAATAAATCCTCCACCGCGCACGTCTTGCCCACGATGAAATCCGTGCGAAACTCGACGCCCATGCTCCGCAGGCGGTCTACCTCGTCACGAATAATCTCGCGCGGCAAGCGAAAGTTGGGGATGCCATAAGCCAGCACTCCCCCCAGCCCGTGGAGCGCTTCGAATATGCTTACCCGGTAGCCGTTTCGCACCAAATCGTAGGCCGCAATGAGGGAAGCGGGGCCGCTCCCCACCAGCGCCACGCGGGCCCCGTCGAGCGCCAGGGGTTGCGGCGTATTGGAGGCTGATTGACGGTGATAATCGGCCGCGAACCGCTCCAGGGACCCGATCGCCACCGGTTGTAGTTTCTTCCCCAGCAGGCAGGCACGCTCGCAGTAAAGCTCATGCTGGCACACACGACCGCAGATACCCGGAAAAGGGCTTTCCTCACTGATCTTATCGAAAGCCCCGGCAAAATCGCCCTGCGCCATCAAGCCTATGAACTCTTTGACATTAATGTGCAACGGGCATGCTTCAATGCAAGTCGGATTCTTGCACTGCAAGCATCGGAGTGCCTCAACTTGGACCTGCTCGAGTGAAAACCCCAGTGCGACCTCTTCGGGACCGCGCAGGCGAACGTCTGGGGATAGGAGTGGCAGGGGCTGACGAGGCGCTTTGGGGTTCAGCTTCACCCTAGGTTTGTTTTCGGCCGCCTGAGTCACCGTTTGCTTCGTTTTCTCTGCGTTCAGGATAACCCTCCATCAATGTCGGATTTCGGTCCGTAGTGCAAAGAGCTCAGAGCCGCAGGGTAGAAAATCTTGCGATGGCTCAAACCTTAGTAGGTCTGACTGAGCAATTCATTTGCCAGCGGATAGTCTGCCGGCACTTACCGGATCAGGGCCCGTAGAATCGAAACCCTTCCGTCGTCGGTCCCAGAAAACCTCGAATTCAGTCCGGGAGTCTGTGAACAATGGAAAGCTCTCTGCCTGTGGGGTTTGGATCTGACTGTGAGTTCCATTCCTGCTGCTTGTTCGGAGCATTTAGCCCGCAAGACGTGATCTGCTGATCCACTCCGAAGCCAGGACCAAGTTGTGACATTTTCAACACCGTCAAGTGCGATAGGTGAGCCATTGTGCCCACTTGTGACCCACTTAGGGTTCATCAATCCTGACTGCCATTCCTCATCTCGCACCCCCGGCAGGGAGGCACCGGCTCTTTTTGCTCTGGGCAGGTAAGGAAGGGGGCCATAAGCCGCGAAATAGGACCAATTCTTGGGTTCGATTGGGTTTTTGGGCACTCAAAAACCAGTTCGTTTTGTGGCCTCAAAAACGCTAACTCCTTTATTCTCAATAGATCCTTAGGTTCGTTCCGTCAAAATAGTATCTTTTCTGCATTTCTCGCAGGTTTTCCGCGACCCGCGCACCGGTTTCAAACCGCTTCGCACGCTCTGTTCCGGCTTTTCTCATAGGTCAACTACAGTAGCCTATCACGTCCCCATCCCGGTGTCAAGAGCCACACTGCAGTTATAATCCGCAGATTCCGCAGATGACACAGATTGCCATCAGCAGTCGGGGTCTTGGTGGTCTGCGCAATCGGTTAATTCTGCGGATCAGTTGCTATGGAACTCCTCGCAAGGTGAATTCACGGGCCAGCGCTTCTTGATATACCGAAACCCCGTCCCCAGCTCGCGGTCCACCTCCATCGCCGCCCCGATGATGGCGTAGGTCCTCTCGTCGCGCCTTCTTCACTCATCTGCGTCATCTGCACAATCTGCGGATTTGTTTCTGCCCGCCAGGTGGCACATAGCGCGGGCTGACTTTCCGCGCCTTGCGTGTTACGATACGTTTTGAAAGGGCCTAATGAACCACTTAGCCAGCCCTGAAACCCTTGTCGAATTGAAGGGAGGGACCGAGCGCATTGCTAAGGATCAGAAAGAGAAAACAGAGCCGCCAGTTTCCAATTTTCCAGTTTCTGCCTTCACGGGTGAGCTATCAATGATTCTGGCCGTGGTTGACGACCTGCTTTTCCTTTCCAAAATCCAGCAGACTGCCCAGCATGTCGGGGTCGCGGTGAAATCCGCTCAGCCTGCGGACCTGCCCGGCCTGGCCATCCAGGATGTTCCGAACGCCCTCATCATCGATCTAAGCCACCGGTCAGGCAAGGCCTTGGAAGTCCTGCGTACCTTCAAGTCTGACTTGAAAACAAAAGAGATCGCAGCCATTGGCTTTGTCTCTCACGTTCAAAACGACCTCATTGCGGCGGCGCGTGACGCCGGATGCGATCTCGTGCTGGCGCGCTCCGCCTTTGTCAGCCAATTGCCGAGTCTCCTGCAACGGTTTTCGGGAACCGGCACGGCAGGGCGCGCTGCGGAATAAGATTGCATCCCCATTAGCATGGTAATATATCTGCATGGCATTGGCTCGTTCTAAGGTCACTGCGCAGGGACAGATCTCGGTGCCGACGGAAGTGCGTCGGAGGCTTGGCATCGGCCCTGGGTCGGTTCTGGAGTGGAACGAAGAGGGCGAGAAGATCGTGGTGCGGCGATCGGCTCGGTACAGCTCGGAGGATATCCACCGGGCACTATTCCCCCAGCAAGCCCCGAGGTCTCGAACCCTCGACGAATTGAAGCAAGGAATCCGACGGCACGTGCGGGAGCGCCATGCGCGCCGTTGATACCAACGTCCTCGTCAGACTCATCACGCGCGACGATGTCCGGCAAGCCGCATCGGCTGACCGGTGGGTGGAGAACGGCGCGTGGGTCTCAATCTTGGCCCTCGCGGAAGCAACCTGGGTCCTTTCAGCCGTGTACGAACGCGGCCCCACCGAGATCGCCTCTGCGGTTGAAATGCTTCTCAACCACAAGGAGCTGACCTTACAAGACGCGGACGTTGTGGCGGCAGCGCTTAAGCGTTTCCGCGAGCGGCCGGCACTGGGCTTTTCCGACTGTCTCCTGCTCCAACTGGCTCGGAAGGCCGGGCATTTGCCACTGGGTACGTTCGACCGGGAACTGAGCAAGCTTGACGGAGCGGAAAAGCTGTAAGCAGTGAAGGCGCGGGGAGCGTATGGCCTGCAGCCCTGGTGCGAGCGAGAGGGCCTTCGCAAAGCTCGCGTCAGCGGGGGAAATCCATCAGCCCATGGCAAGCACTCAAACTCTGCAGGAGGAGATTCAATGATAAAGAGACTGCTGCTTCTTTTCGGAATCCTCTATCTGATCGCATGTCCAATCTCGGTGCAAGCTGCAAAAAAGGCTAAGGCAGACCTACTCAATGCTCAAGGCGCGCCCGTTGGCACAGCAACATTCAGCGAGAAATCCAATGGCGTTCAACTGGACCTGAAGGTCTCTAATCTTTCACCCGGACTTCACGGCTTCCACATTCATGCGGTGGGGAGGTGCGAAGCGCCCGATTTTAAATCGGCCGGCCCTCACTTCAATCCTGAGGGCAAGCAACACGGTTGGGACAATCCGCTAGGCCATCACCTGGGCGATCTGCAAAACCTGGACGTGGGCCCGGACGGAAAAGCCAACGGCCGAATCTTGGTTCCTGGGGTAACTCTTGGAGAAGGGCCGAAGTCGCTATTTCATGAGGGTGGCACGTCCCTTGTTATCCATGAGAAACCCGACGACGGGAAGACCGACCCCGCCGGCAACGCCGGGGCCCGGATTGCCTGCGGCGTAATCATGCGGTAGGGTCGTTTGAGCTTCTTCGCGGCTGGGCATCAGGGCGTAGCAACCCGGAAGGGCGGGCACCGCTTCGGCGCCAGACGCTGGGCCTGAGTGCTGTCATGCTGAGCCCGTTCTCCCGCCGCGGCGGGATCAGGGTAAACTCTGCGAAGCATCCCTGCAGTTTGTCGCTGGATGCTGAGCGCAAAAGACAACTGCGGAGATCCTTCGCCCGCCCGAAAGCACGGCGGGCTCAGGATGACAGACGACTCCAAATTCGGAATTCGTCGGGCTCAATACTCATGACCGGAAGCCTGACACCCGCTCATCATCGCAGGTAGTGTTCGAGGACGGCATCCCACTTGCCCTGGGCGGAGAGAATCAGCTCGATAACCTCGCGCACGGCGCCCCTGCCTCCCGGCTGCCGGGTCATATAATGAACGTGGCGGCGCAGGAGCTTGTGTCCGCCGGCCACACCGACCGCCAACCCGACGCGAGTCAGTACAGGCAGGTCCACGATGTCGTCGCCCATAAAGCACACTTCCTCATCTTTCAGGCGTGCCTCCTGAAGGATCTCCTGGTAAGGCGCAAGCTTTTCCCGGGCATTCTGCTTTAGGAAATGAACGCCCAATTCCTTCACCCGGTATTCGACGGCGGGTGAACTGCGGCCCGTGATGAAGCCCGTCCTGAGCCCGGCTTGGTGGGCGATACGAAAGCCCAGCCCGTCGCGAGAGTGGAACGCCTTGGTTTCAACCAGCCCACCGCCCGGGCGTGGAACGTAAAAGAAGCTTCCATCAGTCAAGACGCCGTCAACGTCCATGAGCAGGAGCTTGATCTTGCGGGCGCGCGCCTGGAGTTGTTTGGATGTCAAAGGCATGTTTATATTCAAAACATCTGTGTTGTCCAGAGGTCGTGGATATGGACTACGCCCTCCAGCTTGCCTTGGGCGTCCACGACGAGGAGGGAGGTAATTTTCCGAGTCTCCATGAAATTCAGGGCTTTGGTCGCCAACTCTTCCCGGCCAATAGTCACTGGATTTCGTGTCATGGCGTCCGCGGCTTTCAAATCCAGAGCTCGATTCCCTTCCCGCTGAAACAATCGTCGCAGGTCGCCATCCGAGATGATTCCCAACAAGCGGTCAGAATCGCCGGTGACCGCGGTATGCCCCAAACCCTTCTTGCTCATTTCATAGATCACGTCCGGCATGGGGGTGTGGGGGCCCACGCGGGGAAGTTGATCCCCCGTGTGCATAACGCTCTCGACGCGGCGCAGCTTAACTCCGAGGTCACCGCCCGGGTGGAGTGCGGCGTAGTCCGCTTCATCGAAACCCCGTTTCTCGAGCAGCGCCATGGCCAGCGCATCGCCCATAGCCAGCATGGCGGTGGTCGAGGCGGTGGGCGCCAGTCCCAGCGGGCACGCTTCCTGCCGAATTCCCACGTCGATCACCGCCTCGCTTGCCTGCGCCAGTGTCGAAGTCAGATTGCCCGTCAGTGAGATGAGCGGGATAGCCAAACGTTTGACGGTTTCGAGCAGCCGCAGCAGCTCCACGGTCTCACCGCTGTAGCACAGCGCCACCAGCACGTCGTGGCGGACCAAGCGTCCAAGGTCACCGTGCAAGGCTTCCGAGGGATGCAAGAAGAACGAGGGCGTGCCGGTGCTCGAAAGCGTGGCGGAAATCTTTTGCCCAATCAGGCCGGACTTCCCCATGCCGGTGACCACAACCCTCCCCCGACAGGCATAGAGGATTTCAACCGCCCGCACAAAGCTCTGATCGAGGCGCTCCACCAGTTCGCTCAAGGTCTTCGCCTCGATTTCCAGAACCCTGCGCGCCGTATCCAAACTCATCGCCGTTTCACTCGAACGGTGGATAATAACATAAGCTGCCTGTCACGGTGTCATTCCGAGCGCAGCGAGGAATCTCGCCCTGTTCTTTGTTCCACCGAGTCCCAAGTCCAGAGCGAGATTCCTCGCTGCGCTCGGAATGACACCCAGGGATGGTTCCAGCGTGTTCGCCGCTAGAGCGTTCGCGTTCGCCTTCGCGTTCACGTGCGCGCTTCGATCTTATTGACGACGGTTTTCAGCGCCTTGACGCGCGCCCACCACTTCCAGTTGCCCTCAATGATGGTCCAGGGAGCGTAGTCCGTGTCCGTTTTCGCGAACATGTCTTCCAGCGCTTCAATGTACTGGCCCCACTTTTCGCGGTTGCGCCAATCCTCTTGGGTCAGCTTATAATTCTTCCAGGGATCTTTTTCGCGCTTCTTGAAGCGGTCGAGTTGTTCCTTCTTGGAAATGTGAATCCAGAACTTCACCAGGACCATGCCGTCATCCACCAGGGTCCGCTCGAATTCATTGATCTCCCGGTAAGCGCGCTGCCATTCCTCCTTCTTGGCAAACTTCTCGACCCGCTCGACCAAAACCCGGCCATACCAAGTGCGATCGAAAATCCCGATGCGGCCGCGGGCCGGCAGCCGGAGCCAAAAGCGACGCAGCCAGTGGTGGGCCTTGTCCTCCTCGGAGGGTGGGCCGATAGGGTAAACCTCGTAGCCGCGTGGGTCCAGGGCCTCGGTCAAGCGCTTGATATTGCCTCCCTTCCCTGCCGCGTCTTCTCCTTCGTAACCGACACAGACCGGAATTCCTTTTTCAATAATCTTGCGTTGCAGTTTCAACAGCCTCAACTGGTACTCTTCCAAAAGCTCCGCGTACTCCTCCTTGGACTCGAGCTTCTTGTCGAGATCAAGCTTGTCCAGATAACCCATGATGCCACCTCCGGGAATCCCTGCTCCGTCACAGGGGATTGAGGAACCGCGCGGCCTGCGGCCAAGCGATGATTGCAGACGTTCTTCGCAAGACACAAAGAACAGCGAAACTAATCCCGAAATCAGAAGTTGGACCTGCGGGGACACGTGGACACCCTTGTCACCCTGAGCCCGCCGTTCTGTGGCAGGCGAAGGGTCTGCTTTGCTTCGAAAAAAAGCAGATTCTTCATCCGCCAAAGAACCGCGGATTCAGAATGACAGAGGGCGGCACGGACACAGGCTTATTTCTTTTCCTGCTCCTCGTGGTGAGCGGTCGGGTCGTGCTTCGGAGCAGCCTTGGCTTTCTGATCGCGGAGGACCGCTTTGCGGCTCAGCCGGATCTTGTTGCCCTCGATGGCAATCACTTTAACCAACAACTGGTCCCCTTCCTTGAGTTCATCGCGAATGTCCCGGATCCGGTGCTCAGCGACTTCACTGATGTGCAGCAATCCGTCCGTGCCGGGGAAAATCTCAACGAAAGCGCCAAAGTCCGCCAGCCGGACTACCTTCCCGAGGTAGGTCTTGCCCAACTCGGCCTCGGCCAGAAGGTCCTTGATCATCTTGAGGGCCTTGTGGGCAGCAGTTTCGTCGGTGGCGGCCACGTTGACCTTGCCGTCATCCTCCACATCGATCTTCACGCCGGTCTGCTCGATAATGCCGCGAATCACCTTGCCCCCCGGCCCGATAAGTTCACCGATCTTCTGACGGTTGATTTGCAGGGTGTAGATGTGGGGAGCAAATTCGGAGATCTGTTTGCGGGGCTCGGAGAGCGTCTCCAGCATTTTTCCCAGCACGTGCAGGCGGGCCGACTTCGCCTGGCCAAGCGCCTCCGCCATGATCGGCGCGGTGATGCCGGAGATCTTGATGTCCATTTGCAGGGCGGTAATGCCGGCTTTGCTGCCCGCCACCTTGAAGTCCATGTCGCCGTAATGGTCCTCGCTTCCGGCGATGTCCGTCAGGATGGCGTATTTCTCGCCTTCCTTGACCAACCCCATGGCAATTCCCGCCAAGGGCGCCTTGATGGGCACGCCCGCATCCATCAGCGCGAGGGTCCCGCCGCACACGGTCGCCATCGAGGAAGACCCATTGGATTCGAGGATGTCCGAAACCACGCGAATCGTGTAGGGGAATTCCTTCTCTTCCGGGACGACGGCAATCAGCGCACGCTCCGCCAGCGCCCCGTGGCCGATTTCACGCCTGCCGGGACCGCGCAGGAACGCCACCTCTCCCACACTGAAAGGTGGGAAGTTGTAATGGAGCATGAAGCGTTTGAAAGCCTCGCCTTCGAGCACATCGAGCCTCTGCACATCCTCGGCGGTCCCCAGCGTAGCGGTCACCAGTGCCTGTGTCTCACCTCTGGTAAAGAGGGCGGAACCGTGAGTGCGTGGCAGGATGCTCACTTCGCTCGAGATCTCCCTCACCTGGTCGAAAGCCCGGCGATCAGGCCGCTGGCGTTTCTCGAGGACGTCGTTGCGGAAGAGGCGCTCTTCCAGACGCGCGAAATAGTGAGCGGCCAGGCGGCGCTTCTCTTCGTCATCTTCCGGGTAGCTTTCCAACAGTCTGGTCCGGATTTCGACGATTCGACGCTGGCTCTCCTGCTTGGGGTATTTCGAGGTGTCCATGGCCTCGTGGAGCTGCTCCTCGACCTTGCTCGCCACTTCGCCGTAAAACACCTCATCCACCGCTGGCGTAACAAATTCGGCCTTCTTAATGCCTAGCTTCGCGAAAAGATCTTTCTGCATGGCCACGATTTTCCGGATTTCGCCGTGACCGTACTGGAGGGCGTCCAGGATCGTCTCTTCAGAAACTTCCTTGGCGCCCGCTTCCACCATCACGATGGCCTCCTCCGTGCCCACCACGACCAGATTTAGCAGGCTGGACTTGGTCTCCGCGTAGGTGGGGTTCGCCACCAGCCGGCCATCCACCAGGCCTACCCGCACCGCTCCGACGGGCGTATAAAACGGAATATCCGAAAGGTAAAGGGCGGCTCCCCCGGCAACCATGCCAATGACGTCCGGGTTGTTGTCCGAATCCGCCGACAGAACCAAGGCAATCACTTGAGTCTCGTCGTTGAAGCCTTCGGGGAAAAGAGGGCGGACCGGCCGGTCAATCATGCGACTGGTGAGGATTTCCTTTTCCGTAGGTCTTCCTTCCCGCTTGAAAAAGCCGCCGGGAATCTTCCCCGCGGCGTAGTTATATTCACGGTAGTCAACCGTTAAGGGGAAAAAGTCGATGCCCTCACGGGGTACAGTTGAACATGCGGTCGCCAACACTACCGTGTCACCATACCGGACCATGGCGGAACCGTCCGCCTGCTTGGCTACTTTGCCACATTCAATGCTCAGGGTATTTGATCCCAGGGCAATTTCTACTTTTTGCATCTCAATGTCCTCCGACAATTTTTGCCCAGTGCTCGCTGGGGCCTCCGCGCGGTGCAGAAGCGCTCCACCGTCCAGCTTCACTTCGCTGCTCTCGAAATGTGCGGGACTGGTTGTGCATACTGGTTTGGTCAGAGAGTTGCGAATTGGGGCGGATAAGCAACTACGGGCGCCCTCAGAACCGGCTGCGGAAAGGCGCAAAACGAAAAAGCGACCTGCACCCGTATCGCGGGGGGTCGTTGCGCGCAAAAAATTTGTCGCTTTGGGAATTCCTGAACTGTCCGCTCAATACCGGCTACTTGCGGATGCCCAACCTCTCGATAACCCGCTTATAACGCTCCGCATCCAGGCGTTTGAGATACTCCAACAAGCGCCTTCTCTTGCCCACCATCATGAGCAAACCACGGCGCGACGCGTGGTCCTTGCGATGAACGCTAAAATGCTCATTCAGATAGTTGATTCGTTCGCTCAGCAGGGCTACTTGAACTTCCGGCGAACCTGTGTCGCTTCCGTGAACTCGGTAACGCTCAATCAGGTCGCCTTTGGATTCGCGCGTCAACGGCATCCGCCATTCTCCTCGCTTTTCATCTCTCTTTTCAACAATTTCAGATTAACATGAAGCCGGAGTTTTGGCAAAAGAAAATCGAACGGAGAGTAATCCCTCAGTCTCGGTTGGCGTAGCGCCGCCCATTAGGGCCTGCCCTGATCCCGCAGTCGCGGGAGAAGGGGCGGCACGTGCCGGCCCCGCCCCTGCGGGACCGGCGCTACGTGCGTTGCCACCCGAGAGTGAGGGATTACACCTACATCACTCGGTGTCCCCCACACTCCCTTGCGAAGGCATGAGCAGGATTTCTTCCAGCGTGGTTCGTGGGGGCTGTGCCAGCGCCCCAAAGACGGCCTCCGCGACGTCCGTCGCCTGGATGAGGTCGAGGCGGCAGACGGGGAATCCAAATTGATTGGTCAGGCGGGTGTTGGTGGAGCCCGGCAGAATGCCTGTGACGCGAATCTTCAACGGCCGAAGCTCCTCGCGGAGTACCCGCGTCAGGCCAAGCGCCCCGAATTTGGAAGCGGTATAAGCCGAACAATTCGCAAAAGGCTGGAGGCTGGATACGGAAAGGATATTCACCAAATGGGCCGCCCGGCTGCGGCGAAGAAGGGGCAGCGCGCCGCGGGTGCACAAGAACAGAGAGGTCAGATTGGTTTCCATGTTCCTTCGCCAGTCGTCGAGGGAGGTGGAAACAAAGGGCTTATAAGTGAAAACGCCGGCGTTGTTGATAAGGATGTCAAGGCGGCCCAGCTCGCGCCCCACAACCTTGAACAGCCGCTGGACTTGCCTGGCCTGCGTCACATCCGCCTTGACCACCAACGCGCCACCCGGAACTTCCTCTGCCGCCTTGCGCAGAGCCGCTTCCTTCCGGGCAACCAGTATGAGTCTTGCACCCTCTTCTCCCAAACGCTGGGCAATCGCCAAGCCGATTCCCCGGCTGCCGCCGGTCACAAGGATGACTTTACCTTCAAGTTTACCCATAAAGTCAGTGACGAGTGACAAGTGACGAGTGACAAGCGGAAAAGCAAAAGCATAAATCAGAATTCGGGACTCTGTCTTTACAAACTTCCCGCCTGCTCTTCACTAACCCCCGAAACCTGAAACCTGGCACCTGTACTTTTGCTCGTCACTCGTCACTTGTCACTCGTCACTACCTTTCGCGCACTAGTCTCAAGAATTCCGCCCGTGTCAAGTCGCAGTCCCGGAAGACCCCTGTCATGTGCGACGTGACGGCGACCGAGTTCTGCTTCTCAACCCCACGCATAATCATGCAGAGGTGCTTTGCCTCAATGATGACGCCCACTCCCTGGGGTTGAATCCTTTCCATTAGAGCTTCGGCAATTTGCGTGGTAAGCCGCTCCTGGATCTGAAGGCGCTTGGCGAAGACATCGACCACTCGGGGTATTTTGCTCAGGCCGATGACCTTCTGGTTCGGGATGTAGGCCACGTGGCACTTTCCAAAAAAGGGCAACAGATGGTGCTCACAAATGCTGAATAGCTCGATGTCCTTCACAATAACCATTTCATCGTAGGCCACCGGAAAGAGTGCGCCGTTCAAAACCTTGTCCAGCTCCTGATGGTAGCCGCTGGTAAGGAAACGCAGCGACCTTGCCACGCGGCCCGGAGTTCGAATCAACCCCTCGCGGCGGGGGTCTTCCCCAAGCTCACGAAGCAGGGTATGAATCGCCTCCTCGAGCGGGTCGGATTCCCCCTCTTTTTCGAGTTCGTTCAATGCCGCCATTTGATCTTCAATCATTCTTGCCCTCTCAGTTCCTGCTCCTGACGCTGCGTTCGCCCTCATATTCAAAGAAATTGGAGTTGGTCTCCTCCAACCGCACGCGCGCGAGTTGGGCGGCGTGAAGAGGTCCAGCGCTGTTGACCTTGTCCTCGAGCAGATTGAATATCTCCACGCACACGTTTTCTGTCGTCGGCACTCGAGATTGAAAGTTCTCCACGTCCAGGTTGAGGTTGGTATGGTCAAAGCGCTCGAGCACTTCTTTTTCGACGAGGCCGTCAAGCGCCACGAGGTCAAAGACCATGCCTGTTTCCTGGTCAATCGGCCCCTCCACCGTCACTTCCAGCACATAGTTGTGACCATGGCCAAACGCGCTGTCGCATTTGCCATAGATGCGCACATTCGCGTCATCCGACAGCGCCTTATTGTGCAGCCGATGCGAAGCACAAAACCGGTAGCGGCGGGTGAGGTAAACCATCACTCTCCGTAATAATCAACATAAAGGTCGGGAGTTTCGTACAACCTTATTCGATGCAGCTTCCCAAAAGTAAGTTTCGGGGCGAGGAGGTCCCAGATTTCCACGGCAAGGTTCTCGGTGGTCGGAATCTTGGTCGCAAAGGCCGGGACTTCCTGGTTGAGGAATTTGTGGTCCATCAACCGCAACACTTCACGCTCCAGGATCGTCTTCAGCCCTTTCAAGTCCACAACCATGCCCGTCGTGGGGTTGAGCAAACCGGCTACGGTGACTTCCAGCATGTAGTTGTGCCCGTGGCCATGGGGGTTATTGCACTTCCCGAAGATGCGCCGGTTCTCTTCCGGCGAAAGCTTCGGATTGTGATAGAAATGTGAAGCGGAGAACTCCGCCCGGCGCGTGACGTAGATCATCCTCTACCCCCTGGTTGAATAACGGCGTCCTTTCCAATCTACGTGGTGTGAGACGCGATGCGCTATGACCGAGTTGATTAGAAGTGCGCCCAAGATAACCGCGCCTTCCAACCTCCACGGCGCCACACCAGACTCAAATCCCAGACGCGTGACCGCCCGCAAATAACTGGCATGACGCACCACGACGATGAGCAAACACCCTAGGGCCCCGCACAAAACGATGACATTTCCCCGGCCGGATAATAACCACATTAAAAGTACTACCAGGAAAAACTGCGGCAGTAAATCCACGGCACAAAGTTCGGCCAATGTCTTGAAAATCTTCGCCAGGCTTCCCCCATAAATAAGATAGAGATTCTTGGTCCATCCGCGCCACATTTCACCAAAGCTGCGGTACATCCGCGTCCGGACCCAGGCTGCTCCAGGCAGAAAAAGCAGTTTCCCGCCCGCCGCCTTGACTCGCTTCGCCAGCTCCACGTCCTCGAGGATCTCGTTGCGAATTGCTTGGTGCCCGCCCACGCGCGCGTACGCTTGGCGCCGGATTAAGAGATACTGACCGTTCGCCGCGGCCGCCGCCGATCCAGGCTCGGAGACTTCTTCGAACCTGTATAGGCGCGCCAGGTTCACATAAACGAGCGGTATGACAGCCTTCTCCCACCAAGTCGGGGTTACTTGGCCGGGCGAGAGCGAAAGCAAATCAGCCCCTTCCCGCTCTGCGAGCTCCAGCAGGGCCGCGAGGCTGCCCGGCAGGTGCTCGGTGTCGGCATCCGTAAAGAGCAGCCAATCACCTGCCGCCTCTCGAGCCGCAACGGTTACAGCGTACGTCTTGCCCAGCCAGCCTTCCGGCAGCGAGTCGATATGCAATACGCGGAGCAGTGGCGCCTCCCCCTTCATGGCCTCCAGAATCTCCAAAGTCCTGTCTTCCGACTGGTCATCCACGATGAGGATTTCCCGCACGCCTCGCTGCGCCGCAAGGGAACGAACCAGACACTCGAGGTTGGCTTCCTCGTTACGGGCGGGTACGATTATGGAGACCAGACCGGGATAGTTTTGACTCATCTAGAAGTTGGCGGTGCGCTCTGGAGTGCGGCAGCTTGCTGCCGCCTTGGCCCAGGCCAGCTTGCTGGCCGTAGCATCGATACGTCATATACTTGGGCCGAAGAGGCCGCGAGCAAGCTCGCTGCGTCAAAGCGGCAGCAAGCTGCCGCACTCCAGAGCAACATTCAGGCCCCAGTCCAAAATACCATTATAATGGAGGGTCGGGCGATGAGCAAAACGAACGCGCTTAGGATTCTCGCACTTTTGCTGATTTTGGGTGGCGCGGCGATCTTCGCTCTGCGCCTGCGACAGCCGCGCCCCGTGGACATCGGAGAAAGAGCCCCTGACTTTACCCTTCCGGCCCTTAACCGGGGTTCGCTTTCACTTCACGATTTCTCTGGACAGGTGGTGGTGTTGAACTTCTGGGCCACCTGGTGCCCGCCGTGCGTGGAAGAGACTCCCGGCCTGGAAAAGTTCGCCGAACGAATGCGCTCGCAAGGCGTGGCCGTGATGGGGGTCAGCGTGGACCAGGATGGGGTAGCCCTACAGACTTTTGCTGCCCAGCAGCACCTTTCTTTTCCTATTGGGCGGGACCCCGATCGATCCCTCGCCAACCGTTACGGGACATTCCAATTCCCGGAAACTTACATTATCGACCAGGACGGCAGGGTGGCGGAAAAACTGATCGGGCCCGTGGATTGGCAGGACCCCCGCATCATTACTGTCGTCCAGGAACTCGCCCGCCGGACGGGAGGCTAGCGAGCCATATGCAATCCGCGGTTTTGGCGGGCTGGCGCAGACGGTCGCATTAGGGCAGTGGGCAGAAAGTGGGAGGCGGGCAGCTTTTCGTAGCGGGCGGCTTTAGCCGGGCAGCTTTTCGTAGCGGCCGGCTTTAGCCGGGCAGCTTCCGACAAGGCTTTGGGGCGGGCACACTCTCCGTCAGCGTGCCGTTCTACAAGCCGACTGAGGTGAGCCATCGTAGCGCGGACCTGTTCGGTAGGTCCGCGGCTTTTTGTTGTCGCTCGAGGACTCCCACAAGTCCCATCAGGAAATCGCAGACCCCAACGAACAGGGGTCTGCGCCAGCCGATGGAAAGGCCTCATTTTCTTCCTAGACAGCCATATACATTTAATTGTATATTTGCTGGTGGCTTTGCTGATACAGTCGCAATCGTGAGCAACCAAGCCGAAAGGCCCAAATACGCGACCGTCGTTTGGGAGGGCGACTCCAGAGAGGTTCTCCAGGCTTTCCCGGAGGACGTTAGGCAGAACCTGGGATTTCAGTTGTGGCAGTTGCAGCAAGGCGAAAGACCGAGTGACTACAGACCGTTGCCCTCGATAGGCAGGGGCGTTTTTGAACTGCGCGATCAAGATGAAAGAGCCTGGTATCGCGTTGTTTACTTATCGCGGGTAAATGACGTGATCTACGTTCTGGACTGCTTCGAGAAGAAAAGCCGGGAAATGCCAAGAAAGGAATCTGAGAAGGCGAAGCAACGGCTCAAAGCAGTGAAAGCGCGTTGGGCAGAGGAGAAGAAACATGAAAAGCGCAGCTAACAAGCCATCGCACGTAACGCAGGGGAACGTGCTTGATGACCTTGGCTTTTCGCCGGAGCAGGCAACGGCGCTAAAATTCAAGGCCGAGCTGTATCAGGCAATCCTCCGGTGCGCGAAGATGTATCCACCAAAGGACCTGCAAATAATCCTCGGAGAGCCTCAGCCGCGTGTGAGCGAACTGCTCAACGGGAAGATCGCCAACAAGAGCGTCGACAAGCTGCTCTACTATGCAGGACGCTTGGGCATTGAAGCCAAGGCCAAATTCGCGCAGACTCACAAAGAGGTGATTGAGAAAGAGCTTGCACTGGCCGACTAATGCCGGCGAAGCTCCGGCGACGACGCGGCCAGCGGGCCACGGTGTCGCCGCGGCCTACGGTCCGCGAATCTTTGTGGCGGGCGACCCTTCGGCCTCGGGGCGGGCACCGCTCGCCTTTGTAGCGCCGACCTTCAGAGCTTGCCCTGAGCACGGCGAATGGGTCGGCATTTTTCGCGCGGCCTGGCGTGGACCATCGCTTTTTGATGTTTGCAATGTCCCGAAGCTTTTCGTAGCCGCCGGCTTTAGCCGGGCAGGACAAGAAAGAACTGCCGCCCTGAAGGGCGCCTCTACGAAAACTATCCCCGGCAGCGTGCCGTTCTACAAGCCAACTGGGGTGAGCCGTCAGCAAGCATAGCGCAGGCGACTGCCTCGGCTGGGGTGGGTCTTGCCGGCAGCGCAGAATTGCGCCGGGACCCATGGCGAGCCGCGGCAGGAGGCAACAGTCGATTCCCAGTCGTCATCGAGCCCCTTGGCCCTTGCTGACTTCGGGAGAGCGACGTATTCTTGATTCTTGGAGGAAACAAAAGGCCCGGCAATCTGGAAGGCAGTCGGCAGTGGGAAATGGTGAAGGACGCGTGGTCATTCCCCAATCCTTTCAACGGCCATTTGTGATCAGCAACGGGTCGGGGCCGGGCTATCAACCCCCTCACCCGTCCCGCGCCGGCTGAAGGAAGCGCCGGCGCGGGCCACCCTCTCCCCCAAGGGGGAGAGGGCTAGAATCTGCAAAGGGGGAGAGGGCCAGGAATATCTCAGCACAGAATCGCGATGAGGAAGCAAACTGAGAGCCGAGATCGCTCCCCCGAAGGCGCCACACCTCAGGCGTCGGCAGGCGGAACTGTCATCGACCCAGTTTGCGGAATGGAGATATGCCGCGAGGATGCGGTCGGCAGTTACGTACACGAAGGGCAAGAATACTTTTTCTGCAATCCTTCCTGCCTGGAAAACTTTCGCGCCAATCCAAGTCAGTATCTGAGCCCCGGCAAAGCTGTGGCAGCCTCCGCAGACACTTCTCAAAGGGAGGCAGCGGATGCGAATCTGATCTATATCTGCCCCATGGATCCTGACGTCCGGAAACAAGGTCCAGGCGCATGTCCGAAATGCGGGATGGCGCTTGAGCCGCTCAGGGCCACAGCCACGGCTACCCGTACCGAGTATGTGTGCCCAATGCACCCCGAAGTGATGCGCCACGAGGCGGGGGTTTGCCCCATCTGTGGCATGGCTCTGGAGCCTCGCTCGGCGACTGTGGGGGAAGAAACCAATCCCGAGTTGGTGTTGATGACCCGCCGCTTCTGGGTTTGCCTGGCTTTAACCCTTCCGGTTTTCTTCCTCGCGATGTCCGAGATGATTCCCGGCCAGCCGGTACAGCACGCCTTCTCGACGCGCCTGCTCAGTTTGGTGCAGTTTGCTCTGGCCACTCCCGTGGTGCTATGGGGAGGGCGGCCATTCTTCGAGCGCGGCTGGGCCTCACTGGTCAATCGTCACCTGAACATGTTTACCCTGATCGCCCTCGGCACCGGGACTGCCTATGTTTATAGCGTCGTAGCCGTTCTCTCGCCCGGCATCTTTCCGGAATCGTTTCGCGGGCAGGGCGGCGAAGTCCCGGTCTACTTCGAGGCGTCGGCAGTTATCACCACACTGGTGCTCCTGGGGCAGGTGCTGGAGCTTCGCGCGCGGGCCCAGACCAGCAGCGCCATCAAGGGATTGCTGGGCCTTACGCCAAAGACCGCGCGGGTTGTCCGGGATGAAGGCGCCGAAGAGGACGTGCCGCTCGACCGCGTCGAGCGGGGAGATCGGCTGCGCGTCCGTCCGGGCGAAAAGGTGGCGACGGACGGAGTCATCCTTGAAGGCTCGAGCTCGATTGATGAATCCATGGTAACGGGGGAGCCGATCCCCGTGGAAAAGAAGGCTGGAGACCGCGTGACAGGTGGGACGGTGAACGGCCCCGGCGGTTTTCTGATGCGCGCTGAACGCGTGGGCAGCGATACGCTCCTGGCGCACATCGTGCAGCTTGTCTCAGAAGCACAGCGGAGTCGCGCGCCCATCCAACGCTTGGCCGACGTCGTTTCCTCTTACTTCGTTCCCGTAGTAGTTTTCATTTCTGTGCTCACTTTTGCGGTCTGGGCGACCGTGGGCCCCGAGCCGCGGCTTGCCTATGCGCTCGTAAACGCTGTGGCAGTGCTTATCATTGCCTGCCCTTGCGCGCTGGGACTTGCCACGCCGATGTCCATCATGGTGGGGACGGGACGCGGCGCTCTGGCGGGCGTGTTGATAAAGAACGCCGAAGCGCTTGAAATTTTCGAAAAAGTGGACACGCTCGTTGTGGACAAGACTGGTACCCTTACGGAGGGAAAGCCTCGTCTTGCTTCGGTTCATGCCCTACAAGGATGGAATGAGATGGAAGTGCTCCGCTTGGCCGCAACCCTCGAGCGCGGGAGCGAGCATCCTCTCGCCGCCGCCATCGTTCGAGGGGCGCAAGAAAGGGGACTTCAACTCGGCGAGGCTCGAGAGTTTCGTTCGGTCACTGGTGAAGGCGTGATGGGCAAGGTGAATGGCAAAAGCGTCGCACTCGGAAACCGCAAGCTTTTTGACAAGCTGAAGATGGAATTGGACGCCCTGGACGCGAAGGCCAGCCAACTTCGACGCGAAGGCCAGATCGCAGTCTTCATCGCCATTGACGGACATGTCTGTGGCTTGCTGGCGGTAACCGATCCCATTAAACAATCCACCCCTGAGGCTCTGCGAGTATTGCAGAAAGACGGGATACGCATTGTCATGCTTACCGGCGACACCCGCAGCACCGCCGAGGCCGTGGCGCGCAGATTGGGCATCGACGAAGTCGAGGCGGAGGTCCTGCCTGAGCAAAAGGGCAAGGTCATCGAACGGCTTCAGGCGCAAGGGCGCGTGGTGGCAATGGCTGGGGACGGCATCAACGATGCCCCGGCACTCGCTCAGGCCCATGTCGGCATCGCCATGGGGACGGGAACCGATGTGGCCATGGAAAGCGCTGGGGTCACTTTGGTCAAGGGGGATTTGCGCGGCATTGTGCGGGCTCGCAGGCTGAGCAAGGGTACGATGCGCAACATCCGACAGAACCTTTTTTTCGCGCTGGTTTACAATACCATCGGTGTGCCGCTGGCGGCGGGCGTCCTTTACCCAGTGCTGGGGCTGCTGCTGAGCCCCATGATCGCGGCGGCGGCCATGACGTTCAGCTCGGTGTCCGTGATCAGCAATGCGCTCAGGCTGCGCAGGATGGAGCTATAGGTGTCAGGTGCCAGGTGTCAGGTGCGAGGTGCCAGGTGTCAGGGGACAGCGAGCTGAGGGTTCGCCGCAACTGACTACTGACAACTGACCGAGGGCTGTCCGTTGTCCGTGGTCCGTGGTCCGTTGCAATAAAACACCTAGGCGTGCGGTGATGTTCTTCAACGGACAACTGACAACGGACAACTGACCAAAGGCTGATCTTCGAGGTTCATAACATGACGTTCCTAACCACGCATTATCACCTGAAACAAAACTTGACTCCAAAGGACTTTGAAAGGCTGCACAGCCTCTCCACGGTTTATGGCATCCGAGGGCTTTTCATTGAAGGCCAGCTTCTGGAGCTCGAATATGACGCCTCGCGGTTTCACGAAGCTGAGGTCCTGGACCAGGTCCGCCGGGCTGGAATTGACGTAGAACCCGAGAAGCCTTTTGCTCCCGGCAGCTTCGATTATACCGGCGAGTTCAGAGATTTCGCTTGGCCTACGCAAGGGCTAAGCCCTGCCAACCAGAAGGAGTAGCGTTTCCGCCCTGCTTGACGAATGTGGAACGGCGCGCTAACTTTGCTTCACAACCATGAGAACAGACGGACACATTCCACTAGCAAGCTTTTGTCTTCTCGAACGGACAGAGCCGACCCTGCCGAAACTTGATGATTTGGGAAGCTCAATCCTGGAGACTCTGAGGGGACTGGGCATAGCCGCCGAAAAACTGCGCGGCAAGCGCGTCGCCGTTGCCGTGGGCAGCCGTGGTATTGCCAGCCTGAAGGAGATCGTGCAAGCAGTCTGCGGCTGGTTGACGGCACAAGGGGCTCAGCCTTTTATCTTCCCTGCCATGGGGAGCCACGGAGGGGCAACCGCCGAGGGCCAGCGCAAGATCCTGGAGGAATACGGCGTTACGGAGGCCGCCACGGGGGTGGAGATTCGCTCTTCCATGGAGACCGTGCTTCTCGGAACGACCCCCGAAGGGTTCCGGGTCTTTGTGGATCGGAACGCCTGGGAGTCCGACGGCGTCGTGGTGATCAACCGCATCAAGCCGCACACCGATTTTTCGGGGAGGATTGAAAGCGGTTTGTTGAAGATGATGACGATCGGCATGGGCAAGCTGGAGGGGGCCACCGAGGGTCATCGCCAGAGTTGGAAATACGGGTTCGAGACTGCCATTCGCGCCGTTTCGGGAAAGGTGCTGGCCAGCGGGAAAATTCTCTGTGGGGTCGCGGTGGTCGAGAATGAACTGCACCAGATTGGCGTCGTGCGCGCCGCGCTTCCGGAAGGCATCGTGGCACAGGAGGAATCGACGCTTCAACTGGCCCGCGCGCTGGTGCCGCGCATTCCGTTCCCAGCATTCCACCTGCTGATGGTGGACGAAATGGGCAAGAACCTGAGCGGAACCGGCATGGATACAAAAGTAATTGGGCGCGGCGTGGAACTGCCGCCAGGAGAAGCGCCCAGGATTTCCATGATCTACGTTCGTGATCTCACCCGCGAAAGCGATGGGAATGCCGTGGGGGTGGGCTTCGCCGACGTCATCCATGAGCGTCTTTTCCGGAAGATTGACTTCCATAAAATGTATCTCAACACATGCACCTCCCTGAATCCTGCTGCGGCCCGGCTACCCATTCATTTGCCCTCGGACCGCCAAGCTATGGATCTCACCCTCGGCCATTTGGGAAGTCCAGAGCCGGCGGAACAGCGGATCGTTTGGATTCGTAACACGCTCAGCCTTGACCGGATTGCCATCTCAGCTCCTTTGGCTCGCGAGGCAACAGCGCTTAAGCGCTGGCGATTGTCGCAAGGAGTCCATCCCGCAGATTTTGACCTGGCCGGGAATCTCAGTTCGCTGGTAGGTGGTAGGTGGTAGGTCGTATGTGGGGAAGAACATCCCCCACCTACCACCTACCACATACCGCCTACGGTTTTTCGGCACCTTGACTCTCCGGGTTAGTTGGGCCAGAATGTCACTTGGAGTATCCGAGGCTTGGCAGAAGCTAAAGGATTAAAGAATGGCCAGGAAACATGGAGGAGTGTATTGCTGGGTAGCGCTGGCAGGCGCCATGCTTTGTGTGACCCTCGCTACGGCCCAGGAGAAACAAACCGTCGATCCATCGTCCAAGGTCAAAGCGACGGCACAAGATAATAAGAAGCGGGCGCTCCTCGATGCCCCACGCGTGAGTACAGATGCTGCTGTCCACAGCGCGGCTAAGGACGCGATAAAACAAACGACCGGGGAGAAGACCCCGAACCAGCCCGAGGACGCTGCGGTGGTTGAATTTCGCCCTGCCGAATCAGAATCTGCAAGCTCAAGCACCAGTGCAGCGCCCCCGAAGACCCCAAAGAAAGGACCGCTGAAAGACGTCCACGGCACCGTCTATGGGGCGGCAGGCGCGAAAAATGCCGGAACCAATGCCGAGGGAGCTGCCATCGGTGCAAGCTCCAAAAGCGGCAAGAGCGCGGTCTATGTGCAGACGGATCGCGCTCAGACCTCTCCTGCTCATTAGCCGATGCGCCACCCTCGATATTCCCTATGTCGCATTCTTCAGTGCATTCGCCTGAAAGCACCCTCCTTTGTTCTTGTGACCGCATTAGGCCTTGGCAGCGCTCATAAGTATTACGCCTGGCCCCACCCGGCAACTTCTGCAAAGATCGAGTACTCATCCATTTCCAGCGCGCTTTTAGGGCACTCCGTGGGCTTTTGCGTTGTTTTTCCCCCTGGCTACGAAGCATCTTCCAACAAGCGTTATCCAACCCTTTACTTCCTCCACGGCCTCTTTGAAGACGAGCACAGTTGGATCGACCGGGGAGGCGAACAAATCTGGGAAAGTCTCACCGACCAGGGCGAACTCACGAATTTCATTGTGGTCTTGCCTGCCGGGGGACGGACCTTTTACGTAAACTCGCAGGACGGCCACGAACGGTACGAGGACTTCTTCATGCAAGAGCTGGTGCCCGAAATCGACCGCCGATATCGCACCCTGGCTGTCGCCGGCGAGCGGGGCATCAGCGGGACATCCATGGGCGGTTACGGCGCTCTTCATCTTGCCATGCGCCATCCCGAGGTGTTCGGTTCAGCGAGCGCCCATAGCGCGGCATTGCTGCCCAAGTTCCCTAACCCGCTCCCTACCGAGGGCCGCTGGGGCTTTTACGCGCGGGTGCTCCAGGAGCCTTTCGGGTCACCCCTTAATGAGAGCTATTGGGAGGCCAACAGCCCTCTCACCTTAGCCGAGCATCCGGAGCGCTTCGCCCAACTTGCACTTTACTTCGATTGCGGTGACCACGACCGCTACGGTTTCGAGGAAGGGGCTGAACTTCTCGACCACATTCTCGCCCAGAAAGGTTTCCCGCACGAGTATGCCCTCCGCCCTGGGGGTCATGGTTGGGACTACTTACATCAATACATGCCGTTCTCCCTTCGCTTCCATTCCAAGCTATTTATGCAGGCCCAGAAGGCGAGCTTGACAACCCACGCTAAGGGAGAAACGCGGTGAGATTGCCAACCCGCAGTGTAACGCCAGCCGTTTGGTTGTTCCTGCTGTTAAAGGAGAGGATTGTATGACGAAGATTTGTCGAACTTCGATCGGGCTAGCCACTGCCACTCTTATAGTTTTGATGAGTAGCGCAAGCATGGCTCATGGGAACGAACGGGGGACTGTGAAGGCGACAATCAACGGCGCCCACATCTCCATCGACTACGGCCGCCCCGCACTTAAGGGCCGCGACATGCTCAGGCAAATCCAACCAGGTAACGTCTGGCGGATCGGCGCCGATGCTCCGACGACCCTCGAATCGGACAAGGAGCTGAATTTCGGCGGAACAATTGTTCCCAAGGGCAAGCATATCCTGCTGGCGCGCTTGGTTGAGCCTGGGAAATGGACGCTCGTATTTTCAAGCAAGTCTGTCTTCCAGTACGAGTCGAGTGCAAAGCTCGCGGAAGTCCCACTGACGCTCGAGGAAGCAAGCGACTCGGCCGAACTGGTGACCATACAAGTCACCGACAAAGATGGGACGGGCGTCATCGAGATCGCCTGGGGTAAGATGCGCCTTTCCGCTTCCTTCAAGCCTGCTTAGGCGTCGTCGGATAACAACCGTTCCATTCTCGAATTTCGCGTCTATAAGGACTTGGCTCTGCTCAGGGGCCGGACGGAAGTATAATAGTTGGGCGGCCTATGGGATTCTTGGAATTTCGAGATGAAATGGAAGAGTCTGGTCGAACCCAGACCACGAGACTTTGAGCTTGTCAGCCGACCCTGCCACTTTGCTTGTCTACGCTTGGCGCTGCCTGAGGGCTATTGGAGTCAAGGGCACAGTTCTCTGCGTTGCACTTTGTCTCACCCTTCCCAGGTCCACAGGGGCACAGGTCTCCGTGGCCGGAGTCGACCTCTGGGGACAGCCCGTGTTGGATGTTAGGCTAAGTTGTGACGCGCGACTGGCCATGACTGACTTCCCCGGTGTCGTCTCTCAGGAGGTCGGCCAACCTCTCGATGCCTCGAAAATTGCCGCGAGTCTGAAAAAGCTATATGCCACTGGCCGCTTTACGGACCTGCGCGCGGAGGCTGAGCCTGGGCAGGGGGGCGTTCACTTGCTCTTCGTTGGGCGCGCCCAATACTTTATCGGCGTTGTTCAAGTCGAGGGTAGTCCCAGTGCCTTGGAACCTAGAGTCCTGCTCACCTCCTCTCGCCTCCGGCTGGGACAGCCCGTTTCGGACGACGTTCTCGTCGCGGCCCAGAGGCATATCTCCGAGATGCTCGCTTCGAACGGTTACTACCGGGCAACCTCCAAATACCGTCTCCTTCCTGACCCGGCCACACTGGAGGCCGAGGTGTTGTTCTCTGTTTTCGCCGGGAAGCCCGCGCGCTTAAGCAGCCTGGAATTCCGGGGTCACGTCGGATTCCCTCCGGCGAAGCTCGCAAAAGTAGCCGGCTGGCACTCCGGAATCCAACTGACATCGGCGCGTGTCGAACGGGGCTTGCTCAGGCTCCACCAGTTTTTTGTATCGCGCGATCGCCTCCAGGCAACCGCGAGCGTCCAGAAGCGAGAGTATGACACTAAACTCGACACCGAAAAGCTGCTGGTAGGGGTTGAAACCGGCCCCCTAGTTCGTGTGCGCGTCGAGGGCGCCAAGATTTCACGCTCCAAACTCAAAGAGCTTCTCCCCGTTTATCGAGACGGCGTAGTGGACGAGCCCACTCTTGCACACAGCGACGAGATTCTGGAAGACCATTTCCAGCAACGGGGTTTCTTTTCAGCTACCGTGAAGGCAGAACAAGCATTTCATGCCGAGTCCCAGACGCTGAACCTTACCTTCCGAGTGAATCGGGGCAACCCAGGACAATTCATGGGGTATGGCTTTGAGGGCAATCGGGCCATTCCCACCACAGAACTCATGGCGGCGATCTCCCCTCCCGCACGGGGAATTTTCAGCCCTGCCCCGCTGTACAGCCGCACCCTGATGGAGAACAAGGTAAACACCCTGACGGCACTCTATCAATCAAGAGGCTTTCTGGACGTGCGGATCTCGCCTCGCGTGGACGATCATTTCCGAAACCAAGATGCTCATAGGTTTGTCACCTTCCAGGTCGAAGAAGGACTCCAGACAACCGTTCACCAATTGGCTTTGAAGGGAGTCTCCGGCGACACGCAGAAGGCCCTCTGGCCTTCTCTGCTGACCAAGCCATCCCAGCCTTATTCACCGGAGCGGGCCGTAGCGGATCGCGACACCCTATCCAATTACCTTGCCGACCACGGGTATTCTCAGGCCAGGGTGAGTTGGCACGCCTCACCTGCAAACGAACACCACCAAGTTGACCTGGAATTCCTGCTTGAGCCGGGAAAGCAAGAACGAATCCAGCGTATTGTCGTGCTGGGAAATGAACACACCCGCCTGGGGGTTATCCGCCGCGAACTCCTGATTCGCCAGGGTCAACCTTTGAACCAGGACAACGTCGCTGACTCACAACGCCGGCTCTATGAGTTAGGAATGTTCAACCAGGTTCAAATTGCTACCCAGGACCAGACAAGTTCCGAAACGAAGAAAACCGTCTTGGTGGCGGTGGAGGAGAGCCGGCGATGGACTTTAGGCTACGGCGGGGGACTCGAGGTCCAAAGGCTGGGGAGCAGTAACCCACAGGGCACCTTCAAAGCTAGCCCGCGAATCTCGCTTGACCTCCACCGGCTCAACGTCGGAGGACACGCACAAACCTTTACCCTATGGGGACGGCTGTCGAACCTCGAAACGGGCGCCGGTACGAGCTATGTGATACCCTACCTGGCGAATCGACGGGACCTGAGCCTGCGCATCAGCGGGCTGATAGACCGCAGCCGCGACGTGCTCACCTTTACGGATGACCGGAAAGTGGCATCGGTCGCCATCGAAAAGCGTTTCAGTGCTTCGACGATAATTTCGGGTCGCTATAGCTTCTCGCGCGTTGAGGCTCTCGACATTTCCACTCGCATTTCCCTGGCGGAGCAATCTCTGTTGAGCCCGCCGGTGCATGTGGGAGGGTTCGGCGCCAGCTTTGCCAACGACCATCGCGACGATCCCTTGGACGCCACCCGCGGCTCCTATTCACTTGCCGACGCGGGAATTGCCTATAAAGGCTTCGGCTCAGAAGCAAATTTCGTTCGCTTCACGGGTGAAAATGCAACCTATTACCGATTGGGCGAGCACCTGATTTTTGCCCGCAACACGCGATTCGGATTCGAGTCTCCCTATGGCAGCCTGGAGAAGATTCTGGCTCAAACCTCCGGCGGGCCCAAGCACTACATCTACACCGACATCCTCCCTCTGCCCGAACGTTTCTTTATGGGGGGCAGCGAATCGCATCGTGGTTTCTCCACCAACCAAGCGGGACCGCGCGACCCTCAAACCGGCTACCCCATTGGTGGCAATGCTCTGTTCTTTAATTCGTTCGAGCTTCGCGTGCCCTTGGCGCAGCGAAGGCTTGGCTTCGTGGTATTCAACGATTCAGGGAATGTATTCACAACCATCCGACACATGCGTTTACTGAAATTCAGACAAAGCAGTCCGACAGATACCGATTATGACTCAGACGCCGTGGGTCTGGGTATCCGATACAAGACGCCTGTCGGGCCCATACGCTTCGATGTGGGCTATAATTTAAATCCCACGCGGTACCCAATGGGAATGGGGGTGCAACAATTATCTCGGTTCAACTATTTTCTGAGCATCGGTCAAAGCTTCTAGCCCAGGGTCGCGTAAAAGTCGGGGAGAAAGCGGCTCTGCCGCCTGCTGTGCGGAAAGCCTCTGGCTTTCCGGCCATGCTCTGCCCTCCTTCCTCCGCTCGGCTGGAAGGCTCAGCCTCCCAGCCGAGCGGAGGGGATTGGTTGGGACATAGGCCCCACGGAAAGGCGAAGCCTTTCCGTACAGCAGGCGGCAGAGCCGCTGTGGGCCCTTGTCCTTCGGGGACTTTGACGCCACCCGGCCTTGTGGCGGGTTCACTCGTGTTGCTGGCCATGACCTTGGGCGGCTCATTTTCGCGTGCCGAGATTCTCGATCGTGTGGTTGCATCGATCGGGGATGTCGCCATCACCCAGAGTGACGTCGAGCGCGAATACCGATTGGAACGTTTCCTCGACGGGCAATGGCCGGCTCCTCCCCCCGACAGCAAGACACTGGAGCGGGTTCGCGAGCGGCTGACTGACCAGAAGCTTCTGCTCGAGGAAGAAACCCAGGACTCTTCCCACGACGCCGCGCTGGAAAAGACGGCAGCCGAAGAACTGGATGCTGTTCGCAAGCGGTTCCCATCCGAGCCGGACTACCAATCTGCTCTCCAATCGTTGCATATGAACGAGAAACAGATTCTGACCACGCTTATCGATCAGCAGAGGGTTTTGAGGAATATCGAGCAGCAGTTGCGGCCGGCGGCGCCCCCTGGGACAACCGACGTTGAATCGTACTACCGCGACGTATTCACACCCGAATATACGCGGACGCACGGCTCCGCCGCTCCCCCTTTGACCGAAGTCCAAGGGCAGATCCAGGAAATCTTGGTGCAGAAGAGAATCGATCAGCTTCTTGCCACTTGGTTGGAGGAACTGAAGCCCAGCCGCCGCGTGCGTTTTCACTCTTTCTGACCTCCCAAAAGCTGTCATTCCGAGCGAAGCGAGGAATCTCGCTCTGCGCCGAGGAGGAAAGGGTCAGAGCGAGATTCCTCGCTTCGCTCGGAATGACACGGGGCTGGCTTCGCTCGGAATGACAATCCAGCATCCTATTAGAGGATCTGTATGTCGAAACATTTTTGGGTCACGCTCGCTATTATCGGGACGCTGGTGGCGCTGGCCACAGCCGCGATTGGTGTCACGAGCACCCCCTGGTTCCACCGCGCTCTGGAACGCCGCCTCATCGTGTGGCTGGAGGACACGACTGGCGGACGAGTCGAAGTACAGGACTTCCGCTTTCACCCCACAGTCCTTCAGGTGACTTTCCACGGAGTTGTGATCCACGGAAGCGAACCGCCCCAAGCACCCCCTCTCTTCTCTGCCCACACCGTGGTGCTCCGTCTCAGCCCAGTCAATTTGCTGCATCGCGAAATCCGAATAATGAGCCTTGACTGGGATGGAGCAGAATTACATCTCAAGACCAACGCCGATGGTTCGACGAACCTGCCAGGCCCCGCAACCCGCCATACTGCCGGGCAAGTCATGGAACAGTTGATGGACCTTCGCATTGGAAGGGTGACGCTGGCGCACTCCACTTTCTTTTGGAATGACCGGCCAATAAGCCTGGATCTCAGTGCCCGAGAAGTGGCGCTCCTCCTGTACCTCCGGCGCGGTCCTCACTATGAGGGCAGCCTTGCGGCCTCGGCTGTCACTACCCATATACCAGGGCAATCGACCCCGCCTCTTACCTTGTCAACCCGCTTTGTGTTGTCGCAAAATGAGCTTGCCGTTACATCGTTCGTCTGGCAGTCCCACGGAATGACTGGACAAGGTTCGTTCACCCTTCACCCTGTCCCTGAACCCGAAGGATACTTCTCCTTCCAGACCAGCTTTGATGTAGCGGCTCTAATCCCACTCTTGCATCTTCCCGTTTTGCAGAATGGGAACCTACGCCTCGAGGGTCAGGGGATCTACCGTCATGGGGAGATTTCCGCGCAGGGGCGACTGCAAGCCCGGCAAATGCTGTTCCGTGATTCTCAGTTCAACTCGGGGCCGCTTGAGGCCTCGGCCGACTACTCACTGCATCGCTCGCAAGTGGCAATTTCCAACTTGAAGGTGCTTGGATGGGGAGGCAGTGCGCTGGGCGCTGGCCAGGTTAGTCTTGCAGGGCCAGCTCCCCAGTTCCACGTCCGCGCCCGGCTCCGTGACATGAATCTGCTCGCGCTCCTTCATAGTTCCAAAGGCCAACCTCTGTTATTCACCCAGCTTCACCCTGCCTCTCTCATCGACGGAGCGGTAGATCTAACCTGGGCAGGTGAGTTCGAAAAGGTTAAGTCGGAATTCGACCTGCATTTATCGGCCCCCGCCGCATATCCTCCGAGCTTCCTTCCCGTCAGCGGTGACCTGCGTGGATCATTGGAAACGAATCACGGCTTCTTCCTCCGCTTGGAGGACTCAAACTTTCACACTCCCAATTCCTCGCTCAGAGCAAAGGGGACGCTGGTCGAGTCAGCGGCGCGCAACGAATCCCCAAGCCGCCTGCAAATCCAATGGGCGACGACGCAATTCGAGGAATGGCGTTCCGTGTTCGAGGCCCTGGTCGAATCAACCCCACACTTGCCACTCTCACTCAAGTCGCCGGCGACTGTGGTTGGAGAAGTCACGGGTTCGATTGAGAATCCCGAAATGCGCGGCTCGTTGCGGGTGGGCGAGTTCGAGTATCGTGGCTGGACCTGGGACGGCCTCGAGGCAAACGTAGTCGCCCGGCCGGACTATTTCCAGGTTTCCTCCGGACGACTTGCACATGGAACGAGCGTGCTTAGCCTTGAGGCCTCAGCCCAGCTTGAAGATTGGAGGATTACGAAGACCTCACCGGTACGGTTTTCCGCCCGCGCTCAACGCACCCCGCTGGAGGGCCTTAAGGCGGCGCTGGGAATTGACTACCCCGTGGGTGGTTACGTCAGCGGGCAGGTCAACTTGGTGGGAACAGCTTCGAACCTCGAGGGAACAGGTTCCATCAAGGTGGAAAACGGCAACATCGCCGGAGAAACGGTCGATTCCTTCTCGACCAGTATTCGGGTGGGTGAGTCCACCTGGGATCTTGATACGATACAGATGCTGAAAGATCACGGCAGTATAACGGGAAAGGCACAGATAGGGCCTTTGAATCACTCCATAACCTGCCAACTTCATGGCAGGGGCTTTTCTCTCGCTGACTTCAAGAGACTGGCACTCTCTTTTCCGAATTCCTCCCTTCCCCAACAAGTAGAAGCCCAGGCAAGCTTTGACCTCCAAGGAAGCGGCACTCCTGACAATTTCCACTTTCGCTCCACCCTGCTCGTCGAGGGTATCAGTGTGGCCGGGACTCAGGTCGGCGACCTCCATATTCAACTGGATGGCGAAGGTCAGAACCTCCGGATTCGGGGCATAGGTTCCGGACCTGGGGGGATGTTCAGCCTGGGCGGAGACGCAAAGACCGGCGGCGATTCGCCGCTCCAACTCCAAGGGCAATTCGTATCCTTCCGCTTGGATCCCTGGGCACGCCTGTTGCTGAATAACCGTCTTGGCGGTCAAGTTACTGCGAGTGGCTCCTTCAAGGCGAACGGTTCCCTGCGTGATCCTTCGAAATTCCAAATGCAGAGTCAGATCGAGACTCTGGAGGTGAGTTTTCCTTCTCTGAAATGGAGGAACGAACATCCCGTGGAATTGCGGTTTGCCTCAAACCTGCTCTCAGCTAAACCATTCCGCATGCAAGGCCCCGCCACGAGCCTTATCGTCGATGGCTCTCTTCGTCTTGCCGGCCCAGCTTCTCTATCCGTCACAGCCCAAGGCATAGCTGATGCCACAGTACTGAGTTTGCTTGACCCCAGCCTGCAAGCATCCGGGCACTCACGAATCAAGCTGAGCATGTCGGGTTCACCCGCGCGACCCCAATTGAATGGAGCGGTAGAGGTCCAGGACGTCAGTCTTGGCTACCAGGGTCTTCCCTTCCGCCTGAGCAACCTGAATGGCGAAATCCACCTCGAGGGGGAGAGAGCTACGGTGAAATCCTTACGGGGCATCAGCGGTGGCGGCACCCTGACCTTGGATGGTTTCGTGACCTTGGCATTGCCGCCCCGTGTTGAGCTGCGTGCCGAGCTCGATCAGGTAAGGGCGCGCTACCCCTTTGATTTCACCTCCATCCTCAGCGGGACTTTGCGCTTGGTGGGAACATCGGATCGTGCTCAACTACAGGGCGACTTGGCCCTCCGCCAAGTGCTTGCAAGCCAAAACAAGAATTGGCTTGCACAGATAATGGAGTCCAGCAGTCCCTTCGAGGAATCAAAACCCAGTACACCTTCCCCACTTGCCGATACCATTCGGTTGAACATTCGAGTGACCTCGGCGACGCCGGTGAGGCTGGAAATACAGGATATGCACCTGACCGCCGACGTTGATGTGCACCTGCAAGGAAGCCTTGCAAACCCCGTGGAAGTGGGAACCGTGCACTTTCTGAGTGGCGAGGCCATCTTCCGTGGAAATCGCTTCACCCTCAGCCGAGGCGATCTCAGCCTGACCAATCCCATTCGCACCCAGGCAACGCTCGACTTGGAAGCTCGAACCGTTGTACAACAGTACGACCTGACGGTTGATGTTTCAGGCCCGCTCGGGCGCCTGAAGCTGGCTTATCGTTCCGACCCTCCGCTTTCCACTGAGGATGTGCTTTCGCTGCTGGCGCTGGGGTACGCGCACCAACAACAGGAGATGTCCACACCAGGATTAGTCAGCTCGTTCACTGGGGGTAACCCCTTACAAAGCGTGGGCGAAAGCGCGCTGCTCTCTCAAGCCCTGTCCAGCCAGGTAACTGGACGCATCCAGCGGCTCTTTGGAGTGAGTCGAATCAAGATCGACCCGAATGTGGGACTGCCGGGGTTTAGTTCCGGCGCGCGGGTGACCGTCGAAGAGCAAGTGACCAGGGACTTGACCCTCACCTACGTCACCAATACCGCTTCATCACAATACAAGATCATCCAGTTTGAATGGGCATTCGGAGAAAACCTTTCGTTGATCGGCCTTCGCGACCAGAACGGAATCGTCGGCGTCGAGCTGAGGCACCGCCAGCGCTTCAGGTGAAACCGCCACGGCGCGACCACCTCTCTTGCTTTCTGTATCCTGCCTGAGGCAGTCGAGGGTCGAGAGTCGAAAGTCGAAAAGGGCGAATCCGCAAAAATGTGTGCGACAACCTGGACGGAGTTTGGCGATAGGAATCTAACATGCTGTGTTTTCAATAACATTCCCGCTTTCAACGCGTAAGTACATTTGTTTTCTATAACATTCCCGCTTTGCATCCGCCTGTGGAAAACCGATCCTTTGTTTTCATAGACATTCCCGCTTCGTTCCTTCAATTTTTAAAAATCCTTTTTCCCGTTCTCTTCCTAGCACGGACCAGTTGCCCGCCTTAAACCAGAAAGTTTTTCGAGCTTCTGCTCCCAGTTGGGACACCTTCCGGAGCGGATTGGGACATCGGGGTAGCATTGCAGCCAAGTCTTCCCAGGAGGCCATGACCGCCTCGCCGGCTTCAACATAGCATCCTAGCCTATCTTCTTCCCCTTGTCAAGAGACACCGTGTCCAGTTCGGTCTACGGGAGGAGGTAGGGGTTGGGGCGGGGTTGGCCCTTGACGAGCGTCCGGTAGTAAACAGTCCCGCTTACTGCTTACTGCCAACTGCCTACTCGGCTTGTGGCTAGTTCCAAGGTGGGATGTTATACTAGTTTGAATTCGGCCAGCAGTTTGAAGATCGCAGATGCGCCGAACGCTGACGCAATTTTGCGATTCAAGGCCCCGGAGAGGTGTCCGAGTGGCTGAAGGAGCACGCTTGGAAAGCGTGTTCACGAGAAATCGTGACGTGGGTTCGAATCCCACCCTCTCCGCCACGTACCGTACGGTACGTGGCTCCGCCAGGCCCTACGTAGACCTTTCCGAGACAATCGACAAACCGAGGCGTAGAATCTCGCTATGGCGAAGTTCTGCTACGTTTACGTGCTGCGAAGCCTGCGAGACAAAGGGCTCTATGTTGGATCGACACGCGATTTGGAGACGCGTCTCCGTTTGCATAATGACGGGGCGGTCCGCTCTACAAGTCCTCGCCGGCCATTCGAACTCATCTTTTACGAAGCTCATCGCAGCGATGCTACGCTCGCCACTGTGCTCGATAGAACAGGCGCCGAATCGCTGAGTGAGCTTTTGCGCAGAGGGCGACGATAATTTGACTGGTGAATAGGAGTCAGCGTCGACGCAATCAGGAGCATCAAAATGAAAATCCCTGAGTGGGTCCAGAAGGTGCTGTCAAGTTTCGAGGACCGAACAGAGCCTTACCAGGAGGTGGAGATCAGCGATGCATTGCATGCTGTTCGCAAAGGGCAAGGCGACGTCGCCGACGGCGACTCGAAAGGTTTCATCGCGGAGTGGTCAGCGTTTCTCTTCATGGAACGTCGGGGAAAGGACAGCGTCTGGGGCACGTATTTCGCGCCCTTCATGTCCACCAAGGGAAGTGACGGCAGTGACCTCTTTTCGCCCGACATCAAGAACTTGGATGCTGACGTCGTCGGACACTGGGAAGAACGGGCGCGGACCTGCGGGAATCCCGTGATGCGCGCCAGATATTCTGACCTTGTTTGGGACTTGAAGCGTGCAATAACCGGACAGAAACCGAACCCCGATTACGCCCGGATTGCGATCGACTCCTATCTAGCGGCGGCTGACAGGAAGTTCTACCCGATGGAGGTCGTTGGCATCCAGTGGTTGGGACGGGCACTAGACCTTTCAGTTTCAATAAATGACTTCGACCGTACCAAGCGTCTTGTAGAATTTATGTTTGCGTTCTACGACAGAGTTGCACAGCCGCAATTTATTGGGACGTGGCTCTTCCTATTCGACAATTTGTACGGGAAGAAGTTCGTCAGTCCCGAGCAAGAATCTCACGTTATCGCAAATCTAGAAGCGATGCTGGCCAAGATGACTGATACCACAGTTTCGGATGCCGGTGTCCACATGACGCTCGATCCCTGGGGAGCTGAGGCGGCTGCGCAAAGACTCGCGCAACACTACCGGCGCCAGAGCGATAAACCAAACGTAGAACGGGTCATCAAGGCATATGGAAGAGCCTTTGAATATATGGCCCGCGAGGCCAATCCCATGATGGCGATGGCCTGGCTTCAGCCCGTCATTGAACGATTCGAACAGGTAGGGTTGAAGGCTGAAGCGGAACGACTTCAGATCATGTCTGCAGAGAAGGGCAAGAACATTGGCTCCGACTTGAAGGAGATTTCCGTCAAGGTTGAAGTGAAGCCGGAAGATGTGGAAAAGCTCGTCGAACACCTCGTCGGTGGTGGTGACCTGAAGGCTGCCCTCGGTCAGATCGCCGACTACTTCATTCCAAAGGCGAGCGATGCAAGAAAACTGCTGGATCAGATGCGAACCGATGCTCCACTCCTGAGCATGATCCCAATCAATATCCTGGCGAGTGACGGGCACACGACCGCGAAGATCAAGTCGTTGGATGAAGATGCTGACGGCAGGCTGCACAAGCAGTTGGCTGAAACCATCGGCTTCTACCAGCCGTTCCTAGTGCACACCTTGGCGAAGCTCAGAGAGCGGTATGCTCCAACAACTCAGGACGTCCTTGATTTCGTGTGCGAATCACCGTTGTTCGCAGGGTGTCAAAGCGGTCTACTCCGAGACGGGCTCCTGGCCTATGAACAACAAGACTTTGTCAAGGCTATACATGTGCTCGTGCCTCAGATCGAGCAAATTTTGCGGAATTTTCTTGGCTTTTTAGGGCGTCCCACTCTGAGGACTGTCAGGAACCATCCGGGAATCATGGATGCGAAAAGCATGAATGACATTCTCGGAGATGAACGAATGCGGGAGGTTCTTACTGAGAACCTTTGGAGGTATTTGACCGTCGTCTACATAGACAAGAGAGGTCTGAATCTTAGAAACGATCTCGCGCACGGACTGGTTCCTTTAACTGGCTTCAACCGCTATGTAGCAGATCGTGTTTTTCACACCTTGCTCGCGCTGAGTCTGATGCGGGCATCAAAGGCGAAGTAATCGTTTCTAAAGAGAGTATTCGTATAGGTGACGGTCAACCGGGACATGATTTTCGTCAGTCACCCGGCAAGGCCAATACAGCATCCGCGTCAACGACCAGTGGCGTGTTTGCTTCGAATGGCCAGAACACTCCCCCGGTCCCGCGAATGTTGAGATTGCCGATTACCACTAGGAGTCGGTTGCCAGTAGGAAAGGAACGACGAAAGGAATGAACATGCCACTGCTCGCGATCCATCCCGGAGAACATTTGGCCGAGGAATTGAAGGAACTCAGCATGAGCGCCGCCTCGCTGGCACGCCAGTTGCAGGTTCCAACCAATCGCATCACGCAGATTCTGAACGGACGCCGCGACATCACGGCCGACACGGCGTTGCGCCTGGCGCATTTCTTCGCCACCAGCGCCGAATTCTGGATCAATCTGCAAAGCCTCTACGATCTGCGCATCGCCCAGCAGGAAGCCGGAAAAACCATCAAGGCCCTCCCCACCCTCAAGCGCATGACCGCCGTCCACGCATAGATCCAGCCACCGACCAGGAACCGAAGAAAGCTCCTCAGGACGAAGAACTCCGCAAAGCCATCGAAGTCCTGAATCACCGCGACTCCAAAGGGAACTCCGTCCCAGGCTGAAAGGAATCCCGGACCATCTTATGAGGGTATGGGCAAGTCACGAACTACACGGAACGTATCGCGAGCGATGAGCAACTCCTCGTTGGTGGGGATGACCATGATGCGGATGCGGCTGGAATCCGTGGAAATCTCGCTCTCCTTGCCGACGGCCTCCCCATTCCGGGCTGGGTCAATCTCATAACCCAATTCTGCTAGGCCCTCGCAGGCCTTCTGGCGGACCAAGGGAGCGTTCTCGCCGATGCCTCCCGTAAACACCAGGCCATCGACGTGGCCTAGAGCCGCCGTATAGGCGCCAATATACTTCCGCAGGCGGTAGCAGAAGGCATCGATTGCCACTTGGCATTGCTTATCTTCCTTTGCCGCCGCCGCGATCAGTTCTCGCATGTCGTTTGACTGCGCCGAAATGCCGTAAAGGCCGCTGAACCTATTCAAGAGTGTGGACATGTCGTGAAAAGTTAACTCATCCTTGGACATCAGATAGAGGATGATTGCCGGGTCGATATCCCCGCAACGGGTGCCCATCAACAATCCTTCCAGAGGAGTGAATCCCATGGAGGTATCGACGGATTTCCCTTTCTCGATAGCCGTAATCGAGCAACCATTTCCCAGGTGGGCCGTAATCAAGTTTGCCTCGCCCTTGCCCTTGCCAAATATCTCCCTGTAGCGGAACCCCACGTAACGGTGCGAAGGACTGTGGAACCCATAACGCCGAATCCTGTAACGGCGGTAATAGGCATAGGGCAAACCGTAGAGATAAGCCTTCGCTGGCATGGTTTGGTGGAACGCCGTGTCGAACACAGCAACTTGGGGGACTTGTGGCATGAGCTTCCGAGCCACAAGATACCCCCGTAAGTTGTTGGGATTGTGGAGGGGGGCCAGTTCGCTGCACTGTTGGATCGCCTTCTCCACATCCTCGTCGATCATCACCGAAGCCGAAAAATGCTCGCCGCCGTGAACGACGCGGTGCCCCACCGCCTCGATTTGTGAAGTATCCGCTACGACTTTGGCCTCTTTAAGAGCTTGAATTGCCCGGGTGAGAGCCGCCTGGTGGTCAAGCATCCCCTCAGTTAGACTCCGCGCAGGGTTGGGCGGCACGGTCAAATGCAACACGGCCTCGTCCGTCCCGATCCTTTCGACACTCCCTTTGGCAATACAACGGTCGGCGTTCGACGCGATCATCTCTACATCCGTCTCGATCAATTGAAAGTTTATCGATGAGCTACCACAGTTGAGTACTAGAATTTTCATCACTCACTCCCTAACCCGGTCGTTTAGTTGTTACAATTCCTGAAAGAGCATCAATACGTACACAGGGTAGTCTCCCCCGAGGGCTCAATATAGCACTCCGCAAGTTGCGCACCAAATCCGGAGCCAAACCGTTGCTCTGACAAGACCACCTCCGGTTCGGCCGGAGCATATCCCACATTTATTGGTGGACACGGGGGATACGGATATTCTGAGAATCCCCGAAGGGGATTGATAAAGTAGCCGGGGGCAACGCCCCCGGAAACGGGCGACCCCACCAGGGCCGACCCTGAAGGGGTCGAGTGTGAGTGATGTCGCGACCGTACATGGGGCCTCTAGCCAAGTCTATACGACCCCTTCAGGGTCGGTCGGTTTCCGGGTTAGTCTTCCGGGGGCGTTGCCCCCGGCTACTGTATGGTGCCCTTGCAGGGCACGGCGGACGGGTCTCGAGTTTGGCCTCAAGGGAACCGCCATGTGCAAACTCATCGCTCATCCGGCTCAGTCGCCCCCTGTCCCCAGCAAAAGATATGGGTGAGAATCAGGGTTTGGCAGGGTGTGCGCAAAGGCTGGAGGAGTCAATAGTAGGGTGCTTTGCGCAGCCAGCCGTGCCGGACGGCAGAACCATGGAGAGTTCCCGGGTCGGAACCTCTTCTTTCGCCCCGCTGGGGCTCCTGCCCCCTAGAGGGCCTTCTGGACCCAGGGCTGGCGCCCTGGGCTAAACTCTGTCGGCCCTTCGGGCCTTTTCCCAGCGTACCTAATACGTTCGGAAATACTCTCCAGACGACGCAATTGCCGAGGCGTCACTTCTGTGTCGGAGACGCGTTTGGCATTGTAAGGGCTATCCGTGTCCGGTATCATGGTTACACTTGCTCATGGCATCGCTTGAGGAGAACTCGGTCCTCGTAAGTGTCCAGAACCTGCACAAGCATTATGGTGATTTAGCGGCCCTGCGAGGCATCAGCTTCGACATCCTTCAAGGCGAAGTATTTGGCCTTTTAGGGCCCAATGGGGCGGGAAAAACCACCACCATCGAGATCATTGAAGGCCTGCGCCAACCCGACAGCGGGTCGGTCACCGTGTGCGGGCTTGATCCTGCGCAAGCGAGTATGGCGCTCAAGGAGCGGATTGGAGCACAACTTCAGTCCACTGTGCTGCCAGACAAGATGCGTGTGGATGAGGCCCTCCACTTGTTTGCGAGCTTTTATAAGCGCTCTGCCTCCGTGCACATGCTCCTGGAGCGGTTCGGCCTGGTGGAAAAGCGTCATACATTCTTCGAGAATCTTTCCGGAGGTCAAAAGCAGCGCTTGGCACTCGCCCTGGCACTGGTGAATGATCCCGAGCTGGTTCTGCTGGATGAGCCCACGGTGGGCCTCGACCCGCAGTTGCGCCGCGATATTTACGCCCTCATCGAGCATTTTCGGGCTGAGGGACGGACCGTATTATTGACCACTCATTACATTGAGGAAGCCGAGAGGCTCTGCGACCGTGTGGCCATAATGGACCGGGGTCAACTGGCGGCTCTCGGAACTCCGCGTGAGTTGATTGCGCGCTCCGGCCATGGAACGCGGCTCGAGGTTCGCCTGGCGAAACCGGTCGGCCTCGACCGCTTGAAGCTGATCGAAGGGGTCATTGACTGCCGCGAAGCGGATGGCGCCTATCTTCTCCACGCGCAGCCGGCAGCCCTGACGATTGCTGCCTTGGTCCGCTTCTTGGAATCCGACGCCAATGCCCTGGTTGACTTGCACATCGCCCAGCCCAGTCTCGAAGATGTATTTGTGGAAATGACGGGAAGAAGGATGGAAGACTGACGATGCCCACGCTTCGGATTGCGCTGCTGACGATACGGCTGGTGATGCGCACCAAGGTGGCGCTCTTTTTCACCTTCCTCTTCCCCCTGGTTTTCTTGTTCGTTTATGCCGTTCTGATCGCCCGTGGCAACCCGGATGTAGTTGCCTACGTGTTTGGGCCCGTCATTACGCTGAACATCATGGGCAGCGGGTTCTGGGGACTTGGCATGCAATCCGTGATGCAGCGCGAACGTGGCAGCCTGCGGCGTTACCGTCTGGCCCCCATCGGACCGCGCACCATCCTGATGAGCAACTTGCTCGCGAATTACCTTCTCCAGCTTCCCACCATCGGCCTCTTGCTCTTTACCGCTCGGGTCTTCTTCCACATGCCGATGAAGATCGGGTGGCTGACGCTGTTGATTCTTGTGACGGTCGGCACCTTTGCGTTTGCGGGTTTCGGGCTCACGATCGCGAGCGTGGCGAACACCATGCAAGAAGCACAGATTTACAATAACCTTGTCTGGATTACGTTGTTGTTTCTCTCCGGGGTTACATTCCCCTTGCCGATGCTTCCGAGATGGATCCAGCGGCTCGCGATGTTTTTTCCTTCCACCTATCTCGTCGGCGCCTTTCAAGGCGTCATGGCGCAGGCAGAATCGCTCCTGGACCACTGGCCGGAGATGCTGGTCCTGGTGACCTCGGGGATCTTCGGTTTGCTCTTCGCCATGAAACTCTTCCGCTGGGAAAAGGAGGAAAGGATATCCACGAAGGCCAAACTATGGTCCGCCGTTTTTGTGCTGCCCTTCCTGGTCATGGGCATGTGGATGAACACGCGCGCCAACCCCACGGCCATTTGGGCCCGCTCTTATAATGTGATGGGGCAAGCCACCGCTGCCTCGATGAATCCCGAGGCGGAAAAGCCAAACCTGATTGAAAACTTCGACGGCATTCAGGCTTCCGAAGACCTTTTGAGCCGCTGGCAAATCTCCACAGATTCTGACGTGTCGGGCCATTCCATGGCAGAGACTTCCCTGCTGACACCCGGCGCCGAGGGAACTCCGCACGCTATGCGCCTGAAAGGACACTTGGCGCCCGGACCCAAGGACGCTCAGGGTCATGTCTCGGCCCGGTATGCAGTGAGCTTACCCGCGGGTACGAGGAACCTGCGCGGCATCGAGTTCGAAGCTCGCGGCGAACCTCGTATCTACCAGGTAGGATTTCAGCCCCCAAAAGCAGCGGCCTCTCCTATCCCCGAGATCAGTTTTGTTCCGGGCGAGGCATGGCAAAACGTGCGGGTGCCGATCGCGTGGTTGGCGAACCCTTCAGGGTACGGGCTGGCGGACGGCCCTTGGATGCTGGAAATCTCAGTGACAGGCCCAGCCGGGGAGTTCACATTGGACCTCGATGAAATCCGATTTTATTAGGCTTGGACCATGAACATACTTAGCATCGGTGAAGTATTATGGGATGTATTCGGGGACACGGAACACCTGGGTGGAGCGGCTTTCAATTTTGGCGCGCACGCCAAAATATTGGGGCACTCGGTATCCTTGATCAGCGCTGTAGGCGAAGACCCAAGGGGGCGACGCATCCTGGAAAGGATGGACGCTATGGGCCTGCCTACGCGTTTCGTCCGGCAGGAGAAGGATCACCCCACCGGGATAGTCACCGTTAGCCTCGACACCTCAGGCCGGCCGCATTTCATCATCCACCGGCCCGCTGCCTACGACTTCCCCGCTCTCTCGGATGGGGACCTGGGAGAACTTTCATCTCCCCGGCCTGACTGGATTTATTTCGGAACGCTGTTTCAGATGAGCCCCAAGGCAAAGGCGCTGACCTTGAAGGTGATTGACGCCAACCCGGAAGCCCGACGCTTCTACGATGTGAACCTGCGTGAGAATTGTTATGAGGCCTCGCTCGTCAATGATTTGATGTCCCTCGCCACGGCCGTGAAGCTCAATGACCAGGAAGTCGATATGATTCAGTCCATGTTTGGCTGGTCATATCGTTCGCTGGAGGATTTTTGCCAAGGCACCGCACGCAAATTTGGATGGGAGGCAGTCTGTGTCACGCGGGGAGAAGCAGGGTGCGTGCTGTTGGTGGGTAACAATTACGTCGCAGCGGAAGGGTACGAGGTTAGCGTCGCGGATACGGTAGGAGCCGGCGACGCCTTCGCCGCCGCCTTCGTCCACGGCATGGGAGAGGGATGGCCTGCCCAAGAAGTGGCTGATTTCGCCAACCGAGTTGGGGCCTTGGTCGCCAGCCGTCCCGGAGGCACTCCCTCCTGGACTATCGAAGAAGCAAGGGCGCTCAGCAGTCGGTAGGTGGTAGGGCGGTATATGGTAGGTGGGGGATGCTCTTCCCCACATACGACGTACCACCTACCGGCCGATCACTCCTCCAGCGTTGACAGGTCGCCCGTAGGCAAGCCCAGTTCCCAGGCCTTCAGAACGCGCCGCATAATCTTCCCGCTGCGCGTTTTGGGAAGCTTTTGTTTGAACTCGATCTCACGGGGCGCCGCATGTGACGCCAGCTTCTGGCGGACGAATTTCTGGATCTCGCTTTTCAATTCGTCGCTGGGTTGGTATCCTTCGCGGAGCGAAATAAACGCTTTAATGATGTGACCGCGCAAAGCGTCCGGCTTTCCGATCACTCCGGCCTCGGCTACCGCTGGGTGTTCCACGAGGCAACTCTCCACCTCGAATGGTCCCACATTCTCACCCGCCGTGATGATGAGGTCATCCACACGACCCTGGAACCAGAAATACCCATCCGAGTCGCGGTAGGCGCTATCGCCGGTGACGTACCACCCCGGAATGCGAAAATAGGCCCGGTAACGTGCCGGCTGTTTCCAGATGGTCGGCATCATGCCGGGCCAGCCCGGCTTGATCACCAGATTCCCCAAAGTATTGGGCGGCAACTCCTTACCATCGTCATCCACGATGCTCGCCGTGACGCCCGGAACGGGCCTTCCCATTGAACCGGGGCGGATGGTCATGGAGGGATAGTTTGAAATGAGGATATGACCGGTTTCGGTCATCCACCAGTTATCGTGGATCCTTCGCCCGTAAGTTTTCCAGCCCCACCATACGACTTCCGGATTCAGGGGTTCTCCCACGCTCAGGACGTGCCTGAGGGAGGAGAGATCGTACTGCTTCGCCGCCTCCTCGCCGGCTGCCATCAACATCCGGAATGCGGTTGGAGCGCTATACCAGATGTTCACCCGGAACCGTTCGATCGTGCGGTACCACTCCGTGGCGTTAAAGCGGCCGCCGCGAATCAGGTTGGTCGCTCCATTCAACCAAGCCGCGAAAATTCCGTAGGAGGTGCCCGTTACCCAGCCGGGGTCTGCCGTACACCAATAAACATCGTCTTCCTGAAGGTCGAGAACCCACCTGCCGGTCATCAAATGGCCGAGCATGGCACGCTGCGCGTGGAGCACGCCCTTGGGCTTGCCGGTAGAGCCCGAGGTGTAGTGGATAATGAGCGGATCATCCAGCGTCAGCCACTCGATTTCGGTCTTGTCCTCCGCCCCTTCCACCAACGCTTCGAAACTATAATGTCCTTGGGGCAATCCATCGGAACCCGCGCCGACCAGGATCACGTGCTTGAGTGCCGGCAGTTCCCATTGCGGGACTCGGTCCAGCAGTGCAGGAGAGGTCACCAGGGCCACGGCTTCGGCGTTCGCCATGCGATCGCGGACCGCGTCTTCCATAAAAGCTTCGAAAAGCGGGCTAGCGATGGCCCCGATCTTCAAGATTCCGAGAATGGCGATATAAAGCTCCGGCCGACGCCCCAGGAACACAAAGACGCGGTCCCCTTTTACAACTCCGAGCTTCCTCAGGGCGTTGGCAAAGCGATTCGACTGAAGCGAGAGGTCCTCGAAAGTGAGCCGCGCCGTATATTCGCGGTCGGTATAAATCAGAGCGAGCTTATTCCGCCGGCCTCGGGTCAGGTGCCTGTCGATGGCCTCATGCGCCATGTTCACCTTACCGGTGTGGCTCCAATCAAACTCCTTATGAGCATCCTCCCACCTGAAGCTCTGGTAAGCGGCCTCATAATCCTGCAAGTGATGCTTCCCAGAAGCATCCGTCGGATCCAATACGTTGTTCACATTCACCGGCGTCTTGGTAGCCATGATCTCGACCTCGTTCCCAATTCGAGTCAGACACCCCTCGCAAAGCAGGTGACTTGATGAGGGGGACCGCCTTGAAGGCGGTCACCCCTCGCTTCGCTTCCGTCCAGGTCGGTGCCGGAACCCCGAAGGGGTTCAAATTGAGTAGCCGTGGGCAAAGGCACGGTTTTGGTGCCCGCCGCCCACGGGCCGCGTCGCCATGAATTCTGCCGACCCCGCAGGGGTCGAACAGTTCGGCCCTTACAGGGCCGAGCGAGATGTCGACGCGCCGTTACCGTGGGTTTCATCCCGCAGGGCGGGACTACTCATGTAGTCCCGATTAATCGGGACGCGAAACGGTCAAACCTCTTCAGGCCGCACGGGTGGAGCCCGTGCATACCTCAGTTCCAGTCGACTCGCTCAGCCCCGATAGGCTTCATCTAACAGTTCTACAACATGGAGCACCCGACGTTCGCCTCCAGCGCGCGAAACACCGGCACGCAACTGGAGCAGGCAGCCGGGATTCGCCGTCAGGATAAGCTCGGCTTTTGTCTCCTCAATCCGCCGCATTTTATTCTGGAGAAGTTTTTCCGCCAAGTCGTTGTGAACCACGTTGTAAATCCCGGCGCTTCCACAACAGATCTCCGATTCCTTTAATTCGATAAGCTCCAGCCCCGGTACTGCCGCCAGCAACTTCCTCGGCGCCGACCGAATTCTTTGCGCATGACCCAAGTGGCAGGAGTCCTGATAAGTCGCCCGTACTCTAGTTACCGCGAATTCCTTATTGAAGTCAATACCTGCCAGGAATTCCGTCACATCTCGAAGCTTCCCGGAAAAGGCCTGTGCCGGCTCAAAATAGTCCCGGTCGTCTTCTTGAAAGAGAAGCGGATATTCCTTCAAAACCGAGCCACAGCCCGCCGCGTTCGTAATGACCGCGTCAAACCCATCGGCCAGGAAGGCGCGGATGTTCCGTTTGGCCAGCTCGCGCGCCAAGTCGCGAATACCCGCGTGGACATGCAGCGCGCCGCAGCATCCCTGCTCAGCGGGAATGACCACCTCACATCCATTCTTGGCGAGCACGCGCAGCGTCGCATCATTCAGCCGCGCAAATGATAGATTGGCGATGCACCCGGCAAAGAACGCCACCCTGTAGCGGCGAGTCCCCACGGCAGGAACCACGGTGCCCAGGCGCTCCGTAAAGAACGGTTTTTCCATCCGTGGCGCGAGTCCTGCTACGCGGTCCAAGCTCCACGGCAAGAGCTTCAGGAGGCGAGACGCAAGGAGCAGCCTCTCCAAGCCGGACCTTTGATAGAAACGCAGAATCTTCCCTGCCACTTCCAGCCTTTGGCGGTATGGAAGGAGTTCGTAGAAGAAGAGCTTCCTCAAAAGGGCGGCAAAAGGGGGCCGCTTGTAATACTTCTCGATTTGCCCTCGCGCCACCTCCACCAGCTTTCCATACTCGACGCCCGATGGGCACGCGGTTTCGCAAGCGCGACAATCCAGGCAGAGGTCAATGTGCCGCACGAAGCTCTCGCCCAGAGGCAACCGGCCCCGTTCCACCTGAATCATTTGATAGATGCGCCCGCGGGGCGAATCCATTTCTAAGCCAAGTTCGCGATAAGTGGGGCAGGCATTCAGACAAAGGCCGCAACGAACGCACCGGGAGTAGTCCGCCCAACGGGGGGCTTCACCTGGGCCGTACCCGCGACCGTTCCTCTCGACCACTACTTGCGTACCCGTCTGGCTCAAAACGGTTCCCCTCTTAGCTGTCAGCTGTCAGCTATCAGCTTTCAGCCCATGAATTCTTTTCTGCCTTCTGCTTTTTTTTGGAGGCTGAAAGCGGACGGCTGATAGCTGATAGCTGCTTTCCGCCTAAAGCCCTCCCACAAACCTGCCGGGCGAAAGGACACCCTTTGGATCCCACGCCGCCTTCAGTCTTCGCATGGCTTCGAGGTGGTCGCCACTCGGGCCCCACGCGTCTGGTTCCGCATTAAAGCCGTTTGGATATTGCTCCACCACCAGCGCTCCGCCCAGGCGTGCAGCAGATTTACGAGTATTCGTCACAAGGCGGTCAGCGGCGGTTCCGAGCTTCACACCCCATAAGCCCAGATGCACGATGCCAACGCCCACCTGCGCAAAGCTGGCCATCTTCACCTCTTCACCCTCAGCCACCTGCTGCGCAAAGCTGAGAAATTCCTCGGAGCTTGCAATCGGCAGCGTAGCCTTCAGAACCATGACGTCGGGGAAAGAGCCCGCAAACAATTGCTCATAATCTCTTAACCGAAGCCAGCAACTCTTCGCCGTCTGCTCATTCAACTGGCGGCTCGGGACGCCCATGGATCGTCCCATTTCGGCGAGATCCCTGGCGTGCCTCTCCAGGATTCTCGGCGAGCCACCAACTTCTATCCAGAGTTCCAGTCCTTGTGCATCTCCTGGAGGCGGCCCGTTCTGGAGAAGGCTCGAGGCCTCAGTATTAAAGAGGACCATGCACAGGGGTTCCAGAGGCGAGTTCAGGATTCGCCTGCGCAAGTCTCGAGCCAGGCCGAGTGTCCCCGGTTCGAGCACCAGGGTGGCGCGCCTAGCCAGCCGCGGAAACAGTTTGAAGCTGGCTTCCACTATCACTCCCAACGTCCCGTAAGAACCCACGAGGAGCTTGCAAAGATCGTATCCCGCTACGTTCTTCACCACGCGACCGCCGCTCTTGACCAACTTCCCTTCTGTCGTGGCAACCTTTATTCCGAGCACCATGTCACGTGGTGAGCCAAAACGAAGGCGTAAAGGTCCCGCCGAGTTCGTTGCCAGGATGCCCCCTATGCTTGCCCTTGCCCCACCGAGCGGGTCCAAGGGGAGCCAAAGCCCCTCGCCACCCAGAAAGTCCTGGAAGTCCCCTAGCTTCATCCCCGCTTCAACGCTGGTGGTCAGGTCCGCCGGTTCATAATGCCAGACATGGTTCAATTCTTTGAGTGACAAGGCAAGGTCGTAGCGGCGGGGCGGGCTGCCTATGGGGAGTTTGGTGCCGTTGCCGCGAGGGATCACAGCGAGGTCACGGTCAGCGGCGAACTTCAGGACCGCGGCAACACTCTCCGCTGTAGGTGGGTCCACAATGTACTGGGGAACCCTCCCTCCTACCGCCATCGCCGCGCAGGCTGTGGGTTCTGAAACAACATGCGATTCACCCACGATCGCTGCGAGGGCCAGATGGACGGAGTCGTGAGCCGTATTCACAGAACGCCCCCTGCGCCCGCCCCGATACGCAATTCGCCGCACATCTTGCCTGTAGGAAAGACCTTGCCAGGGTTGAAAAGCCCCTCCGAGTTGAAAACCCCTTTGATCTTCCGCATCATGTCCAGGTCATCCGCCGTGAAGAGGAGGGGCATCAGGTTGATCTTCTCAATGCCCACACCATGTTCGCCAGTGATCGAACCACCCATTTCAATACATTTGGCAAGGACTTCCTGGGCGGCCTCACGAACCCGTCTGGATTCATCCGCATCGCGAGGGTCGAACAGGAAAATCGGATGAAGGTTTCCGTCACCCGCATGGAATATATTCCCAATCTTCACGCTGTACCTAGTCCCAACCTGCCCAATAAACTCCAGCATTTCGGGCAGACGTGTACGGGGAATCACTCCATCCTGCACATAATAGCTTGGGCTTATTCGTCCCAGAGCTCCGAAGGCGTTCTTTCTTCCCTTCCACAAAAGATCGCGTTCTTCTGCCGATTTTGCCCGGCGAACTTGCCGCGCCATTTTCTCCTGGCATACCGACTCGATTTGCAGAGCGTTTTCTTCAACGGCTTCTCTGAGCCCTTCAACCTCAATCAAGAGAACTGCGGCGGAATCCATCGGATAGCCTGCGTGGGTAGCTTCCTCGATGGCGCGCAGTGTGAAACCGTCGATCATTTCCAGGGCGGCGGGCGTGATGCCGCGTGCGGTAATTGCCGCCACCGTACGCGTGGCGTCGACCACGCGCTCATAAACCGCCAGCAATGTTGCCACGGTCTCCGCCTTACGCATCAACCTAACGGTTATCTCCGTCACGATCCCGAGAGTCCCCTCGGACCCGACGAACAAACCCGTAAGGTCGTAACCAGGAGGGTCCCAAAACTTGCCGCCGGTATGAATCACTTCTCCAGTCGGTAATACCACTTCCAGTCCTAGGACGTGATTGGTCGTCACACCGTACAAAAGAGTATGAGGCCCCCCTGCGTTCTCGGCGACGTTTCCACCCAGGGTGCAGGCCTTCTGGCTGGAAGGGTCCGGTGCAAAGTAATAGCCGTCATCCGAGACAGCCAGGGAAAGATCGAGATTGACTACGCCGGGTTGGACTCTGGCACGCTGGTTCTCGATGTCGATTTCAAGGATGTCCTTCATCCTCGAGAAGACAATGAGGATACCACCCTGCCAAGGAAGCGAGCCCCCACTCAAGCCTGTTCCCGCACCACGGGGAACGACCAAGAGCTTCCGACTCGCTGCAAACTTCACCACTTGGACTACGTGTTCCGTGCTTCGTGGAAAAACGACGACATCGGGTGGACGAAGCGAAGAAAGACCATCGTACTCGTAAAGCATAAGGTCCTCGGGTCGCCACAGAACAGCGTCCCGGCCCAAGATACTCACGAGTTCGCGGACCAAAGCGGTGGGCTTCATGAAGTACCACACGGCAGGCCTGCGCTGATTGCACGAGCGCACGGGAGGGGAAAATCGATTCGCTCTGCCACCAACACCCTGTTGCCCCAGCAAACTGAGTATATCCACGTTCCTGCGGACCGTCAACGCGCCTTGCCGCCGGGCCGCATGACATATCTGTGAAAGCCCTGGAGTCAAGAGCAAGTTCCTTTGTACAGCCCGTCGTGGCGGGCGACAGACCATAGGCCAGGGCGTGAGAAGGTGGGAGATAATCCCAAGGCGTCCAGTGTCAAATCGCGCCTACTATTGAATAATCGTTAGCAAAATATTACGAGGTTCTACTATTTCACAGGCTCTGAGAGGCCGTGAAATAATCCCGAAGATGCGGGCTTTGCACAGCGTAAGTTATTGAATAATCGGAGTCGGGATATGACTATTCTGGATTATTTCACAACTCCTGACGCCCTGGGCTATCCTGCGAAGCGGGATTCGCCCTCTGGGCTTTGCCCTGACGTACCCCTCATGCTTGGAAACAACAGCGAGATTAGGAATCGTTGCAAACTGTCGCTTTCTTGTCGCACAGCCCCGTCACCGCGTAAGGGCGTGCCGCGTGGGCGCCCGCTCCAGGCGAGCACCCGCCGCGGCGGGCCCAGCACAAGATTCGAGCGCACTCCACCTATCCCTGCCGTTTGGAGAGGCCAACTCCTCGTCAAACTGACCCACGCCCGAATCACAGAAACTGACTCCGAGTCAGCTTCAGGTTCCGGAGCGGCTGCATACGACTGGACACAAATCATTGAATGACTGAACCCTTTCAGGTAATCAACCGTTCGATCTTGGGACACGCAATCTCAAAATCGGACAGTCTGCGCTGCTTCGTTTTTTGTGGTCCAGCGTCGAAAACGTGTGGATTCAGTTTCTTGGCGCTGGCCTTCAAATGGCACTCGAATTGCCACAAGTATGCTGGGACGCAACAGGCAGTGGGTGGTACGTGGCTGGTAGGGCCACAGCTCAAGCTTCCGCATGGCATCTACTGTTTGCGAATGCCGCAATTGTATGGAACCTCGCGCAAGGCCCATACGTACTAGATGCTGAATGAGGAAAGCTAACCGAAATGTTCAGCACACGTCTAAGAAAAGGAAACCAGCACTGAGCCGACGGTTTCAGGAGATTAGTGAACGAAAACCGACTCGTCACGCCTAAGGTGGTGAGCGGGCAGGAAAACGTAAGGGGTTAAATGGACTCTCTTCGCTGAAGGTTTGGCGGCCTGGGCGAGGAGAATCCCTCGGAAAGGCTTGAGGCCTTGCGGCCCCCTGCTTCTCATTTAACCCCGTTTGATTGTAAGGGTATTCGCAACTTAAATGCAAGAGGCGGCCGGGCAAAGGCGGAGGCGCGGTCCCGTCAGCCGACGGCCCGCTCGGATTAACGAAGACCAACCAGCAACCAAGGAGGATCCAATGGGTATCAGAAAGTATCTCGGGACATCAATTCTATCGGTGGCTCTGCTTCTCGCATCCGGCATTCCAGGCTTAGCCAAGAACTCGCGGACTGTGGCCCTTACCCGTGATGCCGTTCTGGCCGGCAAAACTCTTCCGGAAGGTAATTATGTTGTACAGTGGGAAGCTCACAGTCCTCGAGCAGCCGTGGAATTCGCGCAGGGCCACAAAGTTGTTCTCTCAACAGAGGGCAGACTCGAGGACCGTGGCAAGAAGTACAGCTCCACTACGGTGGTCTACGACACCGCCTCGGATGGAAGCATGACCATCAGTGAGATTCGCTTCGCTGGCTCGAGCGAGGTCCTCGTTTTCAATCAATGACACCTCACGCTGAGAGCCGCTGCTGAAGATTTGGAAGCTAATTTGGCGGGCCGCGCCCCCGACCCGCCAACCACTTTTGCCGCGACATGGACGATACATCTGTTTTTTGGCACGCAGCCCACAAACGGCCTAAGGTGGCAAACCCACGCGGCGCACGAGGTCTTGAAAACGAGGATCCGAGCGAAGAGCGTCCAGCCTTGGCTCCGCCTTGAGGCTCATAAGCATTGAGAAGGAGCGTTCTTCGTAGGCCCTTTCCAGCCACTTGAACGCTTGGTCTGCCTCATCAAGGCCGACGTAAATAATCGCAAAATCGTATGCCGAGACAAATCTCCGCTCCGAGAGCTTGTGCAATTCTTTGAGCGCCTTCCGCGCGTACCCTCTTCTCTTAAACACGGCATGGGCATGGCCGAGTGCCCCTACCCTGTCGGGACTGCCTGGGGAAACTGCCAGCGCTTTTTGGAGATGCGCGATCGTTTTCTCGTACATTCCCTTTTGCTCATAGGCCCAAGCAAGGAAGTAGTGCGCCGCAGCGAAGTCAGGTTCCATCTGGACCGTCTGCCTGAGCTGTTCGATCGCCTCATCGTACCGGCGCCCCCGGTACAACATCAGCCCTAAGTGGGTTCTGATAATGAGGGACAGGGGATTAAGCTCTTGGGCTCGTCGCATCTCGGCCAGGGCCTCATCCACGCGCCCCAGCATTCCTAAATAGAACCCATGCCAATGACGGGCAGTCGCAAAGTTCGGGTTAAGCTCTATGGCGCGCTGGTAGATATGCTCGGCCCCGGCCCAGTCCCAGTCGAATGAATGCTTGGCGAAAGCCAAGGCGTTGTGGGCTTCGGGAAGCAAATCGTTAAGCTCCAGAGCCCTGATCGCTGCCGCCTTGGCTCTGGGGAAAGCCTGCTTCCCGGGAAAGACACGGAAGTGATCAGCCAAGTCCAAGGCGACAGCTAACCCAGCATATGCCACGGCATACCTGGAGTCTCTTGAGGTCGCCTCCTTAAAGTGCTCAATCGCATTCTTCACCCCTTCGGCGGTTCCTTTGTTCAAGCAGTAACGACCTTTGAGAAACGCCTCGTGGGCTCCCTGATTCGTGGTCGAAGCCCCAGCCATTGCCGCGCGCTTTGCGGGAAGCAATTCAACCTGCAATGAGCGAGCAATGTGGCGGGCAACCTCGCTGTGGATCGCCACTACATTTGCCCGGTCGCCCTCAAAGCTATCGGCCCAGAGGTGAGTGCGGTCCTTGACCTGGATGAGTTCTACGGTGATACGCACTCGGTCGCCCGCACGGCGCACGCTGCCTTTGAGGACATAGTCCGCCCCCAGCTCGCGCCCGATTTGGTCAATGTCCTTGTCGGTGTTCTTGTATCGAATCGCAGATGCCCGGGCGATGACGCCCAGACGCTGCGGGTGCAAGCGTCCCAACCGCGCAATCATCTCCTCGGTCATCCCGTCGCTGAAGTACTCCTGCCCGGCATCACCTGTCAGGTTCTCGAACGGCAGCACCGCCACAATCGGCTTGTCCGCTCGGGGCTCTGCTTCCAAGGTTGCGATGAAGCGGTAGCCTCGCCGGGGCAGAGTTTCAATGAATTGTGAATGAGCGGCGGAATCGCCTAAGGCCCGGCGGAGCTTTTTGACCGCCGTGGCCAAACTGTGCTCGAAGTCCACAAAAGTGTTGCCGGACCAAAGTCTCTTCTGGAGTTCCTCTCGCGTCACAACTTCGCCGGGCCGCTCGAGCAACACCAACAGAATTTGAAAGGGTTGTTCCTGGAGCTTTATCTTCACTCCGTGCTTGCGCAGCTCTCCGGCTTGAAGATCAACTGCGAACGCTGCGAAGCGAACCTCGTGGGGGCGACTCGAAACTTTTTCCATGGGAAGCTCCAACATTCTACAACGTATCCCAAACAAAGGAAAGCCTCTTCCGAGAATCTTCCGAGAATCGCGCCGCCTATCGAATTCGCCCTTTGTTCTGGGTAGGTTTCCTGTTCATCCAAAGTCCAACAACAGTTCACCCACTGTGCATTGACGCCGCAACAGGCCTGAAGGAACATGGCTGCGTAAAGAAAAGGGAGAGTCAAATGAAAAAGGAGAATGAAACGAATATGAATATCAGAAAGTGTTTCGGAACATCGGTTCTGTCGGTGGCGCTGCTTCTGGCCTCGCGCATTCCCGCCTTGGCTAAGGACTCGCTGACTGTGACCCTTTCCCATGATGTCGTTCTGAACGGGACAAGTCTTCCGGCAGGTAAGTGTTCTGTACGGTGGGAGACCCACAGCCCTGAGGCAACCGTAGAATTCGTGCGGCACCACAAAGTTGTTCTCTCAACAGAAGGCAGAATCGAGGAGCGCACCGGGAAATGCAACCGCCCTGCGGTCGTCTACAACACAGCCTCGGACGGGACGATGTCCCTGATTGAGATTCGCTTCGCTCACTCGAACAAGGTTCTCGTTTTCAATCAATAACACCCCCCACTGAAAGCCGCCGCCGAAGATCCGAAAACTAAAATGGCGGGCCGCTTCCACGGGTCGCCAACTTCTCTTGGCAGGGAAAATGCTCTTGCCCACTCCTGCTTTTCCCGTGGGTCTCAGAACCTTCCCCGTGTAAGATAGTGGGCTTATGGTCCCCCTCCCCCTCACCGACCACATCCGTCGGCGGAGCTTCTGGTTTATTACCCTCGCCATCATCATCGCGAACGTATGGGTTTTCTTCTTTGAGCTTGCGCACGGCCCAAATATTAACCGACTGGTTTTTGTCTTTGGAATCGTCCCGGCGCGATATGTCACACGCTATGGGTTCGCAAACCTGACAGTCGCAGGGTTTCTCATCCCCGTCTTCGCTTCCATGTTCCTGCACGGAGGATGGTTGCACCTCCTGGGAAACATGCTCTTCCTCTTCGTGTTCGGGCGGAGTGTGGAAGACCGCTTTGGGCATTTCAAGTTTCTGTGTCTCTACTTACTTTCAGGTTTGGCGGGGGCAATTCTTCACGTCGTCCTCAACGCGGGGTCCCGCATGCCGACCATCGGAGCGAGCGGAGCTATCGCAGGAGTGCTTGGCGCCTACTTCGTCAGCTTTCCACGAGCCCGCATTACGACTCTAATCCCCTTGATCTTCTTTTTTTGGACGGTCGAGCTGCCCGCCATCCTGGTGCTTGGCTACTGGTTCCTGATCCAGTTCGTTACGGGCTACCAGATGCTGGCGATTCAGTCCGCCACGGGTGGCGGGGTGGCTTGGTGGGCCCACGTCGGAGGATTCGTGATGGGGATGATCCTCGCGATGGCATTCCGGCCCGCCAAAAGAGGCCCGGTGGTCGAAATCCTGCCTTGAGTTTTTCCAAGGAGAGAAGAAGTCAGGAGTCTGGAGTCAGAAGACAGAACGTAGGCATTAAGCAGTAGGCAGTGGGCAATAGGCAGTGGGCTGTCTGCTCTTGGAGCCTATTTTATCCCATCCCACCAAGCGGGATGGGCCACATTATTCCGCCACTCCGTGGCTCAAGGTGCCCCGCGCAGGCTTCGCGAGAGCTCATCGTCATCCTATCAGCGAGCCGCACCCTCGCTTTCCTCCCCACGTTCGCGCTCGGCCAAGTACATGCCCAGCAGAATCAGTCCGCCGCCGGCGACGACCCTCAGTGTGATCCTCTCCCCAAGCAGCCATGCCCCTAGAAGCGCCGCCACAACCGGCTGGAGGTACGCGAATGCTGCCACGCGTGACGCGGAAAGTTCGGTAAGAGCGAACGCGTAGAAAAGGTAGGCCACGACCGTACCCAGGACGACCATGAATGCCAAGCTACCCCAGGCGGCGCGGGTCACGTTGGCCCAGCGGATATTGAGAACTGAGCGACCGGCAAACGGGATCATCAGCAAGGAACCGATCGCGAACGTCAAGGTGTTAAGGGTAAGCGCGTCGTACCGATTGGCTATTTCCTTAACCTGAATCGTGTAGTAAGCGAATGAGACGCTGCCCGCTAACACAATCAGGTCTCCCTGCCAGTGGGCCGCGCTCCCCTTCTCCGCTCCGCCGAGCGTCAGGATAGCTACTCCCCCGAAGGAAATCAGCATGCCGAGGAACTTGGGCAGGGTTAATGGCTCCAACCGCATCAGGCAAGAAAGCGCCAGCACCATGACTGGACCCAGCGCCACGATCAGCCCGGTGTGCGCCACGGAGGTCCAAGCCAAGCCGTTAATGAAGCAAATCTGGTTGAGTGTCATCCCGTTGGATGCGACAACTGTGAGGACAAGCCATTGACGCCCGCTCAAACGCAACTTAGGCCGTCCCCGCCATGCCAGGAACAGCGCCCCAAAAAGGATGGCAGCACCCGCCAGGCGCAACTGCGCCAACCCCATTCCCCCAAAACCGTTCACAGCCTCTTTTCCTGCCACGATATTGGAGGCCCAAAACACTGTCCCCCAGAGCAGGAGAAAATGCATCAAGGCGTGGCTGTGGCCATGGGCCTTTGGGGGAGCGTGTTGAACTCCTTTGGCCAGCGTGCTACCCAAACAGTTCCTTTCTTACTGTCACTTTTTCGATTCGGTCGAGGTTGGGCTCATATCCCAGCCCGGGCGCCTGGGGGACGTGAATGGTTCCTTGCACGGTCACGGTCACCTCCGGGTCGATGATATCCTCCGCCCAGTATCGCTTGCTGGCAGAAACGTCTCCCGGAAGGGTGAATCCGGGCAGCGAGGACATGGCAATATTGTGAGCCCGCCCGATTCCTGACTCCAGCATCCCGCCACACCAAACCGGAATGTTTTTTGCCCGGCACACATCATGAACCTGTTTGGCCGACGTTAAGCCCCCCACGCGGCCGAGCTTCACGTTAATGATCTTGCAAGCGCCGATTTCGATAGCCTTCCGCGCGTCGTCGGCGCTGTGGATCGACTCATCCAGGCAAATCGGCGTGGAGATTTCCCTTTGCAGCTTGGCGTGATCAATGATGTCGTCCCAGCCCAGCGGCTGCTCAACCATCATCAAATAGAACCGATCGAATTGCTTCAGGTGCGCCAAGTCGGCGAGCGTGTAAGCGGAATTCGCATCGGCCATCAGGGCGATTCGAGGAAACTCTGTGCGGATGCGGTCCAGAACATTGATATCCCAACCCGGCTTAACCTTCACCTTGATCCGCTGATACCCTGCTGAAACTTCACGGGCGATTTTTTCCAGCAGTTCCTCGACGCTGTTCTGAATCCCGATGGATACCCCGCACGGAATCTCATCCAGCGTCCCGCCAATCGTTTTCGCCAGAGGAATGCTTCTCTGTTGCGCTTCGATCACCCAAAGTGCGTTCTCCAAAGCCGCTTTGGCCATGTTGTGACCACGAATGGGACGGAACCGTCCGGCAACTTCAGAAGGCGATGTCCACTGCTTGCCTAATACCCAAGGAATGAGGAAATCGCGCAAGACATGCCAGGCAGTTTCGGGAGTTTCGTGACTGTAGAACGGCTCTTCTCCTGCGGTGACTTCGCCCCATCCTGCCAGGCCTTCCGCATCGACCCGCACAAGGACGATTCTGCGCGTTGTAGTTCTGCCGAAACTCGTCTCGAAAAAATGGACGAGTGGCATTTGAATTTCCCGGAGTTCCACACGATTAATCTTCATAAGGGTCCAATAAGTAACGGGCTGATTTCCCCTCGTATTCGAATCCTGTGATCACCAGCTTATGAGCAAAGGAGTCTTGCAGTTGCTGGCGAACCTCCAACTGGCGCTGGCGCGCTTCGCGGGGGTTTGACTGCCTCATTTGATCGATATTAGCTGGAATCTCGACCACCGCCGCCGGCTTCTCTTTGCTGCCGCGTGGCAACTTTCCCGCCATCGCCCGTTTGACCCGTGATGACCTCAGCCGCCATTCCGCAATCAGGCGGTCACTGGCCAACCCCTTTTGGAGCCTGCTCTCCACCTGACCGTAGTAGTCTGGTTGGTAAAAGCGAGCGATGGCGCCCAGGCGAACAATGTTGAGGTACGCATTCTTCGCCCGGAGAGGATCAAAGGTCCACTCGATAAGGTCGATGCCGGCTCGAAGCGCCTCGCGTCTCTGCGCCATCTTCAACGCCCGGCCCAGTCCTCTGTTTTCATGCGCGCGCAAAACCCCCAGGGAGAGCGAGTGATAATAGCAGTCGATGCCATGCCAGGCAGGCAAGGAAGCTACGAAACCCACCAAGGAGCCTTGCGGCGTGAAACCTCCCAGCGCCTGCCCTCCTATTCGATTGAGGGTTACGAACAGCCTTAGAGGGTAGAGTTCGTGTTCCGCGTACCCCCAAATCTCCCGCTGCACCTTGACAAGGGCGGCAAGTTCTTCCAGCTTTTGGCAAGGCCGAATCGTATACTTCAACGGGCTTCTTTTGACTTCAACTCGTTCCAAAGCGATTCCATTTCCTCTAGAGAACACTCCCCCAGATTTCTTCCACGCCTCGCGACTTCCTTTTCAAGTGCCTGAAACCTGCGCTTGAATTTCTGATTAGCTCTCCGCAGGCAAGTCTCCGGGTCGGAGCGGAGGAATCGCGCCAGGTTCGCGGCGGCAAATAGCAGGTCGCCAACCTCTTCCTCAAGCCGGGATGCTATGTTGCCTGCGTCTCGATTCAGTTCGCGGCGCAATTCCCCAATCTCCTCTTCGACCTTTTCCAGCAGGTCCTCGACTTTTTTCCAATCGAAACCGACTTCGGAGGCCCGCAATCCCAGTTCATAGGCTTCGAGGGTCGCCGGCAGGGCTGGAGCAATCCCATCCAAAAGTGATTTTCTATCGTCCTTGCCATGAGCCGCCGACCCTCGTTCCTGCTCTTTTACTTGCAGCCAACTCTTGAGGGCTTCGTCCGCATTACTGGCGTGGACCTCGCCGAAAACGTGAGGATGCCGCCGAATGAGTTTTGCGTGCACGCGCTCGATCACGTTGTCGATGTCGAAGCGTCCTTCCTCTTCCGCCAAACGGGAATAGAACACTACCTGGAAGAGCAGGTCGCCTAACTCATCTTCCAGTCCATTGAAATCGCGCGCGCTAATCGCGTCAATGACTTCATAGGCCTCTTCGAGCAGCAACCCCTTGAGCGTATCGTAGTCCTGCGCGCGGTCCCAAGGGCAGCCCTCGGGGCCTCGGAGATGCGCCATCAGATCAACAAGCTTAGGGAGTTTTTCGCCGGCCAGAGTCACTCCTATCTCAGGCAGCCGGCGACCCGCACCGCCTGCCATCGCTGAATCCTGCTAATCTATCAAGGCGGCAGGACAAACTGCAACATAAGTTCTGCAACCAGGGTCGGGTCAAAGTCGCGGAAAAAGCGGCTCTGCTGCCTGCTGTGCGGAAAGCCTCTGGCTTTCCGGCGCAGACAGCCTCCCCTCTCCCCCTCGGGTCGGCTGGAAGGCTCAGCCTTCCAGCCGACCCGAGGGGGTTAGTCAGGGCGGAAGCCCTCGGAAAGGCGAAGCCTTTCCGCACAGCAGGCGGCAGAGTCGCTTTGAGACGTTACCTTTCGGGGATTTTGACGCGACCCTGGTTCTGCAACGACCTCGCCTTGTCGGTTCATGGAATTGTTGGTAAACTTAAGATTCGGCAGCCAGATGGAAGAATCGGCCAAGGTTTTTGGGCCGCGAAGCTGACAGGGGGAGGCGTTCAATGGCCGGGGAGGAGAGCAGTTCATCTGGATTCAAGGTGGTTGACCGCCGGCCATTTGCCGCCGACGGCTCACGAAAAGAAGATATCCCTGCTGAGGAAAAAGAGGTGGAGGCTGCGCCTGAGGGCGATCGCAGCACGTCACGCGAGCCGCAAAGCGAGCCCCGCGGCCAATACGAGGATGAATCTCCTGGGTTTGAAACGCTGGTTTCTTATTTGAGCACCACGGCAATGTTCCAGCTTGGATTAATCCCCGGGCCGTCAGGAGAGCACATCCCTGCGGACATGCCCAACGCCAAGCGCACTGTCGACCTGCTGGAAGTCCTGCAGGAAAAGACGAAAGGCAATCTCAGCGCCAGCGAATCCCGATTGCTTCAAGATGTCCTCTACGAACTTCGGATGAGCTTCGTCGAGATGCAGAAGCGCCAGGCCCGCAAGAGCAAATGAGACTGACTTTTTTGGGTACGGGGACTTCCACGGGGGTTCCCACCCTCGCCTGCCATTGCAGGGTTTGCACCTCTCCTGACCCGCGCGATAAGCGTACGCGGCCTTCGATCTTGGTCCGGTTTGACGGGCGGGCGGTGGTGATTGATACTACGCCGGATTTCCGGGCGCAAGCTCTGCGTGAGGGCTTGGACCGGCTGGACGCCGTGCTGTTTACGCACGCCCACGCCGACCACATCCTGGGGCTTGATGACGTGCGTGTCTATTACTTCCGGCAGCAGAAGCCCATTCCGATTTACGCTAACGCTCAGTGCATGCAAGATATCAAGCGGATTTTTAAGTACATCTTTGACGGCGACTATCCCTACGGTGGGATTGCCCGGCTCGACCCGCGCCTCATTGACGGGCCTTTCGAGGTGGAAGGACTAAAGGTGATTCCCGTCCCATTGATGCATGGCAATCTGCCCATCTTGGGATTCCGTATGAACGATGTGGCCTACCTCACCGACGTGAGCGAGATTCCCGAAACGAGTTATCCTTTGCTGCAAGGTCTGGATGTGTTAGTCCTTGATGCCTTACGACCCCATCCCCACCCCACCCACCTGACCGTGGAACAATCGCTCAACCTGATGGAGCGGTTAAGGGTTCGAAGAGGCTACTGCACGCACATCGCTCACGATTTGGGACACGAGGAAACCAACGCCAAGCTTCCGCCGCACGTGCGACTGGCTTACGACGGGCTGCAGCTGGAGTTTTAGAGAAGTCGAGGAGTCGAGGAGTCGAGAGTCGAAGAGTCCCTAACTTCGCGACCTTCGACTCTCGAGCAATATGTCATTCTGAGCGAAGCGAAGAATCTCTGCAGTTCCTTCGTTCTGGTACTGTGGAGATTTTTTGCTTCGCTCAGAATGACAGCGCCCACTTGAAGTTCTTAACTCCTCGACCTTCGACTCTCGACTTTTCGACTGACTATGCGTGTCATTCACAATCTTCACGAATTGCGTCCACCGCCCTCCGGCTGCGTGCTAACCATCGGCAACTTCGATGGGGTCCATCTGGCGCACCGAAAGCTGCTTGAAAGGGTTGTGGAAGTTGCCCGTCCCATGGGGGCGGTAGCTACCGCCATCACCTTCGAGCCTCATCCCATCAAGTTTCTTTCCCCTGCCCACGCTCCAAAACTCCTTACACCCTTTTCCAGGAAAGCCAGGCTCATCGCCACCAGCGGCATCGACCTGCTGGTCGTTCTTCCCTTCACCCGCGAACTAGCTCACCTTTCTCCCCTGGAGTTCGTGCGGAACATTCTGGTCCGGCCCTTGCATACGGTGGCCGTGCAGGTGGGACCAAACTTTCGCTTTGGATATCGGCAAGCGGGCGACGTGGAAATACTCGAAGAGCTCGGTCGGCAAGAGGGCTTCGAGGTGGAAGTGGTGCCGCTGCTCGAAGTGCGCGGCCAGACGGTTTCCAGCACGCGCATCCGAGAATTGCTGGTGGAAGGCCGCGTCCATGTTGCCAATCGCCTGCTCGGAAGGCCCTTCTCCGTTTATGGGCCGATTGTCGCAGGCCTGGGGGTGGGACGCAAACACACCGTCCCCACGCTCAATCTCGCTCCCGTCGAGGAACAACTGCCCAAGACCGGTGTGTACGTCACTCGCACCAAAGTCGGTGAGAAGCTCTACGACTCCGTTAGCAACGTCGGCCATAAACCCACCTTTGGTGATCATCAGAAACTGGCCGTCGAGACCTTTCTCCTCAACTTTCGGGGCAGTGAAATTCAGCAGCCGGATATGGAAATCGAGTTCTTATACAGGCTACGGGACGAAATCAAGTTCCAGAACCCCGCCATCCTCAAGGTGCAGATTCAGGAAGATGCCCGCCGCTCCTTGAAGTTTTTCCGGCTCTTCAGGGCCTTTGCACAATCGCAAATCGGCAAGGCCACCCCTGAACGCTTAACCGCTGAGGAAGCGCAGACCTGTACGCCAGGTCTGCGGCTTTTGCTTTCCAGGAACAACCGCAGACCCAATTAGGGAGGAAACGCGGGCTGGCGCAGAGCGCAGCTCTGCGCTTTAGCGTGCTATATTAGCGCCGGTAATGCCCACCCACAAACGGCATTTTGCGCGCGGACGCTCCAACCCCTGATCAGCAGCGCCTATCGCCGCGCCAAGTTTTTTGAGAGTGATCAGCTCGCCTGATATCAGTCTTGTTTGTGGGTCGCGGAGCTTCGCTCTGCGCCAGCCTGCGAAACAGACTCAAGGTCGCGTCAAAGTCGGGGAAAAAGCGGGTCTGCCGCCTGCTGTACGGAAAGCCTCTTAGGGTGTGAAGAAATTGCAAGCCGCTGATTGACGCGGATAAACGCTGATGAAAGCAGGTTTCTAATCTGTGTTGATCTGCGTTCATCTGCGGCTGAAGTTGATTATTTCACAGCTTCGGGGACTTTGACGCGACCCTGGAAACAGACTCCATCTCTCTTGACAAGCGGAAAAAGATAGGCTAGAATACTACGTTGAAGCTGCGCAGGAGGCCACGGCCTCCTGGGAACACTATGCTGCCATGCTACCGCCCGCCCCAACCCGCTCCCGAGAATGTGCCAGGCGGGACGAAAAGCCCCCAAATTGGCCCGCCGTGCGACGGACGCAAAGTCTGCCATCTGACCGGAAGCAAGAAAGAATTCTTCAAAAATGAACGACCGAAGCGGGAATCTCTATGAAAACAAAGGACCGCTGTGGAAAACTCAGAGGCGAAGCTGGAATGTTATAGAAAACAAAGGTGCTTGCGGGTTTAATCCGGGTATGTTATAGAAAACACATTGGTTATACCATTCAGGATAAGCAGGCTGTTACTTCAGGATCGGAAAGGACGAAACTGTGGTGAGAGCAGGCTGAGTGGCGATGTGCTTGGGTGTCGTATCAATCCCAGCGGTTTTGTCCGCCACAAATCGTTCAATCTCTTCCAGCAATGCAGGAACGATCTCCTCTTCGCTAACCCGCCGAATAGCCTTCCCTTCTCGGTAGATCATGCCGTTGCCGCGTCCGGCGGCCACGCCCAGGTCCGCTTCACGCGCTTCGCCCGGACCGTTCACGGCACAGCCCATGACGGCCAGGCTTAAGGGCATTTTGATGTGAGCGGTCGCCTTCTCAATTTCGGCCGCGATCTTGAACAGGTCCACTTCCAGGCGCCCGCAAGTGGGACAGGCAATCACCACCGGCCCGCGGCTCCGCAACTCCAGTGCCTTGAGCATCTCGTAGGCCACGCGAACTTCCTCGACGGGATCGGTAGCCAGGGAGACGCGGATGGTGTCGCCTATACCTTCCGCAAGCAGCATTCCCATGCCCACACACGACTTGACGGTCCCCGTGAATTGGGTGCCGGCCTCTGTAATGCCGAGGTGGAAGGGATAATCAACCTGCTTGGCGAGCAAGCGATAGGCTGAAACACAGAGCTTCACATTGGAAGCTTTCAAGGAAACGACGGTGTCCGTGAATCCTAGTTCTTCGAGAATCCGGAGGTGATAGAGGGCGCTCTCCACCATGGCCTCGGGCGTCGGATAACCATACTTCTCCAGCAGCCGGCGCTCCAGGGACCCCGCATTCACCCCGATGCGGATGGGAACTTTCTGCTCCTGCGCGCGGCGCACCACCATGCGAACTTTCTCAGCATCGCCGATATTTCCGGGATTGATGCGGAGCTTGTCCATCCCGGCATCAAGCGCCATTAAGGCAAACTTGTATTGAAAGTGAATATCCGAGACGAGGATCGAATCGGGGCAGCGCTTACGAATCTCGGCCAGCGCCTTTGCAGCTTCAATGTCAGGGACAGCCAGGCGCGCCATCTCGCAGCCCGCTGCCTCCATCTGCTGGATTTGCTCGACCGTCTTCCCAACCTCGCGCGTGTCCGTCTTGGTCATCGACTGCACAACAATGGCGGCATTGCCACCCATCGTGAGCCGGCCGACCTGGACGGCGCGCGTCTTGCGGCGCGGAGGAAAATACTCGGTATCGCTGAAATTCACGAATGGTCCTTAGGATTGGTCCGTTGTCCCGCCGCGGCGGGTCCGTGGTCCGTTGCTAGCCTTCAGCCGTCAGCTTTCAGCTTCCAGCCTTCAATAAACAGGGCTGGGGGCTAGGGGTTGGGCCAATTTCGAAATTCTCAATCTTGTGTTGGTTATTACCCTCTCGCCTCATCTTGCTGACGACTGCCTTCTGTCTGCCGATTTCCGCTTGTCACTCGTCACTTGTCACTCGTCACTGTCTTCCCAGCCCCCTAGTCCCTCAGTACGGTCTTAGCGTCTTCACGATGTCGTTACACATAAGGAACACCACAAGCAACAACAAGAAGAGGAAACCGACCTGCACAAACCTCTCTTTCACCTGCACACTCAGGTCGTGGCGAATCAGACCCTCGATGAGCAGCAGCAGGATCACTCCGCCGTCCAAAACCGGAATGGGCAACAGGTTGAAGAGGCCCAAATTGAGACTGATGAAACAGACCAGCATAATGAGCTCAGACAGTCCCGCCCGGTACGCTTCACCTGAAAGTTGCGCGATCCCGATAGGCCCGGCAAGAGAGCGCGTGGAGAGGCGGCGGGTCAAAATCTTCCCCATCACGTCAAACCACGCAAGGCAGTTCCGCAAGTTATCCTGGAGCGAAGCCGAAATTGCCGCGCCCCAGGGCAACTGCCTTACGACCATGTCGTTGTGAAAACTGACTCCGATCCGCCAGCGTTTTTCGCCCATCACGTCCGTAAGAACCGGCGTCAATGTGGCTTGGAATTCCCGCCCGTCACGAAGAATTGAAAGTTCAACCGGTTTCCCCTTGCCGGATTGCAGCAGATAGAAGACCCGGGGCCAATAGAGAATCTTACGCCCATCAATGCCGACAATCTGGTCACCGGCTATGAGTCCGGCATGACTCGCAGGAAGTCCCGGCTCAACCTTGTCGACGACTCCGGGCGCATAGGGGTACAAGCCGGCATACCCGACCCGACTCGGCCCTTCCGCGCGGGGCGTGAGGGTCATGTTTAGAGTCTTGCCGTCACGTCCGACCTCCAACGGCATAGCCTCGCCCACCGTGGTCAGGATTTTGATCTCGACGTCCTCCCACTTGGGATTTTGAAGGCCGTCAAGGCGGACCATAAGATCGCCAGGCGTCAACCCGATCTGGCTGGCCGGTGAGTCTGCTTCCACATCGCCCACCCGGGCTGGCTGTTCCTCGTAGGAGGGCTTCTGGAAATGAAACTTGTAAAGACACGTGAGGAGAAGCAGGGCCAGCAAAATGTTCATGATCGGTCCCATCACCACCACCACGAACCGCTGCCAACGAGGCTTTGCCAGAAACTCGCCGGGATCGCCCTGGCGATCCGCGGAGGGGTCGTCCCCTGCCATCTTCACATACCCACCAAAAGGAAGGGCGCTGATCCGGTAATCGGTATCCCCCCGGGTCAAATGCAGCAGTCGTTTGCCGAAGCCCAATGAGAAAACTAACACTCGGACCCCAAAGAACTTGGCCGCCAGGAAGTGGCCAAGTTCATGGACAAAGATCATGAGTCCCAGGACGAGGACTACCACCACCGCATCCGTAATGAAGCCTCCGACCATAAAGCCGCTGATTCTCCCTATCGTGCAGGCGTTGTCACAAGCTCCAGGGCACGACGTCGGGCTTCGTGGTCACATTCAAGAACGTCGTCCAGGGAGCTGCATGATTGTGCGCGGGTCGTTTGTTCCAAAACTCTCTCGATCACTCGAGGAATATCCGAAAAGCGTAGCCGATGGGCTAGAAAGGCTTCGACGGCTACCTCGTCGGCAGCATTCAAGGCGCAGGGCAAGGAGCCCCCCTTGCGCAAAGCCTCCCGAGCCAAACCCAGACACGGGAAACGCCGCGTGTCAGGCGCCGCAAAACGCAATTTGCCTAGTGCAATCAGATCCAAGCCCTGTGAATCACCGTTCATGGCCAGCCGGTCCGGATAATTCAGCGCGTACTGGATCGGCAGACGCATATCAGGGACCGACATCTGGGCCATCACAGATCCATCTCTAAATTCTATCATGGAATGAACAACTGATTCGGGATGAATAAGGACGTCGATCTTCTCCGAGGGGAAACCAAACAGCCAGTGGGCCTCGATGATTTCCAAGCCCTTATTCATCAAGGTGGCAGAGTCGATAGTGATGCGCCCACCCATCTTCCAGGTGGGATGCTGCAAGGCCTCTTCGGGGGTTATGCGATCGAGATGCTTCCGAGGGGTTTTCAGAAAAGGGCCACCGGAAGCGGTCAATATGAGACGGCGGACTTCCGCATGGCTTCCCGACCGAAGACATTGATGGATGGCGCAATGTTCGCTGTCCACAGGCAGGATTTCGGCTCCCCGCTCCCTCACTGCTCGTGTGACCAACTCACCCGCCGCGACAAGAACCTCCTTGTTCGCCAGCCCGATTCGTTTTCCAGCCTGGATCGCCTTATAGGTCGCAACCAGCCCCGTCGTCCCATGGGAAGCAGACACGACAGTATCAACCTCAGAATGCGTCGCGGCCTCGATTTGCCCGCTCACCCCACAGGCGACTTGGACGGTTGGGGAAACTCCGAGATTTCGAAGTCGCTCGCGCAGGGGCTCAATACACTCCGAATTTCCGACCACCACCAGCTTTGGAGCGAAATCACGGACTTGCTGGGCGAGCAACTCCAGGTTCTTTCCGGCGCAGAGGGCGACCACATGAAATCGGTCCGACGCATTCTTGACGACACAGAGACATTGCCGCCCAATCGAACCCGTGGAGCCCAAAATACATAAACCCTTGCTCATCGCCAAGCGTCCATAATCGCTAGAGTGAGCCACAGAACTGGTGCGCCAAACAACAGGCTATCCACCCTGTCGAGCAAACCACCATGGCCCGGCAACGCGGACCCCGAGTCCTTCAAGTTGGCGCCGCGCTTCATTGCGGATTCCGCCAGATCCCCGATCTGCCCAGACAGTGCTACCAAGCCTGCTAACAGGATAACTGTTTTCAAGCTGGCTGTCTGCCAGAACAAGCGGGCAAATCCCCAAGCGACCAGAAGGCTCCCCACAAATCCTGCCAGCGATCCCTCCAGGGTCTTTTTGGGAGAGATTGAGGGAAAAAGCATTTTCCGTCCGATCGTGCGACCTACCAGATATGCAAAAGTATCATCGGCCCAAATCACCAGAAACAATAGGAGCATCAGCTTCCGCCCTCCTGGGTTACCTGCCGTGCCGGCGAGGCCAAGGCTACCAGCACCCAGCCGCGAAAACCTCAGCGGAAGCAAGCAGGAGAGTGTCAAGCCAATATAAGCCACACCGAAAATGGTTGTGGCTGTAGCGCCCAAGTAGGTTTTCAGGTCGCGGGTTATCGCCAGCGCGATGGTGAGTGTCAAAAGGACGAAAGTAACAAGCAGGACGATCGAATACATTTCTGGTTTGCTGGCATCTACAGCTCGCACCGCGCAAAGCGCCGCACTGGCCAGATACGCCAGCACCGACAAGGGTTTGAAACCCGCATGCTGGCAAATCTTAAAGAACTCGTAGAGGCACAACTCCACACTCACAATCACGGCCGCAAGGAAGAGCCATTTCGGCGACCAGCCGATTAGATAAATTACCGGGGGAATCAACAAAAGCGCGGTGAGAATTCGGAGTCTCATTAAGACAAGCACATACCGCCGATCTGTTCAGTAGGTCTGCGGCTTTCACTGCACAGCAGTCCGCCTACTTCCAACTCCCGGGGGTTCTACCCCAGACCTATGCCTCCGTATCGGCGTTCTCTCTTCTGATAATCGATGATGGCCTGGAACAAGTCCGCCTGGGTAAAGTCCGGCCAAAGGGTTTCCGTCACCCAAAACTCCGAGTAGGCGGCCTGCCAGAGGAGGAAATTGCTCAAGCGCAATTCGCCACTGGTCCGAATGAGCAAGTCCGGATCAGGTAAATCACGGGTGTAAAGATGGCTGCTCAGAGTGGCTTCGTCAATGGTTACGTCCCCATTCTGTTTTACCTTGGACAAGAGCTCGCGCACCGCATCCACCAATTCAGCGCGTGCGCCATAGTTGAGCGCCAGGGTCAAGCACAGCCCGGTATTCTGCCTTGTGCTTTCGAGCGCACTCTGTAGGTCGCGCTGCACGGGTTTCGGCAGTTCGTGAATTCTGCCGATGACCGAAAGACGAATATTCTGCCGGTTGAGTTCCGAAATCTCTTTCTTCAGATACTCGCGCAGCAAGCTCATGAGAAGCGTGATCTCGGTATGAGGACGTTTCCAGTTCTCAACTGAAAAGGCGTACAAGGTTAGGTAGGGCACGCCCAGTCGCGCGCACGCCTCGACCGACTGCCGGACGGCCCGGATCCCCGCTCGGTGCCCCGCAATCCGCGGCAGGCGACGCTTCTTCGCCCACCGCCCGTTCCCATCCATGATGATGGCAATGTGGCTGGGCAGCCGGTCGAGATCGATTTGGGCCAGAAGACGGGATTCAGGAGCTTCTGTCTTCACAGGGGCCTGCATGCGTGAGTCCACGCTGGAAACTCAGAAAACGTAGCACAGCAAAGGGATAACTGCAAGGAATCAATGACCCGCTGAATCAATGGTTCAATTCCCCGTGCTTCAGCATGGCGCTGGCGTGTTTCAGCACGGCATCGGTGATCTGGCTGCCGGAGAGCATGCGCGCCAATTCCCGCACTCGTTCTTTTTCGGTGGCAAGGTGTGTCACGGCGGTCAGGGTGCGGCCGGCGCGCTCGAACTTCTCCACGTAGTAGTGCTGATCGGCAAAGCAGGCGATTTGCGCCAGGTGCGTGACGCACAGCACCTGGCCATCGCGGGCCAAGCGCTTCAGGCGCTGCCCCACGGATTCCGCCACCCGCCCGCCGATCCCGGAATCAACTTCGTCAAAGATGAAGGTGCGGGCGACCCGCCGTGCAGTTCCTGCTCCGGGCCGATTCATCCCCACCACGGTCTTGAGCGCCAGCATGAGGCGCGAGATTTCCCCGCCCGAGGCAATCTTCTCCAGGGGGCGCAATTCCTCCCCCGGGTTGGGAGAAATTCGGAACTCCACCTCGTCAATGCCACGCGGCCCGCCGTGCCCTTCCAGCAAGCTCTCGAAGTGGACTTCGAGGCGGGTTTTTTCCATGCCCAGTTGCGCCAATTCATCGCGCACCAGCCGGGCAAGTTTGCGCGCCGCCTCTCGCCGCTTGGCGGAGAGCGCCTCAGCAGCTTTGCGGAAATCCCCCGCCACCTTCTCGAGCTGCCGCTGGAGCACTTCGCGGCGCTCGTCGGCATGTTCCATCTTCGCCAACTCTTGCCGCGTTTTCTCACCGTAGGCGAGAATTTCTTCCAGCGTCTGCCCGTACTTTCGTTTCAGCCGGTCAAGCAAGGCCAGCCGGTCCTCGATTTCCTCCAGGCGCTGCGGGTTGGCTTCCAGCTTTCCCAAGTAATGGCTCAGGAAATTGGCTGCATCCTCAAGCGTGGCCCGCGCGCCCGCCAGCGGTTCGAGGTAAGGTTCGACGGCCGCGTCGTAGCGCCGGAGGTCCTCGAGTTGCCGCATGGCCGCCGCCAGGCGCGAGCACGCGGCGCCCTCTTCTTCGTAGAGTTCGGAATAGGCCCCCGCCGCGGCGGTGCGGATTCGCTCCAGGTTCGACAGGATGCGCTTCTCTTCTTCCAGGTGCGCGTCCTCGCCGGGCTGAACCCTGGCGCGCTCCAGTTCCTGCAACTGAAAGCTCAGCAGGTCAATCGTGCGCAGCCGCTCCTGCTCGTTTTGGCTCAGGCTTTCGAACTCTGACTCCAGTTCCCGGCGCTGGGCGTGTAGCTCCCGCACTCGTTCAAGCTCGTCTTCGACGCCTGCGAACTGGTCCAGCAGGTCGAGTTGGGCCTCGCGCGCAAACAGTGCCACGTGTTCGTTCTGGCCATGCATCTCCACCAGCAACCTGGCCAATGACTTCACCGCCGCCAAGGTAACGGGCTGATCATTCACCAGCATGCGGCTCTTTCCACCCGCCTGGATTTCCCGCCGCAGAATGACTTCGGGTTCGTCACCTCCAGCCAAGCCGTATTCTTCCAACCAGTCTGACCAGGGCGGCCGTCCCTCCGTGCGGAACACTGCGGTGACCAGCGCGCGTTCCTGGCCGGTCCGGATCACCTCCGGCGAAGCTCTTCCCCCCAGCGCCAAGCCCAGAGCATCCACCAGGATAGATTTCCCGGATCCCGTTTCACCCGAGAGCAAGTTCAGTCCCGGGGAGAATTCGACCTTGAGAGTGTCAATCACCGCATAATTCTGAATATGTATTTCGTGGAGCATAGTCGGTAGTCCGTTCTCAGTGGTCAGCAGTCCGTTGTCCGTTGCGCTTGCTTCGCACTCCCGCGATTATACGCCACGTTATGTGGCCTCCGGAGAGACGTGTGGAGCAACTGTGATTTCTGACTTCCGGGCTCTGACTTCAAACTGCTAGTGTCCTGAGTCAGAAGTTCGTTGAATAATTCAGCCCCGACTTGTCGGGGCGAAAGAATGTAGCCCACGGTCCCGCAGGGCGGGATGGGTCAGCGAGCCCTCCCTCACCCCCGTCCCCTCTCCCGCTCGGGCGGGAGAGGGGTGTCCCGCTCTGCGGGACGGGGAGAGGGCTCTCCCCCAGGGCTTGCGCCCTGGGCTATCCCGCCTTGCGGGACCCCCGACGGGGCTGCGAAAAAACCGCTCGCATGCGGAAGACTTTGTAAGCAAACTTCTGACTCCGGACACTAGCAACGGACCACGGAGGACTGAGCATGGACAACGGTAGTGTCCCAATTAGAATGTAGGGCCGCCTCTCTCCCGCCATGGCGGGACGGCCAGGCCGGTCCCGCCTCGGCGGGACCGGCCCTACGTCGCATATCAGCACACTACCTCGACAACCCATTCATTTCTAATTGAGCTTGACAGACATTTCTAATTCGGCTTGACTTAAAAGTTACGCTACACCAGTACCCGATACCGGAGCGGGGCACAGCTATGAATGCGGCGGCACGCACTGCCTATTCGACTTCCGAAACGCTCCTGAACCTCTTTCAGAGTCATCGCAAGCGCCGTCGGACCTGGGAATTGGTCTGCGTTCTTGCCGCTTACTTACTGGCTGGCGAAATCGGGCTGGCTGTTCCTTTTACAAGCGGAAACGTTTCCCCCCTGTGGCCGCCAGCAGGAGTAGCGTTGGCCGCCATGCTGATCTTTGGCTATCGCATCTGGCCGGCAGTCGCCTTGGGCGCATTCATCGTAAATTTCTTTACCGCGATCCCGCATGTCGCCGCGGCCGGAATCGCTTTGGGTAACACCGTTGGGCCGCTGTGCGGCGCTTGGTTCCTGCGGCAGCTCCCGAGATTTCAGCCTTCCCTCACTCGGCTTCGAGATGTACTCGGAATGAGCATTCTTGGCGCCCTCTGCGGCACTGCGGTAAGTGCGACCGTCGGCGCTGGCGTTTTGTTCCTCACCGGCGTAAATGCCTGGTCTGGCTTCGCGTCTGCGTGGCTGATGTGGTGGTTGGGTGACGCCATGGGTGTGTTGATCGTTACCCCGCTCGTGCTGACCTTCACCAGGCTGATGTCAATCCGGGAAGACCGCCGAGGGTTCGAATTCGCGTGCCTGTTACTCGGAGCTGCCGGCAGCGCGTTGGTGATCTTTGATCCGCGGCTTGGATTAATGCGTGCCGGCATGTTCGCGTTCGGCGTTTTTCCTTTCGTGCTCTGGGGGGCTATGCGGTTCGAAACGGCGGGGGCAGCAGTCGTGAGCTTCTTGATTTCTGCCATCGCCGTGTGGGGAACAGCACGTGGCTTCGGTCCGTTCATAAAAGGCAACGCCCTACAGAACGCAACACTTCTCCAGTCATTTCTTGGCGTCACTTCGGTCTCGGGCATGATTTTGGCGGCCGTGATCGCGGAGAGAGCGCAACTAATACGTGAGCAGAGTGCACACGAAGCACTCGAGCGAAGCGAGAAGAGTTATCGCGGCATCGTGGAGACCGCTTACGAGGGCATCTGGAAAGTGGATACCAACTTCATCACCTCCTTCGTCAACGGCCGCATGGCTGAACTGCTCGGGCATACCGCCGAGGAAATGCTGGGCAGGCCGCTCTTTGATTTCTTGTTCGAGAGTGACATCGAGCAGAAACGGTCCGAGCTGCAGCGCCGCCAGTGGGGTGTCAGTGAACAGCTAGAAACCCGATATCGCAAGAAGGACGGGTCAGTGTTATGGGCGCGGGTCGCGACATCGCCGATTATCGGTGAGGATGGGCGCTTCGAAGGGGCGCTTGCAATGATCAGCGATATCACAGAGCAGAAGCGCACTGAAGCGGAAGGTCGCCGCTCGCGGGAAACGATTAGCTTGCTTTCCAGGGCAGTGGAACAGACGGCCGATAGTGTCGTGATCACCGACCCCCGGGGCACCATTGAGTATGTGAACCCAGCGTTTGAGGCCACTACGGGTTACGGTCGTGCGGAAGCCCTTGGTAAGACGCCCGGGATCTTAAAGTCCGGTCTGCATGACAAGGAGTTCTACGGGCGCCTGTGGGACCAGATTCTGCGAGGCGAGGCCTTCCGCGGAACGCTTGTGAACCGCAAGAAGTCGGGCGAACTGTACTGGACGGAGCAGACCATCACCCCGATTAAGGACAGCGCAGGCGTCATCACCCATTTTGTTTCCGTGCTGAAGGACATCACCGCGCTCAGGAACATACAAGAACAGGAGTTTCATATGGCATTGGCGCAGGAACTCCAACAGCGGTACTACAACACGACGGCTTCGCTGCCAGGCTTCGATATTGCTGCCGCGGCCTATCCTGCAGATAAGACGGGGGGTGACTATTTCGATTTCATTCCACAACTCGACGGCTCGCTCTACATCGTCGTCGCTGATATCGCGGGTCACGGATTCGGATCCGCTCTTATGATGGCGCAAGTGCGCGCATCTCTGCGGGCCTATGCGACAATGGTGCCAGACATTTCTTCTGTCCTCAACTGCGTCAATCGCTCCCTCACCGGCACCCTCGGTGGAAATCGATTCGTCACGATGTTCCTCGGCCGCATCGACCCACAGAAACGGTCACTGGAATATGCCAGTGCGGGACATGAGTCGGGTTATCTGCTGCGCTCTTCCGGTGATATCGGAGCCGTGCTAGCCAGCACCGCGATACCTCTGGGAATTTTTCCTGATCAGCAGTTCTATTCGGGTCCCGTCGTTCCGCTAGAGCACGGAGACACAATCCTGCTGTTGACGGACGGGATCACGGAGTCGACGGACGTTGATGGCGCCGTGTTTGGCACCGAGGGCGCGCTGGACTTCATCAAATGCCAGCAGCAGAGCACCGCGGGCGAGCTTGTACAGGGGCTCTACCGGGCTGCCCGCACCTTCGCCGGTGGTGCGCCCCAGATGGACGACATCATGTCGGTCATCTGTAAGGTCGAGTAGTCCAGCCTGATCCACCTGGACAACCCATTCATTGACTGACCCTGGGGGCTGTGTTAGCTTGAAAACATAGGGAGTTCATGGTTTGTAAAGGAGGCTAATTGCTCCCCGCACTGCTGGCGCTTTTTCAGAACTTTTACCAAGGCGAAGTCTGGCAACTATTAGCGAACACTGGGCTGGTAGCCAGGATTGTTTTGTTGTTGCTGGCGGGCTTTTCAGTCTTATCCTGGGCAATTATTATTCACAAATTTAGGAACTTCAAGGCGGCCCGCCGGGAGTCCCAGGAGTTTTTGAAAGTGTTCCGGCAAAGCAAGCGACTCTCCGAAATCCGCACGTTCAGCCGCAGCCTGAAGTTCAGCCCGCTGTCGGAGGTTTTCCAGGCCGGATATCGTGAAATCGAAAGCCAGGCAGTAGTCAACGAGAACCCTGGCAAACCCCACATCCGGAGTCTGGAGGCGGTGCAAAGGGCCTTGCAGATGACCTCGTCCACCGAGCTCATGCGGATGGAGCAGTGGCTCACTTGGCTCGCCACGACGGGGGCCGTCACGCCTTTCGTGGGACTTTTCGGAACGGTCTGGGGAATCATCGACGCGTTTCACGGAATGGGCACGGCGGGCACAGCTTCTCTCCGTAGCGTCGCACCCGGAATTTCAGAAGCTCTGATCACCACTGCTGCCGGCCTCTTTGCCGCCATCCCGGCCGTCATCGCGTACAACCAGTACGTTCAGCGCATCAAAGAATTTGGCTCCATGATGGACGATTTCGCGCTTGAATTCCTCAATCTGACGGAGCGCTATTTTAAGTAGCAATAGCATCTCTCTGGCTGCGGCGTGGAAGAGCTGTCACGTGTCCATAGTCCATGGTCTGTTGCCACTGGCGACGGACCCGCCGTGGGGAGACCAGGGACAATCTGAGGTAATCCATGGCATTTACTACACTCAAAGGTCGGACGCATACTTCGCTGGCCGAGATCAATATCACGCCTTTCGTGGACGTGGTCCTGGTGCTCCTCATTATCTTCATGCTGACGGCGCCTATTCTCGAGTCAGGGATTGAAGTGGATCTGCCCAAGACCCACACGGTCAAGGCTATTTCGGATGAAAAAGTGGTGGTGACCATCGACAAACGTCAGACTATTTATGTGGGCAACGATCCGGTGAATATTCACAGGCTCGGCTCCTATGTTCTTGACCATTTGAAAGGCGCGGGTGAGACACCGGTATTCATCCGCTGCGACCAGAAGGTGCCCTTCGGTGCTTTTGCGACCGTTGTGGACGCATTGAAGCAGGCCAACCTGACCAACCTTAACGTGGTGACGGAGCCGCTGGAGACGCAAGCTAAGCAGTAGGCAGAAGAGCAGGTGTCAGGTGCCAGGTGTCAGGTGTCAAAGGAAGAGAGCAATTCAGAATTCAAGATTTGAGATTCAAGATTGCCCTTCCCCTTTTCTTAACTGACTACCCAAGACTGACTGCCGAACCGCATAAGGGCTGACAATGGCGCAGTGAAAAATGACAAGTGTTGGCTTTCGACTTCCGGATAGTACGCACATTTCACCGTCGCCTGACTTTTGCTGAGAGCTGAAGGCTGATAGCTGACGGCTGTAAATGCATCGAATGGATGTGAGGGATTAGCAGGGTTGGGATGAACGCTCAGGCCATCTCCATTATTGTTAACGCCCGGCGCGAAAGGCTGGGCGGTACGCTAGCCGTCTCCGCCGCGATGCACGTTCTGCTTTTTCTGGTCTTGGTCGGGTACACGACTTTGGCCTCGCCCTTTGGGGGCAGTTGGGGAAAGAACTGGGGAAGTGGCAGGTCCACGCGCATTGGGGCGGTGGCATCCCTCCCTGGCGTGCCGCTGCCCGCCCCCATGCTTACCACGCATAATACCCTGGCCACCGATAACCCCGGACTGCATCAGACGGAACCTCAGCCGAAGGCCGAGCCGGCGCCCAAGGCTGTCGAGATTCCCAAGTTCAAAGAGTCTGTGAAGCCGGAGAAGGCTGAGCGCATCAATACACATATCCAAAAGGAAAAACCAGTCTATGCGGAGAATGCCGTCCCCTATGGCCTGGGGGGCCAACCTTCAATGAGCTACACCCAGATGGCCAGTGGGGCCGGCGAAGGTGGTCTCAGCTTCGGGGAAGGCGGGGATTTTGGCGAACGCTATGGGTGGTACGTCGCTTCCGTCCGGAACCGCATTAGCAGCAATTGGCTGCTCTCGACGATCAGCCCAAGCATCCTGAGGGCGCCCCGCCTCTATATGACTTTTACTATTCTGCGTGACGGCACGATCACCGATGTTGAGATTACGCAACCAAGCGGTTTACCGGAAGTTGACCGCTCTACTCTGCGGGCCGTTCTGGCTTCCAACCCGCTGCCCGCGCTCCCTTCCGACTATCCAGGAAACAGGGTCAAGGTGAATCTCTATTTTGATTTTCGCCGGTAACGGGGGCTGCCTGGCGCGTCGTCGATGGGCGGTGAATACATCACAGAATGATCTCGCCAGGATTGCGAACTGCGACGCGCCTTGATATACGGCGCCGCGTCATGTAGCACGAAATATGTCACACCGCGAGACATCTGTGCGGCAACGGACGCGCATCCAATATTCTATGGAGTTCATGTACCCCATGCACTTCTTCTTCAAGCGAATCCGACTTTGCATTCTACTCTTGGTGACCACGCTTTCGTTGTTTTTGATGGCCTTCCGCACCAGCCAGGGTCAGGACTGGTTCAGCATCGGAATCAACCTCGGCGCGCCCAAAATCAAGATGGCAGTGTCGGACTTTCCTGCCAGTTCAGCGGACCCGAACCTCGTCAACCTCGCCCAGGAGTTTAATCAGACCTTGTGGAACGACCTCGACCAGTCCGGCATCTTCGATCTGGTCAGCAAGAGTTACTACCCTTTGACGCCTCCCCGTGAGCCCCAGGAGGTGGACTTCAAGGCGTGGAGCTCGGCCCCGGTCTCTGCCCAGATGCTTGCTTTCGGGAAGACCGAAATCATCAATTCCAATTTGGTCATTACGGCGCGCTTGTTTGACCTTGGCAATCCTACTAATCCCAGCGTTATTGCCAAGCGCTACGTCGCAACCTTGAACGAGATCTCGACCCGCGAGGCTGCGCACCGGTTTGCCAACGAGATTATTCAGACCCTTGGAGGTGGAGTTCCCGGTATTTATCTCACCAAAATTGCGTTTGTGAGCCGCCGCACCGGGCACGACGAGATCTGGGTAATGGATTACGACGGTTTTAACCAGCACCCCATTACTAGTTACGGCTCCCTTTGTACGACACCGCGCTGGGCCACAGATAATACCAAACTTGCCTTCACGAGCTACGCCTCCGGCAACCCGGAGATTTACATATTCTCACTGGAGACCAACCGCCGCGTTCCCTTCCCCAGTTACAAGGGGTTGAACACCACACCGGCCTGGTCGCCCGACGGAAAAAAGATAGCCTTTTGTTCCAGTATGAGTGGCGACCCGGAGATTTACCTCTCGGACGTCAATGGCTCCAACCTCCAGCGGCTCACATTTTCTCGGGGGGTGGATATTTCTCCGGCGTGGAATCCCAAGACGGGCACTGAAATGGCCTTTGTTTCTGACCGAAGCGGCACGCCCCAGGTTTACACCATGTCGGCGGACGGCACCAACCTGCGACGCGTCACCACCGCGGGAGGGGGCGGCGATGCCAGCGGCCCCTCCTGGTCTCCCAACGGTTTGTTTCTCGCTTTTCATTGGAGGCTCTCTGAAACCGGGACCTACGACATCTACGTTATGGAAATCGCCACGGGTAGAATCATCCAGTTGACTCACGACGCGGGACGCAACGAGCATCCTACCTGGTCGCCCGACGGGCGCCATCTGGCCTTCGAGTCCACCCGCTCCGGCACGCGCCAAGTCTGGACGATGCTCGCCAATGGCAGTAACCCCAAGCCGCTGACCAAGGAAGGGCAGAACTGGAACCCCAACTGGTCGAACTAGTTTTTCGGAGAGTAAGAGAAGGTGTCATTTTCGTGGGGATTATCGCCTCAACTCTTTTGATTCCGGGAAGAGATCGGCAACCAAACAAAATGGTCATGGCACGGCCTTTTTGTAATTAACCGGTTGTGTTTTTTTTTGAGTTGATGTTAGTATCTAAACTCTACAAAATTATTATCCCGCCTGAGGCGGGGCAGGCCGCTTGCGTCAGGCCCGGCCGCCAGAGGGGTAATCCAGGTAGTTCGATTCGTCCACCGGAGCACGAGAATTCTTTTGAGCGACCAAGGAGGATTTAGCATGCAACAGCAGAAACGCAGTCTTGCGCTTCTCGTCGGTTTATTGGGAGTTGTTCTTCTGGCGGGCGCGTGCCACAAGAAGCAGGTGGCCGCACCACCTCCGCCACCACCGCCCCCACCGCCGGCGCCAACCGTTAACCTGACGGCCGAGCCTGGCACGGTTGAAAAAGGCCAGTCCGTCACGCTCAGTTGGACTTCTCAAAACGCCACTGACCTGAACCTCGATCCTGGCGTGGGAAAAGTTCAAGCGCAGGGGTCAACCACAGTTACCCCACAGGACTCCACTACCTACACATTGACAGGCACCGGTCCAGGTGGCACCCAAACCGCAACCGCGAGGGTTACCGTGACGGTTCCACCGCCACCACCACCGCCACCGCCACCACCGGAAGTTAAGGTCAGCGAGGAGGACCTTTTCACACAAAATGTGAAGGATGCCTACTTCGATTACGACAAGTCCGACGTCCGTCCTGACGCGCAGCAGGCCTTGACATCCGATGCTGACTTCTTGAAGCCGCACACGGGTATCAAGTTCACCATCGAAGGACAATGCGACGAACGTGGGAGCGAAGAGTACAACCTCGGTCTGGGTGACCGACGCGCCACCGCCGCCAAGGATTTCCTGGTAAATCTGGGAGTCAGCACCGACCGCATCAACACGATCTCTTACGGTAAGGATCGGCCGGTTTGCACTGACCACGACGAGGATTGCTGGCAGAAGAATCGTCGGGCTCACTTCCACTTCGGTACTGAGACAAAGTAAGACGACCCGGCCGGGAACCCTTGGGACTCCCGGCCTATTTCTCCTCGCACGTTCCCATGTCTCACTGACTCGGGTAGCCGGCGCAGGAAAAGGGGGAACTGTGCCTACATCCACCAGACCCGACACAAGGCATCGCTGGCCTTTTCCGCCTTTGCGCCCATTCCTGCCAGTTGACCCAGACGCCGGCGAGAGAGTACACTGGCGTGAGTTTAATTTAAACAGCGAGGGTGACGCCCTTTGAAAAAGCATGCCCTACTGACTCTGCTCATCATCAGCCTTCTGGTTGCCGGGGTGCGGCCCGGCTATGCCATCAGCAAAGAGATGTACCAGATGATGCAGGAACTGGACGCCCTGCAACAGGCTGTCCAAACCCTGCAAAAGACCCTCGACACCCAGACCGCGGTGTTGAAGACCCTGATCGAACAGGCCAACGACAACGTCAACAAAATGAAGGTCAACATGGACGATCTGCACGACTCCATGCAAAAAAATCTGGCCACTTCCAACGCCCACCTCGATTCCATGACAACTCAAATCCAGGCCCTCAGCGAAAGCCTCGATGAAGCCAAGTCGCGTATCGGCAAGCTCGGCGAGCAATTAACGCAGACTCAGAACATCATCCAGACTTTGAGCGCCCCCAGCCAACCTCAGGGTGTACCGCCAGGCGCTGCTGCTCCCGGGCCAGGCGGGGAATTGAAACCCCAGGCAAATGTTCCCGATCCGGATAGCCTATACAACTCAGGCTTGAGTTTCTACAACGGTGGGCAGTACGACCTCGCTATTCAGGCGTTTCAGGATTATCTCCGCTCCTACGGTGGGACTGACAGGGCTTCGAACGCCCAGTTCTATATCGCAGACAGTTATTACATCCAGAAGAATTACAAGAACGCGATCACGGAATACGACAAGTGCATCGAAAGGTATCCCCAGGGCAACAAAGCCGCGGCAGCACAGCTAAAGAAGGGATTTGCACTGATCGAGCTCGGCGAAAAGACTGCCGGGCTGCGGGAATTGCGTTCCTTGATTGAGCAGTATCCTAACTCCCGCGAGGCCGATTTGGCCCGCCAAAGACTTAAGAAGCTGGGCTATACCGTGGCGCGGCGACGCTCCGACTGACTCCCAGCCTGCGCATTCTCTGTGCTGCCTGGCCAAGACAACCCGTGTGCGTACAGCTTAAACACGGGCCGCTAGAGGGAGGTTCCTATGTCTGGCTCCGTTAATAAAGTGATCCTGATTGGCCGCCTCGGGAAGGACCCGGAAGTAAAATACACACCCAGTGGCGCACCCGTAGCCAAATTCAGTCTGGCCACGGATGAAGTTTTCAAAGACCGTAGCGGCGAGCAGCAGAAGCGCACCGAATGGCACAACATCGTTGCCTGGAACAAGCTAGCCGAGATCTGCGGGGAATACCTTACCAAAGGCAAGCTGGTCTACATCGAGGGGAGCATCCGAAGCCGGCAATGGGAAGACCAGGCGGGAAACAAGCGCACCGCCTATGACATCGTGGCGGGTAGGATGCAGATGTTGGGCTCAAAGGCAGATAGCGATCGTGCCGCGGCAGCCGCAGCAGCGGTGCCATCGGCGGAGCGCGCCCCCGTGGAAAAGCCACCAGCCTCAGAGCCACCCGCCGAACCCGAAATTACGGACGAAGACGTTCCGTTTTGATCAAGAGACGTCCGTTGTCCCGCCACGGCAGGTCCGTGGCCAGTAGCCGGCGTCAGTCAAGATTGGCTGGGAGCAATCAATGAGGGGCGAGCCAACGCCGAGCGGTGACGCATCTTCGCTCAAGATAGGGAGTTCCCTGCGGCTCGATATTATATTCCAAGCGGGTGTCGCTCTTCCTTGCCCTCCCCTGTGATTCCGGTAGCCTAACAATAGCTCTCGCCCTTTCGCAAACGCGACTTCACTTCAGCGCGCGAGCCGCTGTCTCCTCTCATCCCAGCGGCGAACGAGCTCATCGAATTCTTGGGTTTGCTGTGGCGAAAGGATTTGTCGAATTCTGTTGCGCGTCTCCTCCCGGAGCGCATTTGACTGGGAATCCGCTTGTTGTTGGACGGCGCTAAATTTCTTGGTCGAGCCCTCTAAAATCTGATCCAGTTGAAAGACTTGGGTGTCGGAGAGGTTGAGCTGGGCCTTGAGGCGGCTGACAAAACTTTGTCTATTGAAGGGCCGGCGCCAGTGACCCGTGCTCCAGGCATAGTAATAGACGCAGGTCCCGCCCACGACTACACCTAGTAGGAATGTCAACGCGAAATACAGGTAGGCTCTTCGGCTCATTGATCTCCTTAGCCAACTTTAGTCGGGCAGCCTTCCCGGAATCCAATCGTGTGAATCACCGATTTCGCCGCCGATTACGTCGGGCTGAGACGATTGACTATTGCTCTGCAAGCCGAGAAAATCGGCGCCGCCAACTCCCCGGACCGGCCCCGAGGTCGGCAGCACCAAACTAAGAAGCAAGGCCAGAGTCAGGGCAAACGTGGCGTAAACGAACCGCCGGCCTACGGTCTCGAAAAATTCCCGCCGCGCTCCCTTCTCTTCCCATTCTTGCAGTCGCCGAATCAGTCGGGAGGCAAACCCGAAGGAGGCTTCCGGCGCCGCCTCTTCCGCTAAGGCGCAAAAGCCGGCATGCACCAGACGTGCGTCACGCAAAAACCCCACGCAACCCGCGCACTTGCTTAGGTGCTCCCGCGCCTCCGCAGACAACTCGCCGCCCCTCAGGTCACTGACAAGTTCCCGAATCGCTTTGCAATCCATGGCCTATTTTCCCTCCTGCCGCCATCGCTCCAGGTCTTCAAGCATCCTCTTCCTGGCACGGTGGAGGCGCACCTTAACCGTGCTTGACTTCAGATTCAAGAGGTCTGCAATTTCCTCCACGGAGAAGTCCTCCAACTCCTTTAGGGTTAGAATGACGCGGTCATCCGCTGGCGCACGAGCGAGTAGCCTGCCGACGAAATCCCTCAGGGCTACCTTCTCTCCGTGATCTAAACCTTGCGGCTGAGGGCTTTCCACCTTGCGTTCCAGTTCTCGCGCGCTTTCTTCAGTCATATCCGAGTAGTAGCTGATGCGAGAGGCGCGAACCTTGCGCAAATAGTCATAGCAATGGTTCACCGCAATTCGGGACAACCACGTGGCAAAGGAAGACTGAAAGTTATAACTTCGAATGGCGCGAAAAGCCTTGAAAAATATCTCTTGGGCGAGGTCTTCGACTTCGTCACGGCGGCGGACCAGATGAAACACGATTGAAAAGATACGCTGCTGGTGCCTTTCCACGAGGGGACCGAATGCTCCACTTTCCCCTTGTTGAGCACGTCGAATGCACTCGATTTCGTGGGTGGCCTCAGACTCCGAACTTGCCATTCAACTTCCATGTCTGGACCTCCCTCAATAGCAGGGACGAGGGAGGTTGCCAATTGGTTACAGATAGCGGCCCAAGCCAATCTGCACTCTGCCAATATAAACTATTGACGGAGTTAATACTTTATGGAAAAATCAGACGATGGTCATAGGAACACGTCTCAAAAAGTTAAGAGAAGATCGAACACTATCCCAGGGCGACATCGAAAAGCGTACCGGACTCTTGCGTTGCTATATCTCCAGAGTGGAGAACGGCCACACGGTGCCGTCTCTCGAAACCTTGGAGCGGCTTGCGGCAGCACTGGAAATCCCCCTTTATCAGCTCTTCTTCGAAGGGGACGGAGAACCGGTCCTGCCAAACCTGAGCAAGCGGCGAACCACGGAAGAATTGGTTCTCGATGCCGAGCAGGAAAAGGAAGTACGCTTTTTCGAGAAGGTAAAACGGCTTCTCTCGAAAATTGATGAGAAGGACCGGCAACTCCTGCTCTATATGGCTCAGAAACTGGCAAGTCGGTAGCCATCGCCCTTTAGCGTTTAAAGGTATAGTGTCTTTGGCTTCCATTATGGCGGCCAGGGGGTAGTCTATTCCCACTCGATCGTTCCCGGCGGCTTTGAGGTAATGTCGAAGACGACGCGGTTTATTCCCTTCACTTCATTAACAATTCTGGTAGCCATCCTTTGCAGAAGCGCCGGGGGAAGCTTCGCCCAGTCGGCTGTCATCCCGTCTTCTGACTCGACAGCTCGAATGGCGATGGTAGAGGCATAAGTTCGCGCGTCACCCATTACACCGACGCTTGAAACAGGCAGTAGAACAGCGAAAGCCTGCCACAAGCGCGTGGCCAGGCCGGCTGCTTCCACCTCTTCCCTCACAATGGCGTCAGCATTCCGAACCATTTCCAATCGCTCTTCAGTAACCTCACCCACGATCCGCACGGCCAACCCTGGGCCGGGGAATGGCTGCCGGTTCACCAGCCGTTCATCCAAGCCCAATTCCCGGCCCACGACACGGACTTCGTCCTTGAAAAGTCCCCGTAGCGGTTCGATGAGCCGGAACTTCAAGTCCTGAGGCAATCCTCCCACGTTGTGATGGCTTTTGATCGTAGCGGCAGGACCCTTGACCGAAACCGATTCGATCACGTCCGGGTAGAGCGTCCCCTGCACGAGGAACCTTATATCGCCAAGCCGGCGAGCTTCGACTTCAAAGACGCGGATGAATTCCTCCCCGATGATTTTGCGCTTCTGCTCGGGGTCCGTAACCCCCCTGAGCCGGGTCAGGAAGCGGGATGAGGCATCCACCGTGCGGACATTCAAGTGGGCTTGCTCCCGAAGCATTGCCGCCACCTGTCCGAACTCCCCCTTCCGAAGCAGGCCATTGTCGACGAACAAGCAGCTCAGGCGGTCGCCGATGGCCTGTCCCACCAGCGTGGCGGCAACGGCAGAATCCACTCCCCCCGAAAGCGCGCACAGCGCCTGCCCGCCATTTACCTCCCTGCGGACCCGCTCCACGGTCTCCTCGATGAAAGACCTGGGGAACCAGTTGGGCTGAATTCCGGCGACATCCTGTACAAAGCGTTTCAGGATTTCCGCGCCGTGTTCCGTGTGGCGGACTTCCGGATGGAACTCCACCGCGTAAATCCTCGCCGTCGGGTTCTCAATCACCGAAATGGCGTTCTCTGTCCTCCCGGTAATAGAGAACCCGGGCGGAACCTCCGCCACATGGTCGCCGTGGCTGTTCCAAACGCGCAGCGGCGACTCGAGGCCTTTCAGGAGTTTCGTGGATGGGTGAATCTCGAGCTGGGCGAACCCGTATTCCCGGCGCCGGGCGGGTTCCACCCGTCCGCCGAGCTTCTGGGAAATCCACTGCAACCCATAGCAAACACCGAGCACAGGGATGTTCAACCTCAAGACCCGCTCGTCACAGACAGGAGCGGCAGGGTCGTAGACAGACGACGGGCCGCCGGAAAGCACCAAGGCCTGCGGGTTCATCCCGAGCAGCTCATCGAAAGGGATATGGCAGGGGACGATGAGCGCATAGACCTGCATCTCGCGGATGCGGCGAGCGATCAGTTGCGTATATTGAGAACCGAAATCGAGAACGACAACCGGACGGGGATGTTCCATTTGAATAGACGCTAATTAGCCGGACAATGTAGCGCCGACCCCGCAGGGGCGGGGTCGGCACGTGCCGGCTCACCGCAACAAAGAACGAAGAACAAGTCAAAAGGCAAACGGCAAATGGCAAAATTTAGAAAGCCTTGCCCTCTCCCCCTTGGGGGAGAGGGTGGCCCGCCGCAACAAAGAACGAAGAACAAATCAAAAGGCAAAACGCAAATGGCAAATGGCAAAATTTAGAAAGCCTTGCCCTCTCCCCCTTGGGGGAGAGGGTGGCCCGCCGCCGGCGTTCTCTTCAGCCGGGGCGGGCCGGGTGAGGGGGTCCGTCTTGACCGCTACGCCGAGCAGCCCCCGCTACGTCTATCTTGCCACAATATTGATCAGCTTTTGTGGCACTATCACGACTTTGACAATTTCCTTGCCCGTCAGGTGCTGGACCACCTTTTCTTCCGCCTGCGCCCTGGCGAGAATTTCTTCCTCGCCGGCACTGACCGCGACGCGAATTCGCGCCCGCAGTTTTCCGTTCACCTGCACGGGCATCTCCAGTTCATCCTCGGCAGCAAGTTCGCGGTCAAAGGGAGGCCAGGGAACGCGCAGCAGGGGCTGGGCGTGACCAAGCCCTTCCCAGAGCTCGTCGGCAATGTGCGGCGCAAAGAGCGAAAGCATCATGGCCAGAAGTTCCAGAACAGCCTTGTGCACTTCCGGGCGGACCTTGCCCGCCTCCACCGCTCCTTGCAGCTCAGCCAGCTCATTGACCAATTCCATGCACAGGGCAACGTCCGTGTTGAAATGCCAGCGGCCTTCCATGTCTTCCGTGACGTGCCGAAGAGTCTGGTGCGCCTTGCGCAGTACGCCCCGCTCCTGGGGCGTAAACTGACCCTGTAGGTCTCCGTCATTGGAAAGCGCCTGCACACGCCGGAGATTGTCCGCATGCTTTGAAACCAGCCGGTAGACCTTCGCCAAGAAGCGCGCGGCGCCTTCAATTCCGGCGTCGCTCCACTCCAGGTCTTTCTCCGGAGGGGCCGCGAAAAGCATATAGAGCCGCACCGTGTCCGCGCCGTACTTGGCGCACATTTCCGTGGGGTCCACGACGTTGCCCTTCGACTTGGACATCTTTGCCCCGTCTTTGATTACCATGCCCTGGGTGAAGAGGCGCGCCACCGGCTCCGAGAACTCTACCAAGCCGATGTCCCGCATCACCTTGGTGAAAAAGCGCATGTAGATCAGGTGCAGGATGGCATGTTCGATTCCGCCGATGTACTGGTCCACCGGGAACCAGTATTTGACCACCTCTTTATCGACCGGGGCCGTGGAGACCTGGGGCGCGGTGTAACGGTAAAAGTACCAGGATGAGTCTACGAACGTATCCATCGTATCCGTCTCGCGGCGCGCGCCTCCCGAGCACTTGGGACACGTGGTGTTGACAAACTCGGGAACCTCAGCGAGTGGCGAGCGGCCCTGGCCGGTTAATTTGACGTTCGACGGCAGCACCACCGGCAAGTCTTCCTCCGCCACAGGGACGACCCCGCACTGCTCGCAATAAATAATGGGAATGGGCGTGCCCCAATAGCGTTGGCGCGAGATCCCCCAGTCCTTCAGACGGTACTGGACGGTAAGTCTCCCAAAGCCCTTTTCCTCCGCGTCCTGGGTCATGCGCAGGATGGCCTGAGTCGAAGAGAAGTTGCTGTAATCGCCTGAATTCACCAGTTTCCCGTACTCAACATAAGCCTCTCTGGGCGTGGATGCGAGCGCGTGCCCACTTGAATCTTGGGGAACGATGACCGTGCGAATGGGCAGCCCGAACGTCGAGCAAAACTCGAAATCCCGCTGGTCGTGGGCTGGCACTGCCATGACCGCCCCCGTCCCGTACTCCATCAAGACGAAGTTGGCAATCCAGATGGGAACTGTCTCCCCGCTGAACGGGTTCCGCGCTCCGAATCCAGTATCAACCCCAAGCTTTTCCAGATTCACTTCCACGCGCGCACGCACGGCGGAGGCTTTAATCCGCTCCACCTCCTGCCGCAGTTTCTCCGGCGAGTTCGAGCCGGCGACGAGTTTCTCCACCAGGGGATGCTCAGGGGCCAGGAAAACTGCCGTGCAGCCGAAAATCGTGTCCACGCGCGTGGTAAAGACGGGCAGAGGCTCTCCCAGTTCAACCACACCGAAGTCCACTTCCGTCCCCAGCGACTTGCCAATCCAGTTCTGCTGCATGGCCAACACCCGTTCGGGCCAGCGCACAAGCTCTTTCATGTCTCCGAGGAGTTGCTCGGCGTACGCGGTTATTTTCCAGAACCACTGCTCGAGCTCGCGCTCGACCACGAGTGTGTCCTCATGCCGCCAGCAACAGCCGTTCACCACTTGCTCGTTCGCCAGCACCGTTTCGCACTGCGGACACCAGTTCACCCGGCTCTTCTTGCGGTACGCCAAGCCTCGCTCATACATCTTGAGGAAGAACCACTGGTTCCATCGGTAGTACTCGGGCAGACAGGTGGCAATCTCACGCCGCCAGTCGTAACTTACGCCCAACCGTTTCAATTGGCCCCGCATCCGGTCGATATAGCTGAAGGTAAATTCCGAGGGATGGCGCTGCTGCTGGATGGCAGCGTTTTCGGCAGGCAGTCCGAAGGCGTCCCACCCGATGGGATGGAGCACGTTGTAGCCCTTCATCCACATATAACGGGCCAGCGCATCGCCAATGGAATAGTTGCGCACGTGCCCCATGTGGATGTCACCCGAGGGGTAAGGCAGCATCTCGAGCACGTAATACTTCTCTCGGTCGACGGCTGCCTCAGCCTCGAAGAGTCTTGCCTCTTCCCACCGCTTCTGCCATTTTGCTTCGATCTTTTGTGGATCGTAATTGGAGTCCATAAGAACAGTCTAGAGTCTAGAGTCGAAAGTCGAAAACGTAGCGCCACCCTTTAGGGCGGCACTCACCAGTGTCATTCCGATCCCGCCCTGCGGGAGAGGAATCTCGCTCTGAGTGTTTCTTCCGGCTAACTCAGCAAGTGTAGCGCAGACCTGCTTTCCCGCGCCTGCGGGATCTTCGGTTCTTGGGCGACAACCACCGAAAAGCCGCAGACCCTGAAAACCGGGTCTGCGCTACCTCGCCGACCGCTGAGGACTGATGGCTTTAATTCCCGCCAGCATCCTCATCATGCGGAGGTTCCGCTTGTCGTCTCCGGGCCTGTCAATCGGCGTCTCACAAATGAATGGAATCGACCTGAGCTTCGGGTGACAAACGATCCGGCGGAAACCCTCCTTCCCGATCTGGCCTTTCCCAATGTGCTCGTGCCGGTCGGCATGGGAGCCAAACGCCGTCTTCGAGTCATTGGCGTGAATCACCCGCAGGTTCCTGAGGCCCACCGTCGAGTCAAGGCTTTTCACCGTTTGGGCAAGGCCGGCCCGAGTGTGAACCGCGTAGCCGGCTTCGAAACTGTGCGCCGTATCCATGCAGACGCCCATGGGCAAGTCCTTGTCGACCCCGGCCACGATTTCCGCCACCTCTTCAAACGTCCGTCCGATCGCCGAGCCTTGCCCCGCCGTGTTTTCAATCAGAATCCGCAGCCCGTCGAGCTTCAGGCCGCTCGCTGCTTGCCGCACCGAATCAATGCACGCTCTGATTCCTTGCGTCGCGGTGCTGTCTCTGGCGCTTCCGGGATGTGTAACCAGATAATCCGCGCCCAGCGCAACCGCCCGCTCAAGCTCTTTGCGGAAGGCCGCAATCGATCTCTCCCTGAGTAAGGAGTCCGCCGACGCCAGGTTGATCAGGTAGTTGTCATGAATCACCAGTGGCGACAGGCCGTAAGCGGCACGAGCTTCACGGAATCGCTCGCACTCCTCAGGCGTGGGATCCTGCGCTCTCCATCCACGAGGGTTGGCGGAGAACATCTGAAAGGTGTCACAACCGATCTTCTTGGCGTGATGCGCCGCGTTCTCCAGCCCCCCCGCAATCGAAGTGTGAACACCCACTCTCACGCAAATGTCTCCAAGGGTTTAATCCCTCATGTTAACAGAGCCGTTCCAAAGGGGTCAAACACACGACAAGCAGGCGAGGAAAGTCTAAAGTATGAAGTGTAAATTCTGAATTCTGAACTGATGCATCTTCTTGCCGTCTGCCTGGTGGTCATAGCTCTTCCCGTCCCTAGCGGATGCTGGAAAGCGTTCGCGAATCCGTCAGCCGACGGATTATTCCGACCCTGACCCCGAGCGAAGAGAGGGGGAAGGGGAGGAATCTCGCTCTGGAAGCGGGTAGTCGTCCCGCACAAGTTGATTCAGCCCCAAGTCCCCGGGGTCCCAGCACCAAGTCCCTTTCTTTTCAATAACATTCCCGCTTTCGCAGCGTAACTACCTTTGTTTTCTACAACATTCCAGCTTCTTCGCCGAGTTTTCCACAGCGGTCCTTTGTTTTCAATAACATTCGCGCGTCGATCGTTCAATTTTTAAAGTTACTTTATTTCTTCTTCCCTCGACCCAAGCGACATCCTGTCCAGTTTGAACCCCCAATCTTGATTGAGCGACTGACACGTGAAACCTGACACCTGAAACCTGCCCTTCCGCTCGTCACTCGTCACTGCATCCCTAACTCCTGAATCCTGATTTCTGCTTCGCGCACAACCACACTTATTATACTAGCCTACCTACTTCCACTTGTCAAGAGACACGATGCCCCCTGGAACGGCCGACCTGCCTCGACAGCCGCGACCTGCAAGATAGGCTGAATACTGAAAACTGACTACTGATGACTGATTACTGATGGCTGATAGCTGCCCTTCTCACTCGACGAGGTCCTTGAGAGGCAGGCTGAACCCAGGGAAAAGAGGCGATGTCAGGGAATCCGCGGCTCCCAGTGTTTTAACAGGGTCGAATCCTTTCTTTTGTCGCCGATAGATCTCGGCGGAAGGGCCGTACGGATCGATGATCCAGTATTCCTGAACGCCGAAGCGGGCATAAAGCTTCAACTTGATTGTCCTGTCGGTTTCGGCCGTGGAGGCAGAAAGGACTTCCACAACCAAGTCGGGAGCGCCCTGCACGTTTTTTTCGGTCAGCACGGAAATCCGCTCTTTAGAAACGTAGAGCAAGTCAGGTTCAACGACATCAAAGCGAGAGAAAACTACGTCGAAGGGAGCAACGAAGACCTCCCCCAGGTCATCCTCCTGGACAAATGTGGAAAGGTAACGTGTGAGCCGAGTCACAGCTCGCTGGTGCGGTCGGAAGGGTGAAGGGGTCACAAACAGTTCTCCCTCGATGATCTCGTAGCGCTTCCCATCGTTGGGCAGGCGGCAGTAATCTTCGTAGGTTAGACGAATGTCGACTGGCATGAGTATGATTATAGCACCCGCCGTTACCAAATCTGGCATCGTTCGTTCGCCGGCCTCACCATGACGTCGCCGGGCTTGCAATGGAAGGCCTGGGCAAACGCCGGCATGTTCGAGAGCGGCCCATTAACCCGGAAGCGCGACACGGGGTGCGGGTTGGTATTGACCATCAGGCGGGCGTACTCGGCCCGCAAGTTACTAGCCCAAATCTGGGCGTAGCCCAGGAAGAAACGCTGCGCTGACGTGAACCCGTCAATATCCGCCGGGCGCGGCTTCCCCTCCAGTGATTTTTCGAAGGCGCGGTAAGCTATGGCCAGTCCGCCCAGGTCGCCAATGCTCTCGCCGACCACCAGTTTCCCGTTTTCGTGCAGGTTCTTTTCCACGTAGTAGCCGTCGAACTGGCTAATCACGCATCCTGCCCGGCTGTTGAAATCCTTCGCATCGGCAGGGGACCACCAGTCCTTCAAATTCCCCTGCGCATCAAACTGCCGGCCTTCGTCGTCGAACCCGTGTGACATCTCGTGGCCGATAACAACTCCCATCCCTCCGTAATTGATCGCATCGTCCGCCTTAGGGTTGAAGAAGGGTGGTTGGAGGATTCCTGCGGGGAAGACGATCTCATTCAACTGCGGGTTGTAGTAAGCGTTCACCGTGGGTGGCGTCATACCCCATTCGTCACGGTCAACGGGCTTCCCAATCTTCGCCAAGTCACGGTTGAACTCGAAGCGGTCGGCCCGAAACAGATTCTCCACATAAGGGCCGCGTTCAATCTTCAGCGCCGAGTAATCCCGCCACTTATCGGGGTAGCCGATCTTGTTCCGGATGGCTTCAAATTTGCTCAATGCCTGCTTGCGGGTTTCCGGGCCCATCCAGCTCAACGTAGAAATGTCCTCACGCAGAGCCGACTCGAGGTTGTGCACCATCTCGAGCGCGCGGGCCTTGGCTTCCGGCGGAAAGGTCTGCTTCACATATGCCTGGCCAAGCGCCTCGCCCAGTGCCCTGTCCGTGGCGCGCACGCAGCGCTTCCAGCGCTCCAGATTCTCTGTCGTGCCCGTCAGCACGGCGCCCTTAAAGTGGAAATCCTCATCCACAAACTTCGCAGAAAGAGCAGGAGCAGCCGTATTGATCAGGTGCCAGCGCAAGTAGGTCTTCCAATCCGAGATGGGAACGGACTTGAGCAGTTCTTCCATCTCTTTGAAGAAATCAGGCGCGGCAACGTTGAGGTCGCCCTTCCCTCCCAGCGCGTTCGTGGCAAAATACTCGTCCCAGGAGAAATCGGGCGCAAGCGTCTTAACTGCCGCCGGGCTCATCGGGTGATAAACCGCCTGGGGGTCGCGTCGCTGGACTCTGGTCTGCGACGCCTGCGCAAGCTGCGTTTCGATGCTCATTGCCGTCTTAGCCTCGGCAGCAGACTGCGCGGGGTCGTCGCCCATCAACTCAAACATCCGGGTAACGTGCTTGACGTATTCCACCCTTACCTGCTTGGATTTCTCATCCTCTCGCGTGTAATAGTCCCGGTCCGGCAGCCCAAGCCCGCCCTGATCGATTTCCCCAATCACCTGGCTGCTGTTCTTGGAATCCTGGGTGGAGTCCACGCGAAATAAAACCCTGACGCCATAACCTTGCAGTCGCGCAACTGCGCTCTCAAGGTCCTTCCTGTCGTTGATCTTTTCGATCCGGTCGAGCTCCGGTTGAAGCGGGGTAATACCTGCCGCTTCGATCCCCTTTTCATCCATGCAACTTCCGTAGAAGTCGCCGATCTTTTGTTCGTCGCTGCCCTGCGGCGCGCTGGCGTCCTTCGCCGCAGATTCGAGAATCTGGTGCACGACTTCTTGATTTCGCTCCTGTAACTGGTCAAAAGTCCCCCACCTCGGATAAGCGGCGGGGATGGGATTCTTCGCCATCCACCCGCCGTCGGCGTACTGGTAGAAGTCCGTGCAGGCTGCCACGCTGTTATCCAGGTTTCCGAGGTCGAAACCACTCTCCGCGCTCGAACCAGCAGGCGTTGCCGAACACAACGAAAAAGCTAAAAGCAGTAACATTGAAAAACAGAATTTGACGGATTTCATAACCAACCCCTCCCAGGAGTCCAGTGAAACATAAGGCGTTCCGACGTTGCAAATGCTCTCGAATACGCGGGTTATGCTAGCACAGACTACCGAACCCCGTCCAAAGCGCTGCCACTCCTGTAGTGTCGATGTAGGGCCGGGGCTTGCAAAACACGCCGCGCGCAAGCCGTCCTAGGGCGGGGGCTTGCCCCAGCCGAGCCGCCCCGGCCAGGCCGCCCCGAGGGGCGGCCCCTGGAGTTTCTACATTTTTGCTGAGATTTTCTGGCTTGCGCGACTTGCCCTCTCCCCCTTGGGGGAGAGGGGAGAATGTAGGGACTCGAGAGGCCGCCCCGAGGGGCGGCCCTACATTCGAATTGGGCGCTCCTGCACCCTCGAGCTGTGCCGGGACTTTATTTGGACTCAGTCTGCTATAATCGCAGGCTTAGCAAGATGCCGAAAAAGTAGAAGTCGGGAGTCAGAATTCAGGAGACAGAAGGCAATAGGCAGCGATGATTCAATGACTCAATGAATCAATCACTCAATTCTCTTCAGCCCCTAGCACCTAGTACATAGCCCCGTTTTCTTGGGAGGCCATTCTTGTATCTGGACATCCAGCAGAGGATTCAGCAGCGATTTGTGACTCTGGTTCGCGAGGTCTACGACCTGGATTTCGCACCCCCTGCGCTCGACTCCCCACCCTCTTTCGAGATGGGTGATCTCTCTCTGGCCGCCTGCTTCGAGCTGGCCAAACGCTTACGGCTGCCACCCCGCCAAATCGCGCAGACACTCGCTGCCCGCTTTCTGCCCATGCCGGGGGTGGAGCGTATCAGCACCGCTGGCGCAGGTTATCTGAACTTCCATCTGGACCGAGCGCAAGCCGCTGCCGGATTATTTACCCTGCGGACCTCAGGCCAGCCTTCCCTGCCCTCCCGCCAAGGCAAGGTCGTTGTAGAGCACACCAGCATCAACCCCAACAAGGCTGCCCACATCGGGCATCTGCGTAATTCGATTCTGGGCGACACCTTCGTTCGCCTGCTCAAGTTCCGAGGAAACCAGGTGGAAGTGCAGAACTACATTGACAACACAGGGGTGCAGGTCGCTGACGTGGTAGTGGGCTTTATCCACCTCGAAAAGAAAAATCTCCAGGACGTCGAACAACTCGTCCGGGACCCAAACGTCCGATTCGACTATTTGTGTTGGGACCTCTACGCCAGAGTTTTTCAGTTCTACCAGGCAAACCAAGACGCGCTCAACCTCCGTTCAAATGCCTTGAAAGAAATCGAAGAAGGCCACGGGGAACCGGGCCGCATGGCCGACCTTATCTCCACCGCCATTGTGCATAAACACCTGGAAACGATGCTGCGTATCAACGTGCAATACGATCTCCTGGTGCAGGAGAGCGAGATTCTGCGTCTGGACTTTTGGAAGTCCGCCTTCGAGCTGCTGAAGAAGAACGGCGCCATTCGCTACGAAGATACCGGCAAGAATGCCGGCTGCTGGGTCATGAGCCTGGCGGAATCCACTCCCGAGGAGTGCGATGAAGAGGCTGGCGAAGGGGACGTCAAAATCATCGTGAGGTCAAATGGTACTGTCACTTATGTAGGCAAGGACATCGCTTACCACCTTTGGAAATTTGCGCTGCTGGGAAAAGATTTCGGTTACGCGCTCTTTTATCGCTACCCTGACGGCCATCCGGTGTGGCGAACCACCTTGCAGGGCGAGCCCGAGGCCCCTTCCTGCGGCCACGCTTCGAGCGCCTATGCTGTGATTGACACGCGCCAGTCGTACCTCCAGAACCTGGTGAACGCGGCGCTTCATGCTCTGGGTTATCACCAACAAGCCGGCAACCTGCACCACTTCGCCTACGAAGTGGTGGGACTTTCTCCGCGCTGCGCCGAGGAATTGGGAGTGGAGCTGAGCCAGGAAGACCGGCAACGCCCCTATGTGGAAGTCTCCGGCCGGAAAGGACTGGGGGTGAAAGCGGACGATTTAATCGACACTTTGATCGCCAAGGCGTTGGAGGAAGTCCGCTCCCGCCAAATGACCCAGGACATTGAGGAGCAGCAAACCTACGCCTGCATGATTGCCGTTGCCGCTTTGCGTTATTTCCTGCTCAAGTTCTCGCGGCGCATCATCATTGCATTCGACTTCAAGGAAGCGCTCGCTTTCGAGGGTGAGACCGGGCCATACCTGCAATACAGTGTTGTCCGGGCAAGGAACATCTTCAACAAGTTCCACGAAACTCATGCGGACTTCAAACCCCGGAGCCTTGACCGCGCCGTCGGGACTGAGGTGCTGAGGAGATTTTTCTCCAGCGACGATGGACTGGCCTATTGGGAGCTGACTCTCCTGACGGCGCAATTGGAGATGATTGTCGATCAGGCCATCGCCACCCAGGAACCCGCAGGACTCGCCAAATACGCCTTCCGACTCGCGCAAGCGTTCAACAATTTCTATCACCGCTTCCATATTCTGAGTGAGCCCGATGCCGATCGACAGCAGTTTCTCTTGTATCTGGTTCATCTCGTGAATCAGACCCTAACCTCGGCTTTGGAATTGATGGGGGTTGAAATTCCCCAGCGGATGTAAAAAACTACCCGCTGTCATGCTGATCCCGCTCTGCGGGAGAAGCATCTCTGCAGTTCCTTTCCACGGCGAAGCGGTCAACCTCGTATGCGAACTGCCGAGATCCTTCGTCGGCCGACGGACTCCTCAGGATGACAGGAGGGGGTACACCCATTGTTCCCACAACACACCCGAGCTCGACCATGCCACTTCAGATTGAAATGTCCGTCAGCAACTGGACCAGGGTTCGAACACCATGGCCGGTTGGCCCCTTCGCCATAAAGGGCTTCTCCTCATTCGACCATCGGGTTCCCGCGATATCCAGATGCACCCAGGGTGTGTCACCGGCAAACTCGCCCACGAACATCGCTCCCGTGATGGCGCCACCGTACCTTCCCCCCGTGTTGGCAAGGTCCGCGATAGAACTCTTGTAGAGGTCGCGGTAATCTTCGTCCACCGGAAGCGCCCACATTTTCTCCCCCGCCGTGGCTGCCGCCGCCAGGACTCGCTCGACCCATTCTTTGTTCCAGCCGAAAACCCCCGTGGTGGTATTCCCCAAAGCGATGGTGACGGCGCTGGTAAGGGTGGCAGCATCAATCAGCACCGTGCAGCCGAGCTGCTTTGCGTAGGTAAGTGCGTCGGCAAGAAGCAGGCGTCCTTCGGCATCCGTATTGAGGATTTCGATGGTCTTGCCGGACATTGAAGTGATGACGTCGCCGGGCTTGTAAGCTTTGCCACTGGGCATGTTCTCCGTCGCCGGGACGACGGCCGTGACACGGAGCTTGGGCTTCAGTTGTGCTATGGCCTGCATAACGCCGAGCATCGTGGCGCCGCCCGCCATGTCGGTTTTCTGCTCGTGCATGCTCTCGCTGGGCTTGATGGAGATGCCGCCGGTGTCAAATGTGATCCCCTTACCCACCAAGCCGATCACCGGCGTCTGTGGCGCGTCCGGCGGTGCGTACCGCACCACGATGAGCTGCGGTGGCTCTTCGCTGCCCTGCGCCACCGCCCAAAACGCTGCCATCTTCAAAGCCCGAATCTCATCCGGGCCGAGAATCTGGCACTCGAGGCCGAAACGCTTCGCCATTTCCTTCGCCTGCTGGGCCAGGAGCGTCGGCGTCATTTGGTTGGAAGGCTCGTTGACCAGATGACGTGTAAAGTTCTGGGCCTCGGCAAGAATCCGGCCTCGCTCCCGGGCGGCCTGCGCCTCCTCGCCCGGTGGGCTGGAGAGTACCAGGTCAAGCCGGTCGATCCGGCGTGGGTCGGTGCGCTCGGTCTTGTACCGATCCGGGTCATAATCCGCAAGTAAGGCGCCTTCCACGACGGCCTGAATGCATTCCGACTCCGACCCCGACCCGTGCACAACCCAGGCCATGTCGCGAACCCCGCGGCCCCTCAGGTAGCGCACCGCTGTGCCTGCAAGGCGACGCCGCTGCGCGCTATTGAACTTCTCCTTCTTCCCTGCCCCCGCCACCAATAGCTTCGCCGCTACCAATCCCGGCGGGCGATGAATCAGCGTACACTCGTAAGCCTTGCCCGAAAGCTCACCTGTAGATTGCAGCTCTTGCAAAAGGCTATGGGATTCGGAGGGTAGCCGCTCCACACTCCCGCTGGATGCCGGGGACCCTTCAAAAGAAAAAGTCACCAGCGCAGAACTGGAGAGTTGCGCGAGAGGCTCGTGCCGGAATTCAATAATCACAGCGCATTGACTCCTCGACGGTAGGTCGTATGTGGTAGGTGGTAGGTGGGGAAAAGCACCCCCCCACATACCACCTACCACATACCGCCCTAAGTGTGCCGCCTGCGGTGTTCGCGGATGTCCTGTTGGACTTCTCTTTCGATGGTCCGCCGTCGCGAAGTCTCCCGGTGGTCGAAAACATTCTTGCCTTTGGCCAGCGCAATCTCGAGTTTGATCATGTTGTTCTTCAGGTAAACGCGCGTGGGGATGAGCGTGAAACCCCTTTCCTGCGTGCGCCCCGTGAGCTTGTCAATTTCCTGGCGGTGCAAAAGCAGGCGCCGGTCCCGCAGCGGGTCGTGGTTAAAACGGCTGCCCGCCGCATAAGGGCTGATGTGGCAATCGATCAACCACACCTCGTGGTTCTTGACCACCGCGTAACTGTCCTTCAGATTGACCTTGCCCTCTCGAACCGACTTCACTTCCGTCCCCGTCAGCTCGACACCGCTCTCGAACCTCTCCAGCAAATGATAGAGATGTGGCGCCTGGCGGTTAACCGCAAAGTTCTTTGGGGCCGGGTCCGCTGCCTTTCCCACAACACGCTCCCTTGTAAATTTCGACGTATCCCAAAAACTAAAATGTTAGCACATGCGAAGCTTCCGCGCACATGAAGCGCTCTTCCCACGAAAACTCCCTTGTCAAATCACCGCGCTTTCGATATGATGTGTTTGCGGGGTGGAGCAGTCTGGTAGCTCGTTGGGCTCATAACCCAAAGGTCGCTGGTTCAAATCCAGCCCCCGCAACCAACGCAATCATAAAGTTACGGGTCATCAGCAAGAACCTTCGAGTACAAATTGGTACAACCGGGGCCAGCAATGGCCCCCTTATGCCTTAAGAAGCGCCTTCACGACCTTGCTGGCCGCTTCCCTTTTCTGCTCTGACACAGCCTGAGTGTAAACATTTAGAGTTGTTGTGATATCGGCATGTCGCAGAAGTTCTTGTTGTACCTTCACATCCGCCCCAAGAGCCCTCAGGAGAGTTGAATAGGTGTGCCTGAAGGTGTGCCAGCCGACCTTGCCCTGAATCTTTGCCTCTTTCGCCGCTGGCTTGATATGATCTGCCAGGATTGTTTCTTGCCAGCGGGGTTTGCCTGTATCACCAGCGAAAACATAGTCTGTCGGCTGGACGTACGTTGTACCTAACTTGTACCTGAGAATCTCGGCCGCAAGGTCCGGGTCAAGAGGTATGGGCTTTTCTGAGGCTTCCGTTTTGGCATCGCCTTGCCTCCCGTGGACTACGCTGCGCCGAATTCTGATTGTGAGCGCATCCCAATCGACGTCCCGCCACTGAAGTCCTACAACCTCACTTGCGCGAAGTCCAAGGCATCCCGCGACGAGCACCATTGTGCGATATGGTTCCTTAAGATGAGCAAGCAGGGCGGAAAACTCTTCCGCTGTTAGTACGCGAGGAATTTCCCGGCGTCTTGCACCCTGTCGGACGAGATCAATCGGGTTTGAATCTATAAACTCCCAACGGCGCGCGCACTGAAACAACACGTGCATGACACCTCGGATGTGCGCCTTCGTTTTTGGAGCAAGTGGCAGCGACTTGAACCATGCTTCCACTTCGATTGGGCGAACAGCATCAAGGACAAGCGTTCCCCACTGTGGAACAATGTACAGCTTGAGATACGAGAGGTAGGAAACGCGCGTCGCGTACCGCGTCGGCATTTCTTCCGATTTGTACCGTTCAGCCAACGCCTCGACCGTTACAGCATGAAACTTCTGTTGCGGATTTTGTGCATTGATCTTAATCCGCTTAGCCTCGACGGCCCTTTCCGCGTCCGCCTGTGTCGGGAGTTTTTCGACGGTTCCAATCAACACCGACTTAAGCCTTCCGTTTTCCAGCCAGCGGAATTGCCAAACGTCCGGCCCTTTCTTCCGCTTTCTTACGGTCAAATTTCCGTACTGATATCGTGCCTGCATGGCACCTCCAATCAAAATGAAGTTGCCGTGCGGCACGGTTGGCTGCCTGATTGTAGCCTTGAGTTGATCCAGGCGTCCAGCGTTGTCGCGCGATACCGCCAAAACTTCCCGACCTTCAGCGCCGGGACTTCTCCCCGCTTGGCCATCCGCTCAAGAACCTTCGGATGAATCTTTAGGACCCGTGATGCTTCTTGGCTGGTAAGAAGTGTCTCAATTCCATCTGGCATGCAGTTTATAACCTCCCTAAGCAACCCCAACTCAATGTCTTTCCTGCAAGGGCCTTTTGCTGAGCGGCGGGGCGTCACAGTTCCCCGTTGAGCGCTTTCTTGCCTTTTCCCCTCGCATCAAGCCTCCCGCCTCTCCTACTGACACAACGGGCGACCGACCCGTTCGCCCCCAAAAGGCCCAGGCAAACACCGATTGCCAGTTCATAGGAATTCATAATTTGAACTTTTTTTTCTGTCAAATGAGGGTGACAGGACTCACCGTGCAACTCAAACGGTCGATGTCGAGCAGCCTAACTAAGGGGCTCTAATCAACGTGTTATCTGTCACTTAGCGCCATGTCAGCACGAAAGCTTTTGGGATCTGTTTAACGGCGTGACCCCGAAAGCGGGAGAGAGTTTCGAGCATTGTGCCTTTCGAGGCCGGTAATTGAGGCAGGGCGTCAATTGCAATCGAAACAACGTGCTGCTTTACGTCTTGCAGCCGAGTTCATGGGGTGGCGGCCCCAATGCGGGAATCGTAGCAAGATATTATTCACACCTAGTTCGACCCCTAAATCTCGCACCAGGGAGGCAGGAGGGTATCGAAATGCCTTACTGCGGACTGCCCTTCATTTGACAGAAAAGATTCTTGGCCGCAGCCTCCGCAATAGGGGCCCACCCACAGAGGGCGGGACCAAGGAGGTGCCCATTGAAAAGTTTCTTTCGCCGCTTGTTCCGTTTTGTTCATGACCCCCGCTATGGGCTCTGCTATTCGCCATCAGCAGAAGAATGCAAGAAGGCTTGGGAGTCTGTCATCGGAGATTCCTTCACACGCCCATTCTCCCTCGCAGCCCCGAAGCCTGAAACCAGGCCGTCTTTCATCGGGGCGTACCGCGACCTGGACCCGCCTTTGGAGTGGCCCGACTTTCTCGGCAACGGCTTGTTTGTAGTTTTCTGCACGTGGGTCCTCTACCGCGCTTTGCTGTCGCCGGAGGGCTTTTGGGTTCTCTTGCTCGTCTTGCTGGTTCTAGCCGTGGGCCTGGTGCAGCTTGCTGTTGCACTTTGCCGGCTGGCTTGGCGCGCCTGCTTTTCGCGCCATACGGGGCGCTGAGCAGCTTCGCCGGGGGGGTGCGGCGCTTCGCGCCGGGTGAGCTTTGACACGTCACCCCCCGCAGGGTGCTGTATGGCAACCAAGGTTGCCCTATGGGAACGTCTTGAAAATGCACGGCCTAACGACGAGTTGGTCCCCGAGAGGCTCCGTGCAGCAGTCGAAAGTTCACTTATGGGAACCACTTGATTTTACGGGACGATTTCAATGGCGACACTTCGAACGAAATCAGTCAGCACAAAAGTCACCGAGGAGGAGTACGCCAAGTTTGAAGCCTTGGCGGGGGAGCGGACGATCAGCGAGTGGGCGCGCGATGTTTTGTCGAGAGCAGCCAACCCGAAAACCTGCGAGCAAACCATCCTGGCCGAGGTCCTGGCGTTGCGGACCGCTTTGCTCAACCTGTTTTTCAAGGTGGCCAGCGCAGAGCGCATCACCGCCGACGAGATGCAGCAACTCATCGAGCGGGCGGACGCCGACAAACTGAAGAAGGCGCTTTCGAAAATCCAGGAAACCGAGAAACTCCTGATTCAAGGAGGCACGAAATGAATTCCGTGTGGGGAAGGAGAGAGAGCAAAGGGTGGCCGAGCAGGACACCCAATTATACGATTACGGCGCTCATGATAGCTCTGGCGAGCGCGATCCTCACGGGCTGCTGCCGATACTACTTCATCTGGACACCGCTCGAAAGGCACTATCTGCGGGAGTATTTCCTCACCGGCTTGATGGCTAGATTAGGAGCCAAGACCGACCGATATGACGTACTAACCGTGATCACCCGAAAGAACTACCGATTGGCTGTGGATGAGGACGTGGCACCCTTCAAGACGCCTTTCGGCGCAACCACGTTCACGCTTTCCGAAGACGCCGGGAAGAGAAGCGGACTCCGTCTCACGTGGTTGCGGAAGCCATACAACAACGTCCAGTTGCACGCACTTCTCGCCTCTTGGATTTACCACGGCCAGACGCTTGCAGATTTGGCAGCACGGCCTTTGTGGGTGGGACTCGCAGTGTTCTTGGCAGGCTTGCCCTTCGCGGCCCCCCGGGATGCCGCCCGCTTGCGGGAACTGCGCTACGGGCGACGACTGAAGGGACCCGAACTCGTCACGGGCGGCACTTTCAATAGCCGCAACCGCTCACGCGGCATTGGGTTCTCAAACTACGAGCGGCCCCCCACAGAGAAAATCTTCGGATGGAATCGCCGGGTGAGAGTCCCCCAGGCCCGCGAGTCGAGCCACTTTCTGATTATCGGTGACACGGGGGCGGGCAAGAGCACGCTGATTCGGCAAATGCTCGTCCAAATCCAAGACCGGGGAGAGACAGCCATTGTCTATGATCCCGAACGCGAATACACCCCGCAGTTCTTTAACCCTTCCCGTGGCGATGTCATCCTCAACCCGCTGGACGCGCGCACACCCTACTGGAGTCCGGGCGACGAGGCCCGGAACGAACCGGAAGCGCTCACCCTTGCGGCGTCACTCTTCCCCGACCGGAACAACGAGCAGCGGTTCTTTACGCGAGCTCCCAGGGAAATCTTCGCCCATCTTCTTACCTACAAGCCCACTCCCCAGGACTTAGCCGAGTGGCTGTCACACGATGAAGAGATCGACAGCAGGGTACGCGGAACCGAAATGGCGTCGGTAATCGCCCCAACCGCGCCAGGGCAACGCGAGGGGGTTATGGCGGAACTGAAGATGATAGGCAAGGCATTGAAGCTGCTACCCAACGAGAAGGAAACCAAGACGCGGTGGAACACCTTGCAGTGGTCGAAGCAGCGGCGGGGATGGATATTCCTAACGAGCACCAAGACGACGCGGGAACGCCTTTTGCCACTCACCAGTTTGTGGCTTGACCTACTGGTCTTGCGCCTCATGGACGAGGGAGCGGCCAATCACCAAGCCCCGCAGCCGGTTTGGTTCATCCTGGACGAGCTCGCGTCTTTGCAGAAGCTACCCCAGTTGCACGCTGCCATCACCCAAAATCGGAAGTCGAACAACCCGGTGGTTTTGGGTTTCCAGGGGCGCAGCCAACTGGAAACGCTTTACGGGCACGAGGCGGAGGCGATGCTCTCGCAACCGGCGACGAAAATCTTTCTGCGCACCAGCGAGCCCCACGCCGCGCGGTGGATCAGCGAAACCATCGGCGAGGTGGAAATCGAGCAGTTACGAGAGAGCCACGCGACCGACCCATTCCCCCGTGATCGCCAATCGAAAAACTTCCAATTGGAGCGCCGTGTCGAGCCGCTGGTGATGCCATCGGAAATCACGGGACTGCCCGACCAGCGCGGCATTCTAAAATCAGGGAATCTGGTCGTGCGGCTGAGCTTCCCATACACCGATCTGCCCGAAATCCAACCGGGTTTCGTCGAGCGACATATCGACTGGCAACGAAGCGGTGAACCCTCTGCGGCGGCAACAAGTGCCTCCGTAACCGGGCGACCCGGCAGCGCCGGGCCCGCTCAGAAGCTCACCCCCAACGAGCAGAAGCAAGCGCAGGAACAAACCAAGCGACCGCCCGGCCACGGGCAGGGTCGTTTCTTCCAGTAGGTCAGTATGATGACAATTTCCAAGCCGCTCAGTGCAGCCCAGGCCCAGGCGTACCACCGCGACGAGTTCGGGAACGCCCAGCAGAACTATTACACGGAAGCAGACCGGATACGTGGCACTTGGCACGGCAAACTCGCCGAGGCATACGGACTGCGGGGTGAGGTTCAGGAGGAGCACTTTGCACGCTTGAGCCAGGGCCAGCACCCGATCACCGGCGAGCAGTTAGTGCAGCACCAATCCTCACGGGAATACTTGAACGAACAGGGTGACAAGGTGACCACCATGGAACACCGCGCCGGGTGGGACGCTACCCTTAGCGCACCCAAAAGCGTTTCACTCACGGCGCTGGTCGGCGGTGACGAGCGGGTGAGAGAGGCGCACCGTGACAGTGTGCAGGTTGCGCTTGACGAGTTGGAACGTTTTGTACAGGCGCGCATAGGCCGCAACCACCCTGCGGAAACCACCGGCCAATGGGTCGCGGCCAAGTTCGAGCACGACAGCGCAAGGCCGGTGGGAGGCTACGCAGCCCCCCAACTTCACACCCACACCGTATTCTTTAATCTCACCGAAACCGAAGACGGAAAGACGCACGCGATTCAGCCCCAGGAGCTTTACAAAAGCCAGCAGTACGCCACGGCAATTTACCGCTCCGAATTGGCCCACCGCCTTCAGGAACTCGGTTACGAAATCGAGTTGGGGAAAAGCGGCCAGCCAGAAATCAAGGGCTACACCCAGGAGTACTTGAACGCCAGCAGCCTGCGTCGCCAACAAATCAAGGAGCACCTTGAGGAGCAGGGCTTGCGCGGCGCTGGTGCGGCGCAGATTGCCGCACACCAGACACGCGAGGAAAAACTGTCAGCACTTTCGCATGAGGAAATGCGGGCCAAGCACGAAGAGCTTGCGGGGGCCTTTGGTAACCAGCCGCAGCGGGTAGTGCAAGAGGCGCAGGCCCGAGCCGCACCCGGCCACCAGCGCAGCGAGCAGAGGGAAGCCCGCGCGCAGGAAGCCGTCACCTATGCCCGAGACCGGAATATCGAGCGTGAGGCGGTAGTGGATGAACGCGTCTTGATGCGCGATGCGCTTCGCCGCTCTATGGGGGAGTCTAGCTTCTGGGAAGTCCGGCAAAACCTTGAGCACCGCATCCGGTCAGGCGAATTCGTCGAAGTGGGCCGCCAGCGCCCTGAAGGTCCAGACCGAACCCTCACTACCCGCGAGATGCTGGATTACGAACGGGACAACGTCGCCCGCATGAAGGCCGGGCAAGGCGGGCACGACCCACTGGTTTCGGAAGAAGCTCGCCAGGAGTTGTCCGGTAAGTTTGGCCACCTTTCCAATAGCCAGCGCCGCGCCGTCGACGAAATCCTCAGCAGCCGGGATCAAGTCGTAGGGTTGGAAGGCGTCGCAGGGACAGGAAAAACGACTTCGCTAGCCGCAATCCGCGAGGCCGCCGGGCGCCAGGGCTATCAAGTTGAAGGGTTAGCCCCGACTTCGCGTGCCACGCAGCAACTTGAAGAGGCAGGCATTCAGTCAAGCACCTTGCAGGGCCACCTTGCCCGATCTCACCGTGACGATGGGGACCGGCATTTGTACATTGTGGATGAATCGAGCCTCGCGAGCACGCGCCAGGTTAACGAATTCTTGCGCAGGTTGGAAGAACAGGACCGGGTAATCTTCGTGGGCGACACTCGCCAACACCAGGGGGTGGAGGCCGGGCGGCCATTCCAGCAGCTTCAGGAAGCCGGGATGCACACGGCGCACCTCGACGAGATCATTCGACAGAAGGACCCCTCATTGAAGCAAGCCGTCGAGCAGCTTGCACACGGTCAGGTGCGCGAAGCGATTGAGAACCTCACGCGGCAAGGCAGAGTGCACGAGGTCGCAAACCGTGAAGAACGGTTGGAGGCGGTTGCCAAGGCTTACGCGGAGCGGCCCGACAATACACTTGTGGTTTCACCAGACAACCGATCCCGCCAGGAAATCAACCAGCGAATCCACCGCGAGCTGCAATCCAGCGGACGGGTCGAAGAGCAGGAACACCGAATGAGCGTGCTGGTCCCGCGCCAGGAGATGACGGGGACCGACCGGCAGTGGGCCGTGCAGTACGCGCCGGGCGACATCGTGCGCTACACGCGAGGCAGCCAGGCGGTGGGCGTCAAATCGGGAGAATACGTCCATGTCACCGGCGTTGACAGGGAACACAACTTGCTCACCATCGAGCGGGATAGCGGCCAGCGTCTAACTTACGACCCGCGCCGGTTGCACGGCGTGAGTGTTTACCGGGAGACGGAGCGCGACTTCTCAACCGGTGACCGCGTGCAATTCACCGCGCCTTACCGGGACGAGCACATTGCCAACCGCCAACTCGGAACCGTCGAAAAGGTCGACGCCGAAGGAAACCTCCAAGTTCGGCTGGACTCCGGCCAGGATGTCCAGTTCAGCATCCGGGAACATCCGCATGTCGACTATGGCTATGCCGTCACCAGCCACAGCAGCCAGGGCGCCACTGCCGACCGTGTACTAATCCACGTGGACACCGAGCAGGCCCACGAGCAGCTTGTCAATTCACGGCTGGCCTATGTCTCCGTCTCACGTGGCCGCTACGATGCGCAGATTTACACCAACGATGCGGAAAAATTGGGCGAAGAGTTGAGCCGCGACGTTTCCAAGCAGTCTGCCTTGGAGACCGTACATCAAATGCTAGCACAAGACCATGGTCATCTGGTTGAAAACCTTGAACACCAATCGCTCAGCGAGTCCCGCGAGCACATGCAGGCAGGAGGTCACGGCATAAGCAGATAGCACGGATCCCCCAGGTTCTCAGCGGCGTTGGGGGGCATTACCGCACAGGCGGCTCCTGCCGCCGAGCCGCCCCCGGAGGAGAACAAAAGCAAGACCAGAGCATAAGGATATCGCCGCCATCGCCTTTCATCTGACGTGCAACAACCGCCTCAAACCGCCTTGCCTTATCGCCATCTTCGGAGTAGCATGACCTTCGTGGACCTGTCCAGAGAGTTGCAAAATATCGAAGACCACCTCATTCCAAAGCTCCATCTCGACCACGTCGAGAGGGCACTGTACTATCACCTGCTCAGGCATACGCGACTTATCGGGAAGGAGACAGCACTGTTCGGGCTCCATAGTTTGGCGGAATCCAGCGGCTTTTCTGAAACTACACTTCGAGAACGGATACGAATTCTCGCCACAAAGGGCTGTGTCGTCATCCAGGAGCGTTCTGTGGTCAGGTCCACATTGCGACTCTGACTAAATCGGATGGATTCAAATGGGTTGGGGGGCAGCCGCAGTTTAGGGATTCAAGGATTCTATTGCCAGTCCTCTTACAGCAAACGTAACGTCTCCGCGTGCGACAGAGCAAGACTCAGAGAAGCGGAAAGGACTGAAAGAGAATGACCACGCTAGTCACGGCAGTTATCGCATTTCTTGGTGGATTGGCGACGGCATATGCCACTCATCGCTGGCAAGTAATGCGGTGGATTTTGGACAGCAAGAAAGCTGAGTACAGTGAATTGCTCGCCGTACTGTCAAAAAGCATAGAACAGATGGTGCAAAATTCCTCGGATGTCGGGTACATGGATGTCCCTGAAGCCGAGAAGCGACGGGCGTTCGACGAGGCAGTGGTACGTGGCCGTTCGGTCATCCGAAGCCGTGTGCTGATCGCTGCACGAATGGAAGGAGATCGGATTCTTGAGCGATGGCAGATGCTCGGCGCCCTGCCCAACACCGGGGAGCGCAGTCACGCATGGGCTGAAATCCGCTACTCACTTCTCAAGGGAATGGGGCAGGAATTGGATTTCAAGCTGAGCATCCCTAAGCCGCTTTGAGCCCGCTACACCATCAACGCACATTTCAGCCACTACCTGGTATTTCGCAGGGCCGTTTCCCCCCTTCCCTCCTGCCCCTTCGTGACGCGCTTTTGGAGCAATATCCGTACCCTGTTTAGGAGCACTGCGGGAGCTTCCTCAACTTGCAGGTTAATGCTTCCTGAATTAGACTTCAATGCGCATGGTATTCAGTCACCATCAAGAAACAATCTTTGCCGTCCTCGGCTCGCGAGAAGAGCAGTATCCAGGCTTGAAATGAGAATAGGAATCATTGGCGATACGCACCTTGGTTGCACGGACTACTCTCCCAAACGACGGGCGGACTTCTCGACGGCCTTTTGCAATGCCCTCCGCGTATGCGCAGAAAACGGCGCCGAGGCGATCTGCTTGCTGGGCGATGTCTTCGACTCCGCAGCAACGCGGCGGAATGTTGATGCGTTTGCCGAAATCCTCAAAGAGATATCACCGAGCCTCTCGCAGCTCAAGAGCGCAAATACCCCACTCCTGGCTATCCCTGGCAACCACGAGTTTGGACGGGGTCGTGAAGCGGGGGAACTTGTGGCGCTTGAGTGCCTTGGCTTTGTTCACGTGTTGCGGGGAAGCGAGTTCAAGTGCCGGTCCGTACGCATCTGTGGCATTCCGTGGCAGCATGATCCAACGGAAGTGCCGAAATTAGCTGAAGGCCTGCGAAGACCGCCGCAGTCCGAGCGCCAAATCCTTCTCGTGCACAATTTCATAAAAGGGACGAAATCGATTCCTTCGGAATTGTGGGAAGTAGATGCTCAATGCTTTGAGGGATTTGATAAAGCGTTTGCCGGGCACCACCACGTTTATGAAACTGTTGCGAACTGCATTATACCTGGGTCAACAGAGGTCCAGAACATGCTCGACCAATCGGACAAATACGTCGTCGTGTACGATTGTGACGACGGTACCGTCGAGCGATACGCCTTGCCAAAGACTCATCGGGTGGTGGTCCTTTCCTACGACATCTCAATTCTGACCGGAAAGGAATTACTTTCAGCGATATCGAAGGACCTCGATGCGAACGGTGGAAGCGCTGGTGCCTTTGTTTATCTTCGCTTTTCAGGCAAGATTCAGCCAAACCGAGGACTCTCAAAGTCAGAGGTGCTCGCCCTCTTACGCGAGCGCAATCTTTTCGATTATTACATTGATCTCCGATATTCAACGGAAGCAAAGACAGCAGCCGAGTCTCGCCGAGGGGCGTCCATTGATCAAGTCCTCCGCCGCACATTTCGTGGCAGAGACCTGACCAAGGCAAGGCGGTACTTGGAATACAGGGAGAGCGAACAGCTGTTTGCCGATATCCGGGAGGATGTACTTTCTGATCATCAAAAGTCTAAGGCTCGATAATTTCAGGTCGTTCAACCAGGCCCGGCTCGACTTCCTTCCTGGCCAAAACTACATCTTTGGGCAGAATTGGCAAGGCAAGAGTAGCGTGGTGGACGCAATCGGATTCGCCCTGTTTGGGGCGGATATCTTCCCCAAGAAGATTGCAGGAACCGCCGTAAGCTCGGACCACTTAGTCAACGAAGGTTCAAAGCAAGGCAGTGTGGAACTCAAGTTTGAACTTAACGGACGTGAGTATTCTCTGCATCGGTCTCTTCCTGGGCGCCGCGTTGTTCTCAAGGAGGGAGCCGATGAGATCGCGGTGGGAATCCGAACGGTCGCGGAAAAGTTAATCCCTCTACTTGGAGTTGACGTTAGGTTATTTCAGAACATCTTCTTCTCGGATCAAGATGACCTCCGTAAGAGTCTTGACTTCTCCCCGGAGGAGCGACGAGTTTTCATAGAGCGCCTTCTGGGGGTCGAGGAATGGAAGCAGCGCGTCGAGTCCCTCCGGGCGACAAAAAGGGCGTTAGAGGGATTCCTTGACGACCTCACATCAGGGCGACTGGGAGCGTTCCTGACACATGTCGAGGAGCTGGAACAGGAAGTCTCCTCTCAGCAAGACGAATTAAACGAGCTCCAATCTTCCATCCGCGAGGCGCAGCGTAATGTCCCCAACGACGCGCAAAAGCTCAGATTGGCCCAGCGTAACTCCGAGAACGCTGTTGCTGTCCTCCAGCACAAAGAACTTGAGATTAGGACGAAGTTCGAAAGTGAAGAGCGCATGCGTGATGGATTACGAAAGGGGCGCTGCCCGACATGCACGCAGAAGGTCCCCCCTGCATTAAGAAAGTCTCGTCTCAGTGCAATCAATCGCACATTACGCGATATGAACAAACAGCTTGCGAACATCAGAAGGCACCTAGAAAGGGCCGAAAGCGCCCTTCAGCAAGGTGCTTTCGACGAATCGTTTGACGCATTTGTCGATCTCAAAGAGATGAAGGCCACGTACAGCGCCACAGCTAAGCGTGTGACTGCGGATCAGAAACGCTTGAAAAGATTGCGTAGTCAGGCCAGAACATTTGGGAAAAAACCCGAACAAGTGGAACGCACAAAAGCCGAACTTCTATTCTTAACCAAACTTGAAGAGGCCATCCAGCAATTTCGGAAGTCGCTCCGAAAGCGGTTAGTTCGACACCTTGCCCTTGGCACGAATGACCTCCTCGCTCGATTTCACGATGGAGACAACGATTCAGCAGTCAAAATAGACGACGATCTGAACATTGCAGTCCAGTTGCATGGACGAGATGTGCCCATTTTTAACTTGAGTGGCGCTGCAAAAGATATCTTGGCGCTAGCTCTCCGGTACGGACTTCTGCGAGTTGCAGCAAGGGGCATCAATTTCTTAGTTCTAGACGAGCCGACTCGACACATGGACACATTGAACTGTCAGCGATTGAAGAGCCTTTTTAATGATCTCTTCGACCACCAATTGATTGTCGTGACCGTCAATAATGAGTTCTCTGACGCAACCGGACGGCATTTCCGCGTCGTAAAGGACGATTCATTGCACTCCGTTGTCGCCGAGTCTTGGTAGGCTATCTTTTCCTTTAATCAAATAAATAAGGTTCGCGTCACGGCTCGCGGTTAGAATTTCGGCGATCCGACGATCAGTTTCTGTTTGCGCCGAAGTTGGTCCCGCACATCTATCACCCTCACCTTTTCTGGCACCGTTTTCTCGCGGGCACGGCGAGATGGGAAAGACGCCTGCGCGCTGGCGGCACAGCGGGCTCCTGCTTTGTCCGTCAGGTTGACGGACACCCTCCGGGTTTGCGGTCCCCCCCAAGAAACAAAACGAAGAGCGAAGTTTCATGGTTCCCCCGCAAAAAGCAGCCCTTGGCCTGGCGAGCAGGCCCCACTCGCCCTTTTGTGCCCCGCGAGAAACGGGCGCAGAAAAGGAGAAAAACAAATGATCGAGCAAACCAAACAAACCCATCGAGGTCAATTTAATGTTGAGGGTTCGTTGCAGGTTCGCACAGTGGACGCGCCGAGGAGCGCAGAGAGAAAGCCCATGGTTTCGTGGGCGGCCCTCTTGGACGAGGCTGTGAAAAAGCCCGGCTTCATTCATGAAGCCTACAGCCGCTTTCACAACTACTCACTCGGAAATCAACTCTTGGCTTTGTTCCAGTGCTTTTTGCGCGGAATCCAGCCGGGGCCGCTGGCCACTTTCCCGAAGTGGAAAGAGCTTGGCCGATACGTGAGGAAGGGTGAGAAGGCATTGACCCTGTGCATGCCTCTGACTTGCAAGCGCATTAAGACGGTAAAGCAAGACGACGGCACCGACCAGGAGGAGGAGTTTTCCTTTACCCATTTCACCTACAAGGCCCATTGGTTCGTTCTTGCACAGACCGAAGGCGCGGAATACCAAACCCCCGACATCCCGGAATGGAACGAAGAAAGAGCCCTTGCCGCTCTGGAAATCCAACGTGTTCCCTTCCAGGACCTCGACGGCAACACCCAGGGCTACGCCAAGCATGGCCGGAAGATCGCGGTCAGCCCGATTGCCGCTCTCCCGGCAAAGACACTTTTCCACGAAGTTGGCCACGTCATGCTTGGCCACACGGACGAAGGCGACCTCTCGGACACCGAGCGGACGCCACGGGATATCCGGGAAATGGAAGCCGAGGCCGTTTCCTTCTTGTGCTGTGAATCCCTTGGCCTGCCAGGAGCCGAGTACAGCCGTGGTTATATCCAATCGTGGGGCCAGGGCCAGACATTCACCGAGCGGTCAGCGCAACGCATCTTTCGCGCCGCCGACCAAATCCTTCGCGCAGGCTATCCGGGCAAGTGAGGTCCAAAAATAACGTCGGCTGGCCAACCTCCGGTTGGCCAGCCCGACCTTCCTCACGCGGACGACAAGTGGCCAGCCCTAGCCGTCTCTCGACCTGGTACCCGGTTCTCACATTTGTCGACCCGCAAAAAATACTTGGCAAGCGCCGTGCCTCAGTCCACCCTCAGAAATGGTACTCACATTTGTCGACCCGTGAAAAATAGTTGGCAATCGGGTTGCCCGTCGGCCCGCCAGCAATCCCCTTGACAGATATCCTCACGTCTTGTAAAATGTGTACACAGGTGAACGCATATGGGATTACTCAAAGTGGGTATCCGCGAGTTTCGCGAGAATCTTGCCAACTACTTGTTGCAGAGCGACAAGCCGGTTGCGATTACGCGGCACGGCGACACCGTGGGTTACTATCTCCCGGCGCGCCGAAAGCGATCCGATGCCGAGCGGGCGCAGTTGAAAGAGGCGGCTGCCCGGTTGCAGGAAATGCTGCTGGGCGAAGGCATCACCGAAGATGAAATCATCGCGGACTTCAAGCGCTGGCGCGCCGAAGGGCGTAAATGAACCCACGGAAAGGGCTAGTGCTTGATGCCAACATCCTTATGCGCGCCGTCCTGGGCCGACGCGTTCGTGAACTACTAGAAACGTATGAGGATGCCGCGACATTTTACAGCCCGGATGTTTGTTTCGCCGACGCCCGTCGCTACTTGGAAAAGGAACTGGAAAAGCGGGGCCGCGATACCGCCACTGGACTTGCAGCGCTCGACAAACTAAGCGGAACAGTCCAAGTGGTTGACCGAACCCTCTACGGGGATTTTGAGCAACTGGCGAGAGAGCGCATCGAAATTCGTGATCCAGACGATTGGCCCGTAGTGGCGGTGGCGTTACTTTTGGACTTGCCAATTTGGACGGAGGACCAGGACCTCTTCGGCAGCGGTGTGGCGACCTGGACGACGGACCGAGTAGAATTATTCTTGCGGTAGGGTTCCGATACGCTACGATGTAGCCTATGACGAGTACAAAATCGGTACAACTTGGGCGTTCTGAGCGTGTTTTTGCGTGCTTTTTGGTGGCCAACCGTGCCGCAAAGTCAATGAGTTAGCTTGCATTGTGACTTCTCATAACCCAAAGGTCGCTGGTTCAAATCCAGCCCCCGCAACCAACCTCTTGCATCGCAGTCTGCACCGTGTCGAGAGTTGCTGGCAAGCCCTACTTTACCTACGTTCTTTGGAGCCCCTCTGGGCAGCGGTTCTACGTCGGCATTAGCGAAGACCCCTCCCGCCGCCTTGACCAGCACAACCAAGGAATTTCACCCTGGACAGCACGCTATCGACCTTGGCAGCTCGTTCGGGTCGAAAGGTTTGCTTCATACACCGACGCCCGCAAACACGAACTCCTACTGAAAATGCAAAAGTCTGGACAAGGATTCTTCCAGCTTACCGGCCTTGACCCCGCATGCTTCGCCCGCAATCCCAGGGGCTCATAATCCCGCCTCGCGGGATCGCTGGTTCAAATCCAGCCCCGCAACCAACCCCTTGCATCGCAGTCTGCACCGTGTCGAGAGTTGCTGGCAAACCCTACTTTACCTACGTTCTTTGGAGCCCCTCTGGGCAGCGGTTCTACGTCGGCATTAGCGAAGACCCCTCCCGCCGCCTTGACCAGCACAACCAAGGAATTTCACGCTGGACCGCACGCTATCGACCTTGGCAGCTCGTTCGGGTCGAAAGGTTTGCTTCATACACCGACGCCCGCAAACACGAACTCCTACTGAAAATGCAAAAGTCTGGACAAGGATTCTTCCAGCTTACCGGCCTTGACCCCGCATGCTTCGCCCGCAATCCCAGGGGCCCATAATCCCGCAGGCGCGGGATCGCTGGTTCAAATCCAGCCCCCGCAACCAAACGTCTTTATATTTCTTCTACATCCAGAGGCCACTCGAAAGAGAGTGGCCTCTTCTTTTTATGTTATTGGGGGTCTGCAGGAAGGAATCAAGATCGTCCCGTTCGCCAAAGTCCTTGCGTTGCCTTCGATTAGAGTTGCCTGAGGAACGGTGACCTTTGGTAATTTCGCCCAACGATCACCGGAGTCTCCGCAAACTCCACGGTTGGGTGACGGGGTTTCGAGCGACAAGCACCATCCCCGTTTGGGTGTCGGCCCGTGCGGTCCGACCCCGAGGCGGGATCATCCAGGTGATCACACTCCACTCTGCTGAGTCACTTGAAGCGTACGGTCTAGTCTGAAGAAGCGGATGCAGTCTCCCCTCATCCAGGAATCCTGTGGGCGCGGACGATAAACCTCTTGGGGGCGGGGCCGACAAAATAGAACGGGTAACAGGTCACCAGGGTGAGGAAGTCGTCCGCCGTAGCGTCCAGCACCTCAGTGTCCTCGGGCTCGACCACTTGGGTCGAGTCCACGCGATAGCGGTAAGATCCGTGTAGCGTCGTCAAGGTGATTTCATCGTCCTTGTGAATATTGCGTAGTCCTCGGAAGACCGTGTCCCGGTGTCCCGCGAGCGCCACGTTGCCTCGTTGACCCGGCAGCGGGGTGCCTGGAATATGCCCGACCGCGTGTCGCAAAGCTCTTCCGTCTATGCCTTCCATGATCATCGCCGCAAGGCCGATGGAACTGATCTCGATGCGCGCCAACGGAGAGCCCACGAGGCCATCGATGCCAAAACTCTCAGCGCGCGCACGGTCCGCTTCCGCCTGGGCGGAAAGAGGAGACGAAGCAGGCTGTTGAATGGCACGGGCAGGCGTCTGCGCATCCTTCAAGGCGCGCTCAAATCGCCAGGTTTGATAGGCCTGAAAGAGCCACCTCTCGAGCAGCACGGTGGCGCAGTAACTCAGCGCCAGGACCCCCACGACAAAAAAGAAGTATTGGCTCCAATGGAGAAGCAAGGCGATTCGTGTCGGATGAGCGCTCTGGCGTTTAATTTTGAAATTCATGGCCGGTTGCTCTGGCTGCCGGCAAGGGGGGCTAAGGGCTGAGGTTTCGAAGGTGCGTAGTAACCGGCACGGGTGCGAACGGACAAGCGTCCATGACCCGGCGCCATCGCCTTCACTTGGATGACCCGATAGGCCCCGTCTTGCTTTCTGTTCGCGGGTGCATAAGCAATGGTGTACTGGTTACGGATATCATGAGCGATCCGTTCACAAAGAGGGACAACCTCCGGCACGGATTGCGGAAAGAAAGCCTCGCCTCCCGTGGCCTTGGAAAGCTGCCGGAGCGCGTTGGGGTTCTGGTCGGGATCTTCTTCCGTATAGATACCTATGGTATAGATGATGGCATCGGACTGCCCTGCCATGGTCAGGATCTGGCCCAACTTGTATCTGCTCGCGTTGTCGCCCCCGTCGCTCAGCACGATCAGCACTTTCTTGTCCCGATTACCCTTTTTCACGTGCTCGAGCGCAGCCGCCAGAGCGTCGCAGAGCGCCGTCTCGCCGCTGGCGATAATTCTCGACAGCGCAACCTGCAATTGCGTCGTTTGGTCCGTGAATGGTGTGTTAGCGGGAAGGCCAAACGAAACATGCTCGTTGAAATTGACCACGAACATCTGGTCCTGCGGATTGCTGGAGCGGGCAAACGCCATGGCAGCGGCAATAACCTCAGCACGCTTGGGTCCCATGCTTCCACTGTTGTCCACAACCAAGCCCACCGTGACTGGAATATCCTCATGACTATAGTATTCAATCTGTTGAAGCACGCCGTCCTCGTATATCTGAAAGTCATCCTTGCCGAGCCCCGAAACCGGAGCGCCTTTGTGGTTCTGCACGGTCGCGTGCAAGACCACGCTCGAAACACTTACACTGATTTTGTAGGGGTCAACTTGGCGAAGCTCGGATGTCGAGGGTTCTTGAGGGCGGGCAACACTGGGCAGAGTAAACAAGAACACAAGCGCGACCAGACATCGGCTCGTGGTGGCGCGTGCCTCCCCGGTGCGTACTCTCGTGCTGAATAATTTCGCGGCCCTCAACCTCCACCTCCCGTAGAAAGGTGAACCGTGACTATGGATCGAGAGACTCAGCCGCCATCCATCTTCCTTTCAGATGAGCGGCGCCCTGTGTGAGTTTGCGCGACCTCGGTGCCAGGATCCTAGCTCCCTGTTTGAGCACCAGAAACACCACACCGGCCGTACATAGCAGCGTCGCAGCAGCCAAAGCCGCGAGCGCACAGGCGACACATTCATAGACGATGAACATACACCCTCAATCCAGGACATCGATCGCCCTCTAGTCAATTACAGCCAGTTGCCAGAAGGACGGGCTCCTTCAACTACGACCCTGCCCGTCGCCGGTCGAGTGTGTTCCCGCTTGGCTCCGAGGGACGAACAGGCAGAGGTTGAACACCCGACACGCTCCCCCGTTTCAGTTTGTTGAATGTTAATCGTTGACGACTTGCCGTGTCGAACAGGTCGCCAACGCTGACAGGGCATAGAACTGTGCCTGTTTTCCCGGGCTGTACCGATGTTGACGGCTCTCTCATCAGCCCAGTCGTTTCGTGGAACTTGAGCGATCGCCGGGGAGTCCACCCGGGTGGTCGCGAACTCGAGCGCCCGTGAAGGGAGGTAATACTCGCGTACCACCCCCCTTCACAACCCGACGCTCAGTCAGCTTCGCCTGGGCCAGCAAATTGGCGCCCGAAGCGCCCTCCTTAGGCCCCCTACGCGGGCGGTCCACGCAGGCCCCGCAACGCACTCCCTTGGCTCAGACAGCTCGCTTCGAAAAACCCCACAGAGTAAGGCCTGCACCCAGCGACAGTAGCCCAATCAATCCCACAAGTGGCAATGTGCTGGCCGTTTTGGGTAAGCTCTGCGCAGCGGCTACCTCTACCGGCTTCGCAGTTGCTACCTCTGGCGGGAGCTCCACGACCTCAGCTACTTGAACCTCTTCGCCCGTAGGTTTAACAGCCACGACCGGCGCTGTCTTCAACTCCTCGATGGGCAGCGTTGCCAGTTCGACAGGCGTCGCGAGAACGACCTCGTTGGTCACCTTCGCCAGCTCGATCGCCCGTGACTTTGGGTACACAAATTCCTCGCCCCATTGACGCCCCGGATAAAACCACGCCCGGATGGCTTCCGGCTGTCCCTCCGCCCTCTCCTTAAACGTCATTACCGTTTTGTCGGTCGCCCGCAAACGGTAATTGGGGATGGCGAGGATGGTTGTATACACATGGTCTTCGGCTTGGTTGAAAATTTGGACGATGTGGCGGTCCGATAGGGAATCGAAAATCTTGAAGACATACGTACCCGCCGGCAAGGTCTGGGCGCCCACACCTGGAACTTCGACGGGGGCGCTGAATGTCACAATAGTCTTCCTGTTCCACTCGTCTGCCTTCGCACTCGGTAGAAACGTTAGAGCTACCAGGGACAAGCAGAAGATGGTCACTACTAATCTGAATCGATCCATTTTTTCATTGAAGTTACCTCAATCTTTCTTGGGGTGGTCTATTCTGCCCCGTGGTTCTTGGGTCGGATCTATAAATGAAATGAATTTATGAGACACCATATCAGCGGGAAAACTCGTCCCACCGTTCGCCGTGCAGGCGACACTTTGAAAGGCCGAAGCGCAGATTGATAGATTTCAAGATCCGGAGTCGCCTTAACTACTTCCTCTTGGCCTATTGTTTGTTCCATCGTGTGGAATGCGGAATTCGAGACCTCATAGATTTGGACCGAGGGAATTCCCAGGAACACTCTCGCCAGAGCCATCAGCGCGCCAAGGCATCTAGCCTAGATTGCTCCCACGCTCTCCTTTTGATCCCAAAGGTTTAAGGAGAGCGCTTCCGTTCCATCTGGGCGGATGAAGGCGACAAGGCCCCGAAAATCCCTCTCCCTTCGAAACAGCGGCACAACTTCCTGCTCAAGGGTCCTGGTAAGCTCGACCTCGCAACCAGGCTTCACATTGATCAAAACCCCTCGTGTAAACACGTCGCTCCCCTCTGCCATTCGCCTCCCGCCAGATCCCGCCTGGCAGCTTCAGGTACACTCGTTATACCCTTGGGTGATTCGCGTGTCTGTTCAGTACTGCTCGCACGTTTGCTCAAAATTGCTCATCCCCGCTAATGAGGGCCACCAACAGTGTGGGCCGGTCGAAGTTACTGCTTGGTGGCGCATCAGTTCTTCATGCACGCGAGCACGATCACTGGGCTGAACCAAGACCGTCACCTCCCCACGTGGATCCTGGAGAGGGAATGCATAACTCCAAAAACATTCAGGAGCCACAAAACCACGAGAATGACCACGACAGCATTCAAGATCGACTTAATGGAGCCCGCCATCGGAATGAAGCTATTGACGAGCCAGAGGAGAACACCAACCACGATCAGAACCACCAAGACTTGAACTAAAGGCATAAGCTAACTACCTCCTTATTTTCGAAGGCAAACGCCTATACGTCCGCTCCCCGGGAATTGAGAATGCGCGTACGTCTGTTTTTCATGTATGTTCCCAGCGGCCCCCGTCCCACAACCGGGGCCAGCCCGACTCCACTGACTCTTCTCGGTCAAGGGAGCCGGGCGCTTGTTTTGAACACCACCCTCTCAGTCTTTAGCGAAGCGACTGCATGTCGAGGATTGACCCCAAAATGCCGCCAAGGATTGTGTACTTGCCGCCATAATAGCGACCATATCGATAGCGGTGGTAGTAGCCATCTGCATAGCCGCGACGGAAACCCTCGCGAAAGTAGTAGTTGTAGTCGTCCTGGGGTACATAATAACCACCATAGCCGAAGTTCGCGTCCTGATAGGCATAAGAGTCTTTGTAGTTGTAACCCCAGCGATCCTGCCGGTCTGCCTGTCCGGCCAGGAAGCCTTGCTCATAACCGTAGTTCACGGCCTCGCGAAGCAAATTTGCGCCGTATTGATTCGTCTCGTAGTAGCGGCCGCCACGGTTGTAACGATAGTTCCAACCCGTGTAGAAGTATGGATCATTGTTGTAATCGTGGCGCTCGTTCTGGAGGCGCATGTGCTGCTCACGTAGGCGCCCTAGGTACTCTTGCTGATAACGGTACTGCGCCCTGCGTCCTTGTTGCTGAAGCTCCGCTGTGTGCTGCTGCCCGACACGCTGCTGCTGATCTAGATTTTGACGGTACTGAGTCAGACGCTGCTGCTGCTCCCCAATAAGCTGCTGCTGACGCTCTTGCGAGAGGCGGGCTTGCTGCTGGTTTTGGTCTTGCTGCCGTTGCTGCTGCACTTGCTGTTGCCAATTCTGATCTCGTTGCCATTGTCTCTGCTGCGCCTGCTGTTGCTGCTGTTGCGCTTGGGCGCGCTGTTGTTGCTGCTGTGTGTTCTGGTTCTGCTGCTGTTGCTGCTGTTGCGCTTGGGTGCGCTGTTGTTGCTGCTGTGTGTTCTGGTTCTGCTGCTGTTGCTGCTGGGCGCGCTGTTGCTGCTGGGCCTGCTGCCTTTGCTGATTTTGCTGCTGGGCCTGCTGCTTTTGCTGGTTTTGCTGTTGCTGCTGGGCCTGTTGCCTTTGCTGGTTTTGCTGTTGGGCTTGCTGCTTTCGCTGGTTCTGCTGTTGCTGTTGGGCCTGCTGCCTTTGCTGGTTCTGCTGTTGCTGTTGGGCCTGTTGCCTTTGCTGGTTTTGCTGTTGGGCCTGCTGCTTTCGCTGGTTCTGCTGTTGCTGTTGGGCCTGCTGCCTTTGCTGATTTTGCTGCTGGGCCTGCTGCCTTTGCTGGTTTTGCTGTTGCTGTTGGGCCTGCTGCTTTTGCTGGTTCTGCTGTTGCTGTTGGGCCTGCTGCCTTTGCTGATTTTGCTGCTGGGCCTGCTGCCTTTGCTGGTTTTGCTGTTGCTGTTGGGCCTGCTGCTTTTGCTGGTTCTGCTGTTGCTGTTGGGCCTGCTGCCTTTGCTGATTTTGCTGCTGGGCCTGCTGCCTTTGCTGGTTTTGCTGTTGCTGTTGGGCCTGCTGCTTTTGCTGGTTCTGCTGTTGCTGTTGGGC
>Ga0208321_1000030_pt1 | contig 191618 bp, 153 predicted proteins | sample June2015DPH_4_15_FD_184692 | JGI IMG/M metagenome (GOLD analysis project Ga0208321, IMG submission 184692) | Peatland microbial communities from SPRUCE experiment site at the Marcell Experimental Forest, Minnesota, USA - June2015DPH_4_150... | ecosystem: Environmental > Terrestrial > Soil >...
GACGTCTACCGCACCCTGTTCCAGCCCACCAAGCCGCAGAAAGGAGTGCCTGCCCCGGTAACATTATCTTTTGATAGAACCATGCACCCTCGGTAACATTATCATTTGACTTGACACGCGGGGGCGGCAGGAGGCGATGCTATAATCCGCCTGTCCAGCGCTGATGGCCCCCTCCGTGCGCTGGCCTCCAAATGAGGACTGGGGTGCTTGATATCGAGCAACAGGTGACGCTGCTCATGCAGGGCAGCGAGTACGGTGATGCCAGCCTGCAACAAGCCATGGCTGGCGAGCTGCGGGAGCGCCTCCTTCTGGCGCAGAGGGAACAGCGGCCCTTGCGCGTGTACTGCGGTTACGACCCAACCAGTGCGGACCTGCACCTCGGGCACACGGTGACCATGCGCAAGCTGCGGCAGTTTCAGGAACTCGGCCATCATGTGACCTTTCTGATCGGCGACTACACCGCCCGAGTGGGAGATCCCTCCGACAAAGACAAGTTGAGGCCTCAGCTATCTGAGGAGCAGATTCGTGCCAACGCGCAGACCTTTGCCGAACAAGCCTTTCGCATCCTGGACCGCTCTCGGACCGAGGTCCGCTACAACTCAGAGTGGCTGGGTAGTTTGACTCTCGCCGACCTGATCCAGCTGGCTTCGAATTTCACGGTCCAGCAGTTTGTCACCCGAGAGAACTTTCGCCTGCGCTGGGATCGCGGCGAGGCCATTTTCCTGCATGAGACCTTCTATTCCATCCTGCAGGGCTACGATGCATTCAGCCTTCGCGCCGACGTGCAGGTGGGGGGTACCGACCAGCTCTTCAATATTGTTTCGGCCGCTCGCAAGGTCATGGAGTCTCTGGGCGTGGCTCCCAACGTGGCTATCCTGCTCGGCATCCTGCCCGGCACGGATGGGGTGGTGAGAATGAGCAAAAGCCTGGGTAACCATATCCCCCTCCTGGCCGCCGCTGAGGATACGTATGGGAAAATCATGAGCCTCCCGGATTTGGCCATGGGGCCGTACTTCCGCCTGCTTTCTCGGTGGTCCCCCGAGCGGATCGATGAGCTCGAAGCCTCGCTAAGGAACGGCACAGTCCACCCTCGAGACGCCAAGATGGAGCTTGCCCGGGAAATCGTGGAGATCTACCACGGCCGGCAGGCGGTAGAACCTGCCGAGCTTGCTTTCCGGCGGGTCTTTCAGGAGAATGCCCTGCCCGAGGAATTGGCGGAAGCTTCCTACTCGGAGGGGACCAAGGTGGTCGATTTCCTGGCCGAACACAACCTTGCCCGAAGCCGCAGCGAGGCGAGGCGCCTGATCGAGCAGGGGGGCGTGAGGTTGGACGGAGAGGCCGTTCGGGACCTGGAGGCGACCCTCTCGGGGAGAGGCGGCTCGGTGCTCCAGGTCGGCAAGCGCAAGTTCGTTCGTCTCAAGGCGCGCCCCTAGGCTCCGCAAGTGGGCCTGGCTCCCAAATCCGCATCGCCTGCGAGACCTTTCCTTCAGGGCAGGCCGGGAAGGAGGAAGGGCGCGCAGGCGCTATGAGACATAGCGCGAAATGAGAGGAGCAAGTCCCCTTTTCGTGCCCTCGGGGATCACCTCCCGAGCGGTGATGATTGCGTCCTTCAATGCATCCGGGCAAGAGCATGTCCGGTCCGGGGAAAGACTCGCGACGAGCCGGCTGACCGCCTCTTGGGCGATCGTTGTGTTCTGATTGAGAATCCGGATGACCATTTCCACGCTCACGGGCGCCTCCTCGACGTGCCACACGTCGTAGTCGGTCACATGGGCCATCACCGCGTAGCACATCTCCGCTTCCCTTGCCAGGAAGGCTTCCGGGGAGGTGGTCATTCCGATGATTGACATTCCCAGCTGTCGGTAGACGTTGCTTTCCGCCTGGGTCGAGAATCGAGGCCCCTGCACGACCATGAGGCTGCCCCCTCTGTGGACGCTGGCCCCCGTGCTGCTCACCGCGTCGTAGAGTTGCGCAGAGAGCTCGCGGCAGAAGGGTTCCGCCACCCCGATGTGAGCGACGAGGCCTTGGCCAAAAAAAGTAGCCTCGCGCCCATGCGTGTGGTCAAAGATCTGATCTGGGATCACGATATCCCCGGGAGCGTAGTCTTCCCGCAGGGACCCGCAGGCGGAGATAGAAACTACGCGCTCGACCCCCAGCACTTTCAAAGCGAAGATGTTGGCGCGATAGTTCACCTCGCCGGGCATGATCCGGTGCCCGCGTCCGTGTCGGGCCAGAAAGGCTACCCGTTGGCCGGAGAGTGTTCCGACCACCAGCGGATCACTGGGCTTGCCAAAGGGGGTCGCAAGATCATGTTCCTCCAAATCCTGAAGGCCAGCCATCGCATACAGGCCCGAGCCTCCAATGATGGCCACTTTGGGCTTTCCTGACATGGCAACTCCTTTCCCAGCGGGGCAGCCCGAGCAACTCCTGACCGCCCTGTCCCTGAAGCAGGCATGCGCCGCGTATTATACGGCTGCGATGGGGCGCGAACACGAAATGGGCCCATCCCGCGAACGATTCCGCGGGAGTCCCCGGCGAGGGGATTGGATATACTAACAGAAGCACTGCGAGCTTCCCGTTGGGCCCCACTCGGGCGGGAGCTCGCGCCTCCCGGAGCAAGGGGAGGTCCAAGCCCAGGGGGTTGAGAAGATGGAAGCGCCTGGCCAAGCGCTCGGGTCTTCAGGATATGGGGAGGTCGATCACTCGGCCGACCGCGCGTATCGAATCTGGGGCCCCGACCTCGGAGCCCTGCTCTCTTCAGGCGCCCGTGCGCTCTACGACTTGGCGAGCGTCCAGGCGGATAACGGCAGAGAGGTGGAACGGAGTATCCAGATCGACGGCATCGACCGAGAAAGCTTGCTGATCGGCTGGCTCAACGAGCTCCTGTACATCCTGGGGAACGACGGCGTGGCCTTCAGGCAATTTGAGTTCCTCGAACTCACGGACCGGCACCTCCGGGCGCGGGCGCTGGGGGTGGCCTCCAGACAGGTTCCCAAAGACGTAAAGGCGGCGACATACAACAGCCTGGCAATTCGCTCAAGCGACCGAGGCCTTGAAGCCACGGTCGTGTTTGACGTGTAAGTCCCCAGCGCTGAGGGGCTCCAGGAGCGGGTAGTCTGTGCCTACTAAGAAGGACTTTCATTTGCTGGACGAGTGCCTGTGGGAACTCCCGACCTCCTACCACCCGGGCATGACGGTCCCCGTTTGGCTGGTCGCGGATGAGGGCCTGCTGGAGGACGCTCTGGAGGACCTGTCGCTGACGCAGGCCGTCAACGTTGCCTGCCTGCCAGGTCTGATTGGCCGGGTAGTGGTGATGCCTGATGTCCACCAGGGATATGGAATGCCTATCGGTGGGGTCATGGCGGCAAACGGTTCCGACGGGATGATCTCGCCGGGAGCCGTCGGTTACGACATCAATTGCGGCGTCCGCCTGCTCGCTTCCAACATCGAATACCGCGGCGTTGAGGGGCTTCTGGGAGACTTGTCTACGGCTCTCTATCGGAATTGCCCCAGTGGGGTAGGAGAGAAGGGGCATTTTCCGCTCTCGACCCAGGAGTTGGAAAAGGTCTGTGCCGAGGGATCGAAATGGGCATTACGTCGCGGGCTTGGGTGGGAGGAAGACCTTCGGCGTACCGAGGAATTTGGATGTTTGCAGGGGGCCGACCCTGCTCGTGTGAGTCCCCGAGCCAAGGAAAGAGGCAGGGGGCAGATTGGAACCCTGGGGGCAGGTAACCACTTCATCGAAGTGGATGTGGTGGAGCGGATCTTCGACGACCGGGCCGCCGAGGTGATGGGGCTGAGCCCAGGCACTCTGGCCGTGCAGATTCATTGTGGATCCCGAGGCTTTGGACATCAGATTTGCACTGACTATGTGCAGGACCTTCAGGCCGCCGTGGGCAAGTACAGGATCAGTCTTCCGGACAGGGAACTGGTGTGCGCGCCCCTCGATTCGCCCGAGGGGAGAGCCTATCTGGCAGCCATGAAATGTGCCGCGAACTTTGCCTTTGCCAATCGCCAGGTATTGGCCTCCCTGGTACGCCGCAGCTTCGAGGAGGTGATGGCGCGGACCTCCTCGCATTGGGACCTTCATCAGGTGTATGACATCACCCACAACATGGCGAAAATGGAGGAGTTTGACCTGGAAGGAAGTCATGTACGGGCGTGCGTGCACCGCAAAGGCGCTACCCGAGCCTTTGGGCCTGGTTTTGAGGGGTTGCCTGAGGAGTACCGCCAGATAGGGCAGCCTGTTCTCGTGCCCGGATCGATGAGCACCTCCAGCTGGGTCTTGCTGGGGGCCCCGCGAGCCATGGAGATTTCCTTCGGTTCGACCTGCCACGGCGCGGGTCGACGTCTCAGTCGTGCCCGAGCGAAACGCCAGGTGCGGGGAGACCAGCTGCGTGGCGAAATGGAGCGGCAGGGGATCCACGTGCGCGCCGGCTCCATGGCGGGACTCGCCGAAGAGGCCCCCCAGGCCTACAAGGATGTCGACCGCGTTGTCGACGTGGTGTGTCGAGCGAGGATCGCAATCAAAGTAGCCAAGTTGAGGCCCGTCGCCGTGGTCAAGGGTTGATCTCTGGAGGGTCGGGACGAGGGAAAGCTTGGAGGCGAACATGGAGGAAGATGTCGTTCATTCGCCCGTTGAGTACTTGAAATCACGATTGGGTCCCTTGCCAGCGGAGGCCGAACTTGGCGCCTACGAGCATTGGTGGCTTGAGCAGGGCCAGGGGATCTCTCAGGCGGTGGATCGTGCCGGCACGCCTTGGCTGAGAATGTATGACCAACTGGGTAAGCGGGTGGACGAAATTCTCTACCCGCCCGGCTATCGTTCCATGCTGCAGCGCGGGTACCAGGCCGGCGCCGTTTGGCGCGCATTCGCGGACGGCTCCCTCCTTCCCTGCTACCTCATAGGGTATGTGACTTCGTTCTTTGACCCCGGTTTGTATTGTCCCTATATCGTCAGCCTGTCCACCGCCATCCCGATTTCAAAGTACGGGAGCCAGCCGATTCGCGAGCGCTTTCTACCCATGCTCCTGCGGCAGGATGGGCAAGGTTGGCAGGGAGCAACTTGGATGACGGAAGCTGCGGGGGGTTCCGACTTGGGGGCGGCGATCGAGACCACTGCGAAGGAAGAAGGGGATCATTGGGTCTTGGAGGGCGAGAAGTACTTCGCCAGCAATGCGGGGGCCGACCTTGCAGTTGTCGCGGCCCGGCCGATCGGCGGACCCAAAACGGTGAGGGGGCTCGCGCTTTTTTTGGTCCCCCGTCTGACACCCCGTGGGGACCTCAACTATTTTCTTCGTCGCATCAAAGACAAGATCGGAACTCGGTCAGTGCCCACCGGGGAGGTCGAGCTTCGTCACAGTGAGGCCTATCTGCTGGGGCGGGTGGAGGAGGGCATCTACCTTATTCTGGAGGTTCTCAACCTGTCTAGAGTCGGCAACAGCGTGGGGAGTGTCGCCCTGGCTCAGAGGGCTCTCAGCGAGGCTTCGACCTTTGCCCGACAGAGGGTCGCCTTTGGAAAGCCCATCGGGCAGCAACCTCTCCTGAGGCGGCAGATCGAGGAAAAGGGGGTCTTGTTGCACGAGTCCTTCTGCCTGGCGTGGGAGGCCGTGCGTCTTCTGGACCAAGTGTGGCAGGAAAGGCCGCGCTATTCTGAGCACTATCACCTCTTTCGCCTCATCGCCCACCTGGCGAAGTACTGGACTGCCGAGGTAGCTGTGCAAACCGCCAAATGGACCATGGAGGTCTACGGCGGAGTGGGTGTGCTGTCGGAACACGGCGTGGAGCGTCTGCTGCGAGAGGCCATGATTCTCCCAATCTGGGAGGGGACGCCTCATCGGCAGATCCTGGACGGCATGGAAGTGATTGAACGCAAAGCCGCGGACCGTGCGCTCTTTGACTACTTGATCGAGAAGGGAGTCGACAGTCGGCAGCTGGCCGAGACAAGCGACCTCCTCGAGACCTGGCGCGGCTGGCACGCGGATCGACGGGAGGCGGAAGCCGAGATCGTTTTCGGGAATCTGGCCCGGACCACAGCTTCTCTCCTCGCCGCGCCGGGAATGTGAATCCCGAGGTTCCCTGGGCGGTCTGAACTCCCCGGGTTCGGGCCCCGGTGGCCTGCGCCCGGCGGGCTCCGGCAGCCCCAAGTCTTCACGAATGACTATTCGGGCGTTACAATGATTTCTCTGCCAGAATCTGGACTCGCGCGCCGGTTTTGTTAGGATCGCTAGGCGATGGTCAGACGGGTTGAGTCGAGCGACATCCCCGCGCGAGGGAACAAGCGGATCATCGCTAGGTCTCAAAAAAGGATGGCGAGGGCAAGGGAGGGCGAGGCTGGCAAGAGGTCGCTCAGGGGGGGTGGGGAGACCCGTCCGGTCTCAGAGTGGGTGGGGGGTTGCCTGAGCCTGCCGCGCTGCCTAGGCTTGCCAGGAGGGTTCCCCTCGTTTCGCCGACTTCGACTGGGCCCTGGCGCCCGATTCTCTCTGCCATGGTGGCCGGGAATTGGCTGATGAGAGACCGCCAGCTTCTTACTCCCGATGAGACGCGCGTCACCTCCGCCAGCCAGGAGTTGGCTCGGGCGCTCTGGAAACGGGTCCGCTAGCGGCAGGAGCCGGCGGCGCGAGCCGCCAGGAGGAGCTTCCATGTCCGAACATCTCCTGTTCACGCTCGCGATCGTGGGAGGAACCGGCCCGGAAGGCACGGGACTGGGGATGCGTTGGGCCAAGGCGGGCTACCGTGTGATCATTGGATCCCGCTCTGGCGAGAAGGCGGAGGCACACGCTTCCCTTCTCAGTGCGCGACTGGGTGAGGCTGGCCTGATTCACGGCGTGGAGAACTTAGAGGCCGCTCGTCAGGCGGACTTGGTCGTCCTGACCGTTCCCTACGCAGGCCATCGCCGAACTCTCGAGGCGATCGCCCCGATGCTGAAGGGCAAGATCCTCCTGGATGTAACCGTGCCCCTCGATCCCTCGGATGTCACCCGAGTGAGGATGCCTCCGGCGGGCTCGGCGGCGCAGGAGGCACGCGAGGTCCTCGGATCCGAAGTCCGTGTTGTGAGTGCCTTCCACAATGTGGCCCAGGCACAGCTGGAGGACCCAGACAGCCCGCTGGCCTGTGACGTTCTGGTGTGCGGTGACGACGGGGCAGCCAAAACCCAAGTCATGGAGCTGGTGGAGGCCGCCGGGGCGCGAGGCTGGGACGCAGGGCCTCTGGACAATTCCGCCGTCCCGGAAGGCTTGACTTCCATTCTGATTGGCATCAACAAGCGATTCAAGGTCCGGTCCTCCGCGATTCAAGTGGTGGGGGTGCCCCGGTGAACCTGGTTGCAACGCTGGTCCTGACCGCACTCCCCGATACTCCCCTGGTGAAGTCAGGCGACGACTTGGTCCTCATTATCGAGGAAGGAGCCAAGCGCGCTGGCCTCCAACTCCGAGATGGGGACGTTCTCGTACTTGCGCAAAAAATCGTCTCGAAGTCCGAGGGGAGAGTGGTGGATCTGAGGGAGGTTGTGCCCTCTCCCCGCGCGAACACGGTCGCAAAGTATGTGGAGAAGGACCCGCGCTTTGTCGAGCTGGTCCTGCGAGAAAGCAAAAAGGTCCTCCGAATGCGACCGGGCCTGTTGGTTGTGGAACATCGGCTCGGTTTCGTTTGCGCCAATGCCGGCCTCGACCGATCCAATGTGGCCCCTCACTCGGGAGGAGAGGAGCGAGTGCTCTTGCTTCCCGCCGATCCCGACGCTACCTGTGAGAGCATCCGCCAGAGGCTAGGGGAGCGTCTGGGAGTCTCCGTGGGGGTGATAATCAATGACTCGCATGGCAGAGCTTGGCGGAAAGGCATCCAAGGGGTGGCTATCGGCGTCGCGGGTGTCCCGGCACTCGTGGACATGCGAGGTCACCCGGATCTCTTCGACTACATGCTGCAGATCACCCAGATCGGAACCGCAGACGAGATGGCCGCGGCCGCCTCCCTGCTCATGGGGCAGGCGGATGAGGGCCGCCCGATCATTCACGCCCGAGGGTTTCCCTACCCCCTCCGCCCGGGGAGTCTCGCCGAACTCATACGCCCCGAGGACGAAGACGCTTTCCGATAGGCCCTCAAGGGGGCCGACCTGACGCATCGGATTCCTGAGGGCGGAGCGGATCGGAAACAGGATGGGTAAGCCCGCGCGCCGCACCCTCGTCCGGCAGGCTCGAGGGACCCACGCACTATCTGGCTTGGGTGGAGCGCGAACGGAAGGGCGGGGTCGGGTGGGACGAGGTGGCAGCGGCCCGGCGGACCGTGGATTGGCGTCTCCAGCGGGCAGCCCGGGGGCCTGTGGGAGCAAGGGGCTCGCCTGGCAATCCCTCCGTTCTCGGGGGCACCATCCTGCGCAAAGCGGGGATGGCGGAGGGTTCTCTCCTCCACCCGGGTGGCGCAGGACTCGCGAGCCCGCTGGAGGCGAGGCAGGCAGAGGTACGGCCGATGCCTGGCCCTATTTATGGACCGGCCGACGGTCGGAGAATGACAGGCGATCGCACAGCTTTCTATCAAATCCTGCGTAGCAGGCGCTCCGTTCGAAGGTTCGATCCGGAACCCGTTGAGCGTGAAGTGCTCCTGCGCCTGATCGAAGCGGCCACTCTGGCCCCTTCCGCTCACAACTCTCAACCCTGGCGTTTCGCCATCTTGACGGATCCTGAGGTTCGGCGGCGTCTAGGATGGGTGATGGGCGAGGCCTTCCGATCCGACCTGATGCTCGACGGTCGCTCACCCGAGGAGATCGAAGGGGCGGTGCGGCGCTCGCGTGAAAGGCTTGAGCAGGCACCAGTTGCCATTGTGCTGGCGCTGAGCCTTCGCAATGCCGATCATTACGCGGATGGTCGTCGGCAGAATGCGGAACACACCATGGCTGTACAGGGAGCGGCCCTGGCCGCTGAAAACCTGCTCTTGGCGGCGCACGCGGAAGGTCTCGGCGGGTGCTGGTTGTGCTCGCCTTTGTTCTGCCCGGACTTGGTTGCGCGCGAGCTGGGTCTGCCCGGCGACTGGGAGCCGTCAGGGATGGTCCTGCTCGGGCGTTCAGCCAAACCCACGGCACCGCGCGAGCGACATCCGCTGGACGAGGTCACGGTGTGGCGCTGATCCGGGGTTCTTTCCGCTCAAGCCCCCCCAGATGGGGTCGAGCTCCGGGAGCGGTTGCGAGCTTTGGACCTCAGACTGAATACAGATCCCAGGGCACAATGGATTCGTGGGGTGGTCGGCGAGTAGTCGCGTTGGCAGGTGGGGTGGGTGGAGCCCGGCTAGCGGATGGGCTGGCTAGACTGCTTCCGGCCGATCGTTTGACGGTCATTGTCAATACGGGGGATGATTTCGAGCTCCTGGGGCTTTCCATTTCGCCCGACCTCGACACGGTCCTGTACACGCTGGCCGGCGTCGCCGATCCCGCCCGGGGTTGGGGCATCGAGGGAGACACATTTCATTGTTTGGAGGCGCTGCGGAGTCTCGGAGATCCCAGCTGGTTCCAGATCGGGGACCGTGACCTGGCCACTCACCTGACACGCACTCAGCTTCTGCGGGCGGGAATGACATTGACCCAGGTTTCCTCGGAACTCGGCCGTCGACTGAAGGTTCTACCCCGCGTTCTGCCGATGTCCGACGATCTTCTGCGCACCTGGGTTCTTACGGAAGAAGGTCCGCTTCCGTTTCAAGAATACTTTGTGAGACGCCGGTGTGAGCCCAGGGTCACCGGTTTTCGCTTCGAGGGGGAGGAATCGGCCCAACCAAGCCCGGAGGCGCTCGGTGCGCTGGACACGGCGGATGTGGTCATCATCTGCCCTTCCAACCCGCTGGTAAGCATCGACCCCATCCTGCGTCTTCCCGGCAACCAGGCCAAATTGGCAAACCTGCCTTGTGTGGCCGTGAGTCCGATCGTTGGAGGTGCCGCGATCAAGGGACCTCTTTCGAAGATGCTCCTGGAGCTGGGCCGCGCGTCGAGCGCGCTCGAGATCGCGCGGCACTATCAGGGTTTGGCTCGCGGGTTTGTCCTGGATCAAGTGGACGCAGAATTATCGACCCAGGTCGAAGTGCTTGGGATGCGAGCGGCCTCGTTCCCGACCATGATGATTGAGGCGAGGCGGAGGGCGCGGGTGGCCGAGCAAGTCCTGGATTTTGCGGAATCCATCTTGTGATGTCGAGGAAGCTCTGGGCGCTTGTCCCGGTGAAGCGGCTCGCGGATTCAAAGACGAGGCTGACGCCCACACTTTCGGCTCGGGAACGACGCGAGCTGACCCGGCGCATGTACCTGCACACCCTTGAAACCTTGGCGCAAGCCGGCGAAAAGGTCTGCGCGACCCTCGTGGTAACCGCGGATGAGGAGGCCCTCGCTCTGGCGCGGGCCCGAGGAGTTGACACGCTAATTGAAACGGGGGGGGGAGGGCTGAACGCGGCGCTGCGTCAAGGCACCTTGAGGGTCGCCGATCGTGGCGGAAACGCGGTATTGGTTCTGCCCATCGATCTTCCCGGGCTCGCAGGCTCCGTCTTGTGCGAAGCTCTGGACCGGCTCCCGGAGGGACGCGTGGTGGCAATCGCACCGGACCACCAGCGCGAAGGGACCAACGCCCTGGTGGTCTCCCCCCTGGGCCTGATCGACTATCGATTCGGACCCGGGTCTTTCAGGGCTCATCTGGCCGCAGCGAGGGCAGAAGGGTCTGAGATTATCATCTGGAAGGGCAAAGGCTTTGCTCACGACGTCGATGTGGCCGAAGACCTTGCCACGGTCGCCTTCGCACCCCTTGACCGGAGATAAGGACATGCACATGCTGGTGAGTGAGGAAAAGGCGACAAAGTCGCAACACAGCCCGGTTCGAGCGAGCAAGTGGAAGGGAGCATGGAGCCTGAGCCCGCGAGAAAGGACTTGACCGGATGGCTGGAACGCGCGTGGCCCTCTACCTTCAGGATGCCCATGATCTGCGCGAGGGGATAGGATTCTGTCAGCTCGCGGAGAAGCGGGGATTCGAGGGCGTTTGGCAGGCCGAATCACGGCTGGCCCGAGATGCCATCGTGCCCATGGCCGCCTACGCCGCCACGACCTCTCGTCTCAAGGTGGGCTCTGGAGTGATAAACAATTGGACACGCAATATTGGTCTGCTGGCGGCGACTTTTCTCACTCTGGACGACTTGGCACCTGACCGAATCGTGTGTGGGATCGGCGCGTGGTGGGATCCGCTGGCCAGGAATGTCGGGATCGAAAGGCGCAGGCCCCTGTTGGCGATGCGCGAGACCGTGGAAGTGCTCAGGAGACTCCTGCGCCTGGAGCGAGTCACTTTTCATGGGGAGTTCGTTCACGTGACTGGGGTGGAGTTGGATTCAGTTTACGGCCGCCGGGAACCGCGCCAAGTGCCAATCTACGTGGGGGCGACAGGCGATCAAATGCTGGAACTCGCGGGCGAGATTGCGGATGGAGTCTTGCTGAATTACTGTGTTCCCCCGGAGTACAATGACAGGGCCCTGGAGCTGATCGACAAGGGCGCGAAGAAAGCCGGGCGGCGCGCCGAGGACCTGGACCGCCCGCAATTCATAGTTTGCTCGGTGGACCCGGAACGGGAAATGGCGCTGGACAGCACCCGAGAACTCCTGACCCAGTATCTTGCCCAACAACCTCACATTGCCAAGGCCTCCGGTGTCCCGGAGAACGTGGTCGGGCAGATTCAGCAGATCCTTGGCTGGCCGGCCACTCGGGAACAAATCCGGCAGGCTAAACACCTTGTCCCAGATGAGTTGGTCGAGCGGATTACTGCCTCGGGCACCCCCGCCGAGGCGAAAAGCAAAGTCAGCGAATACCAGAGAAGGGGATGCACTTGTCCTGTGCTCTACCCTGTGGGCAGTAGCGTGACCCAGCTCATTGAAACGTTCGCGCCGGGCTAGGGAACGGAGAGGTTCTGTTGAGCAAACAACCCAACTCACGGATGTGTTTCGTGTGCGGCGTTTCCAATCCGGTTGGATTGGGACTCGCCTTCTACGAAGACGAACCCGGGAGGGTCGTGGCGGATTGGACTCCTCCTGAGAAGTACCAGGGCTATCCCGGCACCGTGCATGGTGGGATCGTTGCCTCGGCGCTCGACGAAATCGCCGGAAGGACCCTGATGGGGGGAGAGTCTCCGCGCTTCATGGTCACCGTATCCCTCAGCGTCAAGTACCGTCATCCCGTTCCGGTGGGCAAGCCCTTGCGGCTCTGCGGACAGGTAACTCGCGATTACGGCCGCTTGGCGCGCGCCCATGCCCAACTCATGCTCCCCAGCGGTGAGATTGCGGCGGAGGCTGAGGTGCACTTGGTGCAATCCCCGAAGAGCCCGATCGGCACGGAGGATCTTGGTCGTATTGGATGGAAGGTGTACCCCGATGAGCCCGCGCGCATCTGAATACCACCGGCCCGCCACTCTGGCAGAAGCGCTTTCTCTCCTCTCGAGGGCAAGTCCCCTCACTCAACCCCTGGCAGGCGGCACCTACCTGTCTCTGTATTCCGACTCCCTGGAGGCCCTGGTGGACCTGAGGGAATTGCCTCTGGATGGGATTGGCACCCAGGCGGACGATTGGCGGATTGGCGCGATGACCCCCCTGGCGAGCCTTGCCGCTCACCCTGCCTTGCCGCAGGCCTTGCGGCGCGCGGCGCGGCACGAGGCGCCGGGGAATCTCCAAGGCATGGCGACCTTGGGCGGAACGGTCGCTGTCGGTTGCTCGGGGCCTCTGCTGTGCGTCCTGCTGGCTTCCGGCGCAAGGGTGGAGGTGAAACCGGGGGACGAGCCGATTCCGATCGAGGACCTCGTACTGCGGCGAGCGGAAGAGCCCGGGCGGGGCCAGCTGATTGTCGGCCTCGCCCTCCCCAGGGAGCGCTGCCTCGGACTGGCTGAGATCTCGCGGACGCCGGAAGACCGCCCCCTGGTTTGCCTATCGGTCGGCGGCCGAAGGGTCCAAGGAAGAATGCGCGAAGTGCGGGTTGCCTGCGGAGCCTATGGTCAGCCTTTGGCTCTCATGCTGGGAGCGGCAAAGTGCTTGGAAGGCCAGCCCCTTCCAGTGGGGATGGATCTGGCGCAACAGGCGGCCGAAGAAGAAACCGTTCCATGGATGGATGACATTCGTGCCAGTTCGGAGTACCGTGCCAGCATGGTCCCCGTCCTTCTCAAAAGGGCGGTGGACGAGTGCAGCGAGGGCTGAGCGGCTCGCTTTTCAGGAAGATTGGCTTGTCTTTTCGAAGGATCCGAGAGGTGACCCGAGGGATGTGATGCGGATTGAGCTTGAAGTCAACGGCGCTCGAATTGAGGCCGAAGTCAGCCTAGGAACTTCGCTCCTGCATGTCTTGAGGCAGGCCGGCCTCTTCAGCGTGAAGCACGGTTGTGAGAGCGGGGACTGCGGTTCGTGCGCCGTGCTGCTGGATGGAAAGATCATCAATTCGTGCTCCCTTCTAGCCGTGCAGGCCAGTGGAAGACGCCTCCTCACCGCCGAGGGCCTGGGTTCTGTTTCACAGCAGGGCTGGAAGACCACGAGCGGCTTGCATCCTTTGCAGGAAGCCTTTGTCGAAGTGGGGGCGATTCAGTGCGGGTATTGCACCCCGGCAATGCTCCTGGCGGCCAAGAGCCTGCTGGACCGGAAAGGATACGGAAGAGTCGCCCGACCTCCCGTCGTGAGTGAGGACGAGATTCGTGAGGCGCTGTCAGGGGTCTTGTGCCGCTGCACAGGCTATGTGAAACCCATCCAGGCGGTGCAAAGAGCGGCGGCACGAATGCGCGGGGAGACACTCGCGCCGCTTGCGGCAGCCCCCATTCCTGTGGAATGGGGAGGCCGGCCGGAGGCTGGGATTGAACCTAGGGCCGCTTCCCCCGGGGGCGAGGCGCCTCCGGACCTGGTGACCCAAACCCGCACGATGCCTGCCCTGCGCGTCGCACCTCAGGCCGCAGGCTACCAGACGGTGGGGAAACCCGAGGCCAAGGTAGACGCGGTTAAGTTGGTCCAAGGGAAGCCGGCGTTCACCGACGATATAGAAATGCGCGGCCTCCTCATCGCAAAGGTGTTATCCAGCCCCCTGGCGCATGCCCGCATCCTTCGCATCGACGCTTCGCGGGCTCGCGCGCTCCCGGGGGTCGCCGCCGTCCTCACCTTCATGGATATCCCTCGGGTAGTCTACTCGACCGCCGGACAATCGGATCCGATTCCAGGGCCTCTGGACTGCTTTTCGCTGGACTCGAAGGTTCGGTTTGTTGGGGATCGGGTAGCCTTCGTCGCGGCAGAGACAGAAGAGATCGCGGAGCGGGCGTTGGGCCTGATCCAAGTGGAGTATGAAGAGCTTCCGGCCATTCTGGATCCAAGGGAAGCGATGGAAGCGGGTGCGCCCCGGATTCATGACGAGTCGGACTATGTCCCCTTCGGCGAATCGGATCCCGCTCGGAACGTGGCAGCCCATCTGGACATCCTCCTCGGCGACGTCCAGAGCGGATTCCTTGAGGCCGATCTGGTCGTCGAGGCGGAGTACATCGTCCCCAAGGTTCAGCAGACCTCGATCGAACCTCACGTGGCGATCTCCTACTGGGACGAGGACGACCGCTTGGTTATTCGCACTTCCACGCAGGTTCCTTTCCACGCGCGCCGGATCCTGGCTCCCATCCTCGGCCTTCCGCCGAAACGTCTGCGGGTCATCAAGCCTCGCATCGGCGGCGGGTTTGGAGGCAAACAGGAGGTACTGGTCGAGGATGTGGCCGCCCATCTCACAATCGCCACGGGTCGGCCGGTCCGTTTCGAGTACAGCCGGGTGGAGGAGTTTACCTCGGCCCGATCGCGCCATCCGATGCGAATCCAAATGAAAACTGGGGTCAAGCGGGATGGGACGATCACGGCCAACGAGATGTACATCCTCTCCGACACGGGTGCCAACGGCGCCCATGCCCTGACCGTGACGGGAAATACCGGTCAGAAGGCTATGGCGCTGTACGTTGGCGACGGGCCTTACCGGGAATCGCCGAACATTCACTTTCGGGCTGATGTCGTTTATACCAATACGCCTCCGGCCGGCGCTTTTCGCGGCTATGGTGTGCCGCAGGGTTTCTTCGCCGTCGAAGCTCACATGGAACGGGTGGCTTCGGCCCTGTCGATGGACTCGATTGAGTTTCGTCTGAAGAACGCGCTGAAAGCGGGGGAACTCCAGCCGTTTTCCCGGGCGTGGTCGGAAGGCCGCGAGCCCAGGCCGGAATACGTCCAAACCTGCGGCCTGGAAGAATGCGCCCGGGAGGGAGCGAAGGCGAGCAGTTGGAAGGCCAAGCGAGAAAGCCCCGAATGGCACAAGGGCAAAGCCCAGTCACATGTCCGGCGAGGCATTGGGTGCGCTCTAGTGATGCAAGGCACGGCCATCCCGTATCTGGACATGGGTGCGGCCTCCCTGAAGATCAATGATGATGGCTCCTTTAATCTCCTGGTGGGCGCCACAGACCTGGGGACCGGATCGGATACGGTTCTGGCGCAAATGGCGGCTGAGGTCCTGGGCTGTCCGCTAGAGGATGTGATCGTCTATTCGTCCGACACCGACTTTACCCCGTTCGACAAGGGGGCCTACGCTTCCTCCACGACGTACATCTCCGGGGAGGCGGTGGTCCGGGCCGCGCAGGAGGTGAGGCGCCAGGTTTGCGAGGTGGCGGCAGAACTGTTCGCGGGGGCGAACTCACTGGATCCCGGATCGTTGCGGCTGGCCGAGGGGAAGGTCTTTTCGCCGGATGGCCGGAGCGTAACGCTGGCGGAGATCGCTTTGCGTTCACTGCACCATGCCAACCAGCGCCAGATCATGGCGGTCGCCTCCTACATGTCGCCGGTTTCTCCGCCCCCCTTCGCCGCCCAATTCGCCGAAGTGGCTGTGGACGAGCAGACGGGGGAGGTGAATGTGAAGAGGCTCGTCATGGCAGTCGACTCGGGGGTCATCGTCAATCCTCTCACGGCCTCCGGTCAGGTGGAAGGAGGAATGACTCAGGCCCTCGGCTATGCCGTGTGCGAAGAGATGCGCTACGACGAGCGCGGCCGGTCGCTGGCCAAGGATCTGCGGGATTATCACATCTTTGCGGCGAACGAGATGCCTGAACTCACGACCATTTTCGTGGAGACCTTCGAGCCCAGCCATTCCTTCGGGGTCAAGGCCGTTGCCGAAATCCCTATGGATGGGGTTGCGCCTGCGGTGGTCAATGCAATTCATGACGCCACAGGGGTTTGGATCGATGAGATCCCCGCCACGCCGGAACGGGTTTGGCGGGCCTTGAGGCGGGGGCGGGCGATGCCCCCGAGTGACCCAAAGGCAAGGCCCGGCAGGGAGTCCTAGGGAGACGACGGGCGATGAGGCGACGGCTATCCTGGTACGGTTGGGTCGGTCTGGTGGGCATCGGACTTTCCGAATTGGGGCTCTTCTTGCGCGTCGAGCCCCTGACGACTTGGTTCACTCCGCTCATCTGGACGCTGTACATTCTCTTTGCCGACGCGCTGGTGAGATTGCGACGCGGCGAATCTTTGCTCTCGCGGCGGTTCCCCGAAGCCCTGGCCATGTTCGTCTTCTCGGATCTCGGTTGGCTAGTCTTCGAGGTCTACAACCTGCGCCTGCGCAATTGGTACTATGTGGGGGTTCCCACTCAGGAAGTTCTGCGCACCTTTTCCTTCTTTTGGTCCTTTGGAACCATCTTCCCGGCGGTCTTCGTCACCCAGGACGTGTTGGAGAGTTTTGGAGTCTTCGAGGTCACGCACCGAAAACTTACCGTCCACCCGAAGGTATTAGGGGCGGCCTCGATCGTAGGTCTGGCTTTCCTGACCGTGCCGCCCCTCCTTTCGCCTCCCTTGATCCACTCCGATCTCGCACCGTACCTTTTTGGGTTTGTCTGGTTGGGTTTCATCCTCTTTCTGGAGCCCATTCACTACCGCTGGGGCTTACCCTCCCTGGTTGCGGAATGGGAACAGGGAAAGCCAGGCCGAACCTACCGTCTGCTGCTGGCCGGGTTGATTTGCGGCTTGCTGTGGGAGTTCTGGAACTACTGGGCGGGCGCCAAGTGGCATTACCTTGCGCCCATTCTTCACGACGTCCGACTCTTCGAGATGCCCGTGGTCGGGTTTCTGGGCTTTCCGCCGTTTGCCATCGAGTGTTGGCTTCTCTATCATTTCCTGCGGGCCGCCGTATTCGGCAAGGCGGGCCCAGCCTTCAACCGAGAGGGGGCAGGTGTTTCTCGGGGCAACGACTAGGGAATCAGGGTCCGACGTCACGCAGCTGCTCCAGGCCATTCTGGAGGCGCAGCGGACTGGACAACCGGTCGCGCTGGCGACCGTTGTTCGCGTGCAGGGCTCTGTGCCGCGCCATCCAGGGGCCAAGATGCTGGTCTATCCGGACGGTCACATTTTGGGGACCGTGGGCGGCGGGGAAATGGAGCGCCGTGTCCTGGCCGAGGCGCTGGAGGCGCTGAAGGTCGGCGATCCCAGAATCCTCCACTACGCGCTCACGGATCCTGCCTCGGGCGATCCTGGCGTTTGCGGTGGTCAGGCGGAGGTCTTTGTGGAGCCCATTCAGCCCCCTGCGACTCTCGTGGTGATTGGCGGCGGTCACGTGGGGCGGGCCGTCGTACAGCTGGGGAAGTTTCTCGGATTCCGGGTGGTGCTATCGGATGATCGGGCCGAGCATTGCAGCCCAGAAGCCGTGCCCGGTGCCGACGAATACCTGCTGGGTCCGATGGCCGATCTGGCCAAGCGGGTCGAAATTGGGGGACAAACCTACATCGTGCTCACAACCCGAGGAGTTGCCATTGACGTGGAAGGGTTGCCCACTCTTCTCGCCAAGCCCGCCGCCTACGTTGGGGTTATCGGGTCTCGAAGGCGTTGGGTGACTGCGGCGAAGGAGCTCCAGGCTCGGGGGCTGCCGCCGGACACCATCGCCCGGGTCCATTCGCCCATGGGGCTGGAGTTGAATGCGGAGACCCCAGAGGAAATCGCCGTGAGCATTCTGGCCGAGATCATCGCCGTGCGTCGCGGTGGAAATTCCCAACCCATGTCTCCTACGGCCGGACCCTCCGGAGCGGTCAAGCCTTAGCGCCAGGGGAGGCCTCCTCCTGTGCGACGCGAACGATCTTTCCGGCATGGGCCGGCCAAGCTCGAGATCCTTTTGGGAGACCGCCATGGGTGGGCGCGGCCACCGTGACTGAGGACTTACCGGCAATCCCGGCTGGATGCGAGGCGCAGGTGAGCGGGGCGGCGTGGTCCCTCACGGGCCAGGTGCCGCAAATGCGCCTCAGGCAGGGTTTCTTGATGGAGAGCGATTCTTCGTCACCGGGAGGGAGGATCCTCGCAGTCTCGGACCGATGGGATAGAATCGCGGCGCAGATTGCGCCCCGCGTCTCGGGGCGGGCCGTTGGCGGAGCCGATCATGTGGAATGAGTACTACAGTGCCAGCGAAGTGGGCGAGGTGCTCGAGATTCTCGCGACTCGGGCGGAGCGGGCTCGAATTGTCGCCGGTGCCACGGACCTGCTTCTGGAGATCGAGCGAGGCGTCCGCTCCGGCATCGAAGCCCTGGTTGATATTTCCCGGATCAAGGGTCTCCGTGAGATCCACCAGGACCGCCATGGCTGGATTCACCTCGGTCCCCTGGTCACGCACAATGACTGTGTGGCCTCTCCGTTGGTTCGCCAGAAGGCCTTTCCCCTGGCGCGGGCTTGCTGGGAGGTGGGGGCGGCCCAGATCCGCAACCGGGGGACCGTTGTCGGAAACCTGATCACGGCCTCGCCGGCGAACGATGCAATCCCTCCTTTGATGGCCTTGGGCGCGGAGGTCAAACTCCTTTCCCAGGGCGGCGAGCGGATTGTCCCACTGGAGAGTTTCTATCAGGGGGTCCGACGGACCGTCATGGATCCCTCCGAATTCCTGAGCGAGGTGGCCTTTCCCGCGCTGACCGCAACCCAGAGAGGTGGCTTCTCCAAGCACGCGCTTCGAGCGGCCCAGGCCGTCTCCGTGGTGAGTGTAGCCGCGGTGCTTGATCTTGATCCCGGAGGCCGGGTCGGCGGCGCGGCCATCACCCTCGGGGCAGTCGCCCCAACGGTCATCCATGCCCGAGAGGCCGAGGAGGTGCTCTTGGGGCGCCAGCTCGATCCCTCCACTGTGGCGGAGGCGGCCCGCCGAGCCGCGGCTGAGGCCCGCCCCATCTCAGACGTCCGAGCCGGTGCAGAGTACCGCCGCCACATGGTCCGGATTGGCCTGGAGTGGCTGCTTCAGCAGATTGCCCGTGGGCAGGAGCGGGCCGGTTTTCCCGAAGCCGCCCCTCTGTTGTGGGGATCATCCCACCCCATGGCGGGGAGCCTGCCAGCCACCGTGAGCCATCGGGAAGGGGATCTCATCGCCACGCGCGTAAACGGGATCGACTACCGGGTCCAAGGGGGCATGGAAAAGACCCTGCTCCGTTTGCTGCGTGAAGATCTCGGGCTGACCGGAACGAAGGAAGGGTGCGCCGAGGGGGAGTGCGGTGCCTGCACGGTGTTTCTCGACGGGGTGGCGGTCATGGCCTGCATGATCCCGGCGGCCAGGGCCCACGGGGCCGAGGTGGTCACGGTCGAGGGTCTATCGCGAGGGGAAGACCTGCACCCCGTTCAAAGAGCCTTTGTCGAAAAGGGTGGGGTCCAATGCGGCTACTGCACCCCGGGCTTCGTGATGTCCACAGTCAAGTTGCTTGAGGAGATTCCCCATCCGGATCGGGAGCAGGCGGCTTGGGCCCTGGCGGGGAATCTCTGCCGATGCACGGGCTACTACAAGATACTGGATTCCGTTGAGCGGGCGGCCGAGTTGGCCGGAGGCAAGGAATGACTGGGACCTATCACATTCACCTTCCGGAAGAGCGGACTCGTCGGGAGCCGCCCAATCCCATCTGGATGGGGATCGGGTGCATCCTCGTGGTGGGGCTGCCGGCGATCGGATTCCTTGTGGCGGAATGGTTCTTGCAGGCCAACCTGCTGTACCGGTGGGTCTATTTGCCCCCGTTGGTTGCTTGGCCGCCGATCGCGCCCTATCTCGTCTTCAAAGTCGTTTTCGCCGTGATCGTAATGCTTTTTGGGCTGGCCCTTTTCTCCGCCTTGTATTCGCTGATCGCACCGCTGAGGCCGGGCAAATACGATGCGCCACCCCTCACCAAGCGGCCGCGAAGGGTCCGTCCTTGGAGATAGGACAACTCAACCAGAAGAGGCGGGAGAGAGGTGTTGCGCCTTTCAATCCGTTGCGAGGTCTTGTAAGAGGCCGGCCTCCGCGGCAGGACCTGAGGACCCGTTGACTAAAGAACGCAGGGAGGACCAAGAATAGCCATGAGATCACCCGGTCGATACCAGATGCCTTCGAAGGAGTCTGAGAAGAAAACCCAGGAATCCAGGGACCTGTGGGGGGGAGTATTCGCGCTGCTCTTCGGCATCGCCCTCGCGGTAGGGGGGTACATCGGTGCCGACCTGATGATTGGGGCGAACAAGGTTCAGAACTGGGTGACCCTTCCGCCCGAGCTGGCTTGGCCGCCAACCGCGCCCTTCTTGGCCCTCAAACTCGCGGTGGGGTTGGTGGCGATGCTAATTGGCGGAGCACTTTTCACCGTCCTGTATGGCTTGGCCTACCCGGTGAGGCCGGGCGCACTTGACGCCGGTCCTACGCGCCTGCGCATGCCCAAGGAGCGAAGGTAGGCGATGTCAGCCGGGGTGGTGGGCGCATCGATTCCCCGGGTGGACGCCGTCGCGAAGGTGAAAGGCGCGGCGCCTTACCCCGGCGATTTCAATCTGCCCAATCAGGCCTTCATGAAGGTCTTATTTGCGCGGCGAGCCCACGCCTTGATCCGCGCCGTGGATACACGCCAAGCCGAAGCCCAACCCGGGGTTCTGGCGGTGCTGACAGCCAAAGATGTTCCCATCAACGAGTGCGGTCTGGTCATGCCCGACCAGCCGGTTCTCTGCGGCCCTGGATCCGGCAAGGTGGGTGCCGAGCGTGTCCGCTTCGTGGGGGACAAGGTCGCGCTGGTGGTCGCGGAAAGTGAGGCCATTGCGGCGCGCGCCCTGGCGTTGATTCGGGTGGACTGCGAAGACTTGCCGGTCGTGGCCGATGCCCGGGAGGCGATGGGCCCATCCAGTCCACTGCTTTTCCCGGAGAAGGGCACCAATGTCTTCTGCCATTATCGAATCCGCAAAGGCGATGCGGAGGGCGATCTCGCCCGGGCGGAGATCGTCATTCAAGGCGAATACCATACCCCCATGCAGGAGCATGCCTTTCTGCAGCCCGAGGCCGGGGTCGCATACGTGGATGAAGAGGGCAGGCTGACCATCGTCGTCGCCGGGCAATGGACCCACGAGGATCAAGAGCAGGTCGCTCATGCTCTGGGACTGCCGAAGGAGCGGGTAAGAGTCATTTACCCGGCGATCGGTGGAGCCTTTGGGGGGCGAGAAGACATGTCCGTCCAGATCCTTCTGGCGGTTGCAGTCTATCGCCTTCAGCAGGGTGGTCTCGCCCGTCCCGTGAAGATCGTCTGGTCAAGGGAAGAGTCAATCATTGGCCACCACAAGCGCCACATTTTCCACTTCCGGACTCGCTGGGGGGCCACCCGGGAAGGGAAGCTGGTCGCGGCCGAGGTAGAGATCATTCAGGATGGGGGTGCCTACGCCTGCACCTCCACCAAGGTACTCGGTAATGCCACCTTGTTGTGCACCGGCCCTTACGAGATCCCAAGCGTCAAGGTGGATGCCTTCGCGGTCTACACGAACAACATCCCGGGGGGGGCCTTCCGGGGATTTGGAGGCCCGCAGGGACTGTTCGTCGCTGAGACGCAGATGAACAAGCTGGCGGAGAGATTGGGTTTGGATCCCTTCGAACTCCGCGGGCGGAACCTAATCCGCGAGGGTGGGCTCCTTTCGGTTGGAACGCCCCTTCCCAAAGGGGTCAGTATGGACCGCGTGGCCCAGGCCTGTGCCGAACGCGCGGGTTGGAAGAAGACTGGGTCCGGGTGGTTTCGGGGCCCAACCGCGCAGCCCTCGTCCGCTCCCGGCCGGCATTTGCGCTATGGCCGGGGTTTCGCCTGCGGATTCAAGAATGTAGGGTTCTCGTTTGGGGCGCCCGAGCGTTCGTCGGCTACGGTGGAACTACGCGGCGGGACTCAAATTGAAGAAGCGGTCGTGCATCAGGCCGGAGCGGAGGTGGGCCAGGGCGCCCACACGGTCATGGCTCAAATGGCGGCAGAGGCCCTTGGCCTGCCCGTGGGCAAGATACGCATGATTGTTTCCGACACAGCCCGGACCGAGGATGCGGGGTCTTCTTCGGCTTCGCGGATGACTTTCATGTCGGGGAATGCGATTCGCGGAGCGGCGCAAGCGGCTCTGGAACGGTGGAAGGCCGAGGACCGCCCCGCGCTGGGGACCTATCTGTACCGGCCACCCCGGACCACGCCTTACGATCCGGAAACCGGAAGATCGGAACCGAACTTCGCCTACGGATACGTCGCGGAGGCAGTGGACTTGGAAGTGGATTTGGACACGGGCCAAATCAGGATCCTGAAGGTGATCTGCGCCGACGACGTGGGTCACGCCGTCAACCCGCTGATGGTCGAAGGCCAGATCGAAGGAGCCATTGTTCAGGCTCAGGGGTACGTCCTGCTCGAGAATTTCGTGACGCGGGACGGCCAAGTCCTGACCCCTCACCTCTCCACCTACCTGATTCCAACGGCCGTGGATGTGCCTCAAAAGGTGGAAAGCATCGTCCTCGAATATCCAGATCCCCTGGGACCTTGGGGCGCCCGGGGAATGGGAGAGATGCCTTACCTTCCTTTTGCCGGCGCGGTGATCGCCGCGGTGCACGACGCGACCGGAGTCTGGTTCGATGACTTCCCACTCACTCCCGAGCGGGTGTTGCGGGGTCTTGAAAGGCTGGGCTAACGCAGCTTGCTCGGGCTTCCGGGTTCGACGGGGCACAGTGAGAAAGCACCGGACCGCAGTCCAGAGGTCCAACGGATTCCCACTTTGTGGTTCCATCTTGGAGCCGGCATGGGGGATTGGACGGCAGGTTGAGGGTCCTCCCTGGTGGATGATATCCATCGCTCTCACAGCCTTGGCCCCATGGGCCGCTTTCCTGTCCTGGTAAGAGGAGGCGGGGACTTGGGCACGGGCGCCGCTGCGCGGCTGTGGCATGCCGGGTTCCCGGTAGCGGTGAGCGAAGTGCCCGAGCCGCTTGCTGTCCGGTTGGGAGTTGCCCTGGCGGCGGCCGTGTGGGAGGGGAAAGTGCAGATCGAGGATTTGCGGGCCCGGATCGTGTTTTCCGCCCAAGGACTCCGGGAAGCCTGGGATCAGGGAGAGGTTCCTGTGGCCGTAGACGCGTCCGCCGGGTTGGCAAAGGAAATCGAATTCCTTGCTGTCATTGATGCTCGCATGACAAAGCGTGGCGGGGACGGGCCGGTCCCGCCTCATCCACTGGTGATTGGGCTGGGGCCGGGTTTTGCGGCGGGTTGGGACTGTCATGCGGTCGTTGAGACCCAGCGCGGACACGATCTGGGGCGTGTCTATTGGTCTGGAGGAGCCCAGGGGGACACGGGCCTTCCCGATTCCGTCGAGGGTCATGGCTCCGACCGAGTCCTGCGCGCCCCTGTCGAGGGACGCATGCGGGGCGTGAAGCGGATTGGCGACTGGGTTGACGAGGGGGAAGTAATCGCGCACGTTGAGGATCGGGACGTGCGCGCTCCCTTTCCGGGGGTTCTGCGCGGCCTGCTCCATGATGGCGTGCGGGTGCCCCAGGGGACGAAAATCGGCGACCTGGACTCGCGGAGCATCCGTGAGCACTGCTTCAGCATCTCGGACAAAGCACGGGCCGTGGGCGGAGGGGTTCTCGAAGCCCTACTGGCCTCTCCTCAGTTCGCCGAACTCATCCACACTCCCACCTAGCTTTTCCGAACCCTCGTCCACCTCCAGGAATTCGAGGAATAGGGCCTTGAAGCTGAGTCGAGCCTTGCGCATTGAACCAGGAAATGTGATCGCGCTGGTCGGTTCGGGAGGCAAGACCACGACGATGATGAAGTTGGCCGAGGAGACATCGACGGTCGCGCCGGTCCTCCTCACCACAACCACCCATCTGGCCCAGCGCGAAGCGGAACGTGTGACAAACCGCCTGGTCGCGGCTCAAGGGGATTGGGTGGGAGAGACAGGGAATCGCCTGAGGCAGGGTGCTCCTCTGCTCCTCACCGGGCCGCTCGATCAAGAGCAAGGGAAGATGGGAGGCCTTTCGCGCAAGCAGTGGGCAAAACTGATGGCCCGCATCGGGGGCCACTATCCAATCACGATCGTCGAAGCGGATGGGGCGCGAGGGCGACCTCTGAAGGCGCCGCTCGGGCATGAACCGGAGATTCCTGCGGGAACCTCGCTGGTCGTCCTCTTGATTGGGATGGATGGCCTCGGGCAACCGGTCGGCGACTCCAGCGTGCACAGACCGGCTCGGTTTGCCGAACTGGCGGCCGCCGGACCGGAGGCTACTATCACCCCGGAACTCATAGGACGAGCGCTGCTGCATCGCGAAGGATACGCGGCGAAGGTCCCGCCCGGCGCCCGATTGGTGGTTTTTCTGAATCAGGCTGAGGACCCTTCGCGCCGTGAAGCGGCCCAGGACCTGGCCCAAAGGATTCTCCAATCCCCAGCAGTTGCGGAGGTCCTCATCGGTTCAGCGATTTCATCCGATCCGGTCCAGGTGGTCAAGGGTCGGACTGCAGGCGTCGTGCTTGCTGCCGGCGGCTCCCGGCGCATGGGCGAGCCGAAGCTGCTCAAGGAATTTCGAGGGCGGCCGCTGGTGGCCCAGGCGGTTGAGCTCGCCTCGCGGACAACGGAGGAAGTGCTCGTCATCCTAGGAGCCAATCAGTCATCGATCCGCTTGGCTCTGGCAGGACGGGATGTCCGCTTTGTTGAGAACCCCCATTGGGATCAAGGACAAAGCACCTCCGTGCGGGCGGCGGTCCATGCCCTCGGAGAAAGGTTTCACAGCGCCCTCTTCCTTCTCGGCGATCAGCCCCTCATCCCGGATCAACTCGTGCACATGCTCGTCGCACGTCATGCCCAAACCCTGTCCCCCCTGGTCGGCCCTCGGGTTGCGGGCCGGCAAGCCAACCCCGTCCTCTTTGACCAGGCGACTTGGCCGGCCCTTCTCCAGGTTCGAGGCGACGTCGGTGGGCGAGGGCTGCTCGACCGGTATCCGGTCGAGTGGATCGAGTGGCCCGACCCGAATGCTTTCCTTGACCTGGACACAGCGGAGGACTATGGGAAGCTGCTGGAACTGGAATGAGCGTCGCAAATATGCCCGCGGAAGGGCAGGGGCAGAGGGATCAAACGCTGAGCGTGGCAGCGGTCGTTCTGGCCGCCGGCAGATCGAACCGCATGGGGGGCCCCAAGCTTCTCTTGCCCTGGGGGCAGTCCACCGTGATTGCCGAGGTCGCAAAGGTCCTCATCGAGGCCCAGATTGATCCGGTCGTTGTGGTGACGGGCGCCCGCCGCGAGCCGGTGCTGGACGCCTTGAAAGGTCTTGCGGTGTTGCCTGCGCACAACGATCGCTACGAGAGGTTCGGGATGACGTAATCGGCTCAGGTCGGCCTGCAAATTCTCCCCGGCTCATCTTCGGCCACCCTGATTGTGCTGGGCGATCAGCCTCAGCTGGAGCCAGGGATTGTGTGCCGCTTGGTCGGGGAATGGGCCGGATCTCAATGCCCAGTTGCGGTTCCGGTCTTTGAGGGACGGCGAGGACATCCCCTCCAACTGGATCGCCGGTTGTGGCCGGAGCTTCTGGCCATGGATCCCGCCAGGTCGATTCGCGATCTGGTTCATCGGCATCTGGATGAGCTCTGCGAAGTGGGGGTAGAGAGCTCGTCGGTTCTTGCCGATCTTGATACACCCGCCCAATACCATCAGGCTCTTCGCCAGCACAACCAGCAAGTCCGCTAGACTGCAGATACAGCCCGGCAGGCCCATTCTACCGCCAAGAAAATGGGCTGGGCCGCCTCGACCTGGTCTGGGTCCGCCTTTGGCATGGGGCTCCCGCCCGCAGGGCGCGCCGCGGGCGTTCGGGACCGGACCCTGGCCCGGCATTCGGTGGGGGAAGAGTCGATACGACCCGAGGTGATCCCCCGGGGGGAACCCAGCTGTGGGCGCGTCGGGCCAGCCCCCGCCCTCAATGCGAAGGCCCAGCGAGTCGAGCTTGAAGGTCCGCACCGGCTCGAACCCTCCGACGCTAATTGCAGGCCGCCGCCAGGTGCTGCCCGTAGGTCTCTGAGAATACGTGACGGCCGCTTCCGTCGCAGGCGGCGCGGAAGTAGAGGTAGTCGGTCTTGGCAGGATGGGCGACGGATTGCAGGGCCGCGAGCCCCGGGTTGTCGATGGGGGAAGGTGGCAAGCCGTTGTGCAAGTAGGTGTTGAAGGGCGACTGGGTTTTCAGATCTTCCGAACTGAGCGGGTTTTTCCACCAGGTGCTCTCTTCCGGGACGAATCCGATTGCGTACTGGATGGTCGCATCCGCCTGCAATGGCATTCCCCGCGCCAAGCGATTGAGGAAAACGGATGCGACGACGGGCATCTCGGCGGCGACGATCACTTCTCTTTGGACGATGGAGGCGAGTATGACAGCTTGGTAAAGGGTTAACCCTTGCTTCTCAAAGCCAGACCGCAGCGCTGCATCCACCCGTTGATCGAACCTCCCGACCATTTGATAGACCAGCAAATCTGCGTTGGCATTTGGATCAACCAGGTACTGGTCCGGGAAAAGAAATCCCTCCAGGGTGGCCTGGGGAGGGATTGCGGAATAGACAGAAAGGCTTCCGGGTCTGCGGCGCAGGGCGTCCAAGAAGTCCTGGGGTGGGATCTGTAATCCTGCGCTCGCCAAGGAGGGCGGGATCTCTTCCGAGCGCCAGCCAGAAAGAAGGGTTAACTCGCGCAGGCGCCCCGCCCCGCTCGCCAAGTTGTCCGCGATCGCGCGCGCCGACGCGCCCCCCGGAAGGCTGTAGATCCCGGGGGCCAGATGGCGATCTCCCCCCGTGTAGCGGAGATACAAGCGGAAGAGGAGGGGATCGCCCAACCAGCCCTCGGCGTGCAACCTGGCCGCGACGACCGAGGCGCTGTCTCCGGCCCGAATCTCGAAGTTGGTGGGCGCCTCCTGTGTGGAGGGGGCTTGCAGATCCGCCTCTCTCAGGGACAAATAGAACTTGAGGGGGATTCCCTCGTACCCGGGGAGGTTCGCGGCGGGAGGGCCAAGCTGGCTCGGCCAGGGTGGGGCGGTGAGGGCCGCGCAAGAATAGGCCAGGGTTGCCGCGGCCAGCCCGAGCAGCATCACAGCCACCAGTACCCCCAGCGTGGATCGCAGGGGGTGTTGACCGGGCTTAACCCGGGAGGTGGGCATTGAGGTAGTCCTGGAGCATCGCCGCGGCGGCACTGGCATCTATCGGAGCCCTCCTTCGCTTTCGCCGCTCGCCTCTTTCGAGGCGCGCCTGCCGGGCCGCCTCCGTGGAGAAAGATTCGTCCCAGGTTTCAATGGGCGTCCCGCACTTGGCTCTCAAGGCCGCAACCAGTCGGAGCGCGCGGTTGGCCTGCGGGCCGGGTCGGCCCTCGGAGTCCGTGGCCAGTCCGACAACGACCCTCTCGGCGCCATTCTGCGAAGCTAGGCGAACCAGGCGCTCCGCGTCCGCCTCGAGGCTTTCATGCAAGAGGATCACGAGCCCCCGGGCAACCATTCCCTCGGGATCGCTGAGGGCCACGCCGATACGGCGGGTTCCCGGGTCAACTCCTAGGATACGCATCTTGAGGCCTGTACGGGTCCAGGAGGGAAATCAAAGGATTGCTTGGCTTCGGAAACTCGACCTTGCGTGGATTCCCGGCGAGGCTAGGAGGGGTGCGCTTCCACATGGATCCGCCACGGATAGAGAGGCAGGAAGGGTAGCCAGGAGGGCGAGATCTCGATCGCCGGGGTTATTCCGAGCGGAATACGACTCTGGATTATTCGGGCTGCCTCGCGGGGCCGCCGCAGACGGACTTGATAGGCAAGGTCACTCGGGTCCAGCACCGGGTAGGCCTTCGCTTCTACTTCCAGGATGGCATCGCCGGCGGGGGTGCTCGAGAGGGTCATTTCCATCTGGCTCCAATTCAGAGTCTCACCTCGGCCGATGCGCTCGGACAGTGTTTGGGCGGCGATCCTTTCGAGATCCGAGGAGTTGAAGGAGAGGACCGTCGCCTTGGCGGAAAGTGTCATCCCCACCGAATCGACGGGCGTGCCCGGCGTAGCATCGGCTTGAGATTCGACCGGTCCTTCGGTCGTGAGCGAGTCCCGAACCAGGAGGGAGCCCGAGGGAGCCTCCGCCTCGAGCCGGAGCAGGGCCTGGGACCGAAGTTCCCCCTCGAGTTCCACGCGGAGCGATTGCAGGTCATCCACACTCACAACCGCGCGGCGCTCGCTTTGTCCCCCGCTCATGGGGCTCGAGTCACTCACCTCCAGGATCAGGCCAAGCGGGCCTACGATCGTCCCCAGGGAACCGGCTGGCAGGTTCCCCTGGATCCCTGCTTGCGCTGCATTCACACCGATCCAAACCTTCTGATTGGGAGCAATAGCGGCGGGAGAGGAGGTCAGGAAAACCATTCGCGCGGAGGGTGCTTGGATCTGAAGACCGGGCGGCAGGAGCAGCGTGTCCGAGCTCCTATTGTGGAGCAGCACGGAACCCGAGGCGCTTTCGGTAGGGACCACTTCCTCCCCTGAAGACAACTGCCTTCCGGACACCTGGACCTGAGCGATTAGTCCCGCGCCCGAAGACTTGGGGAGCAAGCTGGAGGCGGCGACGGGCCGGCTCGGAAGCTGGAGACGGATGATCGCGGAGGGAACCCCAAGGACGATGGGGAGCAAGAGCAGACCGATCCCTACGGAGAATACCAGGATCCGGAATCTTCCCAACCCGAAGCCCTGGACCGCGCCTGAGCGAAACAGACAATTCGTGAGGAGATCCTCGTTCGGCCCTCGAGAGGTCGCTCCCGGAATCCGAACCGCCGAATCCTTTCCTTTTCCCGACCCGCGCGAGGGCGGGGGCAGGGGTTTTCGCATCTCGGGCGGCGGGGGTGGCAGAGCTTCGCGTGAGATCCGAAGGGCCGTCTGCAGGGAGGGGAAACAGGGAGTTTGGGTTTCCTTTGCGAGCGCCCGCAGGGGCCGAACCGAGGTGACCAAAGCGAGGGAGGATCCGACCGAGATCGCCCATCGGCGGGCGAGAACCAGATCCAGGCGTCTTCGGATCGCAGGGGAGGGGGAGGCCGCGTGGAGCAATACCAGACTTGCCTGTGCGCGGAGCACCTTGTCGCGCAGGGAGGCCAAGTCATCATTGGGCTCAACGCTGATAATCTGTTCTTTCAATCAGGGTTCCGGGACTCCGTGACCCGCTTCGAATGGGTGCCCCGATCTCTGGGCTGGGCCGCTGGAGTTTGATTAACCTCAAGTCAGGGTGTCGGTCACCAGTCGGGCCACGAGTTTGAGCGCCTCGTTCATCCGGGTGGGGTCACTCCCCCCGGCCTGCGCCAGGGTGGGCCGTCCGCCGCCGCCGCCCCCAAGAATCTTGGCGGCGGCCTGCGCCAATCGCCCGGCATCGAGACCTCGCGCGGTAAGGTCCTCGCTTACCGCCACCACCAGGGTCGGCTTGCCGTGCTGCGTCGTCCCGATCGCGGCCACGCCCGAGGGATAGCGCTGCCGGAAAGCGTCGGTGAGCAGGCGCAGAGTCTCCGCATCAGCCTGTGATATCTCGGTGGTCAGGAGAGCTGCTCCCTGGATTCGATCGGCTCTCTGGAGGACCGTTTCAAATTCCCTCCTGGCCATTTCCTGACGCAGGCGCTGATTGTCTTTGCGCAAGGTCTCCAGCTCGCCCAGCAGGGCCAACACCTTGCGATCCACCTCTTGGTCGCTGACCCCCAGATAGGCCGCCATGTTGATGAGGTCTCGGGAGCGCTGCTGCGCGAGCGCCACCGCAGCATGTCCGGTCACAGCCTCGATTCGCCGCACTCCGGCTGCCACACTGCTCTCGCTCAGGATCAGGAAGAGCCCGATGTCCGCCGTCTCGAATACGTGGGTGCCGCCGCAGAGCTCATAGGAGAACACTTCCGGTTCCCCGATGGATATCGTGCGCACGACCTCGCCATATTTTTCGCCGAAAAGAGCGGTGGCTCCCTCGCTAACCGCCAGCTCGCGGGACTTGTGCTCGCTATTGACTGGGTAGTTTGCCAGGACAGCCTCGTTGACGTACCGCTCAACGCGCTCCAGGTCCTGTTGACTGACCATCGCGGGATGGGTGAAATCGAAGCGAAGCCGATCGGGCGCAACGAGGGAGCCGGACTGCCGGACATGCGGGCCCAGCACGTGGCGTAACTCGGCCTGCAACAAGTGGGTGGCGGTGTGGTTTCGCATGATATCCCAGCGTCTCTCGTTGTCCACGCTGGCCACGGCGAGGTCCCCGGCCTGGGGTGTCCCGATGGTCACTTCGCCCACGTGTACGATCAGGCCGGCGGCAGGCCGGCGGACCTCCTGCACGGCAATTTCCCAGAGAACTTCAGCGGTTTGTTCCTTGGATCGGCGAATCCACCCCGTGTCGGAGACTTGCCCGCCGGCCTCGAGGTAGAAACAAGTGCGTGGCAACACGACCTCCACCACAGAGCCCGCCGTCACCTGGGTCACCCGCTGATGATCCTGGAGCAGCGCTATGACCGGCTCCTCCACGTCGAAATTGCTGTAGGGGTCGTACTCCGTTCCTTCTTCTGCGAGCAGGCCCTCGGCCTGCAGCTGTTCTTTGAGGGAACGATACAAGGCCACATCCTGGCCGTCCAGTTCACCCAGGGCCTGTCCGGCACCCGAAGCCTCGCGATGATCCTCCAGGGCCCGGCGAAACCCCGCCTCGTCCACTTCCAGGCCGTGTTCTCGTGCCACGTCCCGGGTAATCTCCAGCGGCAGCCCGTAGGTTGCATACAGGCGGAAGGCATGTTCGCCTTCAAGGGTCTTGGCTCCTGCCTCCTTTTGAGTGCGAAGCACGTTTTCCAGATTCTCGATGCCGACATCAACCGTGCGTCGAAAGCGATTCTCCTCAAGAGTGAGGGTGCTCAGAATGGTGTCACGGGAGCGAGCGATTTCGGGGTAGGCCGTTTCATATTCGCGCAGGACGGCCTCCGCGATGCCAGCCAGGAAGGGTTCGGTGAATCCGATCTTGGCCCCAAACCGGGCGGCCCGCCGGATGATCATGCGGGTAACGTAGTTGCGCCCCAGGTTCCCGGGGACCACGCCGTCGGCGACCAGGAAGGTGGCGGCACGCGCATGGTCGGCGACCACGCGGTAGGCAACAAGGTTTTCCGCCCGCTTTTTGTTCGTATGCCCCACCTGCTCCTGGATCTTCTCCATGATCGGTGTGAAGAGGTCGGTCTCGTAGCTATTGTCTTTTCCCTGGATGAGCATGGCAAGGCGCTCCAGGCCCATGCCTGTATCCACCCCGTGCGCGGGCAAAGAGCTTCGAGATCCGTCCGGGGACAGGTTGAACTGCATGAAAACCAAATTCCAGATTTCCAAGAATCGGCCGTCCGGGTTGTCGTCGAGGTGGTACAGGAGCTCCGCGCCGTGCAGGGCTCCGCGCGAGGGCGTGAAGTCGTAGTGGATCTCTGAGGTGGGACCGCAAGGCCCGACCTCAGCCATTTGCCAGAAGTTGGTCTTGTCGCCCATCCGGGCAACCCTGGCTGGAGGCACGCCGACTTCGTCGACCCAGTGCTGGTACGCCTCTTCATCTGATTCATGCACCGTGAAGTAAAGGCGATCCTCGGGCAGGCCGAAGGTGCCCGTCACGAGATCATACGCATAGCGAATGGCGTCCTTTTTGAAGTAGTCCCCGAAGGAGAAGTTACCGAGCATTTCGAAAAAGGTATGGTGACGGGGGCTTGGGCCGACATTTTCGAGGTCGTTGTGTTTTCCAGAAACCCGCATGCATCGTTGCACGCTCGTGGCCCGCACATAGGGGCGCCGATCCTGCCCCAGAAACACGTCCTTGAATTGCACCATTCCGGCATTAGTGAACAGAAGGGTCGGGTCGTTTCCGGGAACCAGAGAAGAAGAGGGGACGATCGTGTGGCCCCTCTCCGCAAAGAACTGAAGAAACGCGCGCCGGATTTCTGCGCCCTTCCCGTTGGCGGGATGGGACGCTGGATCGGACGGTCGCGTGCGTTTCCCTTCCTGGCCCTTGGCCTTTGGCATTCCACCTCCAAACGCGCGGGCAGCATTATAAGCTTTTGGGAATCGGAAATCAATTCGATAACGGGAGTGCCCGGTCTCGCGTCGGGCTCCGTGAGAACCAGACCGTGCCCGGGCCGCGATTAGAAAGCCAATCGGATCCAACCAGTGGGTCGGCTCTTTCCCTGACGGAGCCGGGCCGTCGTGCAGTCTGGGTCGGCTGGAGGCCATTCGGCGGGCGGGAAACTCCGCCCCGGGTGTGGGCTGGCTCTCGATTCGGGGCGCAGCGGTCAGCGGCGGTGGCGCCCATCGTCAGGCACGGGAAGAACGTCCAGCAGGATGATGATCGCCTCAACTCGGCCCGGTGCCACCGACCCGTCGGCTTGCAGGGGGACTGAAGAGGCCCTCTGGCGCGGAGCGCCGTCCCAGCGGATGGGATCTTCGTCTGCCGGCCGGCAGGCCGGGCCCGTGGGCTTGCTTGGATTTCCCCGTGGCTCGGAGGGTCGGAGGTTGACCTGGGTGAGAGAACAATCGCGCCGACCTCAAGTGGCTTCGCTTCCGAGGTCCGCCATGTGCATGGATGCCAAACTTCACCCAGCGAGACAAACGGGGGAGGGACCGGGGCCACGACGCACAGATGGCGATCGGGACAGCTTGCCCGGCCGTTTGCTTGACGGAAGGTTCGCCGCTATGATGAAAGACAATTGAGGTCTAGCTTCGAGCGGAGCGCGACCATCCCTGGCGGGGGCCACACGGGAGACTTCCTCTATGGTGCGGATCGTCACGGACACTACCTCGGGCCTTCCTCGGGATCAGGCGGCAGCACTCGGCATCGCGATCGTCCCTCAGATCGTCGTGTTCGGCGAATCATCCTATCGAGATGATAACGAGATTGATACTGAAAGATTCTTGAGTCTGCTGCGGTCTTCGCCGGCCTTGCCAAAGACCGCGGCCCCGCCGCCCGCGCTGTTCACCCCTATTTTTGAGGAGTGCGCCAAGCGGGGAGAAACGGTGATATGCCTTCATCCTTCGGCGCTGCTGAGCGGGACGGTGCGGAGCGCCGTGGTCGCTTCTCAGGATTTTCCTGGGTCCGACATTCGGGTGGTGGATACCCGAACCATTTCTGCGCCTCTCGCGGCGATCGTGCTCGAGGCTGCCTCGATGGCCAAAGCGGGAGGGACACCGGAGGAGATTCTTGCTCGGGTCACGGAATTGATGGGATGCCAGCACCTGTTTTTCGTGGTGGACACCCTGGAGTTCCTTCAGAGGGGCGGTCGAATCGGGGGGGCCCAAAGATTGCTTGGCGAATTGTTGCAGATCAAGCCGATCCTGACCCTCCAGGAAGGGCGCGTGGAGCCCTTGGAAAGACAGCGCACGAGAAAGAAAGCGCTCGCCCGCGTTATCGAACTGGTCACGCGGGGCTGCCCTGCTCGCGAGGAGTCGCACCTTAGCGTAATCCATGCCGATGCAAGGCAGGAAGCCTTGGGCCTGGCGGCCGAGCTGTCTCGCCTTGTGGGCCTTCCACGGATTCCCATTTACGAGTTGCCGCCGGCCATTGTAGTTCATGGGGGACCTGGCCTTCTGGGCGCGAGCTACTTTGGCCCGCTACAGTGACACGGCCCCCGCCGGCCAAACCTCTTCGCGATTCGGGGGGCAGGATTTCCAAGTGGCGCTCCACAGCGCACAGCCAGCCTTGCGTGTCCATCCTCGCTCTGGTGACGCGCAGTCTCCTGGGCCTCCTAGGGAAAGTCGAAAATGCTGTTGGGCAAAGCAATTCCCCGGGCTGGGGCCTGGAAGTCCCGACCGCATCGCCCCCTCGCCGCAGCCGGATCCGTGGGGGGCACGAGCTCGCCACCTGCCGGCCACATCGCGTGCGGTCCGCGCAGGCCCTCTTGGCAGCCCGCGCGAGAAGTAGCGGGCCGGAGGGGCTGAGGGCAGCGTGACCGGATCCGGCGCAAACTCTGGTCGGGATCTCTCGTGGAGGTGAACCGGTGAACAAGAGTCCGATGCTCGTCTTTAAGAAGACCCTCAGGGCGACACCGGAGCAAGTCTTCCGCGCCTTCACCAACGCCTTGCATTTGCGGATGTGGTTGTGTGACCAGGGGATCCTGGAGCCGCGCAAGGCAGGCCGCCTCTACCTGGCCTGGAGCGGTGGCTACTACGTGGTTGGAGAATTCACGACCTTCCGGCCACCTCGCAGCCTAGAGCTGAGGTGGATGGGTCGAGGTGAGCCCGGACCAAGCCGCGTTCGCCTTTCTCTAGTCCCCCGGGGAGGGGAAACCTCCCTGACACTGACCCACGAGGACATGGGCCGCGGGCCAGCCTGGAGGGCGACCCTGCGCCGGCTTGACCGCGGCTGGCAGAGGGCTCTGCTGTCTCTGGCATCTTTGGTGGAGGACGGAACCGACCTGAGGTTTGCTCGTCGACCTCTCATCGGGATATCCTTCGCCGAAGAAGTGACCGCAGAGCGAGCGCGGACGCGCGGGCTCCCACCGACGGGGGGGGTTGAGTTGATTTCGGTGGTGGAGGGGATGGCTCTCGAGCGAGGAGGGCTGCGGAAAGGCGACGTCATCCTAGGCTTGGGAAGGCGGAAGGTTAACGATTGGCGCTCTCTAGCCGCGGCCCTTGATCGTTATCAGGCCGGTGACCGGGTCAAGGTAGTTTTCGAGCGCAACGGCGAGCGGAGGAGCGCGGAGGTCGAGCTCTCAGAGCGCAGACTGCCCGAGATCCCTTGGGATCCGAAGGAGCTTGCGAAAAGGATGAGCTTCGTCTACGGGCAGGCGGATGCCGAGCTCCGCAAGGCGCTGGAAGGGATCTCCGAGGCCCTGTCAGAACGAGCACCTCACCCAGGGGAATGGAGTCCCAAGCAAGTCTTGGCGCACTTGGCCTTGTGCGAACGGGATATCCATTCTTGGATCGCAGCCCTGCTTGCCGGGGAAGAGTGCGAGACGGTCTTCCATTCAAACAATGCGCTCTGCCTGGATGCAACGGTTGCCGTCTATGTCAGCACCCGCGCCCTCTTGGACGAGCTTTGGCGCAACGAAGCTGAGACGCTAGCGCTCCTCGATTCACTGCCAGATAAGTTCGTTGCGGATAAGGGTCTCTACACGCGGATGGCGCGCCTTCTGGCCGAGTCGCAGGACCACTTCGATGACCACATTCGGCAAATTGAGCAGAGCCTCGCGCTGTTCCAGGTGGCCGAAAGCGGCAAGGTCAAGACGGAGGAGATGCGCTAGGGACTCCCAAGGCGCTGCCCGGGTCCGCTGGCACGCTCTTGGGGGAAGCTGGGCGGGCTCAGGCCAGAAGCACGGAGGCTCAGGCTCCTGGGACATCCAGAGCCCCACATCGCCTGCACCGTGCGCGCATCCTCGCTTGGGCGTGGGAAGGGACGGTTCATTCAACCGAGATCGTTGACGGGCCAGGGGGATATTGGCAGGGCCGGGGCGGCGGTCCTGCCCCTGGCTCCTCAGAATGAATCCGCGCCACGCGATCATTGACGCCCAGGGGGGGCCCGATGACCTGGCAGGAAGGGCTGGTAGGCCATAATGCGCATAGGCACTAGGGGACAACCAATCCCACCTCAACCTGCGCCCCCCCTCGCCAGCCACACTCAAACCAACCTCCCCAGAAGCTCAATTGGAGGCTGATCATGTAGGGTAGAATCGACGCACAAGGGATGGCTGGGCACTGGGAATCAAACAGGCAGGAGCCGAGTTCGGATCGCCCTCGGGGGGGTTGCCCATGTCGACGGGAAGGACGGCTCAAGGTCGGGAAGTCGCCGGGGAAAAGACTCAGGTCGGAACGGCCGCCGAGTCGCCTGAGGTGGAGGCCGAAATTCACCTGGGCTGGACGTTGTATGGCAAGGGGGACCTGGAGGGGGCCCTGAGCGCATTCGGACGTTCCAAGGCGTTTGGCCCGGATTCGGTTGATGCCTACTATGGCCTGGGAATCGTCCTCAAGGCGATGGACAGGAAAGACGAGTCGGGCCGAGCCTTCGACAAGGCCGCCGAACTGGCAAGGATAACGGACTCGGGGTCAGCCCGCATGCAAATGCTGCGACGAATGGCGATTGCCCACGCCAGTTTCGTGCGGACAGGCGAATGGAGCATGGAAGGGGAAGGACGGATCCGGTGAGAGCCACCCACCGGGAGAGGATTCAGGTCGCCCTTTCGGGGCAGAAGCCTGATGAAATCCCGATCGCCCTTTGGCGGCACTTCCCAGTGGAAGACCAGGATGCGCATGCCCTGGCGGAGGCCACCCTACGATTCCAGCTCGAATTCGACTTCGACTTGGTGAAGGTGACCCCGTCCTCCAGCTTCAGTGTGCGTGATTGGGGCGTCGAGGACATTTGGGAGGGAGATCCTGAGGGGACTCGAAAGTATGTCCGGCAGGTGATCGAGAATCCGACGGACTGGTCCAAGCTTCGCCGACTTGACCCTGGCCGCGGCGCGCTGGGACGGCAGTTGATGTGTCTTGGGGAGGTGAAAGCACGGCTGGGGAGAGAGACCCCCGTACTTCAGACGGTTTTCAATCCCTTGGCTCAGGCCCGGCATCTGGCCGGGGACGCAGTTCTTATCGAGCACATTCGCCGATGGCCCGAGGCCGTTCTGGAGGGACTGGAGAGGATCACCGCCTCGACGGAGAGATTCGTGACGGCCTGTCTGGAACGATCGGAAGATGGGATCTTCTTCGCGGTTCAGCACGCTTCGCGCCGCCTGCTCTCACCGGAAGAGTATCGTCAGTTCGGGCGACCCTTCGATCTTCGGGTCTTAGAAGCCGCCCAGGGCGGCTGGCTGAATCTCCTGCACCTTCATGGCGATGGAGTCTTGTTTGAGGATCTCTGCGACTACCCGGTCCAGGTGATCAATTGGCACGACCGCGAGGCAGGCCCATCGCTGAAGGAGGGGCACAAGCTCTCGGGGAAGGTCGTGTGCGGCGGGATGAGACAGTGGACGACGATGGTTTGCGGAGACCCGCAGCTCGTCTGGGAAGAGGCGGCCGAGGCCGTTCACCAAATGGCGGGCCGCGATCTGATCCTCGGGACCGGTTGTGTCTGCCCGGTTGTGACACCCTGGGTGAACCTGCGCGCCGCGGTGGACTACTCCCGAAAGCAAGCGCCTCGTCCGAGGCGACCCGCGCGCCGTGTTTCGATTGCGGCCTAGGTTTCAGGTTCCCTCCCCGAAGTTGGTAGCCGTGTGCCGATCCTCCTGTCGGAGGGGATGAAGACCCTTCAAGGCTTGGTCCGTTGCTCTGGATCCGAATCGTAGTTTCGACGCTGGTTCTCAATCAACTTGCCTTCGGCCTCCCGCCTGTCCCGGGCAGGCATCCGCCGGTCGACCCGGGTGACGGAAGGCCGGTTTCTGCTGGGGCGCGGTGGGCAGAGGAGAGTTCCGCGATCCTGGGGGCAGCGGCGAGGCCCAGGGCGACTACCCGGCTGTCCGATTCGGCGGAACAGGGGGAAGAGCCAGCAGGCTGCCGGGAACCAAGCGACAATTACTCGAGAGTCGAGGTCAACGGGTTTTGGCTGGATGAACGCACCTACGACATGCTGAGGTACGCCTACTCGATGTACGGTGGGCCGATCGATATTCGTGGGCCGGCCATCACCCAAGGCAGTTTCAGCAACAATGGCTCCGAATCCTTTGGAACTCATCTCGGGGGCGGCGCAGTCGATCTTTCCGTGATTCGCCCCGGGGGGACGGACGTGCTCTTCACGGAAATTGAACCTCTCATCCGGGCCCTGCGGGCGGCGGGCTTTGCGGCTTGGCTCCGCGAGCCTGGTGAGTTGGGTCCGGGTTCGCCCATCCACATACACGCGATCGCGATCGGGGATCGCGAACTCTCGCCCCAGGCTGTGGATCAGTTGATCGGCCAGTTCGGATACTTTCGAGGATTTACGGGGGTGCCCACCAGCGATGGCGTTCCGCTCCCCGATCATGATGGGGGCTTGGTTCTCTGCAATTGGATGGTGCAGAGCGGCTATCGCGACCTTCGCGAAACGGCGAGCCAAGGGCTTCCCGGGTGGCCGCAACCCGGTTGGCAGCTCCGGCTTCAGCAGGTGGCCTCATCGTTCGTCACCTCCAGCGAAGCGCAGACGGCGACGTTGGCCCGCAAGCTTCACTTCTTGGCAGAGAACTACGAGGATCCCTCCAACATGTGCGGTCCCCTGGCCGCCACCATCCTGGGGGAGGCCGGCCTGCTGCCCACGGATCCGGGCCCGTTGCAGGATTTGAAAAGCTACTGGCTTGCCAATCCGGACACAAATGGCAGGCCGTGGTCCCTTTTCCCTACCCAGGAGTACCAGGTTTTCAGATTCAAGACCCCAGTCAATCGATTCGACTTCTCTGTCTGGGCACTTCGCCCCGGCGACTTTGTCTACACCCATGCCGGCTGGGGCACGTACGATCATATGTTCGTGGTCACCGAGGTCGACGGAGCGGGAAGGGCCTTCACGGTCACCAACGAACGCCAACCGGATGGGGGATTCCTGGTGGAGCGCGTGTTGCTCTATGACCCCGCCCGGCTCGGTATCGGCGCGCTTCGCGAGGATTGGGTCGACAATCCCACGATGGGCACAACCGGCTTGGGCGGGTTTGAGGTCCTTCGGCGGCGGGGAATAAGCCTGGCGCCAGGCACTCCTTATGAATACAGGGTGGAGCCGGGCGACACCCTTACGGCGATCACTAGCACATTCTCTTCCGGCCTGGCCACCGTGATCACCGCCAATCCGGGAGCTGCCTTGACGCGCCTCCAGGTCGGTCAGATTCTCATTATCCCGGTGGGATTAGGCGGTGGTTCCGCCAGTTGATGGGCTGCCGATACCGAGCTTGGCCAACCCAGCCAACTCCTGGCCAAGGGGAAGCACGGCTCAGGCCGGGGGGCGGGCCCTGCCGCCTCTGGCTCGGGGTGCCTGCTGGTGACACGTGGCGGAGCCTGGCGTGATGATGCTCACAGGCCAGGTCGTTCGCGGGCATGATGACTTCGCCCGGGAGCCGGCTCCCGACTGAGGCTTAGGTCGGCATGGGCTGGCGAGGGTGCCTCGTCGCCAGCGGGTCGCACCTGCCCGGAGCAGGACCGAGGCGGTCGATCATCGGGAAAGGCCAGGGGAACGCGAGGAGGATCGTGTGACAGCCAAGATCATTGACGGAAAGGTGATCGCGGAGCAGGTCCGGGGGGAGGTGGCCAATGAGGTAAGACAAATGGTGGCCCAAGGATTGCCTCGGCCTGGTCTGGCGACCGTGTTGGTCGGCGACAACCCGGCTTCGGTAAGCTACGTTCGCAGCAAGCAAAAAGCGTGCGCGGAGCTGGGCATCGAGTCCTTTGGACACAATCTGCCCGCGAGCACGTCGCAGCAAGAGCTTGAGGATCTGCTGGGCAAGCTGAATGCCGATTTGAGGGTGAATGGCATCCTGGTCCAGTTGCCCCTGCCTTCCGGGCTTGATGAGGAACGCGCCCTCAGTGTGATCAGCATCAACAAGGATGTGGATGGGTTTCATCCCATCAATGTAGGACGTCTAGCCATGAAGCGCAGAGACCCCGTTTTCGTCCCCTGCACGCCGGCGGGAGTGATCGTTCTGTTGGAACGCTCGGGCGCGAAGTTCTCGGGCGCGCGGGCGGTTGTGCTGGGTCGCTCGAATATTGTCGGAATGCCGGCGGCGCTCCTTCTGGTTCGCGAGAACGCGACCGTGACGATCTGTCATTCCAAGACCCTCAACTTGCCCGAGGTGGTCGGTCAGGCTGACATTCTGGTGGCGGCAATCGGCAAGGCTCATTTTGTGCGCGGCAGTTGGGTCAAGCCGGGGGCCTTTGTGATTGATGTGGGAATCAATCGGGTCGAGGATCCCTCCACCAAAGCGGGCTATCGGCTTGTGGGCGACGTGGCATTTGACGAAGTCAAGGAGGTAGCGGGTGCGATTTCGCCTGTCCCGGGAGGGGTGGGCCCGATGACGATTGCCATGCTTATGAAGAACACGGCCCGCGCGGCTCGGCTGGCGGCGGTGAAGGGATAAGTCGCTGCTGCCATGTGGGAAAGCGCGCGGGCTGCTCGCGGGAGGGGGTGTTGAAGAAAGGTTGTATGATGTCCGACAAGGCCTCTCGGCCCTCCTGAGACCTTGCCCTTGCTCGCGCTGCCTGAGTGAGCCAAGAATATGACCACTCTTCTGGTACGGCATGCGGATGTGCTGGTCACGATGGATGACGACCGCCGCGAGATCCGGGATGGCGGGCTGTTCATCCGGGATGGCTGGATTGAAATGGTCGGCGTGTCGGGGGAGCTTCCCCACGCCGCGGATGAAACCCTCGACCTGAGGGGCCACGTGCTGCTCCCGGGATTGGTGAATGCTCATCATCATCTCTACCAGACCCTTACGCGAGCCCTGCCCGCGGCGCAAGATGTAGACCTTTTCCACTGGCTGAGAACTCTTTACCCGATCTGGGCTCGACTCACTCCGGAAGCAATCCAAGTCTCAACCCAAGTAGGCCTAGCAGAGCTCGCGCTGTCGGGCTGCACCACGGCCTGCGACCATCTCTACCTCTTTCCGAATGGGGCACACTTGGACGACGAAATTGAGGCAGCCCTTCCGGTCGGATTGCGCTTTCATGCCTCCCGAGGCTCGATGAGCCTGGGGGAATCGCAGGGAGGCCTGCCACCCGATCGGGTCGTGGAAAAGGAGGAGGCGATTCTGAAGGACACCCAACGCCTCATCGAGGGCTTTCACGACCCTCAGCCGGGCGCCATGTTGAGAATTGTTGTGGCTCCCTGCTCCCCCTTTTCGGTAACGGCCGATCTGATGCGAGAGGCGGCCGCGCTCGCGCGCTCGGCCGGGGCCAGGCTGCATACTCACTTGGCGGAGACCTTGGACGAAGAGCGTTTCTGCTTGGAACGGTTCGGGCGCCGGCCGGTTGACTATGCCGAGGAGTTGTCCTGGTTGGGGGAAGATGTGTGGTTCGCTCACGGGGTGCACGTCAATCGCGAAGAGGCGGCAAGGCTGGCTCGGTCCGGATCGGGAATAGCCCATTGTCCCTCGTCGAACATGCGCCTGGCCTCGGGGATTGCCCCGGTGGATGAATACCTCCGCTGCGGCGTAAAGCTGGGCCTGGGGGTGGATGGTTCCGCGAGTAACGACAGCTCCCACCTCCTAGCCGAGGCTCGGCAAGCGATGCTCCTGGCACGCCTGTCGGTGGCCGTACGGGGTTCCGGCGGACCCTTGCTGAGCGCGCGCCAAGCGCTGGAGTTGGCGACGCGTGGGGGGGCGGAAGTCCTGGGCCGTTCTGACATCGGCCAGCTGGCGCGAGGGAAGTGCGGGGATTTTGTTGCCTTTCGGCTGGACCGCTTGGACTACGCGGGCGCGCTAGAAGACCCTGTCGCCGCCCTGGTCTTTTGCTCCCCGTGCCAAGCCGATGTCACGGTGGTTAATGGCCGGTTTGTGGTAAAGGAAGGGCGTCTGACCACCCTTGACTTGCCGATGCTGGTGGAGAGGCACAATCGAATCGCCAACGCGCTCTTGGGGTAGTGTGGCTGAAGGAGCTGAGCGATGAGAGACGAATTCTCTTCCCGGCGGCTGGTCGATTGCGCGATGGGAAGGCTGGCGGCGGACCTGTTGATTCATCAAGGCCAGTGGGTGTCGGTCCAATCAGGCGAAATCGTGCCAGGCACAGACGTCGCCGTTCTGGGTGCCCGCATTGCCTATGTCGGTCCGGACGCAAGCCACTGCATCGGACCCAACACGCAGCTGATCGAGGCCCGAGGGCGGTTTCTTGTTCCCGGGTTGATTGAGGGTCATGTCCACGTCGAATCGGGAATGGTCACCATCAGCGAGTTCGTGAATGCCGTGCTGCCCCACGGCACCACCGCGATGATGATTGACCCTCACGAGATTGCCAACGTCTTTGGACTGCAAGGCGTGCGCACGATGGTGGACGAGGCTGCCGTCCAGCCCATTCACGTATGGGTCCAGATGCCTTCCTGCGTGCCTTCCGCTCCTGGGATGGAAACGCCGGGGGCCAACATCGGGCCCGCTGAAGTCGCGGAGGCCATGACTTGGCCAGGCATCATCGGTCTGGGGGAGGTCATGAACTTCCCGGCGGTTGTGGATGGGGACGAGAAGATCCATGCCGAGATGGACGCGGCACGGCATGCGGGCAAGGTGATTGGGGGCCATTACCCCTCCCCGGATCTGTCTCTGCCGTTCCACGGCTATGCCGCCGGGGGGCCCGAGGATGACCACGAGGGGACTCGCGCGGAGGATGCCGTCGCCCGGGTCCGACAGGGAATGCGTGCGATGCTGCGGTATGGGTCGGCCTGGCATGATGTGGAGGCCCAGGTCAAGGTCATCACCGAGCAGAATCTGGATCCTCGGCACTTTCTTCTGGTCACAGACGACGCTCACGCGGGCACCCTGGTGGGTGAGGGCCACATGGATCGGGTAGTTCGGCATGCTGTGAAATGTGGTCTGGCCCCCCTGGTCGCCCTCCAGATGGCGACCCTGAACGCCGCAGAGCACTTCGGCGTCAGCCATGAGATCGGCCAAATTGCCCCCGGGCGGTATGCCGACATCCTCCTGGTGGGAGATCTGGAAGCGATGGATGTGCAACTCGTTATTGTGGGAGGCGTTCGGGCGGCCGAGGAGGGCAAGATGCTCCTTCCGCCGTCCGGGTTCCGATATCCTTCAAAGTATCGGCGCTCGGTTCATCTCATTCGCAATCTGGTGCCGGAGGATTTTGCTGTCCGATCGCGGGCGAAGGCTGTCACGGAAGCTCATGTGATCGGCGTCATTGAGAATCAGGCACCCACGCGACACCTGCGCTTGCCGCTCCGGGTTCAGGAGGGTCTGGTTCAGATCCGCCCAGATGGCGAGGTCGCCAAGGTGGGCTTGGTCGAGCGCCATCTTCGGACGGGCAGAATCCAAGTTGGATTCGTGCACGGCTTTGGCTTCAACGTGCCCTGTGCGGTGGCTTCGACCGTGGCGCATGATTGCCACCACTTGCTGGTCGTCGGCACGGATGACTCGCAGATGGCCATGGCGGGCAATGCCCTTGCCAAGCTCGGTGGCGGAATCCTGGTAGTCCGAGAGGGCAAGGTGCGGGCCGCGGTGGAACTCCCGATCGCAGGGCTCATGTCAGAGGAGCCCGCGGGCGATGTCGCCCACAAGATGTCGGCCGTTCTGGAAGAGTTTCGGGCCTGTGGTTGCCGGATGGCCAATGCGAACATGCAGCTCAGTCTCCTGGCCTTGGTCGTGATCCCCGAACTGCGCATCTCCGATCTGGGCCTGGTGGATGTGGAACGGTTTGAATTCGTCCCCGCGGTGGAAGGTTAGGGGGCAAACCGACCACGAGGGTTGGCCGGGCGGCGCTCATGACAAAACAAGAAGAGGTTCGGGCCGATCCCCGACCTCTCTGCGCGGGCTGGAAAGCGATTGCCGGGCGAGCCGGACCTGGCTAGGCAGATGGGCGTCAGTCGCGCGACCCTGCGCGGGGCCATGCGCGCATTGGCTCAGAAGGGGGGAATTATTCGTCGCCTAGGAGTTGGAACGTTCGTCGTTGCCAAGCGCGCGTTCTTGGACGATGGGCGGGAGGTCCGGGAGAGCCCGCCAAGCATCGCGCGGCGAAATGGGCTCACGCCAGTCATGGGGAATCACCGCTTGGAGGAACGGGGTGCGACCGCCCGCGGGGCAAGGCACTTGGGCCGGAGCTAGGGTCCGCGGTTCTGGTGGCCTCCCGAACCATGCTGGTCGAAGGGAGCCCTGTGGCCTTTCTGGTAGACGTGGTGCCGGCCGCGCACCTCAGCGGCTGCGACTTCCGTTCCTTCTGCGGCTCAGGCTTGGACCTGCCGGTTGGGCGCGGGGATCCCGGACTTGCTTATTTGGGGACGCGGCTTGGGGCAGAGCTGAGCGCGGGTGAGATTCGGCGCCGACTCAAGCGGCGGGAGCCGCATGCGCTGCTCAGGCTGGAGGCCGAACTGTTCAGTCTGGAGGACGAGGTAGTGGACGATTCGGCGAGTCACTTTGTCCCGGAATCCTTCCACTTCCACAACAACCGACGGGTCAATGCGATTCCGGCGGCCGCATGGGAAAGGACTACCGGCCTGGCGGGCTAAGAGAGAGCAGATCTTGCGCATAGGGTCTGGCGCGTGATCGGCTGTTGGTCCTTTTCTCGCGAATCTTGAAACAGGAGGAGACAATCCAATGCGCAGTTTTCTGGGACGCGACATCCTTTCGCTGAAGGATTTCGAGCGGGAGGAATTCTTCCGGGTATTCCAAGTTGCCAAAGAGTTGGAGCCCATTGCTCGGGACCGTAGGAACAGCGACATGCTGCGTCATAAGATCCTGGTCACGGCGTTCTACCAGCCCAGCACACGCACGCGGTTGGCTCACGAGGCAGCGATGCACCGTCTGGGAGGCCATGTGACCGGCTTCGCGGACGCTAAGATGACGCGGGCTGGGGACTTCTACCAGGAGTCTATCAAAGACACGGTTAAGATGCTGGAGTTCTATGGGGACGTCATCGTCATGCGCCACTTTCAACAGGGAGCTCCTCACGAAGCGGCCCGCTGGGCATCGATTCCGGTCATCAACGGCGGAGACGGCTGGGGCGAACATCCGACCCAAATCCTGACGGATCTATATACCGTCCTGCAAGAAAAGGGCCGAATCGACGGGCTGAACTGGCTGGCGGTGGGCGACATGCGAATGCGCACCATGCACTCGTTGGCGTATGCTCTGACCCAGTTTGATTGCCCCATCACTTTCGTGGCTCCGGCGGAGATGACTCTCACCCCAGAGTTCAAGGACGAGCTGGAGAAGTACAGCCTCAACTTTTCGGAGGCGGACCACGTCGAGAAGGTGATCGGCAAGGCGGACGTGATCCTGGTAGAGCCCGTGGTCCAACCGGACTACACCAAATCGCGAGACGAGCGCACCGGAAGCGTGGGCCTGACCCCCGGTAATTACAAGATCACGCGGGAGTTGCTGTCCTCGAAAGCCAAATCGGATGCCATCCTCCTGCATTCCCTTCCGCGCATGGACGAGATCCCAACCGACGTGGACATCACTCGGTGGTCCCGCTACTGGCAGGAGGCTTTCAACGGGGTGGTGATGCGCATGGCTCTGCTCGCTCTGATCTTGGGTGCGGTCGAATAGAACCGGGAAACCAAGGCGGGCTGGGCGGCCGGGGTCGCGTCAACCCCCGGGGGCCGGCGGGTCCCATGGCTGGAGGCGGGCCGCGTGGGGGCTTTGCAGGTAGTCCTGGAGAGGATGCAATGCAGACACACCTGAAGGGGCGCGATCTGATCAGTGATCTGGATTTCAGCCGGGAAGAGGTCGAAACCGTGCTGGATGTGGCCTTCGACCTCAAGCGCAAACGGGCGCTGGGCGAACCTCATCCCATCTTGCGCGACAAGGTCCTGGCGATGCTTTTCTTCTTCAGCAGCACGCGCACACGCGGGTCCTTCGAAGCGGGGATGGCTCAACTGGGGGGGCACGCAGCCTTCATCGAGAGCCGGACGACCCAGATCGCGCATGGCGACACCCCCAAGGAGATTGGTGAGATTTTTGGGCGATATTTCGATGGCATTGCCATCCGGCACGTGGACTGGGGTGTCGGGAACGGATATCTCAGAGAGGTCGCCCGCGCCTCCCGAGTCCCGGTGCTGAACATGCAGTGTGACATCTACCATCCGTTCCAGATTCTGGCGGATCTGATGACGATCGTGGAGAAGAAGGGTCGGGACCTGCGCCACAAGAAGATGGTGGTTTCTTGGGCCTATGCGGCCTCGTATCAGAAGCCGATGTCGGTTCCTCAATCGCTCATCCTGCAGATGCCGCGCTTCGGATTGGACGTGGTCCTGGCACACCCGCCGGAGTTCCGCTTGATGCCGGAGATCGTCAGCCAGGCCAGGGAACAGGCCAAGGAATTCGGGGCTGGTTTTGAAGTCGTGGACGACATGGAAGCGGCTTTCCGGGATGCGGACATCATCTACGCCAAGTCCTGGGGGGCATTGGTCCACACGCCCGACCCGGATGAGGGTGCTAGAATCATTCAGAAGTACCCGCATTGGATCACCGACGAGAGGAAGATGGCCCTCGCCAAAAAGGATGCCATCTACATGCACCCCCTGCCGGCCGACCGCAACATCGAAGTCACCGACGGCGTGATGGACGGACCGCATTCGGTCGTCTATGATGAGGCCGAGAATCGCTTGCACGCCCAGAAGGCGGTCATGGCTCTGACGATGTAGGAGAGAGTGTCGATGAGCGGGCCAAGCAAGAAAGTCGCCGTCGTTGCCATTGGCGGCAACTCGCTGATCCGGGACCCGAAACGCGTCTCGGTGGAAGACCAGGAGGATGCGTTGCGGGAGACCGCTCGCCATATTGTCGACATGGTCGCGGCCGGATGGGACGTGGCCATTGGGCATGGCAATGGACCTCAGGTCGGCTTCATCCTGCGGCGCTCGGAGATTGCGGCCAAGGCCGAGGGGATGCACGAGGTTCCGCTGGACGTGTGCGGGGCCGACAGCCAAGGGGCGATCGGGTACGAATTCCAGCAGGCGCTGCAAAACGAACTCTTTCGTTGCGGCATCAAGAAGAACGTGTGCACCGTGATCACCCAAACCCTGGTGGATAAGGACGACCCGGCCTTCCAGAATCCGAGCAAACCTATCGGCAGCTTCATGGAGGAAGACGAGGCGAGGCGTCGTGAGAGAGAAATGGGCTGGAGTGTGGTTGAGGATGCCGGGCGGGGCTGGAGGCGCGTGGTAGCCTCCCCGTTGCCCAAGGAGATCGTCGAGCTGGATTCGGTCCGGACGCTGATCCACGCGGGCGTTCTGGTCATCACGGTGGGGGGCGGCGGTATCCCGGTCATTGATGCGGGCGGCGGCCAATATCGTGGCACGGCCGCTGTCATTGACAAGGACTTCGGCTGCAGTCTGCTCGCGCGCGAAATCAAGGCGGACCTTTTCCTGATCGCTACGGCCGTCGAGAGAGTCGCCCTCCATTTCGGGCAGCCCGACCAGAAATGGCTTGAGCGGATGACTTTGGCCGAGGCCAAACGGTATCTGGCCGAAGGGATACACTTTGCCAAAGGCTCCATGGCCCCCAAGATCCAGGCGATCATCTGGTACTTGGAAGCCGGTGGCAAACAGGCGCTGATCACCAACCCGGAGAATATCGGCCGGGCCTTGGATGGGAAGACGGGCACATGGATCGTGCCCTGACTTCTGCGACCGAGGGCCGGACAGAATCGAGTCGAGTGCAACTATGGTATTTCTGAGCGGACCGCGGAAAGGAGGTGACGGGGAAGGCAAGAATCCTTTCGTGTTTGGCGACCATGAGTTGTTCACCGATTTCTAGTGACCCTAAAGGAGGATGAACGTGATCCGTAAAGCGCTCAAGTACATCGCCTTACCGGGCATGGCACTCGTGTTCGTGCTGACGGCCTGCGGACCTGCTGCCACGCCGACCGCCGCTCCCGCCCCAGCGGCCACCTCGGCGCCCGCCGTGGTCCCGACTTCGGCGCCGACCGTGGCACCCACCGCCGCTGCCACAGCAGCTGCAACGGTTGCTGCTGCGGCCGCGCCGACCGCGACTTTGGCTCCTGTGGGAACTGCATTCCCATCTGGCCAGATGTTCACCATCGGTATGATTCTGGTTGGTCCCTACAATGACTCGGGTTGGAGCCAGGCTACCTACGAAGGTGGCGAGTATGCAATTGCTAATGTTCCCAATACCAAGCTGATCTATATCGACAACGGCTTCAGCCATCAGGGCTCGACACCGGCCCAGCTGGCCGAGCAGCTGCTGGCGAAGGGTGCCAACATGATCATCTTCAACTCGGATGATTTCAAGGATGAGTCCAATACCTTCGCCAAGAACCATCCGACCATCCCGACCATCATGCTTTCGGGCGATCAGTCCTGGGCGCAGGGTCAGGCGTATCTGATCCTCCCCAACATGGCCAACATCATGGGCAAGATGGAGTACATGAAGATGCTCGCGGGATGCGCGGCCGCCATGACCACCCAGACCGGCAAGATCGGCTACCTGGGTCCGCTGATCAACGACGAAACCCGCCGCCTGTCCTCTTCCGCCTACCTGGGCGCCAAATACTGCTGGACCAATGTCCTGAAGAAGGATCCGTCGGCGCTGCAATTCCAGGTGACCTGGATCGGATACTGGTTCAACGAACCTGGCACGACGCTGGATCCGACCAAGGTCGCGGATGCCTTCTTTAACACCGGCTTTGATGTGGTCATGTCGGGCATTGACACTTCCGAGGCGGTGGTCGAGGCGAAGAAGATGACCGGGGCCGGCGAGAAGGTCTATGCCGTTGGCTATGACTACAAAGGCAACTGCAGCGCAGGTCCGTCGGTCTGCCTGGGCGTTCCCTATTTCAACTGGGGCCCGGGGATCGCGGCCGAGGTCAAGAAGGCGATGGCGGGCACTTTCACCCAGGACTGGCAGTGGTTGGGCCCGGACTGGACGAACATCAATAATCCGGATACCAGCAATGTCGGCTTCGTGAAGGGCCAGGCTCTCAGCCCGGCTGCCTCTGCTGCGGTCGATCAGCTGACCGCTGCCCTGGCGGGCGGCCTGGATCTTTGGACCGGCCCGTTGAGCCTGCAGGATGGGACCCAGTACCTGGGATCTGGCGTGGCCGCCACCCCGCAGCAGCTCTGGTACCTGCCGCAACTGCTCCTGGGCATGGCCGGCAGCAGCAAGTAACCATTCCTGATACTGATGATTGGGGGAAGGCAGGCGCCTTCCCCCAATTCTTAAGCACCTGACACAGGGGTGCAATCGTTTGTCCGGAAGGGATGCCGATCGTGAGGTAGGATAAATGCAGCAGTTCTGAGCCGAAGCCGGTATACCAAGGGCGCAAGAGGGCTGGAGCTTGAGAGGCAGTCGTCACACAAGTAAAAGGTTCTCGCCTCCCGCTCGCGAAGAGATCCAGGGACCCCTCCAAATGAACCAACAGTTCGCCATTCAGGGAAAGAACCATGAACGTTGAACTCAAGGACATCCATAAGACATTCGGTGCGGTGCATGCCAACGCGGGCATCAGCATGGACATCCCGGGAGGGACGATCCAGGGCATCCTCGGGGAGAACGGTGCGGGCAAGAGCACCCTGATGAAGATCTTATCCGGATTTATTCGGGCGGACCAGGGCGAAATCCTGCTCGACGGCCACCCGGTTTCCATTCATTCACCTGCCGATGCCATTCGGAATGGGGTGGGCATGCTCCACCAGGATCCGCTGGATTTCCCCCCGTTACGCGTCATCGATAATTTCATCCTGGGCCGATCCGGCGGCCTGCTGCCCGGAGAGGGCGCAGCCCTGCAGGACTTCAAGAAGCTGGCCGGACAGTTCGGCTTCTCCTTGGACCCGCAGGCTTACGTGGATTCGCTGACCGTCGGGGAACGCCAGCAGCTGGAGATCCTGCGTTTGATCTGGCTGGGCGCCCGGGTGCTGATCTTTGACGAACCCACCACCGGCATCAGCGCGCAGCAGAAAGTGAAACTCTTCGCAGCCCTGCGCCTGCTGGCCAAGCAGGGCATGACTGTGTTGTTCGTCTCACACAAGCTGGAGGACGTCGAAGGGCTGTGCGACAGCGTGGTGGTCCTGCGCCAGGGATACCTGGTTGGCAGCGTCAAACCCCCTTACGACACCCACCAGCTGGTTGAGATGATGTTCGGCAAGGAGGTCACGTTGGGGGCGCGCAGCGCTGGTTGCGCGGGTGAGGTGGCCTTTTCCCTGCGCAACCTAGCTGTTGAGGATTACCGCCTGCACATTGGCGAGATCAACCTCGACATTTGCCACGGCGAGGTAATCGGCCTGGCCGGCATGGAAGGGAGCGGCCAGGCGCTTTTTCTGCGGGCGGTTGCTGGCCTGGTGCGGACGGTCGGCGGGCAGATCCTGCGGGGCGACCGGGATTTAACCGGCCGCAACTATCATTTCTACAAGCGGGGCGGGGTGGCGTTCTTACCCGCCTCCCGCCTGGAGGAAGGTTTGGTGGCTGGACTGAACCTGACCGAGCATGTCATTCTGGCGGAAGAGGCCACAGGTTTTTCCATTAATTGGGAAAAGGGCCGCCAGCTGGCGCAGAGCCGCATCACGGAATTCAATATTCATGGTACGCCGGTCAACACCGTCGAATCGCTGTCGGGGGGTAACCAGCAGCGGACCTTGCTGGCCCTGATGCGGGTCCCGCTCGATCTGATGCTACTGGAACACCCGACGCGCGGGCTGGACATCGAGTCTACCATTTATATCTGGAATAAGCTCAAGGAACGCTGCCAGCAGGGAACGTCGATCCTGTTTGTTTCTTCTGACCTGGATGAGATCCTGCAGTACAGTGATCGGGTGCTGGTCTTCTTCAGCGGCCGGGTGACGCCTCCATTGGATGTCTCGACATTAACTACGGAGAAACTCGGCGAGTTGATCGGCGGTATGGGCTGGCCGGAATCAAAGAACGAGGCAAGCGTCCATGAAAGAAAACCAGTGGCTTAAGATCGGTTTTCAACTGGCAGCGATCGTCCTGGCGCTGCTCTTTACTACCCTGGTCCTGTTGATGGCCGGCGCGTCGCCGCTGCAGGCCTACCTGAATGTGCTTGAGGGCATTTTCAGTTCCACCGCAGACATCACCAATGTCCTGGCCGCCTGGATTCCCCTGCTGCTGACCACCTCCGGTGTGCTGATCACCTTCGCGGCCGGCCTGTGGAATATCGGCATCGAGGGGCAGATCATGCTCGGAGCGGTCTTCACGACAGGAGCGCTGCGCCTGCTGGAGAACAGTTCGCTGGTCGGAGGATGGATCATCCTGCTCGGTTTTCTGGCGGGCCTGCTGGGCGGAGCCTTATGGGGGGCGCTGGCAGGCGTGCTGAAGACCTTCGGCGGGGTCAATGAGATTTTTGGCGGGCTGGGGTTGAATTTTGTGGCCACCGCCTTCGCGCTCTACCTGATCATTGGCCCGTGGGGGCGGCCGGGAATTGCCTCGACAAGTGGGACCCTGCTCTTTCCGACCAGGCTCTGGTTGCCAACCCCGACCAACGTGGCACTCAGCCCCTGGGCATTGGTGGTGGGCATCCTGTCGGCCGTGCTGGTCTATTTCCTGTTGCGTGGAACCTACTTCGGTCTGCGCCTGAAAGCGGTGGGCAAGAACATGCGGGCAGCCTTTCTGCTGGGGGTCCCGACCTGGCAGTACAGCATGTACGCGTTCCTGCTGTGCGGCGCCTTCGCCGGCCTGGCGGGCGCGGTTCAGGTCACCGCTGTCTATCACCGCCTCATTCCGACCATTTCAAGTGGGTATGGCTTCCTGGGCTTGTTGGTGGCCATGCTGATCAACTACCAGGCGATCTGGGCTGCACCCATTGCCCTGTTCTACGCAGCTTTGAACATTGGCGGCATTCAGCTGCCGATCGTGATGAAAATGGACTCATCCCTTTCGGGCGTACTGCAGGGGATCCTCGTCCTGTTCGTTTTGATGGTCGAGGGCGCCCGCCAGCGACTGTTTGAGAAACGATAGGTAGGGACTATGACTTCCATAGGTCTTCTGATTAGTCTGGCAGGAATCCTGTACGGTGCGGCCCCGATCATGTTCGGAGTGATCGGCGAGACGATCACCGAACGGGCTGGCATCATCAACCTCTCCATGAACGGGACCATCCTGCTCTCGGCCATGGTCGGCTTTGCCGTAGCGTACGGGACCGGCAGCCTCCTCCTTGGCTTCCTGGCCGGCGCATTGATTGGCGGCCTTGTAGCGCTGGTCGTCGCATTCAGCAGCATCGCCCTCAAGCAGTCCCAGGTGGCGGTGGGCTTCGTGCTGGCCGTGCTCTGCCTTAATCTTTCGTATTTCCTCGGTCATGCGTATATCAGCAAGAACGGTCCAAGCATGAACATCCTCCCCATCGCAGGGCTGGACAAGATCCCCATTCTGGGAACGTTATTCTTTAGACAGGATTTGATGACCTACTTCAGTTTTGTGATCATCTTCCTGACCTGGTTTTGGATCTACCGGACCCGCCCGGGGTTGATGCTGCGCGGGATCGGGGAACGCCCGGCCGCGGCCTATGTGCGCGGGGCGGATGTTAACCGCCTGCGCTACATCTATACCTTCCTGGGTGGGGCGATCGCAGGATTGGCGGGCCCGACCTTTTCCCTGGATGTTAAAGCCGGGTGGGCGGGACAGCTTTCCGGTCTGGATGGCTACGGCTGGATCGTCCTTTCGATCACCATCTTCGGCGGCTGGAATCCATTCCGAGCGGCCTTCGGAGTGTACCTGTTCTCCTTCCTGCAGTGGCTCGGCCTCGTGCTGCAGCCTGTCTTGCCCAACATCCCGACCCAGGTGCTGCAGGTGGCACCTTTCCCGCTCATGATCCTGACCCTGCTGCTGGTCAACATTGGGAATGCCGAATGGATCAATCGCATGATGGCCACCTTGCCTGAAGGGACCCGGCGGCTGGTAGCCCGCCTTTTGCGGGCTTTGCGCGCCTCGCCGCCGGCCTCGCTGGGCGTTCCCTTCGACAGCGAATGACGGATGACCGGACTGCCCGTGTCCGGCTGGCCGAAGAACCCAACAAGCCGTGAATAGAGACCCTGCCGGTTGAGGCCAATGCAGTGCGCGTTCGGCCGAGGGCGGCTTTGTGCGCTCGCAGCGTCTTTTTCCTGGAAGTGCGGGTCGCCGATCTTGGGCCCCGCAGGCGCGGCGGAGACCCGGCCTGGCCACGACAAGTGCTCGTGACCATTCCGGTGAAAAGAGGAAACGCATGAACTTCCTGGGTTACCGCTGTTCGAGATGCTCGCGGGAGTACTCGCCGGGAGAAGCAACCTACCTCTGTCCCGCCGATGGCGGGAACCTCGATGTGGTACTCGACTACGATAAGCTGCGGACCGGGGTCGATCCACGCGAGCTTGAAACCTCGCCCCAGCGGTCTTTGTGGAGGTACCAGAGGTTGCTCCCCGTGGAAAACCTGGGCGAAGAGCGCACGCCCATGGGGGCGGTCGGCTGGACTCCCGTCTACGATGAGCCGGCCCTTGCCAGAGAACTTGGCCTTGGCCAATTGTGGCTGAAGGATGAAGGCCGCAACCCGACGGGCTCTCTCAAAGACAGGGCCAGCGCGGTCGTGCTCGCTCGCGCGAAAGAGATTGCGGCCAAGGTAGTCGTCACGGCCTCAACCGGGAACGCGGGTGCGGCCCTGGCCGGGTTAGCCGCTGCCTGCGGCCAACGGGCTGTTATCTTTGCACCAAGGGGTGCGCCCCCGGCCAAGGTCGCGCAGCTTCTGATCTACGGGGCCACCGTCTTGCTGGTGGAGGGGAATTACGACCAGGCCTTTGACCTCTCCATTGAGACAGCCAACGAATTTGGATGGTATTGCCGCAACACGGGGTATAACCCTTTCACCGTGGAGGGGAAGAAGACCGCCGCCTATGAAATCTGGGAACAAGTCCTGGAGGCAGGAGCCTCGCCAAAGAGCGGCCTTCCGGTCCCGGCGGTTGTTGTGTCGGTTGGAGATGGAAATATCATCTCCGGTCTCTACAAGGGGTTCCAGGATCTGCAGGCTCTCGGCTGGCTGGACCGAGTTCCGCGACTGTTCGGGGTTCAGGCGGAGGGCTCTGCCGCCATCGCCAATGCCTGGCGGCAGGGGAGCGAGCGGATCGTGCCCGTCGCGGCCAGGACCTTGGCGGACAGCATTTCGGTGGATCTTCCTCGCGATGGCGTGCGCGCCGTGCGGGCCGTGTCGCAGTCGGGAGGAGCTTGCCTGACGGTGAGCGATGCGGACATCCTGGGGGCTATGGCTGACCTCGGGCGGGTTGGCGTGTTTGCGGAGCCGGCCGCAGCCGCCGCCCATGCCGGTCTCAAACAAGCCGTTCGCGAGGGCAGGCTGGGACGCGAGGACCGCGTGCTGGTGATCATCACCGGAAGCGGCCTCAAGGACGTCCGGGCTGCCTCTCAAGCGGTCGGGAAGGCGAAGGTCATCGAGCCCAGGCTCAAGGCGGTGAAAGTGGCACTGGGGCTGTGATGCGGATCAAAGTCAGTTCCTGGACCCGACCTCGGTCGCCCGGCTGACCTGTCCGGGGGCGTCAGGACGGGTTGAAGAAGGACCGCTCTGCCCGAATCTGGTGGCAGAGCGGTCCCTTCTTATCAAGGCGGCGGCCGAAGGCCCTAGACCTTGGCTTCGTATCCCTTCTGAGCCAGGCGTGGATCGAGCGCGTCGCGGAATCCGTCCCCCAGAAGGTTGAAGGAAAGAACGGTGATCATGATCGCAATTCCTGGGAAGACCACCAGATGGGGGGCATTGAAGACACTGTTGCGCTCCTCGCCCAGCATCAACCCCCATTCCGGAGTAGGGGGTTCGGCACCCAAGCCCAGGAAGGAGAGCGCGGCGGCATCCAGAATGGCGGTGGCGATACCCAGGGTCCCTTGGACGATGAGGGGCGTGAGCGAGTTGGGCAGGACCCGGGTGAGAAGCAGGCGGCTCGGGGAGGCTCCCAGAGCTCGAGAAGCAACCACGTAATCGAGCTCCTTCACGGAAAGGACGCTCGCGCGTACCAGCCTGGCATAAATCGGGATCGAAACGACACTAATGGCGATGAGAGCGTTGATCAACCCGGGACCCAGGACGCTGACGATGGCCACGGCGAGCAGAAGGCTTGGGAATGCGAGCAGCACATCCATCGAGCGCATGATGACATTGTCGATCCAACCTCCGAGGAATCCTGCGATCGCTCCCAGGAAGGTGCCGATAATGATGGCAAAGGTGATCGTGGAGAACCCAATTTGCAGCGACAGGCGGGAGCCAAAGATCACGCGTGAAAACAGGTCGCGGCCGTTGCCATCGATCCCCATCAGATGCTGGGGGGCTGAAGCGGGGCAGCCGAGTAGGTGGATGCAGGGCGGCGTTCTGCGCTGGACGTCTCGCAGCGGGACCAGGGGATCGTAGGGGGCAATCAGCGGGGCCAGAATCGCGATGGAGGCAAGAAACGCGAGCAGGACCAGGCCCACCTGAGCCGAGCGATGGCGCAACAGGCGGCGCAGGGTTTGAGCGAACGGCGAGCGCCGGGAGGCGACCGGTTCGGCAGAAAGGATCTCAGTCGCGACGGCCATCGGTCACAACCAAGGCACTACTGGGGGCGAATTCGCGGATCCAGGTAGGCATAGGAAAGGTCAACGATGAGATTCACGCTAACATAGATGAGTGCGACCACCAGGGTAAACGCCTGCACGATAGGATAGTCTCGCCCCAGAATGGCCGTGACGATGGCCGTGCCCATCCCCGGTAGCGCGAACACCGTCTCGGTGAGCACCGCCCCGGACAGCAGCCCTCCAACTTCCAATCCCACAATTGTGACAATCGGGATCAAGGCGTTCCGCATGGCGTGACGCACCAGTACCAGGCGCTCAACGAGCCCCTTGGCGCGAGCCGTACGGATGTAATCTTGGCCAAGGATCTCGAGCAGGCTGGAGCGGGTCATGCGGGCAATAATCGCCAGGGGAATGGTTCCGACCGCAACCGAGGGGAGGATCAGATGCCAGACAGCATCTTTCAAGACCGGGAGGTCTCCAATCAGGAGGCTGTGCAAGATCACCGAATTGGATACCAGTGAGAGCAGAAAGGTGGGCAGGCCGGGGAGGGACTGGAAATGCCACGCCTCCGCCAGCGGGGTCAGGCTGATCCCAGAGGTCATCCGTCCGGAAGGGGGGATCCAAAAGGGGGTTCCTTTGAGGGTCAGGGCGAACACGTAGGCCAGCATGAGACCCAGCCAGAAAACGGGCATCGATACTCCGATATTGGCCAGAATCATGGTGGCGACATCCACCATGCTGTTTTGGCGGATGGCTGAGACGACCCCGAAAAGGACACCAAAGGTTGCGGCAAAGATGATTGCGCCGAAGGTCAACTCCATGGTCATTGGAAGCCGTTCGGCCAGGACATCAACCACCGGACGCCCGTCCTTGATCGAGGTGCCCAAATTGCCCTGGGCGATGTTTCCGACATATCGCAAGAACTGAACCGGGATGGGGTCGTTCAGCCCGAGGCGCTGGCGAAAACCGGCGCACGCTTCCGGGGTGGCCCTTTCACCCAGCATGACAACGCAGGGATCCCCGGGAATGGCATGGACGATCGCGAAGGTGACCAGCAGGATCCCGAGCAGGACGGGAATGAGGAGGACGATTCGGCGGACGAGGAGTTGGATCATGGGGATGGGCGAAGCGCGCCCGGATGAAGGAGGGGCACGGCACGGCGCCGTGCCCCTCTCATTGGGACCGAAAGCACTCTACTTCTTGGCGTTCAGGAAGGCACCGAAGAAAGCGCCGAAGTAGCTGAAGTCACCGGTGCGGCCCTTGTGATTCGGGCTGGAGGCGTCCCACTGCGAGGCGTAGGTAGCCACAACGTCGTTGGCACTCAGGACGTCGCCGTTGCTGAACTTCACGCCTGGGCGCAGGTGGAAGGTCCACTGGCTGGCGTCGGAATTGGCCTCATACGTTTGCGCCAGGCCGGGCTGAATGGCCACCCCGCCGAGCTGGTAGGAGAGCAGCGTATCGTAGAGCTGCAGGCAAGCCCGCAAGGATTCGCCGTCGGTTTCGTCGGAGCACCAGATCGCGCCCGGCTCGCCGTTTTGCATGAAGACCAGCTGGTCGGTCCCGTTGCTCATCACCGCGAAGTACTCATCGCTGAGGGGGCTGGCGAATGCGCCCTGGACGCTGGCCTTGTAGGCGACCGCGGAAGCGCCGTGGGCCACCGGGATCATCGGGACGTGCTGCTTGATCAGCGTGTTGACCTGGTCGTAATCCTTCTGGCGCTGGGCCGGGTCGGAGACCTGCCCACCGGCGTGAATCGCGGAGACCAGATCACTGAACGGCGTGCCAAACTGGAGGTTGGCCGCATTCGCGAAGTGGTAGTCGTAGAAGTCTGTGGAATCCGGGTAGTCGACGCTCCATCCGAGCATGTAGAAGGGCTTCTGGCCTTTGGAGGTGGCATCGAGGAAGGCCGTTGACTCCATCACGTCCAGCTTGACATTGACCCCGATTTGCTTCAGCTCGGCCTGAATCTCCTGGGCAACCTTGCCGGGCAGGGGCAGATAGCCGCGCACAACGTCACGATAGGAGAGCGTGGTGGAGAACCCATTCGGATATCCTGCCGCCGCCAGGAGTTTCTTGGCTCCCGCGGGGTCATACGGGTACCAGCTGAAGCCGGCGGTGAACCCTGGTTCCAGGGAAGGGGGCACGAACTGCTCGGCCACGAGCGATCCCGCCGGATAGAAGGTATCGACAATGTGCTTGCGGTCGATCGCCATGGCGATGGCCTGGCGAACCTGCTCATTGTCAAAAGGCTTCATCGTGTCCTGGAACCCGATGTAGAAGATGTTGATCGCAGGGCGCGGATAAAGCTTGAGGGTTGTGTCGGACTGAATCTTGGCGAAGTCATCAGGGGACGGGTTGTCAATACCATCCGCAGTGCCCGCCTGGAGTTCCAGCAGGCGCTGGGCGGCCTCGGTCGACCAGCGCAGGATCACCGTCTTGGCCAAAGGAGGCGTCCCCCAGTAGTTGGGGTTGGCAACATAGGTGATGTGGTCGCCGTGCACCCATTCCTTGAGCATGTAGGGGCCCGTGCCATTGGGGTTAACGCTCATCTTCACCGAGTCGCCCCCATTGGCATCCAGGTAGCTCTTGCTTTGAATCGCAAATACATTGAAAGCCACCTTCGAGGCGAAGGCAGGATCGGGGTGGCAGAGGGTAAACTGCACCGTATTCGCGTCCAGGGCCGCAATCGACTTAAATTCAGCTGGGTTGTCCGAAGTGCCGTAGTTGCAGTCCGGCGCCGAGACCACCATCGGCTGGAAGGCGGGAGCCGCGGTCGGCGCCGGGGCTGCGGTGGGCGGAACGGCGGTGGGTTGCGGAGGTACGCTCGGAACGGGCGCGGGCGTTGCCGCCGGCGCGCAAGCCGCGAGGATCAGGCTCGTCAGGACCACAGCGCTCAATATGAACTGCAGATTGCGTTTCATGTGCTCTCTCCTCCTGATTGGGCTAAGATGCCAAACTGGGGAACAGTCAACGGGCCTTGGCGATACGCCTCACCTCCTCCCAACAACTGAGCGTTGAATAGGGCCAGATAACAAAAACAGGTCCTTCACCGCATTTCCGCGGGTGGATCGGGCCCATGTGATCCGCTGAACAGAAGACCCATTAGGGGTTTGGAGATGAGTATACACCCCTCGGGGTCGTTGTCAACGCTTTGTCAGGGCCAGCAGGGCGAGCAAAGCCAGGGCCGCCACAACAGCGTATTCAACCAGCGAGGCGCGACGGAGCTCAGACTGCAAGCGAAGCTTGCCCAGCCCGCCGAGAACATACGCGGAGACGGTCAATCCCAGGCCATAGGCGACAGATGGCAGTGGCCAGAAGTTCAGGGGGAGCGCGAGCTCGCCGACGAGAAGCCCAATGCCGGCAGTGTAGGCCCAGATCCTGCGGTCGAGGGGGGCCGCGAGGGCCAGCACGCGCAGGGTGAGGACCGAGGTCGACAGGGCAATTAGGGGCATCGCCATCGCCAGGCGAGTGTCAGCCGCGTGGAGAGCGCTGAAGACCAAGACCAGGAGAGAGTAGACGAGGATCTCCAGGCCGATGGAGGCCTGGTCATAGTGAGGGTCGTCACGATCGAGAGCAAGGTACTCGCCAGCCACCGCCAGAACGACCAGCGCGCTTAAGAAGGCCAACCCAACCCACCAGCGCGGCCCGGAAGGGACGAGACTTAGCGCCGCGCCCCCTCCAACCGCCGTCAGAGCCGGGACAATCAGATGAATGCCCAACCCCTCCTTTTCGCTGGAGGGACGCTGCGCAGGGGAGTGAGAACGGTAGATCGAGTAAGCACCCGAGGCCACGAGGGCGCCCAGGAGAACCATGAACAGCATTGGACCATTGACCCCGACCATCCAGTGGATGTTGAGGACGGTGACAACATAATCCTGGCTGGGGAGACGGACGAGTCGCGACAACCCGTTGGCTAGGACGATCGCTGCAGCCAGAACGCTGAAGCGCTTCGCGTCCAGGGGAGGTGACTGGGAGGGCACATCGGGCATTCTATCACCCGCGGGCTTCAGCCCGGTGGGATGCCTTGTCCTGGCGCGGGCAGCGTCGCGTATAATCGTTTGGGTCGAGACCGGACTGAGGCAGAGATGAGTGTAGAGGGATTCTTGGCCAACACCCTGGCGCTCGTGTCACTGGCCCTGCTGGGGTTGGGCTTGGCCCCCGTCCTGAATGGTCTGGCGGACAACCTGCCGAGGACCAACCGGGAGGGTGAGGGATCTTCGGGGTGGCGGCTGTTCGTGCCGCGTTGCGTCTGGTGCGGGGAACCGCGAAGGGGCGTGGCGGCCCATGCGCTTCTGGCCAGAATGATGGGGAAGCCGGCTTGCGGTCACTGCGGAGGGCCCGCTCCAAGGCGCAACGAATGGGTCGAGGTCGTCCTGGGGATTCTCTTGCCGTTGCTCTGGATCCAGGGGCGTCAGGCCGCGCTGCCTTTGTTGGAGGGCATCGTGGCGGTGATGCTTTTTGTCCTGGTGACGGTTGTCGACCTGGAGCAGCGATTGGTCCTGATGGAGGTCGTGCTGGGCGGTGCGCTCTTGCTCCTTGTCGCCTCGGCCCTTCGTGGAGAGTTGGTTGGTTCCTTGGTCGGCATGGCGGTTGGAGGCGCGGTCTTCTTCCTGCTCTTTACGTTGAGCGTGCTGTTCGCTCGTGTGATTGGCTCGGACCTGGCGGCCGCGTTGGGTTTGGGGGATGTGTCGCTGGCCGCCCTGGTCGGGCTGGGGGTCGGGTGGCCAGCGGTGCTGCCCGCACTCCTGCTGGCGATCCTCTTCGCGGGCGGCGCGGGAGGCGCAATCTTGCTCTGGAACCTCGCCCGCCACAGGCCCCTGCGCGGGATCACGATGGCCTACGGGCCCTACCTTGCGTTGGCGGCGCTGGTCATCCTGGTCTTGGGGCCGAAGCTATTGTCCCGAGGGATGCCGGTCGGCTAGTTACCTCCCACCGCCTGTCGCCCCAAGTGAGGTTACCCAGAGGTTCGCTATGCAGCGCTCGCTTGGGCGGGACCGCGGCGAAACCATGTCCGCCACTCTCTGTTCTCCCAGACCACCAGGATGGCAGCCGCATTGAAGATCGAAGAGTAGGTCCCGCTGGCCATGCCGAGCAGCAGGATGAGGATAAAATGGCGCGTGGTCACTCCTCCGAAGATGGCCAGGGCAAGCAAGGTCAGGAGTACCGTGAGGGAGGTGTTGATGGATCGGTCAAGGGTCTGCACCACGCTGTGATTGACAATCGTCTCAAAAGGAATGCGTTTGTACTGTAGCTCATTCTCGCGGATGCGGTCGAAGACCACGATGGTGTCGTGGACCGAAAAGCCGATCACGGTGAGTAGGGCAGTCAAGAAGAGGGAATCGGCCTGCCACCCGAGGAAGTGACCGAGAATCGCCTCGCCACCAATGACCACCAGGACATCATGGATCATGGCCACCACCGCGGCGATTCCGAAGCGAAAGGCGTTCGGTACCCGCCGGAAGGCGTAGGTGATGTAGAGGGTGATCGCCAGCGCGGCCAGGGCCACCGTCCCCGCGGCACGCTGTGCCACCTCTGATCCCAGCGCGGGACCGACGCTCTCGAATTGCGTGACCGTCGCGGCACCGAACTCACTGGAAAGGGCCTTGGCCACCTTGTCCTTGGTGGTCGTGTCCATCTCTTGCGCCTGGATGGCTATCGAGTCGGTTCCCACCGTCTGAACGCTCGGCCCTGTGATTCCCAATCGGGCGAGAGCAAGCTCAACTGAGGCAGGTTGGGGAGCTTGGCCGGAGGTGAACTTGAGTTGAAGCAGGCTCCCCCCAGTGAAATCAATGGCCGGATGCAAGCCCCCCATGGCCAGAAAGATCATGCCCGGAATGATGATCGCCAGGGAGAGACCGAAAAACCAATACCGCTTCCCTATGATATTCATGACGAGAGCTCCTTCATTCCTTTCGAAGCTGATCCTGGGTGAATTCCCTGGGCCCCAACCATGGTCAGCTCTAGATCCCAAACCACGAATGGCGGCGCGAGAAGTCCATGCGATCCAGGACCAAATGCAAGAAAGTTCGCGTCACGATGATGGCCGTGAACATGCTGACGAGGACCCCGATTGCGAGCGTCAAGGCAAAACCTTTCACCAGACTGGCTCCAAAGGCTCCGCCGAACCAGTACAGTATGATGCAGGTGATGAGGGTTGAGAAATTGGAATCGCGAATGGATAGCCAAGCGCGAGAGAATCCCGCCTCGACGGCCGCCCGCAGAGGTTTGCCGCCGCGAAGCTCCTCCTTGAGCCTCTCGAAGATCAGCACGTTCGCGTCGACCGCCATGCCCACGGACAGCACAAACCCAGCGATGCCGGGCAGGGTGAAAGTCACCGGGAGGACACGGAAGATGGAAAGGGCCGTGAGGAAATACAGGGCCAGGGCTACGTCGGCCACGATCCCGGGCAGCCGATAGTAAAGAATCATGAAGAGGGCCACTACCGACATGCCCACGGCACCGGCGACCAAGCTCCGTCGTAGCGAGTCTTGGCCCAGCGAGGGGCCGACCGTTTCGATTTGGGCGACCCGCAAGGGAATCGGCAGAGCTCCGTATCTCAGCTGGATGGCCAGAGCATTGGCGGACTCGACCGTGAAACTCCCCGAAATCTGACCTTGGCCGTTGGTGATTGGGGTCTCGACCACCGGCGAGGACAACACTTGATCGTCCAAGACGATAGCCAGATATTGACCCACGTGACTGGTTGTGTAGTCTGAGAAGATCTTCGTTCCTGCCGCACTAAGCACAAAGTTGATCACGGGCTTGCCCAACTGATCAGCCCCCGCATTCACCGAACTGAGATCGGCTCCGGTCATCACGGTGTGGTACACCGGTCCGGTCGGGGTTGGAACGGCGGTTGCCGCTCCCGCGGCGGGAGTTCCGGTCGTGGCCCCTGCGGCCAAGGTCTCGGTGCTGGCGGGCGTCGACTGAGGGGTGGCGGATGGGGACAAGGATTGGCTCGGCTCGGCGGAAGGGGTGGCTTGCGCGGCCCCGTTTCCCGCGACGTCCGTCCTTACTTGCATTCCCGCCACGAGCGGCGTCGTGCCCGCGTCGACGAATTCGAGAAGTCCCGTCTGCTTGATCAAGGCGACGGCGTCTTGCGGGTTCTCGTAACCGGGAAGTTCGACCAGGATTCGCCGACTACCCGACAGCTGGACGACCGGCTGGGACACGCCGAGACCATTGACCCGGCTTTCAATGACCGCCCGCACCGCGTCCATGCTCGTGGCATCCACGGCCTGATTGGCTGGCACATCGGCCTCCAGGAGAACTTCGAGTCCGCCCTGAAGGTCCAAGCCTTCCCGCAGGCTAACATTCTGTGAATACGGGCCGATGCGAACGGATGTCGTGCCCGGCCAGTTGATCCAAAGGTCGATGCCCAGGAGGATCACGATGACGATCAGCCAGCGCAAGTGTCGTTGACCCATTGGGTATGTCTGCCTCCAATTGAACCGCGCCCCGGGTTATCACCTCGAGGGCATGCAAAAAAAAGCCAGCCGGGAAGAGGGCCCCACAGGTCTGGCCGGACAGCCCATCGATTATACCAGCACTTCCAAGGTTCGCCGCTTGAAAATAGGAGGGACGTCCTCCGACTTCCTGGCCGTAGGTCCCGCGGTGCCTGGCCCAGCCATGCTAGAATGGAAGAGTGCCTGCGGTGCCGCGCTGGTGGGGGTGGGGTTCGCTCGATACGTCCTACTCGGCCGAGGAGCACCCTGGGCTGGGGCCCTTCCTCTCCGCGCACATCGGTCCCCCTTTTCGCGGCTATGCGGTGCCGGCCCTCGAAAGCCTATCTCTTCCTGCCCCTACCTCTGGGTTCCTCTCCCAAGTGTTCTCCGGCGTGCTTTCCAAACAGGACATCCGCATTGACCGGCTCAGTCGGGTAGGACACGCATTGGGGAAGTCGTACACGGATCTGATGCGGATCCGGACCAACACGATTGCTCATGCCCCTGAGGCCGTACTATTCCCTCGCACCATCGAACAAGTGGAATTGATCCTGGACACTTGCGAGAGAGAAAGCCTCGCTGTGATCCCGTTCGGGGGAGGGACCTCGGTGACAGGAGCTCTCGACGCGGAGCAGGAACCCACAATCAGTTTGGATCTTGAGAACCTTCAAGGCCTTTCCGGTCTCGATGAGGTTTCGCACTTGGCTACATTCGGGGCGGGAACCTTGGGACCCAAACTGGAGGAAGCCTTAGCCAGCCGGGGATTCACCCTGGGGCACTTCCCCCAATCCTTCGAGTACAGCACCTTGGGAGGATGGCTGGCGAGCCGGTCGGCCGGCCAGAACTCGATCGGCTATGGGAGGATCGAGGATGCGGTTTTCCATCTGGAGGCCGTGACTCCAAGGGGAAGGCTATCGATGGGGAGAGGCCCGGCCTCCGCTTCAGGCCCTTCACTGAAGGACCTTTTTCTCGGAGGGGAGGGGGCTTTCGGTGTAATCGTGTCCGCCACCCTGCGGGTGCGCCCACTTCCTGCGAAGAAAGACTATCGGGCCTACTTCTTCCACTCGTTTGAGGAAGGAGTGGAGGCCGTCCGCGAATTGCTCCAGACCGGGCCCAAGCCCTCGCTGGCCCGTCTTTCCGACGCTTGCGAAACCCAGGCCGGGTTGGCCCTCTCCGGGGGCCCACACGGGGCAGGCTCCCAGCTCGTGCGAAAGGTCGGGCTGCGCCTGGTTGAAACCCTTGGCTATGAGCCGGGCCACACTTCGCTTCTTTTGCTGGGCTATGAAGGAGGGGAAAGAGAGGTGGAGGATGGGGGCTCACGGGCGATGCGCGTCTGCAAGGCCCGGGGGGCGTTCGACCTGGGTCATTCTCCGGCCAAGGAATGGTTGGCGGAAAGGTTCTTGCATCCCTACCTGCGCGACTTGCTCATGGACTGGGGTGTCATGGTGGACACCTTTGAGACGGCAACCTCCTGGTCGAACCTGGTCCCGCTGCATGCGCAATTGACGGGCAGCGCGAGGCAGGCTTTGGGACACGGCTTTGTGATGTGTCACCTGTCTCATGCCTACGAGACGGGCGCGTCTTTGTATTTCACCTTTTTCGCTGCGCAGGACCTGCGAGATCCGTTCGAGCAATGGGATCGGGTCAAGAAGGAAGTCACCGATCAGATCATGAAGGGCGGGGCTACCCTTACTCACCACCACGGCATCGGGCGCTTCCATCGGCCCTGGCTGGAAGGGGAGATTGGAGCCAGGGGTTTGGACGGCCTGCAGGCGATGAAGCGCGCGCTTGACCCTGCGGGAATCATGAATCCCGGTGTCCTCTGGAGGCCGTCGTGAAGCTCGACCGGGAGAGTTGCTGGCAGAGGCTGGCCTCCGAGAGGTTCGACCTGCTCGTTATCGGAGGAGGCATTGTGGGCGTGGGGATCGCCTGGGATGCTGCGCTTCGAGGGCTGAAAGTGGCCTTGGTCGAAAAGGAGGACTTCGCTTCCGGAGCCTCCAGCCGCTCATCGCGGATGATCCATGGGGGGTTGAGATACCTCGAATACATGCATTTCGGCCTCGTCCGGGAAGCCAGTCGGGAACGAGGAGTCTTGCTCCGCATCGCACCTGGGTTGGTTCGCAGAACGCCCTTCTTGATTCCCTTCTACGCGAAGGATTGCCCCAGCCCGTGGATGATGAATGCGGGGTTGATGCTCTACGAGCTGCTCGGTTGGGTGAGCCGTAATCAGCACCACCGGATGCTTCGCCCAGAGGAGGCCCTGACCCGCGAGCCGACGCTTCGCCCGGAGGGTCTTCAGGGTGCCGCGCGCTACTACGACGCCCTGGCGGATGATGCGCGCCTCGTGTGGTGCGTTGCGGAAAGGGCGATGGAGGCTGGGGCCACCCTCTGTAACCATGCCGAGGTCATCCAGATCCTCAAGGGGTCCAAGGGAGGGGTGGCCGGCGCGGGAGCCAAGGATGTGCTGTGTGGCCGGGAGGCCGAAATCCGAGCCGGGGTGGTGGTCAACGCTTGCGGTCCTTGGGCCGATGCTATCCGCAGACTGGATGACCCGGACGCCGAGCCGCTCCTTCGTCCAACCAAGGGAGTCCACCTGGTCTTCCGCGTCGAGGGAGGCCCTCGTAGGGAGGCGATTGTTTTCAACGCTCCTCAGGATAACCGTAAGCTCTTCCTGGTTCCCTGGGGGAGTTTTGAATACGTGGGGACTACCGACACGGACTATGACGGGTCGCTCGAGGAGGTGCAGACCGAACCCGCAGACATCGCCTATACCCTTCAGGCGATGGAACGGGCTTTTGGCCGTCGCTATGAGGAGGACCGCATTTGGAGTGCCTGGGCGGGCGTGCGCAATCTGCTGCGGGACGAGCAGGAACGACCGGGCAGGGTCTCACGGGAGCACCGCTATGTGCGCAGCGCCTCCGGATTGCTGACGGTTGCGGGTGGCAAACTGACGACCTTCCGAGCAATGGCGGAGCAGGTCACCTCGCTTGTCTTGCGGGAGCTGGGAGTCCCGAGACGGGCAGCGCGCACAGCACAAACGGCTCTTCTGCCCCCCTTTCCCGAAGAGTGGGAGCAAGTGGAGAGTGACCCGAGAACGGCGGAGCTCGTTTGGAACTACGGGGCCCGCTCTTGGGCCGTCATTCGCAGGATGCTGGAGAATCCGGACCAGGCGGCGCCCCTCACGAAGGGCTCGTCCTATCCTTGGGCCTGCGTGGAACATGCCATAGAGGAAGAGCTGGCGCAGACCGTGAGCGACGTGCTGGTTCGTCGCACTCGCACGGTTCTGGAGGCGGACGACGGTGGCCTGGGCGTGGCCGCCCATGTGGCCCAGAGGCTCGCCGAGCATCATGGCTGGACCCTTGAGGAGCAGGTTCGCCAATTGGCCCAATTCCGCGGCGAGATTGATCGAGCTCATCCTGGCAGGCGGGTCGGCTCGCCTGTTGTTTCCGCTGCGACCTCAGGTTAGGAGGCTACCTCGAATGGAAACACTCTGGGATCAGCGCTACGCGCAGCGCACCCAACGGATGGAAAGCTCGGCGATCCGCGAGCTGCTCAAGTTGACGGAGCAGCCGGAGTTGATCTCCTTCGCCGGGGGCTTACCGGGGCCGGATGTCTTCCCGTTGCAGGAGATCGCGGAGGCCGCGCAGCGGGTGCTTCGTGACGTCGGGCCTCAGGCTTTGCAGTATGGCACCACGGAGGGCCATCTCCCCTTGCGAGAGATGATCGTGCGCCATTCCGGCCGCTACGGTTTTGACATTTCCGCCGAGAACGTGCTCATCACCTCGGGCTCTCAACAGGCTTTGGATCTGTTGGGTCGCATCTTCATCAACCGAGGGGACCGCATCCTGGTGGAGTCCCCTACCTATCTGGGGGCGATCCAGGCTTGGAATGCCTACGGTGCCGAGTACGTGCCGGTGTCGATCGATGAGGACGGGATGATCACCGCCGCCCTGGAAGAGGCCCTACGTGCCGGGCCGAAATTCATCTACGTGCTGCCGAATTTTCAGAATCCGACCGGGGTGACCCTCTCGCTTGAGCGGCGAGAGGCTCTTGTCCATCTCGCCGATCAGTACGGGGTGCCGATTATCGAGGATGACCCGTACGGCCAGCTTCGGTATGAAGGAGACCACCTCCCGGCCGTGGTGACGCTCGATGGAAGGTCCCGCACGAACGGGGATCACTGCTACCACGGGAATGTGATCTATCTGAGCACCTTCTCGAAGGTCCTGGCCCCTGGATTCCGCCTGGCCTGGGTAGTGGCGCCGCCCGAGGTGGTGCGAAAGCTGGTTCAGGCAAAGCAAGGGGCCGATTTGCACACCTCCACCTTCAACCAGTTCTTGGCGTACGAAGTGGCCCGAGGCGGCTTCCTCGATCGACACGTTCGTCTGATTCGTCAAGTCTACCGCCGCCGACGGGATGTCATGTTGAAAGCCATGGAAAGCGATTTCCCCACGGGGGTCCATTGGACCAAGCCGAAGGGCGGCCTTTTCCTGTGGGGTGTCCTTCCTGAGGGCATGAAGTCGGTGGAAGTCCTGCAATCTGCCGTTGAGCAAAAAGTAGCTTTTGTTCCGGGAGGCCCCTTTTTCGCGCGGGGAGGCGGCGAGAACACAATGAGGCTCAACTTCTCCTTTGCCAGCGAGGATCGCATCCTGGAGGGGATCCGCCGCCTGGGGAATGTGCTGGCCGAGAGGGTGGGCCGGCAGCAGGCAGGATAGACTGGGATCTGCTTGAGCTGCGCCCCCGGCTGGGCGACTTCCGATGAAAGCGGCACGGACTGGCTTCATCCGCCAGGTCCTGATTCTTGGTCCTCGCGCACTGGCCAGAGCAACATTGGGCGGCGCAGGCGGCCGGCCACCATGGGGGCCACGCTTCGAGCCCAGAAGGCGTCCATCCCTGCCTTGCCGTGGGTGGACAACACAACCAGATCGGCATTGAGACTCTCGGAGAATTCCACGATCGTCGCCACGGGGTCGCCCCGCACGACCTCGGCTTCACACGCAATCCCCGCAGCTCGTATTCTGTCCACCTGGCGGCGCAGGTAGTCTGCTCCACCTTCGCAGGCAAGGTCGAGAACCGCGCTCATCGCACCGGGCAATAGGATCCCGGTTCCCGAGGCCTCGGCAGGCAAAGTGGTCAGGGTTGGGACGACCAGCAGCAGGAGAATTGTCGCATCGAAGGCCTGACCGAGTTCCAGAGCGGCGGGCAGGGCCTTTTCATGGGCCGCCGAACCATCCAGCGGGATCAGAATCCGTCGCAAGGTGAAGGAGGGAGGCTCCTTTCCCTCCGCGGTAGGCGGAACGAGCAGCACAGGGGTCGCGCCCTGGCCCACAACCTGCTGGGCTTTGCTGCCGAACAAGGCTCCGCGGAGACCTCCACGGCCGTGAGTGCACATGATGATCAAATCGGGGGCCAGCTCCTGCGAATGAGCGACCAGGCTCCGCGCGACATCCGCCGCGGCGCCGGCGTGGACGTGAATCTCAGGGGCGGCGCCTTCGCCGAAGTATTGGCGGCGCACCTCCTGCAGATAACTTGCGGCCTCCGAGGCATCCGTCAAATGGCGTTCGCCGTGAATGACCTGCGGCGGATCGCGTTCGACAATGTGAACCAGGGTGATGCTTGCCCGGGTTGCCTCGGCGAGAGCCCGAGCCGGGGGCAGCGCCGCCTCGGCGAGTTTGGAGCCATCCAAAGGGACTAAGAGACTTCTGAACATCGCCTCATCTCGTCAGGAGCAGCTGATGAAGCAGGGCGACGTTGAGCAGGATGATCAGCGTCGCCACGAGCCAGGCGGCGATGGTCGTGAGTCGCGAATTCACGAGAGGGCCCATGACGTCGCGCCGGCGAGTGAACAGGACCAGCGGAACAACTGCGAAAGGTAGGCCGAAGCTGAGAACCACCTGGCTGAGGATGAGCACGCGGGTGGGGTCAAGGCCCACGCCGATCACGATCAGCGAGGGGGCCATGGTCGCCAGGCGTCGGATCCAGACAGGGATGCGACGATGCAGAAAGCCCTGCATGATAACTTGGCCCGACATGGTACCCACCGACGAGGACGAAAGACCGGCGGCGAGAAGGGCAATGGCGAACACCGAGCCTGCGGCCGGACCGAGCAGAGGTTGAAGTGTGCGGTAAGCCTCCTGAAGACTGGCAATCGTGGTGAGCCCCCGGTAGTAGAAGGTCCCAGCGGCCATGATCAACATGGCCGCATTGATGAGGCCTGCGACTCCCATTGCCAGGGCGACGTCAACCAACTCGTATCGGTAAAGACGCTTCATCTGCGAAGGCTCGCGGGTAATGATGCGGCCCTGGGTCAGAGAGGAGTGGAGAAAGACGACGTGGGGCATTATCGTCGCTCCCAAAATCCCGGCGGCCAGGACGAGGCTTTCCGGACCGGAGAACTGGGGGATCACGGCGTGGGCCAGAATGGGGGTCCAGTTGGGACGAACGAGGACGATTTCGACCAAGTAGGAGGCGGCGATCACGCCGACCATTCCTGTGATGACGGCTTCAAGGAGCCGAAAGCCACGCCGCTCCAAGCCGAGGATCAGGAACGTGAAAACCGCCGTGAGAACAGCGGCCACGGCCAAAGGAAGGCCGAAGAGCAGGTTGAGGCCCACGGCCGCCCCCAGAAACTCGGCCAAGTCGGTCGCCATGGCAACCACCTCCATAAGACCCCACATGGCCCAGGTGACGGGCTTGGGGAAGTGGCGGCGACACTGTTCCGCTAGGTTCAGCCCGGTGGCAATGCCGAGCTTGGCCGAAAGGGCTTGAATGAGCATGCCCGTCAGGTTGCTGAGCAGCACGACCCACAGAAGGGTGTAGCCGAACTCTGCCCCCCCCTGAATGTTGGTGGCGAAGTTGCCGGGGTCCACATAGGCCACGCTGGCGATAAAGGCGGGGCCCAGGAAAGGCAGAAGGCGAGTCAGGCCTTTCCGCTTGCTTTTCCCGGAAAGGATGAGACCTGCCTCTTTGATTGTGGCGGCGTCACCCGGCTGGACCTCCGCGCGAGTGGGTGGGGGGAGGGCAGGCATGGCAGCAGCACCAACCTCAATCGTTTCCGGCAGAGATAGAAAAGAGGCCCATCCGTTTGCAGCGCCAGCGTGACAATGGGTTCTAGCGGGCCGTCCCTCGGGAATGGGTCGAGGAGCGGGGGGCAGAAGCCCGGCTCTTCCTGGAGCCCGAATTGGCATGCTCTTGGCGGACCAGGATGCGACGGGCCAGCGAGGCACTCAGCTGCCGGAGTGTGCCTTGCACGCTCACTTCGAGAGGGTCATTGAATGGCCCGCGCTTGATCAAAAGAACGGAAGCACCTGGGACCAAGCCCACGGATTTCGCATAGCGCAGGAATTTGGGCTCTTCGTCCGCCATTTGAGCGATCGTGGCGCGTTGTCCGTGCGCCAAATCCGCGAGAGTGGTTTCCGATTGCTCGGGGACACGGCCTCCGGGCGAGGGGATGGGGTCGCCATGAGGATCAACCTGCGGATGGTCGAGCAACTGGTCGAGCCGGTCGACGAAGCGTTGGGAAACGACATGTTCGAGACCATCCGCCTCCGCATGAACCTGATCCCAGCGGAAGTCAAGGACTTGGACCAGGAAGGTTTCGAGCAGTCGATGGCGTCGGAGGACCGAGCGCGCCGCGCGTCGCCCGCTGGGGGAGAGGGTCACATCTCGGTAGGGCCTGTGTCGGACGAGACCGGCCGAGGACAACCGCTTCAACATTGCGGTGACGCTGGGCAGCGTGACCTGCAAGGATCTGGCTAGGCCGCTGGTGGTCGCGGCCCTTCCTTGGGCTTCGAGGGCGTGTATCGCAAGAAGGCAATCCTGTTGGGCCGCGCTGAGATCAGCCATCGCAGGCTAAGTTAGTCGCATCTAACTTACAGTTTTCATCCTACTCACTTCGCGGCGGCCTGTCAAGCGGAATCGAGGCGGGCCGACCCTCGCCGGCCAAGGGATTCAATCATCTACGGTCGTGGAGCCAGGAGGATTCGAAGGGTCAGAGTGGGTCGGGCGGGGGTGAATTGGGCAGAAGCCCCTGACCTCCCCCCGGGAGGGTGAAGCTGCTGACATTATCCAGGGTCACAACTTGGACGTGGTTGTCAAGATTCGGGAGGCGGGACTCGTTTTCGGCAAGGAGCCGATCCAAAGGAATCGTGGAGCGGATGTGGCTGGGAGCCAATCCCGCGAGGATGAATTCCTCCCGGCCGGGGGGGATGCGGAGAGCCAGAGCTCGAACCACTTTGGCTTCATATTCAAGGGCGTCCAGCGGTGAGTTCTGGTCGCTTAGGAGCGCGTCGACTACTTCCTGACCCCGAAGGGATCGGCCGTCCAGAAAAACCCCTCCGAGCCGATTGGCAACCGTCTCAAACGCCTGGTTGTCAACCTGGATGACCGCATCTGGCTGACCCTTGAGGTAGCTCTGGAGTACGTCAGGGTTTACGGATTCCGGGTCCGCCAGCACATCCCGCAGCACGGCGGGTTGCCCGTTCGACAGGAACACGATGGTTGCCGGCGAGATCCCGAGGAGCTTGACTTGGGCACTATTCTGCAGCTGGACGATCCAAACGGCGAGCAAGTGAGAGGGTGGAACCAGCTGGTCGTACCCGAGCACCAAATAGGTTTGAGACTGAGGCGCGCTGGTCGGAGCGGCGAGCGGAGTCCACTGTTGCCCGGCGACCCGGCCAAGGAACACGCCCACAACTAGGAAGGACACAACCACGAGGAGAGTGGCAGCGAACCGCATTTGGCTACTTCGGTTGGCCGCTAGCATGGCCCGATGATGGTCTCGTCACCGTGCTTTAACAAATCCAAGCCTATGCTATTCCACTTACCCACAAAACGCAAGCAGTCGCCGGGATGGGCAAGGATTCTGTCCGGTTTCACTCAAGGACTCTTGCGTTGGATGTCCGCTCCTAGTTGCCTCATCTTCTCGTCGATGCGCTCATAGCCGCGGTCGATCTGGGCAATATTGCGGATTACAGAAGTCCCGCGGCCGGCCAGAGCGGCCAAGATGAGCGCCATTCCGGCGCGGATGTCTGGGCTTTCGAGTTGTTCACCCCAGAGCTCGCTGGGGCCTTGGACGATAGCTCGGTGCGGATCGCAAAGCACAACCCGGGCCCCCATGGCCACAAGCTTGTCGATGAAGAACATGCGGCTCGGGTACATCCAATCGTGGAACAGAACTGTTCCGTTGGATTGAGTTGCCGCCACAATGGCCATGCTCATCATATCGGTGGGAAAGGCTGGCCAAGGCATCACGCTGATCTCGGGAATTGCCCCTCCCAGATCGGGCCGGATCGCCAATTGCTGATCGCTCGGGACCAGAATGCTGTTTTCTTGCTCCTGCCACTCGATGCCCAAGCGGCCAAACACCAGGCGGGTCATGGTCAAGTACTCCGGCTGCACTTTCTCAATCCGGACGCTGCCGTGGGTCACCGCGGCCGCCACGATGAAGCTGGCGACCTCCAGATAGTCAGCCCCCAGGGTGAACTCTCCGCCGCGGAGCCCCGGCACGCCCTCGATGTGCAGGATGTTGGAGCCGATATTGTTGATTCTCGCGCCCAGCCCGTTGAGGAAATGACAGAGCTCTTGAACATGAGGTTCGGAGGCCGCATTGCGCAGGATGGTTTCTCCCTGGGCAAGCGCCGCAGCCATGATGGCGTTCTCCGTCGCAGTGACACTGGCTTCATCCAAGAGAATCTCGGCTCCGCGCAGTCCCTGGGTCTGCATATCCATGACTCGTTCATATACGACTCGCGCGCCTAGTGCCGAAAGGGCGAGAATATGGGTGTCAACCCTGCGCCTGCCGATGACATCCCCTCCCGGCGGCGGAAGACGAACTCGGCCCAGGCGAGCCAGCAAAGGACCCGCGAGCAGGATCGAGGCCCGGATCTGACGGCAGAGGTCTGGGTCCAGCTCGTTGCCGCGAATGTCCTTGGCCCAAATCCTCCATGTGTGAGGCGCGATGGCCTCCAGAGAAGCTCCCAGACTGGCCAATAGGGCCATGAGAGCATGCACATCCTGAATCTCCGGAACATTGTGAAGGACTACGGGTTGGTCTGTGAGCAGGCAAGCGGCCAGCAAGGGCAGGGCCGAATTCTTGTTGCCTGAGGGGGTGACCGTCCCGTGCAGCGGCACTTGGCCTTCAATGACAAGTTGTTCCATTTGGGTTCCTTCGCATGCGAGGATGACTGTCAATGCCGCGTCCGGCTGGGCCCTGCTCCTTCCCGGAGGAGACCGGGCGCCCGAAGCTTGAGCGCGGTTCGAGAAATACTCTCGGCGAGGTTCTGGCGGCTCGGATGGCCGAGTCGGGCTCGAGGCGCGCTGGGCATCGGGGGTAACCCTGACAATCCCAGCCGAGAGCCTCATGGGTCAGGTGATCCGCCAGCGATCGGGTCGCCACTGTTTCTTGCCGGCAGGTCGATTGTAGCGGGGTTGGAACGATCCTACAAGCTCAGGGAGCAGGCAGGGAGCGAGCTTGGATTCCCCTGCGTCCTGAGCGGTTGGGGGCAGGGGTTGTGGTAAAATTCGTTATCGTGAATCAGCAGAATCCAGCAATCCCAAAGATGCCCGCCGGGGCGCTGCGTTCACTTTGGATGGGAGCCGAGACCGTAAGCTCCCATCCCCCTTTGCTATTGATCCCTGTCGCGGTGGACCTCTTGATTTGGCTCGGGCCGCACCTTTCGGTCCAGCCGATCGTCAGCCCCCTTCTGGATCTACTGGCCAGGAATGCGAGCCTGAGCGGCCTCAGCCCTCAGGACACCGCCCAATCCATTGCGGGCCTGGTGGAGATTGCCAAGCACCTGAATCTAGTGGCCCTGTTGGCTTTCATGCCGCTTTTCCCCCCGAGCCTGATGGCATCGCAGCCTCCCTTGAGTTCGCCCTGGGGATCCCCGATGACCGTTCAGATGAGCAGCATTCCCTTCTATGTGCTGATCGCTTTCGCGTTTGGATTGGCCGGGCTGCTCTTGGGCTCGCTGTACTGGATCTGGGTGGGCGAGGCGGTTCGTCGGGAGAAGGAGGCGGCCAGCAGCCGCCTGTACGAGTGGTTGCGGGTGTCGGTCGGAATGATTGTTCTGGGTGTGGCGGCGGCGATCCTGCTCATTGCTCTTGCGGTCCCGGCCGGGGTGCTGATCGGGATCGCGGACGCCATTTCGCCTTTGGTTGGGCAAATTGCCTTGGTCATTGCTGGGGGATTGGCGCTTTGGATGCTGGTCTTCCTGGTTTTCACGATTCATGGCATGGTGCTGAGCGGCGATCTCCCTCCGCGCGCGGTTGGGAAGAGCATCGAGGTCGTGCGCTGGTCCTATGCTTCTGCCTTGAGTTGGGTTCTTTTGACAGTGCTCGTGCTGGTCATGACCAATACGGTCTGGACGCTTCCAGCCGAGGGCTCCTGGACGAGGCTGATTGGCGTGCTGGGAAACGCCTACACCAGCTCCGCCCTTGTGGCGGGCAGCCTGATCTTCTACGGCGATCGCCGGCGCTGGGTGGAGGAAATGAGGCGGTATCTGGAGCAGAGAAATCGGGCCAGCGCGGGGGGGCCTCCAGCGAATGCCTAAGAACTCGTCAGCCAAAGCCGCCGCGGCGGGGGTCGGGGAATACGAAGCCAAGGACATTCAGGTTCTTGAGGGGCTGGAAGCCGTGCGGCGTCGCCCCGGAATGTATGTGGGCGGAACCGACGTCAAAGCACTTCATCACCTCGTCTTTGAAGTTGTGGACAACTCCATTGATGAGGCGCTGGCCGGATCGTGCGACCTGATCGAAATCACAATCCATCCCGATCGCAGCGTCACGGTTCGGGACAATGGGCGCGGGATTCCCGTCGACCTGCATCCGGAGAAGAAGAAACCTGCCTTGGAGGTCGTCATGACCACCCTCCATGCGGGGGGGAAGTTTGGTGGGGATAGCTACAAGGTCTCCGGCGGCCTGCACGGTGTAGGCGTGAGCGCGGTGAACGCCCTCTCCGAGTGGTGCGAAGTCGAGGTCCGCCGGGAGGGCAAGGTTCATTTCCAGCGCTACGAACTCGGGAAACCAACCACTCCCGTGAAGGTGACCGGGAAGTCCCGGCCGGGAGAGACCGGCACGACGACGACCTTCCGATACGACTCGAAGATCTTTCGCGAGGATGTGGACTACAAGTTCGAGACACTGGCCCAGCGATTTCGGGAAATGGCCTTTGTCACTCGCGGCGTCACGATTACACTGCGGGACGAGCGGCAGGACACCGAGACCTCCTTTTACTTTGAAGGCGGCGTTCTTTCCTTCGTGCGCTATCTGAACCGCAATCGAGAGGTGCTGCATCCCGTGGTGCACATCAACAAGGAGCTCGAGGGAGTGGGCATCGAGGTGGCCGTGCAGTACACCGACGCCTATGCCGAATCGGTATACTCCTTCGCCAACACTATCAACACGGTGGATGGGGGCACTCATCTAACGGGGCTGCGGGCCGCGATCACGCGGACGGTCAACGATTATGCGCGCAAGTTGGGCCTACTCAAGGAAGGGGACCCCAACTTCTCGGGAGATGACACTCGGGAAGGGCTGACTGCGATTGTTTCGATCAAGCATCGGGATCCTCAGTTTGAATCGCAGACCAAGGTCAAGCTGATGAACGCCGAGGTGCAAACCTACGTTCAGCAGGTGGTCAGCGAAGGATTTGGGACGTTCCTCGAGGAGAATCCGAGAGAGGCCAAGGCCATTGTGGAAAAGTGCCTGACCTCGGCGCGCGCGAGGGATGCCGCCAAGAAGGCGCGCGACCTCGTCATCCGCAAGTCCGCCTTGGAGAGTCTGACGCTGCCCGGGAAGTTGGCGGACTGCTCCGAGCGCGATCCGGGGAAATCGGAGCTGTACATCGTCGAGGGGGATAGTGCCGGTGGTTCCGCCAAACAGGGCAGGGATCGGCACTTCCAAGCGATCCTCCCCTTGCGCGGAAAGATCATGAACACGGAGCGGGCCCGCCTGGACAAGATCCTGGGCAGCAATGAGATCAGGGCCCTGATCTCCGCTCTGGGGACCGGAATTGGAGACAATTTCGAAGTCTCGAGCCTCCGCTACGGGCGGGTAATTGTGATGACCGATGCAGACGTGGACGGATCCCACATCCGCACTCTTCTGCTCACGTTTTTCTTTCGCTACATGATGGCTCTCGTTGAGGAAGGCCATCTTTTCATCGCGCAGCCGCCGCTCTACCGCCTGGAGGCCAGGGCCAAAGGGGGGAAGCCGACGGTGCGTTACGTCTACTCGGACAACGAGATGAGCAAGGCTCTGAAAGAGATGGGCGGGGTGGAGAAGGCCGCGATCCAGCGCTACAAGGGACTGGGGGAAATGAATCCGCAGCAACTGTGGGAAACGACCATGGATCCGGCCAATCGAACGCTGCTCTTGGTCACCGTGGAGGATGCGGCGGAGGCGGATCGAACCTTCGATATGCTCATGGGTTCGGCGGTCCCCCCTCGCAAACGGTTCATTCAGACCCATGCTCGGGAGGTCCGGAACCTGGATATCTAGGCCGGGTCGGAAGCGACCATCCCGTGGGTCTCGATGCTGCGCCTGTGGGCGCAGTATTTGCACCCCGGAGATGCGCCTCCGCACAGATCCGGGGGGAGGCCGTCGCCGCCGGGCGCCTCCGTGAGGATTCCAGGGTAAACTAGCGGGGGAACGAGAAGGGGGGAAAGACTAGGGCGCGTCACCGTTCCAATCCGCCAACCCCTTGGGCGATTGCATGGCACTTGAGGCAGGCGCTCTTCTCAACGGGAGATATCGCATCGACCGAGTCCTCGGACAGGGAGGCATGGGCGCGGTCTACTCTGCCGTTGACGAGAATCTTGGCCTGCCGGTCGCCGTCAAAGAGAATCTCTTCACCACGGAAGAGTATGCCCGCCAATTCCGGCGGGAAGCGACCATCTTGGCTGGCCTGCGTCACCCCAACCTGCCGCGTGTCACGGATCACTTTGTGATTCCGGGACAGGGCCAGTATTTGGTGATGGACTACATTGACGGCGAGGATCTTCGCCACCGCCAGGAAGGGCGCGAACCCGTTCTTGAAAATGAGCTCCTGAGTTGGGCCCGGCAAATCTGCGAGGCCATTGGCTATCTCCATCATCAGCGACGGCCGATCCTGCACCGTGATATTAAGCCCAGCAACATTCGGTTGACCGCCGATGGGCGGGCCGTGCTGGTGGATTTCGGGCTGGCACGCGTGGAAGGAGCCACGGCCACGGCCGGGGCCAAGGGAATGTCCCCCGGCTTCGCACCGCCGGAGCAGTACGGGAGCAATCGTGTTGATGTGCGGGCCGACATCTATTCTTTCGCGGCAACGCTCTATGCACTGCTGACCGGCGTGCCCCCGGAGGACGCCTTGGATCGGGCCATGGGCTGGGGCCAACTCACGCCAATCCTCACACGCAGACCCTCCGTTTCTCCGGGTCTGGCGAAAGTGGTGGAGAGGGGCCTCGAGGTCCAGGCCGATGATCGTTACGCCTCGATTGACGACTTCTGCTCAGCGCTGGCCGAGGCCAGTACCAAGCCGGTCCCGGCCGTGGAGGGGGCGACCCGGATCGCCGGGGGCGCACCCACTTTGCCCAGACCACCGGTCGGGGCGGTTCCTCAGGCCAGACCTGGCCGTGGAGCCTGGGGTCTTTGGATCGGGTTGGGGGCCGCAGGCATCGTCGTGCTCGCTGGAGCGGCCCTGTGGGGGGCCCGCTACGTGTTCCCTTCTGCGCCTGGGGCAAGTTCTGGCACTCCTGGAGAGCCTGGGCAGAGCGCGGTGCCTGTGGAGACGAGCGCGTTGTTAGCTCCGGGGACCGCTGCGGCCCTCGAGGTGACCCCCTCGCCTCCCCTCCCAGCGACCCTTGGGGTTGTGCCGAGCGAGACCTCGCTCGTCTTGCAGCCCACCGCGATCGCGTCTGACACGCCGGGCGCTCAGCCGTCCCCGGTCGGCGGCGGAGATCTCGTTGCATTTGTTTCCGACCAGGCTGGAACCCCCCAGATCTTCCTGCTGGACCCGAGCACTCGAGTCGCGAAGCAGGTTACCAATTTGGACGAGGGAGCCTGCCAGCCGGACTGGTCGCCGGACGGGATGCGCTTGGCGTTCACCTCGCCCTGCCCGGGGAATCAATCGAGCTATGTCAATGCCTCCATCTGGGTGATGAACCGGGACGGGACGAATGTGAACCCGATCTCAACGGCTCCTGGGGGGGACTATGATCCGGCGTGGTCTCCGGATGGGAAGCAGATAGCCTTCACCTCCTTGCAAAGAGGGCAGGCACAGGTCTATGTGATGGATGCGACGGGTGGGAATCGAAAGCCGCTGAGCCCTCCGGGTGCCGTGGATGGTCAACCGCGCTGGTCGCCGGACGGTAGCCTGCTCGTGTTCATTTCGGTCTCCTCGGATCAGACCCCCACGGTCTTTGTGATGAACGCGGACGGCAGTAACCGCCAACAGTATTCGCGGGGGCCAGGCGCCTATTCGAGTCCGGACTGGTCTCCCAACGGCCAATTGATACTTGCCGTGCGAGCGGCTCTCAACGGTCAAGTGGTGACCACTTTGTTTGGCGATCACGGTTTTAGCGAGAAGCAGATTCTGTTCGCCAGCGGGGCGGTAACACAGGCTCGCTTTTCTCCGGACAGCCGCTGGGTGCTTGCGGATGCCTTGGGACCCAGTGGACACCACAATCTCTTCATCGCTCGTGTCGTCGGCGGCGGCCTTGACGAACTGACGTTTGACCCCCACGTCGAATATGATGCCGCCTGGTGCCCGCTTCCCCACTGATCCGGCGGACACGGCCTCATCGAGCAGGAATGCGCGTTATCTCCGGAACGGCCAAAGGGCGAAAACTGAAAGGGGTACCCGGCGGGTCGACCCGCCCCATCACCGATCGGGCAAAGGTCGCGCTATTTGACTTGTTGGGTGAGGAAGTCGCCGGGGCCCGCCTCTTGGATCTGTTTGCTGGCACAGGAGGAGTTGGAATCGAGGCTCTCAGCCGGGGCGCTCGCTTGGTGGTGTTCGTGGATCGCGACCCGCTTGCCATCCGGACCGTGCATCAAAACCTCGAACTGACGGGTTTGAGCGATCGGGCCCGGGTGATCCACTCAGATGCCTTCCGGTTCCTAGGCAGAAGGCCCGCGGAGAGATTTGAGATCATCTATGTTGCTCCCCCCCAGTACGAGGGGCTCTGGATTCGTTCGCTTGAGAAACTGGATCAATCGCCAGATTGGCTGAGCGGCGAGGGGCAGATCGTGGTTCAGATTGACCCGAGAGAGTACCGGCCGGTCCGTGCGGGGAATCTCCAAGAGAGGGAACAGCGCCGATATGGGAGTACTCTACTGTGCTTCTTTGATCGAGCCGGGGGCGACTAGAGCCGGTCGCGAGATCATGGACTGAAACGGACTCGCAGCGTCTCGTGTTCATCGTAGTACGAGTGGGCATGAAACACGGGTGCATCGGGCTTCCAAGAAAAAACGCGCGGCAAGACCTCGTACAGGTCGGGAACGAGAGGGAGACTAGGTACCTCCCGAATAGCGACCCACTCGGCCGTTCCCTCGGGCGACGAATGGGCCCGAGGGCGGGATGGCAATTCAGCGCGAAAGACAGCGACCAGCACGCCTCGCTCGGGCTCGGCATCCACCGTGATAAGCCCGCACAAGTGCAAGTCCTCGGTTTCCAGACCCGCCTCCTCTCGCAGCTCCCTGCGAGCGGCCTCGAGCAGGCTTTCCCCCCGTTCGAGGTGGCCTCCCACGCCGTTGTAGCGGCCTGGCCAGATCCGCTTGCCCGGGGCGCCTTGCAGGAGCAGGACTTGGTCGCGGCAGAACAAGAATACAAGCGTGCGCGGGATCAGCGCGTATCGCGCCTGCCCTCGCACGCCTTGTTCTTCTCGGCCCATGGCAGTTCGCTCGCCGAGCAGTCGTTCTTGGTCACAGGCCATTCAATCGGCAAGATCGCCGGGGCCCGATGACCGTGCGGTCTCCCGCGCACCAAAATCCTGCGGGGAACGATGGAGAGCCGGGGCCTTGACGTTCCGGGCCACCGTGTCGGCCGTTCCGCCCACGCAGAGTTGATCGAAGAGAAACCCGAATTGTTTCTCCCAGGCGTCACGGATTCTCAGGCGGCTCTCTTGAGGTAGGTTCCAGAGCCGCTCCTTAAAGGGGCCGATCGTCCTCTTGCGGGTCTTGTAAAGGAACTGTTCCTCCGTGTCCTGGGGCTTTCGCTCGTCCGCGCAGTTTTCCTTGGCCCACGCGTACATCTCAGCGGACAAGTCAGCGGGGAGAAGATCGAAGGCGATATTCTGGAAATTGGTCGCCAGGTGCACCTCGCAGGCTTCGTGCTCGACAAAACTCCGAAAGGCGCCTTCGGGGAGGGTGGAGGCGCCATGCTGCACGGCGCCGGCGAGGCCGAAGTCCTTGCGGGCCACCTGGGAGAGATGCTGCAGCGTCTTGAAATCGACAGCCACCTGGGCGATCGTCCCATCCGGCAGGACGACTCCTCCGTGGGAAGTGCCTGTTTGAATGCTGATCTTGCTGACCCCATGGGCCTCACTCGAGCGGCGATCGAGTTCAACCCCGAACAGCTCGAGGAAGGCCCGCAATTCTTCCTCGGTACTATTCCGGCCGCCGACCTCCCCGATTTCCCCACCGATTGAAACCTCGACTCCCTTGGGCTGCCTCTGACGAATGAAGGCAGAGAACTCGGCACACAAGCTGGCGTTGACCTTCTGTTGCTCTCGGACTGTAGATCGGGTCAGATCCACGAGGGTCGAGGTGTCAATGTCAATGTTGTAGAAGCCAGCCGCGAGCGCTTCCACGATCAGGTCGCGGATGGCCTGAATCTCCACCTCAGGCGAGGTAGCATACTTCTTGGCTGAAACCTGAAAGTGGTCTCCTTGAATGAAGAGCGGGCCGCTCCACATCTCGGCCAGGGCCGCTGCCAAGACCGAGGCGGAATACTCGCCCGGACGCTGCTCGGTATAGCCAATCTCTGACCGCGCGATCTCAAAGACGATCGCCCCGGCGGCGCGGGACTTGGCGGCACGGAAGACGGCCCGAGCGGCATCGAAGGCCAGCATGCGCAGATTCATCGCGGGCACGGTGAAAGTGGGTGGAATCTCGCCTCGACCGCGCGCCATGTAGAGGGAGTTGATCGAGGCAGGTACGATGCCCATCGCTTGGGCGGTTTCCCAGATCAGCCAGCGGGCCTCACTTTGCTCTGCGGGCGATCCTAAGGCCGAGAGTCTCGCCAACCCTTCCGCTTGATCCCGGACGCGTCCCTTATCCTTCACGGCCAGATGGCCGGCGTCCATAGAGACGACATTGCCTTTCAAATGTCGATCAATGATCTCTTGTTCGAGTGCGCTCATCTTGTCCTCTCGCTCGAGCTTTGTCCCTGGAAAGGGCCGCGATCTTCAGTTCCGGGCCCATTGCATCATTATACCCTTGGGGAGTTGCTTCGGGCGGCGGCTTGTCACCTCCTCCCAGGGGTCAGGCGGAGGGGAGCAGCATTCTGCCCGGAGTCTCGGGGACCCGGTCCCGTTCTCCTAGCCTCTCGGCTAGATTCTCGCCGCCGGCCGACTTCGGGATGGCGGGAGACAAGGGCCGGGGGCCGGGGTGTGGAGATCTGGTTCTTACGCGGAGATCGGCTGCTGGCAATTGGGACATCGGTTCAGCGAGCGGGGGAGGACGAAGCCGCAGTGTGGACACGTCGTTGGCTGTGCGGAGCCAAGGGGAGCGCCGCAGGCCGGGCAGGAGGGCTCGCCTACGGGCGCGGCAATTCCGCAGTACTCGCACTTGACCCGCCTGAGTCTCTCGGAGAGGGCAGTCCCGGCTCCAATCGCTGCCGCCGTGGCCTCCACCAGAGCCCAAACCTCATCTCGAAGCTGCAGCGAGGAGATGTCCTGCGCAATTTCATCCAATCGCCCCGCAAGGGAAAAGGGATTGCGAAGGGCGGTGAGTGCTGTCAACCCAAAGCTGGCTGCCAGGCCCAGCCACTCCTGATTCCCAACCTGGACCAGGACGCCGTCTTCGGTCTTCTCAAGCAGAACCGAAAGAGCCGTTTGTCCACCGGAATGAGGTTGTTGACGTGTCGCGATTTGGACCACCACTTGGTCGCCTTGCCCCAGGACTTGCGCGCGCAGGTTGCCCTGGTCGAAGCGTGATACCAGCGCATTGGCAAGTAGGTCCAAGGTCAAGTCCCCGTGATACACACGCTTATCCACGGCCCAGCCTCGTTCCTCGAGATTGTGCGCGAGAGGTGCAGCCATCGGGCGACGCTGGCGGCTATTGTAGCTTGGACCCCAGAAAGCCGCGGGCTCCGCGAGCGAAGTCAACTGCCTGAAGAACCTTGCGCCCAGGGAGTTGAATCTGCAGAAGCAGGAGGTCCCCGGCTCCTGTTCGCGCGGCGGGTCCGCTGGGGGTCTCGAACACCATTCCCGGCGCCGCGAGGGCCGAGTCCGCCTGGGAGGCGATTGACCTGGCCCGGATGATCCTCAGACGGCGTTTGTCCCAGTAACAATACGCCCCTGGCCAGGGGCTCACAGCGCGGATTCTCCTGTCGAGGGACAAGGCCGTATCGCGAAAGTCCAATCTTCCGTCCTCTTTGTGGAGCAGTGGCGCGTAGCTGACTCGGCTCGGGTCTTGATCCGCGGGCGCGAGCTGAGCACGTAGGTATGGGGGGAGATAGCGACTGACCATGGCGGAGGCCAGCTCCGCGAGGCGGTCGCGCAAGCTTCCCGCGTCCTCTTCGGGCAGGATTTCAACAACCTCCTGGGCCAATATGGGTCCGGAATCCATCCCGGCGTCCATCTTCATGAGGGTGACTCCGGTCACCCTGTCTCCCGCCAAGATGGCGGCGGAGATTGGAGAGGCTCCACGATATCGGGGGAGCAGCGAGGCGTGCAGGTTGAGGCATCCCAAGCGAGGAAGGTTCAGGACCTCCCTCGGGAGAATCTGACCGTAAGCGGCGACGACAACCAGAGCGGGCTCCCAGGCCCTCAGCTGAGAGACGACCGCCTCATCCTTCAAACTCACGGGTTGCAGGAGAGGGAGCCCCAGTTGGAGGGCGAGCTCCTTGACGGGTGGCGGGGAGAGCTGCCTGCCCCGGCCGGCGGGTCGATCCGGCATGGTGACCACCCCGCTGACGTCATACTCGGTCGCCAGCGCCCGCAACGTCGGGAGGGCAAACGAAGGGGAACCCATAAAGACGACATGCATGACCGAATTCTAGCACGCGCAACCTGGCACCTAGGGCGGGGTTATCAATTTTGACCCGGCAGGCGGATCCACCGGGTTTGTTGAGTTGAGCTGTCGTGGATTGACCAACCCAAAAACTCGGTTCAGGCCAGAGGAGGACTAATATGACTTCGCAATCCGGAATGGAAGCTACCAGTGATGACAAGCTCTGGGCGGCGCTTGCGTACGTCTTCACACCGATTGTCCCAATCATTCTTTTGCTGATGCAGGAGAAGAAGACGAGGCCCTATATCCGGGCCCACAACGCCCAGGCTCTGGCGTGGGGAATCGCGTTCTACATCGTGGTGGCGATCACCAGCGCTTTCTTGATCGGTCTTTGTATTTGGCCCCTGGGCCTGATCCTGCAGATCTACTGGGCGTACCGCGCCTATCAGGGCAACATGATCAACATCCCGGTGATCACGAATTTTGTGAAGAAACAGGGGTGGGCCTAAGCTTGAAGAAGGATGTGCCGTCAAGTTGGCGAACCAGGGCCCGCGCGCGCGGGCCCTGGTCTTGCTGCCCTCCGGTTTGCGGGCATCCTGCCGAGTGGCTATACTCTTCGGATCAAATCGGGGCGGACGTGGATAGGCTCCAGGGCCCAGACGCGCGAGCGGGAAGTTCCCAAACTGGCTCCCTGAGATGACCCGCTTAGCGGAGTCTCGGCGGGCTCGCGCTGCCCGGAGCCAACATGGACCATGACTGGCCATTCCCGCCGCTCAGCCAATCTGGTTCGGGGATTCTTCGGTCCCGTGGCCGCCGTGATGATGTCCCTGAGCCAATGGAACCGCTCGAAGCATGTTGCCTGCCAGGCCCTGCAAGCGCTGGTTTTCCGATTCGTTGCTTGGGTTGGGGGCTGGCGTTGCAGGAATCTGCCTCATGACCGTCATGCTTTTAACCTTCCGGGTCGTGGTCCTTCGTCTCTTCCTTGCGTGCCCGGACAGTGTTTGGCGTCTGGGGGCCCTTGCGCACGGGTTCCCTGGCGGAGTTGAATGCGGCCAGGGAAGAGGTTCTGGCCACTGGCGGTTGGCGGATGTCAGCGGTTGCGAATTGGGGAACGGTCTGAGGATCTCCAAGTGTTGAGACGGAAGCGGTGGGTTATTCGCGAGCGGCTCCCAGCGAGCGTGGCCTCGGGGCTGGCCCAATTGCCTTCTGAGTTGGCGCAGGTACTATTTAATCGAGGGGTAACGACCCCCGAGGGGGCCGATCGTTTTCTGCGAGTGGAGACACCGGCGGACAGCGACCCCATGCGGTTGAATGGTGTCGGAGCGGCAGTAGAACGTGTCCTCGCGGCGATAAGATCCGCTGAAAAGATTGCAATCTACGGCGACTACGACACGGACGGAGTGACCGCGACAGTCCTCTTGGTCCGCTACCTTCGGGAATGCGGCGCCCTTGCCTTCCCATACATCCCGAGTCGGTTTGAGGAAGGGTATGGCCTGAACACCGGGGCGCTCCGGAAACTGAAGGAGCAAGGGTACGGGCTGGTGATCACGGTGGATTGCGGCGTCCGCGCGTTGGAGGAAGCCCAGGCGGCGAGCCAGTTGGGCTTGGATTTGGTGATCACAGACCATCATGAGCCTCTGGCGGAGCTTCCCAGCGCGCTGGCGGTGATTGACCCGAAGATCCCTGACGATTCTTATCCCGACAAGGCGCTGGCGGGTGTGGGGGTCGCTTACAAGCTGGCGCAGGGGGTCGAGACGGAGCTCAGACGATGGCCCGCGCGGCGAGGGCTTTCGCTGGAGGGGTACCTCGAACTCGTGGCCGTAGGGACCGTCGCCGATGTGGCCCCCTTGATCGGAGAGAATCGCTCCCTGGTTCATGCCGGTCTGGTCAGCCTCAATGCGAGCGGAGGTCCTCGCAACCTTGGGCTGAGGAAGCTGATGGACGCCTCCTCGCTCAAATCCGGGAAGGTCACGGCAGGGACGATTGGTTTTGTGCTCGGTCCGAGACTGAATTCGGCCGGTCGCGTCGAACATGCCATGACCGCCTACTCTCTGCTGGAGACGGACGCGCCGGAAGTCGCGACCCAACTCGCGGCGTTGCTGTCCAGCTGGAATCGCCGGAGACAGCAGATCACCCGGACGGTGACCTCTCATGCCCGAGACCAAATCCTGTCCTCGACTTCGGGCGAGAGGGGCCGGGAGCTGCCCTTTTTTGTTTTTGCCTCGGACCCGTCTTACAGTCCCGGGGTCACAGGCCTTGCGGCCTCTCGTCTGAGTGAGGAATTCTATCGGCCCGTCGCCGTGCTGGCAGTTGACCTGCAAGGTGGGCTGGCCAAAGGGTCGGCGCGGAGCATCCCAGAGTTACATCTCACCCAAGTGCTCGATGAATGTGGGGACCTGCTCATTCGCTATGGCGGGCATGCCGCCGCAGCTGGTTTCACCGTGCGCCTCGAAGATCTCCCTGCGCTGCAGGCCCGGTTGGAGAGGCTGGCGCGGGCGGAACTTGGAGCCCGGGTGCTGGAACCGTCGCTGCAGGCAGATGTCATCGTGAGTTTCCACAAACTCCCCGAACTGGCAAGTTGGCTGAAGCGACTGGAGCCGTGCGGGCAGGGAAATCCACAACCCGTTTTCGTCGCTCCCAAAGTCAGAGTGGTCTCCAAGAGGTCGGTGGGCAGCGATGGCAGTCACCTTTCGCTTCGACTCCGGGAGGGGGAGACCACCCTCGATGCCATTGCCTTCGGCCGGGGATCCGATGCGATCCACCTGCCGGAAGAGGTAGGGGTCGCCTTCAGGTTGGAGGAAGACGATTTCTCGGGGGTGAACCGTCTGCGGCTGAACGTGCTGGACCTGGGCGATCCCGGAGCGGCCGAACTGGTGGCTGGGGCGGGCAGGGGAGTCTAGTCCACGAACCGGTACTTGAGCAGAGTCCAAACGGCCGCAAAGGCGTCGCGCATTCCAATCTTCTTCCCCTGGCTGTATTCTCTTGGGTTGAAGGAGATGGGGACCTCGAACAGGCGTGCGCCGCGCTTCAGCAGTTTGGCCGTGATTTCGGGCTCGAAATCGAAGCGGTTGGCCCGCAGTGGCATCGATCGGACAGCGCTGGCCCGAAAGGCCTTGTATCCAGTCTCCATGTCCGAAAGGATGCTGTTGTAGAGCAAATTCGTGGCGAAGGTCAGCAGTTTGTTGGCGAGCAAGTGCCAGAACATGGTAACGCGCCGAGGCGCCCCCAGGAATCGGGACCCATACACGGCATCGGCGATTCCGTCCTGGATCGGGTCGAGCAAGTTTGGGTAGTCCTTTGGGTTGTATTCGAGATCAGCGTCTTGGATGAGGACGACTTCGCCCGTGGCGGCTTGGATCCCCGCTCGGACCGCGGCCCCTTTTCCTCGGTTCTTGGGCTGGTAGATCGCGCGGATGGCGCCTCGAGCCTCGAGTTCGGCGACGACCTCGCGGGTCCCGTCCGTGGAGCCGTCATCCACGACGATGATCTCCGAGGCGAGCCGGCTGGCGGCGACGCGGCGCACGATCTCGGCCAGGGTGGCTTGCTCATTGAAAACGGGGATGATCACACTGAGCTGCATGGGCGAAAGTATACACGGGCGGCGAGCCCCAGGCAATTCCCGCCCATGCTATAATCGTTGCGGCGGGCGAGTTTCTTCCCCTGAACCTGCCTCGAGGTGACCGTTGAGCAGTCTTCCATATTCCGCGACTCGCGCGCAAGAGGCGATCATTGCGGCAGGGAGGTTCGTCCCGCCTCCTATCACTCGAGTGGAGGACAGCGGCCTCTCACCGCTCTGGCTCCAGGACCTAGCTCTCAAGATCCTCTACTTCCAAGGCTACCTCACTGGAATCCGCATCGCCGAATTGATGACCCTCCCCTTCACGGGCGTGGTGGATCTTGTCCTGGAGGCGCTCAAGCGGGACAAGCTCATCGAGGTCAAGGCCCAGGTCGGCATCGGCGAAGGGGCCTACCAATACGCGATCACCGGTCAGGGGATGGTGCGGGCGCGCGAGGCGCTCGAGCGCAGCCAGTATGCCGGGCCCGCCCCGGTGCCCCTTTCCGAATACAACGCGGCCATCCGAAAGCAGGCCCGCGGGCGGCCAGTGGTCAATCCCCGGGTGATGCGGCAGGCGCTCTCTGCCTTGGTTCTTTCGGAACGGACGGTTTCGCGCATCGGGCCAGCGGTGAACTCGGGGATGTCGATTTTCCTCTATGGCCCCCCTGGCGACGGGAAGACGACCATCGCTCGCGCCATCGGCGAAATGATCCTGCGGGAGGACATGTACATTCCCTATGCCCTGGATCTCGAGGGCCACGTGGTGAAGCTGTATGACTCCGTCAATCATCAACTGGCACCGGAGGAGGATGTTCTGGCGGGAGCGGGGGCTCCATCCGCGCGGCTCAATGTGCGCCGCGATCCACGCTGGGTGAGAATCCGTCGGCCCTTCATCATGGTCGGTGGGGAGCTGACCCTGGCCGGCCTCGACTTGGTCTTCAACGACGTGCAAAAGTTTTACGAGGCGCCATTTCAGGTGAAGGCGAATGGCGGGATCCTGTTGATCGACGACTTTGGGAGGCAGCAGGTCCGCCCGCGGGATCTCCTGAACCGTTGGATCCTGCCCTTGGAGAACCGCATCGACTACTTGACCCTGCACACCGGGCAAAAGGTGGAAGTGCCGTTTGATGTCATGGTAGTATTCTCGACGAACTTGCCGCCGAAAGATCTAGTGGACGAGGCCTTCCTCCGGAGGCTCAGGCACAAGATTCCGATAGGGGACCCGTCGTTCGAGGAGTACCGAGAGATCTTTCGAAGGGTCGCGACCCAGAAGGGTGTTGCCTACTCCGAGGAGGAACTGGCCTTCCTGCTGCAAGAGTACTACATCAAACCCAACCGAAAGCTGCGGGCTTCCCACCCGCGGGATCTGTGCGATCAGATCATGGACATCGCTCGCTACATGGGTGTTGAGCCGGCCATGAGCCGAGATTTGATGGAACGGTCGGCCCAGTCGTTCTTTGTGGACATCTGAGTGAGGCAAGATCCCGCGGATTCAATTGCCGCCGAGACGTTCGCAAGTGGCATGTGAGGCCAAGAATCTGGCCCGGGCGAGGGTTGGAGGCTCATGGCCGAGATTCAGGAGCTGTATCAATCCTCGCCCGTTCGTCATTGCCCATCGTGGGGCGAATCGGCTCGCGCCCGAAAAGCCTCTGGGTGCCCTTCGGGAGGCCGCGCGGCTGGGAGTTCTTGCCATCGAGCTGGACGTGAAACTCTCCAAGGACAAAGTACCCGTTATCAGGGGGCTGTTGCTGGCGCTGCTCGAGCCAGTCGAGAGGCTCCAGGGCTAAGAGAGAGAAGGGGATTTCTCCAGCTCCCTGGCCTTGCAGGAAGAATTGAAATCCAATAGCGTTCAGCGCTGTCTGGGATGTCTATTGCACCCGTAAAGGCGTTCCCGCGGGCATGGACTTTATGGCCGAGATCAAAGTGTACGAGGAGCGCGAACTGGCCGACAGGGAATGATCAGCCAGTCGGCAAACTCTACGCCAACCCAGGCTTCTGACCGGGGGATGGGAAGGTTGTCCCAATTACCATCCTGGGGGAGATCCGGGAAGCGCCTGTGAGTGGCTTCCCGGTTCATTTTGTATCTGTCTTCGATAAGGATTGAGTCCGGTCGAACCTCATCTCAACGGTCGCCCTCGCAACCTGGCAACCGGGGGCAAGAAAAACCTGGTCGCCTACCCCCTGCTCAGTGCAACTCATCGTTCAAACCGTATCCGCGGGAGTGGATCGAAAAAGCCCCGATCCCGTGCTGGGAATAGTGCATTAACCGGCTGCTCTTGTCCCTATCAATCAGCTCGACTTGGAGGCAGGTCAGGGCAGCAGGTCGCCCAGCTGGTGCAAGACGTACGTTGGCTGGATGGAAGAGGCTGCCAGGGCAGATGGAGAGGTCGTGCCCGTCAGCATCAGCGCGGTGGACATACCCGCCGCTTGGCCCATGTGCACGTCGGTCTCCAACCGGTCGCCGGTCATCAGGCAGTCGGCGGCCGGGAGGTTCATCAGGTTCAGGGCGGCTTCGATCATGTAATGGGATGGTTTGCCGACCACGGCTTCGACCCGCATATTGGTACAGGCCTCGATGGCGGCAATGATGGCAGCACAGTCGGGCTCACCACCGCCGGGCACCGGGCAGTAACGGTCGGGGTTGGTGGCGAAGAAGCGCGCCCCGGCCCGGATGGCATCGAAGGCGATCTGCAGCTTGCGGTAAACAAAGGTGCGGTCGAAGCTGGCGATCACCGCCTCGACATGCTGCGCATCCTCGGCCAGCTCGAACCCGGCACGGCGTAGCTCGTCGCACAGGGGTTCCTCCCCGATGACGAATAAGCGGGCGCCCGGCATGCGGCTCTGCAGGAAGTCCACCAACACCAGGGGGGAGGTCAGGATGTCCTCGACAGGGGTCGGCACGCCCAGGCGGGTCAGCTTGTCGGCATAGTCGCTGCGCATGTGGGTCGGATTGTTGGAAATGAAAATCGTACGGGAGCCGTGCTTTCGCAAGGCCGTCAGAGTCTCGCCCGCCGTGGGGAGCAGGGCTTCCCCAAGGTAGACCGTCCCGTCCAGGTCGAAGATATAACCGGCGAAGTAGCGTTCCGGAGTGGGCAGCCTGCTCAATGCAGCTCCTGCCCGCCAGTGACGTTGAACGCCTGGCCGGTCATGTAGGTGGACTGGTCGGAGGCCACGGAGACCACCACATTGCACACGTCGGCGTAGGTACAGCCGGGTTTCATCGGCACCTGGTCGGCGTAGGTCCGACGAACTCGCTCCTCACTGATCCCCCCGGTTGGGGGCATAGGGCTTGAACAAGGCATTCGGACCTTCGGTCCACAGCGGCGTGTCAAGCAAGTTGCCGGGGCAGATGGCGTTGACACGCGCCTCCCGGACTGCATAGCGGGAAGAAATCGCGGTGCATGAACCAATTCACGCATCATCACGGATGTCCAGGATGAACTCTTATGCAATCAGCTTCCACCGATCGTTGCTCGGATAAGCTTGTATCCTTCCTTGTCGAAAGCCGATGCGACTGTGTCCTGGAGGGTCTTTCCGGGAGTCAACGCGACCATATAACCGCCTCTGCCCCCTCCTGTGACTTTCGCCCCCAAAGCACCTTTTTCGAGGGCTACCTTGCAGAGATAGTCCAGGGTTTCGTGGGAAAACTGCATGTCGATCAGGATCTTGTGATTATCCGCCATGATCTTTCCCACATGTGGCAAATCGCCAGCCTCCAGTGCCTTTTTCATTTCATAGGCCTGATCCGTGATGGTCTTGAGACGCGTTGCAAAAAGCTTCGGATCCGCCTTCTTTTGCTGCTCGGTGACCTCGTCCAAGAGCGCCGTGTTTGCCGTGATGCCGCTGTTGGCCAATACGATTTCAAAAGGTTTCGGAGTTTGGATCTTTTCGAAATGTTGTTGGCCGTTCTTTACTTGGAAGAGAAGAAGCCCGCCATAGGTTGAGGCCGTATTATCAACCCCACTCGCAACCCCATGGTAAGGGAATTCGCCCTGCCAGGCTACCCGGTTGATCTCCTCAATCGGATAGCCCAAATTGAATTCTGCGTTCAATGCCCGCGCAAGCGAAACGCAACTGGCAGCACTGGCTCCTACCCCGCTTCCAGCCAATAATGTTCCCCCAAAGGTGATCTTGATCGGGTTCTTCTTGATGTCAATGTTCATGACTTCGAGAATTCTGTCAATGGAGCGCGCCTGCTGTTCCTTCTTCTTTTCCTTATAGCCCGGGACCTCGATTCGGTTGTCTTTGAGGACCCATCCGGTGCCCGTGATCCTTTCCACCGTTGCGACCGTGTCGAAGGAAATTGCCGAGACAATCGCCGGAACTTCTTCCAGAACAAATTGATCACCGATCAAGATGGTCTTTCCAAAACCTGTTCCCTTAGCCATTGGATTCTCCTTGGATGATTTTTTCCATTTCCTCGATCAGTTCTTCTTCTTTTCCAATGGCCACCGTAGTGGCAGCCGTCAGGCTGTGGCAGGCATCAGAGAATCCGCCGAGTCTATCTGTCGCTTCGGGAAGCAAGATATTGAGTCCCATTGCTCTTCCCGCCCTAATTTCCCCTTCCATGAAAGGAGAAACCCTCATGGAAATCTTCACCTCGTTGAACTTGATGGCGCCGAACCCCGGGATTTCATCGGGGATAATCTGAAATCCCGCGATGTATTTCTGGGGATCAATATGGTTCGTGTCCTTAATAACATCACAGAATGCCCCAATCATTTTTACGCCCATCGGGAAAAAGTGGTCTTGGACATGAAACCACTGGATGTGAGGCGCCTTTTTTAGTTCACCTGATTGAAGCCTTGTGATCTGTTCGTCAAATATCTTCGTCCGGATGGCCTTTAGGTGTTCTACCATGCGGTCCGACTCTGGTGAAACCCCTTCAAGGCAAACCCTAACCGCCATCTCCGGTCCTTTTTGGTAATAGCCTACTCCCCCCAAAATATCAAGATAGTCACCTAGTTCGATACAGGGTATTTGACCTTTCGAACTGGTCAACAGGTACTGCTCCCCGGTTTGCTGTTTCCTGATCTCTATCAGGCCCTGTCGAACGGCTTCCTGGGCAACATCGCGGTTCTGGCTCACCAGGCGGCCGTCCACAAAAAAACCGTCTGCCACTGCGCCTACCGCTGCGATCTGAGCCATGTCGCGATTGACGGAATCGAGACTCAGCGCAAAAAGATAGCATGTCGTCGAACCGGAAATATCTCGATCCCCTTTCAATCCGAAGAGATCAGGGTCAAGATTGAGGACTCTCGGATCGGTCGAGGCTTCAGCGACATGGTGATCCAGGATCAGCGTCAGATTTCTTCCCTTGTTCAATTCGGAAAGCATCGGCGCGATTCTGCCGGCAAAATCGGCAAAGATAAGAATGCTTCCCTCCTGCTCGTAAACCTTTCTTAGTACGGCGGGATAAGGCTTTTCCAAACAGAAGCGCTCGACCTTGAATCCTTGCCTTTCCAATGCCCGGGTGAGTATGGCGCCGGAAGTAAGCCCATCGGCATCATTGTGGTGAAAGACCTGAACAGTCTTTTCGGGCCATTGCTTGAGCTGCCGAATGGCACCTTCCATCGCGTCAATTAGGGTATTCAGCACTTTTCTCCTTTACTCAATTCGTCACTAAAGAATCCTAGTGGAACCGTGATCAAAATCAAGACATCTGAAATGACACTAGTTTTCGGCGTAATCCGAAAGCGTAGCATAGAAAAGATATGAATTGGCAGGGTCTAGTCGTTTCCGACTGAAAAACCGTGGTCTGAAAGTTATCAGACGGCAGCAGAAAAGCCAGAATGCCGCTGGCAAAGAAGGCTTGGTCTCAAAAGAGAAATTGTAATCCTCCAGTTCGCCCGCTCTAGATGGCAGGCACACCCGAATCTCGAATTTCAATTGAAAAGCGCTTTGGAAGGCGACCTGCTTGCGAAATTCACAGGATCATTGGCGCTCTCCACCCGATAGGCAAGGCCGATTTCATCGAACACAGTGCGCACATGTTTTCGGCCTGTCTCGCGGTTTTTCAATACGGAATCCTTCGGCCCGGCAAAAACCACTTCGCGCATGGTAAAGTTCCATAACTGGTCGAGGGAAACAAGGTTGCTTGATTCATATCGGAGGTACTTATGCTCTACGGGGTTGAGATTTGGACTTTTTCGCATTGCATTTCGTATATAATTCGGTTATGAAACTTTCAGTAATTATCCCAAGCAGCCCCAAAAGACGCCCGGCGCTTGTCATCACTCAGCCTATCCAAGCCAGTCGCCAGCCGATCATCACTGAAGTCCAATGCACTCAATTCAACACCCAGGCAGCCATGCAGCGTTTCAAGCCGTTTGGCCGCCCAATCTTGTGCCCGATTCAACCGATGGTCTGCTTCCGACAAAATGTGAGTCAGCCAGCCAGCATTTTTCCTGGACTAATCCCTTACCAGTTGCCGTGCACCACAAAGTGCTCGTCGGGCCGTTCGGCCAGTCCCGTCCGTTCCATCGTGGCGGTCAAAACTGGAATATCGTCCACTCGTTCACTTGTTACAGGAAGGTCTTCGCTCATGCCGACAGCTTACCGCATTTCTCAAATCCGGTCATAATACGGGCGAACCCAAAGCTGAAGGAGGTGTTCGATCAGGTTCGCCGTCCCATCTGGATCAACGTAGAGCTTACGAACTATGCGACCCCGGGGGACGGCTGGAACGTCAGGTCGTCGACCTAATGCACCGCATGAACATAAGGAGCCGCGTGCTTTTGTCTTCCTTTGATCCACTCGCGCTCAGACAGGCGGGACGCCTGGCGCCTGAGGTTCCCTGCGCGATTCTGACTTGGCCCAGACAGTTCATCCCGCTGCGAAGGGCATGGCTTGCCCCCCTGGTGCGTCACGAAGCCCGGCACCCGGAGATCCCACAAGTCTCCGCAAAGACGGTGGGGATGTGCCATCGGGCAGGGCGGGTTGTCAGTGTTTGGGTTGTCAACGCTCCCGATGACATGGAACGTATGGCGGCGTTGGGTGTGGACGGCATTTTCACTGACGTCGCAGATGTGGCCTTGTCCCTTCTCGGGAGAGGCTCCCGGGCGATGGGTCATGTTGCCGTCTGACTTGTTCCTGGCCGCCCGAGAGCGGGTTGCGCCTCACGTGCTGACTACGCCTGCTTGGCGGGATCCGCACGACCGGGTGCATGTGAAGTGGGAGAACCACCAAAGAACGGGTTCCTTCAAGCTTCGAGGGGCTGTCAACAAGGTTCTTGCCCTCTCGCCCGCGGACTTAGAACGAGGAATCGTGGCCGCTTCGGCGGGGAACCATGGGCAGGGTGTAGCCTATGCGGGTCGGCTCTGCGGCGCAAGGGTGCGAGTCTTCGCCTCCGCGCACGCCTTCCCTTTCAAGGTAGAAGCGATGAGGGCGCTGGGCGCGGAGGTGGTGCTGATTGAAGGGGACTACGGACGGGCAGAATCGGCGGCGATCGATTGGGCCAGGGAGCACGGGGCGGTCTGGGTTTCGCCCTACAATGACCCGCTGGTGATTGCGGGTCAAGGGACCCTGGGACTGGAGATCCTGTCCGATTTCCGGACTCTGGAGGCCGCTACAATAGTTGTTCCGGCAGGAGGAGGGGGATTGGCGGCCGGGATCGGGTGCGTGGTGAAGTGGTTCCGGCCGAAATGGAAGGTGATCGCCGTGCAGAGCCAGGCCTCGCCCTTTCTTCATCATGCATATGAGGGTCTTGACCTCAAACAGATTCGGGAGCGGCCCAGCGTTGCCGACGGACTTGCCGGCCCAGTTGAGGAAGGCTCCATGACCGTGGAACTGGTGAGGGAGGTTGTGGACGAATTCCTGCTGCTTCGCGAGGAGGAGATTGAGCAGGCTGTGGCCAGGGCATGGGAGGGATGGGGGGAGAAGGTGGAGGGCTCTGGAGCTGCGGGACTTGGTGGCGCCTATCGCCTCAGGGTCAAGGAATCGCCCGTGATCGCCGTGGTGACAGGCGGAAACATCGACCCGGATCTGCACGCGCGTCTGTGCACCCGCTGGGCACTCTCCGCTTCGGGGGCTGCGGACTTGGCCCCAGAGGTCTGGTCGCGACAATGAAAGCGCACATCCGCGCCTGGGCAGGGTTTCTGCACGTTCTTTTTGTGATCGCCCTGGTTCTTTGCCCGATCATTGTAACGGCCTCCGCTCCGATTCCTACTCCGACTTCACCTCAGGACCAAGCTGCAAGTATCCTGAAAAGCCTGACCGTCCAGGAAAGGGTTGGACAGCTGTTTCTCATAACTTTCGAGGGCGACTCCGCGGGGGCAGGGACGGAGATTCATGATTTGATCACGCACTACCATGTGGGCGGGGTGGATCTGCGGACCGAAAGCGGCAACTTTAAGCCCGGGACCGGAGAAGCTGCTGAAGTCCAGGCACTTGCGGATTCTCTGCAGCAGGCTGAGAGCGACGCCACCCAAGTCGCAATCCCGTCCCCATCCGGAGATGAGGTAGCTCAGAGCTCGACCTTCATTCCCCTTTTTGTTGCCGCTCAGCAGGATGGGAATGGCTTCCCCGATAGCATTCTGACCACCGATCTCACGCAGTTGCCCTCCGAAATGGCGATTGGTGCCACTTGGGATCCAGCGGTGGCGAAGAAGGCCGGAGAGGTGTCGGGAAAGGAGTTGGCCGCCCTCGGGATCAATCTGCTCATTGGTCCGTCTCTCGACGTGGTGGAGCGACCGAATCCAGGGGCGGCCGGGGACTTGGGCGCGAGCGCGTTCGGAGGAGACCCCTTCTGGGTGGGTCGAATGGGAGCGGCCTATATCGAGGGGGTTCATGAGGGTAGTCAGAATGAGGTCGCGGTTGTGGCGACGCATTTCCCGGGAATTGGCGGGAGCGACCGAGACCCTGAACAGGAAGTGGCCACGGTCCGGAAGGCCCTTGATCAATTGGAGCAGATTGACCTCGCCCCCTTCTTCAGTGTGACGAATGGCAAGCCGGGCGGAGAGAACATCACCGATGGTCTCCTGGTTTCCCATCTGCGCTACCAGGGACTGCAGGGCAACATTCGAGAGAGCACGCGCCCGGTGAGCCTGGACCCCCAAGCTCTTGGTCAACTCCTGGCTCTCCCCCAGGTCTCCCCTTGGAGACAGGCTGGCGGGCTGACCGTGAGCGACTCTCTCGGCGCGGAGTCGGTTCGGCGGTTCTATGACCCCACCGAGTTGGGTTTCCCGGGAAGACAGGTCGCCCGCGACGCTCTGCTGGCTGGAAACGACCTCCTGCTCCTGGCGGATTTCAAAGTCCCCGGGATGCAGGATGAGACCGCCGCGATTGAGGACACGATCGATTTCTTTGTGCAGAAATACACGGCCGACACGGCTTTTGCGCAGCAAGTGGACCAGGCCGTCTTGCGGGTTCTCACGCTCAAGGCTCGCCTTTATCCGGAGTTCGCTCTCGGGAACGTGGAACGAGATCAGAGCTCCCTGGCGGATGTGGGAAGCCAACAGGAGGTGTCCTTCGACATCGAGAAAGAGGCCTCAACGCTGCTCAGTCCCGCCGCCCTGCCGGGGGCAGGCGACCACACTTTGGAATTGCCGACCCCGGCGGATCACATCATTTTCCTTTCGGATTCTCAGATCTATCATCCTTGTGCGGCCTGCAAGGCCACCACGCTGGTCCCCTTTGACGCTCTACAGGGGACGGTCGAAAAACTCTACGGCCCGAACGCCAGCGGCCAGATTGACCCGTCCCGGCTTCATTCCTACACGTTCACCGATCTGGAAGCCTATCTGCACGGAACCAAGAATCCGAATCTCGATACGGATTTGAATGGCTCCTCATGGCTCGTTGTGCTCATGCTGAGCCCGAGCCAGAGCTCTCCGGGCTCCCAGGCCCTCTCGGATCTCCTCTCGCGGCCCGATTTGCTCCGGAATCGCAAGTTGGTCGTGTTTTCGCTAGATGCGCCCTACTATCTCGATTCGACAGAGATCAGCAAGATCACCGCTTACTACTCACTTTACAGCAAAGTTCCGGCCGCCATCGAGGTCGCAGCGCGAACGCTGTTTGGCGAACTCACGCCGTCAGGCGCCTCGCCGGTCAGCATTGATGGATTGGGGTACGACCTGGTGGTCGCCACCTCACCGGACTCGAGCCAGATCATCCCCCTGAGCGTGGTGAGCCCGAGCCAAGAGAAAGGGACCTCGACGCCCATCGCCACGGCCTCCCCGGCCAGTTTCAAGATGGGCGACACCTTGATCCTGCAAGCCGGCCCCATCCTCGATCACAACCAGCACTTCGTGCCGGACGGTACGGTTGTAACATTCAGCTTTGCCTATCCGGCGGAAAGCATCCCTGCCTTAATGGTCGAAGCGACGACTCGCGATGGAATGGCCGAGGCCTCGCACGAATTGGACCGAATCGGGGCTTTGGAGATGAGAGCCTCCAGCGAGCCGGCTTCGCTTTCAACCATCATTCACCTTCAGGTGGGGCAGAAGCCCGGCTTCGTCACGGCCATCGCCCCCACCCTGGAGCCGAGCACCACACCGCAAGTAATCCCTTCACCCACGAGGGCCATGCCCACCCCAATTCCCAGCCCCTCCACCCAGAGCTCCCAGGGAAACCCGTTCCCCGTGCTGGTCACCACCTTGGTGCTCTTGGGGTTCCTGTCGGTCGGAGGCGTGTGGCTTCTGGCCCGACTGAGACCGAAGTCCTCCAGACGGCGGTCGTTGCTCTGGCTGATGCTGGGCGGCTTGGCCGGCTACGATTCCGTCGCCCTGGGCCTGGGGGGGACTTTCTCGGCCAAGGGATTGGGCTGGGGCTGGGCAGGTGTCCTGATGGCTTTCCTCGGAACCGCCCTCGCGTTTGGGTTGCTCTGCCTTGCGCCGCGCTTGGCCCGCCCGCCTTCGGCCAGCAAAGGACGCGACGAGCCCTGAAGGGATCCCGCTGCGATGCCGTGCCGAGGGCCGGCCTTGGCAGAGCCATGAGGCCAAGTCTGCTTTTTCAGGGAGCCGTGAGGCGGTTCTAAGGGGCCAAGGCCCTGTAGATTGCGATGAGGAGGAGCAGGCCAATCGCCCCAAAGAGGATGCCGTCCCAAGCCTGAAGATCTCGGCTCAGGGACCTCCAGGACAGGTCCTTTGTCTGGAGGACTGGAATCTCTTCACCGCGGAAGAGCGCCTCCCGAAAGGCCTCGATGTTCGCGGGTCGATCGTCGGGATGGAGCGCCATGCCCCACAGCAAGGCGTGTTCGACGCTGGCCGGGATACCTGGGTTGAGGCGCCGCGGAGGGACGAGAGCTTCGGGGGACAAGAAGCGTTGCTTGGCCTCGGGAGGGGCCGAGTTGGTTAGCAAATGGTAGAGGGTCGCGCTCAGGGAGTAAATGTCGCTGCGCGCGTCTGTGTGCCCAGTGTCGGCTCCGTATTGTTCCAGGGGGGTGTAGAGTGCGGTCCCTCGGCCTTGCACGACCGTGATGGTCATCTCGTCGGGCACGAGGAGTTTTACGAGGCCAAAGTCGACCAGCTTCACAACTCCGATCGGGGTGACCTTGATGTTGCTGGGCTTGATGTCGCGATGGACGATAGGGGGATCCTGGCTATGCATGTACTTGAGTGCGTCAATGAGTTGGCCGAACCAGCCGAGGACCTGCTCCACCGGAAGGGTTTCGTTGTGGGCGCGTGCCTCCTCCATGAGGGCGCGGAGATCCTTGCCGGCCACGTAGTCCATAACCAAGTAGTCTCTGGCATTGGCAGAAAAGAAGTCAGAGACTTTGGGAAGATTTGGGTGGTCGAGGCGGGCCAGGACGCTGGCCTCGCGGTAGAATTGTTCGCGAGCTTGTTTGGTGGTGGCGGCAGGCAGGGACGGGTCGTGTTCGATTTCTTTCAGCGCGCAAAGACGCCCGGTGAGGCGCTCGTCTTCCGCCAGGTAGATAGCACCCATACCTCCGTGGCCAATGGTTTCACGGAGGCGGTATCGGTTCCGCAGGACGTGGTCAGCAGGCAGGGGTTTGGGCATGCTCCCTTCTGACTTCTTTGCCCTTGTCGCCCTGGTCTAACCCCTGATGGTGGGAGAGAGGGCCTATTGACTGCACGCCTCGGCGTGGACCGCTCCTCCCCAGGGGTCCAGACGTGTCAGCAGGGGTTTGCATCGCGATTATACAGCACGACTGCTGGCGAGTGGCCCAGAGGGGTGGTGCGCGGTTGCCCAGATCTGGCGCCTGAGTACAATCGGGGTCTCGCGCTTGAGGGGACTTCATGGGAAATCCTGAGGAATTCCCTGTTCTAATCCTGCAATCGGGTCCTTCGGCGGGGGAGCGATTCCTGATTCCACCGGAAGGACTGCTCATCGGCCGGGGGAAGGAGTGCGATGTCGTCATCTCGGACCGAAAGGTCTCGCGCCGCCATGCTCGGCTGATACGAGACGGATCCGACACCCGGGTGGAGGATTTGGGCAGCAAGAACGGGACCTGGGTGAATGGCAACCCGGTCGAGGGGCGCCAGCCCCTACGTGATGGGGACATCGTGCAGATTGCGCTGGCTGTCCAGGCGACCTATGTGGCCTCCGATGCGACGGTTCCCTTGACCTTCGAGGAACACCCCCTCGAGAAAGGGATCCTGCGAATTGATCCCAGGGCACACCAGGTCTGGGTTCGCGAGACGGAGGTTGATCCACCGTTGTCCGTGCATCAGTACCGGTTGCTTGAGCTCCTCTACCTGCGCAGTGGTGGGATCGTCACGCGGGAAGAGGTGATAGAGAACGTCTGGCCTGGAGTGGACAGTGATGGGGTCTCCGAACAAGCGATTGACGCCTTGGTCCGCAGGCTGCGCGAACGGATCGGCGAATTCGCTCCCGAGCGAGAATTTATCTTGACGGTGCGGGGGCATGGATTTCGGCTGCACAATGCTCCCTAGCCGAGGTCGGGAGCGGCCCGATCGACAACGAGCCAGGATGGAGGGGATCCGAGGAGTTCCGGGCCCTGGGCGATCGCCGAGGCTTGGGCTATAATCGGCCAAAGACGGGGCGTAGCGCAGTTCGGCTAGCGCACCTGCATGGGGTGCAGGGGGTCGGCGGTTCAAATCCGCCCGCCCCGACTTGGAGCGGCCCTCTGCGGAGACCGCTCTTTTTTGTATGTGCCTGGGCCTGGTGCTGCCAATCAGGCGAGACGGACATCGGCCATCCCTGTTCCTTCTCCTGAACCCGCGGAGCGCCCAATGAAAACGCTGATTCCTTCGGTCAAAGGGACGCGCGACTTTTTTCCTGAGCAGATGGCCATCCGCAACTGGCTGTATGTCGAGATGCGCCGAGTCTCGCAATCATTTGGATATCAGGAATACGACGGACCCTTCTTGGAAACCCTCCAACTCTATGCGGCCAAATCAGGAGAGGAGCTGGTCAAAGAGCAAGCCTTCGTGTTCAAAGATCGCGGAGGCGAGGAGGTGGCCCTGCGTCCGGAGCTTACTCCTTCGCTGGCGAGGATGGTAGCCGAGCGACAGCAGCAGCTGGGGATCCCCATCCGCTGGTGGTCCTTTGGGCCCTTTTGGAGGTACGAGCAACCGCAGAAAGGCCGCTCGCGAGAGTTCTTTCAATGGAATGTGGATCTGCTGGGAGCGAATTCGCCAGAAGCAGACGCGGAGCTGGTGGCGATGGCGGCGGAGTTCTTTCGCTCCCTCGGGCTGATGCCGGGCCAGGTTCGAATTCAAGTCAACCACCGTGGCCTGATGGACTCGGAGCTGGAACACCTCGCGATTGGGGCAGAAGCCCGGGAAGACGTTTTTCGGCTCATTGACCGTCGGGATCGGATGCCCGCTGCCAAATGGCGCAGCTACGCCAGCGAGCTGGGGATTGAGCAAAGTCAACTTGAGGGCCTCCTCGGGCTTCTTGAGGACCGTGATCTTTGGAGAAAATCGGCCGAACTGGTGCGCCTGGTCGAAGCCGTGGTGGCCCTTGGGGTTGGAGATTACGTCGAGTTTGATCCCGGCGTAGTACGGGGGCTGGACTACTACACGGGCACAGTATTTGAGGCGCGGGACATGGCCGGAGAATTTCGCGCCATCCTCGGGGGAGGGCGATACGATGACCTGGTAGGAGAGGTGGGGGGGACGAGGCTCCCGGGGGTGGGCTTTGCCTTGGGGGACGTGGTATTGCAGCTAGTGTTGAGTAAGTATGGCCTACTGCCCGAGAGGATCCTGGAGCCCGCGCAAGTGCTTGTGACCACGTTTGGACCGGAGCAGGTCGAGGCTGCATTGCGGGTCTCTGGCAGCCTGCGGGAGCGAGGCCTGCGCGTCGAGTGGTACCCTGAGCCGGCCCGCCTGCCTCGACAACTGAGATACGCGGACCAGCGGGGCATTCGTTTCGCGATTATCCTCGGCGCGGATGAGCTGGCCAAAGGGGTGGTGGCGCTTAAGGATATGCTAGCTCGGGAGCAGGTGGAGGTGAAGCAAGACGAATTGCCCGCCGAGATTGAGCGACGTCTTGCCGCACCCAAGTCCGCGTGATAGAATGACGCGCGCTTGGTGGCTGTAGCTCAATTGGCAGAGCACTGGACTGTGGATCCAGGTGTTGCGGGTTCAATCCCCGTCAGCCACCCCAATGGATGGGAATTGTCACCCCCTGCGACGGGGGGTGATTTGTTTTATGGACATGGGCTGAAGGGGTCTGAGCCTTGCGGCCTCGATCTTGGCGTGCAGGAGCTGGGCGCGAGCGGGGGCGACCGATGCCGCCCTCGCATGAGGAGAGGTCGGGTCTGGTGAATCGGACACCGCAACCCGGGGCCGAGCGCAGAATGGGCAAAGTCGCCGTGGGTGGAGGACGCTAGTCCGGCTGTGGGCGAGTGAGGGGAGGGTGATCCGTACTTTGCTCGGGAATTGCCGAGGCGATTGAGCTGGCCGGCCAATGCTGACCAACATGGTATACTTTACATTGAGCAGGAGGAATCTCCTGCAATCTACTTGGCGTTGAATGCCGGGGCAACCCGGTATTGCTGCGCAAGGATATCTGGAAGGCAGGCCTCTCATGGAGAGGGACGAATCGGTCAGAATGTACTACGAAATGGTGCTGATCCGAAAGTTGGAGGAGCGCGCCGCGGAACTTTACCAAGAGGGCCGGATTGGGGGATTCCTTCACCTTTACATCGGAGAAGAGGCCGTCGGGGTGGGCGTGGTCTCCGCGCGGGAGAACGGGGATCGCGTCATCACCGCCTATCGAGACCACGGGGTGGCGATCGCCTGTGGTCTTGAAAGCCGGGTGGTCATGGCCGAGTTGCTCGGGAAGCAAACCGGGTGCTCGAAGGGTCGAGGCGGGTCGATGCACATGGCGGATGTGTCCAAGAACTTCTGGGGCGGACACGCAATTGTCGGCTCTCATCTCCCGGTCGCAACGGGACTTGCGCTGGGCGACAAGTACAGCGGGAGAGCGGGGGTGACGATATGCCTCTTCGGGGACGGGGCCACCAACATAGGATACTTTCACGAGGCGCTCAATCTTTCGAAGGTTTGGTCATTGCCGGTGCTTTGGATTTGCGAGAACAACAAATACGGGATGGGGACCTCGGTGGAGAGGGCCTCGGCGGTGTCCGAAATCAGGCAGAAGGCGGCAGGCTATGACATCGCCAGCGCGAGGGTTGACGGGATGGATGTGGTGGCCGTGCAGGAGGCCACCCTGGGGGCTTTGAAGGAAATTCGCGCTGCGGGCGGGCCGCGATTCCTGGAGGCCGTCACGTACCGATATAAGGGTCATTCGATGGGGGACCCGGAGCGCTACCGCCAGCCCGAGGAAATCAGGCAGTGGGAGGAAAATGACCCCATCGGGATTTTCCGCAAGTACCTGACAGGCAAGAAGATCGCCTCCAAAACCGAGCTGGACGAGTCCGACCGGAAGGCGGAGGCCGAGCTCCAAGAAGCGGTGGCTTTTGCGGAGGCGAGCCCAGATCCGGCGCCCGAGGATCTTTTTGACGATCTCTACGTTCAGGCCCAGGGTCTTAGCAGCTAGGCCGGGAGCCCGTTGGCCTTGGGCCGACGGCCTTGAGGGTTGGAGAATATGGCAAGGATCACGATGCGCGAGGCAATCTCCCAGGCTCTATGGGAGGAAATGGAGCGGGACCCAAAGGTCTTTCTCCAGGGGGAGGAGGTCGGAGTCTGGGGCGGCTCCTATGCGGTGACGAAGGGCTTCTACGATCATTTCGGGCCGGAAAGGGTGCGCGATACGCCGATCTCGGAGGCCGCCATCATCGGATCGGCGATTGGTGCCGCTCTCACGGGGCTGCGGCCTGTCGCGGAGCTAATGACGGTCAATTTCGCCCTGTCCGCCATGGATCACATAGTGAATCAGGCGGCCAAGTTGCACTATATGTTTGGCGGACAAATGAAGCTGCCTCTGGTCATTCGCACCGTCGGGGGGGGCGGACGGCAACTCGCGGCCACCCACTCCCAGACCCTGGACGTGATCTTTGCATACTTCCCGGGACTGAAAGTGGTTGCGCCCGGCACTCCGGAGGACGCCAAAGGCCTGCTCAAGTCAGCGATTCGATCCGATGACCCGATCTTTTTCATTGAACATGCCACGCTCTATCAGGTGCGAGGCGAAGTGCCGGAGGGGGAATACACCATCCCGATCGGCAGCTCCAAGGTGCAACGGGTGGGACAAGACGTCACCATCATCAGTTACAGCAAGATGCTAGATACCTCCTTGAAGGCGGCCGAACAACTGGCACAGGAGGGCATTGAAGCGGAGGTCATCGACCTGCGTACTCTGCGCCCGCTGGACATGGCTCCCGTCCTCGCCTCCTTTCGGAAGACCAATCGGGCGGTCATTGTGGAGGAAGGGTGGAAGTCCTTTGGCGTGGGCGCGGAAATCAGCGCTCGCATCTACGAAGAGGCCTTCGACTACGTCGATGCCCCCATCCAGCGCGTCGCCCAGAAGGAGGTCCCGCTGCCCTATAACCGCTCGCTGGAGCAACTCGCCTTGCCTCAGGAGCAGGATGTCGTAGCAGCCGTGAAGGAGGTGCTCTGATGGCGGCGATGGTCAACATGCCCAAGCTGGGCTTCGACATGGCCGAGGGCACGTTGGTACGCTGGCTGCGGGCCGAAGGGGAGGAGATCAAGAAAGGCGAAGTGCTGGCGGAAATCGAAACCGACAAGGCTACGGTGGAGGTCGAGTCGAGCCTGGGCGGGATCGTTCGCAAGCTCTTGGTTGAGGCGGGAGCCAGCGTTCCAATCGGCACTCCCATCGCCGTGATCGGCGGCCGAGACGAACAGATCAATCTTGCTGAACTGATCGGGAAACCCGAGAAGGGGGAGGGAGCGGGCGCCCCAAGCTCAGAGAGCGGAGCCGGGCCAGTCGGCCGCGCAGAAGCGACCGTTCCCGCGGTCGCCGCTCGGCCCGAGGGTGGACCCGGGCTGCCGGGCGGGGTTCGTGCTTCTCCCCTGGCGCGAAAGATGGCGGAGGAGAGCGGGATCGACTTGCAGACGCTGAAGGGCACGGGACCAGGAGGCCGGATCACAAAGAGGGATCTGCAGGCCGGCCAACCGGCACATGCTGGCGGCCTGGCTCCAGCCGACCTGGCCCCCGGGGTGAGGCTGACGCCGGTGAGGAGGGCCGAGGCCCTGCCGGCTCGAATTGAGCGCCGGGCGCCTTTGAAGCGACCACGCCAGGCGATTGGTCGGCGCATGACCGAATCCAAGCAGCAGATTCCGCACTTCTACATCACCCATGAGTTTATGGCTCCCCTCATGTCACTGCGGGCGCGGATCAACGCCTTTCTACCCGAGCAAGAGAGGATGACCATTAACGATTTCCTGGTCAAGGCGGTCGCCCTGGCCTTGCTTGACTTCCCCAACCTGAATGCCTCGATCCAGGGAAACGAGGTGGTCACGCACGGATCAATCAATGTGGGGGTGGCGGTTGCGGTCGAAGGGGGGCTGCTCAACGTTGTCTGCCAGGAGGCTGATCTCAAGCCGCTGCGGCTTATCTCGGCCGAGCTGCGAGGCATGATCGCCAGGGCGCGAGAGGGGAAGGTGCGATCGCAGGATGTGGAGGGTTCCACCTTCACGATTAGCAACATGGGGATGCTGGAGGTCGAGAATTTCATTGCAATCATCAACCCACCGGAGGCGGCCATCCTGGCGGTTGGATCCATCCTTGAAGTTCCCGTTGCAGAGAAGGGCGAAGTGAGGATTGGCGAGCGAATGAAAGCGACGATCTCTGCGGATCACCGGGTGACCGATGGTTCCGAGGCGGCTCGTTTTCTGCAGAGCCTGGCAAGACATCTGGAGGAGCCGTTGCACCTTGTGATCTAGACGCCGCTCAGGGTCGCCCTTGATTTGCAGGCGCCTCGAGCATGGGGCTGGAGTGTTTGCCAGCCCCGCTTCGTTTGCGAGAGGCGGCGTCGGTTTGGCTCTCGACCGCGAAAGCTCTGGGGCGGGGGCCCCGACCCCTTTTTGGCGCCTGGGCCTGCAGGAAGCTCGGGAAGGTAAGGCCGGCGCTCCCGGCAGCTCATTCCGCAGGGAGCGGGAAGATCATTTCCTCCCGGCCGGAAAGCTTGTCCTGGATGCGCTGGATGACGAGGTCCAAGTGTTTGACCTCGTGAACAAAGTCGAGGTCGTCCGAGCGGAGGGTTAAGACGGGGCACAGGTCGAAGGTACCGATCCATTCGTCGTAATAGGACTCGAGCAGGGAAAGGTACTCGAGGCTGATGTCCGTCTCGATGGGCCGTGCCCGTTTGCGGATGCGAGCCAGCAGGACTTTCGCGGGGGCCCTGAGATAGAGAAGCAGGTCAGGCGGAGGTAGGGTCCCCACCAACAGATCGAACACCCGCCGGTAGGCCATGAAGTCGCGTTCCGTGATGTTGCCGAGCTGGCGAAGGGCGCGAGTGAAGATGTGAGCGTCCTCGTAGATGCTGCGGTCGAGGATGGCCGATTGAGGCGAGGCCACCAGATCGAGGTACTGGCGGACGCGATGGCCCAGAAAGAAGATCTGCAGATGGAAAGCCCAAGCCTGCATGTCTTGGTAGAAATCCGGGAGATAAGGGTTGTCGGCCACGGACTCGAACGCGGCGTTCCAGCCGAGCCGCGCACCCAGACGTTCCGTCAACGAGGTTTTCCCCGCGCCGATGTTGCCCGCGACGACCACGAGGCGTTTAGCCACCTTCAACACTCGCTGTAACCGCACGAGTAGCACTTGCGGCAGCCCTCTTCGTTGACGACTGCCGCCTCCCCGCATTGAGGACAGAGATCTCCGATTCTCATGGGGATCTGCTCCGGACCCGATTCGCCCTCCCCATCCAGGACGAGGCTGGAGGCGGGTGTGTGGCCAAGGTACTCGGCCAGCGCACGGGCAACGCCGTCCGGCAGGGACAGCACTCGGTTGGGGCCGAACCCCATAGGTCGTCCTCCCCCGATTCCAGCCAGTTGTCTCACGACCTCGACCAGGCGCTCTCGTGGCGCAACCGGAGATTCCATCCGCAGGACGTAGGAGATCATCCTGCCCAAGGCCTCCGAGACCGCGGCGGTCTCGGATCCGGCCTTGGCCGTGTTGATGAAAGCTTCAAAGGGCTGCGTGTTCCCGTTCTGGTTGACCGTAACGAAGGCCTTGCCAACCGGCGTGCTGACCTGATAGGTGCAGCCCTCCAGGCGATTCGGCCGCGGTCGTTTGGTCTCGTGCCAGAGCGGCAAGAGCTGAGGCCTGGCAAGGGAGGGTGTAGCACCCGGCGACAAGCTGGGGAGGGGGAGCTCCCTTCCCTTGGCACGGGCGGTCTTGGCCGTCTCCAGCACAACCCGTTGGCGCGAGCCCGTAACGAAAACGGTGATTCCCTTGCAGCCAAGTTCCCACGCAAGCGTGTAGGCGCGAGCCACGTCGTCCTCGCTTGCGTCGGAGGGGAAGTTGACCGTCTTGGAGAGACTATTGTCCACGAAGGCCTGCATGGCAGCCTGCATGCGTACGTGCTCTTCGGCGCGGATGTCCTGAGAGACCGCGAAAATGCTGCGAAGGTCATCGGGAAGTTCGACGATATGTTGACACGTCCCTGTGCCGAGAATCTCGTTGATGATATGGTCCTTGGCCTCCGCGGACAGGCCGGCCTCCAGGAGCGCTTGCTCAAAGAGCGGGCTAACGTAGGGGAGCTGGAGATCCTGCCCGTTGTCGTTGACGTGGCGGACATACGCCAGGGCAAACACGGGCTCGCAGCCGTAGCCCTCGCAGTCGGCGACGGTGGCAATCGTGCCGGTGGGCGCGATGGTGCACTGAGCCGCATTGCGGATTCCGTGCGCACGTATGCCGCGGCTGATGGTTTCCCAACTCAGGGAGGGTCTATTCCAGTCGTGCTGATAGGGGACCAGCGGCTGAGGGGGTTGCCAGGTCATGTCTTGCGAGTCGTAGATGCTGCCGGCAATTCCAGGGAATGGGCCCCGCTCCTTGGCCAGCGCGACGCTCGTTTGCATCGCGTGAAAGCGGATGAACTCCATCACCTGGCCGGCGAACTCCTGGCCCTCCGGCGACCCGTAGCGGATCCCGACGTGGTACATCAGGTCAGCCAGCCCCATGATCCCCAACCCGATGCGCCGGGCGCGGCAGGCGGCCTCCTTGAGCTGGGGAACTGCCGGAACGTAAGCGTTCGCGGACACCACATCGTCCAGGAAGCGCGTCGACAGGCGGACACTGTCGGCCAGCTTGTGCCAGTCGACCGCACGGCTCGGAGCGAAGTGCTGCACGAGATTCACTGACCCGAGGCAACAGTTCTCATAGGGACCAAGCCATTGTTCGCCACACGGATTCGTCGCTTCAAGTGAATAGAGGCCAGGGACCGGGTTGTAGCGGTTGGCGGTGTCTAGGAAAAGGATCCCCGGCTCCCCGTTGTGATGCGCCTGACGCACGATCTTTTGAAAGAGTTCCCGTGCTGGGACCGTGCGGTAGACCCTGATAGGGACGCCCCGGCTCTCCAGTTGCTCCAGAGTCCCGCGGAAGCTCGAATACTGGGCGGATTCCACGTCCGGAAACCGGAGTTCCCAAGCCCCATCGTCTTTCACCGCTTGCATGAACTTGTCGAGCACCCCAACCGAAATGTTGAAGTTGGTGATGGCGTTCTCGTCCGTTTTGCATGTTATGAATTCTTCGATGTCCGGGTGATCGACCCGCAAGACCGCCATGTTCGCGCCTCGGCGGGTTCCCCCCTGGGCGATTTCGCCGAAGGCCTCATCATAGACACGCAGAAATCCCACCGGGCCGGTAGCCTGTCCCGCCGAGGACCTCACCAGGCTGCCCTTGGGCCGCAGACGTGAAAACGCGAAGCCATTGCCACCGCCGGTTTGCTGGACCAGCGCGGCGTCTCGCAGAGTCTGGAAGATACCGGCAGAGTCGCGCCCCATGTCGTCGTCGATAGGGAGGACAAAGCAGGCCGCGAGTTGGGCCAAGGGGGTGCCGGCGCCGGTAAAGGTCGGGGAATTGGGGAAAAAGCGGAGCGTCGTCAGGAGCTCGTAGAAGGCCTCTGCGATGCCAGGGTCGGGCTGGGTCCATTCGGCCTCGGCCGCGGCAACATGCCGGGCGACCCGCCAAAACATCTCCTCGACAGTCTCCACAGGCTGTCCGTCGGGCCCTCGCCTGAGGTAACGCTTTTGGAGGACGAGACGGGCGTTTTGCGACAGCTCAATAGGTTGTGCTCCGACCGCATCTCGGATGGGACGGCCAGCCGTTGCTCTGGGCATCTTCACCTCCGAAGTCTCGAAAACAAGAGGAAGGGCGGCCGTCGACCGGCTCAAGCCCGGGTCAGCTTGCAAGGCTTAGTTTTCTTGAAGCAGCTGGTTTATTTCGTCGCGGATAGAGCGAAGATCGTCCATCCGCAGGTACACGATCGCAAAGCGGATGTAGGCAATATGGTCCAATTCCTTCAGGCCGGCCACGGCCATATCCCCTACCACCCGGCTGGACACTTCAGCTTTGCCCAGCTGCTGGAGTGTCGATTCGATTTCTCCAACCAAGCGATCGATTTGGGCGGCTGGAACCGGCCTCTTGCCGCACGCGATGCGGATGCCGCGGGCGAGTTTCTCGCGATCGAACTCCTCGCGAGTTCCATCCTGTTTGACGATCAAGGGCGAGGAGAGAAACGGGCGCTCGTACGTGCTGAAGCGCTGCTTGCAAGTTAAGCACTCGCGCCGTCTTCGAACTCCCCCCTTGGCGTCGTGGGTGGTGTCGATGACGCGGGAATCCTCGGCCCCACAGTACGGGCACCGCATTATGGCCGCCTTGGCGCGAACATGCGTTTCATGCCAGACCTAACCGGACACGGACAGGGCACCCAACCCATTGGGGACTCCAATTCTAGCACTGGCCCCCCCTGCAGACAAGACTGCTCCCCTACGGGCACCTTAAAGAATCGTCGCGGGGGCGGGGTGGCGACGCCGGGGAATCAAAAGGGCGGGGCGACGCCCCACCCTTTGAACCCGCTGGGTCCAAAACTACTCTGCTTCGTTCTCTTTCTCGGGAGCTTCCTCGGGCTTTTCCTTGCGCACCAATTCCACCTCGGGGGTGACCACGGCCGGGGCAACCTCCACAACCTCTTCCTTGGCCTGTTCGGTCACGGTGACCACGTCCTCGTCCGGGTCCATGAGAAGCCGGATCCCCGGCGGAAGGGCGACATCTTTTACCGCAATGGAATCCCCTATCTGGGACAGCCCGTTCAGGTCGACCTGGAGGTGGCTCACTAAGTCCTTGGGCAGGCATTCCGCTTCCACCTCGTCGATGAGGTGAACGAGAACTCCGCCGAAGTCGCGCACGGCCGGGGCCGACCCGCTGAAGTCCAGCCGAATCCGCACGCGGATTGCGCGGTCGGTAGGGACTTCGTAGAAGTCCACATGCAGAATCGTCCGGCGGATCGAATCTCGCTGCACGTCTCTCAGCAAGACATCGTGATCCTTGCCGTTGATCTTGAGGGAGATGAGATCTGATCCGGCCAGAGAGTCGATGATCTTGGCGGCCTGCTTGGCCTCCAGCTGGACCGGCACGGAGGGGGTGGACGGGCCATATATGACCGCTGGGATCTTTCCCTCGGACCGTAGGCTGAACAAGCCTCCGCCCACCTTGGTTCTTGGTTCTGCGGTCAGTTCAATCTTCGCCATAGCATCCTTCCTGGGGCGCCTCCGGGTGTCTCTGCGCATAGACAGAGAGCCATCCGCCTTCGCCCTCGCATCCTCGGCTAAGACCGTCGGGGCCTATGCGAAGCCCAAGCCGACACGGCCACCGCCTCAAGGCGGCCTCCGCAAGTCTATCCTGTGCGCCGGTCAGGCGTCAAGGCTCGCTTTTGGTCGTGCTCGCTTTTGGTCGCTTTTGGTCGTGAGCCGGCCATTCGACCATCACTGGACGGAGCCGTTTTGAGCCTCGAACTGGAGAATCTTGCGAACCCTGCGCTGATGCCTTGGTTCCTGGCTGAAACGGGCGCCCAGGAAGGCGCGGATGATTTCGGCCGCGAGTTCCGGGCCGATAATGCGGGCGCCGAGGCAAAGGACGTTCATGTTGTCGTGTTCAACCGCCTGGTGCGCGGAGTAGGTGTCGTGGCAGACGCCGGCATAGATGCCCTTGAACTTGTTGGCTGCTATGCACACGCCGACTCCCGAGCCGCAAACCAAGATCCCGCGTTCGGCCTGACCCTGCAGGATGGCTCGGGCGACTTTCTCGGCATAGTCCGGATAGTCGACCTTCTGCTCATTGTGGGTGCCCAGATCAACGGTTTCTTGACCCGCGGCTCGGACGGCCTCAACGACCGTGGACTTTAGCGGGAAGCCGGCGTGGTCGAAACCGAGTGCAACTCGCATAACTCCCTCGCTTTCATCAGTACGTTTTCGACCGTGAAGCCAAATTGCTCAAAGAGCACTTGGGAAGGAGCGGATGCCCCGAAGCGGTGCATGGCCAGAATGAGGCCTTCATCTCCGACCCACCGTTCCCAACCCATGGCCACCCCGGCTTCCACCGCGAGGCGGGCCTTGACGGCTGGCGGGAAAACCGAATTCTGATAGATCTCGGTCTGGGCCGAGAAGAGCTCCCAACTGGGAAACGAGACGAGCCGTACAGGCACGCCCTCTGCGGCAAGTTTCTGGCCGGCCGCGGCGATCAATAGCACTTCCGAACCGGACGCCATGAGGATGAGTTGGGGCTGACCTTGGCCGAGGTCTGCCAGCACATAGGCGCCTCGCTGGAGGCCTTGGGCGGGAGAAAACTTGGCCCGGTCGAAGGTTGGCACGGCCTGCCTTGTGAGGACCAGTGCGGTGGGTCCGTCCCGGCGACTAACGGCCACTCGCCAGGCTTCGCGCACTTCGTTTGCGTCGGCGGGACGAATCACGACGAAATTGGGGATGGCTCGCAGGGCGGCCAGTTGCTCGACCGGTTGGTGGGTTGGACCATCTTCGCCCAGCCCAATGCTGTCGTGAGTGAAGACCCAGATGGACGGAACATGCGACAGGGCCGAAAGCCGGAGCGCAGGTCGCATGTAGTCCGAGAACACGAGAAAAGTCCCGGCATAGGGCCGCAGCCCGCCGTGAAGTGCCATGCCGTTGACGATCGAGGCCATGGCATGTTCGCGCACGCCAAAGTGGATGTATCTCCCTTGGCGGTTGTCCGCGCTGAAGGCGGCGCTCGTGGCAATCCACGTGTTGTTGGAGGGGGTCAGGTCCGCCGAGCCTCCCAACAGCTCGGGCAGCCGCGGCGAAACCGCGTTGATGACATTCCCGGAAGCGGCCCGGGTCGCCATCCCTTTGGCGTCGGCGGGGAATTCTGGAAGTGCCTTTTCCCAGTCGTCAGGGAGCTTTCCGGCCAGCCTGCGTGCCAGTTCCGCAGCCTCCGCAGGACAGTCTTGTTGATAGGCGCGTATGCGCTCGTTCCACTGCTTCTCCGCTTCGGCCCCTCGGTTCAGAGACACCCGAAAATGCTCGAGCACATCGGTTGGGATGAAAAAGCTCGGCTCGAGGGGCCAGCCCAGGCGTTCCTTGGCCGCCCTCAGTTCCTCTTCTCCAGGGGGCTCTCCGTGGGCCTTGGAGGTGTCTTGCCGGTTTGGCAGGCCAAAGCCGATATGCGTGCGGCAAAGGAGTAGAGATGGGCGCGGGTCGGCTTTGGCCTGGCGGATGGCGCGGTCAACCTCCTCCACGTTGTTACCGTCCGGGACGGGGAGAACCTGCCAGCCGTAGGCGGAAAACCGCGCCCCGCGGTCCTCCGAAAAAGCCAGGTCGGTGGAACCATCGATCGTTATGTGGTTGTCATCGTAGAGGTAGATGAGGCGGCCGAGCCGCAGGTGTCCGGCGAGCGAGGCGGCCTCCGAAGCGACCCCCTCCATCAGGTCGCCGTCGGTAACGATGGCGTACACGTAGTGGTTGAGAACCTCGTGATCCGGGCGGTTGAAGAGCGCGCGCAGGTGAGCTTCGGCGATGGCCATGCCGACGCCGTTTGCAAAGCCTTGTCCCAGAGGTCCCGTGGTGGTCTCGACTCCGGGAGTAAGCCCGTACTCGGGATGGCCCGGGGTGAGGCTTCCCCACTGGCGGAAATCCCTGATCTGCTCGAGAGAAAGGTCATAGCCCGTCAGATGGAGGAGCGAGTAGAGAAGCATGGACCCATGACCGCCAGAAAGAACAAATCGGTCCCGATCGGGCCAGTGGGGATTGTGAGGATTGTGCCGCAGGTGGTACATCCATACGGTGTACGCCAGAGCGGCTGCTCCCATCGGGAGGCCGGGGTGGCCTGACTTCGCTTTCTGAACCGCATCCGCGGAGAGGAAGCGCAGGGTGTTGATTGCACGTGATTCAAGATCGGATGGTGTAGGCACGGTGGAATCCTTGTCGAGGGTCTGGCAATATGCGCCCCGGGGGCACTCCTGCTCGCCGGGGCGACGGGTGAGTCAACTTGGATTGTCGGGACGCCCGCAAACCCGGGGCCCTTGGCGGGTCTGGGTGTCTGGCGGCCGAATTGCGCCGCCTGAATCGCAGATCGGTGACCGATGGATCTAAGTCAGCCGCCAGGATGAATTATACCTTGTCGCATCCTCAGGAGCGCAGGTCCAACGGAGGCGAGATGGGCTGCGGGCCGGGCGGGGCGGGTTCGGCTGAAGGATAGCAGGGGGTCTGGGCGCGGGATCTCCGTCCCGAAGACAGCCGCCGTGGGCATTGCATGAGCAGAAAATGTGCTCCCCTCGAGGGTTCGGTTGGTGAACTAAGATTGCAGTTCGGGATTATCCTATAGGACGCGGTCACGATTCGGAGCGCGGGCTCTGAATGTGGCGCCAGCCTCAGGGAGGAGGGCGACATGCCAGGGGTGAATCAGAAGTACGTCTTGGCCATCGATCTTGGGACAGGAGGACCCAAGGTGGGTCTGGTGGACGTTCACGGTCGGGTTGTGGCGAGTGCGTTCGAACGGAACGAGGTGATTTTCCTGCCGAATGGGGGGGCCGAGCAGGACGCGAACCAGTGGTGGCAGAGCGTCCTGCGCGCCTCCAAGAAGGTTATTCGGGAGGCGGGCGTGCCCGCGGAATCGATCGTTGCGGTCGGCTGCACTGCCATGTGGTCGGTTACCGTCGCCGTGGATGATCATGGCGAGCCGTTGATGAACGCCCTTTCGTGGATGGACCATCGGGGAGCACCCTACAACAAGGAGATCAGCCGGGGCTTCCCAAGCGTTGAGGGCTATGCGGTCGGCAAGCTGATCAACTGGATACGTCTCGGCGGCATTGTGCCTACCCACACCGGTTCGGACTCCTTGGGTCACATGCTGTTCATCAAGCATGAACGACCGGAAATCTACCAAAGGACGTATAAGTTCTTGGAGCCACTCGACTTCATCAACATGCGGCTGACCGGGAAAGCCGCCGCTTCCCAGAGCACCGTTTTCCCCATGGTGATGACCGACAATCGGCGGCCGGATTGCCGAGCCTATGATCCTTGGCTCGTGGGCGCATCCGGGATCGACCCGGAAAAGCTCCCCGAACTGCTGCCCAACGACGGCGTGGTCGGTCCGCTGGCGCCGTCTGTGGCTTCTGAACTCGGTCTCTCGCCCAACACGGTGGTCATCGTCGGGGCATTTGACAATCACACTTCGGCCATAGGGAGCGGGGCGGTCCAGGACTATGAGGCGGTGGCCGTTCTCGGGAGTTCAGGCCATCTGGCTTGCCATGTTCCGTTCAAGCGGACGGACTTGAGCAGCTTCATCACCACGATGCCCAGCCCTCTGCGCGGCCGCTACCTGATCTTCGGTGACTTGGGAAACAACGGCGATGTGCTCGACTCCTACTTGCGGAATCAGATCTACTTCAAGAGCTCCTTCAACAGCCAGGGCGCTCCCAGTGACGTCTATGAGCGCATGAACCAAGTTGCCGAGCAAGCCCCCGTGGGGAGTGGGGGATTGCTCTTTCTGCCGTGGTTCAACGGAATTTTGTGTCCTCGGGATGATCCGGCCATGCGGGGGGGGTTCCTTAATCTCTCACATCAGACGACGGGAGCGCACATGACCCGAGCTGTCTTGGAGGGGACCGCGTACAACTGGCGCTGGCTCCTGGGTTCGGCGGAGAAGTTCGTGGGCCGGAAGTTCAGTTACCTGCGTTTGGCTGGGGGTGGAGCCCAATCCGACACCTGGGCTCAGATTATGGCAGATGTCACGGGCCTGCCAATTCATCAGATGGCTGATCCCCGCAACGGCAACGTGCTTGGGATCGCGCTTCTGGCGTTCAACCGTCTCGATCTGGTTGCCATCGACGAAATCCCAGGCTTGGTGAAGATAGCCCATGTGTTTCAACCCAGACAGGAGAACCGGGCCGTTTATGACAAACTCTTTGGGCAATTCATGGCGTGCCAAAAGACCCTGAAACCGATCTTTCACGCCCTCAATGGTTCCTGATCTGCGTCCGCCTTAGCGAGGTCCCCATGTCCAATTCGAGCGATTCCAGTGATGCCCTGTCCAGCGTGTTTGGCGATCTGCATCCCTACCGGCAACGCTTCGCCGCCCAGTTGCGGATTCCTCCCGAAGGTCTCAACCCCGAGGAGGTGTTCGGGGAGCTCAAGTTCATGGCGGAGAGCGAAAACAAGAAATGGGACCAGGGCCAAGTGTCCGGAACCTTTTACCACGGCGGCATGGAGCACTACGCCTATCTCAACCGGGTCTTCAGTTTGTACTCGCATTGCAATCTATTGCAGCGGGATCTCTGTCCGAGCGGGACGAAGATGGAGGGGGAGATCATCCGCATGACCGCGACGATGCTCAACGGCGAGGCCGCCAGACAGCGCAATCCGGAGGACGAGGTCTGTGGGGCGGTCACTTCGGGAGGTACGGAGAGCATTCTCAACGCGATGCTCGTCTACCGGGAATGGGCCCGTCGCGAGCGCGGAATCCCGGAGCCGGAGATGATCGCTCCCGACACAATTCACCCGGCGTTTCAGAAGGGGGCTCACCTCTTTGGGATCCGCCTGGTTCGAGTTCCCGTGCGAGATTATCTGGCGGACGTTGAGGCGATGCGCGCGCTGATCACGCCGCAGACGATTGCCTTGGCCGGGTCAGCTGGCAACTATCCCTATGGGCTGATTGATCCTCTGTCACAGCTCTCGGACTTGGCGCTTGAGCATAACCTGGGCTTGCATGTGGATGGCTGCCTGGGTGGATTCCTCTTGCCTTGGATCGAGAAGCTCGGCTACCCCGTGCCGCCTTTTGACTTCCGCCTGCCGGGGGTCACTTCGATGTCTTGTGACACGCACAAGTATGGCTACGGTCTGAAGGGCACCTCCGTGGTGCTATACCGCAACAAGCACCTTCGCCAGTTTCAGTACTTCGGGACCGCCGGATGGCAGGGTGGGATGTATGCCTCGCCGACCTTGCAGGGCAGCCGATCGGAAGGCCTGACGGCGGCGACGTGGGCCGCAATGGTTACGATGGGCGAGGATGGGTATCTGGAGGCGGCTCGGGCGATCATGAAGGCCGCTGACAAGATCCGGGCCGGGATCGCGAAGATCCCCGAGCTCAAGACGGCGGGGAACTCGACCTTCCTGATCGCCATACTCTCCGACGTGGTCGATATCTACCACGTGAACGACTACCTCGCCCAAAAGGGCTGGCGCATGAATGCCTGCCAGTTACCGCCAGGAATCCACTTCTGCCTCACCTTGCGGCAAATGCTGCCGGGTGTTGCGGAGCGGTTTGTGGAGGACCTGCGCGCAGCCGTTGAGTATGCGAAGCATCCGGAGAAGCCTGTCGCGGAGAGTGGGGCGATCTATGGTCTCTCGGCGCAACCTGCCGGACGGGACGTCTTAGAGGATCAGCTGCTTGCCGCTTACCTTGATGCGACTTACGAGCCCTAGGACGGGTGAGGAATGGAGCGCGGCAGCTTAGGTCGGCACGTCTGAGCGGGGCCAAGCGCTCCGTGAACCGCAACCGGTCTGGGTTGTCGATGCTACAATCAGGCGATAGGCGCCAGGAGCCCGAGAGGGATGACGGATAACCCCACCTCCCAGGAGTTGCGGCTAGCCGTAGAGCTTCTGAAGGATGGAAGGCTCGCCGATGCGCGGCTGGTCCTGATCGACGCGGTCACCCAGTATCCTGGGAATGAGTTGGGCTGGTTCCTGCTCAGTTTTGCGGTGACCGACCCAGGGCAGCAGCGGGACTGTCTGGAGAGAGTCCTGCGGATCAATCCGGGCAACTCGAACGCCCGGGCTCGGCTTGAGAAACTGGGCGGGGTGGCGCCGCCCGAGCCCATCCCTCAGCCGGTCACACCGCCTTTCGTCACAGGGGAGGGTGAGCTTCTCCCTCCCGAGCCTGCTCCACCTGCGCAACCTGTTGCGCCCGAGGTGGCGGAATCAGTCCGAGAACCTGAGGAAAAGACCCCCTTTGCGGTTCCTGATCAACATGTGACCCCGGTCATTTTTGATGAGGAAGAAGAGGGCGAGGAGGAGACGTCCGAGGAGGCGGGGGAGGAGGAGCAGCCGGCCATTGAGCCGGCGCCTGAGCCGTCCCCTGCCGTGGTCGTCGCTCCTACTGCGGCAAGCCCCTCTGGGCCGGCGCCAACCGCCAAGCCTACATCCCGGACGCGTCCCAAGGTTACGAAAGCCAAAGCAGAGCGGGCCCCGGGCTGGATGGTTGCGGTCATTGTTGTGCTCCTGCTCGTCATCCTCTTGGGCGCGGGGGCTATGGGATTGGCGTACCTCCGATCTCAAACGCGTGTCGGCCCCGGAGGAGGAGGACAGACGGCAACTGCGGGGGCCGCGTTCTACACATCGACTCCGGCCGCGGTAATGAGTCTTCCCCCCGAGTGGACCCATACCCCGACCGCAACGATCACCTTGACTCCCTCGGTGACTCCCAGTCCGAGCGTCACACCCACCCCCGCGCTGCCCACCCCAAATGCAACCATTTCGTCGGCTCTCGATCTGGTCCAGATCGAGGATTCGGATCTGCGCGGTCTCACCATGACCTCAAGTCTGCCGCGATTTGTCATCTCACAATCCGAGGCGGAGCAGACTTTGGAAAGCGCGTTTCTGGCCCAGAGCTCTGTGCAAGACGTGCAAGACCAGGCGCGTGCTTTGAAAGCCCTGGGGCTAATCACCCCGACCTATGACCTAGCCAAACACACCCTCAATCAGATGGCGGACGGGATCGGCGGGTTCTACCTTCCCTCGCGAAAGGCGATCTTCGTGATCGGCACGGGATTATCTGGGGTTGATCGTTTCATCTACTCCCACGAGTACGATCACGCGCTGGTGGATGCCAACTTCGGGTTGAAGTACTTGGAGGACCCTGGTTTTTGCAAGGGCGATGAACAGCGCTGTGAGGCCGTGCAGGCCCTGAGCGAGGGGGACGCGACTCTCCTCATGCAACAATGGCTGGACAAGTATGCAGGGGAACAGGACCTGTTGGACATTGTCAAGTACACCCAGTCGGACCAGCCTCGCTACGCGCTTCCGGAGGATTCTCCTCCTCCTTACGCGAGCAAGGACGCCAATTTCCCCTATGTGCAAGGGCTAGCCTTTGTGAATTATCTGTATGCTCGTGGGAGCTGGGCCGGAGTCAATGCCGCCTATCGGCAGCTTCCCGATAGCACGGCGCAAATCCTTCACCCCGAGAAATACGTTAGTCAGGAGAAGCCCGATTCGGTTCAAGATCCGGACATTAGCTCGGCCTTGGGCCAAGGGTGGCGTGCGATTGACGTGAACACCCTGGGCGAGTGGGATACTTACCTCCTGCTGGGCTACGGCTCGGACCCGGCGTCGCAGTTGCCGGATGCTCGGGCCCTGGCCGCGGCGAGCGGGTGGGGGGGCGATCACCTGCAAATCTACTATGAGGACCAGACCGATCAAGTCGCCATGTCCGTCCACTGGGTGTGGGATTCTCAGGGGGATGCTGACGAATTCGTAAGCGGGATGCGGGTCTACTTGGGTGAACGGTTTCGTGGGGGAAAGGTTCCTGGCCCAAGCCAGGACTGCTGGCATTCCGACAACCAGTCGACTTGTTTGTTCACCGCTGCCGCGAGCACGCTGTGGGTCCTGGCCCCCTCCCCGGCCGCAGTAACGGCCATCCATGGGCTCTATGCGAGCTCCCTCTGAGGAGCAGTCCCGGGAAACGGGCTACCTCGAAATCCCCCACAACCTAAGCGTGCCGTCCCACGAGGCCGTGGCTAGCAGCCGCCCGTCGCTGGAAAAATCTTCGCCGAACACCCAGCCGTTCAAGGTTGGCAGGGCGCCCAGCCCGACCTGGGTGCTGGCGTTCCACAGCCGAGCTGTGTCGTCCATGCCCCCGGAGGCGAGAAGCGGCTCCGTGGCTGAGAAGGTGACGACCATGGCCGCGGCGCTGTGGGCCGAGAAGGAAACCAGCAGCCTGCGATCCGCCACGGACCAGAGTTTCACGATCCCGTCATCGGCTGCAGTGGCAAGTAGCAAACTGTCCTTGCTGAATGCGACCGAAGTCACCGAGCCCGCGTGGCGTCCCTCGAAGGGGGAAGAGCCGCCCGTGGCCGGATCCCACAGCGTGACGGAGCCGTCGTCGCCCCCCGCGGCCAGAAGGGGGGTTCTCTTGTCTGCGAGAGCGGCGGGAGCATACGCCAGGGCGGTGACGATGCTGGAGGTCGTGATCTGGCGAACGGATCCTGTGGTGAAGTCCCACAATTCGAGATCCCCTGCCCCCAACGCGATTTCAGTTTGATCGGGATTGAAGGCCATGCTTCGCAAGCCCGCCAGCTTGTGCTGAGCGATCGGCTGGTCAGTCTGGAGTTTCCACACGACCACCGTGTCGGCAGTGCCGTGGGCAGCGGCCAGTTCCTGTCCGTCGGCAGAGTAGCTGACCCCAATGACAGGGGTGCCTGCGAGCTGGGAGCCGGGGGGCAACTCAAGGACACGGCCTGAGATCGTCTGCCAAATGCGAACGAATCCGTCGTCTGAACCTGCGGCGACCGTGCTGGAGTTCGGCGAAAAAGCGACCGCACGCATGGCCGGTAAGAAACCGAAGGGCAAAGGCAAAGGCTTAAATTGCGGTAGGCTCCACATCTTGACGCTGTACCCGGAAGAGGCGGTGATCAGGCGGGTCCCGTCCGAGGTGAAAAGGACGGTGTCGACAACGCCGTCATGAGCGTGGACCGTGGCGAGCAGTTTTCCGTCGGAAGTTTGCCACAGTCGCACCGTGCCGTCCGCTGCACCGACGGCGATAGTCGTGCCGCTTTCGGAGAAGGCGACACTCCAGGCGCCGAACGGGTGACCTGAGAGAATCCGAAGGGTTGTGCGTCGGGACAGATCCCAGAGCGCCACCGTGCCGTCGCTGCTCGCAGAGGCCAGCAGGCGCCCGTCGGGCGAGACGGCGACGCCGAAGAGCAGTCCGGATTGCGCCTTGAGGGTTGGCTGTTCGTCGCCCGTTGTCATGCCCCAAAGGGAAACGTATCCGGTGTCACCACCCGCAATCAGGAGCTGGCTATCCGGGGTGAAGGCGAGGCTGCGGACGCCGTAGCCCCAATACCCATAGGCGACGCCGCCGAAGCTGAAGCGTGGGTCGCCGCTGGGCAGATCCCAGACCTTGACAGTACCATCCTCGCTGCCTGAGGCAAGCCAATTGCCGTTGGGTGAGAAGGCCAGGCTTCGAACTCCGCGCGGGTGGGCGCTGATCTGAAACAGCCTCTCGCCTGAGGCCACGCGCACGACCGTGATCGTGCCGTCGGATCCGCCCTGGGCGAGCAGGGCGGAGTCGGAAGAGAAGGCGACGGTCAGCACGGGCGTGTCGGAGGGGAGCATTCTCAGGAGGGTTAGGTCTGGGAAACTGTATAGGTAAACGCCCAATGCCGTGGCCAAACCGAAAACCTTCCCGTTGGGCGTCAGGGCCGGCCGGGAAGGCCAGCCGTTTCCGAGCTGGCCAATCTCCGTCAGGCTTGAAATGTTTTCCGGTCGAATCTCGGTCTGTGGCAGGGGGCGGGCGAGGCTGACACGAGTCGTGGCCAATCTGGATACGGGAGTTCCACAGCCGGCCAGCAAGCTGAGAATCATGACTGCCGTGGGGAAAGAGGCAGAGGAAAGCGCACCGGGATGAACCGGCCGCAGAACGAGGTGACCGCGCGGGGTCACGAGTTTCGGATTTGGGGGCTTCGGTTGTGGGGCGGCCTCAGGCCGGGAGCCGATTGAACCATTGGCTGAGCGCGCGAAGGCAATCTGCACCAACCTTATGGCCCGCCGGGGTCTTGCATAGATTGACATGGGCTCCTAGCTCTTCAAGTGACTGGGCCCCCTTTTGGGCGAGACTGATCGGCACCAGCGGGTCCTCGATACCGTGGGCCACGAAGACCGGCTTGTCGCGGAGGACTCGCTCAGATTTCCTCTCCGGCGGAATGTCTGGAACGAATCCCGCAAGCAGAACCAATGCCTTGACTTGGGCAGGGAAACCCAAGGTGAAGGCACAGCCCAGAGCAGCTCCCTGACTGAATCCTATCACGATCATCTGCCCAACCCGGGCTGAATGTCGCTCCTGGACGGACCTCATGAGTCTGGCAAGGGAGGCGATGGCGGGGTCGAAATCCCGCAATTCTGGCCATCTGCGGTTTGGGAGTCGAGGGTGCCAGGTGTAGCCCCCGTCCTCATCGGGCAGGATGCCCCGCGGGCAGACCTTCAGGAAACTTTCGGGGAGGGTCGGGACAAAGACCTCCATCGAGTTTTCATTTCCGCTGCGACCATGCAAAAGAAGGGCGATGGGGTAATGCCCTTGCTCGTCGGGCCGAGAGACCCGGTAGACGAAATCTTGGTCCCGTTCCAGGTGCCAGCTAGTGGGTTTCACCGAGTTCAGCTTTCCGGCAGACGGTTCGCCCGTGATCCCACGAGCGGGCGGTAGGCGTGGACCGGGTTGGGATCGGGACCCTGCGGATGACAGCGAAGTATATCGAAACACCTGCAGGCGGATAGGCGCCACCCTGGGGTGAACCCGGGGGAATTGCCCGCAGTGAGGGACCCCGCTTTGGGTTGTTATGATCTGCAGACGCGCCGGACGAAGCAGCTGGGGCGAAGGCGAGCTGAGCACCCCACCTGGCGGTCTCGTGGTCAAGGTCTGAGGCGGTGCAATGGCAGAACGCACCGAGAGCCTTGGTCTGAGCGGAGGATATGGACAAGCAATCTTGACGAGCGCACTGCTGGTTGCTGGGATGCGTTCGAAGGGGTGGGAGGCCATGGCGAAAAGTAGAGAGGGATTGAGACGCGTCACGCGAAGATGGGCGAGAGGCGTTTGTGGGGTGACCTCGCAGCAGGTGATCGGCGAGAGGGGATGGCCGTCAGTTCATACAGCCCCGTCCCCCTCGAACCGCCCTTGGTCGTGGTGGTGATGGAGACCGTAAGTCTCACCCTGAAGAGGACCCTGCCAAGGAGATGCTTGGCGATTTTCCTTCTCGCGGCCGACGACCGCCTCTTTTGAGAGCGTTTCGTGAGCCGCTAGTTCTGGTCTGATCGTTGCCGCGACTCGGATCGGACCCGTGGTTACGGGAGCCCGCGTGTGTCGCGGGGCTGCATCCTATCTGGATTGCAAACTCAGAAGGAGCTTGCCGGGGGATCCCATACCCTTGTCTTGGGAGAGGTTGTCGGCGCGGAGGTGGCCTGGGAGCAAACGTCTCTCGTGTTCTTCCAATCGGGGATATCATAGATTGAAGGGTGCGTTGGTCGGCGCGCGCTGGCGTGGAGGGGATCCGGGGGAGGAGCCAATGCTAGGTCCAGTCGAGCAAAGAGCACTGTTGAGAATGGCGCGACGCTCAGTCGAGCGGACCGCGCTCGGCGCGTGGTCTCCGCAGGCCGACCTGGAAGGCTTGGACCCGACCCTCCTCGAGCTTGGGGCCTGCTTTGTTACCTTGACGATTGGTGGACGACTGCGGGGATGTATCGGGTCGATCGAGCCCCGCCAATCCCTGGCGATGGATGTGTGGGAGCATGCGGCCGATGCCGCTCAGAACGACTTTCGCTTCCCACCGGTGGTCGCGGCGGAGGTCCCGATGCTCGAGATCGAGATCTCCGTGCTGACCCGCCCGGTAGCGGTGCACTGGGATTCGCCCGAGGACTTGCTGCGGAAGCTGAGACCCGGCGAAGATGGGGTCATCCTGAACGTAGGGAATCGCAGAGCTACCTTTCTACCCCAGGTTTGGGCGAAGATCCCCGATCCTGTGCAATTCCTGGATTCGCTCTGCGAAAAAATGGGTCAGCCCGCCGGCGCGTGGAGGCGCGCAGGGAGTCGGCTGCTGACCTACGAAGTGCAGAGCTTTGCGGAAAGCCTTTCGAAGGGCGAGGTCCAGGAAGGATCAGCCGCCTCCGCCTGAGGGTCTTGGGGGTATGTCTTTCCGACAAGCGCCGGCAGACGCCCATCGCTCTTGGGAATAGGCGCGAGCGCGAGGCGGGAAGTCCTTGGAAGCAAGAACTGCAGCCCTTCCACGGTCGTCGTGGGTTTCCTGCTTCGGAACGGCCGCCCAGGTTGAGAAGATGTGGACAACGCCTCCGCCCGGAGCATGTCGGTGCGCGGACCGCCGAGAGGGATCGGCGCGATGGAGGGACTCGAGCTAAATGACGAACTGACCATTTTCATAAAGTAATTGGCCGTCCACTTTGATTCGACCACCCTGGCGGAGGTCGCAGATCATGTCCCAATGGATGGCGGACTGGTTCGTTCCCCCCGACTCGGGGTAGCTGGCACCCAGGGCCATGTGGAAGCTGCCCCCGATCTTTTCATCGAAAAGAATCTCACGCGTGAATCGTGTAATTCCCTCATTTGTGCCGATCGAGAACTCCCCTACACGACGGGACCCTTCGTCCGTATCCAGGATTCTTTGGAGGAAGTCCCCGTTCTTCTTGGCGGTCGCTCGGACGACCTGGCCTTTTTCGAACCAGAGCCTAACGCCTTCCACCTCGCGTCCCTGGTAGATGGCTGGAAAAGAGAAGGACACCTGCCCTTCCATGCTATCTTCGACGGGGCCGGTGAAGACCTCGCCATCCGGGACGTTAAGGTGGCAGTCGCAGTTGATGAAAGTCCTCCCGGCAATACTCAGACGCAGGTCGGTCTCAGGGCCTGCCACGCGAATCTCCCTTTTTCCTCGGAGCCAATCGATGATTCTGGCTTGCTTGGCAGAAACACCCTTCCAGTAGCCAATTGGGTCGCGCAGGTCAGGCATGCAGGCGCGGAAAACGAACTCCTCATAGTCGGTGAGGCTCATTTCCGCGTCCTGGGCCATGGCTGAAGTGGGATAGGGGGCAAGGGTCCAGCGCAGACTCCCGCTGGCAGAACGGCCCATGATCGTCCGGAGCGTGGGCCCGAGGGCCTTTTGGCGCCGCTGGACACGTAGGGGATCGACTTCGCTGAGCGCTTTGGTATTCGCGGGCGAGAGAATCCGGATATACACATCATAGGTTTCCAACATGAGCCGGAGAGGATCAGGGACAAAGTCCAGTTGGCTGTCGGAGGCGTACTTGTAAAAGATCTCGTCCTGTCGTGGGAACCCGAGGTACAGGACAGGCTGGCCTCCCGCCTGAAGGACCTTGGCGTAGATCTCGGCCAGGAGGGGCTCGGCATTGGAATCCCCCCGGATGAGCACTCGCTCGCCCGGCTTGACGTCGACGGAGTACCCTACGAGCAACTCGGCCAGCTTGGCAACGGGTGGATCAGACACAGTTCGGATCTCCTTTCGGTCGCCTCCAGCGGGGGTGGATTCGCGACCTGGTCTGGGATCCCCAGGGATTGCACAGATGCGATTTTGCCTGCCGCTGATGCCGTATGGACGGGGACCGGCGGCCGGCAATGCTTGGCATTGAAGGAGGGGGTGGTCGTGAGCGCACCGCCCTCCTGCCTCTCAGCTGGCAAGGAAATGGCCACGCGAAACGAACCCTCGCGACGGTCGCCTTGTTGGATATCGGCTGAGAGTCTGACAGGTGCCTCTCCGGCGCTTTGACTGAGCGTGGCGAGGGAAGCCCGGCCCAGTGCAATTCTACTGCCTCTGATCGTTGGAGAGAAGGGACGGGCGTGTGTGAGAGGCGTTCGGTCTCGCCCATCCGGGGCCCGAGAATCTTAGTCGGGCGATGCCGGGGGTCCTTTTCGAGAGGCGGCTGGATAGCAGGGTAAGCGGAGATGGGGCGCATGCTATACTTCCCGAGTTGGGCCGGACTTGTGGGATGAATTCTGTGGGGGGGATGAAAAATGGCCGAGGGTGTGTTGCGTTGGGGGTTTCTGGGCACGGCGCGCATCAACAGCGCTCTGGTGAACCCGTTGCGCGTCTCGGAGCGGAACAAGCTCGTCGCGGTGGCCAGTCGAGACATGAAGAAAGCGGGGCCTTACGCATCGGAACTGGGAATCCCTCGTTCCTATGGGAGCTATTCCGCCATGCTCGCGGATGCGGACATAGACGTCGTCTACCTCTCGCTGCCCAACAGCCTGCATGGCGAATGGGCGGTGAAGGCGGTGGAAGCGGGAAAGCACGTGCTTTGTGAGAAGCCGCTGGCACTTTCGGTTGCAGAAGTCGACCGGATAATCGCTGCCTCAAGGCAGGCGGGGGTCGTGGTAGCCGAGGCCTTCATGTACCGGCATCACCCCCAGACGCTTAAGGTCAAGGAGCTGGTGGAAGAAGGGGCGATTGGCAAGATCCTCCTAGTACGGGCCTCTTTCAGTTTCCTTCTCTCCCGGGAGAAGGACATCCGCCTGGACGCAAAGCTCGGCGGAGGGAGCCTTTGGGACCTGGGCTGCTACACGACCAGTTATGCGCGATTCGTGATCGGCTCTGAGCCGATCGAGGTGATGGGCTGGGAAACCCGTGGTCCTTCCGAGGTAGATGAGCTTTTCGTGGGGGCGATGCGATTTCCCGGAGATGTTTTTGCTCAGATCGACTGCGGGTTTCGGACGCCGTACCGAGCGAGGGTGGAAATCATCGGCAGCGAAGGGACTCTGAGCACGCCTCATCCGTACAAGCCGGACATCAACGGCCAGGTGTCCTTGATCCGCGAGACGGAGAAGCAAACCATCACCGTCCAAGGCGAAGAGCTGTATCGTGGGGAGATCGAAGACCTGGCCGACGCGGTGTTGTCGGGGAAACCCCCGAGGGTGAGCCTGCAGGAAAGTCGCGGGAACGTGGCCGCGATAGGGGCTTTGTTGAGGTCAGCGCAGGAAATGCGGCCTGTGCGGTTGCCTTAGCGCGCGGGTTGGAAAGCGCAGTTGGCAGCGATCGAAAGGGGCCTCCCCAGCGGAGGCCCCTTATCATCATGGCCCGAATATTGAAAAGGTTATCGGGAGGCGGTCGCCAGGGAAGTTTCGGCTTGCCGGACTTTCACGAGAATCCAGATTACGACCCCCGAGCCCGCCAGAAAGAAAAGCAGGAAAAGGACCAGGGGGACCAATTGCAGATTGACCGGTTCAGCCCCTACCGCTGCAAAGGGGGCGACCTCCGCATCCTGCAAGAACTGGCGGCTCACCGCATTGAGTACCAGCATTCCGAACTGGCTCAGGGCCGCGAGGAGCACCAAGAGGCGCGCTGGCCGCCATCGGTAGAGGATCAGGAGCAACCAGGGCAGTCCGGGGGCGAGGGCGGTGATGACTGTCAAGGCGAGTTGCGGCGGCGTGAGCAGGAAGGAGCGAGAGGCGGAGGGCATGGTCAGAATGTAGCCGGTTCCGGCCGCGGCGGCCCAGACCAGCCCGAGGCTATAGAGAAGCAGGGCAAAGCGGGGAACCCAAGCCCGGTACTCAGGCGGCTCGCGGGAGGCCAACAGGGTGGCGTCGCACAGGGAGTAGACCGCCACGGTCGTAAGCGCCAAGCCGAACATCAAGAGCCAGCGGGGGAGTATCGACGCGTTTTGCAAGTCCAGAGCCAGGCCCGTTGCGGCCCCCGAGAGGTGGGCAGCGCTCCACACCGCTGGCCACTGTCCAGGAGAGGACATCAGGCTCAGCCCGTTGACGAAGATGAACCCGACCCCCATGAAAATGAAGGCGACGATCCAGCCCAAGGCGCGCGACCAGGGGGTCAGCCGATCGCGACGCAACTGGACCACGTACAGGTACGTTCCATAATAGCCCGCCATCACGAGGCCAATCACGGCAAACCAAGGCCAAGCTATCAGGATGGTTGCTGGATAGAAGACGCGGTAGTAGCCCACTTGTATGAACAGCAGAGGAATAACCCCGAAGTTGATCCCCAGGGCAATGATGATCGGCATTTGGTCCATGAGGCGAGCCGACAAGCGCCGGGCGGCGGGATCTCGAAATAGTAGGAGCACGGCAGACAAGAGAATGCCGGCAAACCAGAGGTTCATCGGGACCATGTGGAGGGAGAATCCGAACACTTTGAAGAAACGGATGAACCAAAGGGGCGCGGGCAATCCAAGAGGGCTCGTCGGGGGGAGAAGATCTGTCGGATTCATCGGTCCTCCGATCAATGCGCGCCATCGTAGCTCATGCCCGTAGGCTGGGCTGGGGTGATGGAGATGAGGTATTCCGAGAGCAACTCGGCTTCGGCTGGGGTCCCCGACCAGGGCGGCATGAAAAACTTCGCCTTTTCGGGGTTTAGGACCAAGGCGTGGATCATCTCGGGAGACCAACCTTGGAGCAGCGCAGGCACAGCGGTATAGCCAGCCAAGGAATGGCAGTCGTTGCAATGGTATTGGAAAAGGAGTTGGCCTACCTGAATTCGGTCCGGCTGGGGGAGGGCCAGCAGTTTCTGATCGTCGATTTCGCCGTTGGAAAACACCTGGGGAAGCTGGGTCGCAAGATAGGCCTTAGTCCATTGGCCGCTGTTCAGGAACCCCTTTTCTTGAACGGAGGGGATCTCGCTGGTGAGGATCTGGTCGCCGAGGACGACGTTGTAGATAATGTAAGGCTTGCGGACGGCCTCCCGAATGAACTCGCCGGTGCCGATCGCTGCCATTCCAAAGGCAAAAAGGAGCAGGGAGAAACCCGGGGTTAGCCAGCCCGGGTTTCGGTAGGGGCCCAAATACAGCATAAGGAAGACGACAATGGTGACCGCGAAGATGACCACCATGAGAATGTTGAGGGCGCTGGCCACCACCAGGGCGGCTCTTGCAGATTCCGGAAGGGCCAGGTACCACCACAGGCCACCCAGAGTCACAAGGAGCGCGCCGAGCAAGCCGGGACGGGAGGATCGGGAGCCGATCAAGTTCCGCAGTTGCAGATCCTTGACGCGGAAGGTGGCGTGCAAATAGACGTAGAGGGAGGCGAGCAGGAATGCGCCTCCCGTGCGAGCCAGGATCTGCGGAACCGTTTGAGGGTTGAAAAAGGCCGTCCAGAAGTCTGGGTGCTGTGGCCAAGCTCCGGGATTTAGCATGAAGGCGGTGATGGCCGTGATGATCACCAAGCTGAGCCAGGCCGAGATGGCATAGACCCATCCGATTCGGATGTGGGTGAGCGAATCGAGCTTTTCCCATGAATAGTAGAAGGCGAAAGCGGAGACGATCTCGACAAGAAAAGTGACGTATTCCATCCCCCATGCGAAGACGAAAATGTGAATAAGGGTCTCAGTGGCCAGCGGCGAAGACAGTCCAATCGTCCACCAGATCCCTACGCCGGTGATGGCTCCGAAAACGACTGTGAGCAGGATGAAAAACCAGGCATGGTCGTGCAGGTAGGCAAGATAGTCACGGTTGCGCGTACTGTAAGCGTGCTGCGTCTCCACGGCCAGAAAGAATCCGCCCCCGACAGCATACATGGAGACAAAAACGTGGATGGTCGCAACCGCGGCAATCAACATCGGCGCGGTCAAGAAGGGGACGTACCACCAGGGGTAGTGCACGGCAGCCTCCTTGGGTGGGGTGTTCGGAGGATGGGCGCTACGCGGAACCGTGGTCTTTCCCAGGAGATGAGTTCGATCCGGTCCCTGACCACCGAGAGCTCGCGCTCGCTGGAGTATAGCACCTCGAGGTCGCTAGGCGGGCTGCCCGCGTGCCTGCAATCGGGCTAGGGGTCGGCTTCAGTCACAAGGCTGAGGGCCGCCGGCCGCGCGGAGATGGCCAGAATAAGCGTGATGAGAAGGGCAGAGGACAGACACCATATGCATGCCGTTCGGAGAACGAAGATCTCAATGCACGTCAAGTAGACGGAGAACGCTGTCCCAAGGAGAGCCCCTGCGAAGACAGCCAAGCGGGTCGGCCTGGTAAGCACGCCCCTCGGCGACAGGCTCACGGCAGCGGAGATCAGGACCAGCAAGTAGCCGCCCGTGCCAAACAACCCCAAGGGGACAACTCCGAATAGTTTGGCATAGCGGCTCGCCTGAACGACATTGCAGCCCCCGACAGGACCACAGAACGCCTCTGTTCCCGAGAGTTCGACGTAAGAGAGGTACCCGGCGACTCCCAATCCGGCCAAGGCGAGAATGGGCACCGCATACGTCTCGAAAGCGGAGATCGGAGCTGCATTCTCGGGAAGGCGGGCAAACGAGATCAAGGCGTAGATCATCCCGAGGATGGCGATACCCAGGACAAATCCCGCCAACCCGATCCCGAACGGGACTTGGCCCACAAGAGGAGAGGCGGCCGCTCCGTGAAAAAGGTCAGCACGGTTGAGCAGGGCCGAAAGGAAGGGGGCTCTGCCTCTCGCCAACGGGAAAGGGGACCAGGCTACGTCAAGCAACCCGAAGAGCACAATGGCCAGCGCTTGTTGTCGTTTCATAAAACTCCGGTCTGCTCCATCGGTTGGGCAGAAGCCCAGGCCTCCCCTGTTGGTCATGGCCTCGGCCCGCGATGCCGACTCGTGAGCGGGGTGGCCTGGCCGGAGGTAGGACAACAGGCCGCAGGCAATTCCGGAGCGGCGCGCGGGTGCACACGGCAATGCCAAGTCTGCGTGCAGGGCAGAATCATAGCATGAACGAAGCTTAAGTTCGTCATGGCCCACCAGTCCGCGGGGGAGCGGGTTGATTGCGGAGCTTCAGGGAGACTGTGGCCCGGCGGCGAGCGGGTTATTGGAACCCAAAGGTCGAGTGGCGGGTCGGGGCGGCGGGTTTGGTGCTAAGACCGCAATCTCAGATGGGCAAGCCTCTCCTTCACCGCGAGAACTTCGGATTCTAGCTCCTGCAGATAGGCTTGAAGTTCATCAGCCTGTTCAGCCTTGGTTTGGAAGCGGCGGCGGAACTGGGGTCGATCGTGGCAGTGGCATTCACAGCCGTGCTCACAATCACATGAGTGGGAGTGAGTCGGTGACATTGCGTCTCTCCTCTATAGGTCGTGCCTTGAATCGTCCCTTTCGACGGAACGGGTAGTTGGAGCCGGAATAGATGCGCTCCCCCTGCAGCGGCAGGGGCCACAGAGATACCGCTTAGGGGCAAGTATGAGCCCCGCTGGGGCCCTGCCTGGCGAGGAAAAGGGGACGTTCCGGGCCGAAGAAATGAAACCCGGTGGATCTCAGATGGCCTGAGAGGCGAGTTTGGTGCACTTGGGGCATTTGCAGCGCCCCCGGCGCGGATTGAGTCGCAACTTGGTCTGCATCCTGCCCTTGGGGGACTGCGCCACGGCAAGGGCGCGCAGATCGTGGAGGATGGCGGAAAGATGAAGGTCGTTGACGCGATAGTAGATGTGCGAACCCTCCCTGCGGCTGGTAATCAGGTGAGACCGTCGCAGCTCCATCAGGTGCTGGGAAACGGTGGCCTGGCGAAGACCGACCACAGCTTGGATGTGGCCGACACACGCTTCTCCACCTGTGAGCAACGTCAGAATGTGCAGGCGAGCCGGGTGTGAAATGGCCTTAAGGAGATTAGATTCCATCTGAACCGAGAAAGGTTCCATTACCATCTCTCGAGACATTCAATTTCTTGAATGAATTCTAGCGCCGCCGCAGGTTCCGCGCGAGTGACATTCGGTCTATCCGGTCAGTCGTTCTTCAAGTGAGGGGGGGGCGCACGCTTCGTTTGACCGTGAGGGGATCGGGTCCGTCGGGGTGACGGGTAGCGCAACCAAAGCGTGACTTTCCCCACTAACCAGGGTTTTCTAGCCAAACTATCGTAATTTGCAGGACTAGGTCCGGTGCCTTAGTCGGAGGAGAGAATGGCTCCTGCTGGAGCCAATATTGTTGATTCGGGTCTTGGCGTGCTCGCTGCCTACCAAGGGTTGTGGGGGCAGCGGATCGCCGAGAACATCGCAAAGAATTCTCCCCCCGGGTGGCGGGTCTCCACTTGGGCGGCTCCTCGGTTTGTCCCTCCGGTTGTTGATGACCCCGAAGAATATCTGAGTAGTCCAATTATATCTTCAGACCTTCTTGTTGCTCTGGGGGAAACGGCGGGGTTTGCGCAGTTGATACCCTCGCTGGCTGCGAGGGCGGGCGTGCGTGCGGCGGTAGTCCCGATAGACCGGAATGAATCCTTGCCGGCTGGGTTGGTGAGGCAGTTGGAGGGATGGTTGGGGGCGATGGGTGTGGCGGTCGTGTTCCCCCGGCCGCTTTGCTCGCTGGAAGAGGACGGGTACAACCGCGCCCCGGTCCGCGCGGAATACGATGACGCGACGATCCGGGAGTTTGCCCGACACTTTGGGCGCCCGAGGTTCGGCATCTCCGCCTCCCAGGGCAGAGTGGGGTCCATTCTTGTAGTGCGGGACGCCGGGTGCGGGTGCGCGCGCTTCGTCGCCGAGGGATTGTGCGGGATTGGGATAGAGGAGGCGGTGGAAGTGGCGGGCATGCTTCATCATCACTATCCCTGTTTGGCCAGCATGAATATCGATGAGGACTACCGCGACACCCTGATGCACGTCTCCGGGAACTTGTTGCGTGAGGAGATCCAGCGGGGGATTGAACCGATCCTCCCCACAGCTTACTTACGACCGTCCAACCTCGTGGACTCCCTCTAGCGGTTGGTATCGCGGGGTTGGGGAATAACCTTCGAGTTGTTTCGGATTTCAGAGGAGGCGTTATGCCGAAGAAGCGAACCGCAAGCGAACGTTCTCGTGACCCTGCAGCTCAAGAAATGCTTGCGCGGGCGGAGGCCCTGAACATCCAAACGGCATTTGATCGTGCCGACAGCATGGCGGCCTGCCCGATCGGGGTCGGGTCAGCGGCGGGGCTGTGCTGCAAGAATTGTTTTATGGGGCCCTGCCGGCTGACCAAGGAAGGCCAAGTGGGGATCTGTGGCGCCACGGTAGACACGATCGCGGCCCGCAATCTGGCCCGGTCCATAGCGGCCGGCGCGGCAGCCCACTCAGATCACGGCCGGGATCTGGCGTTCACTCTTCTGGCGACTGCGGAAGGCAAGACTCAGGGATACGAAATCCGTGATGTGGAGAAGCTGCTGGTGGTGGCCCGCAAGTTCGGCGTGAAAGTGGAGGGACGGGCGAAAGAAGAAATCGCCCGTGACGTGGCCCAGATTGGCCTGAGCATGTTGGGCCAGCAGGAAGGGGAACTGATCTATATTCGGCAGGCACCGAAAAAGCAGCAGGAGCGTTGGAAGCGTTACGGGATTGTCCCACGGGGTGTGGATCGTGAGGTGGTGGAAGTCTTGCACCGCACTCACATGGGAGATGACCAGCAGGCGGAACACATCCTGAAGGGGGCCCTGCGATGTGCGCTGGCCGACGGCTGGGGCGGATCGATGCTGGCCACAGATTTCTCGGATATTCTTTTCGGGACGCCTCGGCCCAGGTTGGGACGGGTGAATCTGGGGGTGCTCCGGAAGGACGAAGTGAATATTGTCGTTCACGGGCACGAGCCGACCCTTTCGCAGATGCTGGTCCGAGCGGTCCAAGAACCAGACCTGGTGGATTACGCACGGAGCAAGGGGGCCCAGGGGATCAACTTGGCAGGAATCTGCTGCACTTCCAATGAGACCCTCATGCGACAGGGCATCCCCTCCGCCGGGAATTTCCTGCACCAGGAGTTGGCCCTGCTGACGGGTTCGGTGGAGGCCATGATCGTGGACGTCCAGTGCATCATGCAGGCGTTGCCGGAGGTTGCCAGCCATTTTCACACCAAATTCATCACGACCTCTCCCAAGGTGGCGATCGAAGGGGGAATCCATCTTGAGTTCGATGAGCACCATGCGCTTGACCAGGCTCGGGAACTGGTCAAAATGGCCGTCGACAATTACCCAAATCGCGGGGAGGTGCACATTCCGGATGTCAGCGAGGATGTGGTTCCGGGTTTCTCCCACGAGTACATCAACTACATGTTGGGCGGTTCGTATCGCGCCTCTTTCCGCCCGCTCAACGATGCGATCATGGCCGGGCGCATCCGGGGAGTGGCCGCCGATGTGGGCTGCAACAACCCGCGAACAATGCAGGATGGGGCGCACGACTACCTGGTGCGGGAGTTCCTGAAGAATGACGTCCTGGTGGTCCAGACCGGCTGTGGGGCGTTGGCTGCGGGCAAATACGGCTATCTCCTCCCGGAGGCGGCCCTGCAGCTGGCTGGGCCCGGCTTGCGTGAGGTCTGCGAGGCGACGGGGATGCCCCCGGTGCTCCATCTGGGATCCTGCGTGGACAACTCGCGGATCCTGACGGTTCTCACCCAGATCGTGGCCGAGGGAGGACTGGGAGAGGATATCTCGGACATTCCTGCCGTGGGTCTGGCCCCGGAGTGGATGAGTGAGAAGGCCCTGTCGATCGGGGCCTATGCGGCGGCCTCGGGAGCCTACGTGATCTTCGGGATTGACTCCCCCGTGGGAGCGAGCGCCGAGGTGACGCGCTTGATGAGCGAGACCTGGGAGCGCATGCTTGGGGGGAAGATGGAGTTTGTCAGGGGCGACGAGGAAATGTTCAAGCGCGCGATGGCGCACATCGACGCGAAGCGAATGGCCCTCAACCTGCCGGCCTACGACGCCAGCCGATGGGGTCGGAGCGGCGATCTCCCCTTCTACGAAAAGGTGGGGAAGGCGGTTGGGGTCGAGGCAGGCTAATTAGGTCCGGTGTTCATCTGGCGAAGGAGTCCCGGGAGGAATTGAGATGTCCCGATATATCGCAACTCATGCGATGCGTGGTGCCCATCAAGTCGTGCAGGAGTTCTCGACCCGATTTGAGAAGGCCCTGGCGGAGAAAGGCGCGGAAGCTGGCTTGGCATTCCCGAATACGGCCTATCACTTGCCCGTGATCCTGGGCATGACCGGGAGGACCGTGGACAAGCTGGGGGACCTGAAGCCCATCGTGGAGAAGTCGCGCGGCCTGCTCCATCCGTTGCCGGAAGAGCGGCACTGGCTGCCCTACCTGGGCGAAACGTTGGATTCGGGAATGGCGACTCTGCTTGCAGAGGAGGGCATTGAGGCCATCCGCTTCCTGTATGGAGAGGAGCCGCAGAGACTGGAAGGCTTTCACCTGGCGGGAGGGACTTCCTTCACCAGCCCGGAAATGGCCAAAGCAAGTTCGAACGGCCATTTGAATGGACCGATCGACGACATTCAACTGCGCTCCTGGGGGATCCAGTTGGTCGACGGGCGCATGCCTGGGTTTGCCGCGATCGTCGGCTGTGCCAAGTCGAACGAAGTCGCCGTGAAGATCGTTCGCGAACTGCAGCGACGGAACATCCTCTGCTTCCTTTCGGGCAATGTGAACGGAAGAAGCATCATTCAGCAGCTCACGGAGGAGGGTGTGGAGCTCGGGTATGACACCTACACCGTTCCCTTCGGGATGGACACCTACAGTGCGATCTATGCGCTCGGCTTCGCGGTGCGCTCGGCCCTTACTTTCGGGGGCTTGAAGGGCGGGCAGTCGCGCGAGATCCTCTTGTACAACAAGGACCGCGTCTTCGCCTTTGTGCTCGCGCTGGGGGAGGTGGACGATATCAAGTACGCTACCGCGGCAGGAGCCATCAACTTCGGATTCCCGGTCGTGGCGGACACGCGCATTCCGGAGATCCTTCCGACCGGGGTGACGACGTACGAGCATGTGGTTTCGATGCCCTTTGATGAGATTGAGGGCAAGGATGACCTGGAACGGGCCGAGCGTCTTGTTCAAAAATGCATCGAAGTGCGGGGGGTTAAGGTCACGGTCCACGAAGTGCCCATCCCCGTCCCATATGGATCGGCGTTCGAAGGGGAAGTGGTTCGCAAGTCGGATATGCGCGTGGAATTCGGAGGGAAGTACTCACGGGCCTTCGAGTATCTGCAGATGGCCGGGCTGGACGAGATTCAGGACGGAAAGATCAGCTTGGTGGGCCCGGATTTCTCGGCCCAGCCCGAAGGCGCCGCGATGGACATGGGCATTGTGGTCGCCGTGGCTGGTCGCAAGCTGCAGAAAGACTTCGAGCCTGTGCTCGAGCGACAGATCCACCACTTCATCAACGGGGCCAGTGGAATTCAACATATCGGGCAGCGCGACATTGCCTGGATCCGGATCAGCAAGGCGGACGCGGAGAAAGGGTTCAACCTGAGCCATTTCGGTGAGATATTGCATGCGCGCTTCCACAGTGATTTTGGAGCGATTGTGGACAAGGTGCAGGTGACGATCTATACCGACCCGGCCGAGCTCGAGGATTGGCTGGCCAAGGCCCGGGCGGCATATCAAGAGCGAAACGAGCGCACCGGGAGTATGACCGACGAGAGCGTAGAGGAGTTCTTTTCCTGCACGCTTTGCCAATCGTTTGCGCCAAACCACGTCTGTGTTGTGTCGCCGCAGCGTTTGGGGTTGTGTGGCGCCTACAACTGGCTCGACTGCAAGGCCTCCAACCAGATCAATCCAACGGGGCCCAACCAGCCCATCCGCAAAGGGGCGGCCCTCGATCCGGTCAAAGGGTACTGGCAAGGAATCAACGAGTTTGTCCAGACGGCCAGCCACGGCCAGGTAGGTGAGGTGGCCGTCTATTCGATCATGGAGAACCCCATGACCGCCTGCGGGTGCTTCGAGTGCATTGCCATGGTCATCCCGGAGGCGAACGGCGTGATGATTGTGAGTCGAGAAGATACCAGCATGACCCCGGCGGGTATGACCTTCTCGACTTTGGCCGGCATGGCCGGGGGCGGACTGCAGACCCCCGGAATCATGGGCCACGGCAAATTCTATATCCTCAGTCCGAAGTTCCTGTCGGCGGACGGAGGGTTCAAACGGGTTGTGTGGATGTCCTCGGTGCTCAAGGAGCAGATGGCGGAACCGCTGAGGGCCACTTGCGAACGTGAGGGGGATCCGGATCTGCTGGACAAGATCTGCGATGAGCGCTTTGCGACGGACGTGGAGGGATTGGTGAAATACGTCCAGGAGAAGAACCATCCCGCCCTGAGCATGCCCTCGCTGCTCTAGGGCCGAGGGGCTGCCGCGCGGGGCCGCCTCAAGGGCGAGTGTCTGGAAGGAGATTGCGGAATGCCTGTAACCATCGAGGTTCCAAAGGAAAAATGGTCTGGGAAGGTCCGCGAAGTGACCTTGGGGGCAACCGCGGCCGAGGGGGGCACTCGTTCCCGGACTGTGACGGTCGGGGGGGAGGGAACTCTGGCGGGGCTCTCTTTTGACGGTGAGTTGCCCCATTCGCCCGCCCTGGCGATTGAAGTCCGAGAGAAGAAACCGGAGGACTGGTCGCCTCTGCTCTATCAGGCTTGGGGGGAGGCCATGCAGGATCCGGCGGATTGGGCGCGGGCGGCGGAGGAAGGGGGGGCGGATCTGATCCAGCTCGTCTTGAGCGCAACTAACGAGGCTGGCCAAGCGAACACGCCCGACAATGCCAGGGCTGTGCTTCGCAAGGTTCTCAAGGCAACCGGGTTGCCGTTGATGGTGATCGGTCCGGGGCAAGCGGAATTGGACAATGAACTGCTGGTCGCCGTGGCTGAGGAGGGAAAGGGGGAGCGGCTGGTCCTGGGGGTGTGCGAAGACAAGAACTACCGAACGATCGTGGCCACGGCGATGGCGAACAATCATCTGGTGCAATCCAAAACCCCCATGGATGTGAACCTCGCCAAGCAGTTGGTAATTCTCATCCATGATATGGGCATGCCCCTGGAGCGGATTGTGATGGACCCCACCACCGGGGCGCTTGGCTATGGAATTGAGTATGGCTATTCGGTGATGGAGCGTTTGCGCCTCGCCGCGTTGCAAGGCGATGGGATGACCCAGCAACCGATGGTTGTCACCCCAGGTGAGGAAGCCTGGAAGGCAAAAGAAGCCAAAGTGGGCGAGGGAGTGCCCAAGGCGTGGGGGGAATGGAAGACGCGCGCCCTCAATTGGGAGGCGCTGACGGCGGCCAGTCTGATCCTGGCAGGTGCCGACATTGCAGTCGTGCGGCATCCGGAGACGTTGCGGCGGGTCAAGACCTTGGTCGAAGCGTTGGCCACGAAGTGAGCACCGGAAGCATACGCACATAGCTCTTGGAGGCGCACATGCCACTGAGCGGATTAGAGATCTACAAGCTTCTGCCGCAAACGAATTGCAAGGAATGCGGATTCCCAACATGCCTCGCGTTTGCAATGAAGTTAGCTGCCAAGCAGGCAGAGGTGAAGCAGTGCCCCTATGTCACGGAGGAGGCCAAGACGAAGTTGGAGGCGGCCGCGGCCCCTCCCATTCGTCTGGTTGCCGTGGGGGGAGCAGGGTCCAAGATCGAGGTCGGTAATGAGATCGTCCTGTTCCGACACGAGAAGACCTTCTACCACCGCCCGGGGCTATTCATCCGCGTGCGGGACAGCCAAGGCCTGGAGGCCATCCAGACCTTGGTGAGAGAGGCCGATGCCTATCGGGTGGATTATGTTGGCATCCCTCTCGGGGTGGATGGGTTCGCCGTCGAGGCCTGCTCGGGTGACGCGAGTGCATTCGGTGCGGCGGTGGGTGCGGTCTGCGGCTTGAGCAAGAAGCCGCTGATTCTGATGTCGCGCGACCCACAGGTTATGGCGGCAGGAGTCAAGGCTGCCAGCGGGGCCACACCCCTGTTGCACGGGGCCACCGGGGAGAACTGGCAGGGGATGGTGGATCTGGCCAAGGCAAGCAAGCTGCCGCTGACGGTAGAGGCGCCGACCCTGGAAGGGCTGGCGGAGTTGACGCAGAATGTGAGCAAGGCCGGGGTCGAAGATATCGTTCTGGCTCCGGCTGTGAAGGGCTACCGCGATAGTCTGATCGAACTGACCAAAGTCCGTCGGCTGGCGTTGAAGAAGATGTTCCGCCCTCTGGGATATCCGGTGATTACCTTCCCAGGGGTGGCGGCCAATGGGAAGGTGGACGAAGCCATTTTGGCCGCTGAACACATCGCCAAGTACGGGAGCTTGGTTGTCTTGGATCGCTTTGACCCACCGAGTCTCTACCCTCTCCTGGTGTTGCGGCAAAACATCTACACCGATCCTCAGAAACCCATTCAGGTTCAACCTGGATTGTACGAAATCAACCGACCGAAGGGCGATTCGCCGGTGCTTGTGACGACCAACTTTTCGATCACGTACTTTGCGGTTTCGAATGAGGTAGAGGGCTCAGGCTGGCCCGGCTGGCTTGTGGTTGCTGATGCCGAGGGGATGAGTGTGCTCACGGCCTGGGCGGCTGGCAAGTTTGATGCCGATCGGATTGCCAAGGCCATGAAGACCACGGGCGTCCAAGACAAGGTGCTGCATCACAAGCTGATCATCCCGGGCCATGTGGCCGTACTGTCCGGAGAGCTTGAAGAGGCGCTGCCAGGCTGGGAGATCATGGTGGGACCGCGGGAGGCGGTGGACATCCCCGGCTATCTGAAGGCTATGTGGAAGTGAGAGGTAGGAGTGCCTGCAGAGGAGGGAAGAGCCCGGACGAATGCCATGGAGGGGCACCGCCTGGTCGCGGCGCAAGAGGTGGTGGTTTAAGCCGCGGCGACTTGTGTTGACCGTCGTCCCCCTGCGCCGTGCACTCTGGCGTGTCCGCAGGAGGCCTGGATCGAGGGGTCATGAGCCTTGTGGCCGAGGCTGCCGGTCGGGAAGGACCACTGCGCTACTGGTTGCGCCGTCCTGAGGCGGGTCCGGTGGCGGAAATTGAAGAGTCGATTTGCGAGGCCCACCGTTAGGCGCGAGGAGACCTGAGCCCGGTTGAAGGAGTCTGAGCCCGCGCCAGGGTTGCAGAAGGGTCTCCGCTCTCGGCCCGCGGGGGAACGGGAACAGTTATGGCTGAGCACACAGTGACCCTGCTCCCGGAAAACAAGAAGATCGAGGTGCCGACCGGCTCGCTGCTCGTGGAAGCGATCGAGGCGGCGGGCCTGGAGTTGAACCAGCCCTGCGGTGGGCAGGGGCGGTGCGGGCGTTGTGCGGTGGTAGTCGTTGACGGGACCGTGCGAAGGCGTTCCGCGATCCGCCTTTCCGCCGCTGACATTGAGGAGGGGTACGCCCTTGCGTGTCAGACGGTGGTGGAGGGGGATGTTACGGTGCGCATCCCTCCCCAAGAGCAGGTCGAACGCAAGCTCGTCACGGATCGGGTGGAACGGCCGGTGGAGCTGCCGTTCGCATACCAGGCGGAATTTGACCAGACGATTCGCGTACTCGACCTGGCCATGGACCCTCCAGATCTGGGGGACAACGTTGATGACCAAACCCGCCTCCTGCGCTCGCTGCTAGATGCAAGCACTCCCGACATGCTCCGGCGCCTGGGTCGATCAGGCGCTCCGAGAGAACTACCTCCTCCCGTCGTGCCGCTGGCGATCCTGCGGCAGATGGGGGAGCTGTTGCGGTCGGGAAGCTGGAAGGCGCAAGCGGTTGTTGAGACGGATACCTGGAGTTCCCCGCGGGGCTGGTGGCGAGTTGTCGACGTCCGCCCTGGGCCGATTCGGCCCTTCGGGATTGCGATTGACATTGGCACGACTACGGTGACGACCTACTTGGTGGACCTGAAGACCGGGGAGGCCATTGATCGAGCTGCGGAATACAACGGTCAGATTTCGCGCGGGGAGGACGTCATCTCGCGCATCATCTACGCCGGGAAGGTGGGCGGGCTGGCGGAACTCGGCCAGCTCGTGCGCGGGACGATCAACACTCTCATTGACCGAATGTGCACACGACGGAAGGTGAGCCCCGCGGAGATCTACCGAGCCACCGTGGTCGGGAATACAACGATGATCCACCTTTTCCTCGGGATCCCTCCGGCCTCGATCCGCCTGGCACCCTACATCCCGGTGGTTAATCGGCCGCAGCCCGTCGAGGCGGGGCAGATCGGGCTGAATGTGAATCCCATGGCGAGCGTGGACTGCCTTCCCGGTGTAGCTTCCTACGTCGGCGCGGACATCACAGCGGGTGTCGTGTCTTCGGGAATGTGCGACAGCCAGGAGTTGACGCTCTTTATCGATGTGGGGACCAACGGAGAAATGGCTCTGGGAACCAAAGATTGGATGGTCAGCTGCGCGTGCTCAGCCGGGCCGGCCTTTGAAGGAGCGGGCGTGGCCAGCGGCATGCGTGCCACTTTGGGTGCGATCGAGGAAGTTTGGGTTAACTCCCGCAGCTTGGAGCCGACCTATCGCGTGATGGGAGCGGGTCAGCCCAGAGGATTGTGCGGTTCCGCCTTGCTATCTCTCCTGGCGGAGCTCTTCATTACGGGAGTGATTGACCGAGGTGGCAAGTTCGTGGTGGATGGACGGACCAATCGCTGCCGGGAGGGCGAGCATGGGGGGGAATATGTCGTGGTCTGGGCAAAGGACACTGGCATTGGGCGGGATATCGTGCTCACCCAGACGGATGTAGACAACCTGATGCGGGCCAAGGGCGCCATCTACGCCGGGTTCAGCGTGCTCGCCCGGAGCGTAGGCCTGAAACTCGGTGATGTTCAGAAGGTGCTCATTGGCGGTTCGTTCGGGAAGTATCTGAATGTGGAAAAGGCCGTGCAGATCGGATTGCTCCCGGATCTGCCCTGGGAGCGATTCAACTTCCTGGGAAACACGGCGGTTCAGGGGGCCTACATGGCTCTGCTCTCCAGGGACTCCCGTGCGCGGGTGGTCGAGATGGCGGGGAAGATGACCTACCTGGAATTGTCGGCCGACAATACCTTCTACGACGCCTTTACCGCGGCGCTCTTCCTGCCGCATACGGACATCTCCTTGTTCCCGAGCGTCTCCCCTGTCTGGGAGGAGTTGGCCGCCTTGCCGAAGTGATCCGGTTTGAGTGGGAGGTTGTGAATTGAGCTTTGCAGTTGCGATCGCGGGCAAAGGTGGGACAGGCAAGACCAGTATTGCCGCCCTGACGATTCACTGGCTCTTGGAGAATCGCCGGGGGGCGGTGCTTGCGATTGATGCCGACCCGGCCTGCAACTTGAATCAAGCCTTGGGACTCCCGCTGCCCACTACCCTGGGCGAGATTCGCGAGGAGCTGGGGGAGCGGGCAAACGCTGGCGGCCTGGAGGGGATCACCAAGATGGACTTTTTGGACCGAGAGGTGCGGATGGCGGTCGAGGAAGGAAATCGGGTGGATCTGCTCGTGATGGGCCGGCCGGAGGGGGCGGGGTGTTACTGCGCTGTCAACCATCTTCTGCGCCAAATTCTGGATACGGTGAGTCACGCTTACGACTATATCGTGATCGATAATGAGGCGGGCATGGAGCACCTCAGCCGGAGGACCACGCAGGACGTGGATGTTCTCTTGTTGGCCAGCGACCCGTCGCTGCGGGGGGTGAGAACGGCAGAGGCGATGGCTACCCTGTCCAGGTCGTTGGGGATCAAGATAGGGAGGACGGTGTTGGTCCTGAACCGGATTCGGGGGCCGTTGCCTGCGGCCCTGGATGAGGCCCTCAGGAGAATCCCGGCTGAAGTAGTGGGTCAGATCCCGGAGGATCCGCTGGTCACCGAGTTTGATGGGGCAGGGCGACCTTTGTTTGAGCTGGATGGCGAGTCGCCGGCGTTTCGAGCCGTCTCGGAAATGGCCGGTCATTTGTTCCCCTGAGGCGGAGAGGATATTTCGAGCGGCCGCCTTTGGGGGGAAGATCGAGATGGACCCTGGGCAGAGTCACTGGGAGGAACCATGATTAAGATCGGCGAGAACATCCACATCATTTCGCCTCGCGTGAAGGAGGCCCTGGCTCAAAGAGATGGAGCTTACTTTGTCGATCTGGCCAGGAAGCAGAAGGCGGCAGGGGCGGATGCGTTGGACCTGAACGTGGGCCCGCAGAAGAAGGCGGGGCCGGAGGTGATGGACTGGCTGGTCGATTGTGTTCAAGAAGGCGTAGGGGGGATGACGATCTCTTTTGACACGACCAATCTCGCAGCCATCGAGGTCGGACTGCGAAAGGTCGGATCGAACTCGATTGTGAACTCTGCCTCGGCCGAGGAAGAGCGGCTTGCCAGTGTGCCGCCGTTGGCGGCAAAGTACGGGGCGCGGCTCATTGCGCTGTGCATGGAGAAGAGTGGGATCCCGGTCAACGCGGAAGCCCGGGTGAGCTTGGCGATGGAGAAACTGCTTCCTCGGGCGGAGGAGGTTGGTATCCCCATGGATCGGTTGCTTGTGGATCCGCTCATTTTGACCGTGTCGGGTTGCCAGGAATACGTCCCGCAGGCGATCGAGGCGGTGCGGATGCTGAAGATGGTGGCTGATCCTCCGCCGATGACCGTGGTTGGGCTCTCGAACGTATCGAATCAGGTGCCTGGGCCGATGCGCTCCCTGCTGAATCGGACCTATATGGTCATGCTGCTCGCCGTGGGGCTGGACGGAGCCATCATTGACCCCTTGGACGAAAAGCTGATGGAAGTTCTGCGCTGGGTTGAGCGTCGGGATGAGTCGGCGCCACTCGGCCGCCTGTACTTGAAGCTGTTCGATGCGGTGGCGGCCGGAGGCGAACTGGAACCAACTGATGTCGACATGTCGGATCTAGAACAGGTCGAAGTCTGGAAGAGCGTCCAGGTCCTGCTGAATAAGGTGATCTACACCGATTCGTATCTTCGACTGTAGGCGCCCCCCAAGACCTCCGCGAGCGGGGCGGCGTTGGGCGTCTAGGGTGCAAGGTGTCGGCTGGACAAGAGCATGCCAGCGCACAAGTGGTGCAGGAGGACATCCATGTCTGAGGCTATGTCCACCCCCACGGTGGAGGAGTTGCTGGCGAAGGCCAAGCGGCCCTCGGCGGACGCGATGCGGCTTCACCCGCTGTACCGGGGCAAGGTCGAGGTGACGCTCAAGTGTCCAGTTCGTGATTTTGAGGACTTTGCGATCTGGTACACGCCGGGAGTCGCCGCTCCTTGCAAGGCCATCGAGCAAGATCCCGAACTGGTTTTTGAGTACACGCATAAGTGGAACGCGGTTGCGGTGGTTTCGGACGGGACGCGCGTGCTAGGCCTCGGAGACATTGGGCCGAAAGCCGGATTGCCTGTGATGGAAGGAAAGGCTCTGCTTTTCAAATACCTGGGCGGGGTCGATGCCTGGCCGATCATGCTGGACACCAAGGATCCCGACAAGATCATTGAGACGGTCTTGCTCTTGCAGCCTGGTTTTGGAGCCGTCAACCTGGAAGACATCGCCCAACCGAAGTGCTTCAGAATCCTCGACATCCTGCGCCAGCGGTCGGAGATTCCAATCTGGCATGATGATCAACAGGGGACCGCAACGGTGACTCTGGCCGGCTTGGTCAACGCGCTGAAGCTGGTGGGCAAGAAGCTTTCCGAAGTGAGCATTGCCTTCGTCGGCGCAGGGGCGGCCAATGTGGCTTGTGCGCGGTTGCTATTCGCCTTGGGCGCCGACCCGGGGCGGTGCCACGTGGTGGACGTGCGCGGGATGCTCAACAAGGGTCGCCGTGATCTTGAATTGCGCAAAGCCGAGTTCGTCGACAACTGGAGATTTTGCCAGATAACGAACGCGGACAATCGCGAGGGCTCGGTTCCTGAGGCCTTGGAAGGTGCCGACGTTGTCATTTGCTACTCTCAGCCGGGTCCTGGCACTCTCCGCGCCGAGTGGGTGAGGAGAATGGCGCCCGACCCGGTCATTTTTGCGTGCGCCAATCCGGTTCCGGAGATTTGGCCTTGGGAGGCGAAGGAGGCGGGAGCGGCCGTGGTGGCGACCGGGCGGTCGGACTTCCCAAACCAAGTGAACAACGCGCTGGGTTTTCCCGGGATATTCCGGGGGGCCCTCGATGTGCGGGCGCAGACGATCACCGAGGGAATGTGCATGGCGGCCGCGGAGACTCTGGCGGAAACGGCCGCCGCCAAGGGGTTGCGTCCGGACTACATCCTGCCGACCATGGACGAGTGGGAGGTCTTCCCGCGGGAGGCGGCAGCGGTCGCCGCCAGAGCGGTGGAAGAGGGCGTGGCCCACAAACACCTGAGCTACGATGAAGAATTCCAGCAAGCCGAGGCCCTCATCGCGAGGTCGCGGAATCTGACAAAGCGAATGATGGAAGAGGGGTTTATCGCACCGGCTGAGTAGGGCGAGGCGGAGGGGATGGCGTGTACGACCTGACAATTCTTGGCGGTGGGCCGGCTGGGCTGACGGCGACAGTCTACGCCCTGCGAAAGCGGCTGGACGTTCTCTTGATCACGCGCGACTTGGGAGGCAAGACCAATTACCGGCTTCAGGTGCCGTTTGTGGAGCACCACCTGGTGATCACCGGAGAGGAGGTCGTCAGCCGGTTCGCCAATGAGGTGGAATACTTGGATTTTTCACGGACGTTTGACAAGGCGGAGAGGGTCGAACGCAGGGAGGGGGGGTATCGGGTCCACACTCAATCGGGAAAAACCTATGACTCGCGGGCGCTGATCGTGTGCACCGGAGCGTTGGGCCGCCTGCTCAACGTGCCGGGCGAGAAAGAATTCATGATGCGCGGTTTGTGCTACAGCGCGATTTCCTATGCGCCCCTGTTCGTGGACCGGGAAGTGGTGGTCATCGGGGACCGGGGCCTGGCGCTGCGGTCCACGGCGGAGCTCGCTCGCATTGCCAAGCGGGTGACTTTGCTCGCGCCGACACACGGCGATTTGGGGAGCGCTTTTGGAAAGCGGATTGCCGCCGAAAAGGTCGTGGAGATCCTGGAAGGCTACGCCGTGGATCAGGTGATCGGAGACGGATATGCGCGCGCGCTGGCCATCTCTCGGGACGGCGAGAGGCGAGAATTGCGGGCGGACGCCTTCTTCGTTGAGCTGGGGTTGTCCCCACAGTCGGAGATGGTGGCGGGTTTGGTGGAGCGGGACCCTCTCCAGAGAATACATGTCGATTGCCAGAACGCAACTTCGGCCCCTGGGGTCTTTGCGGCCGGGGATGTCACCGATGTTTTCGCCGAACAGGTCTTGATCGCGGTCGGCGAAGGAGCCAAGGCGGCGTTGGCCGCGCAGGAATACTTGCTTACCTTTTGAGGGGAAGTCTCGGCCGGCTTCACAAAAGGATGAGAAGAATGGGCAATGCACGGAGTGTCTTGGTGGTGGGCGGAGGGGTGGGAGGGATGCGGGCCGCTTTGGATCTCGCCGAGGCGGGTATTCATGTGTATCTGGTGGAGCGAGCCCCTTCGCTGGGGGGCCGGGTCGCCCAGATCGGGTTCATGTTCCCCACGCACGACTGTGTTCTCTGCCGCGGGACTTCGGATCAGGGCTACGGATGCACCCGGCCGACAATCTCCCCGGTCCTTCTGGACCACAATCCCCACCCCAACATCACTTGTCTGAGCCTTACCGAGGTCTTCTCCTGTGAGGGTGAGGCTGGAGATTTTCGCGTGCGCTTGCAGCAGCATCCGCGCTATGTGGATCCCAGCCGCTGCACGAATTGTGGCCGATGTGCTCAGGTCTGCCGATTCGATCGAGTCAGCGAGTTCCAGGCGGGCCTGAGCCGGGTGACGATTGTGCATAAGTCCGCGTCCCGAGCAGCGCCTGACGCGTACTCCCTTACGGCGAAAGTACAAGCCTGCGACACGTGTCGAAAATGTGAAGAAATCTGCCCGACGCATGCCATCGATCTGGGCGCCAACAGCGTGGAGCTCGAGATCCATGTGGGGGCAATCATCCTGGCCTTGGGCTTCGAGCCTTTCGAAGCGGACTTGATGCCGGAGCTGGGGTATGGGCGCTATCCCGGTGTGGTCAGTGCGATGCAGTTCGAACGACTAGCGTCTCGTTCGGGACCAACCGAAGGAGTTGTCGTGCGACCTTCGGACGGAAAAGTGCCAGAAAGAATTGCTTGGCTGCAATGTGTGGGTTCGCGGGATCAGGTGAACCCGTACTGCTCCTCAGTTTGCTGCATGTATGCAACCAAAGAGGCAATGCTTGCCCAGGAGCGAATTCCTGGGGTCGAATGCCACATCTTCATGATGGATGAGCGCGCCTTCAACAAGCAGTACTTGGCCTACTACGAGAAGGCTCGTGAGACGGGCTCAATCCGGTACACGCGGAGTCGCGTTTCGCAGGTCTTGGAGGATCCGGCGAGCGGCCAGCTGATTGTGCGCTATCCAAGGGGCCGAGATCAGGGTGAGGAGGAGCAAGTTCAAGGTCCTCTCGAGGAGGAGCGTTTTGACCTGGTGGTCCTGGCCACCGGTTTGCGGCCGCCGAAAGAGGCCGCGGGCCTGGCCGAGGCCTTGGGGATTGAGCTGAACGAGCATGGCTTCTGCCAGACCCAGAGCGAGGAATTGGCTCCTCTGGCAACCTCCCGGCCAGGGGTGTTTGTTTGTGGGGCATTTGGCTGTCCCAAGGAGATTTCCGAGACTCTCTCAGACGCTTCGGGCGCGGCGGCGGAAGCGATGCGCCTCTTGCGGCAAAGCCTGGGGGAGCGCGCTTTCAGTCGAAGCCAACCCTTCGTGAGCGGTGCCGTTGGCCCTGAGACGGCGGAACGGGGCAGCCAGCCCAACCGGGTCGGGGTATTCCTGTGTGCGTGCTCGGGCGAGATTGCAAATAGCGTGGATCTGCAGGCGTTGGAACGCTACGCGGAGCGTCTGCCGGATGTGGTGCATGTTCAGCGACTCAACTTGGCCTGCTTCTTCGAGGGACAGACCCAAATGCGTGATGCAATCGAAGATGGCCAGCTGAGTCGCGTGGTGGTGGCTGCCTGCAGCCATAGGACGCATCAGTCCCTTTTCCAGCGCGTAGTCTGGCAGGCGGGGCTGAACCCCTACTTCCTGGAGATGGTGAACCTGCGTGAGCAATGTGCCTGGCCCCATTCCGGGGACCCACGTGGAGCGACACGCCAGGCCAGTGAGATGTTGCGTTTGGCGGTGGGAAGGTCCCGGAAGGCGCAGGCGATTGAGAAGGAGACTCGCGTCCCGCAGCGAGCGGCCCTCGTGATCGGTGGAGGGATTTCGGGGATGACGGCGGCTCTGGCGATCGCGGACGCGGGCTTTGAAGTTCATCTGGTTGAGCGGACCGGGGCCCTGGGCGGGAATCTGAGCCATGTCTACTACACGGCGAGCGGGGCCAATCCGCAAAGCTTGTTGCGCGATCTCGTGAATCGGGTGGCGGCGGACGAGCATGTGACCATTCATTTCCAGAGCCAGCTGGTGCGGGAGGAAGGAACGGTAGGGGACTTTCGCAGTCTGATTGAGACCCGAGTGCCGGGAGGAGAGGTGCGCAGGCACGAGATTCGGCATGCGGTGACGATTGTGGCGGTGGGGGGCAAGGAGTCTGGCACCAAGGCGTATCTGTATGGGGAGAATGAGCGAGTCGTGCTGCAGTCGCGCTTGGAGGAGATGCTCGCGCACGAACCGGAAGAGGTGGAAAGACTCAGGGAAGTCGTGATGATTCAGTGCGTGGATGGGGCGGCACTACCGTCCTATTGCTCTCGCATCTGCTGCACAAACGCGATTAAGAACGCCTTGCGGCTGAAGAAGTTGAACCCGGATTGCCGCGTGATTGTTCTGCATAAGGAAATCATGACCTACGGGTTCCGCGAGCAGTACTACCTGCAGGCCAGGGCCGAAGGGGTGCTGTTCATGCGCTACACGGACTCCAACCCGCCCCATGCGCGGGTGCTCGAAAACGGCGGGTGTCGCACGCTCAGGGTGGATGTGCAAGAGCCCGTGTTTGGGAAAATGATCGAGCTGGAGCCCGATATTCTCGCACTCAGTACCCCGATTGTGCCAGCCGATGGATCGTCGAAATTGGCCGAAGTCCTGGGCGTGCCACTCTCGCGGGAAGGCTTCTTTCAAGAAGCGCATCTGAAGATGCGACCGATCGAGTTTGACAAGGAAGGGGTCTTCCTGGCGGGCTTGGCTCACTATCCCAAGTTCATTGAGGAATGCAGCACGCAGGCACTGGCCGCGGTAGGTCGTGCGCTCACCATCCTTAGCCGCCCGGAGATCGAGGTGGGAGGCGGGGTGGCTTTCGTGGATGAACAGCGATGCACGGGGTGCCTGACTTGCGTGCGTACCTGCCCGTTTGGGGTTCCCCGTGTCCGCTGCGATCAGCCTGGGGTGGGTGGGATTCTGGGGGCCGCGTGGATCGATCCGGCGCTATGCCAGGGATGCGGTACGTGTTCCGCGGAATGTCCGGCGAAGGCTATTCAGTTGAGAGGTTACCTGGACGAGCAAGTCAGCTTTGGGCTCGGGAGTTGGGAGCCTGTGGCTGAAGCGCAGGCGGCGTAAGGAAGATGGCGCTGTCAACGCTGGTGGTCCGGCTTGATGATCAGAGGTGCAATGGCTGCCATCTCTGCCTGAGGGCGTGCCGTTACTCCGCCTTGAATTGGGTTGCGGGGGAACAAGCGGTCTGGGCCGATCCTTGGCAATGCAATGGGTGCGGCTCGTGCCAGTCGGTTTGTCCGAACAACGCCCTGCGTCTTGGAAGTCGGTTGGGCGCCACAGCCTGGAGTGATGCGACGTGAGTCAGATTGAGACCCAAGAGAAGATAGCCCATAGGCAAGAGGTTCTTCATTTTGAGCCGGAAATCACCGCCTTCACGTGCATGTATTGTGGATACGCCGCGCTGGACGCGGCGGGCGCGATGAGGCTGGCCTATCCGGCGAATCTGAAGGTGGTGCGGTTGCCGTGTGGGGGCAAGCTTGACATACTCTACCTCTTGCAGGCTTTTGAAGAGGGGGCCGACGGGGTGATGGTGGTGGCGTGTGCGCTGGGGAATTGCCATCACGTTCAGGGTAACGTTCGGGCAAAGGCGCGTCTGGAGCGGGCGCGAGATCTCCTTCAGAAGATCGGGATCGAAGGGGAGAGGGTGCACATGGTCCTTGTGTCCGGAGGGCAAGGCGGGACTGTAGCCCGAGAGGCCCAGTCGCATGTCGAGCGGGTTCGCGCCCTGGGGCCCAGCCCCTTGCGTTTGAAGTAGGAGGGGGCGTGGCCCTCCAAACCGGAAGGGCGCTGCTGGGCGGGCGGAAGAGGCATGCCGGGCGGCTGCGGGGGCGCACGGAAGACTTGCCGAGCGATGAAGGATGGGAGGCAGAATGATTGTTGCGGAACAGAAGCCCTTAGAGGAAATTAACAGTCTGCTGGGAGATAGGCGCCAGGTGTTGGTCGTTGGGTGCGGTACCTGCGTCACTGTGTGTTTTGCTGGCGGCGAGAAGGAGTCGGCAGTGCTCGCCTCCGCGCTTCGCATGTCCAGCCGGCTGGAGGGGAAACCCAGGCAGGTCATCTCGAGCGTGGTCCAGCGCCAATGCGAGTGGGAGTACATCGACGCCCTCCACGATCAGATTGAGGAAGCTGATTGTGTGCTCTCGTTGGGGTGCGGGGTGGGAGCCCAAGCCCTAGCCGAGCGCTATCCTCAGAAGATTGTGATCCCGGGCTTGAACACCTCGTTCATGGGTCTGCCCATGGAACAGGGGGTCTGGGCGGAGCGGTGCCAGGCCTGTGGCAATTGCCTGTTGGCCTTGACGGGTGGAATCTGTCCGATCGCGCGTTGTTCCAAACAGCTTCTCAACGGCCCGTGCGGCGGCTCCGTGGGGGGCCGGTGTGAGATCAATCGAGACGTCGACTGTGCCTGGCAGCTGATCTATGACCGCTTGAAGGCGCAAGGAAGGCTGGAACTGCTGCTGGAAATCCAGCCGCCGAAGGATTGGCGCACCTCGCGAGACGGAGGGCCCCGCAAGATCGTGCGGGAGGACCTTCGCCTGGCCGATGCGGAAGAGCAAGCTGGCTCGGGGCCGAGGTGAACTATGGATGCGACCAACAACGGGTACCGTTCAGGAAGCAACTTAGAGAAGGTGTTGCGAGCAGGTCATTTTGCAGTTACCGTCGAGCTTGGCCCACCGAAAAATGCCGATGGCGCGGTGATCCGCAAAAAGGCCGCCTTACTTCGGGGCCTTGCGGACGCGGTAAACATCACGGACAACCAGACTGCGATTGTGCGGATGTCCTCGATCGCGGCGGGCCGGATCGCAATCGAGGAGGGTCTTGAGCCGGTCATGCAGATGACCTGCCGGGACCGGAACCGGCTGGCCATGCAGTCCGATCTCCTGGGAGCCTATGCGCTCGGGCTGCGCAATGTCCTTTGTCTGACGGGTGATCACCACTCTTTCGGCAATCATCCGCAGGCGAAGAACGTTCATGATCTGGACTCAACTCAGTTGGTTCGAATGGTGGCGGATCTTCGGGACCACGCGAGTTTTCAATGCGGTGAGGAGATCAAGGGGGTTAACCCGCGCTTTTTTGTGGGCGTGGGGGAAAACCCTTTCGCCGATCCTGCCGAATGGCGGCCGCTGCGCCTGGGGAAAAAAGTGAATGCCGGCGCAGACTTTGTTCAGACGCAGCTGGTCTACAATCTGGCCCGCTTTCGGGACTTCATGGCGCGGGTTTGCGACTTGGGCCTCGCCGAGAAGGTGTACCTGCTGGCCGGGGTGGGCCCCCTGAAGTCGGTCGGGGCGGCCAAGTACATGCGGGACAGTGTGCCGGGCCTGGACATGCCCGAGGAAATCGTAGGTCGGATGGAGGCGGCCGGCGCCGGCATCGAAGACAAGAAGGCCAGGGTGGAAGCTACCCGCAAGGTAGGGATTGACATCTGTGTGGAATTGATCCAGCAGGTGCGCGAGATTCCCGGCGTAGCTGGCGTGCACATCATGGCCATTGAGTGGGAAGAGGCGGTAGCAGAGATTGTCACCCGGGCCGGGTTGCTGCCCAGACCGGTAATGAGCGGGCCGGCGTGACCGTCCCCGAGCTGGGGGCGGAGAGCTGCGTAGGAGAAGCCATGTCCGTCAAGGTGAATAGCGAGCTGGCGGAACGAATTCGGGAGAAGACGGGCGAAAACGTCTATCTCTGCTACCAGTGTGCGAAGTGCACGTCCGGGTGCCCTTTGGCGGAGTTCTTTGACATGGCGCCAAACCAGGTCCTGGGCGCGGCGCAACTCGGCCTGGAAAAGGAGCTGTTTGACGCAAAGACCCCTTGGCTGTGTGCCTCGTGCCAGACCTGCACCACGCGCTGCCCTCAGGGTGTCGACCTAGCCCGCATCATGGATTTCATCGTCAGCGACGCCGTCCAGCGAGGCATCAAGCCCAAGGTGCCCGAAGTTGCGGTCTTCAACAAGGTGTTCCTGCGCGACGTGAACTTGATCGGCCGGTCCTATGAACTGGGCCTTATTGCGGAAGTCGATTTGCGGAACCTGACCCTGGTGCGGGATATGCCACTGGGGGTCGCAATGATTCGGAAAGGGCAGGTGGCCATGCTGCCGGAGGTCGTCCGACCCAGGTGGCGACCAGCGGGATCGGCGCATGCCGAGCGGCCGAAGAATGAGGTGGGGTATTATCCGGGGTGTTCGCTTCACGGGGTGGGCCAGTCGTATGACCGCTCTGCGCAGGCCTGCCTGAAGGCGCTAGGAATGAAGCCGGTTGAGCCGGAGGGTTGGGTGTGTTGTGGATCCACGCCCGCGCATCGATTGGACGCGAACCAGGCGACGCGTTTGCCCCTCATGAATCTAGATCTCTTGGATCAGCAGGGCTTTCGGGATGTGGCTCTGCCTTGCGCGGCGTGTTTCAACCGCTTCCAAGTGACTTTGCATGAATTGCGAGCGGAGCCTGATCGGCGGGGGCAATTCGAGACGGAGATGGGCCGTGTCTATCCGGACCGGGTGGTGGTGCATTCCCTGCTTGGGTACGTGGTTGAACAGCTGGGGCTGGAGAAGGTTCGCGCCCGGGTCAAGCGACCTTTGGCGGGCCTGAGTGTGGCCTGCTACTACGGTTGCCTGCTGACTCGACCCCCGCGGATCACCGGATCGGGGGAGGCGGAGTACCCACGCATGATGGATCAAGCGATGGCGGCGGTCGGAGCCCAGCCGGTGGATTGGGACTTGAAAACGACATGCTGTGGGGCCTCCTTGGCCTTGACTCGGACAGACATCATTGTGAAGCTGTGTGAAAGGATTCTTGCAAACGCGCGGGCGCGCGGGGCCGAAATGATTGTGGTCGCCTGCCCGCTGTGCAGCACGAATCTGGAGAGCCGGCAAGACCAAATGCCGCGGGAGCTGCGCACCCCCATTGTGTACTTTACCCAATTGATGGCGGTTGCGTTCGGGCTGGAGGGGGAGGCGGGGTTGCAGCACAACATGGTCGATGCGCGGCCACTCTTGCGGGAGAGGGTCGGTCGGGGCGAAAGGACGGCGTGAATGCCTCGCTAGTCTCAGGAGACGGCCTTATGGAGAAGAGAAACAAGGTCCTGCTTCCCACGCTGCTGGAAAAAATGCAGCGACGCGTGCCGCTGACCATGATTACGTGTTACGACTACCCGATGGCCTACCTGGTGGAAGAGGCCGGGGTGGATATTGTGCTGGTCGGGGACAGCCTGGGAATGACCGTTCTCGGTTATGAAAGCACGTTGCCGGTGACCATGGAGGACATGATTCGCCATGCCCAGGCGGTTCGGCGAGGGACGCCCAACGCGTTTCTGATCGGAGACATGCCGTACATGTCCTACCAGCCCTCGGTTGAGCTGGCGGTGCGTAACGCGGGTCGCTTCATGGCGGAAGCCTCCTGTGACGCCGTGAAGTTGGAGGGAGGAGCGGAGATGGCGGACCGCGTGCACGCGATTGCGCGAGCAGGGATTCTGGTCATGGGGCATTTGGGTCTAACCCCGCAGAGCGTCTCCGCCCTGGGTGGGTTCAAAGTTCAGGGAAAAGATGCCGCCCGGGCGAAGAAGATCGTGGAGGACGCGCGGATTCTGGAGGCAGAGGGAGCTTTCAGCATATTGTTGGAGATGGTTCCCGACCGTGTCACGAAGATCATCACCGAGCGGGCGGAGATTCCCATTATCAGCCTGGGGTCGGGGCCCGAGGCTCATGGCCAACTGCTCATCTTCCATGACATGTTTGGTCTGTATCCACGCTTCAAACCGAAGATGGCGAAGGTGTTTGGAAATGCCGGGGAGGTGATTCTGGGCGGGCTCAAGCGGTACGTGGACGAGGTGACCTCGAAAGAGTTCCCGAAGCCGGAAAACTGGTTCACGATCAAGGATGACCAGTTTGGTGAGTTGCTGAAGTCCTTGGGGGAGAAAGGGAAATGAGTCGCGAGCTCGTGGATCGACTTCGAATCCCTTGGGAACACGTTGAGGAGGTGAATCGTCTTCTGGTGGACGGCCAAGCGCCGTTGATTCGCAGCCTCCTGGATCTGGTCGAGAAGTATGGCGGCGTTGACGAGATCAACCGAATGGCGGAAGAAGCGCGAGCCCTTCCGGGGCTGATTGAGCGACTGAGGCAGCAGGGCTCGCCTTACCTGCGGGATCTGGAGTGGTTGAGGAACCAGCGCGATCGGGGCGCCTTTGTGCGCATGGAAGACTATCAGCGTGAGATTCTTGGAGAGCGGCTGCAGTCGACAAGATTTGATCCGCGGCTTGCGGTAACCCTGGAAATCAGTGCCTTTCAGTACTTTCCATGGATGATTGAGGAGGCGCGCAGGTCCATTGAGCGGAAGGAGCTGATGCCCGGGCGGTTCATCCGGGTGCGGAGGATGAAGGAGTCTGAGGCGGATGGCGGGGATCTGCTCGCGGTGGGCGCCGCGGTGCAGATCGTGGGCGCTTCCTATGTGGAAACGTTGGACACGAAGGGCACGGATGGCTCCAACGTTCATCTGGGCGGCCCGGAAACGCTGACCGGGTACTTCGGTGGAATCGGGGAGCCGAACGAACATGCTCTGCAGTGGGTAGATGAGCTTCTTTATTACTATACGAACTACGGAGTGCGGTCGGTCCTGAACATCAATCCGGGGACGGTCTTGCTGGGTTACTTGTTGCACAAGATGGGGATCGACATTGAGTTTAAGATCTCGGTGTACATGGGAAATGACAACCCCTACTCTGTGCTGTGGACGCTGATCGGGGCCCGGTTGTTTTCGCGGGCGGACGGTACGACCCCTCTGATTGGTTTCAATTTCAGCAATTCGGTGGACAACCAGACTCTCGAGCTTTGTGCCGAGGCGAGAAGGGCACTCAATTTGGAAGAAATCGTGCGGTTTGAGCATCATATTACCGAAGCCTGGAAGAGCATTGTTCGTCAGCCGTACAATCGGCGCCAAGAGCTGGTCGAGGTGGCCCAGCACGTGCCCAACATTTCTGCCAAGCATGAGGGCGGCGAGGTGGAGGTAGAGGAGAAACGGGATCACCCTTCGGATGTTCTCGACTACTTCATGTCCAAGGAGGATGTGGACTCGCAGGGGTTGATGCCGCGGTTGTTGCGCAACTACCTGGACAAACACGAGTCGGTGAATCTGACAGCCCGGGCGCTGATCGGTGCCGGGATCCCCGTGATTGCGGCGCGCAACCTGCATGGGGAACCCGCCTGAGGAGGCGGGACAGGGAGGCAAGTCGATGAAGGTCGCGATTACCGGTAAGGGGGGCGTCGGCAAGACAACTCTGTGCAGCCTGCTGGCCTATTCCTTTGCGGACCGGGGGTACCGAGTGCTGGCCGTCGATGCCGACCCATCCCCTTGCCTGGGTGCGGCGCTCGGTTTTCCGGAGGAAGCCCTGAGGGGCCTGCGGCCCATTGCCGAAATGGAGGAGCTGATCGCCGAGCGGACGGGGGCCCAACCGGGAGCCTTTGGGGGTTACTTCCGGCTGAACCCGCGAGTGGACGACCTGCCGGACGCGTATTCGGCCGCCCACCGCGGGATCCGCCTGTTGGAACTGGGAGCGGTCGAGCGGGGCGGGTCAGGATGCATATGTCCGGAAAGCGTTCTGCTGCGGTCTCTGGTGACGCACATCCTGCTGAGGCGGGATGAGGTGGTTCTGCTGGACATGTACGCCGGGGTGGAACATCTTGGGCGGGCGACGGCCGATGCCGTGGATGCGATGCTCGTGGTGGTGGAGCCAACGGAGAGGAGCTTGGCCACCGCGAGCCAGATCCGGAGCCTGGCTGCAGATCTTTCACTGAAACACCTTTTCTTGGTTGGGAGCAAGGTTCGGGACGCCGAGGACCGCAGCTACATTAGCAGTCGATCTCCCGGATTGGAAGTAATCGGTTTCCTGTCTGACGACGGGGCGGCCCGCGAGGCGGATCGGCGGCGAGTACCGGTTTCGGATCTTTCGGCGAGCCTGGTGCGCGAAGCGGAGGCGATCAGGGTCCGTCTGAACTCCGAGTTTGGAGAGAAATGAGCCAATGGGCACGCGCGGACGGGGCGGCCCCACGGAGGAATGATCGGGCCTGAGGGCTGCAAGAAAGGGACGGGAGGGATTTGAAAGGCGCCTCGGATGCAGAGGCGCCGTCTGTTTTTGGGGGAGGCTGGAGGCGGGGCAGGGGTAGGGGCAGGCCACCCCGATTGCTCGCAGGTCCGCGGCGGTGAGCCGTGCGTGCCGATCCAAGAGGCGGGGCTAGGCGGTGAACTTGCGGAGCGCCAGCTGCTTCTGGGCGGATTCGCGCAGGCGCCCCAGCCGGCCGGCCGCCTCAGTCTCGCCTCGTCGGCCAAGATCCGCCAACATCAGATCCATGTCCTTGAGGAGCTGGTCGGTGATCTCGCCGGCACGTGCCTGGAGCAGGGCATCGGCCTGTGGGTCGTCGGGCTGCTGGAGGAGATCGCGGATCAGGCGAACTTCCGGGGGGAGGGCCTTATCTAGGGCCAGAAGGACCGACTTTTCGAGGTCCTCGAGGCGATGGGTTGCGTCGGGTTGGTTCCCGCGGCGGGCGGCCTCAAGGTTGGCTTGGAGGACAACGAAGAAGGTCTCCGTGAAGTCTGCTAGATGGTCCTCGATGGCCGTCTGGAGATCGGGCGCTTGCAGCAGGGTTCGCAATACGGAGGCGCTGTATCCCAGTTCCGCTTCGGCCTCGCGGCGGTACGCTTGGCTTTGCTCCAAGGCATGGTCGCGGATGGCCGTCAGCCTCTGTTGATCGGAGGGTGCGGCGCGGTCGACGCGGGCCGTTAGTTGTTCGAAGAAGGTGTAGTCGAGGGCCTGCCACGTGAGCGCGGCGAGTGCGGTGACCCGATCGAGGGAGGGGGCGGACACGAACAAGTCGATGAGCTTGTCGAGGCTGGCAGTGGGGCCGAGCTTTTGGAGGTCCTGGGCGGCCCGTTCAAAGGCCTGCGACTGCTGGCGGAGGCGCTTGCCGAGTCGGGAGTACTGGAGAATCGCGTCGCGGGCTTTGGTGGCGCGCTCTCGGAGCGAGGCATCATTGCGGGCCTCGGCGGCCTCGGCAAAGGTGCTGACGAGTTGGAAGACGGCGGCGTCGATTTCGGCATCCTTCTCGGTGATCAACTGAGGCAGCTGCGCCGGATCGGCCTCGGCAAGTTGCTGGGCCAGCCGGGACTTGGCGCGCTGCTGCTCGAGCATTTGGCGGGTGATGCCATCGGCCTCGAGAATTCGTTCAATCAAGGTTTGGAGGGTCAGGAAGCTCTGGGGGCGGAGCAGATATCCCTTGCGCATCTCGGCCGGGAGGGCACTGACGATGCGTTGGGTGAGGCGTCCCAGCGCCTGCTCCTGGTCGACGGTGGAAAGGGCCAGTTCGGTGGGGACGTAGGTGAGCAGGAGTTCTTTGGCCGGGTCGTGATAGACGATCGGGGTGGCGAGGGCGCCGCGATATCCGCAGGTTGGACAGGCGGCGACGTTGAATTGACCGCGAAGCAACCGCGTCTTCGCGGTCGGGTCTTGAGCTTGGTCGAAGATCTGTTCAATGCTGGCGGCGAGGGGGGCGCCGCAGTTTGGGCACTTGATGGCGGTCGATGTGGGTGGCATTCTGCTCCTGAGGCCCGCAGCCCGGAACGGGAAGGGAATCGAGTTGAGATAGTTTTCAGTCTAGCCTTGGGTATGCGCTTGGGCGAGCGGCTGGGCACGAGGGATGGAAAAGGAAATGCGCGCGCCGTGCTTGGGTTCGCTATCGGCCCAGACGCGGCCTCCGTGAGCCTCTACCACGGCGCGCGCCAGGTAGAGCCCGAGACCGGCACCTTTGGTTGTGCGGGCGGCGTCCACCGCGCGGTAGAAGCGGTCGAACACATGAGGCAGATCCTGGGGATCTATGCCGGGGCCTTGATCAGTCACGGTCACCACGACCTGGTCCGGCTCGACACGGCCTCGCACTTCGACCTCCGTACCGGGCAGAGAGTATTTGACTGCGTTGGAGAGCAAGTTCGATATCACCTGAGACAGGCGCTCCTCATCTGCAAGGATGACGGGAAAGTCATCTGGGAAGTGGACCTGGAAGCGGTGGCGCGGCGACTGCATCGCGAATCGCTCGGCCAGCGTGGAGGCCAACTGACCCAATTTTACCTCGCCCAGGTGCAGTTCCAGGCCGCCGGCCTGTAGGCGGGAGGCGTCGAGGAGATCCTCGATGAGGGAAGTGAGGTGATCGGATTCCTCCTCAATGACGGAAAGCGCGTCTTGGACGGTGGCCGGGTCCCAGCGCGCGTCTTCACGGCGGAGCGTGCTGGCATACCCCTTGATGAGAGCAACGGGGGTCTTCAGTTCATGGCTGATGATGGAGATGAAAGTGCTCTTGAGTTCCTCCGCCTGACGGAATCGGGTGAGATCCCGGGCTCCTAGGACGATGTTGATCAGGTTCTTCTCGAGGGAGAACACCGGGGCGTAGGAGAGGCCGACGCTAACCAGAGTGCGGTTCTTGCGGAATAGGGTCCCCTCCAGGTAAAGGGTCGCCTGATCCGAGAGGGGCCAGCCGCCGGCTTCGGCCTGCCGAAGTGGGGTTCCGCTTTCGACCCGTTGGAAGCGAATGACTTGGTCGTGGTCTAGGTTCAGGACCTCGTCAGGGCCGTAACCGGTGAGCTTCTGGAGACTGCGATTGAACCGTTGGATGCGATTGTCGGCGCCGAGAATGGCTATCCCCTCGGCCGAGGAGTCAAGAATCGCATCGAGTCTTCGTTTTTCTTCGGCTACCTGTGTAAACAGCGAAGCGTTTGCAACCGCGATGGCCGCCTGGTCCGCAAAGCTCTGAAGCAGGGCCCGCTCATTTGGCGAGAAGAGCCCCTCGCTGTCGCGGAAGACAAAGACCACGCCCACAACCTCACCGCGTGCAACCATGGGCAGGCCTAGGCCGGTGAGAACGCCGAGCGAGGCGACGCGTGCAATCTGCCGAAGTCGGCGATTCACTTCAGGGAGGGCAAATCGTTCTGGGTCACCCTGGTCGGGGATGTCGTCGAGGAGCGGGTCCAGCTGACGAAGGAAATTTGTCACCAGTCCGTAAGAGGCGGCAATCCGCCACCGGCCGCCAGAGGGTTCGGGGGCGGGGCGGCCTGGGGGCTGATGCAAGGCGATGATTCCGGCCTTGCCTGCGAGCATTTCGACGGAATAGCGAAGGATCTGCTCCAGGACGCGTGCCAGATCGAGCTCCTGGGTGATCGAACGCGCAAGCTCGAGCAGGATGTCTCGTTGACGAACGCGGATGTCGGGGAGCACAAGGCCTCCGCTGGGGTGGGGGTCGGGAGAAGCGCGAGTTACCACTCCTCGGTGCGCTCGGCCTCGGTTATGGAGTAGTCGAGAATCTCGAGGCCTTCCTCAATGTTCTGGCTCGGAGTGCTAAGGGGCGGGGCGATTCGGATGGTGCTGTCGGCGCACCCGAGAAGGAGCAGGCCGTGGGAGAACGCCAGGTGAACGATCTGATTGCGCAGGCGGTGGGCGGCTTCTTTCGTGGTGCGGTCCTTAACGAACTCAATGCCGATCATGAGCCCTTTGCCACGAACTTCACCGATGGAGGGGTGCATTCGCATCATCTCGCGCAGGCGGCCGAGCGCCAGGTTGCCCATCGCGGTGGCATTTGCCATGTATTGGGTTTGGATTAGCCGGAGCGTCTCGAGGGCTGCGGCGCAAGAGATAGGATTGCCACCATAGGTGTTGCCGTGCGCGCCGCTTGGCCAGGTCATGACGCTCTTGCGGGCAATGAGTGCTCCCAGGGGGAGACCAGAGGCAATTCCCTTGGCGGCGCAAACCAGGTCCGGCTCAATTCCCCAATGTTGGATGGCCCACCACTTGCCGGTCCGTCCAATGCCGGATTGAACCTCGTCGACAATTAGGAGGATGCCATACTGATCGCACAGCTTGCGTAAGGCGGGGAAAAAGCCGTCGGTGGGTAGAATGTAGCCGCCCTCGCCCTGGATCGGTTCGACGAGGATGGCTGCACAGTCTTCGGCAGGCATGACGTGGCCAAATACCTGCTGCTCGATGTAATCGACGACGGTCTCACCGTAGTCGGGGCGGGTGGGGAGCAAGACCGGACGATAGGGATTTGGAAAGGGGACGTGGGTGACCCCGGGCATGGTCGGGAAGAAGCGGTGCCGATACATCGGCCGGCTGGCCGTGAACGCCAAGGCGCCCATCGTTCGGCCGTGGAATCCCCCGTGGAAGCCGATGAATCGTTGCCTTGCCGTCTGATATCGAGCGAGCTTGATCGCCGCCTCAACGGATTCGGCACCGGAGTTGGTCATGAAGCAAAGGGCATCCTCCTTGAACGGAGCGATTTCGTCAAGCTTTTCTCCGAGGGCAATCCAGTTCGGGTGGTAATAGTCGGATGAGATGTGGATGAATTCCGCCGCTTGGCGTTGAACGGCGGCGACAACGTCGGGATGACTGTGTCCTGTGGAACAAACGGCTACGCCGGCGGCAAAGTCGACATAGCGGTTGCCATCCACGTCCCAAACCTCCGACCCCCGTCCGTGGTGCATCACGAAGGGCACATCTCGGGGGTAGGAAGGAGAAATGAAGGTGGCGTCGCGGCGAATGTACTCAGCGGCCTTGGGGCCGGGAACCTTGTAGGTCTGGATGGGCATGAGGGTCTCCTCGGGGTTTGGCAGGGCTGGTTGGTGACGAGGTAGGAACGGGTTGGCTTGCCAGCCCGACAGAGAGGGCATAGGCGCCGAAAAGGCCAACATCGTCGCCCAATGCGGCCGGGGCGATGCGCAGATCTTCCAGATAGGAGGGGGACATGGCAAGTGCGATAGTGGTCTCCCGAACCGGGTCGAAGAGGAGAGGGCCGGCTTGCGATACCCCTCCACCGAGGATGATCGTGCTGGGGTTGAAGACGCACAGTATGCTGGCGAGGGCTTGACCGATGTGGCGGCCAGCCGTGGCGATGAGCTGTTGCGCGAGCTCGTCTCCGGCGAGTGCAGCCTGGGCGATCATCTGGGCTGTGATCTGGCTGGAGTCCCCGCCGGAAAGGTCGCGGAGGAGAGAGGGGCGCGAAAGGTCGGATAAGGAGCGGCGCGCCTCGCGGGCGATAGCGGGCCCAGAGGCTAAGGCTTCGAGGTGCCCCCGTTGCCCGCAGCTGCATTGGGGCCCGTCGGGAAGGACTGTGATATGGCCGAGTTCGGCGGCCAAGCCCCGGCGGCCAAGAAGGAGGCGGCCGTCGGCGATCACGCCGCCGCCGATTCCTGTGCTGATCGTGAGATAAACCAGGTCGGAGGCACCCTGCCCCGCGCCGAATTGCCACTCACCGAGCGCAGCTAGGTTAGCGTCGTTGCCGATTTGAACTGGGCAGGGAAGGCGGTCGGCCAGCCATTGGCGCAGCGGGACGTTGCGCCAGCTGGGGATATTGGGGGCGGAAATGACGACCCCCTCAAAGGGATCGAGGGGGCCCGGCGCTCCGAGAGCGACGCCAGAGAGCGAATTCTCCTCGGCAGGCATGACTTGGCGAATGGTGCGAAGGATGGCCTCGAGGATATCGTCAGGGCGTGAGGAACGGGGTGTATCACTCTTGGCGCGTCGAAGGATTCTTGGCTCGTCATCAGGAAAGAGGGCGGCGCGGATGTGGGTGCCACCGACGTCAACCGCGACATGGAATGCGGCGCTCATGTCGCGAGTATAGCATAAGAGCTGGTCTCTCTGAGATGGGCGCGATGGCAGCCGTCAGTTTGAGGGCCAGCCTCGGGCCAGAAGCTGTTCATGCGGGGGTTTGGGCTGGGCCTTGGTGGTAAGAGCGAGCCCGGAGGGGCGGGGGGGCCGGCCTGATCGTTGGGCGAGGGTTGGAGAAGGAGGGCTTCGTCGTTGCGTGGGCAAACGGGTACCATGCTGCGGATTCCCATTTCTTGGGTAAGGTTGGGGGCTGCGGTTGGGGTATGTCAGAGCTTGTAGCCTATTCGGCGCAGCAGGGATTTGCGGTCGGCGACATCCGCGTCGGTCTCGACACCCTGGGGTTTGGCGCCATCGATTACTCCCAGGATTCCTCGGCCGCCAGCCGCCTCGCCAACGAGCACTGACACGGCGTTGGCGGTCGCGCAGAAGACCTGGCAAACCTCGGGCACCGCCTTGATTGCATTCAGGACGTTGACTGGGTAGACGTTCTCCAGGAAGAGGAAAAAGGAGTGCCCGGTTCCGACTGCCAGGGCGCTTGCGCGCGCCAGGTCGATCATGGCGGCGGAGGTTCCGGAGAGGCGCACAAGCGCCGGACCGGACGACTCGCAAAACGCGACCCCGAACTTGGCTCCTGGAACCGCGGTGGCAACTGCCTCGTGCAGGTCCTCCACGGTCTTGATAAAGTGCGCTTGGCCAATAACTACATTTACCTCGTCGGGCTTGGAGATGGGAACCGCCTCGACCTGCACCATCGCTCCTCCTTGTTGGTGGACCGCCCCTAGCGATTTGCAACGGTGGAACTCACTCAATCTAGCACGATTGAGGCCTTGGGCGGGTCACAAGTGTGCTTTGCTTGCCGATGCGCATAGCCACAATACTTTCCCTTCCTTCACCATCCCCACCCCCACTTGAACGTCTAAACAGGCTATGCGCATCGTTGACCCCAGTCACTCATTTCCTCATCAGTCCCGCTCCGCAACGGCACACCGCCAACGCCCGCCGCCTTGAAGTCCTGAAGTTGGGCCCAAGTTCCCCTAGAGCTCTCATGCGCCTGCGCCTGCGCCTCGGCAGGGACATTGCAACGCGCCCCCAAGAGGGGAGAACCCACCTTGAAAGGCGAGGCCTATCCTGCCAGACATGCTCTCGTCGCGAGAGGCCCAGGCGAGCGAGCTTTGAACCCAGCCAAGCTGGCCGCGCGACTCTTTCGTGCCGACCGGGTTGCGCTCTGGATTGTCGGTCGCCAAGCCCCTTCGGCCCATATCTGGTCTCAGGGATTCGCGCACCACGGGCTGGAGAGGGAACGCAACTTCATCGAGCACCTGCCGCAAACAGAGGACCTACTTTGCGGCCGACCCCGAACTGTCAGCCGCGAGTCCCTCCATACGTGTCTTCGAGCGCCGGACGACCTAGCCAGGGCAGGGGGCTGGCGTTTCGCAACCCTCTGGCCAATCCCCAAGAAGAACCGCCTTTCCGGCATCGTTGTTTGCTACTTTGATGACGCGATCCCACCCAAACGAAATCGGCTGAAGCAGATTCAGGCTGTCCCCACACACGACTCCTTTTCCTCCAGCGATCCACGGGGCCAGACTTCTTCCCTAACGCTCATCTCTCAAAGCCGCTCACCGGGGAACCTCACGCCCACTTGTCGCTCCAAAGATCCTGCCGCGCAGATACGCGAGTTGACACTCGACGCAATCCGACTTGCCCTGCCATTCTGCACGGGTGGCATGCTTGCCGTCGGCCGATCCGAGCGATCCTCCTTCCACATTGTGGCGGCGAGCGGTCCCCTCGAAGATCAAGTTGGGCTCCCCGTCACTCCTCCCTGGGGATTCTTACACGTGCCTGGGAGTCCAAGCGAACCAATTGCGACCCGGTCCAGAGCGATCCTCAGATCGGAACACTCGCCTCAGGCAAGCCGATTGGGTCGCCCCTCGACAAACGGCTTCTCCTGGCTCCGCTCAGGATTGGGGAACGGCTGCTGGGCGCGCATATCGCCATCTCAAAAAAAGATGGGGACCACTCGATGAGCAGCACTCGCATACTTCAGGGGATTGCAGACCTAGCCGCCCGCGCGCTCCATCACCTGAGCCTGGAGACCCGGCTGGAAGAGGTTCACGCAGAGGCCGTCCTCGCCTTGGCCGGCGCAGCTCAGGCCCGCGATGGCTACACCGGGGATCACAGCAGGCGGCTGGCTCCCTGGGCGGAGGAAACCGCTCGGCGGCTTGGGTGTCCCGCGGATGAAGTCGAGGATGTGCGCTGGGGGGCGTTGCTTCATGACATCGGGAAAATCGCCGTCCCCGATCCGATTCTGCTCAAAGCCGGACCGCTGTCAGAGGAGGAATGGTCTGTCATCCGGCTGCATCCTGAGGTCGGGGAGCGAATCGTCAGTGCGGTTCGCCGACTCCGGCGCACGGCCGAGTTGATCCGCCATCACCAGGAGCGCTTCGACGGGCATGGCTACCCGGATGCGCTTCAGGGAGAGCAGATCCCCCTCGGCTCGAGAATCCTGGCCGTCGTGGATTCGTACGGCGCCATTCGGGACGAACGGCCCTACAAGGCCTCCCGATCGCACCAGGAGGCGCTCGTGGAGATCCAACGGTGCAAAGGCACCCAGTTTGATCCTCAGGTAGTGGACGTCTTTCTGGACGTTATCGAAACGCGACCGGGCCGGGCCAAGCCGGCGGAGGCCTTGGGGCCTTTTGAGTAGCGCCTAGGCTCGGCTGTCCCAGTACACCTCCCACTTCCCTCGCCGCTTGTTCTCGTACAAGGCCATGGCAAAGAGCATGTCCGAAAGCCGGTTCAGATAGGACAGGGCGACCGGGCTGACCTGCTCCTGCCGGGAAAGCGCGACCAACTCCCGCTCAGCTCTCCTGCAGATCGAACGCGCCAAATGCAAGGCCGCCGCGGCGGGGGTGCCGGCGGGCAGGACGAAGTTATCAAGCGGCCCGACCGCGCCCATCAACTCGTCGATCTCCGCCTCCAAAGCCTGGACGTGCCGGGCGTCGATTCTCGGGCCGTCCTTCTTCGTCTCGGCCGAAGCCGAAACCTCCGCACCGAGATGAAAGAGTTCGTTCTGGAGGCGCCCAAGCAGCTCATCCAGCCTTGAATCAGGACCAAAGGCCCGGGACAGGCCGAGAGCGCTGTTGAGTTCGTCGACGGATCCATAGGCCCTCACCCGCAACTCATCCTTTGATACCTGCTCACCCGAGGTCAGGGTCGTGGTGCCCCGATCTCCCTTGCGCGTGTAGAGCTTGGTCAGCCTAGGCATCTGGGTCCTCGCTTCGCGCTCCGGTCCCTTCGCGGTCCTCCTGGCCAGACATCCTTGAGATGCTATCCGCCCCATCCGCAACGATGAGCGGCACACCCCCGACCGGGTGCGGCATTACATGTACGGGGATCTCGTACAGCCGGGTGAGAATCTCGGCCGTGAGAACCTCGCGGGGGGTACCGAGCGAAACCATGCGGCCGTGGCAAAGCAGTGCCACCCGATCCGCAATGCGCGCCGCCTGGTTGAGATCATGCAACGCAATCAGCACGGACTTACGTTCATCGCGGGCCATTTTGGCGATCAGGAACAGGATCTCGATTTGGTTCCGCAAGTCCAGGTGAGCTGTGGGCTCGTCAAACAGCAAAATGGGCGAGCCTTGTGCCAGGGCGCGGGCGATAAGCACTCGCTGCTGCTCCCCTCCAGAGAGTGTGCCCAGCGACCGGCTGGCGAGCGCGAGCAGGTCCGTCCGCTCCATCGCCCAGCGCACCTGCTCCAAGTCCTTGGCCGTCTCGCGGCCGGTCCATCCCAAATAGGGGGTCCTCCCCAGCAACACCGCCTCGAGAACCGAGAACCCGCCGGGCAGATGGGCGGCCTGGGGAACCACCGCGACCCAGCGCGCTCTCTCCTCGGGCGGCAGATCATGCAGTGCCTTCCGGGCACCGGCGATCCGAACGCACCCCTCTCGCGGGCGGAGGATCCCGCTGGCAGCTCGAATCAGGGTCGTCTTGCCCGAGCCGTTCGGCCCCAGTAGCGCCAGGACCTCTCCCTGGGATAGGGTAAGGCTCGCCTTCTCCAGAGCCAGCCTGTGCCCCTCGGGACCGGAATACTCAACGGTGACGTTGTCGAGCACCAGATCGCTCATGGCCCTAGACCGACGGACGTGTCGAGGTGCGCAAGAGATACAGAAAAAAGGGTACCCCAAGCAGGGCGGTTACAACTCCCACGGGGATCTCCTGGGGCGCCTCGAGAGTCCGAGCCAGGACATCGGCCAGGAGCAGAAGGATGGCCCCGGAGAGAATCGACATCGGCACCAGGCGCCGATAGTCCGAGCCGATTAGGAGTCGCACCAAGTGCGGCACCGCGAGCCCGACGAACCCAATGATCCCCGAAAACGATACCGCGGCGGCTGTGGTCAGAGAGGCAATCACAATGATTGCCAGCCGGGCGCGACGGACGTCCAGCCCCAACTGTAGGGCTTGCTCCTCCCCAAACTGGAGAACGTTGAGCGCCCGACCTAGAAAGCTGAGCGCGATCAAGCCGGCGAGGATGTATGGGAGCGATGCCCAAACGGGTTCCCAGCCACCGAGCGCGTAGCCGCCAAGCATCCACACAATGGCCCGCTGCAAGTCCCCTTGGAAGCGAAGGATGAAAAAGGAGGTCGCGGCGCTGGCAAAGGCGCCAATGGCCACGCCAGCCAGGATCAGGTAGGAGAGGTGCGAGTCGGGGATCCCACTCCGATCCTGACGGGTCCGAGCGATGCGGTACACAAGGAAAACAGTCACTAGCGCTGCCGCGAAGGCCACCGCAGGAACGAAATACAGGCCCACAGACGGCCCGAGTCTGGCAAACACGGGTTCGCCTCCGGGCCCCTCCCAGCTCATGGCCAGAACGGCCCCCAGCCCTGCGCCGGAGGCAACGCCAAGCAGATAGGGGTCCGCCAGCGGGTTCCGGAAGAGACCCTGATAGGCCGCTCCACTCCCGGCGAGCCCTGCCCCAACCAGCGCCACCAGAATAGTCCGAGGCAAGCGGATTTCTAGGACAATTGTGCGAATGCTGGCAGGAATGACCAAGTTTGGAGTCAGGAGGCCGCGCACGGGGCCCGGGAGGAGGAGGGCCAGCACTTCGCGGATTGGGATCGTCACGGCCCCGATAGCTACGCTGATTACCAGCGCAGCGGCGAGGAGGGCTACGGCGGCCAGGAGGTAGATGCGAGCAGGACGCCCGTCAACGACAAGCGACTCTGCGCGCGGGCTAGATTGACGAGAATCAGGTTGGGCTGCCAGATCCGGGGTACGAATGGCGCATCACCTTTCGTGCGAAGGCGGATGGCGCTCGACCGGGGTGGGCGACCTGGCTCATCGGGCAACTCAGCCCAGTCCGCTCTGTGGAGCAGGGGGATGAGGTCCCGACTCACAGTTGCGCGACAGCGCCGGACTTTCACCGGCTTCGCCACGTCAAGTCGAGAAGCAATGCCGACACAATGGAGCTTCGCAAAGGCCATTCTACTACCGCCCACGACGCAGCGCGAGGGCACAGGCCACTCCGCTCCCTGCCGGCGTGGTCCAACGATGGGTCAAGGCAACAACCTTGGGCTCCGAGCTTGCCTGCGAGCAAGGATGGGCTCATCGCTAGTGGAACCCTCCCGCCAAAGCCAGGGACAAGTGCCTAGGCGCATCCCGCGAGGGCACCCCCACCAAGGCGAATTGTTCTACAGACTTTGCCAAGCCGTGGCCAGATGGCCTCAAGGCAATTGCTGCCAGGAACTCAGACTTGACCCCCTCAGCGTAAGTCACCTTGCCAAGACCATCGACCGTGAGCGGGCGCGCCCCACAGAAACTGTGTCTCGCTCATCGCAGCGAAAACAGCTCTTGCAGTCCTCAAGAACGTTTGTTCTATCCAGCAGATCTCGGTTGTTCCATTCAGATCCAGTGTCCGGCAGTCTGGCCCCCAGAGGTATCTGATCGAAGAGGATCGCAAGCCCAGATGGAGGCGGACTCAGCGAATTGATCAGCGTCCTCAGCCGAGGACTGGTGGCTGTCCGCCTCGACGCCAAACGGATACATCGTCCTGCCAAGTCGCTCCTAAGTTGCAACGGCCTGATCCCTAGATAGCGGAGGGTACCCGCTCACAGAAGGCCAGGGTGATCGTGCTCGCAGCCCAGAAAGTGTTCGCCCACCAGGGTCTGGCGCAGGTCCACAGGTCCCTCCACTGTCATTGGGCCTGCCGTGCGTCGTCTTGGCCCAAGAAGGCCGCGGTCAAGAAGAGATTCACCCAAACAGAGCCATAGAAAGGCCGCTAGAGCGGCCCGAGGCGACGATCCCTCGGACTCTTGGATTCCCCCCGCTGCTCCTCGCCTCAGAATGCGAGAACCCCACTCAATTCTACGTGCGTCCCGAGGGCAGGGGGCATTTCCCCAGAACACATCCAGCCCAACCAGTCAGTCCTGCCTTCCGCCTGCCTCCCTGACCTGTGCTCAACGAAGACCAAGGGGCCTTCCCCGAGGGCCGCGAACCCAATCGGACGGAGGGGGCCGCGACCAACCCGTTCTAATGGGCGAATCTCGCAGATATATAATGCAACACAAGGTATCTAAAGTTTCATTATGCCGAGAGGGCGCATGAGGGCTCGCCCCGCGAGGCACCCGCAAGAGCCCCCGGCCTCCCCCTCCTCTCGTTCTCCCCTCCTGAACCTGGAGCCCCCCGCTTTCCCCAACCCGCGCAGGGGAGGAGCGACCCACAGCATTCGAGCTCCTGGCCGAAGCCATCCATCCCCGTCCCCCGGCCAGGAACCAGTCACACACATCGCGGGAAACCCTCTCATCCGCTGTCTCGCCCAAAGACCGCCCAAGTTTCGCCACCCGGCCCGGCAAGGCGTGCGCCGAACCCGCGCAACCCGAATGGAACCGTCCCCGGGTCCGGGCTATTCCTGCCCATGCGCGCAGATCCCCTCGCAACCGAATGGGCGCCTGGTTCCGCCCAGCCACGAGCTTCGGCATCACTTCCCCTTCTACAGAACGCCAACCCTCAGCACTCCGACGCGCCGTAAGCAACCAGCCAGCCTGGCGCGATGCACCCTCCACAGTCCCGGACGGCTCGACGAAGCAACATGGAAGAGAGGCTGGAAGGGATGAACTCGTGGTGGCTACGCGCAGCCGGTGCGTGGAAGGACAACGAGGCTTGAGCTCGACCTCGCGAGGACACCCCAACACACGGAGACGGGAACCGTCAGGAATCCCCAGCCCGGCCCAGTTTCCAACCTCTCTGCCCCCAAGCCCGTGATTTGCTGGTCGCGATGATTGCGGAAGGACCGGTCAATCAGAGAATCATGACCACCTTGGCGATGATCTCTTTCCTCAAGCCGAAATTCGGACGGATTGCGGAGTCCGGCAACCCGTTCGCTTGTTGCTGGGCAGGTGGGGCATCGACGAAGTGTCGCAGGGACGGATGAAAAACCGAAGGCTGTCGTTGGGCGCCTGTTCCCATCCTTCGGACCTCAGCCACCCCAGCGGAGGCGATTCGCTCGGGTCGCTCAGGACCACCCTGCCCCCTGCCCCGGTCGGGACCGAGGGCGGTCAACGACCACGTTGGCCAGCTCGTCCGTGGAATCCTTCCCTCTCGCCCGCCAAGCCGCGGCGCTGGTCCATGCCAGAGCGAAAGAAATGGAGAAGACAAGCCACGGATGCAATCCTGCAGGCGGGAAATCTTCGAACAGGTATTCGATTTCAAAGCCCATGAATTCTGTTGGTGACCCTGCGCTGCCGGCCATGAGGCGGGCCCCATAGTCCGTGCCCAGGCCATTCTGAGACCAGGCCTCCCCATGAACCAAGCGTGAGGAAATGTTCTCCTCGGTCCAGGGTGGACCCGGGCCTGAGGGGGTGGTCGGCAGGACATTCCCCATCCCCAAGAATCATCGCGGCCAGGTAAGCCTACCTCGCCGCGATGCCATCGTCCAGACGGAACCCCTGAGGCGGACTAGACCGTCTTCGCCTCCTTGGATCGAGAGGTGGCCGCCGAACCGTTCTGGTCCAACGCGAGGATGCGTCCGCCGAAGCGGACTCCCATCGCCGCCACCGCGGCCGCCGAGGCGAGAATCCCTACAATACCCACGCCGGCCAGCACGGCCGATTCGACCCAATGCCGGGGCCGTTCCACCAAAACGGGCATGCCGGGTAGGTTGGCCAAACGTTCTCGCAGGCCATTCACGAATTCCTCTCTTGGGTTCACAGGCCCCAAGCTGGCATGAAGCAAAGTGACGAGCTTCCGGGTCGTCAATGCCTTTCTCATATTCACCATGATCCTTGCTCCAACCCCAGACCTGCCTAATCCCATGACCCTTCTGGGGGCAGAGCTTTCGGCCCAGGTTGCACTAGAGGCGGCAAGCCAAGAAGCCTCCCTCAGCCTCGCCTCCCGGGCTGTTTTCCATTTCTGGCCCGATGTCCCCCGTGACCTTGGAGCCCGGCCCCTGTTTGTTCGCTCTCCAAGTGTCCCAATTCCTCCCTCAGGGAGAGGAGCGTGCGATGGTAGAGGCTCTTGATCGCTCCCTCGGTCCTTCCCATAATGCCGCCAATCTCAGCATTGGACAGATCCTGGGAGTACTTGAGGATCAGCAGTTGTTGTCTCTCCTCGGGGAGGCCCCGGATCGCCTCCATCAACCGACGTTGCTCTTCCTCTTCCTCCGCTAGATGATCGGGAGGATCTCCGGCAACGTGCCCCGCAGCCTCGTCAAGGCCGACCACCCGTTGGCGGCTGTGATCGCGGTGCCAGTTCGCCACGAGATTGTGGGCGATCCGATAGAGCCAGGCCGAGAAGGGCAACCCCTGATCCTGGTACGAGTCCAGGTGGGTGATCGCTCTCTGGAAAACCCTGGCGGTCAGGTCTTCGGCTTCGTGCTCGTTCCCCGTCCGGTAGTAGACGTAAGTGTAGATCCGCCGCACATAGCGCTCGTAAAGGAGGCCGAACGCCTCCCGGTTCCGCTTGGCTTGGCGGATCAGCTTCGGCTCATCGGAACTGGGATTCACCGACGCAGATGGCCCACTCGTGCGCCTCAGTTGATAACACGGCGGGCTCTCCTCCGTTGCTGGGGTCGGCTGGGAGTATATCTCAGCCGTGGGTGAGGGGCACAGAATTCAGACGGGCCGGGGAATCACAGCGGCCTCTCCGCCGGAGGCTCCCTCCCTGGCCGGCTCGGGGGGGGCGCACGAGGCCAGCCGGGTCTCGCGCGCGGCGGAGGAAGGGTTAGCTTTTCTTCTTCCTCAGCCCGACCTTGCGTTGGACAGGCGCTCGGGGGCCAGGGTGCGCCCGAGAAGACGGCAATCTCCTGGCGAGGTGCGTTGACCGGGCCTTCCTGCGGGGGGCTGGACGGTGTCCCCCTCCTCGGCCCGCTCCTCGAGAGTGCCGCGGACCGCCTCCGGCCGTCCTCCGTGCCTCAGTTCTTGGCGGGAGGGAGGGGTTGCCGCGTCGTTCTGCAAGGCCTCGCTGGGGGGAGGCTGAGCGAGGCGCCGGTCCAGGAACTGGCGGTCCCTCCCGCAGGTAGCGGTCGTAGAGCGCATACAGGTTTTGCAGATGCAGCTCGCTCGCCAATCCATTCAGCAAGATCCGGCTCTTTCCGCACTGTTCGATGCTGATCTGCTGCAGATCATCCTTGGTCCAGCCGCGGCGCAGGGCTCCCCGCACTTCCTTTTCGATCCGGTCGAGGTAGGTCAGATGCGAGGTGATCATCTCATCGATTTCCCCTCGCAGGATGACCTCACCATGGCCCTGGACGACATTCTCCAGCCCCATCCGGGAAATCGTCTTCAGGCTCTGGCGCATCTGCTCCATATCGCCGTCGCGCACATGGGGAAGCGGCATGACCGCGTCGCCCGCGAACAGGATTCGATCCTCCTCAAGCAGGACGCCGATGCCATCCGGGCTGTGGCCCGGGAGGTGAACCAGGCGCAGGCTTCGCTTTCCAAGCTGTAGGCTGGCGCTTCCCTGGCGAAAAGTGATGGCTGGCAGGATGACTTCCAGGTCTCCCAGGGCGGAGTTCTCTGCCCTGGCCGCCGCCAGCGCGGCCCGACCCCGGGTATCCAGCAGAGAGCGGCAAAATTCATGTGCCACGACCGTCGCTTGCGGAAAAAGGCACGATCCGCTGGTGTGATCTGCATGGAAATGCGTGTTGACGACGTAACGCACCCGCGACTCAAGGCGAGTCTCGAGAAAGGATCGGATCTCCCGTGTTTCCTCGGGCAGGGCGAGAGTATCAATCAGCACCGTGCCCTCCGGTGTCACCACGGCCCCAGCGGTTACTTGCACATAGATGTCGCTGGAAAAATAGTAGACGTCCTCAGCGATCCGCTCCCGTATCATCTGCGTCTGTCTCCGCTACCATTGCCCATCGCCCTAGCCCTCAGCTGACCGACATGGCAGGCATACGAAAAAGCCACCTCCGCCGGCTGCCCGCCTGTCCCTTTCATGGTCGCGCCTCCGGGACAATAGCACACTTGACTTGAATAAGTCAAGGAACGCCAAATCTATTGCTGAATTGCGACGTTCCGCAATCAAGACCACAAGGGTCTCAGGGCCCATGATCAGGGGGCCCGGGGGATTACCCCGCAGCACATGGTTGACACCGCCCCGCCCCGGTGCTAACATCGCGTGTCAAACGGATCTGAAAAGGCAATGATTGCGAGGAGTAGGCGGATAACGGCTGCCAGAGAAGGTCGGGCCGAAGGCTGAAAGCCCCCTCAGCGCGTTTCGCCAAAGGTCGCGCGATCGCCCGCTGCAGAAACGGACTCCGGATTAGATCAGCGCGGGGTGGCCCGTTATCGCCATTGAGTGTGCACCCCGCGGGGTCTTGAGGGGTGCGAAGCGAGGTGGTACCGCGAGGGGCCAACGCCCCTTCGTCCTCGAGGACGAAGGGGCGTTTTCCATTGGCGCGGATGGGATCCTGGACGGGAGGCCGAATTGGAAAGGCAACCGCTAGCTAAGACGTTTGATTTTGCGGCCATCGAACAACCGCTGTACCGCTGGTGGGAACGGAACGGGTATTTCCGTCCCGCCAACGATCCCACCCGCCCAGGATTCGATCCCTCCCGGACGCCTTTTGTCATCGCTATCCCCCCTCCGAATGTGACGGGCGAGCTGCACCTGGGGCATGCGATGTTCGTCTCCATCGAAGATCTGTTGATCCGCTACCACCGCATGCGAGGAATTCCTACCCTATGGATCCCCGGATCGGACCACGCGGGAATTGCAACCCAGTTGCAGGTGGAGAGAATGTTGGAACGCGAGGGAAAGCGCCGCGAGGATCTGGGCCGCGAAGCCTTTGTCGAAAAAGTCTGGCAGTGGAAAGAAAAATACGGCGGCATTATCTTCGATCAACTCCGCCGCCTGGGGGCAAGTTGCGATTGGGAGCGCACTCGTTTTACCCTCGATGAGGGCCTTACCCAGGCCGTGCGCCACGCATTCGTCAGCCTGTATGAGAAAGGGCTGATTTATCGTGGGCCTCGCCTGATCAACTGGTCCCCCGGTCTCCGCACCGCGGTCAGCGATCTCGAAGTGGAGTACTCTGAAGAGCCGGGAACACTCTACTTTTTCAAGTATCGGCTCCAAGATTCAAGCCAATACATTCCGGTGGCCACCACCCGACCCGAGACCATCCTGGGCGACTCCGCGGTGGCGGTCCATCCCGAGGACGCACGCTACCAGGATTATGTGGGCCGAACCGTTCTCGTCCCCATCCTGGGCCGGAAGATCCCGGTCATCGCCGATGCGCGCGTCGATCGAGAATTCGGTACCGGAGCTCTAAAGATCACCCCCGCACACGATCCCACAGACTATCAGATCGGACTGGACCATGGATTGGCGATCATTCCCATTCTCGATGAGCGCGCGCGGATCAACCGCGCGGGGGGATCCTACGAAGGTCTGGACCGCTTCGAGTGCCGCCAGCGCATATGGGGCGATATGCGCGAACAGGACCTGGTGCTCAAGGAGGAACCCTACCTGCTGCACATCCCCCGCTCCCAACGCGGGGGGGAAATCATCGAACCCATGCTCTCCACGCAATGGTTCGTTCGCATGAAGCCTCTGGCGGAGCCCGCCCTGGCCGCGGTGCGGGATGGGCGCGTGCGCATCCTGCCCGAGCGTTTCGAGAAGGTCTACACCAACTGGCTCGAAGGCATCCAGGACTGGTGCATCTCGCGCCAACTATGGTGGGGACATCGCATCCCGGTTTGGTACTGCCCGGACGGCCACATGACCTGCTTCCTCGCAGAGCCCGCCCAATGCAAGGCATGCGGGAGTCATGACCTGAGGCAGGATGAGGACGTTCTGGATACCTGGTTCTCCTCGGGTCTGTGGCCGTTCTCAACCCTGGGATGGCCCGAGTCCACCCCCGACCTGCGGTACTTCTACCCCACCACGGTGCTGGAAACCGGCTATGACATCCTTTTCTTCTGGGTGGCCCGCATGATCATGATGGGGATCGAATTCACCGGCCAACCCCCCTTTGGCACTGTGTACCTTCACGGCATCATACGCGACAGCCAAGGGCGCAGGATGTCCAAGAGCACAGGCAACGTAGTGGACCCGCGCTGGGTGATGGATGGGGCCAGCGTGGAGCAGATTCGAGCCTCCGGCACGAGCGGTGAGTTAGCTGAAAAATACCCCCAAGGCATACCCGCCATGGGGACGGATGCGCTTCGATTCACCTTGCTGACCAGCGGCAGCCCTGGCAACGATTGGAACCTCAGCCTCGAGCGAGTCGAAGCAAACCGGAACTTCGCCAACAAACTCTGGAATGCGGGCCGGTTTGTGATCGGCAGTTTGGAGCGCGTGCCGACGGGGAGGGATCCTTCCGGCCCCAACGCCTCTCCAACCTTGGCGGACCGATGGATCCGGTCCCGACTCTCCCAGGTCGTGAGCACGGTCACGGCTCTGCTGGACGGCTATCAATTCGGGGAGGCTGGCCGCCTGGTGTACGATTTCTTCTGGAACGAATTCGCCGACTGGTATGTCGAGATCTCGAAACTGCAACTGGCGGAGGGAGGTCAACGAGCCTATGGGACCGCGCTCTTGCTTTCTCAAGTGCTGGAGACCAGCCTGCGCCTGCTCCACCCCTACACCCCTTTTGTGACCGAGGAACTCTATGGGCACCTCCGACGCGCGTGCCAGGGAGTGGGTCCGGACTTCAACCCGTCTGGGGGATGGCCGGAGGCCCTGATGATCGCGCCTTGGCCAGGAGGGCCGGCTGCCGTCGACCGCGAGGCCCTAGAGGACTTCACGCTGTTCGTGGAAGTGGTTCGGTCCATTCGGAATCTGCGCACCCAACGCAAAGTCCCGGCGGCTGCTCGCATCCCAGCCCGGATTATCAGCGACAAACATGTCGCCACAATGAGATCCATGGGGGCTGCCTTGGGGTTCCTGGCACATCTCGACCTGGCAAAGGTGGAGTTCCTGAAGGATCCACCCGTTGAGGCAGAGGGCTGGGTGGTCTTGGCAGCAGGTCCCGTCGAGGTGCACCTCGCCCTGACCGAAGCGACGGACCCGGCCGTGGAGCTGGCTCGTCTCAAGAAAGACCTAAGCCGGGTGGAATCCCAAATCGATCGCCTGCAGGCCCTGCTGGCAGGCGAGTTTGCCAAGCGGGCGCCCCAGGCGGTGGTGCAAAAGGAGCAGGCAAAGCTCGTCAACCTGCAGGAAGCGCGGGAGAGGCTTCTTCAGCAGGTGGACACCCTCCGCCTCGCGTGACCTTGTGAGACTCAGGCTGTCAGCCAGAGGATAACCGCGCATGTCCATCCAAGCTCCGGTCCTTTTCGAAATCACGGCCAGCGACTCGCACCTGGCCATATTGCTTCCGGTCATGAAGATGCTGCGCGAGGGGGGGACCCCACTGGTTCTCTTCTCGGACTGCGAAATCCTTCGCACGGAGAGCCGGATCTCGCCTCTGGAGGAAGCCTCCATCCCCTTTGTCCGATTGGCGGAGCACCCCCTGCCCGGCCCGGATCTTGACTGGGAACTGGAAGCCGTGCCTCTCCGGGCGCGAATTGAAGCCGAAGTAACTCGGCTTCACCCCTCGGCCGTGGTGGTGCTCAACGATCGCAATTTCCCTTCCAATACCTACATTCGCCGCGCGCGCAGGCTGGGTATTCCGACCCTTCTCGTTCAGGAGAGCTTGCGCAAGGACCTATTTCAAGAGCCCACGTTGCGCAAACTGCTCTTTCGCTGGAGGAGGAGAATCCTCTTCGGGATTGAGGGAGGCCTTCGCAAGTACGGTCAGGGGAAGTGCGATTGGTATGCGGCCTGGGGAGAGACCTCCGTGCAGTACTTTCGCAAGGTCGGGGTATCCCCAGACCGAATCCGCATCACGGGCAACCCCCGCTTCGATCAGTTGGCCACCGCCCGGCGGGAGCGGTCCAACCAGGCGCTGCGCGCCGGACTGGGATTCGCCCCGAACGGATTCCTGCTGACCTTCCTGAGCAGCCCGATCGAAAAGATGCTTCTGGTGTCGGCCCGGGAAAAGGAGGAGGCCTTGGCCAGATTCCTGAAGTGGGTGCAAGACCTGCGCTCCGAGCCGAGTTGGAGGGAACTGGGGGTGGTTTTCAAACTCCACCGGGGAGAGAGCCCGGAACGCTTCCGCGACTTTTTGCGGATGAGCGAGGCCCAGGGATTTGCCCGGGTCGCGGAGGCGGAGCTGTACCCTTTGGTTTCGGGTTCGAACGCCACGCTTATGTTCAGTACCACGGCCGGCCTGGAGGCCGCCCTCCTGGGCACTCCCGTCGGAATTCTGGGACTTTCCAAGCCTCTGGACGACTGGGATCTGGTCGGGCGAGGAGTTGCCACAAGGGTTACCAGCCTTGAAGACCTGCGGGCCTTCCTGCAGAAAGTGAACACGGTTCACGATCTCGGCCTAAAGGTCCGAGAGGCGGCCCATGCCTATTTCGCCCATATTGGCGAAGCCAGCCAGCGCGTTACCCGGATGATCGAGCAGGTGGCCCGCGGGGAGATCCCTCAATAGAAAGGGTCCCTGCCCGGCGCCTCCCGCGGGTCCCATCCTTGCCGGGACCTTGGATCCGGCGTATATTGGTCAGCAGATGAGCCACGACTCAAGGGAATCCTTCCCCAAAAGGACTCCGCATCGCTCGAACTCCTGGCTGGTCGCCCTAGCGGTCCTGCTGGTTCTTCTCCTGCTCGGGGAACTCTGGAGGCGGATTGGGCAGGCCAGTGATCTTCGCGCCCTCCAGGACCGGCTTGCGGTTCAGGTCACGGCACTCGCAGGTCAATCCAATCAACTGGGCACGTCGATCGCTGGGGCTCACAGTGACGAAGCCGTCGCGGAGTGGGCGCGCAGTCAAGGGAAAATGGCCCGGCCCGGAGAGGTGCTCGTGCAGCCCGTGACTCCCGCGGGAGCTCCGGCGGCACAGCCCACGCCCACCCCCCCACCCCAGGTTCCTGCGAACTGGAGCATCTGGTGGGAGTGGCTGTGGGGCCAGCACTAAGCCTGCGCCTCCAGCCGGTTCCCGCGCCCAGGCTAGGCGCGGATCGTGCGATAAAAGAGGGGTAGGGAATCCACCGGCCGCCGCGCGATCCGAAACGCCGGCTGTAGTTCCTCCAGTGCTTGCTCGAGTTGTTCCTGGGTGCGGGCATGCACATCGCACAGCGCATCCCCCAATTGGACCTTGTCCCCCACCTTGTGCCGCAAGACTATCCCGACGGCGTGATCTATGGGATCCTCCTTTCTGGATCGACCCGCACCCAACTGCACTGAGGCCTGACCGATCAATCTCGCATTGGCTTCCGACACCCAGCCCTTGCTCCAGGCGGACAAGGAGCCTCGGATCGGAGCCGAGGGCAGGAGGTCGGGGTCGCGGATGAACGCGGGGTCCCCGCCCTGCGCTCGGACGAGGGCTTCGAACTTCTCGAGCGCGCGCCCCTCGTGGAGCGCGGCTCTTGCCAGACCACGTCCCCTGGCCAGGGAAGATGCTTGGCGGGCGATCACGAGCATGTGGGCCGCTACGGTCAGGCAATGCTCCTCAAAATCGCGAGGTCCCTGCCCCTGGAGGGTGTTCACCGCTTCACGCACCTCCAGCGCGTTGCCCACCGCTCGGCCAAGCGGCTGATTCATATCCGCGATGAGCGCCACTACCTGGCGACCGAGACGGGTGCCAATCTGAACCATGAGCCGACCGAGGCGGGAGGCTTCGCGCACGTTCGGCATGAAGGCCCCCTGACCGGCCTTGACATCCAGCACGATTCCCTGGGCTCCCCCCGCGAGCTTTTTCGACATCACGCTTGAGGCAATCAGCGGAATAGAGGGCACCGTCGCGGTGACGTCCCGCAGGGCGTACAGCCGACCATCGGCGGGCGCCAATTCCGCCGTCTGACCGCACAGGACGAGTCCCACTTCTCGGAGTTGTTGCAGGAACCGGTCGCGGGAGAGCTCAGTCTGGAATCCGGCGATTGACTCCATCTTGTCGAGCGTTCCTCCGGAATATCCCAGCCCCCTGCCCGACATCTTCCCGACGGGGACCCCACACGCGGCCACCACGGGTTCTACGACCAGGGTCGTCTTGTCGCCCACCCCTCCGGTGGAATGCTTGTCCACCGCGAAAGGGACAACTCGGCTCAAATCCAGCATCTCCCCTGAGCGCGCCATGGCCAGGGTCAAATCGGTCGTCTCGCGCAACGACATCCCCCTCCAAAGCACGGCCATGGCCCACGCGGAAACCTGATAATCGGGAATCTCGCCGGAGGTGAGACCCGCCACGAAGGACTCAATCTCTTCGGTGCTGAGTTCGGCTCCATCTCTCTTACGGGCGATGATATCCACGGCGCGCATCTATCACTTCCTGGCTTCGCTTGGGGCGGCGGTGTTCCTGTCTTGTTGTTCGGACCCTGTCGAGTAAGTATAATGCACCGATATGCTGACCTCCATCCTGCTGAGGCCGAGTCCCGTCGGAACCCCTGTGGACAGCGGCCCGGGGATAGGAAGGACGCTTTCAAGCGGCGCTCGCCAACCGTTGCAGAGGATCTGTCAGGGAATGGCTGCGGCCAGCCCTACGGAGGAATCTTGACCGGCATTGATCTGCTCTTGGAGGATGGCCTGGTCCTCACGATGGATGACAGCTATCGGCTGTTCAACCCGGGGGCCGTTGCCATAGATCAGGGCCTCATCGTGGGAATCGGCGAACAGGCCGAGCTGGAGCGGGAGTTTGAGCCTCGGGCGCGGTTCGCCTGCCGCGGACGCATCGTCATGCCGGGTCTCGTGAACGCCCACACGCACGCCCCCATGAGCCTGTTGCGGGGACTGGCCGACGATCTCCGCCTCGACGTTTGGTTGCTGGGGTACATGATCCCGGTGGAACGCAAGTTCGTCGACCCCGACTTCGTTCGCCTGGGAACCAAGCTGGCCTGCGCCGAGATGATTCGGTCGGGGGTCACGACTTTCGCCGACCTGTATTACTTCGAAGAGGAAGTAGCCCGGGTCACCGCGGAGGTCGGAATGCGAGCCCTTTGCTCGCAAACCGTGCTCAAGTTCCCCGCGCCGGATGCGACCTCTTTTGAAGATTCCCTGGCCGCCTGTCGCGAATTCATCGTCCGCTGGAAGGGCCACCCCCTCATCGTGCCCTCGGTAGGACCACATGCCCCCTACACCTGCACGGCCGAGATCTTGAAGGCCTGCGCCGAACTGGCCGTCGAGCTGGATGTCCCCTTGCACACGCACTTGGCCGAGACTGCCCTGGAGGTTGAAAACTCGCGCCGCGAAAATGGGATGCCGGTTATTCCCTATGTAAAAAGGCAGACGCTGCTGGAGGCGAAAGTCCTAGCCGCCCACTGCGTGCACATCGACGAGGGGGAAATGCGCACCCTCCTGCACGCCGGCGCGGGAATCGCCCACAATCCCTCGAGCAACCTCAAGTTGGCCTCGGGGGTCGCCCCGGTGGTAAAGATGCTGGAGGTCGGGTTGAACGTCGGGATCGGCACCGACGGGCCCGCCTCCAACAATGACCTGGACATGTTTGAAGAAACCCGCCTGGCAGCTTTCCTCGCCAAGGGGATCTCGGGCATCCCCACCGCGCTACCCGCGCGCGTGGCTCTAGCCATGGCGACGCGCTTGGGGGCGCGGGCTTTGCACTTAGGGGACATCACCGGCTCGTTGGAGGTCGGGAAACGTGCCGATATCATCCTGATCGATCCGAGTGACGTCCATAGTTCGCCCGGGTTCCAGCGCAGCCCGGACGCGGTCTACTCACGTCTGGTCTACTCCGCACATGCGGCCGACGTGACGGATGTGATGGTCAATGGCCGGTGGCTCATGCGCAATCGCCAACTCCTGACCCTCAACCAAGACGAACTACTGCGCAACGCCCAGGAAATCGCCTCCCGAATCGACGCCTTCTTGGTTGAGCGCGAGACCTCCGTTCTCTCCAAGCTCGTCGCTATCGGTGGCACCACCGAGGCGGAGTCATTCGAGGTTCAGGTGAAGGTCCGGCTTGAGGACCCCGAGCCAGTTCTGGCGAAGATGGAATCCCCGGAGTTGACCACCATCCGCCATCGCCATTACCGCGAATACGACACTTACTTTGTGTTCGCCGATCCGGAGCAGGGTCGTCTGCGCTACCGGGAGGATGAGTTTATTGACGAGAGCGGAGAAGTGTACAACGTTCGCTACCGCCTGACCCTGACCGGGCCGGCCCGAGAACAGGAGTTCCAGCATGCCGTTCTGCTGTCCCGCTCGCGATTCCTAGCTGCCGCAACCCACAGTCTCAGGTTTTACCGGGAGTACTTCCAGCCCGGGAGTGAGATCGAGGTTCAGAAGGATCGGCGGCGCTGGCTTGTGCGCTATCGCGACACCGAGTTCTTCATCAACCTGGACCGGGTCGACAAGCCTGCTCTGCACGGCCACTTTCTGGAGGTTAAGAGCAGAACCTGGTCGCGCCGCGATGCCGAGAACAAGGCCCAGATGATCCTTGACATCCTTTCCCTCCTGGGGGCAGGCGAGGCGGAAGCCACGCCCAGCGAGTATGTGGAGTTGGCTTACCCCGGATCCTAGATACCGGCCGCCCAGACCGCCCCCAGCCCAAGAATAGCCAAATCTCAAGCCTCCAAACCCTTTGGCCGAGACGTGTGCAAGCGGCGTGCCCGTAGGCACACTACTTGCAACTTGTGGCCTTAAGGGTTTTGACCTATACTCCGTCCCCTCGGGCGCCAATTCGGGCGCATTCCAGACAGAACCACCGCCGAGGCGCGGATTGCGGCCCCCTGGAGGAGACGCAATGTATACTGCGCAACGCAATCTGCCTCGCCTGCGCCAGACTGCAACGGCCCACCTAGCCCAGACGATGAACCTTCTCGGGCTCTCGCGAGCCGAGCTCAACCAGTGGTTGAATTCTGTTCTCGCCTCCAATCCAGCCCTGGAGCTGGTCAAGCCCGCCCGCTGCCCGACCTGCCACCGGCCCCTTTACCTGCCCGGCCCCTGCCCGGTGTGCCACGCCCCCAGCGATCAGCCCATCGTTTTCCTCTCCCCCCCTCCGGTCCATTCGGCTTCGAGCGAGAGCTTGGAGGATCTCCCCGAACCCGCCCAGCCGGAAGGGCTGCGCGAGCGGCTGATGAAGCAGATTGGCCCCGAGCTCGATGACGAGCAGCGCCCGGTGGCGGTTTATCTTCTTGCTCGCCTCGACGAAAATGGCCTTCTATCCGAGAGCCCGGCCGAGGCGGCCCAGTACCTGCACAAGCCGCTGGCCTTGATCGAGCGTACACTCCACACGATCCAGCGAGGTGACCCCCCCGGCATTGGCGCCCCCTCGCCTGTGGAGGCCCTGCTTATTCAGGTCGATCAACTCAGCGAGACGAAGCCCGTTCCCGAATGCGTCGGCCCCATCATCCGAGACCACCTGGAGGAACTCGCCCGAGGAGAATACGGAACGATTGCGCGCCAGCTTGGGATCTCGCGCGCCCTGGTCGAGCAGGCCGCCAGATTCATTCACCTCAATCTGACGCCTTATCCCGGCCGGGCCTTTCTCGGATCCGACCACGCCCGAGCGGCGCCTGAACCGGACCGCTACACCGATGCCGAAATGACCTTTCGCCTGTCCCCGCATCAGTCCCACGGCCCGCTGATCGTGGAGGTGTTCGCGCCTCTGGCGGCGCGCCTGCATGTGAGCTCGGAATTTCGTGAGGCCCTGCGCACCTTGGCAGGCGATGAGCGGGACAGCTGGGAGGCCAAGGTCGAGGAGGCGGCCCTGGTTGAGAAATGTCTCCGGCAGAGCCAGAACACCCTCCTGAGGCTGGCCCGGGCCTTGGCCGAGGAGCAGCGGGAGTTTATCCTGGGCACGGACCGTGATCTCAAGCCGTTGACCCGCGCCCTCGTGGCGAAGCGCCTGGGGGTTCACGAGTCGACGATTTCGCGCGCAGTCAGCCGCAAGAGGGCCGCGCTTCCCAATGGCCGCATTATTCCCCTCTCAAGATTCTTCGATCGGAGTCTCTCCGTTCGGGATGAGGTCCGCACCATTATTGCCGGGGAAACCGAGCCCCTCACGGACACCAAGGTCGCCGGCATCCTGCGAGAACGGGGGATTCCGGTGGCGCGCAGAACGATCGCCAAATACCGCGCCATGGAAGGGATTCTGCCGGCCGCACTCAGGAAGGCACAGCGGTCGCAACGCATGGCTGCTCTGTCAACCCCCTAGACGAAAGCAGGTAATCAGCGGATGTGGGCGCTGCGTCCCACTTCAAAATCCCGAGATCGTCTCTCGTTCCAAGCCCTGGGACTGGGGGAGATGCATCACGAGGCGCTCTTCGCCGTCGCCGCTTCGAGCGGGGCGGTGCTGGATGCCAACCCGCTGGCTGGGCGCAGGCTGGGCACCCGTCGAGAGGAGCTGATCGGCCGCTCCCTGGCGGAATTGCTGGGGGTTCCAGAGATCGGCCCCATGCTCTCCAGCTTGGCGCGGGGGCGGCCCGTGCGCTGGACGCAACGGCTCAGCCTGCCGTCTGAGGATCCGCCTCATCTCTGGGAAATCCAAGCCATTCGCCTTCCCGGCGAGGATGAGCCCGATGCCCTGGTGAGCCTGCGCCAGCAACCGGAGGCGGAGTCCTCCAGCTACCCACGCCTCCACGAAGGCATCCAGTTCTTGCACTCATTCGTGCAAGGCATCAAGGAGGAGGGATCGCTCCAAGAGTTGGTGGCATGGGGCGCGCAGCTCCTGCAGGCGGACTACTCGGCCGTACTGCTCTCCGAAGGAGAGGGCGGGCCCCCAGCCCTCGCCGCCGAGGCGGGGCTGCCTCCCGGCCTTCCCGCCGATCCTGGGCTGACGCTCAAGGATCTGTCAAGCGCATCGTACGTCTGGCACCTGGGCGACCCGGTGGAGACTCCCCTGGCAGCCTGGGCCCTTTCCGCCGGATCCCGGCAGATTGTGGTGCACGATCTGAATCGCTCCGCGCCTTTGCGCGCCCTTCTGCTGCTCGGGTGGAAAGAAAGGAATCCCCTGCCCGATCCTGCGGCACTGAGTGCTCTGCTCTCCATTGCCTTGCTGGCCGAGCTGCGCGGCCGAAGTCTGGAGAAAGGGCTCAAGGAGTCCGTCGCACAGCTTACGCAATTCCGCGCCATCGCCGAGAGCCTGTTGGAGGCCACCCCCCAGGCGGTGCTCCTGGCGGCTGAAAGAGGCGACCGGGTGGTGCGCGCCAACCCTGGCGCCGAGGCGATGTTTGGCTACCTTTCCAAGGAATTGGCTGAAATGAAGGCCGAGGATTGGCTGACCGCTCCCGAAGCCGTCATGGCCCTGCGAGCCGCGAGCGAGAGCGACCGGATCCAGGAAGCCAGCGAGCTAACCCTTTACCGGCGGAACGGCGAGGGATTCCCAGCCTTCCTGCGCGCCATCCCGATCGCGCCGCTGGATATGGGGGGGGAGAGGCAGGTGCTGCTGGTCATCAGCGACTTGGCTGTCAGCCAGGCCGCTCAATCCGAAGTTCAACACTTGCAGCGGCAGGCCGTGCTGGGATGGTTGGCCGCCTCTTTTGCTCACGAGGTCCGCAACCCGCTCAACAACCTTTCGCTGCAATTGGGTGAGATGAACGCCCTGCACGATCTCGAGCCAGGGCTGCATGAGTTGGTCGCGGAAGCCCAGGAGGAATGCCGGCGCCTGAGCGAGATCTCCCGACGCATGCTCGATTTCGCCCGAGGTCAGGACTTTCATCTGGTTCCAACCGCCATGCCTGAGCTGGTGAATCGGGTGCTCCAGCGCGTGCGGCCCTCTCTCGACCGATCGGCGATCCAGACCCATCTCACCGTGTCGGAGGGAGTCCCGCCAGCGCTGGCCGATCCGCTTTCGATCGAACAGGTCATCCTTAATCTGGTCGACAACGCGGCCAAAGCAATGCCCCAGGGGGGGCATCTGGCGATCAGCCTTCAGGGGACCACCCTGGCCAGCGGTCGGCCAGCGGTCGAAGTCCGAGTGGCGGATACGGGCCAGGGCCTCCCGGCCCAGGTTCAAGAGCATCTGTTCCAACCCTATGTCACCACGCGAGCGGAAGGGCACGGGCTGGGCTTGGCCCTCTCCAGACACATCCTCGATGCCCATCATGGCTCGCTCATGGCCGAAAGCTACGCGGGGAGCGGAACGGTCTTCCGGGTTGTCATCCCCGCGGCGACGGAGGAAACCTGATGTCGTACAGCATCCTCATCGTGGAGGACGAAGCCAAGGCACGTGGCTCGATGGCAAGGATTCTCAAGGCTGACGGATTTGAAATCCTGGAGGCGGCGACTCTGGGGGACGCAAGCCGCACGATTGACACGCAACTGCCAGACATCGTAATCTGCGATTTCAATCTCCCGGACGGCCACGGGCTCGATCTCCTCCGGCGGATTTCCAACATGAGGCCTCGCCCACAGACCGTGGTGGTCACCGGCCACGGTAGCATCGCGACCGCGGTCGAGGCTACTCGACTGGGAGCAGTTGACCTGCTCGAAAAGCCTCTCGACCCGGATCATTTGCGAAGTGTGATCCAGCGGACGGCCGAGGTCGTACGTCTGCAGCGCGAGCTGGACTACTACCAAAGGTCGGCCAGAGCGGAGGCGCTGGAGTGGATTCCCGGCGAAAGCCCGGCCATGCAGCGCGTGTTGCACGAGGCCCGGCGGGCGGCCGCCACCTCGGTTCCCATCCTGATTTCGGGCGAAACGGGGACCGGCAAAGAGGTCCTGGCCAGGGCGATTCATCTGATGGGCCCGCGGGCCGCCAAGCCCTTTTTCCCCATCAATTGTGCGGCGTTGCCCGCCGAGGTGATTGAGTCGGAACTCTTTGGACACGAGGCGGGGGCCTTCACCGACGCGCAAAAACGGAAGCCCGGATTGGTGGAGGCGGCGGATGAGGGCGTCCTCTTCCTGGATGAGATCTCCGGCTTGCGCCTCGACCTTCAGGCCAAGCTCCTGCGCTTTCTGGATGATCACGCCTTCCGCAGGGTGGGCGGGATCGCCGAACTGCACACGGACGTCCAGGTGATTGCGGCGACCAACCGAGACCTGGAGCACATCAGTCAAGAGGGGGAATTCCGCGAGGACCTCTACTATCGCCTGAAGGTTGCCGACATCCACTTGCCTCCTCTGAGAGAGCGAAAGGAAGACATCCCAGCCCTGGTCGGGCTCTTCCTGCGCAAATACAATGAGCGCACAGGGGCCTCATTGGGCGGAGCCACTCCACGCGCACTTCAGGGCCTGGCCGCTCACCCCTGGCCAGGGAACATTCGAGAGCTGCGCTACGTGGTGGAGCGAGCCGCCATGCTTTGCGACGGCGCCGAAATCGACGTGGGAGATCTTCCCGGAGATTTCGCCGGCTTGCTCTCAGAACCGCCCGCGGTCAGGCCATCCACCCGCCGCGCGAAGGCCTGAGCCTCCCGGACTCGGATTTCGAGGGAGAGCGGGAGCTGCCGTGCGCAGCTCCCTTTTTTATCCGCCCAATCGCCTCCATTCCTTGGCACGCCCCTTGCACCCAACCCCTCAAGAAAACCGCGAGAACCTCGGGAGGTCAACATGATTTCCGGATCGATGAACTTGCAGGATCTTCAAATCCTCATCGCGCTGACCGCGATGGGTGCGGGCCTGTGCAGCCTGGCGGCCGGCATCTTGGTCCTTGCCAGCAGCGGGTTTTCACGGGACATGCACACTCTGGCCGCACAGTCTGCCAAGCTGGGTGCCAAGGCAATCACTCACGATGTCACCGGGCTGGTGACGGACGTTTCCGACATTCTTGGGGTGATCAACCAGCTGACCAAGACCTCAACCGGCATCGGCGTTTTCTTGATGGCGATGGGGATCGCGATGATGGGCGCCGCCTACTTCATCGTGTTGCAAATCCACTGGGCCGTGTAGCCGGAGCCTAGGCGCGGGGCCCTCCTTCCATCCTCTTCCCAAGGAGTGACATGGTCACTGAACTCAGTCTGCTTCAGCGCCTCGGCGATGCCATTCCCTCTCCCTCCTTGAGCTCCGCCGCACGAAGGCTGCGTCAGGAGGCGGGCCTTTGGCAGGCCCTGCATGAGGAGGAGTTCCTGCAATCCTCGATTCGCATGGCGGGCAAAGATCTGGGTCGTTATCGACCTGCCGTTCTGGGATTGCTCAAGGCCAGGGAAGCGGAAGCCGTCCGTTACGCGTTGGAGCCCGAGGGCACGAGGGCCGACAAGTCGCTCTCGGGGGAGCTGCAGACGCGGGCTCGAGCGGCGCAAGAGGCTCTTGCCAAGGGAATGCCCGGCAGCATCTCGGAATTCGCGCTCGCGGCCCTGTCGATCGCCACGAGCCCAAGCCCGACGGAGCAGCTTTCCCGGATGGGGGAGGCCGCTCCCCAAGTGCTGATCTACCTCCTCGGCCTGCTGAGCGACGGGCAGGCGATCGGCTCGGTCCTGGCGTCCAGACTCCCCGCAGAGTCGGCCGCCGTGATCCATGCGATCCTTGCCAATCTCGAGAGAGAATCCTTGGACCCGTTTCTGGGGTCCTGGCTCCCCCTTCTCCAGCCGGATCAGATCGTTGCCCTGCTCGAGGCGGCTCACGATCTGGGAGAACTGGACCTGGAGCGCAACATCGCTACCGTTTTCAATAGCCTGCCGGGCACGCCCACGAACTCAGCCTCTCCCTCTCTCCAGACGGAGTCGGCCCAACCCGGCGAGCTAGAAACTCTGCTGGCAGCGCGGGTGAGACGGGCGATGGGATCCGAGGAAGCCTCCCGGGAGAATCTCGAGCAGCTCGTGGAGAGCGCGAAGCGCCGGGCGGCGGCTTGGACGAGCGAGCTGGCAAACGACGCCCTCCAACGCAATGATCCGGTTACGGCTCTGGCGGCCTTTCAGGAATTGCAGGACCTCCTGCCCGATTCCTCCGAGGCCAGGACGGGAATGGCACGAGCTTTCGTCCGGCTGAATCGGTTCGGAGAAGCGCTGCAGTTGATCCCCTCCAACCCAGAGGATCCGGGAGATTTGTTGGCCCTCGCGCAAATCCATGCCGCGCAAGGGAATGGATCCCTGGCCCGCCAGTTCGCGCTCCGCGGCACTCAAGCCGATCGACGAGAGCATGTCTCCACCCGGCTCCTGGTCGAGACGGCTCGGGCGATGGCCGCCCAGGGAGCTTACCCGGAGGCGTTTGAGATCCAACGCTGCGTTGTGGACAGAAAGCCCTCCGACCCTGAGGTCTTGCTCGACCTCGCCAACTACCAGGCGGGCTCGGGGAACTGGGATTCCGCCCGAAGCACCGCCTTCCTCGCCTGGACCCTGGATCCCACCAGGACCTCGGCTCTGCAGGTTGTGGCCCAGGGACACGAAATGGTTGGCGATTTCCTGGAGGCCCAAGACTGCTGGCGTCGCCTCGTCCAGGACCGGCCGGCCGATTCCGAGGCGGTCCTGCACCTTGCCCAGACGAGCCTCCAAGCGGGGGATTCCGGCCAAGCCAGGGACGCCGCCCGCAGACTCTTGGCCATCCACCCTGACTCAGGCGAGGCCCATGCCATCCTGGGGGCGGCTCTTCTCGCGGAAGGCGACCTGAAGGGGGCCCAGGCCACCCTGCAACAGGCGACTCAGATCTCTCCCTCCTCCACCCTGGCCTGGAAAGCACTTGCGGAACTCCATGAAAAAGGCGGCGACCTCGAGAGTGCGGCGGCTGTCCTGCGGGCCGGGGTCGAATCCGCAAGCCGACCCGGAGAACTCCTGCTGGTCCTTGGCAAACTGGCACTCCGGAGAGGCCTGCCCACCGAAGCCGCGGCCGCTCTTCAACGCGCAGTGGCTCTCTCACCGAGAGATCCCAAGCTCCTGCAGCCGTTGTCCGAGGCGCTTGTTCATTTGGGCCGCATGGCCGAAGCGGAGCAGGCGCTTCGAACTGCGCTGCAGGTTTCACCGGCACAAGTTGAGCTGATCCTGGCTCTGGCCGATCTGCTGGAGACCGAGGGACGGTTGGTCGATGCGCGCGCCGCCCTGGAGAGCGGCTTGAAGGTTCGCCCTGCATCGACTGCTCTTCTCCTCCGACTGGGCAAGATCCTGATTTCCCTTTACCACCAAGGCGGGGACCAAGAAACCCCTCTCCTCAGGCAGGCCATTGATCTGCTGCAACCAGCCCAGCAGCAAGGCGGCGACCCGGCCGATCCGCCCTATTTCATTCTGTTGGGGCAGGCTCTGCTCCTGGATGGGAAGCCGAGGGAAGCACTGGCCTCATTCACTCGCGCCCTTCCGCTGGAAAGCTTGTCCTCCGTTCCTTCCGCTTGCGAGGCTCATCTCGGCGCGGCTCAGGCCTTTCTCCAGCTGGATGATTCTGCCTCGGCCGTGGCGCACGCGCGCCTGGCCCTCCAGGTTGCCCCCGACAATCCATCCTCCCTGCAGATGCTCGCTCGAGCATGTGAAGCGGCAGGTTCCCTTGAGGAGGCCCGCGAGGCCTATCAGCGGTTGCTCGCGCTGGTTCCCGACCATGTCGAGGCCCTTCGCGGCTTGGCCCTGGTTCTGCGGAGGGTGGGGCAAACCGACCAGGCCGTGCCGCTGCTCCAACAGGCCACGGAACTGAGCCCCAACCAGGCGCCCGGCTGGGCCGATCTCGCGGAAACCCTTGTGCTGAACAATCAGATCGACATGGCGCGGCAGGCCATGGCCAAGGCCGTCGCAACCGCCTCCGGAAAGGATCGGGAGATCCCCATTCGCGCCGCTCAGTTCCTGATGGACCTTAAGGAGTATGCCGAGGCCGCTCAGCTCCTGCGCGACACTCTCGAGCACGACCCCTCGGACGTGCGCGCGCTCGACACTTTTGGCCAGGCGATGTTGCGTTCCGGCCAATTCGAGGAATCCATCGAGGCTTTCTCGAAGGCAACCGATTTGGAGCCTGCTAACCCGGATCTTTTGGCGCACGCGGCGGAGGCCTACTGGGAGGATGGCCGCCGAGGAGCCGCGATTGCTCTCTGGAAGAAAGCGATCGGACTTGGACCGAAAGCCCGGGCCCTGACGGCTCGCTTGGCCGATGCCCTTCTGTGCACAGGAGGGTTTGGCGAGGCCGTGCACTACTTTGAGAAGGCCATCGAAATAGATCCCTCCAACCCTCAGCTCCTAGCCGCGGCCTCGCAAGCCGCGCTCAGAAGCGGTGACCATGCTAAGGCGCTTGCCTGGGTCCGACAGGCGATCGAGGGCGACCCGGGCAGCCTTGAGGCCCGGAGACTGGAAGCTGAGATTGCGCTCGATTCCGGCGCGCCGGACGAGGCCCTGCGGATCACGGACCAGCTGGTTAGCGAGGCCCCCGAGGATAGTTTTGCCTGGGCCTTGCTGGCCAAGAGCCACGCGTGCCTGGGTGCTCCTGCTCCTGACGCAGCCCTTCAGCACCCGGCCCTTCTGGCGCTGCAGAATGCCCTGGCCCATTGCGGGTCATCGCCGGAGGGGATGTCGACCACGGCAGAAGCCGCTCTTCTGGTCGAAGATTACCCCTCCGCCATCCGATTGCTGGAGGGGCTCAGCCAAGCCTACCCCGATGCGGGGGACTATCCGCTTCGTTTGGCGGAAGCCTTGACCGCTCGAGCGGAGGCGTTCTTCCGCTGGCAGTCCGCTCACGCTGCAGACAGCCCCGGCTGGGCAGAGGCACTGTCCTCGGCCACGGCCGAAGCCACCCGCGCTGCCCTCGCCCAGGCCACCTTCTTAGGGGCCCCCAATGAGATCATCGCGACCCTAGGCGCGCGAATCTGCCTGGCCTTCGCCCATCCGGATCCTCGGGAGGTGGAGGATCTTGAGCACCTCGTTGCGGAGAGTCCGTCTACCCCCGCCTTGGTTTCCCTGGCTCAGGCGCATTTGAGGATGGGCGACCCATCCAAAGCGAACCAATGGGCAGCGCAGGCGGCACAACTCGATCCTCGCAATGCCACCGCCTGCCTCGCGCTCGCCCTGGCCCAATGGAAGATGGGAAAATCCGACGAGGCGCTGCGGAGCCTCGGCTTGGCCAGCGATTTGGCCTCTTTCCTCCCCTTGCCACACGGCATCGCCGCCCTCATTCACGCAGCCGCGGGAAATATGGAAAAGGCCATCCCCTCGCTCCAAAAGGCGGTCGCTCTGGCTCCGCACGTCTCGACCTGGGAGCATCTGCTGGGCCAATGGCTGGGAGCCCGGGCAGAAATCGAGGCCTCCATTGCGCATTACCAAAGGGCGGCGGAGATATCTCCCGAGAATCCAGACTACCAGATCAGCTTGGCCCGTGCGCTGCGTCGCGACGGCGACCTGCAGGGCGCGCATACCCACTATCGTCAGGCCCTCTTTCTCTCCCAGGCGGTCTCGCCGCAACTCCTGGCCGAAGCCGGCGAACTGGCACTGCAGGCCGGGAATCCCCAAGAGGCCACGGAGAACCTCCGCAGGGCCCTCGAGACGTCCTCCCCAAGAGCGCCGGTCGAATGGGGTCTCTGCCTCGCGCGGGCCCTGGTCGCCACGGGCCATCGAGCCGAAGCACGAAGGTTGGTCGAAAAGGTAGGGGCGGACACGCACTATCAAGGACAATCGCTCTCCATCCTGGCCGAGATCGAGGAGAGCGAGGGGCATTTGGATCAAGCCGCCGAGCTATTGGGACGGGCTGCTTCTCTCCTGCCGGATCCGTTCAATGAGACTCTGCACCTGGCCCAGCTCTGGACCCTTTCCGGGAAACCCGAGCGGGCCGTCGAGGCTCTTCTGGCGATCGAACCCGCTCATCCGAATTCCGACGCTCTTTCCCATTCCCTGGCAGAAGCGCTGCTTAAACTCGGAAAAGGGGAAGAGGCTCTCAAGCGCGCCCAAACGGCCGCGGAAGCGGCCCCACGACGGGGGGAGCACTGGCTGCTTATCGGCCGCGTAGCTCGTAAGCTGGGTCAGATCGACCAAGCGCTGGACGCCGTCCGCCGGGCCCGCGAACTGGATCCAAAGGACTGGCGAGCGGACCTGGAGTTGGGACTCGCCTTGGAGAGTCAGCAGCGCTGGGATCTCGCGCTGGAGGCCTATCGGGCCGCCGCGCGGCTGAACCCGACCAACAGTGAGGCGATGTACCGGATGGGAGTAGTCCTTAAGAATCTACGCTCCTACTCCGAGGCGACCGATGCGCTGCGCAAGGCTGTCCAGTTGAACCCGAGCAATCTGCCCGCTCACAAATTGCTATCCGCCGTGATGGCACTTGGCCTCGTTTATGGCCTGCCCGAACTCGCCCCGGACAAGAGGTGATGTGTGGATCGAAAGACCCTGCTTAGCCTTGCCGATGCGGCCCTCACCGTGCGCGCCTCGGCCTTCGCGCGCGATGCCTCCCGGAGCTGGCTGGGACAATGGCCTGGCGACTTCCGCGTGCGGTATTTCCTGGCCCAGGCCTACCAGCAATTGCGCGACCTGGGAGCCGCGGCCAGGCACATTGAGATCGCTCAGGTCGCGGATCCCGAGGAGGTTGCCTTCTACCGGACCGCCAGCGATATCCAGAGCGCCCTGGGTCAGGAAGAGGCCGCGCGCGACTCGCTGGGGTTCGTTTCGGCACTCTCAACCGACCCGATTCCTTCACCCCTGCCCCTGCCTTCCTGGGCCGAGCTGCTGCATCAGGGATTGGCGCAGGCCCAGGCTCACAATTACGCCGAGGCCCAACGGATGTTGGAGGAGGTCGAACGGGCGAGGCCCGACTCTCTGCTTCCCGCCTGGGCCCAGCTGAAAACTGCGTGGCTGGCCGGCGACTACGAGGCGGTCCTGTGCCTGGGGGCAGCCTCTCGCCAGCGTTGGCCGGGCTGCCCCGCAATCTTGCTGGCCTTGGCGCAAGCCTCTCTGGCCACCGGGAAGAGCACCCAGGCCGTGGAACTTCTCCACCTAGCCGCCGTTGCCGACCCCGCCCACGAGGTGGGCGCGCGTATGCTGGGGGCCTTCAACCCCTACTTGGCTCTATGGCCAGCTCAACTCGAAGCAGACATTCGTTTGTCCATTCCCGCGGCGGTAGCGTTCGCCGCGGGAATGAACAAGCTGTCTGGGACAACCGCGGCGGCGCGAGCCGCGGATGGATCCACGGAGACGCCTACCCTGGACCCGTCGCCTGTCGCTGGGGCGGAGGCCGTGGGCCCACCCACGAGCCTCCTGGCCGACGAGGCGGGCGCAGAAATCCGTCCGCTACCGGGGGAGCGCTTCGCTGGTCCATCCGGTGGGCCCCCCTCACCCCCAGCGCCAGCGCCGGCAGAGGCCTCGGTCCCGGTTCCCACTTCAGTCGAGGCGCCCGTCGAAATCCGTCCATTGCCCGGGGAACATTTCCAAGGACCTTCAGGAGCGTTGCGCCCCAACCCAGGCGCGCCCCAGACAGCCCATGGGACGCCCCCCTCGGGTTCCACCCAGCCAGCCGATGCCCAAGCTCAACCACAAGAGGACGAGGACCTCATCCGGGTTCGGGCAGAATTGGACCGGGTGGCGCGAAGGCTGCACATGCGCAAGAAGCTGGCGGACGAAGAACGAAGGCGACCCAGCCTGGTCGTGCTCTCAAGTCTCGCGAATCTGCAGAGCCAATACGGGCCGAGCGCGACGGCGGCGATTTGTCAATCCCTCGCCTCCCTGGTTCGCTCCCAGCACGCCCGCAAGGGCTGGTCGGCCTATGCCATCTACGTCGATGACGCGGAAGCCCTGACCCCCTTCCAACTGGAGAGCGTGACGGCTTCCAATGCGGCCGACGTGAAGCGCCTGGTTACTCAACTGGATTCCGCCCTGGCGCGGCGCGGCGAGATGATTGGTGCCTTGCTCATTGTCGGTGGGCATGACATCATTCCATTTCACCGGCTTCCGAATCCCGCCGACGACGACGACCACGATGTCCCTTCCGATAATCCCTACGCAACCCGGGACGAGAACTACTACGTGCCGGAATGGCCCGTGAGCCGCATCCCCAACCCAACAGGCAATGACCCTCAGTTTCTCCTGAAGGCCATCCAGAGAATCATTGAGGCGGCTCCCGCGAAAGCGCCGAGCCCACTGGCTCGATTGTTCGGGTGGATCAGGCTGCTCTTTCATCCGAGGGTGAAGCGCTTTCGGAAAAGCCTGGGGTATACGGCAAGCATCTGGCACTCTGCCTCCCTGGGGGTATACCAACCGATTGGCCAGCCCAATTCGATGTTGATTTCGCCTCCCACGGATGCCGACACACTGCCGGCCACGGACTTGGTCTTCCCTCGGTACACCTACTTCAATTTGCATGGGTTGGAGGATGGTCCGGAGTGGTTCGGTCAACGTTCGCCCGGATCTGCTTCGTCTGCGGTCGAGTTTCCAACGGCTCTGCGACCTGCGCAGGTGACCAACTCAGGCCGCGCCCCGACGGTAGTCTTCAGCGAGGCCTGCTATGGCGCGAACGTGTTGAGCAAGACGATTGATTCCGCACTCGCCTTGAAGTTCTTGCAATCCGGGACACGGGCCCTGGTGGGTTCTACCAAGATCGCCTATGGGGCCGCGGCTCCTCCGCTCATTGGGGCCGATCTTGTGGCCCTCCAC